>TARA_R110002095_G_scaffold97122_2_pt1 | contig 247532 bp, 171 predicted proteins | sample TARA_R110002095 | Tara Oceans TARA_R110002095 (sample SAMEA4397255) | marine metagenome | biome: Polar Biome; feature: [SRF] surface water layer (ENVO:00010504); material: water (ENVO:00002006), including particulate matter (ENVO:01000060) such as... | depth 5 m | reverse complement strand
AAAAACGCCGATCCAACATAAAAAAAGTAAAGTAAGTACCATTAGGCACCAGCCGCCGTTGTGTTCCGTGAACGTCGTTTACTAACGGCGGCTGGCGCCGTGCCGCTCAGAAATTATAACAAAAAACCTCGGACACACTCAACATTGTGAGCGTGTCCGAGGTTTGATTGTAAAATGCAAAACAGACTTACGCTGATTTCAGTAAGTCCTCTTTCTGTGCGGAATGAATTGTCCCGTCTGTTAAAGTCAGGGTTCGTTTCGCACATTTGGCGGCTGATAAATCGTGTGTCACCATCACGATCGTCCGGCCTTCTTCGTTGAATTGCGCCAGAAACTCCATGACCTGCTCTTTGGTCGCAGGATCAAGATTCCCCGTGGGTTCATCCGCCAGGATCATCGCCGGATCATTGGCTAGCATGCGTGCCAACGCAACGCGCTGTTGCTGACCAACGCTCAACTCGGCCGGTTTGTGATGCAGGCGATCCTGCAGACCAACTTTGTGGAGCAACTCTTCTGCCCTTTGCTGCTGATGCGCAAGATTCTTCCGGGCCAGCAGCATTGGGACCTGCACATTTTCCACCGCCGTCAGATAAGGAATCAGGTTGAATGTCTGAAACACAAACCCGATTTTATTCTGTCGCAACTCCGCTCGTGACTCGATCGGCAAATCGTAAACCGATTCTCCGTCGAGTAAAATACGACCTTCCGATGGAGCCGACATGGCTCCTAAGATGGAAAGTAGTGTCGTTTTGCCACTGCCGCTGGGGCCGATGATGGCGACATAATCACCACTCGGAATTTCCAGGTTCGTGGTATTCAACGCGATCACTTCATCCTGCTTCTTGCGATAAATTTTTCGAACAGATTCTAACTGTAACATCGAATCAAACCTCCTTAAAGCAAGTACAGGGATCGAGATTGGCGGCTTGACGCGCTGGGAAATAACTGGCAACTAATGTGACCAGAACCGCAGTTCCCGCAGCCACTATCGCCAGGCTGGGAATCGGCAGAACCGAAACGTCAGCAAAAGCGGGCCCCAGGAACACGGCAAGCACACTGCCCACAATGTAACCTGTCAACCCACCGGCCAGACCGAGCAATACGGCTTTTGCCAGGAACAGCTGTGTGACGAAACGGGGCGTCGCGCCCAGTGCCATCAGCGTGCCGATTTCCCGACGACGTTCGATGACATTTGCAAAGCTGGCGCTGGCCATGCTGGCACCACCAATAGCGACCAGAATTGCCAGGAATAAATACGACAGATTGGTCATCATCCGGTTGATCGAAACCTGTGTCTCGACCACATTGGCGATTGTGACGACCTTGGTGCCCGGCAGCAGTGCCTGCAGATCGCCGACCAATCCGTTTGCCACATCTTCACAGCAGCCCATGACTTCGATGATGTTAACGACCTGTCCTGATTCAGAGAGCCTCTGAACCGTGTGCAGGTGCGCGAACACACGGCTGTCATCAACGGTGCCCGTCGATGGGAGCACAGTCAGTACACCGAATTTTTCTCCCAGCAGCGCGAGCGAGTCTCCGGCTTTCAGATTGTTGGCGGAAGCGAAGTCGGAACCCAGAATGACTTCCGATTTATTCAAATGCTGCAGGGACCGCCGTTCGGCCAGTGCTTCGGGCGCATCTTGGTTTTCGTCAGCGACATTGATCTTGGCTTTACAGCCTTCATGCTTTTTGAAGAGCATGCCGCCCCCCGACCAGGCATTCATCTTCTGAATTTCTGACTGAGGCAGAATCCCTGTCAGAATTACCTTGCGACCATTCAGTTCCGTCGGTACGCAGAGTTTAGGCGTAATGGCTTCGACGCCTGTTAGACCCGCCAGCGCGAGTTCGGCGACGTGTTCTTCAGGTATCGTTTCTGCATGCATGTCTGCGGCGTAATAGTCTTGCAGCGTGACGCCCTTCGGTAGAATGAGCACATTCGCGCCGAGCTTATCCAGCTTGCCGGCGACTTCTTTTTCCGAGAAAATGGTTACGTTGCGGATGGCCACCAAAGCGGTCACACTCAACACGATCGCCAGCAGGCTGGCAATCATCGCGGTCGGACGCTCGCGCAGTTCCTTCCATATGATTGATCTCATTGTCATGAGAGAATCCTCCTTGTCTGATGTGAAATGCGATTGACGGTGGTTTATTCCTTACAGTGTTTACATCCCTCAACGCCGCAGCTTTTGCCTGCCTTCTTCAATTCTGCGATCAATTGTTCGTGCGTCACATTTTCATTGAATTTGCCGACCATGACTCCGGGAGGCGCCATAAAAACGACGGTGCTATTATTGTTTTGCTGTGGTACTTCCAGTTCCTGTAGAAACGAAGACTCGACCGACTCTCCTGCAGAGACCAAGACCACTTCGACGACATCCTTATAGCAGGGGATCGCTTTGAAATTCTGCACGCCTTTGGGCAGTGCCGAGTTCCCGCCAGGATTCACACACAACAGAACCATCTTGCGGTTCTGTAAGGTCAGCATGCAACGCGACTTGGCCGGTGAGACAAACGACTGCTGAATATAGTCGGCGTTGATTTGTTTCACGAACGAGCCGGTGATCGCCCCGTTCGGTGCAATCGCAAGTGTCAACGGCATCGGAGCTCGGGACACGCCGTACTCTTTGACGAGATTCGCTTCAGCAGGATCATTGGTGTTGACGGCTGCGAAGGTGGTCGTGTCTGTCTTGCTCGACAAATTCTGCTGTAAACTGTTCCACATTGCCTTGGTCGTATCATCCTGGTTTTTCCAGAACATGATGAACGTGTATTTATTCTGCTTCGACGCAGCAGCGCGGGATGTTTCCACCTTACTGAGTGAAGCAACCCGCTGTATTTTCTGCGCAGAGGCGACTGTGGTGAAGATGACAACGATGCCACAAGCCACTAAAAGTGCAAATCCATTTCGATGGCTGGAACGTGTAATTGAATTCATTAACATATAACTTGACTCCTTAACTTTTGTATGATTGATTTGTATTTATTTCAAAATGTGATTCTGACACCAGGCCGCTTAGAGGAGCGTGGCAGAGCACGTTCCCCCAGATTGTTGTTGTCCAGCTCTGTGGCGTTTTTGCGTGAAACTGCCATGTTTACCTGGGTTGCAACAACGTTAAAATCAGAAAATACCCCCAGGCTTCGTGTCCACATCAGGCGAATCTGTGGCACCTGTTTCTTTAATGCAATCTGCATACCAACACAGAAAAGCAAGAGGGAAAAAGGGTTCTGACGTGAGCCTGTCAGACACGCGGGCCAGCGCGACCCAGAAGAAAAATCTATAAGCGCAACGGTACCGAAATGGGCAGCCTGGAAGAATCTACGTCGCTGTTTTTCGAGGCGGCTGTGAACGCTGAGAGACAATAGGGATCAACGACCACATTCAAAGGCACCGTGATGCCCCGCAGATGAACCGCAGGCGTGGTTTGTGCAAACACGATCTCGGAAAGATGACAGAAACAGGGGCAATCATGATGTTCGTCATGGCTCTGTGTCAGCTCATTTTTGAGAATTGGTCGGGAATGAGAGCAGTGTGAACAACAGGCGGGAGCCGAAACCGTCATTTCCGATTCGCAGTGTGCAGCATCCCCCGTGTCGGCGAATCCGTGGCCCCAGCAGACAGGGCATGGTTGCAGCAGCAAGGCGATCAAAAACAGGCGGATCAGCTTCATCTGAATCTCAAACTCAAATCGTGACGACAGTATGTTTTCATTTATTTCCGTGGATCATTTACCGGAAAGTGTGATCATAGTGACCACAAAATGAATCGGAATGTTTTCCTTTTTATCGTCCCGCAGACTTCAACACCTTTACAGCAACTTGCTGTTTGACGTGTTCATTTTGCCTTCGTTAGAGGACAAATCGCACGGTTTTGATCGTCATACAACGAACCATTCCCCCCCATACCACCCAGTCGCCGGAGTGTGAGGGAACGGTAAGCGTTCTGTTTAGGGAGATTGCTGAATCTGTTTCAGCAACGTAGGTATGGGTACCTGATCGGTAGCACTGGGGGCCCGCAGTCCTTTGCGTCCGTAGACGAAGATCACTAAACGCCCCTTACACATGCCTCTATTTTTCCATGCACTGTTGAGTCGGCGTGCCTCGTCTGCGTTACTGCAGCAGAATGCGTAAACAGCGCAGAAGCTGTCGAGGTTGCCCGAAGCAAATGGGTTGTCATAGAATCGTATGAGAGTCGCGTCGACAAATTTCAGTTCTGGAACATCAGCTAATCCAAGCTGGATTACAGTTTTCTCATGCAATATTTCTTGAGGCAAGGGATAGGCAAAGCCATTGTCGAGCCGCTGGAGAAACCAGTTGTCAGGAATCAGTTCGTCGGGCATCGTAATGATGGCTGCCTCGGCTTTGTATTTTCGAACGAGCGCCAGTTGCGACGGATTCGGCTTGAATAGTGGCTTATAAGGTGGAGAGACTCCCTGTAGAGCGTCTGTTGTGTCGACTTTCTGTTTGGTTTCCGTTGCCCAGATTGCGTTTGCCGTCAGACCTGCCCCCAGTGCAACTGCCAGACTACTAACCGCCAGGAGCGGCAGCCAGGCGGATCGTGGTAATACGAGCCGTACCTTGATCACGCGTCGCAGCAACAGGAGACTGAAGAGGAATCCCAGGCCGGCTGTCATCACAAGTTGCGAGGGCAGGCCTTTCGGCGGCACTGGTGGTTTGAAGGCAGCCGGCACCTCGACTCTGACACGCGTGCCGTCCTGCGTGTAACGATAAACAACCGGCTCACTCTGTACCGGTCGCTCGGGTAAAATCACTGACTGCAGCATGGCCAATGACAAAAATGCGACAACCCCCGACACCAGACCGCCAATCAAGATGACGTGATAGCGCCGTGCGACCGGCTTGATGTCGACACTGTCCTCGCTGGAAACAACGTTACTGAATGAAACATCACGATTGTTCCGTTTTCGCCAGCGTTCAATGAGATCCCAGACAACCAGTCCGGAGCTGGCGACGAACCAGAACCAGAACGGAACTGCTCCCTTCGAGAAACTGAAGGGTTCTTCGCGCGGCACACTCGACAGCCAGCTTACGGCAATGACGATGAAAAAAGAGGCTCCGAGCAGAATCTCCCATAAGGCCGACGGAGGCCGCTGTTCGGACAACTGATCCGCGGCAGTCAGCGGTTGGTTGCGCAGCGTCCAGATGCGCCAGGCAAGCTGCACCGCAAGCGTCAGAAACAATGTGGCCATCAATCCAAATGCCACAACAGAACCGGGCATTGTCGAGAATTTTGCGGAATCTTTTAAAGCCACAAGACCGTACATAATCCCGACATACGACAACACAAACAGTCGCTGTTTCCAGTCGGCTGGAGGAATCGTCCAGGTCCAGCGTCGGAAGGGATACGTTGGATGAGCGGCATAATCGCGGCCGAAGGCCTGCGCTCGAAAGAATTCACGGACCCAGGCCGGCGGTCGTATTAACAGCGCGAACATGATGACCACAAACAAAAGCAGAACCCAGCCTTTCAGTAACAGAAACAACAATACGTTACCGGCAATTGCTCCGAGCGTCACGATAAATGGAAGCAGGCCCCCTGTTGTGGACTTGGCGACAGTCACGCCCACCCCACCAATGCCGATCTTCGCCAGGGATGCGGTGAGTGAAGTCGACGCGGCCTGTGCCGAATTTTCTCCGAAGAACGATGTCACAGCCGCGATGGTCGTCATCACACCAAAACTTTGGAGTCGCTTTCGGAGCTGTTCCACACCGCGTTGCAGTCGGCGCGACATCGTCGCCTGATTCACCCCCAGTTGATCTGCCACCTGCTGCTGCGTCTTACCTTGCAGATAGTGCAGGACAAGGGGCAACCGCAGATCGTCGCTGAGCCCGTTGAGAGCCCGGTCGATGAGTGGCTGCATTTCGTTCCACTCGGACGATTCCGTAATGATGACCGGGGAATTTGCAACGGCCTGTTCCCGACTTGTTCTCCGCTTGCGTGACCGAACAATGTTCAACGAACGACTTGTCGCCAATGCGTGCAGCCATCCCGCAATATTTTCTCGCACCGTGTACGCTTTGCGGGCGAGCTCCAGGAAACACTCCTGACATAGATCTTCCGCCGTGTGCTTATCGCCGGTCACGCGCAGACCGATGCTGTATACCATTCCCGCATACCGATCAATGAGTTCTCGGAACGCGGCTGGATCGCCGTCTTGGCAGTATCGATGCAGTAGCACTTCGTCCGTCGTCATTTCGTGTTTCCTCGGGTAGTGTGTCTGTATTAAACCTCACTTAATTGATGACACCACCGACTACGAAAATATGCGGTAAGACTGTTACAATGACAGAAAAAGAGACGAATTGCCACCGAAATGGCCCAAAGAGCGGCGCTCCCAAAATGCATGGAATGACGGTACAATGTGTTGAACAGGGAGTCATTTTTCTGTTCTTACCAGAGCGATCTGTTTCTATTTCGCCTGACAGAAATGCGAGTACCTGTTTAACACTTCGCAATCACAGAAAGGTTTTCTGGATGTCAAATACACTGGAGCTGGAATTTGAATCCGTGTTCCCGATCAAACACAAAGCGAAAGGACTTTCTGAACCATCGGGGCTGGCGCTGGCACCCGATGGTCGCCTCTGGACGGTTTGCGATGAGAGCCGCAAACTCTTTTGCATCGACCCACGGGGGCAGATTTTATCGACACTGGACATCGACAATGAAGGGCTGGAAGGCATCACCTTCGATGCGGAAGGGCGCGTCTGGGCCGTTGATGAAGATGCCGCGAAGATTATTGTTTATGACCCGCAGACCGGAAATCAAATCGCTGCCTGCAAGCTGAAAGACCTCGACGGATATTGCGCGGTCGCCGCGGATTTTAAAGGCAATAAAAACAAAGGCCTCGAGGGGATGACCTTTGACCCGCTGCGATCTGAAATATTGCTGTTGAAGCAGGCGAGCCCCGGCTTGCTGATTGCGATTACCACCCAAATGGACCGGATCACTGCCATCGATCGCCTGGACGAACGAAGTGGATTTACCGCCGACAACGTCGATGCAAAAAAACTCCATTTTTCAGGCATGTGCTATGATGCGGCCCGCGATCTGTTCTGGATCGTAAGCGACAAAGCAGAACGCGTTTTCACCTTTGATCGCCGCCGCGGCACGGTGATTCAGAGCCTCGCATTGAAGAACACACAGACGGGCGATGCCATTCATGATGCGGAAGGGATTGCCGTCGACGTGGAGGCGCAGCGGCTCTACGTGGTCAGCGATACCGAAGCCGAACTGTATGTGTTTCGAATCGTGTCAGAGTGATTGTCTGAATTCCGGTTTTCAGTCATACTCAAATTATCTATCATTGACAACATCTTTAGCCCTCATGGAATCAGGTCAATACAATAGCTTGCAACCGAATTACAACTCAGAATACAAGAATCAACAATGAAACTCGAATGTAAGACTCTTATTCTAGACTTGGATGGAACAATCAGTGACTCTAGTTCAGGGATTATCAATTGCATTAATCATGCTCTAAAAACACACGGATTGCCTACTGCATATGACGATTTAATCAAACAGGAGATTGGTCCTCCCCTGAATGAAACGTTTCTCAACTTGTCACCGGGTATAACGCCATCCGAAGTAAGCAAGCTTGTCTCCACCTATCGAGAACGATATTCCGAGATCGGGTATTCTGAAAACTTATTATACCCAGGGATTCCTTCTGTGCTTGACCAACTGAGACATGCCAAGATCACTCTTGGTGTTTGTACTGCAAAGCGTAAAGATTTTGCAGAAAAAATTTTGTCTCTATTTGGCTTACTCGAATATTTTGCCTTTGTTGATGGAGGTGATATTGGTGTAACCAAGGGCTCCCAATTAGCAGGCCTGATGAAATCCAAAATAATCGATGAACAGGCAATTATGGTAGGTGACAGAGCTACGGACATCACATCAGCACAAGAGAATGGTCTACGATCTATTGGCGTTTTATGGGGTTTTGGAGATTATGAGGAGTTATCCCAAGCATCTCCTGCTTGTATTCTTGAAAAAGTAGATGAACTTCCTGGGATCGTTATCTAGTAAACCCCGTCACTGCTTTGTACTTGATTGAGTTCAAGACGAACGACCGATACGGCTCTATTCTCACAGATGTTTTTCCACAAACGCCCAGGCGGCTGCATCGTTGAATTCGTGGCCCCCTTCGAAGATGACGTGCTCAAAGCGATCGTTGAGATTGAGTTTTTCATAGAACGCGGCAGCGCGGGGGGCTATCTGTTTGCCGGTTTCTCTGTGCGAGGCGTTGTCGCGAGAACCGGCCTGAATTTGATGCGCTCGTGGGCAGATCAGCGCGACAAGGTCGGCGTCGTTAAATAGCGTCATTCGATTCATGAACCGGAAGTCGCTGGGAACGGAGAGTTCGTCTTTCGCATAGCGGCCTTCCTGCACGCCGAAGTAACAACTGGAAACCGAGACTTTGATCCGGGGATCGACGGCCGACGTGACCTGCGCGTAGTACCCACCGTACGAAAGGCCCACCATGCCGATCCGGCTGGCATCAACGTCGGGGCGTTTGATCAGTTCATCGATGGCATACGTAATCTTGGCGATTTCAACGGCGGTGATGCTGGTGCCGATAAGTCGCATCCGGTCATCAATCTGCCGTCGAATGTCTTTCGGAAATTCATCCGCGCGGAACAGGTGCTGCGGTGCGTAAACAATGTAACCCCGCTTCACCGCACCGCGGACCATGTCGCGATAGTTGGCACCGCCGTTGAACAACGCCACTTCAGGCGAACCGCCGCCCCCATGCATGGAAATGATCAAAGGCGTTTTCCCTTTGGCGGATTTGGGCACGATGAATATTCCTTCGGAATGCACGCCGGGCAGAATCGGGAAGATCGCTCGGTAATACACGCCGATGGTGTCTTCACCAATTTGTGTATAGGACGCTGGCTTGACAGGCCGCTTGCCGGGAGGCGGGTAGCCGATGCTCTCACAGAACGCGGCACGCAGAGGTTCTGCCGATTTCGCAAACGCCTCCGGAGAAGCATAATCGGGTTGAAACAATTTCTGAAATCGGCTGCGGTCAGCGGCGATGGTTTTAACATATTCATCCAGCTCGCGCGCCTGTTCGTTGCGCAGCGGATTTGAATCGGCCACCTTTTGATTGAAGTACTCTGGTTTCGCAGGCTCGGATTGTGCCTGCGCCAGTGTGGGAATTACGATCCAGATCAACGCCAATACCTGAGCCGCCTTCATGCCTGTGTCCTTTCGATGTCGTTCATAGTGGAATTATTTCAGGTTGCGATTCTAACCGGGAGAATCGGCGGCGCCTATTGGGAGACGAATTACGAGTTGTTGGGGTGAGAGAAAACACTTTGTTTCAAGGTGTATTCGGCACTGTCGGACAAGCCGATCAGTGGCACACGGAGGGGGAAATAAATTTGATCTGGCGTGTAGGGTGCGGCCCTATGTGGCCGCCCGCAGTGACAGGGTGGTATGCTTACCAGCGCGCGAATGCTACCACTGGTCCCATCGACAGAGTAAAAAGAGTTGAGCATCACAAGGCGGGCGGGCACGCAGGCACCGCCCCTACGTTTCTGTGGCCGAACGGTCTTGGGGCCAGCCGATCAGTGGCACCCAGGTCTGTGATATTGTACGGTGATTTCCTACCACGAAAAGCACGAAATTACACGAAAAGTTTTAGTTAGAGTGGCCTCGAATGTGATTCGAGGTTGGTGCAGACAACACGAAGTGTAAGAAGATACGAGCAGTTTCATAATAATGGAACGGAACCGGAGATCAACTCCGTTCATCATAACGCAAACAATGTCGATCCCGCGCGCGAACACTTGAGTTTGCAACTACCTGGCACAAACACTTTCTCTAAAAGATCCCAGGTTGCTGAGGAAGTGGAACAGTTTCCTGCTCGCTTCGTTCGTCCCGGATTGCAACCGAGCCCACCCATTTTCGAAGTGGAAATCAATACTGGATTAGATAAAAGGTGTCAGCCGCATCGATGTGCTCAGTTCGGTTTCATCCGGGGTTTAATCAGGCGTCAGCAGTGCCAGATTTTCAGCTCTCGCCGTTCGTGCCTTTGGCGATAATGGGGGGACTTGATTGTGCTGCGAGCTAGCCCGGATGGTGGGTTGCACGTGGATTCCGCTTTACCGTATTCAGAGTGAGACTTGATATGAATTTGTTTTGTCTGCAGGTGATGGTCCTGGTTTTTGTCTTTGTGTTTCACATTGTCTTTGTTATGGGGACCGAATTGTTTTCACTGAAGGTGCATCTTCGCGAAGGGCGTGTGGGGGTCAAGTTGAGTGATGCGGAGAATTGGTCTGAGCCTGGCAGAAGTTGGTTTAGGCTTGTCAGGACCATGTCGCAAGCTGGTTTAAGCCTGTCAAAACATGGTACTGCTCAGGCGGCAGTTGTTGGCAGGGCACACTCGGATATCGCTCTGAAACAAGGGGTTTTCATAGTGAACCACGGGTAGATGCGGATGAGAGCAGCAGTAAAAAACGTCTTCACTCGTGCGCGCGACTCAGGTAACGCATCTTCGTCGGCGCAATCTGTGTGTCAAGTTCGGTTTGTGCTCTGGAGAGCCAGTCGCGTGTTAAAACTGCAGTGGTGATGGTGGAGATGCGGTGCTCAGAATGTTTCTGGTTTTGGATTGACATGAATGTAGCATCGGCTACAATGTCACGAAATGTAGCACAAGCTACAAATGATTCGCTCGCCCCTTGTTCCTTTTTTTGAAAGTGGATCAGGATGTTGATAAGGAAACGCAACGCTGCCCCTCGGGGATTCACGCTGATTGAATTACTGGTTGTGATTGCGATTATTGCCACGTTGATTGCATTACTCCTGCCAGCGGTGCAACAGGCGCGGGAAGCCGCACGTCGGAGTCAGTGTAAGAACAATTTGAAGCAATTTGGGATCGCGCTACACAATTATCACGAAACGCACTCTGCGTTCCCTGCAGGTTACTTTTCGTATGGCACCAGTAATGGATCGGGGCCTGCTTGGGCGAACATAGACCCGGATACGTGGGATGCGGCTCCCGGTTGGACGTGGGCGGCGATGCTGCTGCCGTATTTGGATCAGGCGCCGGTGTATAACGCGCTGGATGTGAATCGTCCCTGCTGGGATCTGGCGAATGCGAGTGCCGCTCAGACGAAACTGTCGGTCTTTCTCTGCCCGACGTCATCGGGCGGTGATGAGCCTTTTTTAATTCAGGATGCGGCGGGGAGTCCGCTGTTAATGGGAGGTGCCCAAATTCTGTTTGGTCGTTCGCATTATGTCGCCAGCCATGGTCAGGAATCGTGTTGGGGTGAATGTGGGTCAAATACAACGGGTACTGTTTTTACCGACATTTATACAAAAGCGACAAAGGTCGTTACGATTAACGGCGATGCCTCTAAGGTCGCAGACGGGCCGTTTTATCGGAACTCACGAACACGGATGCGGGACGTGACCGATGGCACATCCAATTCGATCTTTTTGGGAGAACATTCATCCAAATTGAGTGATAAAACATGGGTCGGTGTGGTCCCTGGTGCGTTTACCCATCCTCGGTTTTCCACGCCGGAAAATGGTCCTGATGCGGCGGCGACGCTGACGTTGATTCATGCGGGACCATCGGGGGGGGAGTTGGATATCACCGGTTTTCCAATCATTCACCCTGCTAACTTTCCTACGTATCATGTCGGGCAGATGTATTCCGAACATGTGGGCGGCGGGCATATCTGTATGGGAGATGGTTCAGTACGATTTGTTTCCGAAAATATCGATCTCCTCTTGTGGTCTGAGTTGTCAAGTATCGGCGAAGGCGAAGTGATTGGAGAATTTTAAGATGGGACAGCGATGGTTCAAGTTACAAGTTGTTTTTGTCGTGATGGCTTTGCTTCCACTCACTGGTTGCGGTTATCCAGAAGTCTCGCCGCAGACGTATGAGATTTCGAAAGCCCTATATTCGGTGTGTAATCAGAAGAGCGAAGAGCGTCTTGTTGTTGTTCAGGAATTGATTGAGGGCTCGCTGGAGAACAAAGAGATCAGTGAGAATGAGGCGGACTGGTTGAACGGAATTATAAAGCAGGCGCAGGAAGGGAACTGGAAATCAGCGATGCAGGAAAGCCGTCGGCTGATGGAGGACCAGGCGGATCGATGATTAAGAGGCTACAAAAAACAGTGCACGAAACAGTTATTTCTGCGCCTCTGATTCTCGAACTTGTTTTCTTTACTTTATTGGTGTGATTGATTCTACGGGATCAGCCGGCGCCTCAGGATCGCCAAGCATGTTCGTTTTTACGAGCAGGTACTGAAAGAGTTTTGGTTTTGTACTCAGTGTGGCAGGAAGTGAAATCAGCAGCGATTGTTTCTCTTTCAGGTTGGCAGCCATCCTGATACGTTTCTGTTCCACGCTAGGATGTTGTGTAGTCACAGTTTTGCCAGAAGTCAAAGTCTCTATTGTCTGGACGTGGGAGATTTCACTTTGTTGAAAAAATCCTTCAAGGCGCACTGCTGAGTGATCTTCCGTTAAGGTTGGTCTGAGTGAGCTTCTCCTTCCCTCTTCAATGATTTGCAATTTCGGTTTCAGTTGTCCTGCTTCATCTTTTTGCACGTCGATCACAAAGGGGCGATAAACCAGATTATTGAAGAAGATTCGTTGGCCGTTAAAAACCGTTGCTTTAGGACCAAAAGCAAGATTGCTTTGCTTGGCACTCTGTGCGACTTTGATTAACCGAAGCTCCTGTTGTTCATTCAGTACGGCAACGCGGACGGGAAAATATTCTTCCATGGCAATGCTCGCTTGAACTATCGGCTGCTGAGCCGCCTCGGGGAGACGTTTCAGTTTGGTATCATGTTTCGCCGAAATAAAACCTTCCAGTGCGGTCCATTCAATACCTGCTTGAGCAGCGATATCAGCAGATGTCGCGATCTCGATGGTTTGAATGGAGACCTGACCACAGCCACTCTTTGCCCAGGCGTTGAGGAGAATGTCGAGTTCCTCGTGAAACGATTCAGGGGCTCGAACAACGAGACGGTTATCCTGATCATATTTCGCAGCGGCCTGTGGTGGTAGTACACCAAAGGGTTGATCTTTTCGATCCAGTCCCCCTGCTTGTCCATCCAAAGGCTGATATGTTCGATACAATCCATCCAGTTGAAAGTTGACCAACCCTAAAAGATACTGGCGTGTCTGACTTTCAGGAATTTTTCTTTCCTCGGAGATATTCTTGATTGGCTCCGTGACTTCAAAAATACGAACGTACAAAGGTTCGAAACTCGAAGCCGGGGGTTGTCTTCCACAGTCCAATCCAGAAGACCATTGATCTTGGTTATCTTCCTGACTCTGCATGTTTTGCTGCTCTGGTTGATCTTTAATATCGGCCAACCCAGTTGCAGTAAAAATGGCAATGACTGTGATGACGGCTGTCGTTTGCAGCGGGTGAATTTTAACGGTCGCAGAACGGAGTGCCTTGAGCCGATTAGCGAGAGACCGCTTGCGCAGCGGGGAAGTCAGGAATCCCAGCAGGGAAACTGGTAACGTCACGCGCCAACGGGAACCAGTATCAGGCCGCAGGGCAAGGGTGAGTAACAGCTCGCTGTATTCACGGGGATAATCACTTTGTGTGCTATTTTCATCCTGCTGTTCCCGCCAACGGAGGACCATCGCATCGCGTGATTGTTCGCGCAGACTGTGAAAGCGTGTAGCGGCCAGCCAGTAGAGGGGGTTCCACCAGTGAAACAGTCGCAAGCCGAATAAAATCCAGTTGACGCCGAGGTCCCGACGGGTAATATGCGCTAACTCGTGAAGCATGATGAGCCGGAGTTGATCGTCATCCAGGTCCGTCACATCAGTGGGCAGTAACAGTTTGGGGCGAACGGCTCCCATGACAGAGGGTTGTGAAATATCGTCAAAGACAATGATCGGAATGTGTCGGCGAACATGAATCTGCTGGCAACAGTTTTTCCAGAGCTGTAACAGTCGTTGATCTGTGGAAGTGGGAACCCGATTAACTTTTCGAGTGAATCGCCAATGCGTGAACAGCATGCGTCCCAGGATCAGCATGGCACCAGTAAACCAGATTGGGGGTAGGAATAGAAAGAACCACTCGAGAAAGAATATGAGGTATTCCAGCAGTGTATCGGTGATGCTGACTTCGGGTGCTGTTGTCTGGGGTGTGATTGCCAGGGGGGCTTTGATGAAATCTGTGTTTGAAACGTTCTGCAGAGCCGCGTTTCTTGAGCTAAAACCGACGGGCTGCAATGGTTCAGTCAATGTATCAACGGGGGGCTCTTCCGAGGTAGACTCCTGCACTACTGCAACGAATAAGTTTTGCAGGCTATAGGAACTTTCTAAACTAAAACCGTAGGGCATGGTAAGTCTGATGAGAACAAGGCACCAGAGCAAACCCATTTGTCCCGCCGTTAGCCATCTGCGCGCGAAGAGGTTCACCAGCAGAACAGGGGCCGCCAGTATCGCGGCGGCGATTGTGGTAGAGATCAACAGGAATGAAATATACTCTGAGAGTTCATTATAATAATTCGAAGCGAATAGGAATTCATTCATGATCAACGTTCCTTGTCATCGAGAATGCGGCGGAGATCTGCAATTTCCTCTGCAGAGAGTTTTGTGGTTTGCATGAAGTGCGCGAGTAAGGGAGCCGGTTCGCTGTCGAACACGCGATCTAAAAACGCGCGGCTGGCCTGCTTGATACAGGCAGAACGTTTGACGCGGGAGCGATACACGTATCGGTTGCCCTGCTCTTCAAACGTGAGCACCTCTTTTTTGACAAGGCGATGCAGCATGGTTTTGATCGTGGGGGTGGCCCAGTCGGTCTGGTCGGACAGACGGGCGACGATCTCTTGTGACGTGAGCGGCTGGCCGTCCCAGACGGTATTCATGACCTGCCATTCGGCGTCGGAAATAGAAATCTGTTTCATTTTGAAAGTTCCTTCTTGAGTGATTACAAATGTAAATAACTACAAATGTAAACGGTGTCAAGAGGAGACTGACGGAAAGCGGTTAGAAAAGGTGTGTAGCGAACGCGAACTGATCTGTTTAGAAAGGTAAAGAATCGGTTGAAACATGCGCTGCTCAACCTTCCCTTTTCAGGGCAATGGAAATGACGATTGGAGATGCGACGGCGAGAGTCAGATACAGCAGCATATAAAATCCGGGGTCGGGAGCAGAACTGAAAGGGTTAATCACTTCCATGAATTGGATCAACGCCAATCCCGTCAGATACAGGCAGGTGAGAAATGTGACGAAGATGATGCAGAGATGTAAAATTCGTTTTTTCATTTTCATGAGACACCTCAATTAGATTATGTCGCTATTGATTTTACCCCCGTCCTCACGCGTAGTGAATATCGAGAGGCCAAATCAGACGTACAGTCAAACCAATTCTACATCACTCTTCACCTGTCGCGAAAGGGGTTGTTGGTAACAGTCATGCGTTTTCTGACTTTCGTGATCGGAATTGCCGCAGGATTCGTATGAATAACGCGTGAAAGTGCCATAAAATCGGCAGATCTTCGAAAATCGCGCTTGTGAAGGCTGTAGAGATCGACTAAAAGTAGTGCATGGATATTGAACTGAGGATCGTTACGCACCTCAATTCGATCAGTTGATCCCTTCAACGTCCCACCTGGTTTCCTGCAACGCGCTCCCTGAGATGGTCCTGCGTATCGTCGAAAGGTTCTGTTTGAATCAAAACAGTTAACAGATTGTGTTGCTAACCCTTGTTGTTCCAAACTTTGTCTGGAACACAAGTCTGCTTTTGCACTCGAGCGGTTTGTTCAATGTGCGCCCCTTTTCCAGCGTTAGCATGGAGAGTCTGCAGGCGAATGCGTTCGCCTTCCAGGCGGACCGTGCAGACCGATTTTGAGAATGGTAATTGGAGTTTTGATGTTAGAGTATTTTTCGAAGCATACTGCTTCCGTCAAGGATGATGTGTTGTCGGGTTTGACTGTTGCGCTGGCTCTGGTGCCGGAAGCGGTCGCGTTTGCGTTTGTTGCCGGAGTCCCTCCGACAGTCGGACTCTATTCTGCCTTCTTTATCGGATTTGTGAGTGCCTTAGCCGGCGGTCGCCCGGGAATGATTTCCGGTGCCACCGGTGCGATGGCGGTGGTGATTGTGTCACTGGTCGCCATGCATGGGATTCAATATTTATTCCCCGCTGTTATTTTGTGTGGCCTGCTGCAAATTACTGTGGGTGTGCTGCGGCTGGGAAAACTGATTCGCCTGGTGCCTCACTCGGTGATGCTGGGATTTGTGAACGGTCTGGCGATCGTGATTGGTCTGGCACAAATAGGTAGCTTCAAGACGCTGGGAATCGGTGGAACGATGACGTTCCTGCCCGGTGCTTCGATGACGATGATGGTGGCGCTGGTCGCGTTGACGATGGCTGTGATCGTATTACTTCCCAAACTGACAAAAGCGGTTCCGAGTTCGCTGGCTGCGATTATCATGGTGTCTGTGATTGCCGTGAGCATCAATAAATTTGCTCCTGAGAGCTGGACTCCCGTCGGTCAGACTAACGTCGTGCAGACCGTCGACGACCTGATGATGAACAACCTGAAAGCCAACGCCGTCAAGGATGCCGCTGTCGCAATGGAAGTTCAGGACGGTGCCACGAATCAGGTTGATGAGAATCAAGTTGTTGATATTTCCGTTTTAAGTGAGGCACAAGTTGCATCAGCAGTGGCTTCGGTGAAAGCGACAGAAGAGCCGTTGCCGATGCTGTTCTTTCTCGATTCGCGTTATGTTCTCGCTCCCTTCACGTGGGAAACGTTGATGATTATTTTCCCGTTCGCGTTGATTCTGGCGGGCGTCGGTTTGATTGAATCATTGATGACGTTGACACTGATTGATGAAATTACAGAAACCCGAGGCAGTGGTAACCGCGAGTGTATCGGCCAGGGTGCTGCGAATATTGTATGTGGTCTGTTTGGCGGCATGGGTGGTTGTGCGATGATCGGACAGTCACTGATCAATGTGAATTCCGGGGGACGTGGACGTCTATCTGGGGTTGTGGGAGCCGTCGGCTTAATGACACTGGTAGTTTTGTTGAAACCGGTAATCTCAATGGTGCCGATGGCGGCGCTGGTCGGTGTGATGTTTATGGTGGTGATCGGCACATTTGAATGGAGCACGCTGCATACCTGGAATAAAGTTCCGATGAGCGATGTGCTGGTGATGGTGCTGGTGGCCGGTTACACGGTGCTGTTCCATAATCTGGCCGTCGCGGTGTTGCTGGGAATCATCATGCAAGCGTTGATATTTGCCTGGCATCATGCGACGCATATGATGGCCGATATCCATTTTGAAGACGACAAAAAAATCTATCAGTTACACGGACCTCTGTTCTTCGCTTCGGTCAGCAGTTTTCGCGAACTGCTCGATCCGGTGAATGATCCGCCGATTGTGGCGATCGATTTTTACTTCTCGCGTGTTTACGATCAGTCGGCGATTGAGGCCATCAATAAAATTGCCGAACGCTATCGTCAGGAAGGAAAATGTCTGCACCTGCGGAACTTGAATGCTGACTGCAAACGCATGATTGAACGGGCCGGCAATCTGGCAGAAGTCGAAATTTCCGAAGACCGACACTATCACATTACAAAGATGCTGTGAGCGTTGGTTTGACCTAAATATTGAAAGCCCGAATGTGATTGCATTCGGGCTTTTTTCGTATATCTCCCAGCCAGAGATCATGAAAATTCTGGCATGGAATGAGAGCCCGGTCAGCGCCTGGTTATTTCTTCGATGCAGTAAGCCAGCGATCAAGTTGATTGGCGAATGCCTGACGATCCTTGGCGTTGAAGTTAGCCGGTCCGCCGGTGATCATTCCTTCCCCGCGGAGATCATCCATTAGGTCTCGCGAAGCAAGGATTGCGCCGATATTGGCAGCGGAATACAGCTTGCCCCGGGGATTCAGTGCCTGCCCGCCTTTGGCCACCACATCCGCGGCCAGGGGGATATCAGCCGTGATTACGAGATCGCCGGGCTGAACCAGCTCTACGATACGTTGATCGGCGACGTTTAACCCTGGAGGGACAAGCAGGCTGTCGATGAACTCGGAGCGAGGCTTGTGCAGAGGTTGATTCGCGACGAGTGTGATTTTCGTTTTCGTGCGTTTCGCGGCGCGAAACAACAACTCTTTGATTTCGCCGGGACAGGCATCCGCGTCTACCCAGATTTGCATTTTATGTTCCTCAATTGATAGTCCCCGTTTGCCGCCACCAGACTCGCGTTGGCCAGAGGCTCATTTATACAAAAGTCCTCTTAGTGATGCAAAAGAACCGTTTGTCACCTGTTTGACATAGGCGCCAATCTATTATATTAGTGGAACCTAATCTGATAATATTGCTCTCTGCAATCTTAAATTTTGTATTGCATCAAATCTCAAAAGCGCCAGGAGTCATGATGAAGTTCTCAAAGTTATTCTTACTTACACTACTGTTAGTTGTTCCTCTGATTTTCTGTGTTGGCTGTGGTGATAGTGGTGGAAGTGACCAGCCTGAGTTAGGTACGGTCTCTGGAATCGTCACACTGGATAGCCAGCCTCTTGCTGGTGTGATCATCACTTTTGAACCTGAAAAAGGGCGCGCGTCTAATGGCAAAACAGATGCATCAGGAAACTATGAACTGGCCTATTTAAGTGATGCCGCTGGTGCTGTAATTGGCAACCATACCGTCAGTATCTCGACACCTCAAGAGGCCCCAACGCCTCCCGGCGAAACCTATAAAGATCCGATTCCCGCCAAATACAATTCGAAAACTACGCTGAAGGAAGAGGTCAAAGCTGGTGCCAACACGATCAATTTCGACCTGAGTAGCAAGTGATACAATACGTGAGAGCACTGTATTTGTGAACAAATTCTGTTCAAGAGACCATAGCACTATATACATAAGCAAATGTGGATATGTACATAAATCCCACAGTAAAACAGGGTATTTTTGCTTAGCTCGTCGAATCGATCAGAATCCTCCATTATAATTGGTGCAGTGTTGTAGTCCACAAAACCGTAAGAGAATCTCCTCACTCTCTCTTAACCTTTCCCCATTACTACCGCCATTATTCTATCAAATTCTCAGTTTCAGTTTTCCATCGTGATTTCATCACATTTCATTTTTATTCTGGAGAAAATTGTCGCTATGAAACTACTTCAGCGCAGAAGTCTCTTTTATCGGAAGTTCGGTTTTACGCTGATCGAACTTCTGGTTGTAATCGCTATCATCGCGATTTTAATTGCCCTGCTTTTGCCGGCTGTCCAACAAGCCCGTGAGGCAGCCCGACGCAGCACATGTAAAAACAGTCTGAAACAAATTGGACTGGCATTACACAACTACCATGAAACGCATCGCGTTTTTCCTCCCGGCTACATTGACAGTGTGCCGACCCTGAACTCGGGCGCTTCAGAAGCCGAGAACAAGAATGGACTGGGATGGGGAAGTATGATTCTCCCTTTCATGGATCAGGCCCCCCTCTACAACAAAATAGGTTCAGAAACAAATGGTTTCACCTACAACTGGCTGGATGGAAATCATGATGGTTCAATGACCAACTCTGATGCGATCCCTTCGGCCAAAGTTATTTTGCCTGTCTTTAATTGTCCATCTGATCCAATGGGAGGGATCAACATAGATTGTGATAGTTTTGGTAAATCGAATTACCTGGCTTGTGCAGCGACTCAGGCCAATAATAAAAATGGCGCATTCTATGTTAATTCGCGAACACAAATGAAATCGATTCTTGACGGCAGCAGTAATACGTTGTTTGTCGGTGAACGGACAACGAATGGGGACCCGAGCTCATCAACCGCCTGTGGTGGTTCTCCCTGCAACTGGGCCGGCGGTCTGTGGATTGGTCCCCGTAATTACACATCTCCTGCTGGATGGCACACCAGCTTAAGAGGTCTGGATGTTGCCATCAATGGCGGTCAGAGCACCATTTATATGATCAATGGTTCCAGCATTAACTGGGGACCTGCCTGGACTGCATCCAGTACACACGTTGGTGGCGCTCACTTCCTGTTAGGCGATGGTCAGGTTCGTTTTCTTTCCGAAAATATCGATCTGGGGACCTATCGTTCTCTTTATACAATTAAAGGTGGTGAAGTCATCGGAGAATTTTAATCCCGATCGACTGGAAGTTTCACTCAGTTCATTTTATTACCCGGTTACTTTTAAAGTAACCGGGTTTTTTGTTTTAGATCAGTGGGATTTTGGCAGAGCAATCGGAATCCATTGCAACTATATTCACAAGAACACTGCACATGCAGTTGCAGTGGTGGCCATGGTTGCACTGGCCAAAGTCGGTCTGGGTTCACCTGATATTAATCGTACCGAATATACGGAATTCATCGATCGGTTAATATTATTATCATCAAACAACACTAGTGAAATGCACCTGCTCTTATCTATAATTGATATGTATCTTTAAGTGATACGCTTAGTGATAGATGTCCTCTCCACTTGCCCCGAGTTAAAAAGAGTTTCTCCACAAGTATCAATAGCATCATTCCCATTTAAGTATTCTCCTTTCGCCCCCGGTACGGCGATTAAGGATCATTTTCTCTTTATCGTTTTTATAAAAGGCACAAATTATGAAACGAGTTTCTAGACAAGGTCGCTCCCGGTGGAGCTTCGGTTTCACACTGATCGAGCTACTAGTCGTAATCGCGATCATTGCGATTTTAATTGCACTGTTATTACCTGCTGTTCAACAGGCGCGTGAAGCAGCCCGCCGCAGTACCTGTAAAAACAATTTGAAGCAACTCGGTCTGGCGTTACACAACTACCACGAAACGCACCGTGTCTTTCCTCCGGGATTCATTGACAACGAGCTTGATTTCTCGGCTTCAAAGACAGGCGCTCCCACTTCAAACAGCAATGGTCTGGGCTGGGGAACGATGATTCTGCCGTTTATGGATCAGGCGCCACTCTATAACCAGATTGGCTCGACGACAGGATCATTCGGACAGCACTGGAGCGTTAACGCTTCCACCCTGGCGAGAACTATTCTGCCTGCATTTAACTGTCCTTCCGATCCAATGGGTGGCATCAATACCGATAAAAGCAGCTTTGGAAAGTCCAACTATCTGGCCAGTCATGGTACTTCTGCAGCAACCACAAACAATGGTCTTTTCTATGGAAATTCCAGCACCCGAATACGAGATGTTACAGACGGCACCAGCAATACGATTATGGTCTCGGAAAGAACAACCAAGAACGATGGTTCGGGTACGAATAACTGTGGCGGGACTACAGACTGCGCCTGGACCGGTGGTTTGTGGATTGGACCACGTTATACTTCTTCGGCCTCGACCTGGCATCCAGGATTGTATCACTTCGACGTAACCAATTTTGGTGGTGGGAATGCCACTTATCTGATCAACAGCTCGGGAGCTACCTGGGGTGAAGACTGGTGTGCATCCAGCGCTCATGTTGGGGGCGCCCACTTCCTGCTAGGTGATGGTCAGGTTCGCTTCATCAGCGAAAATATCAGCAGTGGTGGCAGCAGTACGACTTATCATCAACTCGTGACACGCGATGGCGGTGAGGTTCTCGGTGAATTTTAAAGCTAAGATTTCAATGTACGATTTAATTTATCAACTGAGTTTTCGAAGAGACAAAGGAGGCGCTGTGCAGATGCCGGGAAATCTGTTATTTGTCAAGTTTTTCAGCGCCTTTTTGCTCTGCTTGTGTTGTGCAGGCTGTGGGGAAGGTACCCCCAGTGATACTCCCGATCTGGGACGTGTTACCGGGGTGGTCACCATGGATGGGAGCCCCTTAGCGAATGTGACTGTGACATTTGAACCTGAAGCAGGAAAGCCTTCGTTTGGAGGCACTGATGAGTCAGGTCATTACGAGTTGGTCTACAGCAAAAATGAACAGGGAGCCAAGATTGGTCAACACACCGTGCGTGTGACGACTCCGACCGAAGGACCTGAAGACATCGGCAAAGATCCGATTCCTGCCAAGTTCAACACAAAGTCGACTCTGAAAAAAGAAGTGAAAGAAGGAACGAATGAAATAAACCTCGAACTGACTTCGAAGTGAGTTTCGCTTTTCTCTGATCATTGTCATAAACAACGAAAGCCCGGTCCCTTTTCAATAAAGGAGCCGGGTTTTTATTAATTCACATAAGATGTTACTGCTCTGTGTTTTTCTCTGTCGTCAATCGCGACAGTTCGCGAACAGCGCGGCCATGATTGGGGTTGAGTTCCAGGCAGCGTTTGTATGCCGTCTCTGCACTTTGCAAGTCTCCCAGAAAGCGTTTTGTCTCTGCATAGTAGAACCAGGCCTGCGGGTCGCGTGGATTCAACTCTACCGAACGTTGAATCGTTTCTTCTGCTGAAGGAAGTTGATTATTCCGGAAGGCAATCATCGTTTGCAGCAATGCCATTTTAGCCAAATGGAGATCTCGTTTGTCTGTCTGTTTCTGCTGGTGATAATAATTGGCGAGAGTCTGATGGACTTCAATCGTAGGCGACATCTGCGCGACGCGTTGTAAAAACGGCACTGCCTGTTCCATCTCTCCCTTCAGCATGTGAGCCCCTGCTCTGAACTGAAGCAAGTCAGCATTTTCAATCCCGAATTTATTTAATTGATCAATCAAGAGCAGCATCCGCTCCGGATTCTTCCGCTGGAATTCGACTTCGACCATGCTGATGAGTGCCGACTTGTGTTGTGGCATCGGGCGGTCATTGATCAGTTGAAAGATCTCGTCCAGTTTTTTAGCGAGTGAGTCCATGTCATTTTGTTGGATTAAGTGATTGTAAGTTTCCAGCTCTTTTTCAATCCCATGCCGGACACTTAATGGCTTGAGAAACTGCGTGTTGAAATTCAGGGGGACAATATCAAAAGCACGTTCCACTTTTTCTGCAGCCTGGAGGGCTTCTTCGTTGCGTCCCAGTTCTTCCAGGGCCTGTGACTGTAGTAAAAGAAATTTTAAGGAGTTGGAGATTTTCGATAAGTTGCTGTTGATGATGGGCAATGCTTCCTCGGCCCTCCCTGATCTGACCAGCAGTTTGGCCAGTTGGTATTCGGCCGGTTGGAAACCCTTGTTTTTTCGAAATGCTGCTTCAGCCTGCTCTGCATTTTCTTCACGCAAATAATTTTTGCCAATGTCATACAAAAAATGCTGCCGACTTGCGAAAGGAACTGCACGTTTTGTTTTTAATGGAACCAGTTTTTCATATTCCAGAGTACTCGCTTGCATGCGTCCGGTACGTTCCAGGCAAAATGCATAACTGGCTTGCGCAACGAGATTGGATGGATCCAGATCAGCCGCCTGTCGAAAACAGTTTTCTGCATAGCTGTAAAACCCCTGACCTAATAACGCCTGCCCTAACTTGATCCACTCTAAACTGGAACCCGTTTCTGCCTGTCGCGATAGTTCGCGATAATCCTCCATCATCAAAGGGTCTACGAATTCCGCATCGGGCAGTACGGGGAGCGGCCGAGAGAGTCGCTGTACTACGAGAAATCCGCAGTATCCTAATTCCATCACGAGCAACAAAAGTAAAAAGCGAATGAATTGTTTCATGGTGTTGCTCCTCCCTGATTCAGCCAGGCGGAAATTCTGCCGATTCGCTGGTATGGCTTTCGCAGATTCAACCCTCCGGCCACAATATCATCACGGCCCTCTCCCGTCAGATCACCGACAGCGACGGTGACCAGATGGATCGGATTGTTATCGATCTGCCAGGTCTGGAAATTTTGTTTTCCGTCATTCTCCAGCCAGACGACGCTGGCGGTTTTCGGATCATACCAGTCATTGGTCATGCTGACCAACACCACATCCAGATCACCGTCTCCATCCAGGTCTCCGACATCCGCCGCATAAGTACCTCCCAGATTAGAAATTCGACGCATTTCAAATTCCCAATTCCCTTTGTTCTCGAACCACAGGCAACCATGATATGGCTGGGGGTAGGCATCCAAGTCTTCCAGGTTATCGCCGGCTGGTAAAATCAGATCCTGATCACCATCTTGATCGAGGTCGGCATGAATCAGGCCTGCGCCCCCCAGATCCAGATTGACTGTCATCCACAATCGACGTTTTTTGAATTTGCCTTGACCGAGATTTTCAAAACCCCAGAGTTCTTCTTCATCCTGTGTGACAATCGCTGCAATGTCCAGATCGCCGTCGCCATCGTAATCAGCGACAGGCACATGAATCGTGCCTGGTGCGTTGAGCAGTTCGTGGTCCCTGAATTTCAAGTCACCTCGATTTTCCAACCAAAGAACTGAACCGCGGCTGTAACCAAAAACGGCGACTGCCAGGTCCAGATCGCCGTCCCCGTCAAAATCTCCCGGCTGGACGTCGGCGACGCGTCTGACATCATCCAGAATCACGTGACGAATAAACTCGTCGCCTTGTCGTTCGTATAATTCGACGCGGCCAATTACCCGGTCGTCGGGTAGCAGGTTTCCTAAGATGGAAACAATCAGATCCTGATCTCCATCTCCATCAATATCGACGACTGTTGCATGCCCCGGTGCTGCCAGATCGCTTAGCACAACCTTTTCCTGCCAGGTCTCCGCCCCCTGCTTGGTAAACAGCGAAACGATGCCACGACCGGAATCACAACCGAGAATCTCATTTGTTCCGTCACCGTCGAAATCGACGATTTGCACATTCGTAATGAGTGGCAAGCCAACGGGATCAGGACCGATATTGACCCGTTGAAACGGAATCTCCGATGCAGGATATGAAGTTCCCCCCGAAAAGATCTCTGGTACCTGACCCAGCGAAGGTAAGCCGGGCAACAGAAGCCAGGTACCCACAGGGATCAGAATGACCGAACAGATGAGGAGCAGGACGCGGGTTTTCAGAGACATAAACTGTCCAACAAGAATCAGGGAATACAGGCAACTGCCAATCTAAGTACAAAGGCCGCAATGCCTTCCTGCTTCAATCATATCGAAGCGACCGAACCGGAGACAATCATGGAGCAGGCCAAAAGCAGAGCAGAAAGCGGTTTTTTTCCAGCCTCGCCTTCACTACGCAGTCAGGACCGAAACATTCAGAGTAAAATGAATCAATTACAGCATTTAGTACAAAAAATCTCGCTCCAAAACTGGTTAACACGCGTTATGAAATGCATTGTTTTTTACTCTAAAAAAGGATGTGTTTCATCGCCTGTAGAAGCACCCTGCAATATTATCTTCTAATTAGATAGAAGATAATATTGACTGCTGGGGCTTTGGCGGTATGATCATCTAATTAATTAGAAGTACTTTGTTCGTATCATTCGCATTTCTTTGTGGAGCAGGAACTCGCCAATGGCTCGTCCCGGATCAGATCACCCGACAAAACTGGAACTGGAAATCCTGAAGATATTATGGGATGAATCGCCGTTACCAGTTCGAGATGTTCGCGCGAAGCTGGAAACAGAAGCAGATCGCGCGCTGGCCCACAGCTCGGTGATCACGACTTTGAATATCATGTATGACAAAGGGTTATTACGGCGGCGAAAGGAAGGCAAATCGTTCTTGTTCTCACCCAAAGTAGAGAAAGATCAGATTGCTGGCGGCATTATGGGAGATTTATTGTCGCGGTTATTCGATGGTTCCCCGTCAGCCATGATGCTCAACCTGCTGGAAACAACGGACATCAATTCCAGTGAACTCGCTGAACTTCGAAAGCTCATCACCCGCAAGGCAAAGGAGCAGTCCAAATGATCTGGCAGACTTTCATTGACCCCACTTTCAGTACCCGACTTTGCCTGACGTTATTGCACTCAGTCTGGCAATTCGCCGTGCTGGCTATTGTCGTATGGTGTCTGAAATTGATCTGGAAAAACCAAACCGTTGAACGACGTTATACCGTGAATGTGTTCGCATTGCTGCTGGCGATTGCAGCATTGCCCGTTACTTTTCTGGTAATCAAGTCTACTGAAGACAGTGGTAAACCAGTCATCCAAGCACAATCAACGGCAACAGCCGTCAATTCCCCATCTGAACCGCGTATGACAACTCCCGATCAGCCGACCTCTGTCGTACCAGTAGAAATCCAAACTGTCGAACCACCCATTGAGAGCGCAGAAAATAATACCGCGAATCACACTTCGTTGGACGCGGACGCACCAGGAGCGACATTTCGCGGATGGTTGCAGATCACACCGTGGATTATGGCCATTTACGTTCTCGGTGTGGGTTTTATGCTGGCGCGGTTGATCGTATCGATGATCAAAGTCAATCGGCTGAGTGCTCAGGCAACAGTGATCAAAGAGGGGCCGCTCGTCGAATCGCTGCGTTCACTGGCGAAGCAATGGTCGATGAAGATGGTTCCCGTACTGGCAGAAGCCGAACACATCGTCGTCCCCACAGTGGTGGGATTGATTCGGCCACTCATCCTGTTGCCGGCTTCTGTGGTCAGCGGACTGACACCCGATGAACTGGAGCTGATCCTGGCACACGAATTGGCGCATGTGCGGCGCTATGATATGTGGGTCAATCTGCTGCAGCGACTGGCCGAAGCGGTGCTGTTTTTTAATCCCGCCCTCTGGTATCTGAGTCGACAGATCAGTGGATTGCGCGAATTCTGTTGCGATGATCTGACCTGCCATGCAGAAGCGGCGTCTGACTTCGAACGCAAAGTACGTTATGCCACAGCATTGCTGCGGGTGGTGGAACTTTCCAAACCGAATCTTGCGGCGAACCCGGAACTGACATCACTGGCTGCCAACGGCCACTCCCCTTCTGAAGTCCGCCGCCGCGTGGCGCGATTGTTTGATGAACCACTGCGCGAGCCGCTACGACTGACGCGCGGCATGACCTATGCGGTGCTCGCACTCCTGTTGATCGGCGGGCCTGCAGCCTGGTCAACGTATGCTGAGAATCAATCGCCAGCGAAGACCGTTCAGCAGGAAAATGAAGCACCAACTGACGCTGAATCAACGAAACCGTATTCCCTTGATGGCAACGTAGAAGTTCTATCGATCGGAACATATGAAGAAACACCACAGCGCTGGTGGGATGTGCAAGGTACCTTGCAGTCATCAAGTCCGTATCGGGTGCATGGTGCATCCATTCCCGTTAATGAAAAGCAAATTGGTCGGCAGCTCGTATTTCGCGTGAATCACTTACCTCAGGATGCAACGCTCAGTTGGACTGTTTCAAGTAAAGGATCAGGTGCGACTGCCTCTGTCGCTTTGAATGGGGAAGAAAGAGCCAAAGAGTATTACTCACAGGTCTTCTCAGCGAATCAAGATTTGAAGTCGGTTGATTTGAGGCTGGGGGTTGCCAGCGGTAAGTGGACTACGAAACTCAAAATGGACGCGGATAGTATCACAGGTTTCACACTAGTGGATCACACACGTTCCAAGCAGGGTGTATATCACGCGATGATCTCGGGCCCTTTTAGCCAGAACGAAGATATCGTTGTCATCGGCTCTCATGATATACAAGATCGCGAGATTCGGATCGTTGCTATTGACAGACAAGGTGAACTGCTTCGTCCGCACACTGCCGCAACTAATTCCATAAGGTCAGCGACTTTCGTTCAATATAAGGCAAGCTTCAAAGACCTGAAGCTGAAAGAGCTGGATCGCTTCGAATTCCAGACCAGACCGATTGAGTATATTGAGATCAAGAATCTGCCATTGAATCCGCAGGCGAAACAGAAGACAGCAGAAAACAATACCACCGCAACCGACTCTCCGGCGTCTGTTGAAAATGCCGTGGTCTCAGGTCGCATTGTTCTTGAAGACGGTTCACCGGCAACCACAACAGGATATCTGTATTACAAAAGCAAAAGCAGACAAAGCACTGTGGGCCAATTTGTTGATCAGTTTTCAACAAAATCCCCTCCCGGGACCATTTGGTTACGCTATTTCCCTGAAGGATATTCCCCCGTGCTTGTTGGCCCTTTGAAAATAAAACTGGGGGAACAGCGTGATGATATCAGGATTGTACTCAAACCGGGTTTCTCTCATTTATTGCGGATGCAAAATCAGAAAGAAGAACTCATTTCAGGAGCCACTGTGGTGGTACATCCTGCATGGAACGGAAACGTGCAGGGCCCCGTTCAGAAACAGATGGTCAACGCGAAAGGGGAACTACTACTGGAACATCTGGCGGACACGAACTATTCCATCAAGGTGACAGCACCAGGATACGAACCATTCCATGCCAGGTCTCAGGATTTACGTTCGCAAAAAAAGACGACACTGACGCTGACTCCCAGCCAGAAGACCACCGGTGTTGTACAGGACACGGCCGGAAAACCATTGGCGAATGCCAGACTATTTCTCAAGCATGAAATTACGAACGAGGGACGCTCCTTAGTCTATGCTGGATCGAAAAATGGTTTTTGGGGAGAGCTCATTGCCACCACTGATGAGCAAGGCCGCTTTGGTCTGGATCAGCTTACTAAAGACTCACACTACCTGTGTATTGTCGAAGCGGAAAATGGAGCCCGTGCGATCATTCACGATCTCCAGGCAGGACAGCACACGTCCATCGTTGTGTCTGAGCGCCGTGACCTGATCGTCAATATTAGTGGCGATTTGAGCAAATTGCCTCAGCGCAGAGGAAAACCTTTTGTCAGTGTGCGACAAGGAGTCGACTTTCACCCGATTCCAGACAGTCGCTTTGGTGAACAGATCGGTGCGGATACCCCCGTCGAAGTGACTGACGATGGCGCTACAGCCATATTTCGAGGACTGGCCGTCGACCTCAAAGCAGGTAACGAAAAACAGCAGGTGGGAGTTTCTTTGAATTATCCTAACGGTCCCAAAAAGATCGTCGACATTGATCCCAATCAAGAGACACGTGTGCAATTTGATTTGACTCAACTGCCAGACAGCGAAAACAAGGGGAAATCCCCAGCTTCTAAAATTCAACAGACGACAAGAAAACCCGACGCGCAGATCAAAGGTAAAACAAACGCAGACGCTTCGATCCCTGTAAAGCAGCCTCCTACAGCCAAGTTGTCGTTTGTGATTGCCAAACACGTGATCCTGCTGGAAGGCAAAGAGATCATCACCTGGGAAGAAATCGACGACTTATTTAAAACACTTCCCGACACGTCCCTGATCAGCCCCGCGTTTTATTTTACTCGCGGGACGATGCTTTCTGATGGGTATCAACCGGCGAAAGCAAAGATGTGGGAACTGACGCGTAAGTATAAGTTTGCTGGACACAGTGAAGGCAGCTTATGGCCGCGGACCGACTTTCGTTATGACCAGATCAAAACGGCCACCGATTTAAAACCCGATCCTCAAAGCAAAATGACGGGGACGATTGTGGACCAGAAAGGGACGCCAATTGAAGGAGCGGAAGTGGCTTTGATTCTGCCCGTTGATGAGTCGATCGGCTACAAAACGTATCATGTGGCCCTCGTGCTGGGACGAATTCGAAATCGACTCGAACATGTGATGACCCTATCTAACGCATCCGGTCAGTTCGATCTCTATCCGCCTCAAGACCAGAAGTATTATATTCTGGCAATGCACCCGGAGGCAGGTTTTGCACTCGTCAGAAGTGATCGATTACAGGCCGATCAAAATATCAAGCTGTTACCCTGGGCGGGTCTTAAAACCGAACTGGGTAACGTTCCCAATGAAAAACAGACAGTGGATCTCTCCAACCACATCGAAGCTCACGAGGGTTGGCCTGAGATGATGTTCAACCAGTATTGGGACGATCTACCTCAAGAAGTAAAAGAAAAAGGTTTTATTTATAACCAGATTCCTCCCATTTATCAGGCGAACATCAATCGCAGTTTTCCAGAGCCAGATGGGGGCGGTATTTCTGTACCCGGTGCCTCGGTCAGTCTGTTTCCCGGCGAAAAGCGCGAGCTGGATTTAGGTCCCCTGTCCGAGCAGCAACGAGCGCTATTGGAATCAATGCGAAACCGTTCCCGGGAACGCCAGCGCAAATTTGAAGAGCAACGGAAGAATAAAGCAAAGAATTAACGCTCGGGACAAGGTAGTCATGAACGAAATCAAGAGCGTGGTTTCTAGGGAGCATTCTTTTTTCCATCTTCCCAGGTCACGCCGACATGCCGCGCCCAGGCTTCCCATTCGGCAGCCATCGCTTGCACTCGATCGGGATATTTGTCTGCAAGGTCGTGCAGTTCGCAGCGATCTTCCGCAAGGTTATAGAGTTCCCACTTGATTTCCGCCGGCATCCGTTTTGACCAGACGATTTTCCAGTCTCCTTTCCGTAACGCATGTGCGGCCTGATGATCAAAACCGATCGTTCTTTCAGTAAGTCCTTTACCACGCATGGCAGGTAGCAGGCTCGTCCCTTCAAGGGGAGTCATCATGTTACCCTTTTGTTTCTGTGGATAGGTTGCACCCGCGACCTCGATCAGTGTGGGTAGCAGATCCATTACGTGCGCTGGATCTCGAACCCAGCGGTCCGGCTTGCCGATCCCTTGAGGCCAATGTGCGATGAACGGACTACTGATGCCGCCTTCGTGCGTGAAATGTTTGTAAAGCCGGAAGGGAGTATTTCCCAGATTGGCCCACGCGCTGCCGTAGGACTGATGGGTTCCCCGGCCTCCCGTTTTTCGCAGGTCAGCGCCTGTTCTCAGGATGGTGGTCCCTTTTCGCGAGACGCCATCAAAGCCGAACGGCCCCCATTCATAACAGGCGCCGTTATCGCTCAAAAAGAGAATCAATGTATTCTTAAGCTCATCTGTTTTTTTCAAATGATCAACAATCTGACCGACGCCCTGGTCCACCCCTTCCACCATCGCAGCAAAGACAGCCATGCGTCGTGCCAGATCGTGTTGACGCGATTCATCCAATGAGTCCCAGGCAGGATTCGGCTTGCCGGAAAACCCGTTCGCAATGTCATCACGATCAACGGGAACAATCGAACGGGGAGTTAGTTTCCAGTGTTTGCCGTCAATTAAACCAAGTTGCTGCATGCGCGCATAACGTTCTGCGCGAAGCTCGTCCCAGCCACGTTGATAGGTGGCTACATACTTGTCTGCACGCGCAGCGGGTGCCTGCACGGGAAAGTGAGGGGAGGAATGGCCGAGAAACAGAAACCAGGGTTTGTCTGTTTTCTGTCCTTGTCGAATGAATTCCATCGCGTACTGGTTGAAGACATCGGTGGCATAGTAGTCGCTGGCGGGCGGGTCGATTTCCTTTTTTCGCCCCTGAGGCAGGCGAATGTAATAGTCTGCATCATATTGATCGTGCGAGTGGCCTTTCGTGTAACCGTAGAACTCGTCGAAGCCGCGTTTGATCGGCCCAGTTTCTGGATGCATGTGCCATTTGCCGACGTAGTAGCAGCCATAGCCGGCTGGTTTCAACACTTCCGCCATGGTGGCACAACGGTCGTTCAAGCGTCCCAGGTATCCCGGCCCGCGTTTTCTATTGGGTTTCGGTGTAGTGAAATCACCAATGCCTGCCTGTGAGGGATAGAGGCCCGTCATCAACGACGCACGCGTGGGACAACAGCGCGCCGAGTTGTAGAGCTGAGTAAAACGAACACCGCCGGACGCGAGCGCGTCGATGTGAGGCGTTTTGATCTCACCGCCATAACAGCCTAAATCTGAATAGCCGAGGTCATCGGCCAGAATCAGAATGATATTGGGACGCTCGGCTGCAGATGCAGAAGAGGACCGCTCTGCGACTGTGATCACACAGAGCAGGCAGACGACAGTTTTAATCATGGTTGTGGTGCGCATCACGTTCATGTTGCTTTCAAAAATAGTGACTTAGGCTCGTTCTATTTTGTTTCTTTTTGTGTTGTGTTGAACTTCGGGTCGCCGGCGTCAACGGGCATGGTTGCATTCCACGCGAGAACCTCTTTGATCAGCCGCTCGGTCAGTTCGGGATGCTGGTCAGTGAGGTTCATCGCTTCACCGGGATCAGTTTCCAGATTAAAGAGTCGAGGACGTGTGCCGTCATAATCACACAGCAGCTTCCATTTCCCCTCTCTCACAGCCAGGTCGGGCAGGTTTTTCAAATGTCGGAACTCTTTACGGTCGGGAGGACGCCGGAAAAATAGCGGAGCCGATCGGGATTGGTGAGACTTGCCGATGAGCGTCTTCGCGAGATCTTCGCCATCGAAGTGCACTTCTTTTGGCACGGACACACCGGCCAGATCCAGTAGTGAGGGAACGAGATCGATGGCGGCGAAAACAGACGTTTTGTTAACTGTGCCTTGCTGTGGCGGGGCGATGAAACCGGGCCCCCAGACAATTAGCGGCGAACGGACACCGCCTTCAAACAGAGTTGCTTTCAGTCCCCGAAAGGGCCCCGCCGATCCTGCGTTTTTCTCTGGCCCATTATCTGAGCAGACGAGGATCAGTGTGTTTTCACGCAGCGCATCATCGTTACAAATTCGATCAAAGAGCCGCGCCAACTGCTGGTCCATCTCTTCCAGGACAGATTGATACAGGCCGCGTTGTGAGTCGGCCCAGTTTGTGGGAGAGGGAAACAGCGGCGTATGCACGTCATCGGGCCAGACGTTAATATAAAACGGCCGTTTGTTCTTCTGAGACTGATCAATAAACGCGACCGCTTTGTCGGCGAAACCACCGGTAATTTTGGAACGCAGAATCCACTCGACCGGTTCTCCCAGACGTGCGGCATCCTGCCAGATGCGTCCTTTTTTCACGCCCCCATTTTTGAGCGGGACTTCCGTCAAAGGCAGCAACTTCGCTCCCATGCCTTCGAAGTTCGTCAGTGAAACATCAAAGCCATAATCTGTAATTGGTGGTGCATTATCTACATCGCGCTGACCGCCCATATGCCACTTCCCGCAATGCGCGGTAGCATAGCCGGCTTGTTTCAGAAAACGAGCCAGCATCGGAGCCTCGGGATCAAGCCAGTTTGCGATTCCCCTGCTCTTGTTGGCCTTGCGGCTGGCAAGATAAGAAGTGATCCGGTGACGGTGTGGATACTGTCCTGTGGAGATGGCTACGCGCGAAGGAGAGCAAATCGGCGAATTGACATAAAACTGCTCGAAGCGAATGCCTTCTTTGGCGAGGCTATCAATGTGCGGAGTGCTTGCTTTTGTATTGCCAAAGCAGGAAAAGTCGCCCCAGCCCATATCATCAATGAACACCAGAACGATGTTGGGATGTTCGGCCGCCGATAGAGGCTGTACCAGACAGATCAATAACAGAAAGAGCAGTCGTTTTACTGCAGATGACTTCATGGATGAATTTTCCCGCCAGAGCACAGGTGAAATGATCCAGTCTATCACAGGAGTTCCGTACTACAATGAGAATTTCCATCCACGTTATTAGATATATTGTCATCAGCCTAACGCCACGACCAGCATTGCGGGCACAACACGGGAACGACTTTCATCCAGTGATGCATGAATTCGCAACGCCATTTTGGTTGGAATGAACGGGAATTCGATTCCTTTAGCGCCTTTCATTCGTTTGACGCATCAAGAATGCACTTAGCTTTTCAAGTTCATCTGTATTGATGTGGTCCACTTCCGCATTGACCAGTTCCTGCCACAGTTCCTCTGACTCTGGAGTTGCCCAGAATCGAACGCGTCGACCTGCCGCATGGGCCTGCTTGACAATCTCTCTCAGTTTGACTTTCTCTGCTTCGGGCATCTTACCTTTTCCACGGTATTCAAAATGTGACGTCCAGCGGTCACTAATCAGCGGCATCAGGTCTGACGGTTGATCAGAATTCAGGTCACTCAGGCGACCATCGATCCCGGCGTATCGTGGATTGTCGGCTTCGATCATTTCTTTGGGGCGATCCCCCGAGATCACAACTTGCACCGGACCACGAATCATTTTCCCGTCTTGATAAGTGCAGAGCAGACCTTCGTATTCCCGAAGTTGATTCCGCAGCACTGGGTAAACGTCTTCTCCATCTGTTTTGATGTCGATCAGTAATGTGAATGGCGGGGACTTCTCGTCTGTCTTCAGGGGATGTTTCTTGAAGTATTCTTTCAGAGGTTTGAGGTATAACGTACGCAGCGTGCGTTCTCGGGATAACTCGGAACGACTATGGCCAACGAGTAATTCTCCGTCGACGAGAAAAATGTCCGCTTCCACAGACCAGAAGCCATTTTTCAAAGCGTCCCACAGTGGTCGGCGATGGCGGTAGTCATTATGGGCATGGGCTTGAAATTGAGGTGCCTGCTTCCCTTGCTCTGCGAGGCAAACCGACTGGTAGCAGGCAAGTGCCAGCAGAATGACAGATAAAAACTTCGAGTGGAACATTCACCAAACCCTTATGAAATGATATTTTCCGGAACCCAACTTCCCAGGCACGTTGGCTCTGGAGTGTTCATAAGTCACACGTGTGCCCCCGAACTCGAAAATCCTAGCGGTCATCGAACTGAGTATCCAGTCGTTCCCGTTGGATTCATCAATTCTTCACAAGCACCTGATATCCGATATCAGTAAAGTGAAAGTTGGCAATTTGGTTTACTGGGAATGAAAGCAAGCTTCACATCGAGAAATGCTCGACCACTTGTATTAGTGGGGGGAATGCCAAAGTCCTTCGTCGGGGTGACGAAGGACTTTTGGTTGTAAGTGGTTATCTCAGTAGGAGATAAGAAGTGCACCCCGCTGGGTTCGAACCAGCAACCTTCGGTTTCGTAATGTTAATTCAAGGGCTTTTCACAAGCGATAAATTCCGTTGTCATAGCAATCTGCTGCCAATTATTGCAGAGATTAGCGTGCATCTTGCTGCACGCTATAGCGAAAAATGCTTCATCCCTGATTTGTGACAAAGACCTATTTAACAAGAAGAAAATATTCCAACGGACATGGACTAATGGCCACAGCCAATGGGCTCGGCCAGAAAATTCCATAGCTGGTGTCATCAAGTTAAGGCTTTGTTCTTGTCGTGTTGTATCGGGAGATACAAATACAAAATTATTATCGAAGATAATTGAGAAGGATTGCGGTTTAAAGATATAGGGCTTAGTCGTGTCCATACAAATTCGTTTCGTTGAAGGAGTTCAATTCATGCGATCATATCTTCTCTCAATTGTTTTTACGCTGACTTATTTACATGGAACAGCGTTGTCCCAAGACCATCAAATGAAATTAGATGTTTGCGACATATCATTTTTATGGAATGTACCAACGACAGTTGAAGAAGCAAATAGTTTGATTTCAATCGATAGTAAATTGACAAAAGATGGGAAATCAGTTTGTCGTCAATCTTTGTTTAATGATCTTATTCAAAATGCGGAAACACTGGTATTAAATGATCCCATTTCCAACCAACCAGTACAAATTGAGTTTCTTAATGAAGAGTTAAAAGAGATTACTAATTGGAAAATAGCAGGCATAAGAATTGATCCATCGGCTCCCGGATGCAGTCAGAAAATTAGAGACAAGTTTGGTTCTAGGCCACAGGTTCGAATTATCTGCCAACCAGTAACAACTTCTAACGGGAATTCTATTGCACATGATTTCGCTATTCATCTCATTTATGACTATGTGAAGAATTCTAATCCGCCGTTTGAAGCCGATTCAGTTGCCTTTAAAGAGATCATTGATGAATTGCTGTCAATAAAGAAAGAATTGAAAAGCAGCGGCATTGACACTTCAGGCACTTTGCTTGGAGTTCATCCGGGGTTCTCATCCTCAGGCTTTCATTTAACAGAACGCCTCAAGAAATTTTTAAAGAATCACTTGCATTCAAACAGGATAAAGTCTGCAGCATTTATGGGTATCCAAGATGGTTTTGAACCTTGGATATTTTTTGCTGTTTCGAAAGATCCTGCCAGTGATCGTCATAAGATCATTGAAAAAATTCCAAGCCTTAGGCCATCCAAGGGACAGGTATTGAGTTTTGTAACTCAATCCAGGGTATTTCCAATTCCAAACAATCGTCAATTTGGGGCAGAAGGCGTTAGTATCCTTCCTCTATTGCAAATTGGAAGAATAGATCGTCGAGTATTTCCAAACTCAACGGACCCACTTCTCTCAACAATCCAGGTAAGGGATATTTCAGATATTATTGCAAATCCAGAAAGATCTCATTTTCTTACGACAGACTGTATCAGCTGCCATACTGAAAGCAGTATCAGAGATTCCAAGTTGTCAGGTGTGACGACTCAGTTCTCATATAATCTGCCTGAAAATATATCAGCGATTGATCCAAATGTATTGCCTAAAAATAGGACCTTTAAAAATTGGAATATCAGAAACTTTGGATGGGGATTTGAAAATATAAATAAGATGGCTCCAACTGTAACAATGCGTACTGCAAATGAGGCAGCGGAATCAGTCGATTTTATCAACAAAACCTATTTGAAACTATCTACTACAAAGCATGGCGTTTCCAATCCACTCACACTAATAATGACATGTAAGGATGAGCAGTCTTACAATCAGCTCAAAGCTAAAATTAAAGTTCTCCTCGCAAGAGATGACAATTCGATCAACAAAGCGTTAGATTCAATTGGTATTGTACATTATGCTCGTTTTGTGTTTCTTGAAGAGTCAAAACAGGTAGCAGTAATCACCGCTTATGACGGTGAATTTGATGTTTATATAAACCGATTTGTAGACCACATTGGAGATGTTTTCAATCTGATCCTTGAGCATGTTAAAGGAACAGATGACATGAAAAATGATGATGGAAAAGTAAATGTCCAATCTCATACAGAGCAGTTTTTAAAGTTTGTGAAAAAGCATGATTTAAGAGCCGTAGAACCTTTCTACAGTGCTTACCCAAACTTAACTGTTCAAGACATCAAGGAACTACATCGCATGGCTAATGAGTAATTGTGTAGTCTTCTTTTCAGTCTAAATGATCATTGAATTCATAAATACCAATACAAGAAAGTAGGCCTACTATGTCAAAACCATATCGAATTCTATCCTTAGATGGGGGTGGGATCAGAGGACTGATAACAGCTATCTGGCTAAAAAGACTTCAAGCGAAACTCGACAAACCACTTTATAAATATTTTGACTTAATAGCGGGAACTTCTGCAGGAGCATTAACAGTATCTGGGATCTCAAAGGGGATAAGTATAGATAAAATCATTGAGCTTTACCTGAAACGAGGAAAAGAAATATTTCCCTCTACTGCTTCTCGCCTTTGGAGTCGTGCTACCCGACTCTTTTCAGATGGCGTGAGTGCTCCAAAGTATGATGGGGAGGGACTTGAGAAAGTTTTGAAGGACACTTTCAAGACCACAATATTTGGTTCATTAAAAATCAAACCAACCTTAATCACAGCTTATGATGTATTCGGTAGAGAAGCGATTGTATTAAAGAATAATCAATCAGAGTATCGTTCTCTCAAAGTATGGGAGATTTGCAAAGCTTCTGCTTCTGCACCGACTTACTTTCCTGCTCATATGATGGAAATAAAAGGAGTAGAAATGCCTCTGATAGATGGTGGTGTAGTGGCAAATAATCCAACCGCATGTGCTATTGCAGAGGCAGTTAAAATCAACACTCAGTCGAACAAGAATCCAAGCACTGATAATCTTCTTGTTGCAAGTTTTGGTACTGGGGAATCGATACGCAGAATTACCGCAGAAGAGGCGGACGAGTGGGGAGCAGCAGAGTGGGCAATCCCCATCATTAATGTGCTGTTTGATGGCTCCGCTGATTCAGTAAATTACATTGCTACTCAGCTTATCCATCCTGATAGATATTTTCGATTCCAAACCCATTTGTCTGATGCCTATGATGACTTGGACAATGCAGATGAGACAAATCTCAAGGCTTTGCAACGATTAGCGGTTCAGTATATTGACAGTAACGAGGAGAAGAAAAAACTAGATAATTTAGTAGCAAAGCTCACAGGGAATTGAATCGGATGTCATCGAGTGAGACTGCTTTGCGATACTCTTGTGACAGGCACCCATTAGTGGGGGGGAATACAAAAGGCCTTCGTCGGGGTGACGAAGGCCTTTGGGTTGTAAGTGGTTTTCTCAGTGTGAGATAAGAAAATGCACCCCGCTGGGCTCGAACCAGCAACCTTCGGTTTCGTAAACGCCCAGGCCCCATACCACGCTTTGATGACACTTCACAAAACCCCTGTTTTGTTAGGGGCTTAATGGGGGGCCCCCGCGCTCCGATCAGTGTTGTTTTTGTACTCTTGATGCGGCCGATTCACCTCATTCTGCCACTTTCGAAACGCGTGTCGGAGCGTCAGACCGGGTGGAGTTAGGGGAAGTTATTTCTGTTTGTATCTAAGTGAGCAATTCCGTCCATTGACTCTCACTCAAAAGTGTTATAACATCAGATAACAAGTGACTTCGTGATTAGATTCAGGACACTAACATGTCTGCAAGTACGTTTCTCGCCTTAATTCCCACATACTCCTTGGTAATGTATTCGCTCAAGAGTGAGGATGGTTCCAATGCAAGCATTCTCCAGCAGGTTAGTTCTGGGGTGACTTCTACTTTTCCTTGGAAATCTAATTGGCAGTTGCTCAGATGTGGTTAGAGGTAGGTGTAGCGGAAAAATCAATGGAATCCAGCTGGACTACCCTATGCGAGATTCACCTTTCACGTTTTAAAAAATTTACTGAGGATCAGCCATGCCAAAATTTCGATTACAGGGTTTGATAGCTGCTACATACACACCTCTGAGTGCTTCAGGATGTGTCAATGTCGATCATGTGGCGCCCATTGTGGAGTCATTGATTGAACGGGGAGTCAGCGGGTTGTATGTCTGTGGTAGCACTGGTGAGGGGATGTCCTTGACCACCGATGAGCGGAAAATTGTTGCCGAAGCTTATGTGCAGGCGGTGAAAGGTCGAGTTCCGGTCATTATTCAAGTGGGGCATAACAGCCTTGCTGAAGCCAAAGATCTGGCCAGGCACGCTCAAGACATCGGAGCAGATATCACGTCGGCGACCTGTCCTTCTTACTTCAATGTTGGTGACGTGCACACACTCGTAGAGTGCATGGAGGAAATTGCCAGCAGTGCGGCTAATCTTCCATTCTACTATTACCACATCCCTTCATTGACTGGTTCAAATTTGAATATGGTCGAATTTCTTAAACTAGGCGGAGAACGAATCGGGAACCTTGCTGGCTTGAAATACACCGACACCAAACTGTTTGAATTTCAAGAATGCCTCGAACTTGAAAACGAGCGATTCGATGTTGTATGGGGCTGTGATGAAATGTTGCTGGGGGCGTTAGCCACTGGCTCTCGTGCGGCAATTGGAAGCACATATAACATTGCTGCTCCGCTGTACCAGCGAATTATTGATGCCTTTGAAATTGGCGACATGGCCGAAGCCAGACGAGAACAAGCACAAGCAATCAGCATGATTAGCACTGTGAAACAATACCCTTTTCACCCAGCGATGAAAGCAGTTTTGGAAATGCAGGGTTTCGATATGGGGGATTGCCGGCTGCCTCAAGGTCGTTTAACTGATGAAGAAATCAGCAGGCTAAGAAGCGAGCTGGAAGCAATTGGCTTTTTTACCTGGTCGCTGCCAGCAACCCCATCATTAACCACATAACAAGCAATCATCGTTAGATCCGGATCCGACTGCACAACATCATAATTTCGGGTTGCGTTTGATTCGCGTTACCAACCTGCTGATTAGCCAATTGATGATCGGAGACGGCCTATCTGGTTCGTATCTTCAGCGAAACTTAAAAGGGTGTGTTAAATGGATCAAGAACAATCAAATCAAAATTTGCGCAAGCAATTCCTCGAAGATGGTTATGTCGCCTTGCCGGGCTTTCTGAATCCACAGGAAGTTGGCGAGTTGCGAGAGAACGTTGAGAGATTCATCGTTGATGTTGCACCGACAATGCCTTCAGAGGAAGTTTTCTATGAAGACAAAACTACCAAGACAACTCTCAAGCAGTTGCAGCAGATGTTTCAATACGACGACTACTTCAACAATTTGATGTTTGGTAGTAAGTTTGAGGAACTGGCAGCGAAATTACTAGGCCATGAAGTGCATGGCGTTAACATGCAGTATTTCAATAAGCCACCACAGGTCGGCTTGCCGACGCCTCCGCATCAGGATGGTTATTATTTTATGTTGGAGCCCAACGAAGCGGTCACAATGTGGTTGGCACTGGAAGACGTGGACGCCGAGAACGGGTGTGTGCGTTACGTGCGTCATTCGCATTTGCAGGGTCTTCGGCCACACGGGAAAACGCAGACCTTAGGCTTTTCACAGGGGATGACCGACTTTGGTACCGAAGAAGACATACAAAACGAAATTGCCTTTCCAGCCCAACCTGGCGACTTGCTGGTGCATCATGCTTTAACAGTCCACCGGGCCGATGGAAACACTTCCAAAGACCGAACGCGAAAAGCGCTTGGTTTCATCTATTACTCCACAGCTGCCCAGGAAAGTGAAGAGAAGAAACTCCGGCATGCTACCCTGGTTGAGGAAATGAAAAGCAGTGGGAAAGTATGAAATACTGCATTCATTTCATTGTTCTTTCGCAATATCACTGAATCCCGTTCACACGATTTACTCAAGATCATCTTGGTACACATGCCAGATCGAAAGCTTGTCGTCAGATCTCGGAGCCGAAGAGATGCAGCGGAACGCGGAATACGAAGGAACAGACTGATGAGTATCGCAAGTAAATTGAACGCTGTATTATTAGTCATGCTGCTGCTGGCAACTCCTTCAAGAGTGAATGCAGAAGAAGTGAACTTACTGTCCTGGAAAGAGTTGCCTGGGCTGCCAGACGAACTGGGAGTTGCCGGACCCTTTGCTGGGGTTCACAGCGATGCCTTGGTCGTGGCTGGTGGGGCGAATTTCCCGAAGCCTGTTTGGGAAACCGATAAAGTCTGGCATGATCGCATACATGTACTGGTTAAACAGGGCGAGAGTTTCATTTGGAGGGATGGGGGAAAACTTCCTCGCCCCATCGCTTACGGAGCTGCGGTCTCTACACCAGATGGCATCGTTTGTATTGGTGGTAATGATGCCACGGGTACATTCGCGGAAGTCTTTCTGCTTCAGTGGGACGGCAAAAATGAACGTGTTGAGATCACCGAGTACCCTTCACTTCCCAAACCATGTGCATTCGGTGCGGCTGCTTTAATTGGAGACGTGGTCTACCTGGCTGGAGGACAAAGTGGGCAAACACTTGATTCCGCAATGTCGAATTTCTGGTCGCTTGATCTTTCCAAAAAAGGAACTCCTGACTTTGTGTGGAAACAACGCACACCCTGTCCCGGACCTTCACGGGCCTTCAATCTCACGGTCCATCAACATAACGGATACAACGATTGCATTTATGTAATCAGCGGTCGCCGCCAGGAAAAGGAAGATGTTCAGTTTCTGAAAGATGTCTGGGAATATACGCCCCTTACCGATCAGTGGCGGCAGAGGCAGGATGCACCGCGCAGCGTGATGGCAGGTACCGGAATTGAATTCGGGCAGAGTCACATCTTCGTACTTGGAGGGGCAGATGGCTCACTGTTCACACAAGGAAATATTCTGAAGGATGCGCACCCCGGCTTTCCCAAGGAGGCGTTGGCCTACCATACGATTACAAACACTTGGACATCAGCCGGAAAAATTCCTCGCAATCATGTAACTACGGTTGCTGTCAAGTGGGGCGATGCGATCATCGTCCCCAGCGGTGAAGTGCGACCACGTGTCCGTTCCCCAAAAATCTGGAGCGTGACACCTGTCGTTCCCAATCGTAATTTCGGTATGGTCAATTACACTGTACTGTTTGGTTATCTGGCAGCAATGGTACTGGTGGGGTTGTACTTTGCTAGAAAAAACAAAAACACCGACCAGTTCTTTCGCGGTGGTCAAAGCATTCCCTGGTGGGCTGCCGGTTGTAGTATCTTTGCAACGATGCTCAGTTCACTCACTTTTACCGGCGTTCCTTCCAAAGCCTATGCACAAGACTGGGTTTATTCGGTAGGTAACTTGATGATTCCACTGGTGGCTGTTGTGGCTGTCTTTGTCGCGATGCCATTTTTTCGTCGCATTGATGCGACCAGTGCATACGAATATCTAGAGAAACGCTTCAATCGTTCAGTCAGACTGTTTGGCAGCGCAAGTTTTACTTTGTTTCACATCTTTCGGATGGCGGTTGTGATGTCTTTGACCGGGCTCGCTCTTGCAGTGGCAACACCACTCACACCGAGTCAAAGTGTGCTGTTGATGGGAGCTCTTAGTATCCTGTACTGCACGGCTGGAGGGATTGAAGCAGTGATCTGGACAGATACAATTCAAACCTTCGTACTGCTGGGCGGCGCGGTGGTCGCCTTAATTGTGTTGATCATCGGAGTCGATGGTGGCTTTGGCGGTATGATATCTACAGCGACGCAGTCCAATAAATTCAATATCGCGAATCTGCACTGGGACGCAACGAGTACTCAGATTGCATTGTGGGTAATTATCGCTGGTGGAATCGCGCAGAACCTCTCTTCTTACACAGCAGATCAAGCGGTCGTCCAACGATATATGACGACCCCCAATGTCAAACTGGCTGCACGTTCGATCTGGACGAATGCTTTTCTGGCAATTCCAGCGACACTGCTGTTTTTTGGACTTGGCACAGCTCTGTTTGCATTCTATCAATCTAACCCCGAACGAATTGATCCCACGATTACGACCGACCAGGTCTTTCCACTATTCATTGCCAGAGAGATGCCGATTGGAATAGCCGGTTTACTGGTGGCTGGAGTATTTGCCGCTGCTCAATCAACCGTTTCGACTAGTATGAATTCGACAGCCACGACGATCGTGACTGATTTTCTCGAGCCATTTAATGTTTGCCAGACCGACGCAGGCTACCTACGGGCCGCACGCATCAGTACATTCGTCTTGGGAGCTATGGGGACGTGTCTTGGACTGTTGTTTGTCGATCCGAGTATTAAGTCACTGTTCGATCAGTTCATCAAAGTGATTGGTTTGTTCATGGGGGTTCTGGGAGGCTTGTTTATTCTCGGCGCGCTCACTCGACGTGCAAACGGACCAGGAGCATTTATCGGTGCCATCATAGGAGCGGCAGTCATGTTCTGCATGTGGCGATTCACACGAATTAATGGTTACTTGTATGTGGCGGCGGGTGTCTTCACTTGTGTCTTTGTTGGTTATCTCGCCAGTTTCGTGAGCGGTGGCCAAGCGAAGGATCTTGCCGGGCTGACGGTTTACACGATCGAGAAAGATCAGCTCACTGCTGAAAGTCAAACAGTCTCAGAAAGCAAAATAAATGGATGCCAGCCGTATAGATGAACTCATCACAACCTACCGTGATGGCTTGTTGAACGACACGTTACCGTTCTGGACGAAGCATTGTGTTGATCATGAACATGGCGGCTTCATGATGGCGCTCAATCGCGATGGAAGTGTTATTGATAGTGATAAAGGAGTCTGGCAACAGGGGCGTTTTACCTGGTTGCTTGGTGAACTCTATAACAATGTCGAACCGCGGGATGAATGGTTAGAGCTTGCCAAACATGGGGCAAAGTTTATTGACGATCACTGTTTCGATCCTGCGGATGGTCGGATGTGGTTTCAGGTCACTCGTAAAGGGGAACCGATCCGCAAACGTCGTTACGCTTTTTCCGAAAGTTTTGCTTCCATTGCCTACGGGGAACTAGCCAAAGCAACAGGAGAAGAGGAATACGCAGAGAAAGCGAAACAGACATTTCAGAGTTTCATCGATCACAATTTAAACCCACAGTGCGTTGAGCCAAAGTTTACCGATACCCGCCGGATGCGTGGCCTCGGTTTTCCCATGATCACAATCGCGACAGCCCAGGAACTCCGCGAATCGATCAATTTGCCAGACGCAAACAAATGGATTGACCAGAGTATTGATACGATTCGTAACTACCACTTAAAAAGCGAGATTCAATGTGTCATGGAAACGGTCGGTCACGATGGCGAGATGATCGATCATTTCGATGGTCGCACACTCAACCCCGGACATGCGATTGAGGGGGCCTGGTTTATCATGCATGAGGGGAAGCTGCGAGGCGATGAAAGTTTGGTCCGCATGGGTTGTGAGATGCTCGACTGGATGTGGGAACGTGGTTGGGACAAAGAATATGGTGGCGTGTTGTATTTCGTCGATGTCAACGGTTTACCAGTTCAGGAATACTGGCATGACATGAAATTCTGGTGGCCTCAGAACGAAGCGATCATCGCCACTCTACTAGCCTATCAGCTTACGAAAGACCCTAAATACGCCCAGTGGCATCAGATGATCCATGACTGGACCTATCAGAAATTCCCTGACCTGGAGCATGGTGAATGGTTCGGCTACCTCCACCGCGACGGAAGCCTTAGTTCACAGCTCAAGGGAAATCTCTGGAAAGGCCCTTTCCACATGCCCCGCATGCAACTGACATGCTGGAAGATGCTTGAGTCTCAATAGAATCGGGGTCTCAATCTTTATTTTTGTATGTCAAAATCCACCACGTTACTGCCTGCCTTCACGTTTGCAGTCAGAGTGGTCTCGGTATTGTAATTTGCTGGGATTTTGACGACCTCGACGTCTACTCCAGCTTCCGCATCGGCAGCCTCAACTTCAGTGTCTTCGCCTTCCAGGTGTGATTCTCCAGTCCATGTGATTGACACCTTATGCTTACCAATCCTGGCTCCCTGTACGTCTTTTGTATAGTTGAGGGAATAATTCCCGGATTCATCCGTTACGCCGATTGAGCGGCGTCCTGAATCAGGTTGGAACAACACGCGAAGACCAGGCATTCCAGTACCATCAACACGAATAGAACCAGTCACTGTTCCCAGATCGGGGTGATCTTCACTGCCTCCTGAACATCCAATACAGCAGACCAGAGATAACACACAGGTTGTTAGAATAAAACGCAACACAGTATTTCCTTTTCGACTAAACGGATGTAGTAAAACTTGAAATGAATGAAAAAAGACAGGCCAGAATTAATGATGTTCTGGCCTGTTTCTCAGTATTGATTTCAAGATGCAAATCAGAATTCACCGATTACATTGCCGTCACTCTTATTACCAAGGTTCTGGAATGTGGTGGTGTCGATATTTTCGCTGAGAAAACGGACGGCTCCGTCACCAAGTAAAAAATGGGCTCCTCCCACGTGGCGGCTGGTAAAAACTTTTTCTTCGGCATATCCGTCACCGCCTCCATCTTCATTGATGTTCACATCAGTAACACCAACGATGCCAAAAATACTAGCTACTGAGCAGTGCGCACATTGGTCGAGGCGAGTACCAGCCCAGACGATTCCAAGTCGATTTGTTCCATGCAACGAACTTTTTTCACCAACCATCAGGGTGTTGCTGGTACCGTCTGTGATGTCACGGTTTTTCGTAGTACTGTTAGGACCAAAAATGCCTTCCCCCTTATAATTTCTGATATCAGAGGCGGGGCGGTTTGCAAATGGATGTGCATTCGCACCAGCATTGGGAGAGTAACTTGTTCCCGCCAGGGCCGTATCGTAACGCCCCATGACTCCGTTGTAATTTGCTGTCCCTAAGAGGATTCCTCCAGATGTCACTCGTTTAGGCTGCGCATCAGTGGGGCAACGCCACATGGGCAGGAGTGTACCCGTGGTATCGATTGCGCTGATAGCAGCCATCGTATTCGTTCCAGGGGCCATATTGTTATAAAGTGGAGCTTGATCCATATAAGGCAGGATAAACGTTCCCCATCCCCATGCATTCTGGCCTAAGCCACCACCAGAATGGTAAATCCATCCGGGAGGAAACGTCTTATTGACGTCGTAATAGTTGTGTAGTGCCAGTCCAAGCTGCTTCAAATTGTTCTTGCACTGAGTACGGCGCGCTGCCTCACGAGCTTGTTGAACCGCTGGCAACAGCAGGGCAATCAAAATTGCGATGATGGCAATCACCACCAACAACTCGATCAGTGTGAACCCTTTCTTCGTTTTCATAGTGGAACCTCTTATTCAAGGGAATGTCATAAAAATTAAAAAATAATTCCGTTAATCATCAGAGAGCTCGATGTTAAACGTGTTCTCTTCACCCGCCTTCACTTCGATTTCAATTGCTCTTGGAAAGTAAGCGCAAGAGGGAAGCCCCTTCACTCGTTTAACAGGGGGGCTGTCATCACCAAAGTTTTCTCCAGGCAACCCTCCCAGTTCTTGACCGGGAAAAGTGACACTCACTTTATGCTTACCTACGACGGCACCATCATGCTGTTCGTAAGTCGTTAACTGAAATGTCCCATCGCTGTTGATTTTACTTAATGCGGGTTTTCCGGGCATTGTTCGATCCCCGTCTGTGATGGGGGTAAATGCAATCGATCCCTGTGTCACAGGTTTTCCTTCACAAGTGACTTTTCCTGACACTTTTGCGACGTCTAGATTTCCTGGTCCTCCGCCACAGCCCTGCCCAATCAATAACAGGAAAAAGAACAGCAAAACGCGTTGATTTTGATAATATGAAGTAAACATTCGAGTATTCATTTGCGAGCAAAAGGAAAAATTAAAATTCACCGACAACTTGCTTGTCGTCGCGTTGGCCCAACCATCTCATTAGGTTGACCTGATCCACATTTTCGCTGATAAAACGAACGGAACCGTCACACAGTGCAAAATGGACTCCACCCGTATGTTGACTAACAAAACACAAGGGGGTATATGCAGGGTCGACTCCAGCGGCTACTGGATCACCGTTAAGTGCATGGCTTTGATGAACACCACCAAAAACACAACCAACATGATCTGTATATTGCCCTGTTGTTCCCATTAGGTCAGTTCGGTTGGAAGCAGCCCACACAGACCCTCCTAACACATTCTTGCTGTGGGGGTGAAGCAAGGTCTTTTCACCAAGAAGAAGGGTATTGCTTGTTCCATCATAAATTTCAGTCAGAGTGATGGCACTGTTTTTGAAGAAGACACCACCGCGATCTACGCTGGTACCGTTGGTGTATGCCCACCCGGTGTTTCCTGCGTAGTTAGAAACTGCTAAATTCTGGTCGTTTGATCCATCATTGAAAATCCAATGTGAATTCAATTCTGGATCAACTGCACTCGGGCACTTGAATGCGGCGAGTGGTGTCTGCAAGGATTGTAAGTCGTTCGCTAAAACGTCTGTTACTGTGTTAGGACCAGGAGTGATGTTGTTGTAGAGCGGTGCCTGTTCGATATAAGGTAGGATCATCGTTCCCCATGACCAACCATAGCCATCAACACCGCTTGTGTCGTTTGGGTCGTCAACTAATCCAGAAGGCAAAACACTATGGGTGTCGTGGTAGTTGTGAAGTGCTATCGCAAGTTGCTTTAAATTATTTTTGCACTGGGAACGGCGTGCCGCTTCTCTAGCTTGCTGGACAGCAGGCAGTAAGAGAGCGATTAGAATGGCAATGATTGCAATCACTACCAAGAGTTCAATGAGTGTAAATCCTCGACGTCGTGACATTAATTCGCTCCTAATGGAGGTATGTAGAGTTATAAAAAACGGAACTTATCAATTCATAATTATTTACTAATGCGAAAGCGCTGGCGACCGAATAAATATCATTTAATGTGCGCATTTGGAGAGGTCTCAATCTCAACTCTTGGTTGATTTTCACCAAGACGTATCTGTCCTGGTGTATACCCGGTGCTTTCCCGAAAGGCGCGCACAAAGCCGCTTGTGCTATCAAAACCGCAGCTGAAGCCGACATCAATAATTCGCATTTGTGTTGTTGTCAGCAATTCTCTGGCAGTACGAATGCGGGACAGACGAATTTCTTTACTGACGGTATGCCCCAGCGATGCCTTGAATCGTTCGTCCAGTGTTTTTCGACCAAGATTGAATCGCTCTGCCAGGTCAGTTACGGTGATGGGGCGATGGCATTCTTCACGTATATATTGAACGATCGGGATTAAATCCGAATCTTCAAGGGCCAAAAAATCTGAAGAGCGACGAACGATCAATTTATCCGGGGTCACATAAACGGGTGAAGCAGTCGGTTCAGCACCGTTGATGAGCTGATCGACCAATTCAGCAGCGAGGTAACCAATTCGTTCAGAGTTTTGAGCGATGCTCGACAGCGGTGGTTCGGTCGACTCGCAAATGAGTTTATAGTCATTCACACCGATGACAGCGACATCGTATGGAACAACTCTATTCAATGCCTTGCAAGCTTCTACGACCTCGTAGGAAAACTCATCATGCGCAGCGAAGACACCAAAAGGTGTTGGGATGGCAGCAATTGCCTTTAACAAATCGGCTTGATTAATCCTCCTGGTGCTCAGGTCTTCCCTGATTACCGATTCAAATTCAACATCGATTTGATGTGTGTCAAATCCATGTTGTGCTAGGCTATTGGTAAATCCATCACGCCTTAATTGGTTGTGATGCCAGGGTGAATGGCCAATGAAGACAAAACGACGCAAACCAGCGCTCATTAAATGTTCCGCAGCCAGCTGGCCGATCAATGCATTATCTGAGTGGACGACAGGAATGTTCTCGACGGGCTGGGTATGCAGGGTGAGATTGACAGCCGGGATATTCAAGCTGGCAAGTTGATCGATTTGTTCTTCCGTTTCAGCATACGCAATGATGCCATCACAGTTAATTTGGTTAACCATTGACCAAGGGATATAGGGGATCGCCGCATTTTTTGTGATCCGAAAATGTGGGAATTCTTTGGCATAATCCATCACGCCACGAATCATTCGAATCTGGTTATCCGAACTAGGCACGATCAAAAGGGCAATCTTACGCTGCATAGAAATCAAATGTTCTGTTCCCTATCTCGAAGGACTCAGGCGTTTGGCGATCCCGTTCCGTGTTTACGGAAGTAGCTGAGAACACTGCGACGACCGCTTTGGATTTGATCACTGATAAGCTTACGGGCTAGCTCAGCATTGCGGTCTTTCAATGCTTTGATCAACTCCGCTTTTCCATGACAAGTTTGCTGAGCGGTTTCTGTTGTCAGTAATTCAGGTTTATTACGTTGTGCTTCAAAGACTTCACGAATCGCACGATGCTCATTGATTACCTTGATCAACAATGGGTTCCGAGAAGCTTCAATTAACAATAAGTGAAATTGTTCCTCAAGATCGAGCCATACATTGAACTGCTTGTTGGTTGCACGTCCTTTCGTCGAAGCTGCAATTTTTTTAGCTACGATATCCGCTTCGCTCAGAATGGCTTCCAGCTCTTCGAGTTGAATCTCGGTGATATGTCTTGCCGCTTCAGCAGCAGCACAGCTTTCAAGTGCATCACGCAACACATACATGTGGTCGAGCTCATCACGGTCAAGGTTTCGGACGAAAATACCCACCCCGGGAAATTGTTCGACGAGACCCTCACTAGCGAGTCGATTGAGTGCTTCGCGCACCGGAATCACACTAACACCTATTTCGTCAGCCAGGGTGCGATTCACCAGTCGCGATCCAGGTTGTAGGTTCCCGCTCGTTAATTGACGACGAATATGGCGATATGATTTTTCGGCAAGGTTCATTTGTGTATCTAGCCAGTAATAAATATGGAGTAATCAATAACCCCGATTTTATTTTTCATTGGGGTTGTTTAGTGTCATCATGCATTATACAGTGTTATAACATGATGGCAACAGTTAAACGGAAACTCTCTAATTGGCGTATTCGATGCTGCTGTCATCATGCCGAACTTCATTTTATATACCTGTTTGATACTGCAGAGAATCTGTGGGGTGAGGAGTAGCTGTGGGTGGGGGGATGGTCTTCCAAAGGTGCTACTACTTGCTGTCGAGGATCTCAGTTCTGAATTAAGTTATTATGGTCATGCAGAGAAGAAGAGTCCAAATATAATTAGTCCAAAACTTGATGCATTCGCAAAATTGGGTCGCCTGTTTGAATGAGCTTATTGTCAGCAGGCGTCTGTAATTCTTCGCGAACGAGCCTGGTAACAGGGATTCGATTGGTGTGAGTGGTTTCCACTCACACTTTCATGACAAACATCCCGAGGTTATGACATTTTCAGAATATTTTAAGCGAAGATATTTCTGCGAATATGCAAGTGTATATAGGGGGGCTATGGTCAGGTCAAATACGCGGGAAGTGGTTGATGTTTATTTGACAACTGAGCGATGATCCATCTGGATGCCTGAATAAGCGTCCTTTCTATGAAGCCAATTACGACAAAGACGGTCACGTTGCACCGAAGTGAATTAACCCGGTCTTGGTGAGCAATCTTAGCCCCAATACCAAATCATATTTTAGAACAGGCTACTTAAAATGATACGAATGATCCTTCTTGCCATGACCTTAGTGGTTTCTCAGAGTTTTGTTTGCGCCGATGAGTCTACCGACGATATCCTCTTTAGTACGTCGTTTGAAGACGGAAAAGTCGGATCATTCCAAAGTCTCCAGGACGGAACGGTCCAGGTTCGAGCGACCGGTACGGCAGCAATCACACCGAAATACGCACACACCGGGAAGCAGTGTCTACACCTGCTTGGCGACGAAAATAACACAATCACGTTTATCCTCCCCGAGGATCTACGATCCGTAAAAGGAATCAGCTTTCATGCGGAACGCTGGACGCGCAGAGCCCCTTTTTCATTTCGGGTCGAGGTCCAACAGGATGACACTTGGCGCGAAGTCGCCCAGCTCGACTACATTGTCATAACGGGAGCCCGATTTCGTTCCCATGTCCAGCTTCCCATCACAGGCGATGGTGAGACACAGGCGATTCGTTTTCAGGTGACTGCTGCCTCGAAGTCCGGTGTACTGATCGACGATCTGTCGTTCCATGAGACTGCTCCCAAACGACCAACCCCCATTCCGACCAGTGTTATGCCCAGCGAGCCGCTTGAACTCGTTGACAGCCAGCCACTTTTTACGTCCGGTACGCAAGGCACGCATACATTTCGCATTCCGGCCATTGTGACTGCCACCAACGGCGATCTTCTAGCGGTCTGTGATGCGAGGAGAAAAAGTTCTGGAGACCTGGGATATCAACGCACAATCGATATCGTCTGTCGGAGAAGTATAGATAACGGCAAGACCTGGACTCCCATGGAAGTAATTGAAAACATCCAAGATGGAGGTTGCAGTGATGCTTCTCTGATTGTTGACCAAGTCACAGGTGATATCTTTTGTTTCTATAACTACATTACCGCAGATAGGTCGAAAAAAGAGTATCGTTTCATGGTTCAGAAAAGTTCTGATCACGGGAAGACCTGGGGAGAGCCAGTCGATTTCACAGATCAAGTGGCTGGTCCGGAGTTGAAGAATGCCTTCAAGTTTATTACCTCGGGGCGAGGCATTCAAACTCGTGAGGGACTTCTAATGCACGACTATGTACATATTGGCAAGGGAGTTATAGTATTCGGTAGTCGTGACCATGGTAAGACCTGGGAAAAGATGGGTGAGGTCAGTCCTGGGGATGAATCAAAAGTAGTGCAGTTGCCCAGTGGATCGCTGATGGTCAATTCTCGGATCTCGCCCGGCAAGCGGTTTATTCATCGGTCGTCTGATGGTGGAAAGACTTGGGAAAGTAACGCAGATTTCAGTCTGCCAGATCCAAACTGTAACGCCTGCATCATTCAGTACACAGCCCAGCGAGATGGGTATGCAAAAGACCGCCTTCTCTTCTGTAACGCTGCGTCAAACAACGGTCGGAAGAATTTGGCAGTGCGGATTAGCTACGACGGCGGTTTGACCTGGAGTGCTGGAAAGGTAATTGACAATGGCCCGTCTGCCTACTCATCGATGACTATTCTGAAAGATGGCAGTATTGGTGTGCTTTACGAGCCTGGATACAAGGAAGTGCGCTTCGTCCGCTTCACGCTTTCTGCACTGACAGGTGAGAAGTTGAACAAACCATATGTACCACATCCGACTGCTGGCCCCTGATCGTAATGCCAAAAATAAATACGAGTCTGGCTGAGAGGGCAAAACATAACAAGCGATACCCGAACCTTATCTCTTCAAGTGCATTCGTAGAATCTCTTCGAATCATTACATGCGCGTCGATCTGACTTTGCTGGAAAGACGGCTTCAAAGAGTGTGGCAACTTCCTCGGAATCATCTAAATTAGGTAGACGCTCGGATGAATCAACATGAGACTGAATCTGGTGACGAATCCTTATATTAGAAAGGTCTGCCACCGACTGAGAAGTGACTTCTGATTGGCTGACAAACCGCTTTTTTGAATTCCCAGATCATTTGCCCTGCCACAGGGATTCCTGCCGAAGAAGATGCCCCTGCACCGAGCAACCTTACAGATTGGATTTCGCTCTTTCAGCTAAGAAGGAACGATTAAGGTTAACCATAGTGCAAAAACTTGACATCAGTAAGGGGAATGCAAAAGGCCTTCGTCGGAGTGACGAAGGCCTTTTGGTGGTAATTGATTGTCTCAGTTTGAGATAAGTAGTGCACCCCGCTGGATTCGAACCAGCAACCTTCGGTTTCGTAAACCGATGCTCTATCCAATTGAGCTAGGGGTGCCTATCCCCGATGGGGAAAGGGTATTCTAGCGAGGCGGTTCTCGCTTTTAAAGCCTTTCGGAAGCAGGATTTGAATCTTTTTAGCAGCTCCGGGCCAGATTTTTGGTTTCAAACAGGGTTCTGCATCCTCTGAAAGCCGGTTCTGGCTGGCTTATCTGCCCTTTTCAGAAGCACAAAGGGAGACTCTGCTACTTTGAGACACCCGCTTTGTCGCTCTGGTTCCCGGCAGCAGAATAAAAAAAGCTCTGTTCACGAAGAACAGAGCCTGAGCACTTTCAAACAACTTTTAAATCGGAGTGGAACCCGAATTTAGTGATGGCCGCGGTGACCATGACCGCGATGGCCTCCATGATGACCACCGTGATGTCCACTACGAGATCCACCATAGCCACCTCGATAACCGCTTCTGTAGCCACTGCGGTATCCGCCATAGGAGCTGCCACCGTAACTGCGGCCGCCGCCACTATAGATGCCGATCCCGAATGAGGGGCTACTATAATAGAGGCCTCCGGATCCATACGAGGGAGAGGAATTATAATAGCCGCCGTAACTCGGGGACGAATAACCGTAGCCGCCACCATAACCTCCACCATAGCCAGAATAACAGCCCCCTGCCTCGGCCTGCTGAGTCGGCATCAGCAACAGAGCCCCCCCCATCACCAGTCCCATACTCAGAACCAGTTTCAAGGTCTTTGATTTTCTCTTCGTTGTTGACTGAGCCTGGTCAACCGCATCTGTTTTGCTTTGCATCGTTTCTCTCCTTGGAAAAATGAATCAAACTTGAGTGCTGCATATTTATGAAAAGCGTCCTCGCTCATTGTCAGGCACTCGATTGCAGTACGGTTGAGATTCCATCGCTCATCACCTACTTATCCGTCTGCCGTAATCAGAAGAAACGCGATAAGCGTGCCAGAATGGTTTCTTTTGACAGACATTCACTTAACTCATTAAGGGGTAGAAGCTTAAGACACGAAGCTTTTTCAGAGCCCTCAAGGGTAGGCTGAAAACCGTCCTAAAATCGCGTCAACCGATATCAAACTGAGTACAGAAAAATGAGATGTCTGGCAGGAATTGCCGAGGGGAGAGAACTAAAAAAACAAGCCCCTCACTCAAATGATCGGGCCGAACCAAATGAATGAGAGACTTGAGAAAACGTGCCAAATTTGTTCCCGGGAACAGGAACCGGCCCGACAAGATCAGCTAAAACCTGACCGAGGCGGAATTATTAAAAATATGGATTACCATCCATAATAGAACCCGAAACCGGGTGCATAAATTCCGGCACCCCGGCCTCGGTAATGGTTGTTGTGATATCGCCGATTGTAGTTGTTGTATCCGCGGGAATATCGATTGAGGTCATTTCTGTAGTGTCGATCGAAGCGATTCACACTTTGGCGGTAATCGCGTTGGATATTGCGAGACTGTCTGCGTACCTGTTTCCAGGCAGGCGGTCTGGCTTCACTGGTATTCATCGCGCCTACAAATAAAACACTACACGCCAGCGTGGCGATCGTCAGTGCACGTTTCATGGTCTTGTCTCCTTGATAAGAACCGTGTTGTCTGGCTGCATCCCCGATTGAATGCAGCCAGCAACCTGAATGTTTTTTCGATTGTCTTATCTCAGGAAAACTGCAACAGATGTGCCAATTGCGCAGCATTTAAGGCGAAATGACATAAACCATGCTTCAGTTTAGGTTTAAAAAGCGATTTTTTCTCATGTCTTCAAACGCAAGGTGCAGAACCTGTTGTAGAAATGAAAAAACTGTGGTCGAAACGAGAACAACCAAATCGCTCAGCTACCAGCAACTCTCTTCACACTCGTTGATTTATGTCGTGATGTAGAAACGATATTCAGACGACTGGATTTTTCAAGACGCCGATCTGTTCGATCTCGGCGTGCATTTCATCGCCATTCTTGAGGAACTTATTCTTCGATGCTCCGACACCACTGGGGGTCCCGGTGGAAATCACGTCGCCTGGCTCAAGATGCACAAAGCTGGAAATGAATTCGATGATGGCGGCAACCGGGAAAATCATTTCCGATGTCGACGAATCCTGTTCTACGTTTCCATTGACCGAAAGCTTCATTTTGAGCGTCTGTGGATCTTTGATCTCGTTCGAGGAAGTCACACAGGGCCCCATCGGACAAAATGTATCGTGCCATTTACCGTGCAGCCAGTCAAAGAAGCCATCTTTCTCGCGCTGCGTGCGTTCCGGGTTCGGTCGAAATTTTCGATCGGAGATATCATTGATGACGGTGTAGCCGGCGACGTAGCCGAGTGCGTCTGCTTCCGAGACGTTTTTGCACGCTTTGCCGATAATGATTCCCAGTTCCAGTTCCCAGTCAATATAATCAGGAGAGACTTCGGGAATTTTGACTGGCTGTCCGGGATGCGTCAGCGTGGTTGTGGGAGGTTTCATAAATACATAGGGGAATGTTTTTTGCCGTTCCTCGGCTTTGCCGCCCCCTTCTTCGATATGTTTAGAGTAGTTGCCGGCCAGCAGCAGTAGTTTGGAAGGATTGGGAACGGGCACCAGTAGTTGCACATCTTCTACCGGGATAGACATGGGAAACAGCTCTTCATCCATCGACTGTTTCAAGTGTTGTTCGATGCCCAATATCGTCTCGTGCTGTGCGCCTCCCGGGAGAAATGGAATGAGGCCTGCCTCTTCATCCACCACAACTCCTGCCATTTCTGCAGCAGCACTCAGTGGGATGATTGTATCTTCCGAGTAAAACCCACAAGAAATATGATTTTCAAACTGGTATCGACATAATCTCATTATTTGCAGGCTCCTTCAGGGGGAAGTCGAAGAGGGTGTGAATGTAGTGTGAGAAAATTGTGTTTGCTGCGGCGACGCCCGGGGATTAAAGCCTCAAGCATCGTTTCATGTTTATCCTACCGATTCTTTTGCGGCAGACCAATTCCCAGGTCCCTTTATGATAGCTGCTTTTGGAATCTCTTTAAACTGATGCCAATAATGGCGAGACAACACAGGCTGAGCCCTGCGATATGCGGCAGTAAATCGGTGATATCCGCGCCCCGTAAAACGATCCCCCTCAGAATTTCCAGGAAATAGGTGACGGGGATCAGAAACGTGAATAGATAAATGGGTAGCGGCATCTGTGAACGTGGAAACATGAATCCCGATAACAAAACAGAAGGCAGCATAATCAGAAACGCGAACTGAACGGCCTGCAATTGTGTGCGGGAAACAGTAGAGACCAGCATTCCCAGTCCCAGTCCACAGACCAGAAACAACAGGGACAGCACTAATAATTCCCACAGATTACCGTGAATTGGAACGCCAAAAAAGAAGACCATTACGGTTAACACGATCAGCGTTTCGACAAAACCAATCAGAGCATATGGGACGAGTTTCCCCAACATCAATCCGGATTTACTGACCGGAGTGACAAATAGTTGCTCCAGCGTTCCCAGTTCCCGTTCTCGGACAATCGCAAATGAGGTCAAAAACAGCGTCACTAACTGTAAAATGATCCCCACCAGCCCAGGGACAAAAAAGTGCGAGCTTTCCAGATCCGGATTGTATAGTAGCCGCGGCCTGATCTCGATGGGCAGTGCTGCCGCACCTTGTGCATCGCGGGCCAGAACCATGGGGAGGGTCTCCGCAAACTGTTTCGCCATGTTCATCGAAAGATTGAGCCCCAGAAGATTCGAAGCGTTGAGGGCGGTCGTCGCGACCTGAGAATCGCTGCCATCAATCAGCACCTGGACTGAGACCTGCTCTCCCCGTAGCAGACGATCCGAATAATCGGGGGGGATGATCACCCCGACTTTCGCTCTGCCCGACTGGATCGCGTCGTGAAAGGCGTCCTCATTAAACACGCGTTCGATAATCTGAAATGTGCGCGTATTGGCAAACGCGTCTCTTAATTCGCGCGCACTGGAGCGACCGTCCAAGTCGTAGATGACGGTGGGAATGTTTTCGATTTGTGTATCAATGGCAAATCCAAAAATGATCGTCTGTAACACCGGAACGGCAAACACGAAGAGCAATGTCGAAGGCTCTCGCCGGACATGTGAGAACTCTTTCATCAGAATTGCCCAGAATCCTGCCATTAAACCCGTTCGCATAAGAGACGGATTACTCTTGACCGGACGTTCTTTGGGAACGAAATCCGGTTCTTCTATGTGAGTTTTCTGTTCTGTTGGCTCGGGGCAGTTCGGTTCCGATTTCTGTTCCACTGGTGTCTGTTTGGTCTGGTCCACGTCGCTATGATTCAGCCCCTCTGCCCGGCTCAACGTGACGAATACATCTTCCAGGGAAGGAGTAATCGGCCTGATCTGGGCTGATTCCTGCTCTTCCTGAAGATGCCGGATCAGGTCGGTTTCCGATAAACGCTGGTCAGCCAGCACATGAATGGTTTGTCCGAAGAGTGTTGCATCCCGCACGCCTTCTAATTCGCGAAAGGTAGCCAGTTTTGTGGCGGGGTCGATTGTTTCGATTTCCCAGCGGGCAGTACCTGTGGGCGTGACGCTGGGCAGATGCTTTAACTCATCCGGTTTTCCACAAACGATCAGCCGCGAGTCGTAAATATATCCGACATCACTGCAGCGTTCGGCTTCATCCATATAGTGTGTGGTCACAAACAGCGTGACCCCCTGCCCGGCCAGATCAAACAGCAGGTCCCATAAATCCCGCCGCGCGACGGGATCGATGCCCGCCGTTGGCTCATCCAAAAACAGAACCTGCGGTTCATGGATCAGAGCACAACCCAACGCCAGGCGTTGCTTCCAGCCTCCTGATAAGCTACCGGCCAATTGATCCAGTCGATTTCCCAGCGATGTTAATTCGATAACTTCATGAAGTCGCTGTTCCAGTTTCTCGGGACTGAGCCCATAGATGCGACCATAGAACTCAATATTTTCCCGCACGCTCAAATCGGAATACAGACTGAAGCTCTGCGACATATAACCGATATGGCGTTTGATCTGTTCTGCATCGTGTGCGACATCAAAACCCAGTACGCGCGCCGACCCTCCCGTGGGTTGCAGAACGCCGCACAGCATCCGAATGATGGTTGATTTTCCGCTCCCGTTTGGGCCGAGTAAACCAAAAATGGCGCCTCGTTGCACGTCAAAGCTAACCTGATCGACGGCGCGGAGTGAACCAAAATCGCGTGTCAGTTGATTGAGTTGGATCACAGGATTCATGGTCTGGCATCCTTTTTGTCCAACCAGACATCGGCCGACATTCCCGGCCTGAGCAATTTATCCTGAGCCTCGATTCTGACTTTAATGCGAAATACCTGCTTCGAGCGTTCTTCGGGAGTCTGTACATTGCGGGGCACAAACTCTGCCTGACGTGAAACAAAGGTGACACGTCCTTTAAAGATTTTATCAGGGTAACTGTCGATCGTGACATCCACATCCTGGTCGATATGAATATCCAGATGATTCTCGGGAACGTAACAACGTACCCATAAATGCTTCCAGTCCAGAATCGAAATCACGGGAACATTACTGCCCACCAGATCCCCCGGCTGTAAGGTGACCGCTTCGATTGTTCCATCGAGGGGGGCAAAAACTTTCAATTCCTGAATCTGATCGCCGATGATCTGTAAAACCGCTTCGGCTTTTTTCATCGCTGCTTCTGCCTGTGCGATGTCTTCGCGTCGATTCCCATTTTTCAATAATCGCAAGGCCTCTTCGGCCTGCTTTAAGTGAGCTCGGGCTTCGTCAATTTCTTCTTTCCGCGTTCCCTCTTTCAGTAAATCCAGGGTCTTTTGTTTGACTTCTTTTTTGGCAGCGGTTGCCTGCAACTCGGTATTCGCCGTATCCATCTCATCTTCCGAGACCGATTGTTTGGCGAATAATGTTTCGATCCTCGTCTGTTTTGCTTTTGCCAGCCGGTACTCTGCGTCTGCTAAATGTAACTCTGCGATGGCAGAATCAATCTCCTGTTGCCGGGGGCCGTTGACTAGTAATGTCAATCTTGCTTTGAGTTGGTCTACCTGTGCCTGCGCTTGCGCGATTTCTTCTATTCGGTAACCGGCAACCAGCTTGTCATAGTTGGCTTTGGCCTCAGCCAATCCGGCGACTGCTTCGGCACGTCGTTCCAGTAAGTCATAAGGCTCCAGTTCAAACAGCAGGTCTCCTTTCGACACGGACTGACCTTCTTCGATCAGGACCTGTTTCACACGTCCTCCGACACGAGAACCGGGGCGGATGTCATCCGCTTCCAAAAAACCAGAAACCTTCAAAGGTACATGTCGATTTTGACTCAGTATTAGGGCTGCGATTAGCACTGCGGATAAGACTACCAGTCCCAGAATTCGTTTCAAGTGTGTCTCCTCTTCGTTCCCTAACCGATCCATGATCCCGGTTTTTATTGATTCATCTGAAAACCATTTATCTTACCGGAACCAGAAACAATACAGTAGTAAGCCCCCCATGGTGTCTTCACTTTTATGCTCGAAAATCTCTGGCTGCAGCCAAGTCCCGTTTGAAATGGTTATGACAGTGAAGTCGGGATCAACCTTACACCTGTCAAGAATCGGTATTTGATTCTTTAGGAAATCAGGGTGCTCAAGAATCGGGCAACTCCAAACTGTCCCTGTGTTTGTTTGATGAATCAAAAAATAAATTATGGTTAACCGACGGGTAAATCCATGGTCTTATCTCATTATGCATTCACAAGATACGAGTTAAATATGAATACCGCTGACAGGTAGGTTTCCGGTTTGGCACGTGATTCGCATTAAAACAAATCACAATAATCATCAAACAGAAACATTCTCTTAAACATGTGCCCTTATAACTCCGGGCGTTCAAAGTATGTGCTCGAAACTGTTTGATGAGCATGTTGTCAATCTGTTTAATAAGGAGAGATGGTGAATAACTTCCCATCTAAGAAGCGAGGAATGAAAAGAGGCTTCACACTAATCGAATTAATGGTGGCTATTGCAACAATAGCCGTTCTCGTCGCACTGTTGTTACCTGAGATTCAGAAGGCACAGGACGCCTCACTGAAGCACAAACAGCAAGATGGTCCCTATTGGGTCTACCGTGAATATGAGTATGCGGGTGGCCCGGTCATCTCCGAAATGTCAGGAACCTACAAGCATTCACTCCAGGAAATTCTGGATATGTATGCGATCAATCTGAAAAAACAACAGAAACAAAACGCTTTGGAGTGGCAGTCAAATTCCGATTTAGATTCACCAACTGAGTCCGATGCATCGTCTACTCCAGTAGGACGTGCCATTCTGGAAGCCCCAGACTGCGAGGCAAGCTACACTGATGAAGTGGATGTTCCAGAGTTAACGAAAGAGGAAAAAATCCGTAAGGCAAAACGGGCGATTAACAACTTTAAACACGATTTATCCCAGGATAAGGCTTCTCTCGTTGCTCGAAGAAATGTGGTAGAAGCAATCCAACTTCTGGAACAAGATTTAAAACGGCTTCAATCAGAGCTTTAATATGCAGTGACGATTTTCGTTTCTGAAATTGAATATGACTCTCCAACAAAACAGGTGGTGTTTGACACGTTGTCAGGAACCACCTGTTTTTTTACGCCTGTTTGTGCAACAAACGCAGCCTGAATCTGCTATTTATTTGTAGATATTTCAAACTCTTAAAATCCACCTTTTTTTGATCATGTTGCTCTTGGCACAAAAAAACAGACGCGTTATAAATCCGTTTCTGTTGGCTTTTGAATGAGTAAACCTCTCTCACTTCACACTACGAATTCAATTGCCCGGCAGGATATGCAATCGCATGTCACATCTCAAAAACCTACCAATCCATTAAAATTGATTTTTTATCCATTCATCTTTCCTTGAATCAGCGTGGCTTTTCAAGACTGTGTGAATTTTCATGGAATGTCTGCACTTAATCGGTGATGGCATTTTCGTGAAGACTTGCGCAACTGGAATCGTGATTCTATTCAGAGTTAGATAAAGGAGCACCAAAGATGCCCATCATCGTACGGGTATGCCTGCTTAGCGCAGTGTGTTTATTTACTATGACTCAGACGGCCTGCAAACGCGGACCGAATGCGCAAATGCGACAGAGTATGTATCGTTCACAGCAGCTTTACGATCAGAATATGGAACTGTCGATGCAGCGTGATCAGTTTCAGCAGTCGGCGAACGCACTGCAGCACGAACGTGATCAAATGGCAATGCACGCGCAGTCGCTGGAATCCAATTTGAGTATTGCCAATAAACGGCTCGACAACTTGAATTCTGAACGTTCTAAAATGCAGCAACGTTATGTGAGTTTGATGAAAACAGCAAAAGGTCAGCCGAGCCCGCTGGATGGCGAAGCAACCCGCCGCTTCCAGGAACTCGCAAACAAATATCCTGACTTTGAATTCGACCCGCATACGGGCGTCAGCAAATTTCACTCAGATATTCTGTTTGATTCCGGCAGTGATTCGCTTAAGCCATCAGCCAGAGAAATCCTGAATCAGTTTGCTGCGATTATGAATGATGGCAATGCATCCCGCCTGAATGTTCTGGTTGTGGGGCATACTGATGACAAGCCAATTTCGAAATCAAATACGCAGCGTCGTCATCCTACGAACTGGCATTTATCAACGAACCGAGCGAACTCCGTGGTCCTGTCACTTTCCAAATTTGGGGTGAAGCAGGGGCGGATGGGTTCAGCGGGTTACAGTATGTTCCAACCTGTTGTACCTAACGCTAATAATTCCGCTCGGCAGAAAAATCGTCGCGTTGAAATCTTCGTGCTCGCTCCCGATGCCGTCGTAGCAGGTTGGGATCCTAACCCGACTCTTCTGCACTAGGGGGTGCTCAGGTTATTCAAAACGCAAATGGCTTCCCGGCAATGGCTCATCATGTGTCTGAATGGTGAGCCAGCCGACCGAACCAATCAAAGCCGCGGTCAAGATGACCGAAATCAGCTTTGTGAACAGGCTGAGTGACCAGCGTCGATCCGACCAGGTGAGCCCTTCTTGGGGCAGCCGTTGATCGTCTTCCTTCAGCCTGACAACCAACAGCGTGCACAGGGCGCCAGTGATCCAAAAGGAGAGCTGCACCAGAAACACGGATTTCTCTGCCAGGCGAGGCAGCGCTTTACTGAAATCACCCGCGAGGGACATCCAGAGGATTAATAAAAACAGCCACTGAGCGCGGCCTAGATTCGAGTCGGGGATTAATGCCAGCCGCTGTCGTCGGGTTTCCCAGATCGCGACGATGATTGCCAGTGAGAGCAATAAGCCGACGACCAGGAACCAGAAACCTGCGGGCATATTCCAGAACTCTTCGGGAATCCATTTTTCTTTCTGCCACTGAATGACATTTTTGTGGAGATTTTTCCACGGCAGAATCACCAGCAGAAAAACCAGGCCGATGAAATTGAAGCCGCGCGCGGTGGTATCTTCTTCAGGAGCAGCGAGTACTCGAGAGCAAAATTCATTCGAATCAATTTCGCTCAATTTTCGGTCCTGATCTTCCGTCTGGCAGAGCAGGCTCTTCGCTCCCCAGCCGATGCCAGCGCCCATGACCAGACCGAAAAACTGTTCCATCCATTTCCAGTAGTCAAGACCTTGCAGCATCGGCCAGCTTCCGATGATCGACCACTGGCTGCGTCCGAGCATGTTGATCAAGTCTCCCAGCAGAAAGCCGACTCCGCCAAACAGAAATCCATACGCGGATAAACGCAGCGCGACGCTGTTCTGTGCTCGCTTCAGATAGAAAACGAGTGCGAGATAGAGACCGACGCATCCCGCCCAGTTGTCACCGCGCGGGGGCGTCATTCTTAATCCCAGAACCGGGGTCAGAATGAAAAAGCCGGCACACCAGCCGATTGAAAGCAATAACAGGAATCTACAGGGACGGTGAAAGTCCGGCCGGGCACGATACAGCATGGAGAATACCAGTGCCGCAGAAACTGCAGCAACCCAGTCGACATCATAAGAACTCCACAGTTCATGCGAGTATTCTGTCAGTCCACTCAAATCCATGGCCAGCCAGAAGGCCCAGAGAAAAGCGAGAGGAAATACAAATCGCTCCAGCTCCGAGCGTTTCATCGTGAGCGCTAACGAAAGAACGCCGGCTCCGATGCCGCCCCAGAGCGCACCAATCAGAAACAGGCTGGCATAGCCATAAGTCACATCAATCCACTGCGAACCGGCCGTGTATCCAATCACGCGGCCATAGCTCATTTGACCGCCGAACGCCCAGCCGATCGCGCCGAGAAACGCCATGATCGTAGCCCGGTTCCACCAGTCCGGGCGTCGGGAGGTGAGGCAGACTGCTAACGCGACTAAGGCGCCGGGAACCATGGCGCCGGCTTCGTGACCGTAATCACCACGGAATCCCCATCCAACCGACATGGCCAGAGCAGGCAGTAGAATCATACTCACATGTTGCGAATTTCGAATGAGCGGTCCTTTGCTTCCTGATTCAACCTGAATTTTAGATATCGAAGTAGGTTCTAATTCCACTCAGCACACTGTCGACGGCTACGGAAGCCAGAATCAGGCCCCCAATTCGACTGACCACACTGGCACCGGAATCGCCAATTACTCTCTGAATCGGCCCGGCTAACAACAAGAAGGCCAGCGTAATCAGAAGCACAGTCAACATTGTCAGCGATGAAATCAGTTGTTGGCTGAAGTCAAAGCGATGGTTGTCCGTGATTAAGACTACTGCCATCATTGCGCCGGGAGAGGCGATCGAAGGAATTGCCAGTGGGAAGATGGCTTTACTTTGATGGACATCCACTTTGTGTGATTCTTCGATTTCCACTTCCGGTTTGCTTTCACCAAAGATCATGGTTAATGCAAACAGAAACAGCACCAGCCCACCAGCGATTTGAAAGGCAGCCAGTGGGATCTCCAATGCATCAAGTAATATCTGCCCCCCCAGAATAAAAACGATCAATACGATTGCCGCAGTCAGAATTGCACGAAAAGCAATCTGTCGCTGCACCGCAGCACTGGTTCCGGAAGTGACTGCGATAAACACTGGGATGGATCCTATCGGATCGATGACGGCCCAGAGGTAAATGAAATCCTTGAGAATATTTTCCCACACCATGCTTTGTCTCGACTTCCATTTCTATTTTTCGTTGGAATCATTCCCCGAACGATACTGAGGATTGGGTTCAGAAGGGATTGCCGCTCGAACCTGTTTCTGCCATTCCCGTAGTGCTGTTGCTAATTCCTTTGCTTTCTTGGGATGACTGTCTGCCAGATTCATCGATTCGCCGATATCAAGCCGCGTATTATATAGTTCCAGATGTCCGTCTTCAAAGAACTCCAGTAACTTCCAGTCTCCTTGCCGGATCACAGACACCGGCGTTGTCCGAAATCGTTGTTGCATGCCTTTGTATTTTTGCAGATAGGCGGGAAAGTGCCAGAACAGCGAACGTGATTTTAATTGACTTTGGGGATCTTTCAGTATGGGGACGAGGCTTTCCCCATCCAACGGGTAGTTTTCCGGTTGGGAAGTCTCCGTCATCTCCAGCAGAGTTGGATAAAGATCGATGTTAATCACCGGTTCCTCGCTGGCGCTGCCCGCTTTCGTCACGCCGGGCCACTTCACTAGCAGGGGGACGCGAATGCCCCCTTCATATAACATTCCTTTGGAACCGCGTAACGGTTGCATACTGGTAGCGGGGCCATAGCCGCCGTTATCAGAAGTGAAAATGATAATGGTGTTTTGCTCTAGCTGCTGCGTTTTTAACGTTTTCAAAACGCGCCCGATGCTTTGATCCATGCTCTTGATCATGGCGGCGTACGTTGCATGCTGATGCAGTTTTCCGGCCGGCTTGGATTGGAAATATTCGATATCGTCCTGCTTGGCCTGCAGTGGAGTATGGACGGCGTAATGTGTCAGATACAGAAAAAATGGTGATTTCGTGTTGGCTTTGATGAAAGCGCAGGCTTCATCAGTCAGGCGATCGGTGAGAAACTCTCCCTGCTTCCCATCGGCGAGTTGCGGATTGCGATAAGGACTGAAGTAACCGCCACGAGGACTGCCCGAAGGATTGCCGGCGATATTGACCTGGAACCCTTGAGAGAGAGGCGTTTGTCCCAGATGCCATTTGCCGACGCTGGCACAACGATAGCCGGCCTTGGAAAGCGTGTCGGCGATCGTCACAAACTTGTCATTGAGCACAGTCTTGTTTTCGGCAGGGATCAGCCGCCGATACCGGTTATTGCCGCGTGCCGGATCGCCTACCGTGTAGACTCCATGTCGGGGCGTATACTGTCCTGACATCAAGCAGGCACGACTGGGCGCACAATTGGGAGCCGCTGAATACGCAGAGGAAAACTGCATTGATTCTTGCGCCAGATGATCAATGTGGGGTGTTTCAAAGAAATCACTGCCCATAAAGCCGACGTCTCTCCAGCCCAGATCATCGATAAAGAACAGCACAATGTTCGGACGATCGGTGGATGCGATAGCGGGAGTCAAATTCCAGCAGAACAGTAAGCCGACAACCAGGAAACGGCGCATCTTATTCCCTTCCACAAAGAAATTGAGTGGTTTTTCTTAAGACGATTGTTTACGATGAATTTCAGCGTTTATTCTAGACTTCCACCCGCCCCCTGTCATTCCAGTGAGTTAATTGATGTTCAGAATTGTCTATATTCTATCTGTCGTACTTCTTTCTGTTGTGATCTCTCGCACCGCGCCGGCCGCTGAGACGAATGAATTTAAGGTCGGTCTGGCCTCGGTGGAAATTACGCCGCCCGTCGGTTATCCCCTCAGCGGCTATTATCACGAACGGAAAAATACGGGCGCGCTCGACTCGTTGCATGCCAAGGCGATGGTCTTCTCGCAAGGCAATACTAAGCTGGTTGTGATTGCCTGCGACATTCTCGGCATCTCTGCGGATCTGGCTGGACTGGTACGGGACCAGATTGAAGCTCAAACAGGAATTCCCGGCGAACAGGTTTTGATTTGTGGCACGCACACACATACCGGCCCCGATTATGCCAAAGACCTCTGCCGCCATATTCTTTCTCAGTCAGGAATAACTCCAGAGACAAAGCCGACCTCTTATCCGGCGGCGCTGGTAGAAGCGATTGCCCAGTCGGCCGTTGATGCAAGTAAAAATCTACAGCCGCTTGAAATGCAGACCGGTTCTGGTGAAGAAACGAACGTGGCGTTTAACCGTCGGTTTGTCATGAAAGACGGGACCATCAGTACCTGGGCGAATTTTCGTAACAAGAACGTGGTGCGTTCTGCAGGTCCCATTGATCCCGAATTAGATATTCTGATGTTTCGTTCTCCGACAGGAACACCGGTCGGTGCCTTGAGTGTCTACGCACTGCACCTCGATACAACGGGCGGAGACAAATGCAGCGCTGACTTTCCTGCCTATCTGGAACGCATGTTGAAATCGGAATTGAATCCCAAATTTTTTTCGGCCTTCGGTGCGGGAACCTGTGGTGATATCAACCACGCCAATCCACGCGTCAAAGAACGCAACCGACCGGACTTTATCGGCAGCCAGTTGGGCAAAGCGTTTCTGACAGCGATGAAAGACTTGCAGCCGGTCAAACCCAATCTGGCCTTCGGGCGGTCTGTACTTCAGATTCCCATGCAGTCTTATACCAGCGAAGATTTAGCGGATGCACGGGCCACGATTAAACGCATTGAAAACAATGAGAAGATTCCCACGTTGGAAAAAGTGAAAGCGTTCAAAATTATTTATCTGGATCTGCTTCAACAGGGATCGCCGGAAACACTGTTCAAAGATCCTCAGCGGAAACCTTCTGTGGGGCTGGCGGGAACGGGTAAGACGATTCCGATTGAAATTCAGGTCTTTCAGATTGGTGAAGATACCGCCATCGTCGGATTGCCAGGCGAGGTTTTTGTCGACCTGGGGCTGACGATTAAACGCCTTTCCCCTTATCGTCAAACAATCGTCATCGAATTATCCAACAGCAATGACCCGGTTTACATTCCCACCCGACTCTCGTATCAGGGGGGCGGATACGAGCCGATGAATTCGGTCATTCGACCGGGAGGTGGCGAAGAAATGGTGGCAGAAACAATTCGGTTACTGCGAGAAGTGAAATCCAAATAATCCGGGGTAAGCCCTATAGGGAATCGTATCGTGAAGAAAATCAAATTCGGTCAGATTGGAGTCGGCCATCCACATGCCGGCGGAAAAATGCAGGCCTTTCGCAAGTCGGACGAATACGAAGTCGTGGGTGTCGTCGAGCCCGATCCAAAGCTGCGCAAGTACGCCGAATCGACGGGCATTTATCAGGGACTCCCTTTTCTGACACAAGAACAACTGCTGAATATCGAAGGTCTGCAGGCGGTGGCGGTTGAGACGCTGGTGCCTGATCTGTTACCCACGGCCGAAACGTGCATCGCCGCGGGCAAGCACATTCACCTGGATAAACCGGCGGGGCTCTCTTTGCCACACTTCAAACGGATTCTGGATCAGGCGGCTCAAAAACATCTGCTGCTGCAGATGGGATATATGTATCGTTACAACCCCGGAATCGTACTGCTGCGGGACCTGCTTAAAAAAGGCTGGCTCGGTGAACCCTTTGAAGTGCACACAGTGATCAGCAAAAAAATGGACGCCAACAGTCGCACCAAAATGGAATCTCAGCCAGGCGGCATGATGTTCGAACTCGGCTGCCACGTGGTTGATCTGGTGGTCGAAATTCTGGGAAGACCGGAAAAGGTCACCGCGTTCTCACAGCATGCTTCTGATATTGATGACACGTTGCAGGACAATATGTTGTCGGTTTTTAGCTATCCGAAAGCGCTGGCGTCGGTCAAAACCAGTTGTAATGAAGTCAATGGCTTTGATCGCAGGCATATTGTCGTATGTGGATCAGAAGGTACGTTTCATCTGCAGCCGTTTGGCAGGCCGGCTGCCAGTTTAACGCTTGCGAATGCGAAGGGGAAATTTCGCAAAGGAAAGCAGGAAATCAAATTTGCTGGCTACACGCGCTATGCTGATGACGTGGCTGATATGGCACGAATCATCCGCCGCGAAAAGGATATTGATTTTTCCTACGAGCACGACTATCACGTTCAGGAAACAGTCCTCAAGGCGGCAGGGTTACCCGTCGGTTAAAACAGAGCGTCTGCTTGTATCACACTATTCCTGTTTGAGTTGCCCGTAAACGTGTTGAGCTGAGGCGATGAAGGAAACCGTTTCGTCTGTCTGCAGCAGGCGTTGCACTTCAGCTTCGTTTTCGAGTGGAATGATAAACAGATCTTCGATATCGTCGCTGCTGGCTTGACTCAACAGACAGATCAGTGCCCAGTCTCCGGTCAGCGCCATTTGGGTTGCAGCTACGAGATCGCCGGGCTGTTTATCTCGCAGTGGCTTGATCGCATCCAGGGGTTCATGGCAGCTGGATAGTATCTGCATGCCTTCACCGAAATCCGCTTCGATTTGAGTCAGCAGAACAATGCGCCCATCCTGCGTCACTAGGTTTCGGGCTGTCTCCAGAACTCGGCCTAACTGATTCCACTGGTGACCTGCCGGACCACATTCGACAGCAATGATGACCATTTCCGATTTGTATTCCGGCTCCAACTTCCAATATTGATCCAGAAGCGTCTTTGCTTTTCGGAACGAGGCTTCCAGGCTGCCAAAAATGATCTCCGAAACCTGCAACCCGCCAGCAGGAATGACCTGCAGGCTATACTGCAATCCCAGAATCCAGGCGACTTCGTCAATGAGTTGACGCAAGGGGCGACTCTCTGCGGGAGTCAGTTCCCGGTGCGACTGACCTCGACTTTTAATAACCGCCTCCTGCGAAGAAAAGCCGGGATAGATCGAACTGCCGCCGCCAGCATAGCCAATCAGTGGATCAAAGCTCACCAGCTCAATCGGCAGAATGAAGTCGGCTTCGAGTAAATGTTTCGAGAGGTAAATCCGCTCTCCCCCCGCTGAGGTCCCCAGATAGCCAAGTGAATCCTGATCTTGGGGATCGTGAATGACCCATTGCGCCCCTTCCTGGAGTTCTTTCGAGATGGCGTCTTTTAATTTTTGATTCAGTTCCGGATCGCCGGATTGTGTTTGCAGAATCGTCACATCGCCGGCTTCAATTCCACAATCGGACAGAAACTCCCAGACGGCATTAATGATTTCACTGGCTGCGGGAACCTGAAAATCAACGGTGATGGTGAGTTTGTCTCCCGGAACGACGGCTAAATCCAGTGGGGGAAGTTCCAGCGGATTATTCAACACCTGCTCGGTTGACTGTAATACGTTTTCCAGTGGCGCTGGTGCCTGGTGGTAGCAGATCAGTCGCTCTGAGGGAATTTCGCAACGAAACTTTCCGGTAAAGCCGTAGTTCAATTCAATTTTGACAGTTTCCGTGATCGACACAACAATATCCCGCGGTACTCAATAGCTGCTCACAATAGTCCGTGACGTGTAGAAGTTTTGCTGATTTTGCTACTGATTTGAGTGAAAAGTAATTCAACACTGAAATGTTAGCGGTTTGGAGGTGAATTCTATAGGATTTCTGATCACAATATTAGAATATCATAATAGAAAGCATTTCTGCGCCGGTCTGCGTTTTCAGAAGTGCGTGACATTGGGGGCAGGCTTGTCAGCATTCAGATTCAGAACCTGAGCGGATGTCTTGAATCCGAATGCTTCTCTCTGGAAAGAACACCATGAACGAAGACGATCAATTGATGATTCGAATTCAAAGTGGTGAGCTGCGCGCCTTTGATGAGCTCGTAGAAAAATATCAGGGACCTTTGATCGGTTTTTTTTTCCGCAATACCCGGGATTCCCAGCTGTCGGAAGATCTTTCGCAGGAAACACTGCTACGGGTTTATAATCAATCGTGGGACTATTTGCCTCAAGGTCGATTTCGTGGCTGGATGTACCGGGTGGCACGTAACCTGATGATCGACAGTATTCGCCGTCAATCTCACGACGCGTTGGTGAAGGCTTATACTGGTAAAATGGCGGATGATGATGATTCGCTGAATCGACTGGCCAGTGAAGTGGTGTCACCGGAAGAGAAAGCCAATATCAAAGAACTGGCATTGATTGTGGACGAACTGCTGGGAACCATTCCAGAAGATCAACGTTTAACTTTTACCTTGCATCATTACTCTGAACTGACCCTGAACGAAGTCGCGGAAGTGATGGAGACTAATCTGGCGACAGCGAAGAGTCGTTTGCGGCTGGCCCGAGAGAAATTACGAGAGAAATTGAAGCTGGTGGGAGTGACGGGGCCGCAGCAGAATTAATCAATGACCTTAATTATTGAGATCTCAAGAAATAAATGAACCCGACATTCGTGAATTGCGTTGACTTAACCAGGGCCTTCGAATTTGCGTTCTTTTCATGAACCATTTACTACAGTACGGAGAAGAGGGGAATGAGCTATTTCAGTCGGCTCACTGACATTGTTACCTGTAATCTGACCCATTTACTTGATAATGCCGCTGATCCTGTTAAAGAGATCGAGCAGATTATTGCGGAGATGAAAGAGGGCCTTGCCGGTGCTAATCGAAGTGTAAAAACAGCAACTACCAATGAACAGTCAATTAAGAAAGAACTGCAGGAGCATCAACAGCAGATCTTTCATTGGAAAGAAGCAGCCAAAAATGCCTTGGCGACAGGGGATGAAGCCGAAGCACGAAATTCGCTGGTTCGCAAACAGGAAATCGAGGATCTGATGGCCGGGATGGAGCAGCAACATCAGGCTGCTGTGGCAACTTGCGAACATTTGACAACCACATTGCATGCGCTGCAGGCACGATTAGCCGAAGCAAAGCGCAAGCAACTGGAATTAACGGAAAAAGCAGGACTGACAGAAACTTCCGTACAAGCCACCCCGGAAACGTCTAGCGAAGACCCCATACTGACTCCCTCCCGTTGCGAACAAATTGAATCCGAGTTAGCCGCATTGAAGCGGGAACTGGGCCAATAAATGCCCTGTTAATCATGGACTGATGTGGCAGGTTTGGTCCTCTCCGATCAGGGGATAGAGCCACATTCCGTATAACCTGTTTAACCGATCTGTCTTAGGGAATCAGTACTGGGCGGAAGTGGACATATGGTTCGGGGAAGAATTGTTGCATAAGTACGATCGATTCGGCAAGAAGGTACTTGCAACAGACCAGTTCTAATTTAGAATAAAAATAGATAAGTAAAGGGGTTCGGTTAACTTCTTGACCATAAATTCTGGTTCTCGCCAGGATGCGAAAAGAAGTTCTTGATGTCACTGGCATTATTAAAAGAACCCATACTTTCTTCGCAAAGGCGTTCGTCTACTATTTTCAGGGTTGATACGACTGAAATTTCACAGACGAGCGTCCGATGACGATTAATAGATCCTCAATTCTCAATTTACATCATTGATGTCGGAGTCGTGCCACAATGGCCAAAAAATATCTGAACCTCGAAGAAGCAGCAGCAGAGCTGGGAATGGATAAAGACGAATTAAACCGCATAAGAGAAGCGGGTGACATTCGTGGATTTGCAGATCGGGGTGCATGGAAATTTCGCATGGAAGATATCGAGGAATTAGGCCGTTCCCGCCAGGCTGATTCCGATCCAGCCATTCCTTTGTTTTCTGAAGACGATGATGACGACGATTTATTCGGTTCCGCAATCCTGGAAGGGGACGAGCTGACTGAAAGTGTCATCGATGAGGATGAAGTTGGCGAGCAGGCCACTGTGATTCGAGGGAGTGTCCATGACGATGATGATGAGCCTGTTGAATTGAGTAGTTCCGACAGTGATGTGCGTCTCGTCGTTGATGATGGTGATGACCTGCTGCTGGATAGCGAACCGGAACTGGTCGTCGTGGGAGAAGATTCTGATAGCGATGTGAGTTTGACAGACGATTCGAGCATCGATCTTAGTAGTGACAGCGACGTGAAACTGGTTGATTCCGATTCAGAACCAGAATTTGATATGCTCGATCTGGATTCCGGCAGTGACAGCGATGTAAAGCTGGTCGCCGATGATTCAAACATCGCCGGCAGTGAAAGCGACGTGGCTCTGATCAGCGATGAAGACTTTGATCTCGGTAGCGACAGTGACGTCGCTTTGGTTTCCGATGAAGGGAATGATTCTTCCATTCTGGCAGAAGACAGTGGCATCTCTTTGGCATCGGACAGTGGTATTTCACTGGCCGGTCCGCTGGACAGTGGTATTTCGCTGGAAGCAGCCGACGAAAGTGGAATCTCCCTGGTGGCTGATGATGAGAGCGGGATTTCGCTGGATGACGACACCGGCAGTGACATTTCCATCACCGCCGACAGTGGGATTTCTCTCGAACCGTTTGATGTGGAAGACGTCGATAAGACGGTTCCAATGATGTCCGCTGATAAAGATGCCACTCTGGAAATCCCCTCTTTGGATGACGATGCAGACAGTAGTTTTGATCTGTCTGATTCGAGTGCAGACACCAGCGTGCTGATGCTGAATGAAGACGACGACATGGGAGGCTCTTCGGGTTCAGTTATACTGGATTCCGACGACGATGACAGCGAGTCTGCCATGTTTGAAGATGACGATGAATTCGCCAGCGACGATGCCATCTCGGATGTCTTTGATGACGAAGATGATGACTTCGATGACATTTATGATGCCGATGATGATGATTTCGATGACTCGTTCCAGAGTGGTGAAAGCCATGCGGAATTTGTCGCCCCCGCCGCCTTTGGTGGCCGCGGTGCAGCAGCTATGGCAGCACCGGAACCAGAATGGGGTGCAGGCACCTTTGCCGCACTGGGGATTTCCACGCTGTTAATGCTGGTTTGCTCCATCATGATGTATGACCTGATCCGCACGATGTGGCATTACGATGATCCCTCCAGCGTCAGCTCGATGTTCCTGGATACCTTCGGCGGGTTGTTCTAGAAAATACCAAAACTTAAAACAAGTAATTTCGATCGTGGCACACATTTCATTAATGTGTGTCACGATTTTTTGTACATACAATCGTCTTTCGCTCAGCGGTCTGCAGACTTTTTTCAAGTTCTCGCCAGATGAAGAGATCAGAGTGAGGATTCGTGGGGCCTGCGACTATATAATAGAGTCCTCACAAGATGTCACCTTCCTCTGCTCCGCTTTTAATTCTGGTGAAAGATCATGCATTTGAAATCGTTCTGTTTCCTCGTGTTATTGTCTCTGCTTTCAATCAGTCCGCTCAAGGCTGAGGAAAAACGGCAGCTTCGCTATTCAGGCCCCAAGCGACAGGAATACAAGCTAACGGCTCGTGCCAGTGAAATTGATCCGAGAACCAAAGAACATCCGGAGATAGACTTCGTTTTCGAAGCGAAAGGCAAGGTTCAAGATCTGGAACATGCCGTCGTTGATACCCGCGTCAAGCCTCGGGGGAAACTGGTGATCTGGCTGATGGGATATAACAGTCAGCTGTTCGATCGCCTCTCCAGCTACGGCCTGCATGCGATTCAGGTACATTACGCCAACCGCTGGTTTTCCAAAGTTTGCCGTGAACAACCTGTGGGAGAAACCTGCCGCGGAAACGTGCGGCTGGAAGCGGCCACCGGAGAAAATTTCAGCAATCAAGTGGAAATTCCCAAACCGGATGGCATGAAAGAACGCGCGCTGCAGTTTGTGAAATGGCTGGCGAAAAAGAACCCGCAAGGCAAATGGGATTATTATCTGACTCCAGATGGGAAAGACCTTCGCTGGGAAGACGTGATCATGGCGGGCAGTTCGCACGGCTCGACCACGGCCGCCCGTTTTGCCAAGCATCAAAAGGTCGGCCGCGTCGTTATGTTTTGTGGTCCGCGGGATCAGTTGCAGAACTGGCAGTCGCTTTCTTCCGCGACGCCCAATAATCGCTACTTCGGCTTTTCACACGTTCTGGATGGTGGCTGGACCGCAGATCATTACTGTCGTTCCTGGGAACTAATTGGTCTGCATGAATATGGTCCGATTGTCAACGTGGATCAAGCAAAACCCCCTTATGGGAATACACGCCGGCTGATCACTGACTTTGATGTGAAGAAGAATATCCGCCGCGCCCATTCCTCGGTGGTCCCCGGCGGTAACGCGGGTAAGAATGCGAAAGGCAAATACATTCACGAAGATGTCTGGAAGTACCTCTTCACTCAACCGATCGAGAAAACAGGCAAACCAGTTCCCCTGGATCCGGGGTGCAATAAGAATCAACGCGATAGTTAGTTCTAGTCGTTGATGGAAATAACACTCAAGCAAAAGGTAATCGTCCCCAGACCTGTACGACGCGGGGGACTCCTGCCAGAGTTCGTTCGTCGGCGGCGTACTCATAAAGCTCTCTGACAATTTGATCGATCTCTTCGTTCGTCGCAAGCTGATCTGCCAATACCGTGTCGGCGATGTTTTCCATGGTCAGAGCATTGAGCCGCTTCACATCGCCGACGAGTCCCGTTGGCTGGACTAAGGAGACCTGGATCGCTTGGAGGCCGCACTCTTTCATAATCAGCGGCAGTCGTTGCCCCATATTTGGGTCGCCGCCTCTGTTTCGCACAACCGTACAGAAGAGATCGTAAAACTTACGAAAGGCTCCAGAGTCAGGGTAAGTAAAGGAGCCACTGAAGTCGATGTCTTCCAGAGCAAGAATGCCGCCGGGCCGAAGTTGTCGCAAGAATGACTTGACTGCGCCCGCCGGATCGCTGAGATGGGTCAGCAGAAACCGCGAATAGACGACGTCAAATTCAGGAGCGCCCAGCGCTTCACAAATATTGGATAATCGGAATTCGATATTTTCGATTCGCGCTTCCTCTGATTCCTCCCGAGCGATTTCGAGTTTCGTTGCATCGATATCGGTTCCCACAGCTTTCCCTGCTGGCGCCACGTGGTTGGCAAGCTCACGCGTGACATCACCGCCGCCACAACCGACGTCCAGACATAGCTGCCCATCAGACAGCTCCAGCCGATTGAGCAGGGTCCCCGTACTCTCATGCATCACACGGGCCAGTATCCGCAAGCGTTCCCGTCCTTCAATACCGCCTCGAATCACATAGTGCTTCGAATCTCCCATCATTGTCTCCTGAAAATTATAAATCGATCCGTTTCCGGCATCTGAATGACTGATGTATGGGGGAAATAACGTATTAAACAGTTGAATATCACAGCTTATCGAGTCCATCTCCAGTGAAAAATGTGATTCAGAAAAAAAATACCTTCTCAAAACAGGGGTTTCTGCTGCATTGGTGATGTGACTCACTCTCTGTAGACCCTGTTTGTCAGTAAAAACCCGCAGGCGAAGTGGTGTTGTTTATTAATTGCTTACGTCGATTACCGAGTAGTATGAAAAGATAATTCGAGTTAAATCGTTTGCGATAAATCAAAATTGCAAAAAATATTGGAAAATCAGATTTTCACTGTAGTTTCACCCCCCCTGGCTGGAATGGTGTAAGCAGGGATCTCGCCGATTCATCAAATATTAACCTGACACTATTAACCTGACACTGATTAGAAATTAAATACGATCCGATGAACGAAGTCGTTGTTAACAACGTATTTTTTCAGCAACTGTTGCAACATCAGGGGCCGCTTCACGCCTATGTGCTTTCCCTGATTGGAAATACGACAGACGCTCGGGATCTGCTGCAGGACATCAATCAATGTTTGCTGGAAAAGCGGGATAGTTTCACTCCCGGTACCAACTTTCTCGCCTGGTCACGCAAAGTTGCGTTTTACAAAATCCAATCGTACTGGCGCGACAAAAAACGAAGTCGGTTATTGTTTGATGATGAGTTACTCAACAGTATGTCTGAAACGATTGAGGGCATGCCTGATCTTTTTAATGATCAGATCGAAGCCTTGCGTTCCTGTATCACGATGCTGCCGAATGACAAACAGAAAATGATGCAGCAACGGTATGGCCAATTCATGCCCCTCAAAAATATTGCGGGATATTGGGGCAAGTCAGAAAAAGCCATTGGCGTGATGCTATTACGGATCAGGCTACGACTTCAAGATTGCATTCAAAAAACAATCGCAGCAAGGTCTCGCATCTGATGATTACGGAACGTTCAGCCCAATGGGAAGATCCGCTCCCGAAACTGGTAGCACTCTATTTTGACAACCAGTTGGATGAATCAAAACTCAGGCTGCTGCAGGAACGTTTGAAATCAGACCCGGAAGCCAGAGTGTTTTTTGCACAGTTCTCAGCGTTACAAGCACAGTTGGAATGGGTCTACACAGACAGTCCTGACTCACAGAAACAGACGCATCTGCCAGTATCTTTCCAGGTTGCAAAACGAAACTGGAGCCAGATTCTCTATGCGTTCACCTGTATTTGCCTCGTCTTAGGCGGACTGTTGTTTGTGCATCTGACAACACCAGTTGCACACGTTTTCCCGGTGAAAGGTAGCTACTGGAAAACGGGGCCCATCAATGATCATGAGCCGTTGCTATCTGGCTCTCATCGGCACCTGCTACGGGGCGAAATTGAAATTCGATTCGAATCGGGGTCTGTGGTTAATCTGAAAGCGCCGGCTTTGTTTACGACCAACGGATCAAATGAGTTCTATCTCGAAGAGGGAAAGGTCGTGGCCGACGTGCCTGAATCGGGACACGGTTTTACTGTAGACACACACGCTGGCCGCATTGTTGATCTGGGAACTTCGTTTTCGGTCAATGTCGGTGCAGAACGAAATGCCGAGATTAAGGTGTATCGCGGCAAGGTGCAGGTAGGAAACAGTACTGCCGATGGACCGTCGCATGAAATCCGGGCGAATGAAGCAGTACAGATTGATTCGGTCACCAGAAAAATACAAACACAGAACTATTCCAGCAGCGATTTCATTCCTCTGATCTCACGAGATTATCCGGTTCTCCGCTTCTCGGAATCGGTCGTCTTTCAGGAACACATGCCGGCTGCCATTGCCCGGGGAACTTTTCAGGTCCTGGAACGTGATGAAACTGTTTTTCTGTTTCCGGAAAAACGTGATGTGCAACTTATCTCTGATCTCAAGGTCTCGATCTCTCAACCAGGAAAATATTGGTCTCAAGACCAGATCGAAAAAGAATCGGATGTCATTTCGCGCGGCATGAAAGTGGACTGTTATCGTGTTTACTACGATCCTGCCAGTAACCAGGACGATATGATGCCGGCTGCCGGCGAAATTGAATTTGATCAACCCATACTGGGCATCATTACGACCAATAAAATGCTGGGAGCTTCTGACAAGTTTCTGAATCCAGTGTTTCATCAATTTCCGGGACAGAAAATCAAGCATCAGGAAATTGAGATCAGACTCTCCAAGGATGGTACCAGGCAGGATGTCATCGTGCTTTCACCAGACCGAAAAAAATTGTCATTCCAGTTATTCACAGGGACGTCTTTCGTCGACGAATTTCGAGTGCTGGTGGCGTCCCCTTGAAAAGTTTCATCAGAAAGCGTTCTCCCATTATTTGAAGGTTCGAAATTGTCAATTGCGTTCTCAAATACTCATCTGAGCCAAAATCGACCAACGTCATTATTTATTGAAATAGAAGGAGAGAATCATGCAACAACCCCCACTGAGAAAACAGATTCGTGGGTTTACTCTGATTGAGTTACTCGTCGTGATTGCCATCATTGCCATCTTGATTGCCTTATTACTGCCAGCAGTCCAGCAGGCGCGTGAAGCAGCCCGTCGCTCTCAATGCAAGAATAATCTGAAGCAGTTCGGACTGGCGATGCATAATTACTCAGAGACCTACCGTATGCTGCCATGCCTGAAAGGAGGCGCGGGTGGCGATGTGACGGGAGCCGGTTTACTGGATACCGGCACGGGAAATCGCAGCTGGATGAGCGGGATCGTTTTTTTACTCCCCTTCCTCGATCAGGCGCCTCTCTGGAATGAGATTTCAGCACTACCGAGCCAGGGAGGCCGTCCCAATAGCGCGACCACTTTTCCTCAGCCACATCTGGCTATTATGCTCTGCCCGTCTTCACCCGTTCCTCCTCGTGCAGAAGGCGGACTGGCACCGCGCAGTTACTGTCTCAGCGTCGGTGATACGATTAACGACAATATTTCCTCGAAAAATCCACGTGGCGCTTTCGGTTGGTTATCCGATACGCGAATGCGTGACTTTATAGATGGCAGCAGTAATACCATTCTCATGGCAGAACGGGAACTGGGAGGGACCGGGACTTATCTGGGGCGCGCCGCCGCCACTGTTTCTAACTTAGATACGAATCCGGCAGCCTGTCTGGCGACAGTCACAGGGAATTCTTACAACGTGACGATGGACAGCCATCGTATGGGCCAGCGCTGGGCCATTGGTTATCCCTTCTATTCCGGGGTTACTACAGTACTTCCTCCGAATAGTCCTTCCTGTTCTTCAGGAGGACATCAGGGGTGGGGCATCTATTCTGCCAGCAGCATGCATACAGGCGGTTGCCATGTTTTGATGGGTGACGGTGCGGTCCGATTCGTCAGTGAAAATATTGATTCCGGCAATTCGAGCGCAGCCCAGGTGACGACCGGTCAAAGCCCTTATGGGGTCTGGGGTGCTTTGGGAAGCATGATGGGCGGCGAAACCATCGGCGAGTTTTAGTAGATGACTCCGGTCCTAAGGACATGCCCAAAGAGACCACTCCGGAGCCAGATGATACAACCTCACTGCATCTCTGGCGCTCGAATGACTATTGCTGAAATTCGAACCTGCCAATCTAAAACGCCTGTCTTTGAAGTAAAGACCGGTGTTTTTTTTAACCAGTCTACAATCCGCTGACGACTTCATCCTGGTCGAAGGTGTCACGTACTGGAACCAGGCAAGTAACTGAATCTGTCTGCAGACAGAGTTCCTGTGGAGTAAAAGCTTTAACTGAGGAATTCTCTGCACACATAGAAGAGGAAAGATTGGTATTGTTGGGTAAGACATGCGGAGAGAACGATGTTTAATTACAAAGAAGCTCCTTGCAGCAATCTGGAAGGGAAGGCTTTCTGAAGTAACACAGTATGCCTGAAAGGAAATGAATTCCTGACTGTCAGAATAGAAAAAAGGCGGCTGATCTGAGATCAACCGCCTTCTCGCAGTTTCAATTTTCAATTGCTGAAAACTCTTCTGGCTTCACTTTGACTAGTTGCTGATACAAGTCTTGGGAGCAGGAGCAGTACATGTCTTCGGCGCGGGGCAGCAGACAGTAACTGGTACTTTGCGACAAACTTGTCTCGGCACACATCGTGTCTTCGTAACACAAACCGTTCGTGGTACGCACTTCCTTCGGGTTACATACCGTGTGCAGCATACTTGCTCACAGGTGGTGTAAGGAACTTTACGGGTACAGGTTTTTTGCTCATAGCTGCAGGTGGTGTAGGGAACCTTGCGGCTCCGGCATTCTGAAACCATGGTGCAAGTGGTGTAAGGAACCTGTTTGGTTACGCATTCTTCTTTCCAGCAGCAAGTGGTGTAAGGAACCTTGCGGGTGCGGCACTCACGTTCCATCCTGCAGGTGGTGTAAGGAACCTTCTTGGTTCGCGTTTCACACTCATAACGAACGCAGGTGTATGGAACCCTCTTGGTAATCGTGCAGGGAACTCGCTCACATACTGTGTAAGGAACCCGCTCGTGTTTACACTCGCGTTGATAAGTTGTGCAGCAGACTTTTCGAGTGACCGTCTTGGGGCACCAGATTCGTCGGCAGATTGTTGTGCCGGGGCACTGTACTTTGACTGTTTTGCAGCAACCAGGCTTGTAGATCGGGCAGCATGAGCTGCAATCGTATTCCCAGGTTCCAGGCTCACAGACACATTTATCTACAACTGGACCGGGGCAATGCTCGGTTGTAGTTTTCCATTCGCCACAGCAGACTTCAACGTCTTGCCATGTATGAACGGGCTTGCAAACAGTACGACATACATCCCGGTAACAGGTTTTGTAATTCGTTTTGTAAATGGTGCAGCAAACATCGCGATAGTGGGTTTCACAAATCGGACGTCTCACGTTGTAGCACACATCTCGGTAGCAGGTGTTGTAAACCGGCTTGCAGACTGTGTAGCAGACATCACGATAGCAGGTGTTATACACGGGCCGTCGGCGTTTGCAGGTCACAGTTCGGTAGCAGGTTTTGTAAACGGGACGGCAGACTTTGTAGCAGACGTCACGATAACAGGTCTGGTACACCGGCTTGCAAACCGTATAGCATTCATCACGGTAGCAGGTCTTGTATACGTTCTTGCTGTATTGCACGGGAACTTTTTCGCAGACCGTATCATACACTGTTTTTTGACAGGTATAGTTCTGCTTTTCCCATACAGTTTCAACGACAGTTTTGTAGCAGGTACTTGAGCATTCTTTGGCAGCACTGTAATCGCCACAAGAAGTACATGCTTCTGTGGGGCAACAATTATAACTACCTGCTCCCAGGTATCCTGCCTGGGCTTGCTCCCCGAAGCAGGCCATTATCAGAGCGGCCGCCAGAAGGGGAATCCAGGTTGCATTTTTCATTGGTCTATTCCTCTACATGATTATTTCAGCAAACAAAATTGAAAACTGGAAACAGTTAGAATCTACTTCGTCACTAAACTTGACGCTGCTTGACTCCGAGGCCCATTTATCCATGCCTAATCACTCATCCTTTTCCTGTTGGACACCACAAACCGTTCCATCGATATAATCGATACCTGTTCGGTGAACGATGTTGGTACAGTATTTGAATTCAGACCGTTTTCGCACTGTTTTGGGTTCATGAATCACGTCTTAAATCCAATGCCAGTAATCCACAAAAGCTGCTGGAAGAATGGCGGCTAAGGCTCGATGAATGCCTAAGTGCCTGCTATTCTCAAAAGCTGGGATGCCTTTTGTATTTTTTTCTTTCGTTAAAGTGAGACACTTACATGAAGTTTGCCATTTGTCAGGAATTGTTCGTTGACTGGGACTGGGAAAAACAATGTGACCTGATCGCGGAGATTGGCTACAAAGGAATCGAGCTGGCCCCGTTTGCCTTTGCTGATCGGCCTTCAGCAATTTCAGCAGACCAGCGAATATCGCTCAAAGAAACGGCGGAAAGCCGGGGGCTGCAAATCATTGGCCTGCATTGGCTTCTGGCAAAAACGGAAGGCTTGCATTTGACCACGTCCGACGTGGCCGTCCGCCAGAAGACAGCCGATTATCTGGTCGAACTGGGAGATCTGTGTGCGGATCTTGGCGGCGATTTAATGGTTTTTGGCTCGCCGTTTCAGCGCAATATTGAAGCAGGAATGTCTCGAACTCAGGCTTATGAAAACGCAGCTGAAGTTTTCCGAAACTGTCTGCCTGCGATTGCAGAACGAGGCGTTCGGATCTGCATGGAACCTTTAACTACCAAAGAGACCGACTTTGTAAACACCTGTTCGGAAGCAATAGAGCTGATCGACATGGTGGGAGCAGATAATTTTGTGTTGCACCAGGATGTGAAAGCCATGCTGGGAGCAGAAACAGAATCAATTCCGGATCTCATTCATAAGCATGCCGCTCAGACGGGTCATTTCCATGTGAACGATCTCAATCTCCTGGGACCGGGAATGGGGGACACCGATTACCATCCGATCTTCAAAGCGCTGAAGGAAAGTGGTTACCAAGGATGGATCTCAGTCGAGGTTTTTGACTACGAACCGGGGTGTGAATTTATCGCGCGCGAAAGTTTTCGTTACATGAAAGAGGTTTGGGAAAGCGTCTAAAACCCTCAAATCAAGCGATGAAGCAAAAATATTTTCGAAAAGGTCAAAAAAAATCTTCCCCCTTTTTCGCTTCATTTTAAAAACGAACCGGCTCTTGTTTAAAGAGTAATACGAACAGACAAATTGATTCAAACAAAATAACAGAGGTCGTTTTTGTTCTACTATAGTAGAGTTAAAACGACCTCTTGTTTTTTAACGAATCAGCAACACACAACGAAAGTCAATTTGTTTTCTGCGCACTTTTACTTTTAAACGCAAAGTACGCGGAGCTTTACAGCAAGCCTAAAACTCGCAAAACATGAATAAATGGCTTGCAGAATTTTTGGAAATATTTACGATGATGGCCAACAAATAGATGTAAGTCCTTATTGCGTAATGAGTGTCAATTAAAGAATTCATTTGATTGAAAAAACATTCGTTTTCAACGAGGGCGAACATCGGGGTTTGTCAAGGTTGACAAGCTCAATTCTTATTCGTTGTGGCAGACCTTTGCCGACTTATAGCCCGGAGCCAGCGGCAAGGCAGCCCTCGTTTAACTCTCAAAGGAGGATTTGCGGTGGCAAAGAAAAAGGCAAAGAAAAAAGCAGCACCAAAGAAAAAAGCAGTAAAGAAAGCTGCTCCAAAGAAGAAGGCAGCTCCAAAGAAAAAAGCAGTGAAGAAGAAAGCTGCTCCTAAAAAGAAAGCTGCTCCAAAGAAGAAAGCTGCTAAGAAAAAAGCCGCCCCAAAGAAAAAGGCAGCTAAGAAGACAGTAAAGAAAAAAGCAGCACCAAAGAAAAAAGCTGCTAAGAAAAAAGCCGCTAAAAAGAAGAAATAGTCTCTCTTTTTAGTTGCTGGAATCAACAAGCCATAACGAGTAAGAAGCGATCGTCATTTCGATCGCTTCTTCTATTTCTACTTCTCACTAATTTGATTAACTGCCAGTTTTATATCGATTCAAGACCAGTGTTCTAATGGATACCGTGTGGCCGCTTATGCTGGCACCCCGTCTTGATTTAACGCTACAATAAAACTCAGACTCCCTGTCGACTTTCAATTGACTTAAAAGAGCTCCTGCATTGAATCAAACCAGCAAAGAGGGAACCGTGAAACCCAAACGAAAACTTTGGCGAACCCGGTTTAAAATGGCGCGGAAGACATTACCTTTTGCGTCGCGTATTTCAGCTGATGAAGTTTGTGTGCCAGAAATCTCTGACGACGAATTACAACACTGGGGCGAATACATCCTGCTGTCTGATGCAACGTCTGTTCTGCATCGCGATGGAACAATTACCAGACGCGCGCATAATTTCACAAAACTTTACGCGAACGAATCGCTGGCGCAGTGGGATGAAGTTTATCGCTTTTATGATCGAAACACATCGATGCATAAAATCCAGACCGCGAAAGTTTATCTGCCTGATGGCAGTATGAAGAAAGCCCAGAAAGTCGTTCAACCATACGGGCAGATTTCTCTCAATTTTTATCCGCTTCGCCCTGGCGTGACGGTCGAACTCGAGGAACAACAGGACTTTTTTGTTCTCGATCGAATTGCCGCCTGCATGTGGGGACAGGAGTATTTCCAGTTCGCGATTCCCTGCCGCCGTCTGCGATATACGGTCGCTGTTGCCGAACCATTTTCGTTGGAATACAAATTACACCGATCGGATAAAGAACCGCGAACATGGAAACAGGGAAGCTATCAGGTCTATCAGTGGGACCTGCACGACATCCCCGGTTATGAAACCGATGATGGCACACCGCACCCGCGCGATGTACTTCCCTGGGTTGATATCACCACGCTTTCTTCCTGGAAGCCCATCACGAAATTTTATATGAAGGACCTGGAGCCTCCTGCCAGAACACCTCCCCAAATTCAAAAACTGGCGGAAGAACTCACCAGTGATGATCAATCCACGGAAGACAAAATCTATTCAATTTACAAATACAGTTCAGAAGACGTACGTTATGGCAGACACCCTAACGAATTGAATCTCGAGAAAACCCGTGAAATGGGATTGATGCTGGAGGATATGCGCGGGGACTGCAAAGACAAATCTTCTTTGATGGTTTCGATGCTCAGGCATCTGGAAATCGAAGCATCGATTGCGATTCTATTGACCCGGATGAATGGCACTGTCGCGTTTCTGCCAGGGGCACGCTTCGACCACGCGATCGTGTGCGTGACTTTAGAAAATGGAAACCGGCTCTGGTTGGATCCAGCAGGTGGGCCCGTCACATTTAAAGATCTCCCCTTTAATGATCAGGGGATACAGGCACTGCTCCTGAATTCTGAAGCAGGCGCGCTGACAACAATTCCCGAAGGGGGGCCTCAAAGTCAGCAATTCAGTCGTACTTGTGAGGGCGTATTATCAGAGGACTGCAGCTATCAATTCACGGCAGAAGTGACGACCTCCGGTGATACAGCAATGGAGTTCCGTTTAAAGTATATGTACCGCAATCAAGAGTCGACGGTGATGACGCTGGAAAAAGAATTGGCCTCACACTTGACTGGTGCCAGGATTGATTCGCCGCAGTTCATCAATCTGAAAGATATTTCGCGGGAAGTCAGCTACCAATATCAGACCACACTTGATCAATGGTCGCGACAGATTGATGAGATCATTTTATTTCGCATTCCCTGGATTGGATCGATGCATACTGTGGGCATTGTGAATGTTCAAAAAAGAACATCCGCATTACAAACACCCAACCCGATCCGCTACTCCGACAACCACAAAATTAAAATCCCCGCCGGCTACCAGGGGTATGGGTTACCTTACGAGCACAAACTCGAGTGCCAGTGGGGCCGCTATCAGGCGACGGTCTTTGTGGAAAATTCACACCTGATTTGCAAACGCGAAGTCGACCATCTGGGAGGAATCGTCTTTGAAGATCAGTACCCGGAATTTAAAAAATACTGGGAAGCTTGTACGCGCGCGGACGCGCTGGATGTCGTCTTAATGTTAATGAAAACACCCGGTTAAACATTTGTCTTTTCTTTGTTTTCACACATCCCGGTAACGCACTTTTTTGGGCAAGACACAGTGCAACCTGAACTTACCGCCACGAATTGGTGTCTGAAGAGATAAATAGCCTATTCTCCCCTGGATAACCTGTTAAAATGGAGAGTAGGAGCGGGGGCACGAAACAGGTCCTCTTATTACTCTCCCCATTTTATATAGATAAGGTTGAACCTCCTTGGCGGATCCAAAACGAGAAGAACTGCAAGTGAAAGCAAAACGAGCCATCTTGGTCTCGGTGATTTCCCCTTCCAGCCACATAGAAAAAGATCAGGCCCTTGATGAATTAAAAGGGCTTGTTGAGACAGCGGGCGTTAAAGTTGTTGGCACCCTGGTCCAAAGTCGAGAGCATCCTCACCCGGCCACTTGTCTGGGGAAAGGGAAGCTGGACGAGCTCAAGCAAATGGTGAAGCACGTCGATGCTGAGTTGGTCGTGTTTGATAATAATCTCTCTCCTTCTCAAGGGAGAAATATCGAAGAAGAAACCGGGTCAGTCATTGTAGATCGCAGTGAATTGATTCTCGATATCTTTGCCACGCATGCAAAAACATACGAAGCCAAGTTGCAAGTGGAGTTGGCACAACTGCTTTATTTTCGTCCCCGGTTGAAGCGGCTGTGGACCCACTTGGAACGAATCGAAGGGGGCGTTGGTGCAGGCCGTGGCCCTGGTGAAAAGCAGCTTGAAACAGACCGTCGACTGTTAGACAAACGCGTGGCTGAACTGAAGCGGAAACTCTCAGAAGTTGAACGCCGCCGGGAACGAACGGTCTCCCATCGATTTCAGCATTTGACCGTTTCTCTCGTGGGCTACACCAACGCGGGTAAGAGCACGCTGATGAATGCACTCACGGGAGCCGACGTCTATATCGCAGACAAATTATTTGCCACTCTGGATACCCGCACCCGCCGCTGGCAACTTCCTCATTGGGGAGAAATCTTGCTCAGCGATACGGTCGGATTCGTCCGAGATCTTCCGCACCATCTCGTCGCTTCATTCAAATCGACACTTGAAGAAGCCCGACAGGCAGACCTGTTATTACACGTGGTCGACTCCAGTAATCCAGAAGTCGAACACCATATCAAAACGGTCAACAAAGTTCTGGATACCATCGGGATCGACTACAAGAACGCCATTCTGGTTTTCAACAAAACAGACAAAGTCGAAGACAGATCAAAGCTCGATGTCCTGCGTCTGAAATATGAAAACGCCGTCAGTGTGAGTGCGGTTTCCGGCGAGGGTCTGGACCGTCTCTCTCAAGCCGTGATTGATCGCCTGGCCTCCGGGTATGTTGTCGCAGAAATAGAAACGCCAGTCGGAAACGGCAAGCTGCTTTCGCAACTGGAAGATCACAGCCTGATCTTATCACGTGAATATTCCAACGATGACTCTCGCGTCACGCTCGAGGCGCGTATCGCGCGACGGTTCCTGCCACTTCTGAAACTGAGCGAAGAGACAGAGTTGAAAATTAAAGGCGAAGCGCAACCGGTGCCCGATGGTTTTGTAGCTGAAGAAACCACTCATGAAGTCTAATTCTATTTCCTGGTCCGGTTGCTTTCACACTTCCCGTAAATTGTGTATGACATAAGTAACGTGATACGCATTCTCCCGATTGAACGAAGTGTTTGTACTTTCGCAAGGCTCAATCCTGCAGCGACATTGAATTCGACAGGCGGGACTTGCCTGCGATACGCGAAACGAGACCATTCGAAATCAACCAGACAGACATCCTGAGATAGACAGACAAAGCATAAGCGCGATGAAGAAACGATGGATTTACGGCGTCATCATATTCCTGAGCATCACATCAATTGGTCTGGCCATAGACTGGCTGTCTGGACTGCCTGAAGGTGAGCAGGCAACCTACGTTGGTCGTCAAACCTGCTTTGAATGCCATCAGAAACAATCTGCGCTCTGGAAAAAATCGGATCACGATCTGGCCATGAACCTGGCGACTCCCGAATTTGTACTGGGGGATTTCAATGATACCGAACTGGAGCACTTCGGCATCACTTCCACCATGACCCATGAAGGCGACAAATATTATGTCACCACGCAAGGCCCTGATGGCAAGCGGTCGCGATTTGAAGTCAAGTATGTGATCGGCGTCAGACCGCTGCAGCAATATCTGGCGGAGCTGGATCGGGGCAAGATCCAGGTCTTACCGGTCACCTGGGATACTGAACAGAAACGCTGGTACTATGCCAGCCCCGATGAACCGTTTGGCCCCGATGATCCGTTACACTGGTCCGGCTCTGCTCAGAACTGGAATCACATGTGTGCTGAATGTCACACCACGAACTGGTCCAAAAATTATGACGTTGCTTCCGACTCGCACCACTTCTCATTTTCTGAAATGCGCGTCAGTTGTGAAGCCTGCCATGGTCCGGGTTCAATTCATGTGAAACTGGCCAACTCACACTCCCTGTTTTGGGATCGCCACTATGGATATGGTCTGGCCAAATTGAAAGGCAAAGATGCGACCGCGCAACTAGAGAGTTGTGCCCCCTGTCATTCGCATCGCAGACACGTCGCTCCCGGGCATACTCCCCTGGATCGATTTCACGATCACTATGCGCTCTCGCTGCTGGAAGACCATCTATACCATCCGGACGGGCAGATCAACGAGGAAGTGTATGTCTTCGGGTCTTTCACCCAAAGTAAGATGTATCGCAAAGGGGTCCGCTGCACCGACTGCCATGACCCGCATTCTCTGAAACTCAAATTCCCGGGCAACAAACTTTGTACTCAGTGTCATCTCGAAGCGAAGTTTGATGTGCCCAGTCACCATCACCATAAAGTGGGTAGCACGGGCGCATCGTGTGTCGAGTGCCATATGCCAACCAAGACCTACATGGTGGTCGACCCCCGGCGGGATCACAGCTTGCGAATTCCACGTCCTGACTTGACTGTCAAACTGGGGACCCCCAATGCCTGCAATCAATGCCATACCAAGGCCGCTGAAACTCCCGCATGGGCGGCAAAGAAAGTGGATGAGTGGTACGGAACCAAGCGACGTGACGATCCGCATTATGGCGAAATCCTGGCAGCCGGCCGTGCAGGAAAACCAGAAGCCGAATCTGCTCTCATCAAACTGACGCGCGAAAAAGAAGTGGGACCGATTGTACGTGCTACCGCAGTATCGTTATTGGCCACCCGATATAATACAGCCGAAAGCCGGAAGGTTGTCGAGCGGTCATTGAAGTCAAAAGAAGAACTCGTTCGTCTGGCGGCCCTGCGTGGGTTTGACGGCTGGTCTCCCGGTTCTAGAGAGGAAGCCGATGATATTGGCAAACTGCTGGCCAAAGGGCTGACCGACTCCTCGCGGGGAGTCAGAAGTGAAGTCGCCCGCATTCTGTCATCGCTCCCAATTCTGCCAGACACGAACCAAAATCAGCGGGCCTTGAAACACGGGCTGGAAGAATACAAGGCAGGCTTACTGGCGGACGGTGACCAGACTGGCTCTCACATGAGCCTGGGAATTCTGTATGCGAATCAGGGGGACCTCAAAAAAGCAGAGCAGGAATTCCGGATCGCGATTAAGCTCGCACCAGCGGTCGCTGGTCCGCGATCGAACTTGGCGCAGCTTCTGGAACAGCAGGGACGAACAGAAGAAGCCAGTGAGTTACGCAGCAAAGAAGCTGAGCTCCTGGCCCGCGATGCCAAGCTACTGCCCGACAATGCCCTGCTGCAGTACCGCCTGGGACTGCTCTATTATCTGCTGGGACGAGAAGACGAAGCGGTGACCACGCTCAAGAAAGCTTGTGAGCTGGAACCGCAATCTGCCGACTTCCGCTTGATGCTGACACTGCTTTATGAAAAGCAGCAGAACTGGAAGCTGGCTTTGGAGTCGGTCGATACGCTGCTTCATTTGCAGCCAGCGAACCCGACGTTCCGGCAGATAAAATTGAACTTGCAACAAAAAGCAAACCCGAAAGGCCAGTGATGCCGTTCGGGTTTGCGACTGATTTGTATGCTGACTTCGGTATTCGCTTCAGGCAGACTTTCGTAGGACTCCGGTGATTCGCTCGAACGTTTCATTGGAATCGAAGGGAATTAGAATCTGTCCCGAATGATCGGTCTTGAGTTTGATCTCGACCTGGGCTCCCAGAATCTCGCGGAGCTGCTGCTGCAAGTCAACCAGATGATTGGTCATCTGCGGTGCCTCCGTTGTCTTCTTGGTCTTCTCAAAGGGGACGGTGTCTGCTTCCCCTTTCAAGATCTTACGGACTTCCGCTTCGGTCTTGCGGACGGAGAGCGACTCCGCCTGGATCTGCTCGCACATGGAGATCTGACGTTGCTCGTCCAGGCTCAATAACGTCCGGGCGTGACCGGCTGAAATCTTTTCCGCATGCAGTGCCTGCTTGACTGGTTCGGCCAGATCGAGCAGACGAATCATATTGTTGACGGTAGATCGGTCGAGGCTGAGCCGTTGGGCCAGTTGCTCAATGGTACTGTCAAACTGACTCAGGTAGTTTTTGAAAGCCTGGGCTTTTTCAAGAACATTCAGGTCCTTACGTTTGAGGTTCTCCTCGATCGCAACTTCACAAACCTGTCGCTCTTCCAGATTCATCACACGGCAGGGAACCGTTTTCAAACCGGCATCACGGGCCGCCTTCAATCGCCGTTCTCCGGCGATCAACTGATAGGCTCCATCAAAGGGACGCACCAGCAACGGTTGCAGAACTCCATGCTGACGAATACTGCCTTCCAGTTCCTTCAGTGAATCCGCCGCGAATTCCTGACGAGGTTGATAAGGGTTTCGTTCGATCAGATCGATGTCGATCTGGTCTTGTTCGGCTGGCACGAAAACGTCCGCAGATTCGCCGTTCGCGCCTTCATCTTGATTATCTGATTCCGAATCCGCACCACGACCTAACAGTGCATTTAAGCCGCGACCCAATCTGCGACGAGGGGCACCTGGGGTTTCTGACTGCTCAGCAGGATTGTCGGCTGGGTTTTGATTTTGATCTTCCATAACGTTCTCTTCTCACAATGAAACTGCCTGACAAAAATAGAGTATGGCACAAGGCGCGGGGATTCTATTTCGATTTGCCATTTGAAGCAAGAGAGCTTTATTGAGCGCGTCTCTTAATTTGTGAGGGAATCATTCTGTCAAGATGACACCGTTAGAGTCCTTCTGGTACTGCTAGGTGAAAGCAGGATCTGGTCTAAAAACGGACCAGCCTGATTTGACTCCAATGGGTGTTTCACGTGGAACACCCACTTTGCCGAACTTACTTCGCACGGTACAGCATCACTGGTTCACTTTCGTTTTCCGTCCCTGGATGAGACTGGTTCAATCTCACCAGAAGGCTGGGCTGGTAATCGTACGACTTGACCAATTCGAATCGATCGCGGACTGGGGTGAACTTCTTTTGGAATTCGGGATCTGTGGCAGCATGCGGTCCAGCGATCAGATAGACGGAGGCATTCGTGGGGAGTGAATCCAGAAAGCGAAAATCAGCCACGGGGCCGGTAAGCTGATGACCTTGTGCCTTCAGATTAAAAAACAGTCCTGGCTCGGCGTAGATGTAGAGAATCGAATCCGAGGCTGCGGAGCCAGATTCTGCCTTGAGATCAGCGAGCATGTTCCGGGAGACGTCGGCTAAACCGTCGCGCGGTTTCCAGGCAGCCACCGTCCAGGGGGTGAGACTCACTACCAGAACCAGGCCAAGAATAACAACGGCAAACCCTGGAACAACACGAGTCAGGCTCTGTGTGGTCTCAGGTTTCTGCTCCGAAGATGAGAAGAGAGTACAGACACAACGCTGCTCCAACCAGCCTGCGAAAGCGGCGGCACCCAGCCAGGCTGAGATCGTCCAGGGAATCGTCAGACGTGGGTACGGATAGTAAAGTGGAGTCGCCAACAGCAATCCACAAAACCAGGCTGCCAGTAACCAGGCTGCCAGAGACTGCTGCAGCATCGGGGTACCGGCATTCCTTTGTGGTTGGTCTTCCCCTCCCTGCCCCAGACGAAATGAACCACTGGCAAAAAATAACTGCAAGAGAATTCCGACAGCCGCCAGGAAGCCAAGTACCGGACTGACACCAAACAGTGCGGCTCCCAACAGCGGCAGCGCAGACAGTACTCCCCCCAGAATCGCATTCCACGTGGAACGTCCTTCTCGTGATCCAGATTCTGAAGAGTCAGAAGTTGGTTCACTTGATGTGAACCAGCGAACGAACAACAGGCAGAACGCCAGACTCAGCAGGCCGACACCAGCAAGGCTCGGCGTCCCTTCCAGCAGACCATGGTTCTGTATCTGTCTGGTGAAGGAATCGAACCAGCCAGAGAACCCAACCACATACCGACTATGATTCGCAGCGACCACCGAATAGCCGCCCCACTTTTGAAGTCCGATTAAAACTGGTAACCAGACCAGAAACGAGATGGCAGCGATCACAGCCCAGCGTAAAATGAATGGTAGCGTATGGCTCAGCTGGCGTCGGTAGATCAGAAGCCAGGGGATGAGACCGGAGAGTCCCACGGCCAACGGAAGCCAGCCGTTGTATTTGATCGCCCAGCCTGCACCAATGGTGACTCCAGCCAGGACGGGCCACTTCCAGTCAGGCAGCACATAACTCTTCCAGATCAGATAGACTCCCAGTAGAAGACAGAAGCCCAACCCCACATCGGTCAACGCAGCCCGACTGTAGATCAGATGCAGATCGCTGAAGCTGGCCAGGGTCGCAGCTACCAATCCAGCAGCAGGACCAAACCAGTTTCGCGCCGCCCACCAGATCAAAGGTACGGTCAACATACCCAACAACAGGGAAGGCAGGAACGTACCCCAGGTATCACTGCCCAGAAAAATCATCGACCATTCAATCATAAATGGAAACAACGGCGGGGCGTAATAATGGCGTCCCGGATACTCAGCCCCCTGCTCTGTGCCGAACCACAAATTCGAAGCATAGACGCCTTCGTCGAAATGCTCGATCGCGGTGCCCGATAGAAACAGGCATCGCAGCAGGCACCCGACCAGGATGACGGCGGCAATCGCTATGATTTCGTGACGTGTCACCGGCGTACTATTTTTGGCTGTCAGATTGATAGGAGGCACATTCCGCTTTCATCAAATGATGTATTCTGGGGTACAATCGAAGTTTACGAATTCTACAGGAACCGAACTCAAATGCCTATGATTTCGTCTGATTCATCTACTATCATGGGGGCTTGGCATAAATCAGCGTTTTCGCTGAAAACGGCAGTTTGGAATTTGTCTCGTGCGACTATAATTCCAGTAGTGATGTTATAGAATTTCTGTCAGGATGACAGTGTTGTCTGAATAATATCCTCAAACTTCAACTGGACATTTTGAGAGAGAAAAGAGAGATTTCGAGGATGAGTACTCCCGCAAGCCTGTATGATGAAGCAGTCAAAATCCACGAGAGTGGAGAAACCGAACAAGCACTTGAGAAACTGAAAGAAGCACTGGCGCTTGATGAAACCTATGTGCTGGCACTTTCGGCTTCTGCCGTCTACAACCAGAAACTGGGTCGCTTCGATGAAGCCATCGCTCATGCAACCAAGGTCACCGAACTCGAGCCAGACGACAAATTCTCATTTCTTCAGCTCTCGGTCATCTGCCAGCGATGTGGTCGGATTGCCGAAGCAGAAGATGCACTGGCGAAATCAAATTCCATGAGCTAGCCATGGGCAGGTTTATGGTAGCGTCTCCAGGGGCATTTGCCCGTGTATCAATAGTACGAGAGACGCGATGAAAAAATGTGATTCGCTCTAGCTCGCATCAGGAAGTGAGCTGCCCACCAGAATCGATCACGCCTCGTTTCAAAATTCGAGCCCCAAAAACAAATTAAGCTCTCATCAGGTTTACCCCGATGAGAGCTTTTTTGTAGACTGGTTTCTTGGAATCGACGCTATTCGTTGATCACGCGAAACGGGGATGCATCCTCTGTTTCCTCTTGATCCACATTCCCGGGAATGAGCTCAAACGGATTCTCATTTTCTTCGGTGACCATTTCCGGTTGCGCTTCAAACGAGATGCGAGCGGGTTCCACTGGTGTTAACTGTTCTCGAGAAACCTGAGCTACCGGCGGCTTCTGGGGCAGATCAACCTGACTGATTTTCAGAGGCGACTGAGTGTTGAAGGTCCGGCCATCTTGTGATTTCATTCGAACCACCAGCGTCAGATCTTCGCTTGTTGGCTGTCGTTGCCAGGGAAGTTCAAAGCGAAAACCGGAACCGGCAAATCCAGAGTACCAGTGTGAGCGGACTTCCTTGCTGTTAAAATTCCAGATCCCAACGCGGCGATTTTCTCCCGACTGACTCAAGTCAATCAGCTCCAGTTCCATGTCGGCGGGAAGCTTGACCGTCTCGCCGTCGGCATCATGCGGTGTGATCAAAGTGGTCCAGAGCTCGTCGCCTTGTTGGTTATCGAGGTCGACACCGCCGGTCAACAGGCTGTTGACTTTGACGCCGGTCACTTGATACAGCGCTTTCGTCTGCTCTGGTAACAAGGTTCCATTGGATGCTTTCGCAAGCTGCTTCTGCATTACTTCGCTCTGATGCTGGGCCGTCGCCAGCGCCTGATGCGATTCTTGCAAATTGCGTTGCAATGCAAAAATGCTGTCTTCCTGTTGCCGCAGTCGGGCTTCCAGTAAATCGGAATTCCCCCGACCTCCACACCCGCAAAGAGTGAGAATCAACAATAACGACATCCATGTCGAAAGAGTTTGCTTCATCGAAAATCCATCACAGCAGAAGAGTCCTCTTCTGCTATCCTGCTTTTTAAATTACGATTGGTCTTTGGTTGTGGGTACTTCGAAGTGATCCAAAACGTTGTCAATCAGTCCGTAGGATTTGGCTTCTTCGGCATCCATAAAGTTGTCACGGTCGGTGTCCTGCTCAATCTTTTCGAGAGTCTGACCGGTGTGATGCAACAGAATTTCGTTCAGCCGCCGCTTCATTTTCAAGACTTCTTTGGCATGAATTTCCAGGTCAGTCGCCGTACCCTGCATGCCCGCTAACGGCTGGTGGATCATAATGCGACTGTTGGGCAGCGCGTTGCGTTTGCCTGCTGCTCCAGCAGTTAGCAACAGGGCGCCCATGCTGGCAGCCTGTCCGATACAATACGTGGCAACATCACACGAGATGTACTGCATCGTATCGTAAATGGCCATTCCCGCGGTGACAGATCCACCGGGCGAATTGATGTAAAAATGGATGTCTGCTTCTGGGTCATCAAACTGCAGAAACAAAAGTTGCGCGACCAGGCTTTGTGCTACCTGATCATTGACCTGCGATCCCATCATCACGATGCGATCCTGTAGCAGACGACTATAAATATCCATGGCGCGTTCATCGCGACCACTCTTTTCGATCACATAGGGAGTAAGGACCGTCATATAACACTCACTTCAATTGATGATAAATTTGATGGTTGAAAATCATTCGACAGCGTCTCTGTCGACTCAGTTTATTACTTCTTCTCTTTGTTTTTATCTTTGTCTTTGTCACTTTTGTCACGGACCAGCAATTCGTCGACCAGACCATATTCCACAGATTCCGGAGCGGTCAGGAAGCGGTCACGGGACGTATCCTCAGCAATTGTTTCAATCGATTGCCCGGTGTGATTCGCCAGGATTTGATTCAAAACTTCGCGTGTGTCCAAGATATCTTTGGCTTGGATTTCGATATCAGAAACCTGTCCGCCAACTTCGCCGTAAGGCTGATGGATCATCATTTTGGCGTGAGGTAAAATATAGCGCTTCTTCTTCTCACCGCCGGCAACCAGAATTGCACCGCCACTTGCTGCCAGGCCGACACAGTATGTGGCGACGTCGCATTCGACAAATTGCATGGTGTCATAGATGGCCATCGTCGCTGTCACGGAACCGCCGGGAGAATTGACGTAAAGATGAATATCCTGGTGACGATTTTCGGACTGTAGATAGAGCAGCTTCATCACGATGAGATTCGCACTCGCATCGTTAATCACACTATCCAGAAAAATGATCCGGTTGTCCAACAGGAGATCACCAATCCCCATCTGACGCTGTTGTGAATAATTTCTGGCACGTTGATTCGCCTGAGTTGGCATCTGCCCTGATAAGGGGTCGAACATGATAAGATCCTGAGATGTAATGGTTATATTAAGTGACTCATCACGAGGTTAAGTCTGATTACAATTTCACTTCTATTGAACCACAACTATGGCTGCAATCTGATTGACAGTCAAGTTGAAGCTCGCTGATTTCTCTGTGCCTGAAAGGCGGGAAAAGAACTCTGTCCCAGGCTCCTTGCCGGGGCGCAAAGCGACTCTTCATTTGATTTGCTAAATTTATAACGTTCCTTATCCGATTTGCCGGTGTTTCGTCAAGAGACGTTATACAGAGTTGTGTCTCCTCTCTCTCTGGGAACGGTTTTCTCTCTACTTCAAAAGTAAGCTTAGGATCTCTGAACCGCAGCAAAAAGTGTACAGCTAGACACATTCTATTCGCAGCCACAAAAAAACACCAGAGATCTTTCGATCTCTGATGTCAGTCAAATTGAACCGAATTGAGGACAATGACTCAAAACTATGGTCGCCGGCGCTGCTTCTGATTAGAAGGATGTTCCATCAACGGGAGCCTGTTCATACCGCTGGCCAGCGGGCGTCAACAGGCGGGCATAGATTCCGGGATCGATCTGTGGTGTGAGAGATCTTCCACTGCCATCGCAGAAGATCACGTTCACGGCACCACTCGGATGGTTGGAACTGGGCCGCCAGGCTCGTCCTTTCGCTGCCGTCAGGTTTGAACCAATGCGTGAGTCGGTTCCAGAAATCGAATTCTGCAGATGAAATTCTGCAGGTAAAGCGAGCGTGGCGGTTCCATTTGAGTAGACACCTTGCATGTCCACGCCGAAGCCCAGGCTGCCGGTATCCTGATCAGCCCACTCGCCCGCCTGCAGATTCTCAGACAACATCAGAGTCTGTGTCATACCATCAGCCTCAGAAATGAAGTCCAGCGACATCCGTGATTCATGAGGACGCCAAAAGACGCCGGAAGCGAATTTAATCGGGATGTCAGCTGTTGTCCCGATGTCTCCATCCAGACCACCATCGATACTGTCAGGATGATGGGCCACGTCACTTGCGGCATTGTAATTGGCTGTGACATACCCCACATTCACGGCGTATGACAGCGCTCCTCGATCGGTATTAAACTGATCGCCGGGGCAATTAAACACAGGAAACCGCGTGTTATTCAAAGCTGTGAGTGCTTGAATTTGTTCCGCTGTGGCACCGTCTTTAGAAGCAAGGTGGGCAGTCGCGTCCCAGCGTTGACGAAACCCGACCGCATCCATAAACGGCAGGACTGTCGTGCACCAGGAGAGGTTATCATTCCCAGCATTTGCATTTGCCGGGTCCGTTTCGAGATTTGGATTAACCAGCAGTGGCAGCTCGGAGTTGGCTCCGGACGAAAAGTGAACGACGGCCAATCCGACATTTCGCATGTTGTTCAGGCAGGCCAGTCTTCTTGCTGGACGTCTAGTACCATTAATGGCTGGCAGGGTCAGTGAAACCAGAATGCCGATGACGATGATCACGACCACCAGTTCGATTAGCGAAAACCCGTTTCGATTCTGCAGCCTGCGTTTGATTTGTTGTTGGTGCATGTCATTCTCCCTAATGGAAATAGGATTCACACAGGGGCTATTTTTCCATCCGATCACGCTCTCGTCAGGGTGATCAGAATCCAGGCGTGATGCAATGCCAGAAAAAAGACTTCTGTATGATTCGAAATCAGCGTAAAAAAACACCAGAGCCTCAGAGGCCCTGGTGTCAGTAAGTTTGAACCGTTTTGAGAAAGACTCAAAACCATGGTTGTAGTCCGCTACATCCGATTAGAAGGATGTGGAGTCAACAACAGCCTGATTATATCGCAGACCGCCAGGTGTCAGCAGACGGGCATAGACGCCAGAATCCATCTGAGGTGTCAATGATCTTCCGCTACCATCGCAGAAAATGACATTCACGGCACCACTCGGATGATTCGAACTGGGCCGCCAAGCCTGTCCTTTCGCTGCGGTCAGGTTGGATCCGATACGCGAATCAGTTGTTGCAGTCTGTAAATTAAATCCACTTGGCAACTGTAGAGAATCGGTAGCCAGAGTAATTCCCTCCATATCAACACCGAATCCTAGCATCGCTGTATCCTGAGAAGCCCATTCTCCTGCCTGAAGATTTTCACTCAGCATCAGGGTCTGGGTCATTCCATCGGCAGCGGAAATGAAGTCCAATGACATGCGAGAAGCATAAGGACGCCAGAAAACGCCAGTAGCAAACTTGATTGGTCCATTTGCTGCACTTGTCACACCCCCATCCAGAGCCGTGTCTCCATAAGGATGATGGCCGACACCTTGTGTTGGCATAGTCGCGTTAGGGGTATAACCAACGCTTGTTGTATTATAATTATCTGTGACATAACCAATGTTAACGACGTAGGAAAGTGCACCCAAATCATTGCTGAACTGGTCATCAGGACAACTTAAAACAGGAAAACGGGTTTCGTTCAAATCAATGAGCTCTTGAATTTGAGCAGGTGTGGAACCAGTTTGTGATGCAAGACTGGCTTTTTGATCCCAGCGTTGACGGAAACCGACGGCATCCATGAATGGTAGAATGGTCGTGCACCAGGAAAGGTTGTCATTGCCAGAATTTGTATGTCCACTTTCAATGTTTGGATCGACCAGCAGTGGTAACTTCGAGTTGGCTCCGGAGGAGAAGTTGACGACGGCTAATCCGACGTTTCTCATGTTGTTCAGGCAGGCCAGTTTTCGTGCTGCGGCACGGGCACTTTGGATCGCTGGCAGAGTCAGCGAAACCAGGATGCCGATGATGGTGATCACCACCAGTAATTCGATCAGCGTAAACCCTTTACGCCGTAGCAGCTTTTGTTTAATTCTTAGCGTTTTCATGGTCCTTCTCCTCACTTAAAATGCGGTTCAAACAGATTATATCGTACTTGGTGACAAGTATCAAAAACAAACTCAAAAACAGTCTCAGTTATCAGGAAACCAGAGGAATCCCGCTTTAATCCCATCTATAGTAATAGACGTTTCAAACATCCATGTCCCACAATCTCCGCTGCACGGCCCGCAACCAGAGTTCAAAACCAAGGCAACATGGCATTCCCCTTTCTCCTGTAACATGTATCACGATTATACTCAATTTTCGTTTTCTGCCGACTTTGTGTACTTTTGGGCAGTTTTGTTAGTCTTCCTGAATAGACTGAATCAGGTGCCGATGGCGAACCAGTCGCTTCCAGTTGTCAAATTTTTTCGTCGTTGGTTCATATGCTTCTTCAATGCGTGAGCGATCGATGACAAAGAATCCACGATAGTCTGGCTGATCCACCGTCTTACCATGTGCCCGATCGCCGATCTGCACAAGACCGTCATGGGTCGTCAGGCCAGCTCCGGAAGCTTCAAAGTAAGCCACCGACATGAAAACGGTAAACGTATTACTACGGGTGGTCGTGTTCCCCATGATCTTAGATAAAATGCGATTTCGCGTGTGGAAGTCGACATTCCCGCCTTCGTGTTCTGTTCTGTTTGCAACTTCAAATAACTGTCGGGGATCATCAGGATCTGAGCCTCTGTCTAGAGGCAGTGACCTCAGGAGAGTATTGTCTCGTGGGTCTCGAAAATTGGTACGATCTGAATCGGGATGTGAAGCAAAGAAATCAAAACTGCGGAACGGTCGTGAACCCGGTGTCCCGGGCAATTCTTGATTTGCAATAGGATCAACTGCATCGCGTGATTTAATAAACTCTGCCCACCAGTTACGAGTGGCCCCTTCATTAGTGTCATTAAGACGATGGATTTTATAGGCGTTCGTCACGTCTGTGTTGTAGAACGAAGAGTCGAGAACATTGTTCGTGGTTCCCATATCATCAATCAGAGCTGCTAATACTGAGGGATGTCTAACTGTGTTGAGATTGATTTTTCCGGGAACTCGAAAGTCTTCCAGTGGGTTGGCGAGCTGGCGATGAATGCGTGTGGGCAGTTCAACAAATTCGAATAAACGATACCAGTAACTGTAATTCGAACCGGGAGCAGTAGTGGATACATCGGTATGGTTTAAAAATTTCTGAGTGCCTGCCACCTGCACTTCACTGCCTGCCTGTTGACCGCTTGCATCCGTAAGAGCATATGTCATCAGCCGGTTTCTTGTGGTGGTTGCATTTGACGAACTATCTAGAGCACCCCCATAAGGACCTGTACTTGAAATCGGCAAGGTTTGTGGAGCATAGATCTCCTGATTAGGTCCGACAATCGGTATGGAGAATAACTCAACGGGTGAAGAAAAATCACGGTCAAAATGAGGTTGCCATAAAGTGAAATTTCCTGAAGTTGATGAGTTTTGCAGCCCCATCGTATTTCGGATATTAGCCGCAGCAGTACTGAAGCCCTCACCATTTCTTTTATTCAGTGGTTGCGAACGTTCCTGGCTCCGCATTTCGTCACGGTCGAGCTGCGCTTGAACGGCCATCGCCGTGTCATTCGTGAGATTGAATTCACTTTTTCGGACCGACATTTCGTCCACCAGAACCCAGGGATTATCAATGTCTGGTACTGGTTGTCCCGATGTCAGATAGGTATCTCGACCCAGGTGTGCTTTACGGAACAGCTTGATTTTGACATCGCTGCTGGTGCTTTCAAGTAGAGAATAGGCATCACTGAGGAAGCTTCCTGCGCTGCTGGTGCGGTCCGTAAAGCTGTCATTAAAAACGGTAATCAGCGAATTGGTTGTTGCCTGATCATTGACCATATCGATTTTGTCAGCAGTCGCGATAGTACCAGAGGGGATGATCCGCTCGCCGGCAGCTGTGAAATCACCACTGCCGTCAAGGTCCACACGCAATTCGCTATAAGGGTCCCCGCCTCCCGACTCCAGTGTGTCTGAAGCGCTCGTGCTTAATATTGTAAAGAGTTCCCCAGCATTGATTTTTTTGTTCTTGGGAACGGCATAGGTGACCATCGCGCCGTCGACTTCCAGACCAATCATCCATTTTCCACGCGTTCCAAATGAGACCTCATAAGGAGAATTATTTCGTAGCTCGATTGAGGTGAAAAAACGGGGGCGATCAGCGCCGTCGACTTTGTCGTCCGGGAACTGTGTGACAGTGTGATCGCTCATCTGGTCGTTGCACTGGACCAGCAGAAATTCGCTCAGTGTTAATTGTTGGGTTTCCACACCCCAGACTACTTTGCGATCAGCATTACTATCGTCAGTGTAAGGGTTATCATCCAGATCCCAATTTCCAGTGCCATCTCCATCAGAATCAAGATTTAAATCATTATCGTATTCAAAGCGGGTTAAGACATCATCAGGGTCCAGCGCATCAACCAGGTTGACGGCAAATTGCGCCATTTGTAATTTCTCTGCATCAGTATGTGTTGGCACACCATATGTCGCATCATCCAGAGTGTAGAGCAACGTATAAATGTCGCGTGCCATGCGTTGACGGTCGTAGCGCGCCCAGAATTCCTGTTGTTGGACCGTTGCTGGCGGGTAAGCGGCTGGAGTATTGCGGTCCCAACCAGTATTGATGCGCGTTGCGGACAGTGAATCCAGCACACCATTGCCGTTTAGATCTTCACCTGAATCTAACGAGCCGTTATCGTTCAGATCTTCGCCTGGGTGAGGTGTCAATGGGCGGTAGGAAACTGTACGACCTGTTCCGGTATTCTCAAAAACCAATAACTGATTCAGATTCAATTTGAGTTGATGTGGATTATCAAGTATCTGCCTTACAATGTCCTGTGGTACATCAAGGATCTGTAAATTATTCGGCAACTCGGCTCCCAAGATTGTCAACAGCTCAGGACGATAAACATTGTTTTGGACGAGTGTTAATGAGGGGAATGGACGTTGTCCCGTAGACGTATTTGATCGTGGCCGTGAGAATTGTTTCCGATCCCAGCTCATGGTAGTGAACCGTTTTCGGCGATCAAAGTCTGAGCTTCCGGTGGTTCCAAAGTTAAGTGGCATCAAAGTGCTTAACCGGGAAGTCACCCCAGATGACACAATATCGGTTCCGGAAAGCTGCAGATGGGCCATTTCTTCCGGGCCAAAGGGTTCATCATAGGGACGTTGGACTTTTTCCATGTCAACGACAATTTCATCCGAATCGTCGAGCAAATAGTTCTCATGTGCCACACTGCCGGAGTTGTTAAACAGCGTGTCTGGCCAACGAATAGAATCTGTAGATGACAAGGTGGGGCCAGCGATTTCATAATTCGCATAATAAGGCCACGCTGCCGGGCCTCCGGTCGGAGCCTGCAGATTCGTGCGACGATAGTTGGCTCCGGATGCCCAAGAACGGCCTGCACCGTTATGGGCGAGCGGGTGTTTGAATGCAATCGCACCGGCGCGCGAGCCTTGCAACGATCCACTCTGAGTACTACCTTCGTAGCGGTCGGCGTTATCATCTACGCCACTTTGACCCGGTCGGGAAAACTGACCGGTCACCAGATTGTCAGAAGAAGCGTTCCGCTGCGCTGCATACAGGCGATTTGGTTCGCCCCAGCGACCAGAAATCAGGTCGCGGATATCGGATTTGGTGCCTTTAGCGATTGTAGAGGGGACGGTAAAATCGGGGCGACCATAATTCAGGAAGAAATATTCCATGTTGGAAAGTTCCGGCCAGCTGGTCGGTTCCGCTCCGAAAAACATGAAATGCTGGTTAAATTCTGTTGTGGCGGGACTGGGAATCCGTGCCGTCATTGCCCACTGCGGATTGATTTCGCCAGGAGAAGAAAGTCCCTGATGGGAGCGGGACAGGAAGATAAATTGATTTGAGCCCATGCCTGACGTATTGTTCCCGAAACTGCCTGTTGGCGCATAATTCAGATCAATGCTGCCCGGTTGTCGCATATTGCCGGCAGTATTCAGATTGATCAGACCGTCCGTGTCATATACGGTGAATGAGAACATCGGGATAATATAATCCCCCGGGTTCTGAGGGTCTTCGATCGGCGGAAAATCGAGATCCAGCCAGACCCCTTCTTTGATATCGTCACCATCACCATCATTATCAACATCGAGTTCATAATTGGCGTCACCATGGTTTGTCCAGATGCCCAATGCGCCCGGAGTTGCAGAACTGGAATAATCAAAGGCCGTGGTGCTGTATCGTGACGATGTAGAATCAATACCTGTTTCACGATGGATAAATGTATGATTGCTGTGTGGCCGGAAAACCCGGGTCTCTACCGATGAGTCGCCATAAGGGTCGGTAATTATTCCACCACTATTCGTCCTCATGTATTGTGGGCGATGAAATGAGGGAATAATCACCCTCTTCACATCGGTCAGATCGGTGGGCCAGTTGGGGCCGGGAACATAACCATTGTAGGCCAGAAACATGGAGTTGATATCAGGCGAACTATAATCGACATCCATCTCAGGCAGATTGTTGATAGCGTTATCTGCATTAGTCTCTCCTCCTCGAGCGGATGGGGAAACATTAGTGCCAACCATGTCGCGGCTAGCAGCCGTACCTTCCCCAACCCCGTCTAAGTTTGTATCAATGTCAGGCCCCCCTCCGTTGAGCACAACCGAAAGTCCCCGACCGTTAAAGGGAGCCCCATCTTTGCCTAGCATGCTGTAGATCAGCGAGTGAGGGGGGTAGTCGCCTCCCCAAAGGGCGCTATTCATCCGGTACTTGTCCGGTCCTTTGATCAGTTGTTCGAGGCCCCAGTTAAACAGGACATCTGCCTGCAGGCCGGGGTCGGATTCGTTGATGGCGGCATCGGCAAAGTTTTCAGCGCTGGTATGTTCCTGCGCGGAAAAGGTGTAGAACACCACCGCCATCAAAGCCAGGATGGCCAACAGCGCGATCACGACCAGCAGCGTCGACCCGCGACGTCGTGAGGAGACCTGATTCAAGTTGCTTCCTGTTTGTTTCATTGAAATGGATTTCATTTCCATACCTCCCGAAGTGTCTGATGACCGTGACCCGGACCGGCACTGGGAAAACGTTGTTTAAGTTTCAAAATATCAGGTATCAATCCGTCAGCAGATTGCGCAACGGGTGAATGATTGTCATTTGTCGTAGCTGTTGAGATGAGATATCAATATATCGAATGGTAATCTGAATTGCTTTTAAGGCTCTGGGATTCCCGGAACCATCAACGGGTCTGAAAGGAGGCACGTCCTGACCTGTGGCATGATCGCCATCCCCGTCAGCATTGTCGATGTCATATTCGATATGCCAGGTATCATAGATATTGGTAGCAAATGCGCTGTCCGAGTTATTGTTCTGGTAAGCAGTGGTTGCACTGCTTGCATAATCCACTGCGATGGAACTGCCGATATCGGTAAACTGACCTAACGCCTCATCGAACAGTTTGATGTCAAAAGCAATCACGTTCGAAAGCACCAGATCTTCTGAACGCCGTGAACCGGCGGTAGCGGCATACTGGTTGACCACATTGGTATTGCGGTCCAAAGTCAGATCTGAACTGGAGGGGCTCATCGGATTCGTATTACCGCTGACGTTAGAGGGGGCCTGTGGATACAGGAAATCTGGATGAGATGTTTCCTGATGTGTAAACCGACCGATAAACTGAGCGGCTCCATCGATATCATCCACATACTCGCGCGGTAAGCCCGTGGCATGGTTATAACCAAACCGGTAATTGGTGCGGCCCAGCGAAAATCGCGGCTGCTCTAGAAGTGTATTGTCCAGAGATTTCACATCATGAAAATTAGCATAGGGGGTTGGCGAACCGAAACGGTAGACGGAAAAGTCAAAGTCATTCCAGAAGTTCCCAGAATAAAATGAATTGGCCGGATCAAAAAATTCTGCCCCTCCGGCCGTTTGCGGCTGGGTAGAATTGGTGGTCTCCAGATCTAATGGTTTGCGGATTAATAGTGTCCGTCGATACAGATTTCCGCCCCGCATGAAATAACAGATTTCCGCATACGGAGAAACGGATGTTCGATCAGGACTGATCTTGGCATCATCCGTTTCAGGCTGATTGGGATGCGCGAAAATATCTCCACCCAGTACCGTTGCTTTCCCGTAGTACGGGGTCGTATCCAGAAGTTTGGACGTAATATTGGCATCAGTTGTGAACTGAATCAGGTCGTCACTATCGTTGTTCGGATCGTTCTCCGAAATAACCAGGTACCCACGGCGATCAGTAAAATCGCTGAGCTTGAATGCGGTTGCTTTTTCAGAAGGGGCAAAGGGAATAATATTTTGAAACGTTCGCTTGTTGAGGTCGGATTGAATCAGTGTGGTCAGCATCCGAGCCCGCTGATCATTTTCAGAGAGACCGCGCTGAGTCGTAATCGAGCTAGAGGCAATCTGGAAGATCTCTGTAAACATTACCATCATCAGCAGAACCAGCGCAACAGACACCAGCAACTCAACAAGCGTGAATCCGCCCTGAGTTTTCGCCAGGCATGGCCTGCTCTGCCGCTGGGCAGTGATCTTTCTGTTACCTGCTGAGTAGTTCATATTGAATTCTCAATTCCAAATCAATAAATAATTTCTTCTGACTGGTGTTTTTTTGTGGATCAGTTTGAGGGGTCCAGTTTGTTTCCCAGGGCATAAACCTGAACGACATCTGGCCGGACAATAACGCCATCCGCATTCGCCGTCCCTCCACTTGAAGTACGAATATCCTGTGTAATTGGCTGATCCAATGTCACGAGCGCCTCCGTCCCTGCGGTGTTCTCAACATAATTCTGAATGCGATACCAGCGCGCATTTCTGACATCAAAAATATGCCCTCCCTTCTTGAGTGGAGGCTTGACATCGTCGGCTGACATATTCAGGGGAGGTCCTGTAATATTGTTGTTGTAATGTAGCGTAAACGCATAGTTTGGCTCGTCATCCGAACCTTTCCAGCCTAGTTCACCGCGGTCATCTTTGGTTCCATCCTGGTTATCATCCTCATCGTGAACTCCAGGCGAACCATCAGGACCGGGTTTGTATCTGACAAAATCGCTGACACTATGTACAACTTCGTTGAGCGGGGAAAAATCTCGCTTGAAAAATACAACCACATCGACGGCGGCCACCCGCGTAGGCTGATGTCTTACAGAAAGCAGATAGGTATAACGCTGTTCCTGAATTTCAATCCGCACCTTGGAGACAATCCCGAATCCACCTGTATCGACGTAACGATAATTGTCAGGCAGACTGGTAAAACCGGTTAAAGTATGGTTGGTGATATCAACGGGGGAAATCGAGGTCAGCGGGCGCACCTGGGCCTGCTTGCCATTTTCATCAAAGATCACAATGCGAGACCAGATCCCCTGCGTAGAACCGGCGATCGCGTTATTGCTAATATCTGTCATCAGTTCGGTTGAAAGGTCTGCCGCATAAAATTCGAGCTCAGTCAGCGTATTCGACTTTGGGATCCCTTCAAACTGGAGCCGCCAGCTGTCCTGCTGTGCGAAGAAATTCGGACCTGTTCCCATCGCACTAAAACCGGCATCAAACCGGAGCACATTCCCATAGGCGGCTCCCTGACCATCGTTCCCGAAACGTCCCTGGTAAGCAGGATCATCTGCAAGCAGATAGCCGATGGGATCGACCACATATTTCCGGTTGGTATAACGGTGTTCGTTGCGGTCTCCGTCGCTGTCTGGATCATGTAACAGTGGACCTGGAAACGCATCCAACATGGCTTCGGCGTTATAGCGTAAAATTGTCGCGTTCGTCAGCTGGGTGGCCTGCGCACTCCGCTTTACGGAGATCGGGAACAGTGTTGCCAAGGGAATAACTCCCAGTCCCATGATCATCACTGACATCAGGACTTCCATCAAAGTTGCACCACGGCGGCTGCTGCTGAAAACAGCCCTGATAGTGCTCTGACCGGTTGTTCGATAAAGCGATCTCATTTGGCTGCCTCCCCGGTTTCCGCATATCTAAATACGTCAGGTGGAACAATCGAATAATGGTCAAAATACATCGGATATGCGTTAACACTGCCGGTGCGAGTAAAGATCGTCAGCAGGGAAGGAGTCGTATTTAAAAGGACTTCCCACTCAACTGAACCATCGGTCGTAAACTTTTTACCCGTATCGCGGGAGCCGTCCATTAATGTGTCTGTAAATACTAAGTGATTGGTACCACTGGTCCCTCCAGTAGTGCAAAGATATGTTCTGTCGTAAGGCGTATATTCATATGTGTCTCGTGCGGGAAGCTGCACGATTGCTCCTTCGGCATAGTCAGTATTCCTCTGCCAGGAAGACTGAATGTTTGCAAGAGTATCAATCACGAAATGAATTTTTCCGTTGCTGGCTTCACTACCCAGGACCGACCCACGGGGTGAAAACATCAGATCCAGCTGACTGGAATAGCGACGAAAGTCATCGGTTCCCGGCCAGAGCAGTTCCCCGTTGTCATCAACGCCACCACTGGAGTTGTCATCGATGCCCGCTTTACCGGGTTGGTTATCATCGCCTAAGTCAACGTGGATTGCATCAATTGGGGGGAGCCAACTGCTAGGCAGAAACGAACGATCCAGGTCAATCCCTGTGTTGTTCGGTAACAGTGTCGGTTCGACACCTGAGAGCACGACCGGAGGCAGCTCTAACAGATAAGTAGACGGACCACTGCCGGGCGAGAAAGCGACGACTTCATCCGGTTCCGAGGTTCCCGCATCACGATAAGCTGTCGTCAGCCGGAAGAGTTCTGTTCCGCCGGAAACTCCCGAACCATTCACGTCAATCACATACCAGGTCCCGCTGTCATCACCGGGAATCTTGATGCGCGTATTATCTTTAATCATCCCACGAGTAAACAGGGTGGCCCAGTCAGTTCCATCGCCACGCACATAAAAGATCCCCGGAGAGTCGGCGATGCCATTTGAATCACCGTCTGTCCGTTCCATCCGAATAATCCCCTGTTCCCAGTCAGGACTGGGCGCAATATAGACCATGCTGGTGACAGCAGTCGGGTTGTTGGGATCAAGCATAAAGCGGACACCGCGAGGTGCCTTGGCATAGATGGCCCGATCACGGGCTCCTGCAAGATATGACTGTACCTGACGGGAGGCACTGCGGGTCAGATCGGTGGAAAGCGCAAAGTTGATCGAAGTAACTGTCATCACAACCAGGATCGCCAGGATGGAAATCACGACCAGCAACTCCACGAGCGTAAAACCGGCTCGTGACGAAGACTGCAGTGTGAATTGATTGTTCCTATGAAAGGCTGGCATCGGCTTACCTTCCTCCGGCTCGTTGATTGTGATTGGTAATATTGTCAAAAACCCCTTCCACAACGGGTACGGCTACTGGTTGTGCCAGCACGCCGTTATTTGCTGTGTCATAAGGTTCATACAGCCCCAGAATCCCATCCTCACCAGCGGAAACGATCAGAGGCAGCCAGTATGTATCTATCACCCCGTATTCACAGGGAAAGGTAGTAAGCGGGTCACTGTCATAATAGAAATTAACAGAGTCATTAAACAACGTGCTAACCAGACCGCTCGAACGCGTGTTCTCATTCGCCAGCCGCCCCAGCGGATCATCTGCATCCACGGCGAGAGGATCCCGTTCATTTGCTGAATTCGGTACCGGGGGCAGGCCACTGAAAAAGGGACCTGCCACTTCGCGATGAATTCCGGGCGATGCTCCATAAGGACGAAACAGGCGTGTTGGCCAGCGATAAAACCGCAGAGGTCTGCCCCAGCCATCGACAAATTCTTTCAGCCCGTCACCATCGGTGTCTTTCACTTCGGAAGCGGTAAAAGCATCTTCTCCCACAGGGGCAATCCCGAGCCCATCGTATTGTGTCAGTACAAAATAAAGATATTCGGAACTGACGCTGAGGCCGCCGTCAGAACCTGAAACGCCAGCGGCTGCCCCCATCGCAGTATTGATTGATTTACTGTCTCCAACAAACTGAGGGAAATTTTCCCGAAAGAGATCCTTCTTTACCAGAATTTCCACGATGGGATCTGTCAGAGAGTAATACTTTTTATTATTCAGTTCCGAGACCAACTGCCCACGTTTACTGCTTAACCGGGGCTGTATCAGTTTATCAGATCGATTTGATTCCAGAAGTTTCTGAAAAGACTGGATCCGCTGACTGAGCAAACCATTCACTTTGACAATATTAGTCATCGTGGCTTTTCCACGGGCTTTATTACCGATGTTACGCACCACGAATGCTGAGGTTGCAATCAAAAATAACAAGATCCCTACAACCATCAACAGTTCGATGATCGTAAAACCGCCTCGCATGACTCGAACAGATTGATGTGTTTGTAAACGACGCATGAAAAACCTGACTTCTGAAAAACAAGGCCCGACTGAATTACTTAAGTGATCCACCAGTAAAATTGGTGATGTTATCTGCCTCTACAGTGCGTCCGGATGGAAAGTTTTTATCCGGGTCATAATTACCACCCGTTCCATACTGAGAGTCAGCGCCTGGCGAAATAATCTGGAAAGACTTGGGTTTGTAAGCCGGGCCGAGTGGATCGCCAGGTGTGCCTTGGTGGTATACGTTTTTTACATTCACGCTCAAAGCAGGAATGGATGGTAATTCAGCCGTACGATAACCGCGTCCGCCGTAACTGCTGATATACAAATAGGGCAACTGTTGGCTGGAGAATGCATCCTTATATTCAGCGGCTTCGTCTCCATCGATATCAGTAAACCGGTTCGTATCAAATTCAAAGTAAGGCCCCTGACGATTTGTTCCGCCGGAAGCAATCGAAAATGGGTCGGCAGGGTTTTTCGAGAATCCATTGGGAGCCTTGTTCGTTGAATCAAAGACTCCACCCAGGAAAAATACCAAACATTCTCCAGCGCTGAGTTCGAATGAATCGGTCTCGTCACCATCATTATTGATATCTCGGTCGAGTCCAAATTGAAACTGCGGCCACATTTTTCGAATTAATGATTTACTGTGCTGATCCCAAGTGGCACTACCGGCCTCGTGTAAATTGATGTAACTGGGAGGTTCCATGCTAAAATCGGTTTTGAAGGAAGTGATGGCTGCTTCCAAATTAGCAATTTCTGCACGGACCTGTGCCTGCTGAGCTCGGAGTCTTACGGCGCCGATGGCGGGGATGAGTAGGCCGAGGAGGATTAGGATGATCACAATTACGATCATGAGTTCGATTAATGTGAACGCACGTCTTGTTTGCTGTGACGCCTTGATGGTTTGGGGCGACCGACGTTTCATTGTTAACTCCTAAGTCTTTTCAAAACAACAGTTTGATAGCGAAAACTCTGTTTGATTTCTAAGAGACGAAAATCAGCCGAGAGTTTCCTGATTCATTATAAAGGGCATTTTTTGTGCCCTAAACACAACAAACACATAAGACATTTACTCAAAACACTTTATCGCTATTATGATCTACGCGAATCGCGGAGAAACGTTTGATTAAACTGTATTATTCTGCAACACCCCACCCAAAACACTACGAAAGATCGTTTAAGAGTTTGATCAAAGGCATGAAGAGGGCAATCACGATGAAACCAACGATCAGGCCGAGAATAATTACCATTAACGGTTCCAGCAAACTGACCAGTGCATCTACGAGGACTGTGACCTCTTCGTCGTACACGTCGGCCACCTTGTAGAGCATATTATCGAGGGCACCGGTCTCTTCACCGACGTCCACCATGTTGACGACGATGTCATCCACAATCCGCGCCTCACGGAGTGGGACGGCCATGGTTTCCCCTTCGCGAATCGCGGCGTAAATCGTGTCGAATGCTCTCTGGAATACCATATTGCCTGCGGTATCACGGGCGATGATGATTGCCTCGAGAATCGGCACCCCGGATGCGATGAGTGTTCCCAATGTCCGGCAGGTTCGCGCGGTCACCGACTTACTGATGATTTTTCCTAATAGCGGTATGCGCAGGGAGATCCAGTCGACAATAAAGGCCCCCTTCTTATTCTTCTTGACGATTTTGATAAAGATCCAGAATGCCAGCGGCACCGCCGGGAAGAGGTAGAAGTAGGAGACGACAATATCGCTGACCGCCATCAGCATCAACGTGATGCCGGGCAGTTCCGTACCGAAATCGAGGAAGATCTTTTTGAACTTCGGAATGATCCAGTACATAATGAATCCGACGATCAAACTGGCAACGGTAATCACCGCCACCGGGTAGATCATGGCCCCTTGCACTTTCTTTTTCAAACTCTGAGCACGCTCTTTGAATTCTGCCAGACGTTGTAGAATGACTTCGAGAGCACCGCCGGCCTCCCCTGCTTTGACCATGTTGACGTACAGGTTATCAAAGCACTTGGGCTGCTTGGCCATTGCTTCTGAGAGTGTATTTCCAGACTCAATATCTTCAATCACGCCATCGAGGGACGCTTTGAGCGGGCCTGGTTTGGCCTGTGCTTCCAGAATCCGCAGGCTTCTTAGAATCGGCAAGCCGGCATCCTGCAGTGTGGAAAGCTGTCGTGTGAATGCGGTCAGCTGTTTGGAGCGAACGCCACCGATGGAGAAGCCCCCTTTTTTGGCGCCGCCGGCTTTCTTGCCGCCGCCCCCTTTTGTGGCGGCTCCCTTCTTCTGTTTTTTTCCACGACCTTTTTCGGCGATTTTTGTGACGAAAAAGCCCTTCTCTTTGATGAGTGTCTGGGCCTCTGCTTCAGATGGGGCCTCGATGGTGTCTTTTACCTCGAGTCCTGTGTTATCCATTGCCTCATATTGATAAACCGGCATGGCGTTACTCCGTCAAAAGTCTTCTAAAAATGGTTTGTATTCTGCTTCGGCCCTCGGGGCAGACATTACTCAATATCTTCCATCACGGTCTCGCGAACAACTTCGTCGATTGTTGTGATGCCGTCAAAAATCAGTTTCAGCCCGGCTTCACGCAAGGTGGTCATTCCCTGGCTGCGGGCCATATCTCGAATATCATCGACGGATGCGTCTTCCGTGATCAGGTCGCGGATTTCATCGGTGACGTCCATTAATTCATAGAGGCCAGTTCGGCCTTTGTAGCCTGAGTTATTACAGGTCGCACAGCCTTTCCCGTAGTAAAAGCTGTATTGGCGCGCCTGTTCGATGGGGAGCTGCAGTTCCAGTAGCAGTTCATCGCTGGGTTCAAATTCGGTGCGACATTCTTTACAGATGGTACGCACCAGACGTTGTGCCTGAATCGCTTCCACTGTGGCGGTGATCAAGAACTTGGGGATATCCATATCACGCAAACGTGTGATGGCTGAAGGGGCGTCGTTAGTATGGAGCGTGCTGAAAACCAAGTGGCCGGTCAGCGCGCTTTGAACGGCGATTTCCGCGGTCTCGAAGTCTCGAATTTCACCGATCAGAATCTGGTCGGGGTCGTGACGTAAAATCGCCCGTAATACCGAAGCAAATGTCACTTGGATGTCGGGATTCACCGGAACCTGAATCAGGCCATCGATGTCGTATTCGATCGGGTCTTCGGTTGTGATGATTTTCTCTTCGATGACATTCAGCTCGTTTAAAGCAGAATAGAGGGTTGTTGTTTTACCACTCCCGGTTGGTCCGGTCACGAGTACGATGCCGTTGGGGCGATGAATCATTTCCCGGAAACGTGACAGTGTTACCGGATCCATTCCAATTTTATTGAGGTCCAACTGCACGACGGTTCGGTCGAGAATTCGCATAACCACAGCTTCACCAAACAGGGTAGGCAGCACACTCACGCGTAAGTCGACCGGATTGCCTCCCACGTTCAATTCGATACGACCGTCCTGCGGCAATCGTCTTTCGGCGATATCCAGGTCTGCCATAATTTTGACACGCGAAACGATGGCGTTCGCCAGGTGGCGTGGAGGGGGCACCATTTCGTAGAGCACGCCATCGGCGCGCACACGAATTTTGAATTCATCTTCAAATGGCTCGAGGTGGATGTCACTTGCCTGATCCTTGATGGCCAGCAGCATCACCATATTCAGCAGTTTTCGAATCGGGGCAGCGTCGGCCACTTCCTCGGACGAAGAAAGGTCATAAACGTTCTTACTGGTATCTGTGCCGAGTTCGTCTTCAATGGCGCCGATCACATCTTCGATGCTGTCTTGACGCTCGGAGTAGTGACGCGTGATTGCTTCTTCTACATCTTTCAGGTTCGAAACAGCGCCTCTGACATCGTACCCCAGAAAGTTTCTAAGGTCATCCAGTGCTGCTACGTTTTGTGGGTCCGCCATGGCGACGGTCAGCACATCGTCTTTCAATGAAACCGGCATGATTTTGTAAATCGATGCCATCGTCTCGGGGACGAGTTCCAGAACTTTCGCCGGAATATTGGTTTCACCCAGTTCAACAACGGGCATGCCCCACTGTTCAGCCAGTGCTTGTGTCACTTGCTCTTCGGTGACCAGTCCCATTCGGATAGCAACCTGACCGATGACTTCACCGGGGCTCTGCTTCTGTTCTTCCAGAATATCCCACAACTGATCTTCCGAGATATAACCCAGATCGACCATGATTTGACCAAGGCGTCTTGTTGCCATGAATGCCTACCTTTGACTAACTCTAAATTTCATTCTGAAATGAACGACCTGACTTTTTCAATTCCCTGAATTTCTGCTCCTGCTATTAAAAACCCGAATGTGGGTTAGTCTTCATAATCGTCATCATCACCATCTTCATCGCCTTCAAGCAACCCTTTTTTCGCCATGGCGATTTTGGCTTTCAGTTCGCCGGGATTGTTCGAACGCATAACGACATCTTTTTCCTCACACAGTCCGTCGCGCCAGAGGTTGTACAACGCATCATCCAACAACTGCATGCCATACTTTCGTCCGGTCTGAATACTGGAGTTAATACGGTAGGTCTTGGCCTCACGAATCAGGTTCGCGATTGCGGGTGTGACAACGAGCATCTCATAGGCGGCCACCAGCCCTTTTGGTTTTTTCGGCAACAGCGCCTGGCTGAGAATGCCGATGATGGAGGCCGATAACTGAGTTCGAATCTGGTCCTGCTGACTGGTGGGAAACACGTCGATAATTCGGTCTACTGTTCCCTGTGCTCCTGTCGTATGCAGGGTTCCAAAGACAATGTGCCCGGTTTCTGCAGCGGTAATGGCGGCCGAAATCGTCTCAAGGTCTCGCATTTCCCCCACCAGAATCACATCGGGGTCCTGTCGCAGTGCACGTCTTAGTGCTTCAGGAAACGAGGGAACGTCGACGCCAATTTCACGCTGGTTAATCGTCGATTTTTTGTGCTCATGATAATACTCAATCGGATCTTCCATGGTGATAATATGGTGATCCATCGTATCATTCATATGATTGATCATGCTGGCCAGGCTGGTGGTTTTACCACTCCCGGTCGGGCCCGTCACGAGAAACAATCCTCGAGGGCGTTCGAGCAGATCTGAAATGACCGCTGGCAGCCCCAATTGTTCAAACGTCAGAAATTCGTTCGGAATTCGACGCAAGACCATGCCGATATGACCACGTTGTTTGAACACGGACACGCGGAATCGCGCTTTATCGCCGAAGGCAAATCCAAAGTCCGTTCCCCCTACTTCCTGCAGTTCCTGCTGATTTCGCTCAGGAGTAATACTTTTCATCAAAGCGACTGTATCGTCGGGCTCCAGGCTTTTTGTTTCCAGGCGGACCATATGCCCTCCCATCCGAACAACCGGCGGCTGGCCTGTGGTGATGTGTAAGTCGCTCACCTTTTCTTTAACGACCGTCTCCAGCAATTTGTCAATCTGAACCGTTGCCATCCAAAGTACTTTCTGAAAACTCTTTGACTGAAAAGTGAGCGATCACCGGTAATGAGGCACGTCACAAACGTGCTGATCGTTGTTCGATTTGAGTTACCCCTCTTCCAGAACGATCATTTGCTTGTACATTTTTTCCGTGAATAACCGAGTGAAACAAGAACCAAAGTGAAACGATCAATGAATCAAACAATGTAAGATAAGATGATTTAGAAGTGTAATAATGAAATTTCATGGCAAATATGACGTGTGATAAAGCAATTATTCAGTAATCCACACTAAAACTCAACAAAAGCCCTGAAATAGATCAAACACTTCGCATATAAGGCATGGGGCCAATGCGACGCGAAACCAAGCCATTCTGCCTCTCTGAGCGGCTCAAATAGAGCGAGTTTTTGTGCCCCGAATCCTTTCCTAATGACCTTCTAGTCCTTTCGCTAATTTCATTGCTTCAGAGATAGTTGTAATTCCCTCGAGTGCTTTATCAGCGGCATCTTCTGCCAACGATTTCATACCGAACAAACGTGCCTGTCTTCTGATGTTTTGAGCGGCTTCGCTGCGAAAAGTCATTTCACGTATAGCCGAATTCATCATCATCAGCTCAAACACCGCTTTGCGTCCCTTGTAACCGGTGTGTGAACATGTGTTGCATCCCTTGCCTCGATTATGGATCGCGGTTTCGAGTTGGCTGGGCGTAAATCCCAGGTACTCCAGCTCTCCAGGATCAGGCTCATAAGTCTCGACACATTTCCCGCAAACAACACGCACCAGGCGCTGTGCCATCACGGCCATAACGCTGGATGCGACGAGGAACGGTTGTACCCCCATGTCGATTAAGCGTGTAATAGATCCGGGCGCATCGTTCGTGTGTAGCGTACTGAATACCAAGTGTCCTGTCAAAGATGCTTGAATTGCCATCTCAGCAGTTTCCTTATCACGAATTTCTCCCACGAGAATAATATTGGGTGCCTGACGCAACATGGCACGAATAATTCGAGAGAAATCCAACCCAATATTATGCCTCACTTCGACCTGATTGATGCCGGGCAGGTAGTATTCGACCGGATCTTCAGCGGTAATAATTTTTCGATCCGGACGATTCAGCTCACCCAGAGCACTGTACAAAGTGGTAGTCTTACCACTTCCCGTTGGACCTGTCACGAGAAAAATCCCATTCGGTCTGCGGATAATTGTTTGAAATCGCCGATAGTTTTCTTCGGAGAAACCGAGGTTCCGAATTCCCACTTTGATGTTATCTCGGTCCAGAATACGCATGACGACCGCCTGGCCGTGGTTGGTGGGGAGAATACTCACCCGCAGGTCAAAATCTTTCCCGGCAAACGTCGTCTTGATTCGACCATCCTGGGGGCGGCGTTTTTCGGCGATATCCATGGAAGCCATGATCTTAAAACGTGAAACCAACGCCATTAATAAACGTCGAGGTGGGCTGTCGCGTTCCACTAACGAGCCGTCAATTCGATACCGGATCCGAATTCGGTCTTCAAACGGTTCGACGTGGATATCACTGGCCCGCATATTTACAGCTTCACTGATAATCAGGTTGGCGAGTCGGATTACCGGAGCGCTCTCGTCTTCGTCAGCAACAGAACTTGTTGTTGCCAATTCTGTCGCTGTAATGTCCATCTGTGTTTCGGTGAACTCTTTCAGCATCGTGTCGACCGACTCGGTTTCACTTTGACCGTAATGCCGATTAATAGCCGCCTGAATCGATTCAATGGGTGCCATAACTACATCGAGATCACGATTAATAATAAACCGCAGCTTGTCCAAAACCTCATATTTCATAGGGTCATGCAGTGCAATCTGCAGGGAGTCCCCTTTCATCCCGACAGGAATGACTGTATTTTCCCGTGCCATGGATTCCGGAACCAGCTCAATCACAGTTTGTGGGATCTCGATCGAATCGAGCTCAATGAACTCATATCCATACATTGAGGCCTGTGCCTGTGCGATGACTTCGGCTCCGACATAACCCAGTTTGACCAGTGCTTCACCGGGGGAAATTCCCATGGAACTGGCCAGACTTGAGGCTTCATCCAACTGGGCTGGGCCCAGAAACCCATCATCTACTAACTGTTGCATCCAATCGTCAGCCATTCAATTTCTCCACGGAATAGAATCAGTTTTCACCTGCAAGTATCCTTTTTTCCCATATCAAAGGTGGGGAATCAATACTCCGGTTCAATCTGGTTTATGAAAAATATATGAACTGCAGGCTGTTTTCTGCCTGTCAGTCAGCTCATCCTGCTTGTGAAATTACTCGTCAACGCCAACTCAACTGAGTTGGCTGCTCTCTGATATTCCAATGATCCATTGGGGAAGCAGACTGAAGATGTGTCGTACAAGAATTGCCTATTTTAATTTTGAGGTAGATCTGGCAGAGTGTCAAGGATGTAAATCGCTATACAAAAAATACTTGTGATAGTTTTCTGATTACACCTTTAAAGCAGGATCTCTGATGCGATGCCCGTTGGCTCTGAATTTTCACCCTGTAAAAGAATCCGCCAATTCCTGCATCGCGGCTATGGTTGCCTCAATTTCTGCCATGGTTGTAAAAGGCCCGGGGCTGAATCGTAACGTTCCCCCTGAATTCAGTGATTGAATCGCGCGATGAATGCGTGGGGCACAGTGTAAGCCGGCTCGGGTCTGAATGCCAAAGTTTTCATCAAGAATTGAAGCCAGGACCTGAGGTTCCACTGTCTGAGAGATCAGACTGACGACTCCCACACGGTCCTCGACCTGTTTGGGGCCAGATAAATCAAATCCAGGTAGTGACTGCAAACCTTCGATCAGCCGTGCGGTTAATGCTTGTTCATGTTCACGAATGGCAGAAATACCACGTTCCTGCAGGTATTCCAGCGAAGCGCTCAATCCAACCAGGCCCGGGGCATTATGATTGCCCGACTCAAACTTGTCCGGCAGAGTTTGAGGCTGTGTCTCTTCTTCACTAAGGGTTCCGGTTCCTCCCTGTCTGAAACTGTCTACCTGATCGACAAGTTCAGAGCGAATATAGATCAAGCCTGTACCTAGAGGTCCGAGTAAGCCTTTGTGCCCGGGACAGGCCAGAAAATCGACGGGCATTTGAGAGACATTGAATGGCAGATGACCGACTGTTTGCGCTGCATCAACAAGAAATAAGACACCGGCGTTTCGGGCGATCTCGCCGACGTCATTGACCGGTTGAATACTGCCTGTGACGTTAGATGCATGATTGAGGATGATCAACCGGGTGTTGTCTCGTATCACTTCACGAAATGCGGCCGCGTCCACCACGCCAGATTGGTCTGCGGGAATGAACGTCGTTTCCAGCCCCCAGCGTTCCTTTAGTGTCTGCAGTGGTCTGAGGACCGAATTGTGTTCTACATCGGAGGTTACGACATGATCGCCGGGTTTCAGTACGCCATGAATCATCGTATTCAGGCTGTCCGTCCCATTAAAGGTAAAGGCGACTTCTTCCGGTCGTGCTGCCCCTAAGACCTCCGCTGCCCGCTTACGACACCGATCAATGGATGCCTGCAGCCCAATGGATTTTCGATACGCACCACGGCCGATGGGCGCGCCCACCTGACGGTTATATTGATCGACGGCGGCATAAACGGACTCGGGCTTCGGAAAACTGGTGGCCGCGTTATCCAGATAAATCAATGGCTGCTCATTCATTTAAAACTAACCAGACTCGAAGTGTGTCAGATGTCAGCCGCCGATGGAGTACATCGGGCGATCCGGCTGAATGAAACGTGCGGTATTGATTTCGTGTCCCTCTTTTTTGGCGGCGATGCTGCTCTGTACCGCTTCCAGTATCTGCTGGTCGGGGGCATTTTTCTGGAACAGTTCGCGAATATCTGTTTCTTCCAAGCTGAATAAACAGTTGCGAAGTTTACCGTCGGCGGTCAAGCGAAATCGATTGCAGCTCATACAGAACGGAGCGCTGATTGAGGCGATGAATCCAATTCGACCGACGCCGTCTTCGAAGACAAAATTCGATGCGGGCGCACTCTTGTCATGCTGTTCCACTGGAACCAGTGGCATGATCCCCCGCGAGAGAATTTCCTGGATCTCGTGGGCAAACAACACTTTTTCACGTTCCCATTGATTGTCTGCATCGAGGGGCATGAATTCAATAAACCGAATTTCGGCACCCGTTTCACGTGCCAGTTGTCCAAAGGGAATGATTTCCTCTTCCGTCATATTGCGAATGGAAACGGCATTAATCTTCACCGGGTTAAAGCCGGCTGCATGGGCCGATTTAATCCCTTCGCGCACTTTTGCATACTCATCGCGGCGGGTGATCTCTTTAAATTTTTCCGCGTTCAATGCATCGAGACTGATATTAATCCGCCTCAAGCCGGCATCGTATAACTGTTGTGCGTATTGCGGCAGCAGGATCCCATTGGTGGTGATGCCGATGTCCTGGATGCCGGGGATTTCGGCCAGCATCTTTACCAACGCGGGAACATCTTTTCTGACCAGAGGCTCGCCGCCGGTCAAGCGGATTTTATTGACGCCCAGGGGGGCAACCAGACGGACAAAGCGGACGATTTCCTCGAATGACATGATCTTGCTGCGATGCACAAATTGCACGTCTTCCGAAGGCATGCAGTAAAAGCAGCGAATGTTACAACGATCGGTAACGCTGATTCTCAGATTATTATGCACGCGCCCGAATGAATCGATTAGCTGATTCTGGTTTTCCATTAAAGCCTCACAGTAAACGCAGTCTTGATGTCTTTCCGCCTGAACGACTTCTCGCTTGCTTTTGTTTTATTATAGACAGTACGCCGAACTAAACCGGCATTTATTTTGCTTCGATTTCCGGATGTTCCCACTCGGTTGTTCCATCGGACCAATTTTCTTTTTTCCAGATGGGGACAATTTCTTTCAAACGATCAATCAGAAATCGCCCTGCTTCAAATGCTTCATTTCGATGTGGCGAACTGACGGCGATCGCGACACTGATTTCCCCCAGTCCCAGGTGTCCGATGCGGTGCTCAATCGCCACGACTTGAATGGCCCATTGGTCACGCGCTTCGGTAATCAATTGCCGCATCATCTGTTGCGCCATTTCTGGATAAACTTCGTAGTCTAGGGCAATCGTCTGACGACCAGAGGTCATTTCACGAACCGTTCCCATAAACAGGACCACGGCGCCACATTGGTTAGAGCGAACCCGCTCGGTCAACGCCGTGTAGTCAATGGGTTGTTCTGTTATGGAAATATAGTCTGGCTTCATCGTTCGAAATCGATTTGTTGACTGATCTGAAAAATATGGTTTTAGCCGCCGCTCACTGGGGGGAAGCAGGCGACCTCCTGTTGTGTATTCAGGGACTGGTCTTCCCCTGCGTAGGCATTATCAACGGCAATTAACAATTGACTGCTTAACGGTTGTAACTGAGGAAACTGTTTTGCCATCGCCAGCCGTAATTGTGCGACCGTCGCCTGCTCTTCAACGGAAACTGAGATCAGTTCGCTCTCTGCCAGTTCCCTGGCGCGGGCGAATAATTTGATCTGAATCTGTTGAACTGTCATGAGACTACCAGTTTTTTCTTTTGGGGCTGCAACGACCGCTCAAGTTCCGGCATGATTCCGTAGGAAAGTGCCAGTAGCTTGATTGGATGAACGGTCGGAATCCGGGTTTCCTGCTCCATCTGCATTTTGCAACTGCTGCACTCCGTTGCCCCCGCACGCACGCGTGTGGTTTTCATATGATCAATCAGCTCCCGACCGATCTGCTTCGAGGTTTCAAAGGTCTCCCTGGCAAGTCCGTACGTTCCGGCCATGCCTGAACAACCTTTTTCAATTGTATTCACCCGCAGCTCAGGAATCAAAGCGAGAAGCTCCTTTAGTGCAGAACGGGACGATAAAGCCTTGATATGACAGGGTGTATGGTAGTCCAACTCCAGATCCAGGGGCACAAGATCAGTGCGCAATTTTTGGGATTCGTGCAACTGCAACAGGAATTCACCTGCCTCTCTGACCTGCGATGAAACGACTTCACTGTCTTCTCCCTGTACCAGCATCGGATATTCCTGCTTGAGACAGATGGCAGCGGCTGGCTCAAGACAGATGATCTGATGTCCCTCTCTGGCAAATTCGCTGAGAATCTTCAGGTTCTCTTCTGCGACACTCCGCGCTGCGATCAAGTCGCCGGCAGAAACCATCGCCATACCAGACGCCAGTTGATTCGGGGGAACATAAACGGGAATCTGATTGTGCTGCAAAATGGCCAGAAGCGCATGTGCTAATTCCGGATCGTGATAATTGGCGTAATAGTCTACGAAAACAATGACAAGATTCGGATCGCTGCCCGGTCGTGGCCGTTTCGTGAGCTTTCGGGGAACCGAACGTAAAAAGGAACGCCGTGAAAACAGCGGCAGCTTTCGACTGCGATGGATGCCCATCATTTTTTCCATGACCCAGCGTGCCGTGGAGTTATTAATCGCCCAGTTGGCTGCCATGGAGAGTGTACTCCCGAAGGCACCGAACGAATGGGCGCGGGATAAGATCCAGTCGGTATGGCCCAGCCCGTTGGCTGAGACATACGCGGCTTTGGCCTCAATCGCCATCTGGGGGATGTTGACCGTCGAGGGACAGTCCAGCTGGCATTGTTTGCAGTTGAAGCAGGTGTCGGCCAGTTTTTTTGTTTCTACGGAGGAAAGTTCGTTGGGATGAATGGCACCGGAAAGCAGGCCGCGAAACAGATTCGCTTTCGCGCGGGGGCTCGCCTCTTCGTTCGGTTCAATCCGAAACACGGGACACATCCGCGAACCGGCATCTTGCCGGCGACAGGAGCCACAGCCATTACAGCGGGCGGCTTCGGTTTGCAGTTCCTGAGGTGTCCAGTTTAGTTGCAGATCAATCAGTTCCGGAAATTTTTCGGGAACCGGCCTGAGATTTCGAATGGTGACGTGGGGGTCGTCATTAATGATCTTGCCGGGATTCAGCAGATTATGTGGATCGAAGATATCTTTAACCTGGCGAAAGACGCGATACAAATCACCGTACTGCGAGCGAATAAACGCGGTTCGAGCCAGGCCGTCCCCGTGCTCTCCGCTGATCGTACCATTCACGGAGAATACCATTTGATATAAATCGCGGGCGATACTCTCCAGAATCGGTGCGTTTTGCTCCGTCAACGCCGGTAAAAAAGGTCTCAAGTGCATTTGCCCTGATGCGGCGTGCGCGTAAAGCGTGGCTGTGACCTGATGCCGCTGAAAGACTTTCTGCGCTTTCTGCGAAAATTCGTACAAGGACTCCGGTGGGATGGCAATATCTTCCACGAACGGTTGCGGCCGTGAATCACCGGGTAAGCGGCTCAAGGAAGGTACCACTTTTTGTGGAAGCGACCAGAGAAAGTCGACCTCATCTGCCTGATGCGTTTCCATCGCGACCACCACACGGGAGTTGATATTCTTCACCGCCAGGGTGACGTTGTGCAATCGTTTTTGCACCTGGGAATCGCTGAAGCCGACCTGCTCCACCAGGAGTGCTGCTTCTGCCGCTGTTGAGATGAGTGAGGCAAAACGGGGGTCAGCTTCTCTTGCTAAAGACAACAGCCGACGATCGAGCAAATCACAGGCGGAAGGCTGTTCATGAATAATCGTCTGCACCGCTTTAATCGCGGACGCTAGATCCCCAAACAACAACAGCACCACGCCACGGTGGGCAGGTAAGGGAGAGACGTGCAGGACGGCTGAAGAAAACATGGCGAGTGTCCCTTCAGAACCGACCAGTAATCGTGCCAGATTCAGATGGTGTCGCGTCTTAATGCCTTTCAAAAAGTACCCGCTGCAATTCGGAATGCGGGACTGTTGCTTTTCCTGAATCAACTGCTCGTGATCGGAGAGCAGTTTGGAAAGCTTGCTGAGTACCGTTCGTTTCACCTGATCGCCGCGTGTATCGGGAGATTGCTCGCCTAAGAGAGACGTTGTGGGACCAGTGGGCAAAGGTTGACTGAGAATCGACAGACTTTCGTTACCCACCTCGAAGCAGGTCCCATCTGCCATCACAATCTCAAGCTGATTCACATGATCGCGAGTCGATCCGACACGAATGGCGCGTGAGCCAGCCGCATCAATGGCGAGCATGCTGCCGAGCGTGGTGACTTCAGTATTGGAAGGATCCGGCGGAAAATATAAGCCGCGTGATTTCAAATAACGATTGAGCCGGGCATGGACCACTCCAGGTTGAACCCGTACCTGATTGTCTTCCAGTAACTCGAAGTTGGTCAGATACCGCGAACAATCGACAACGATTCCACTTCCGATGGCATCGCCTACCAGCCCGGTGCCCGCGCCCCGAGGGATGAGTGGCACGTTCATTTCCGTCGCGTACCGGGCGATTGTGATCAAATCGTTCCGTTCGCGGGGATAAGCGACGCATAAGGGGGGCACCTGATACAGGCTGGCATCGCTGGCATAAATCGACAACGCCACCGGATCGCATCGCACATCACCTGCAATCAGGCTCGAAAGATCTTCTGCAATTCGTTGCTGTTGTCGGTCCAAAGTTACTGGCTCTCAGGCTGAAATGCGTGCACGCGATTTTGTGAGGCTTGGGTTCATCGCTATTGTACGCGATTGAAGTGCATAGTTTGAACAGTCAATCCATTGAAACAGACTTCTGAGGCGTAATTCAGGAACTTCTATGAAAGAACCCGTATAATTCGAGCATTCCCTAAGCTTGCTGAAAACTACCTGTTCAAAGTGATTTCACCAGACCGACGGTCAGATTATTGCTGGCCTGCCGCTTTGTTTACGAACCTGGATGTATCGCGTGACTGTTTCGATAACCATTCGCAGGCGGGTTCCGGTAAACCTTCATGGCCTCCTTCGAAGATGGTTACCCGTGCTTGACCTGAGTTTCGTCTTAAATGGATGTCACGATCATAGGTTTCATCAATCTCTTGATCTGTGGAATGAGGCGTTTTCAATTTGCCATGATCCCACAACTGCTGCATTTCTGCTTTTGAAATGGGAGTGGTCTGGTTCTTTTCTGCCAGTGCGTTGAAGGCGCGTAACGTATGGGCGAATGGGACCGAACCGGTTTTTCCATCTGTCACGCCGGCATTGAGGTCGAGCGGCAGATCGGTCGCGTTCGCGATCCAAAACAGAGGAGAGCGATCGCGGTATTCGGCATCCACTTGGGAAGAGACGCCGGGCTTTTCTGTCAGAGATTTGAGAATCATGCGTGCGTAATTCTGCGGTTTGCCATCCTTCACATGGAAATGGTACCAGGCTGCCAGATCGCTAATGCCGACCCAGGCTGATGCTGCCGAAAAACGATCCGGATGATGTCCGGCCATTAGCATCGTCATGTGTCCGCCACCGGATGACCCTGCCAGATAAATGCGGCTTGGATCGACGTTATAATGTTTTATTACATAGTCAATGGCATCCAGAATATCCTGACGGGCCAATTGGGAACCACAGGCTTCCGGCTGTTGATTCACTCCGCGGAAATTCGGGTGTAGATAAATCCAACCCCGTTTTTGTGCTTCTTTCAGCCACTTGGCGTTGTTTTGTTTATAGTTTCCGCTCCAGGAATGCAAGAAGATCAATAGTGGAGTCGGAGTTGTCTTCGCTGCTTCGGGTGCCCAGACCAGAGAGGGCTGCAGACTTTGATCCAGCGAACTTTTGACTTTGATGGGTATCAGAGGAGTCTGTTTTGCCTGTGGTTGTTTTGTTTCTTTCGCTTTTTCGGCGGCGATCAGATTTCCCTGACCGACGCAACACAGGTTCAGAACCAAAACACTCCAAACGCATTTCTTCCACATAAATTCAGACTCCTCAGGTTGTTGATGCATCGCGGTGACTATTTTTCTTCTTCTGTTTCAGAGTTCTGATTGGCATATTCAATTCTGCCCCAGAGGTTTCCGCCTACTTTACCATGCTGCCAGGTTCCGGCATAGCGACCTTCAAAAAACATCACGCGCGAGGTAAACGCATTTCCCAAGCCGGGAATCGTCAAGTTGGTCAGAGAAATCACGGGGGTATCACCGGCCCAGAATACGTTCAAAGGCATCGGTACGTTAACATCATTCTTGCCGTACTTAATACGAGCGGTAATCAGCCATTGATCGCCATTCAGTTTTTTGGCGGATGCGATTTCATACCGTTCTTCGCGAGGCGGTTTGCCATTGGTCTTTCCGTCTACGGTAAAGTGTCCTACCAGCGTTGCACCGCTCATCTGCGTTTCAAATTTCTTTTCGAGCATTTCTCGCTGTTTCGCTGCGTCATCCTGCTGGGCCGCATCAGCGGCTCCCAGAGATAGAAATAGAACACAGACCGCCATTGTACTTTTCATTAGAAAACTCATCTTTTATGCCTCATGAATTGGTTGTGAATTTTCAGAGCGAACGGAATTCGCTACGATACCATCATCCTACACTATTTCAGTTTACAGGTGAATCATACGGTAAAATAATGACAAAATCCGATCATCCCTCTCAGCCTGCTGACTCACACCTTGATTCCCCGCCTGAATCGGGGACTCCACCCGATTATAGCATCTTAACTCCTGCATTTAAAAAGCTTTGCGATGTCATTGCCCGCCTGCGTTCGCCCGAGGGTTGCCCCTGGGATCGGGAACAGACACTGGAATCGATCAAGCCGTATACTCTGGAAGAGACGTACGAGCTGCTGGAAGCCATCGATTCCGGCGATGATCAACATATTATCGAAGAATTGGGTGATTTACTGCTGCAGATTGTGCTCGATTCTCAAATCGCCGCCGACGAAGGTCGCTTCGATTTAACGCATGTTGTCGATCGCCTGACACAAAAAATGATTGATCGGCATCCGCATGTTTTTGGAGACGTCAACGCAGAGACTCCCGCTGAGGTGCGCAAGAACTGGGATCAGATCAAGGAGCAGGAAAAGCAGCGACACTCCATATTTGATGGCCTGCCTGCAGCGTTGCCAGCCTTGGCCCGTGCAGCACGCGTGGCTGAGAAAGCGGCGAAAGTGGGGTATGACTTTCCGCATCGCGATATGCTGTTTGATAAATTGCGCGAAGAGATTCAGGAACTGGCAGACGAAATTTATCCCGAAGGCAAGATCCCCGATATGCCGGCAACGGTGGAAGCGGACGTCATTGCCGATACGGAACTCGACGATCCGGCACTGCGATTACGCGTTGAAGGAGAACTGGGTGACATTTTGTTTGTCGTCGCGAACATTGCCCGGCGTTGGCAAATCAATCCGGAAGAAGCATTGCGAAAAAGTAATCGCAAGTTTCAACAACGGGTCGAGAAGATCGAACAGAAGTTGGAGCAGGACGGTCGCTCGATCCAGGCGGCTTCCTTGCAGGAAATGGAAGAGATCTATCAGTCCGTCAAAGAGCAGGAAAGACAGAGTTCTTAGTGCCAATTCGACTGACGTTAAAACGGCAAATCGGTGCCCAGATCTTCTTCGAGTGCGAGTTCATAAACTGTGACAGCCATTGCCACATCTTCCACTGCCAGACCGACTGATTTGAATAAGGTGACCTGATCATCGGTGGCGCGGCCTGTTTGACGTTCGGCTACGATCTCACACAGGTTATGCATCAGTCGCCAGTCCGTGATGCCTTCTTCGACGGGTTGGATGAAATCTCCGGATTCAATTTTACATTGGTCGATATCATCACAGACAATCACATCGGCGCGTTTGATGGTGGTGCGGTCAATTTCACGTCGCGAACGGTGATTCGATCCGACCACGTTCAGATGGGTTCCCTCATCAAGCACGCGTCCGTCAAACAGCGGGGCTTTACTCGTGGTCGCGCAGATCACTATGTCTTTTTCAGCCGCAGTTTCATCGGGAGAATGTGAGGCTGAGACTTCGACATCACAGAGTTCCGTCATCTCCTCGGCGAAGCGGCTGCACTTCTCAAAATCGCGCGAATAGACAGAGACAAATTCGATTTTCCGCGTCAGGCAGACCGCCTGTAATTGCGTGCGTGCCTGCAGACCGGCTCCGAACAGTCCCACGACTTTGGAATCGGGCCGGGCCATGTATTCTGTCGCAACGCCGCTGGCAGCTCCCGTGCGCAGTTGGCCAAGGAAATCGCCTTCGATTAACGCGCGCATTTCGCCGCTTTCCTGATCGTAGATCGCGACATGAAACTGGCCGCCGTTTTTAGTCGTTGTGTAAGCCTTCCATCCAACATAGCGCAAATATTCATTGGCGGCTGACATTGTATGCAGCATGATTCCCGGTCCCCGTACACGCTGTCGTGGTACGTTGGTGGCGTGACCGGCGGCAAGTTCCTTGAAGACTTTATGCGTGATGAGGATCGATTTTTCCAAATCCATCACAGAACGAACATCATCCTCAGTAATATATAACGCCGCCATGAACGGTTACCCTTTTCCTCAATGAATCAGGACTGCTGACAAACAAAGAATACAGACTCGAATCGAATATCAAATGATGTTTCGATGATTTGCTTACACGCTAACGAGAAATCAGTTGATATACAATACCAGTATCAATCTGATAATAACCGACGGCTAAAGCGACGTGCGCAGCGACCGTGTTGGACTCTTCGACGTGCCATTCCAGCTTTGTGATTAACTCATCCTGCAGACGGCGAGCGATTTCCAGTAAGAGTGATTGCCCGTAACCTTTGGAACGTTCGTCTTCTTTTACGAAGACATCTGTCAGTCCGATCACTCGTTCTTCCCATTTCGGAATATATAAGTCCAGGCCAATGACAGTCGCAGAGGCAACAGCGCCATCGCCGGTTTTGGGGACGAGTTCAAAATGTAATGTTTCCAGCCTTCCCAGCCGTGTCAGCCACCACCAGTTAGGTGCCTGGTAATCATCGGAAATCATCAGCTGCATTTTGCGTCGAATATTGACTAGATGAAATTTGATCGGTGGTTTCGGGCCGAGCAGATCACGTTGGTAAATTCGAATCGACTTGATTGCATCATAGCCGATCGATTCAAAAAACGGAGCGGCCAGTGGGTCAGACAACAGGAAGCCGGAAGGGCGAGTCCCTCCATACAGACCGACCAGATAGGGGGAGAGCAGCCCCGATGGGCCAGCGGTTATATTCACGGCACCTTTGGATTTGAGGTAATCTTCAGCCTTCAAAACCAGGTCACGACCGATGCCACGTCTGCGAAATTTGGGATGAACAATAACGGTGCAGATGACGCCTTGAGAATAGTCAAGCGCTGATTCTTCTTTGTTCGGGCCGAATCCTGCCAGCACAAACCCAACGGGTTCTCCGTCTTCGACCGCAACAATCAGCCCATTGGAATCAAAATAGGGTTGTGAGAAGATCAGAACTTCGAAGGCATCGATGCTGAGACATTCCGCGGCTCCTCTTCCCAGTCCTGCAGCATGCCATAAGCTCAGCAAATGCGGTGGGTCAGTATTATGAAACGCACGAAACTCAGTCACAAAGTTCTCTCACAAAATGTGAATGGGACTTAGAATCTGTTTTTTAAAAGCAACAATAAAGAAAGCCCCCTTATTATCGAAAGGGGGCTTTTCGTTTTGTTACTTGACTTTTTTGACAGCATCAACGATGGCAGCTGCAGTCAGACCGTATTTGTCCAGCAACCCTTGAGGATCGCCACTTTCTGCAAAACAGTCGCCAACATTGACATAGGCCATTGGAACAGGCGTTGCTTGAGAAACTACCATAGACACAGCAGATCCCAATCCACCATGAGCCAGGTGCTCTTCTGCAACAACAATCGCACTGGTTTCGCGGGCTGCTTTCTGAATCGCTTCAACGTCAATTGGTTTGATGGTGTGCATATCAATTACACGTGCGCTGATGCCTTCTTTTGCCAATACTGTGGCAGCATCAATGGCACCGGCGACCATCAGGCCATTTGCAATAATGGTCACATCGTCGCCTTCACGTACGGTGTTGGCTTTTCCAATTTCGAAGGTATCGTCTTCGGTATAGATCTCAGCCACGTTTGGTCGGCCCAGTCTCAGATAAACGGGGCCTTCATATTCAATCATGGCGGCGGTTGCTGCTTTGGTTGAGACAGCATCGGCGGTGACGATCACAACCATACCTGGCAGACTGCAGGCCAGGGAGACGTCTTCGATTCCCATCTGTGAAGGACCATCTTCGCCGATCGAAATCCCAGCGTGCGTACCAACGAGCTTTACATTCATGCCCGGAAACGCAATCGACATTCTGATTTGATCATAAGCGTTGCACAACAAAAATGCGGCAAAGCTGGCAACGACAGGGATATGGCCGGTTGAGGCCAGACCGCCAGCGACGCTGACCATGTTACTTTCCGCGATTCCTACGTTGAAACCACGTTCGGGATGGTCTTTTGCAAAGACTTCCGTACGTGTCGAGTTTCCGACGTCACCATCAACGGTCACAATTTGGGGGTATTTGTTCCCCAGTTCTTTTAATGCATCACCAAACGCATCGCGTGTGGCTTGCCCGACTTTCAATCCACTAATTTCGCCTAAATACATAATGATATGTCTCTTTTGTCTGTGTGTTGACTTTAGATATTGATTTGACTCAAGCTGTCTCAGGTCTTCTCAGTTCGGAACAGACTCCGTTCACTGAGAATCAGAAGCAGGTTCTAAGTGAGTAACGCCAGCGCTTTTTCTGCCAACTCTGGCGAAAGCGGTTTACCGTGGTAGTTTGTGTCTCCGGCTGCTTCCAGCAGGGGTAGAATCCCAAACCCTTTTTGGGTCTTCGAAATAATTGCTTTGGGACGGTCCGTTACCTTGGCTGCGATTTCCAGCGCTTCGACGACCGATTCCTGGCAGTTGCCTTCAATCGTCTGAGTGTGCCAGCCAAAAGCCGCGATTTTTTCTTCGAAGGAACCCAGGTCGAGTACTTCTGAAGTGGATCCGGTTTGCTGATAGCCATTCTGGTCGATGATGGCAGTCAGGTTGCCTAATTTGTATTTTTCAGCGGTCGCGAGTGCTTCCCAAACCTGGCCTTCACCCATTTCGCCATCGCCAATCACGACGAAGACATTGGAGCCGTTTTTGTTCAAGCGTGCGCCGAGAGCCTGGCCGATTCCCAAAGAAAGCCCCTGTCCCAGCGAGCCGGTGGAGGCTTCAATTCCGGGAAGACGTTTCATGTTCGGGTGACCTTCAAACGGGCTCCCCAGTTTGCGAAGTGACATCACGTCATCAGTTGAGAAATAACCTGCCTCTGCCATCGCAGCATACAGCACAGGCACGGCGTGGCCTTTGCTCAAAATGAAACGATCACGGGCGTCCCAGGTCGGGTTTTGGGAATCATATTTCATGAATCCACCAAACCAGAGTGCGTTCACCACTTCTACAGCAGACAAGCTGCTGCTGGGGTGTCCGCTGCCAGCTTCGGTTGTCATACGGATGATCAGACGGCGAAGGACTTTTCCTTTTTCCTTCAACTCTTCCATTGATAAGGCGTTTGCTTGAGCAGCCACTTTGTTTCCTTCAATTTCTTCTAAACAAACAAATAAAGTTGTCACGCTCTTTACGACATTCCATCAGTAAGCTTTTACTTGTTGAATTCAACATGACTGATAGAAGGGTGCGACCTGATGAGGTACGCATTGATTCGAGCAGTGACAGCATATCCGGCGCCACCAGGCGCAACTTAAGCGCGTCAATTTCTAAGCGTATGCTAACGAGCAAACCTTCCAGCGACAACCATCCGGGCAATAGAAACCATTGTGTCGCAGGGGAAAAACTCCTTTCCTCACTACTATTTTCACTAAATTCACAGATCTCTCAAAAAAGTTTCATACCAGGCTGGCTTGTTTTCCGTTTCTCCCAAAATACACAACTGTTTACTGAAAGAGTCTTTAAAGCCCATTCTGCTTGAGCAATAATGGGGAATTGCGTTTCATAAAGTACTTTATATATCTTTGACCTTACTGAGGCTCCCCAGTGATGGATGAAAGCCCATTTACCGATCAGGAATTACTGGCTTACCTGGATGAATCGTTGTCTGTTGAGCTGATGTCACAGATTGAAGCCACACTCAGGAACTCCAATCCCTTGCGGGTCCGTCTTGCCAGTCTGTCACTCCAGCGGAATGAAGGCGTGCATTCGGTGGGCGAAATCTGGCGACGTAATCGCCTGAGTTGCCCTTCGCGGAGCCAATTGGGAGGGTATTTACTCGAAACGCTGTCTCCCGACTATCTGAGTTATGTCGAGTTCCATCTGAGTCAGACCGGCTGCCGTTATTGTGCAGCTAACTTGGAAGACCTCAAAGCCGGCTTATCGAAAGCGACGAGGGAGACGGAACGTCGACGACAGAAATACTTTCAGTCTTCAGCCGGGTATCTGTCGGCGAAAGAGGAAGACTAACCAAAACCCTATTTCGACTCAGTCAAGTGGCTTGGGTTCAAAATCGGATTCGTTGACCCAGCCCGCTTTAGGCGCATTCCCTTTCTGATACCGCTGGTAAAAGTTGCGCGTGCGGGGATCTGAGTATTGATATCCCTCGAACACGGAGCCCTTGCCCAGAACGCGCGGGTCTTTTTGGGCAGTTAGCTCGGCATGCAGCTGTTCTTGCAGAGCATTCTTGATGGTCTGAAATTTCGGAATTGCTGCCAGATTCTTCATGCATTCCGGATCGTCTTGAATCGAATACAGCTCTTCCCCAGTTCGTTTGCCGAACGCCCACTGCCAGAACTGTTCCTGTTTTCCGTCGCGGCGGAGTTGCAGAATGGCCGTTTTTGTGGGACTGCCATCACAATTCAGATATCCCGTTTCCGGATTCCCGGCGGGCCAGCGCCCCGGTTCATCATTCTTCAGATACAACATGCCACCTTTGACAATTCCGCGGATCGGGTAACCCCAGTCAAACGGTCTGCCGATGTCGTGGCGTTCCTTACCGATGAGCACATGGTCGCGTTTCGGATTGACGATTCCCGATTTGTCTGATTGAAAAATGTCTGTCAGGCTGCGTCCCGCCGTGGGTTGCATGCCGGTCTGTTCCCACTTTAATCCAGCGGCTTCGATAAAGGTCGGCGCGAAATCGATGAAGCTGACATAATCATCGATCACTCGATGGCCGGTCTTGATACCCTGCTTCCACATAACAGCCAGCGGCAGGTGATTCGAGCGTTCGTACTCCTGTCCTTTCACGCGAGGAAAGGGCATGCCGTTGTCAGCGGTGACGACAATGATCGTATTGTCGAGTTGGTTTCGTTCTTCCAGAGATTTGAGCATCCGCACTAGATGCTGATCGAAATGTTCAATCTCATAAGCATAGTCGAGCATATCATTGCGAATCACTTCGTTATCAGGCCAATACGAGGGAACCTGGTCGATGTCGGTGAGCTTCTTGCCTGCCTTTTTGACGCCGGATCCATATTCATAACGGCGATGCGGTTCCAGTCCGCCATACCAGAAACACCAGGATTGATCCTGCGGACATGTTTCCAGAAACTGTTCAAAGTTGGCCGCGTAATCGATGGGAGAGATCCCACTGGCCGGCGGCTTCGCTTTTTGACTATTGAACGCGGGGCCTGCCAGATTACGGCGTTTGCCGTTGGCATCCATGGCGACTCCCGGAGCCCAGCCTTTGGCGGTCTTGCCGACAACATAACCGGCGTCTCCCAGCGCTTCGACATATGTTTTGAATTCGGGAGGAAAAAAGGCCATGTGATTACCGGCTTGTTTCAACTGCCAGGAATTACGGCCCGTCAGAATACAGGCTCGCGAAGGGGCACACTTGGCGTTCGGAGTATACGCGTTCGAGAATAAGAGCCCTTCCCGCGCGACCCGGTCGAAGCCGGGCGTCTTGACCCACGAGCAACCATAGGCGCCCATGTGGGGGAATGAAGCATCATCGGCGATGCAAAATAGAATATTGGGACGGCTTGTTTTTGCGGTTGTCGATTCTGCCTGTGTGACATTTATTGAAATCAACAACACAATGACTGCACACAATAGAAAAATAGAATGCTTCTTCATTTCAGCGCGTCCTCAGCAGAATCATCAAAGGCAAAACTCGGGCTGTCGCAGGTGCCAGGCAGCCAATTTAACACAGAACCTTATCTTAAGTCACGGAAGGTTCCGTCACAAGGAGTTTCGCTGAAACGGGGACAAGTCACTCCGTCACGCATCATGAATCCTGTTCAGTTTCGGCTGAATTCCAGAGAGAGCGCGCCGGCGTAAGGCTTGCGCTGTTGTTCACGGAATTTTGCTTTGAGAAAGCTTAGCAGCAGATCACTGCGCAGATCGACATCGTGTTCCTGTAAGATCAACTGAGATAGGACCGGTTCCAGATTGATCGTCCCTGCGAGAATATCGCATAGTTTGCCGAGCGTGATATCACGCTGCAGCATGTGATAATAAGTGGGATCGTCGGCCTGTTTCAGAAAGATGCTGGAGTACTGCTGCAGTAATTCGTACTGGCGGTGTTCACGCTGAATGACCGGCTGTTCTATATAGAAATCCGGTTTCAGTTCGAGAATCGCTTTCCGATACGGGCGATCTGTATTTTGCAGCGTGACTGATTTCGCGCGGCAGATGCCTTGTAAGAGGATTGAATAATCGCCTGACTCCAATTGGCAGGGCGCCACGATGGAGGCCAGGCAGACCGAGTTAATCTCAGGAGTCTTTCGTTTCGATCGGGGATCGCCGTCTGCTCGTTTCAGTGAAACAGCAATCAATGCGTCTGCCGCTAGTGCTTCCGCGATCAATTGACAGTCGGCGGCAGCTGTAATTCTGAGCGAGAGCATGGATTCCGGCAGGAGCACACAATTCTCCAGTTCCAACACGGGAACGGTTCCTGAAAATGTCTTAAGACGTTGCTCTGAAAGATCGCTAAATGTTGACATTGTATATTTCTATACTTCATTCATTGAAAAACAATTCGTGGTCCCACATACTGAGACGCATGACGAAACACGGCTGAGTGGAATCAGAGAGGCCAGTCAGACTAGCACTCCAATTTGGGAACTGTCACGGAAAATATGGCGAAAAAACAATCACAGTCTGCAAAGACTTCCGGTTATGTCGAATCACTTGATGACAAAAAGAAACATGCCCGCAAAATCGCGCGTGGTCTTGCCAAATTGTTTCCAGAACCTGAGTGTGCTTTGATCCATGATTCCCCCTTTCAGCTGCTGGTCGCAACAATCCTGTCCGCTCAGTGCACTGACGAACGTGTGAATGCGAACACGCCGATTCTGTTCAAGAAATACCCGACCGCCGCCAAGCTGGCTGCCAGCACACAGGCGGATGTCGAAAAGATTGTGTATCCGCTCGGTTTCTTCCGCGCGAAAGCGACGAACATTCGCAAGATGGCTTTGGTACTGACAGAAGAATACGAGGGCGAAGTGCCCCGTACACTGAAAGAACTGGTCGCACTACCCGGCGTCGGTCGCAAAACGGCGAACGTGGTCCTCGGCACGGCATTTGGAATTCCCAGTGGCGTCGTCGTCGATACGCATGTGAAACGAATCTGTAATATCTTTGGACTGACGACGAGCAAAAATCCGGAAATTATCGAGCGCGATTTAATCGAAGTCCTGCCGAAAAAAGAATGGATCGCTTTTTCGCACCGCGTGATCTTGCACGGTCGCGCTACCTGTGTGGCCCGCAAGCCGCGCTGCACCGAATGTGCGTTATTGAAAATCTGTCCGCGGACCGGGTTGAAGCCTCTTTGAGAGTAGAGTCGCTGTCTTACGCAATTCACGGTACTTGTTACTGTTTCTGAAAACATCAGTCAGGACCGTTGAAAGCCACTTCTCAGCGGTTTATGTTTCCAGTACGCAGAGTTTTTTTCAACTTCAACGTTAATGAGAAGCCATGATCCTGACCGGGAAAGAAATCAAAGCACGATTGGGAACAGATATTGTCCTTGAACCCTATCATGACAGGCATCTGAATCCGAACAGCTATAACCTGTGCCTTCACAACGAGTTAATGACTTACGAGGAAATTGTTCTGGATATGGCCCGCCCCAACCGTCTGGGCAAGCATGTCATTCCCGAAGAAGGTATGGTGCTGTACCCCGGTCAGCTTTATCTGGGGCGAACCATTGAGCGGACGGAAACACACAATCTGGTTCCACTGCTCGAAGGGCGTTCTTCGATTGGCCGTCTGGGGATTTCTGTACATGCGACCGCCGGCGTAGGCGACATCGGCTTCTGTGGCTATTGGACACTGGAAATCACCGTCGCACATCCCGTCCGCGTTTATGCAGGCGTTGCGATTTGCCAGATCATTTACAACACGGTGATTGGCGAGATTGTCGAATACAGCAGCGATAAATATCAGAACAATAAAGGCATTCAACCCAGCCTGTTATTCAAAGAACTGGACCCCGCGGAAACGCGCCAGATGCGGCTGTCGTTCGGTGAAGAAGAAGCAGCCAAGTAAAACGACCCAAATAAAACGACATTGCCGCTTGAAAAACCAGCTACGAAAAAAGACGTTACAGCTTAAACTGTAACGTCTTTTTTTAATGTCTCTGAAATGAACGCTTAAACGGTCCAGGTGTCGCCGGTACTAAACAGCGCTTCCAGATCCCCTTCTCCGTTTCGTTCTGTCGCGGATTCCACCTGCTGGTAGACCGCATCGTTATAGGTCGGATGCTCAACGCAACGGAAGACGCCCATCGGTTCGGGCATTTCGGGATGTCGCATACTGGACAGGAGAAACGCCAGGTTCATATCTTCTGACTTTTCATCGTGGAACAGTAGATCATCTTCTGTGACGCCTTTACCCAGTTCAACGACTTCCGGTTGATCATGGCTGTTGAGCCGAATTCCTTTATCCCGCTCCTTACCGAAGATCAACGGTTTGCCGTGTTCGAGATAGATTACATTCTCTTCTTTCTTGCCTTTTTTGGAAGCAAATTCGAATGCACCAGGGTTGAACACGTTACAGTCCTGATAGACTTCGACGAAAGCAGATCCTTTATGCTTGGCGGCACGTTCGAGCACGCTACATAGATGCTTAACGTCGACATCAACCGAACGGGCGGCAAATGTGGCACGGGCACCGATGGCTACCGACAATGGATTCAAGGGACGATCGACCGAGCCGAACGGCGTACTTTTGGTTTTGGTTCCCGTCGGACTGGTGGGCGAGTATTGCCCTTTGGTCAATCCGTAAATCTGGTTGTTGAACATAATCACTTTCAGATCCACGTTACGACGGAGAACGTGCATGAAGTGATTACCGCCGATGGACAGCGAATCGCCGTCGCCGGTGATCACCCAGACCTGAAGATCAGGATTGGCCAGCTTCACACCCGTCGCGATGGCAGGCGCCCGACCGTGAATACTGTGCATTCCGTAAGTGTCCATGTAATATGGAAAACGGCTGGAACAGCCAATTCCCGAGACAAACACAAACTTCTCTTTAGGAATGCCCAGTGTCGGCAGAACCTTTTTCATCTGGGCGAGAATAGAGTAATCGCCGCAGCGCGGACACCAGCGGATTTCCTGATCGCTGGCAAAATCTTTAGGCGAGAGGACGGGCAATGGGACGTCTACACTCATTTTTATCTATCCTTAAACGCAATAACTCGTTTCTTAAAGTGCGATGTAATTTCAATGTGAGATCAGATTGACTGTAAAACTATTTCTCTTCAATCATCTCTTTGATTTTTTCTTTGACTTCACTGATCAGGAATGGCTTTCCCTGGACCTTATTCAAGCCGACCGCGTCAGCCAGATAAGTACCACGGATGATCATACGTAATTGCCCGGTGTTTAATTCGGGAATTAAAACTTTCTTGTATTGCTTGATCAGGTCACCCAGATTTTTGGGGAATGGATTCAGGTAGCGAATATGAGCATGCGCCACCGATAAACCTTCCTCAACTGATTGCTTCACCGCAGTACGAACTGCACCATAGGTCCCCCCCCAGCTAATCACCAGCAGCTCGCCCGACTCGGGTCCTTCGACGGTCTGTTCGGGAATGAAGTCTGCAATTCCGGCAATTTTATTTGCTCGGAGCGTCGTCATATACTGATGGTTTTCGGGAGAGTAATTTACATTGCCGGTCACGTCTGATTTTTCCAGACCACCAACACGATGTTCACAGCCGGGGGTGCCGGGAACGACCCAAGGGCGGGTTTTCTTTTCATTCCGCAGATAAGGCATGAATGGTTCATCACCCTGGGTATTCTCGTGTGAAACTTTGATTGGTTTCAGACTGGAGATTTCAGGAACCTTCCAGGGCTCGGCTCCGTTGGCGATGTAACCATCGCTGAGCAAGAGCACCGGAGTCATGAATTCAACCGCGATCCGCAGTGCTTCCTGTGCCATCTCGAAGCAGTCTGCTGGTGTAGCAGGTGCGATCAGAGGCATCGGACAGTCACCATTGCGACCAAACATGCACATATACAGGTCGGATTGTTCTGTTTTGGTTGGCAGTCCGGTACTGGGACCGCCGCGTTGAACATCGACCACGACCAGCGGCAATTCCATAATCGCAGCCAGCCCCATGCCTTCGCCTTTCAAGGCAATGCCGGGACCACTGCTGGCAGTAATCGCCAGGTCACCCGCATAAGAGGCACCAATAACACTTGTAATCGCGGCGATTTCATCTTCGGCTTGAAAGGTGACGACGTTGAAATGTTTCAGTTTGGAAAGTTCGTGCAAAATATCACTGGCGGGAGTAATCGGATAACCGCCGTAGAACAATTGCTTTCCGGCCAGTTTCGCCGCCGTCACAAAGCCGAATGCCAGTGCTTCATTGCCGGTGACCTTACGGTATTTGCCAGGTGGCAGATCGGCTGGATCTACCCGGTAATTTACGGTGATTGCTTCGGTGGTGATGCCATAGTTATAGCCTGCATGCAAGGCTTTCAGGTTCGCTTCGACCAGTTCGGGTTTCTTGGCAAACTTGCTTTTGACCCACTCTTCGGTTGGTGTGGCATCGCGCTGATAGAGCCAGTAGACGAGTCCCATCGCAAAGAAGTTTTTGCAGCGTTCCGCTTCACGCGGCGAAAGTCCCAGTTCTGCCACCGCATCGCGCGTCAGGCTGGTCATGGGAACTTTCTGCAGCTGGTAGGCAGCCAGTTCTTCTTCATCGTCAAGCGGATTACTGTCGTAGCCTGCTTTCGAGAGGTTGCTTTTTTCAAAAGCGTCTTCGTTGACGATCAGTGTTCCGCCACGTCTCAGGTCTGCCACATTTGTTTTCAATGCAGCCGGGTTCATGGCAATCAGTGTATCGACCTCATCCCCGGGCGTGAAAATATCACTGCTGGAGAAACAGATCTGGAAACCACTCACTCCGCCCAGCGTTCCGGCGGGTGCGCGAATTTCTGCGGGGAAGTCGGGTAATGTTTTCACATCATTACCAAACACAGCCGACACATTCGTAAACTGCGTGCCGGCCAGCTGCATCCCGTCGCCACTATCTCCACAAAAACGAATTACAACAGCATCCAGCTGCTCGCTGATTTTGCCATTTGCACCAGGCACGTCTGTGGTCGCCATTCTGATTTTTACTCCCCGGTAGTCGCCTTGATTCAGGCGGTATCGTCTCAGTTGATTGAAAATTATAACTGTTTATGTTTGTGCTTGTCGCGCCCGTTTTCCCTCTGACGGAAGTTCCGGTCCAGAGGTCTGGCCCTGTTAACTAGTAACGAAAAACCAGACAATCAATCACTGAAAATATGAAACCATGGAAAACGCGAGGTGTTCTCTCTGACATGATTCGGGTCACGATTTAACGTGCCCCGCAAGGAGGGAAAGACGCAGGATTGTTTCACACTTGGTTTGCACAATTTAATGAATCGTTTCGTCTGGAAGGGAAATTCCCTCTCAAGTACCGGTCGGGTATTGATATTCCAGCTTCAGACGTCCGTGTTCTTCACCACTGTTTGTTCACCATTGTTCCGTCGGGCGGTAAACTTAACGCAATAGAATTATTCCTTATAATCGGCATTCTTGCAGCAAAATCAACACCTGGAAAGGCCTTAAATAGTACATTCTTCAGTGATTCTTGAGAATTCTTCGCTCTTGAGACACGATTGTCTCAACTTACTGGAATTATAGGCAGCAGCAAAACGCATCCAATTAAAAGTCTACATAAATATCTCCTTTTAATCGCAATCGATTGGAAAGATCGATCAGTCGATCCTGATATCAGCCAGGTTCCAATAAAACAGGGAGCAGAAACCATTTGATTTCTACTCCCTGTGAAGACACCGAATAAGGGGATTCGGTCATCACATTTTTGTCATCACATAAAAATAATTCATGATATCGTGAGGCAGCTCCTGTACATCGATATTCTTGAAGCCGGCTTCCTCCAGCATCTGGCAAGCCAGTTCTTTACCCCAGCAGGTTCCCAGCCCCGCCCCGCCCTGAGCCAGTGAAACGGTCATGCAGTGCATTGTGGAGATCGTATAAAACATCGGCCCCAGTGGATTTGTAATATTCTGCTCCACATTGCTCGAAGCGGCGATATCCTGCATCAGAAAGGTGCCCCCCGGTCGTAAGGTAGCATTCACTTCGCTCAGGACCTTGGCAGGATTGGCCTGATCGTGAATCACATCAAAGGCAGTTACCAGATCGAAGGAGTGAGCCGCGTTCATCTGTGAAACATCCTGCACCTGAAAAGTCACATTTGACACGCCCCGTTCTACGGCACATTTCTTCGCCCGTTCGATCGATTCTTCCGAGATATCATAGCCTGTAAAGCGACTTTCGGGAAAAGCGGCTGCCATCTCAATCAAAGCCAGACCGCTGCCACAGCCAATATCCAAGACATCAATGCCCGCTTTCAATTTTTCTTCCAGTCCAGGCACCAAAGGCAGAATATGTTCGAACAGGCCACTTACGACCGAGTTATAACTCTCCTCCGCCATGACTTCATGGAAGCGGGCAAACTCGGAATAGGGAACGCCACCCCCTTCTTCAAAACAGTTCAGAATTTTGTCTTCGACGGTTCCCAGAACGGAAAACCACTGCATCGTGGTGGCAAAATTATTGGAGCCGGCAGCCCGCGTCAATAAAGCGGCATGCTCGGCTGGTAGAAAATAGGTTTTCAAAACTGCGTCATATTCGATAATGCCGCCGGTCACCATTGCTCCCAGCCATTCGCGAACATAGCGTTCGTTTAAACCAGCCTGCTCGGCAATTTGTTCGCTGTTAGCGTGTTCCATCTCACTCATGATATCAAATAGCCGCGCCCGATGACCAAGCGACATCATCAGTGACAGACTGCTGTGATTGACAATCTCCAGCAGCTTCTGTCCGAATTCATCCGTGCGTTCCGCATCGATATTCAGATTACAATTATTACACATCGTGACACCCTCTCTCCTAAAATAAGTCTGGCTTGAACAGCAAATTTCATTTTCTATGAACAATCAGGCCCGCTGAACCCGCGTCTGAACTACTGAGCGAAAAACGCGGCCAAATGTTACCAATTTTTCATCAAAAAACGAAGAGTTGTGAATAAATGGTCGCAAGCGACTTACTGTGCACTGCTTAGGGTAAAGAGAACACGTTATTCCTGCGGAGTATTCGACCTGAATTCGATTCAGATCTCGCCTGGAAGGGGTTCCACATGAGATGGAAAGTCGCTTTTCTCAACACCGTTCTTGTACTCTTGCTGGTGGGGCTTCAAAATGAATGGCGCCAATTTCTCTCCGCTGAGAAGTGAGCCACGCCATGATCGAACACGCTCTGTAAATATTCCAGTCGAGACTTGATGAAAATCTGCCTCAGAATGACACAGCAACTGTGCCGAACCCGATTGGCCTTTTACTCTCTCTATCATATTGTGATTGGTCTTTTCAATGAGTCGATGCTTTGTGGGCATCAGATCTTGAGTCATGTAATGAAAGACAAGTTTTACCATTAATCGAATAGTCGCCTGTTATGCATCCGTTATCTCAAGATCAAAATGAAGCGATTATCAACGCGCTGGATGGTATACGGACCGCGTACAACCAATACAAGGTTGAGCCATGCCATTTCACTGGTATTCCAGATGACTTGTCGTCTCTAGATTACATCCCTTATGAATTAGGCTTGGCAGAGGAATATGCTGATGGCTCGGTTCCATTTAGCGTTGCATGGGGGAATGTGTTAACAACTTCCTTTGGTTTCTCGTGGGTGACAGATGTGGAATCTGTTGACCCTCGATACTTTGCCGTTCGACACGAAGACCCTTCTGTATTGATCTTTCCATTCTACCGCCTGATTGAGATCATTCTGTCGTCGGGACGTCATGACTCTCCAGCCGAATCCCTCTGGTTCGATACAATTCGATATTTTGACGTTTCTTTATATGTCCCAGATGGCTGGCATCCGGTTTTTGATGCCGTGGAGTGTCCCGAAAAATTAGGCTGTCCCCCCTCGCTGACCAAGTCGTGCCAGAAACTCATTGATGTAATGCCAGAGTTTTATTATTTAATGAGCACCTATCCCTATTGCTGGTCACGTGACCGAAAGTGGAATGAACTCCAATCCTATGTGGATGAGTTGGTAAATCACAAGCGAAATTTCTAGTGCTGACAGGCTGCATAGCAACTAAAACGACTGTAACAGAACAAATAATGAAATTGAGTACTAAAAAAATTGTGTATATTTCAGGGACTCTGATGTTCTTAGCGATGATTGCGTATGTGTGGGTACTCTGTTACCCACAAGCCCTGTTTCAACATTCGCTTACCCATCGAAGCATCACGGTTTATTCGGAAACAGAAATTGATTCTCGGTGGAAAAGTGTAATCGATCAAAGTCTCTCGCTCATTCAAAATTCTGAGTTGATAGAAACTCAGCCCAAAATCAATGTGATGTTGGTAGCCAATACAAAGTACCGTCGTCTGGAAAGTCTGTTGGCCAGCCCGGTCTTGGCAAAGGCTTCACAGAATAATGTTTTTCTGAATGGAGACATTGAATTTGATCGGAGGCGAATCAGAGGGTTTGTTCTGGAAATGGACCTGATCCGTACGCTGGCTCATGAGATGACACATTGCCTGGAGAATGCGCGTTATGGAATAAATGACACTGCCCTGGACTGGAAAAGAGAAGGATACGCCGAGTATATCTCGCACCATAGTGATCGGACCGCACCAGATTACCGCCTTACCACACTCCTGGAGCAATACGAGTCACAAATTGCTGACTCAGATGGCAGTGCGGAATGGATGGAAATTTCTGCAGGAGTCCTTGTTCCGCCGCTCTATGTCCGCTGGCGTCTGTTGGTCGAGTATCTGATGGACGTCAAAGGCATGTCGTATGATCAAATTAGAACGACCAGCGTGTCGGATGCTGCGGTCTATGAAGAACTACGACAAATGATAAAACAAAAAAACGTGGAGTAGTTCACCATTGATACACGACCGCTTCGGAATGTTCATCTCACGGGTTGAGTATCCTTCAAGTATAACGACTGTTGGGAGAGGTTCTCTGTGCAGAACTCAGTCGCTCTATCGGCAGTTTTGTGTGATTGCTTCTTCCATGATTTTTCAAGTTATTGTCGCTGGCTGATTATTGGAATGTGTTGATTTTCGTCAGGTGCGTAGCCGGGTCAAGAGAAAAGGGGTTTTCATGATGCGTCGAAGTGGGATGAACCAGGATCGAAAGCAGGCGATATATGTGCGAAGGCAGGCGAATGTGTGCCGAAGTGTGTCGATAAGTGAGGTGCAGGTGAGCATCGTTTTTGGAAATCGCTCTGAAACCAGTCACTTTGATAGTGCTCCTTTTGAACCACTGCAGATTGATTCAACTGAATCTGTACTGTACTCGCGCCCGACGCAGATCAGAGATCATCTGGAACGGCACGGTCGCGTCAAGGGGACTTTAATCAGCGGGTCATTGTCAAACAAGGAAATAGAAATCGGGACGCTTTGGTTTAGATGCTTATGATTCCGAGGCAACAACTTTTATGCAAAGTGTGGAAAAGTCACATATTCCTCTTGTGCACGTTGTGGAAGTGTGGAAGAATCACAGGTCGGGGAAATCAAACAGCATTGCACTTTGATTAGAGGTACTGTGATGGATCAACCAAATCAAAATGAACTGGAAGTGCTGCGTCTGTTGTGGGAAGACGCGCCGCAAAAACCGGCTGAGATTCAGGACGCGTTCGGATGGGACATTGATAACGGCACGCTGCGAAGTGTGCTGGTGGGCATGGTCGAACGGGGACTGCTGACGCGAAAACGCGTCGGTCGTGCTTATGTCTATTCACCGAAGTTGCGCCGCGAGACCCATTTTCGTCAGATGGTACGGCGGTTGGCCGATGTCTTTACCGGTGGCTCAATGGGGCAACTGCTGATGGAACTCGCCGAGAAGGAACGACTCACTCCCGAAGAGTTGAAACAGCTGAAGAAAATTGCCAACAGCGAAAAGTAAACGAGAAAAGAATCACGTTCCTGCCGGACGATTGGTGTTCTGGCTTTGAAAAGGACACGCAGATGCTGAATTCGAACATGGCTGCCGAAATCATAATCCGTCTGAGCATTGTCCTGGCAATCGGTTGGCTGGCATTGAGGATTTCAGCGAAACAGAATCCGCGCTGGTCGGTCTTAATCACCCGGTTCCTGATCGTCGCCGGTCTTGGTTTACCCGTTGTTTATCTCTGCCTGCCTTCAACAACTCTAGCGATTTTGCCAGCTTCGTTACCCGTAATATCGGAAGGCGAGCAGACAACGATGGCATTACCCGTCAATGGAGATGAAGTCGTACACGAGGAACCAAGACGTCAACCTCTTGATCAAACAACGAATGTCATCAGTGAACCAGTCATCGTCGACACGGAATCGAGTTTGTCGGAGCCTGCCATGCAAGAATCTGTGGCGGCGATGATGGTTCCACAGAACGAAGTCAACGAACTGTCTGTTTCTGCAAGTGATCCCGTCATCAACTCGACAGTATCCCTCTTTCAATGGCTCTGGTTCTGTTGGCTCGCTGGTTGTTTCCTACTGCTGTTGAAAATCGGAATACAGATTAAGCAGGCAAAACATCTGCTGCGGACCTCAGAGTCAGCATCGGATACTCTTCAACGCGAATGTGAAATGCTGGCGACGAAACTTACGATACATCAAATTCCACGAGTTTGTATATCAACAGCCATCAATGGTCCCTGCACTGCTGGTTTGTTTCGTCCGATTGTTTTCCTGCCGCAATCCTGGAGTGAAGCCCTTTCGGATTCGGAACGCCGCGCTGTCTTGATGCACGAATTGTCCCACATCGCGGGCCACGATTCACTGTGGGATTTACTGTCTCGCATTGTAACCGCGCTCTGGTGGTTTCATCCTTTGGTCTGGCGATTGACATCACAGCATCGGTTAGCGTGTGAGCATATGTCCGATGCCCGTGCCGCAGATTCGATTTCCGGGTTGGATGCGTATCGACAAATGCTGGCGCAGTGGGCATTGCGTCGGCAGGGAGCAGAATCGAACTCGGCAGTGTTGGCGATGGCAGATCGCTCGTTCATGCTGCGAAGACTAAAGTGGCTCGAAGTGCCAAGGTCCTTTGAAACGCTGGGACATGCCCGCCGTGCTGGCTTTCTTTTGATTGCCGTGCTGATTTTTATCAGTGTGGCTTCGATCAAATTCGTTCCGCAAGCCATCGCACAACCACCAGAGGTCACTGATCAAGAGCAGGATACAGAGAAATCGAAACAACCCCCGGCGGAGAAAGAGAAGGCGGAAAAAGAGCAGGCAGAGAAAAACCATAAAAAGCAACCGGTTCCACTTAAACAACGGCCGAATGTCGCCGACATTGATACATCACAGACAACCCCCAAGATTATTCGTGTTGTTGATGAACGCGATCAACCCATCGCAGGGGCAAACGTCAGAGTCGGCTGGTGGGAGGACAACGAAGGGGATCTGCAGATCGTGGTCTCTCTCAATCCCCCTGTCACGAATGAAAAGGGTGAGGTTACGATTCCGGTACCCAAGGGGGCGGCCCGTGTTCAAATTTCTGCGGAAGCACCCGGCTATGCGAAAGCCGGGACGCAGTACTCGTTGAGTGGTGAGCCGACCTTAATTCTGAAGCAGGGGAAAATCGTACGTGTCAAAGCCATCGATACCAAAGGCAGACTGCTGAATGATGCTTATCCGTTGCTGGAAAAATCGCGTATCTTCGGTCGCGAATTCAAACTCGACAAGGGCCGCGTTGGTTACTTTACGTCTCCGGTGGTTAGTTTGGATCGTCGCTGGATGCGGGTCGTTGATGGCAGCGGTGAAGGTCCTGTTCTGTTTAGTGATCTGATTGATGTGTCCAATCCAGAACAGGTCACTAAAGATGGTGCCATTGTTGCCACTTTATACGCGGGAATCCGTTTGGAAGGTCGGCTCGAGGATAGCGTGCCACGGCCGATCAAGAATGGTTGCGTTGAGTTATACATCAGCGAAGCAGCAGAGCATCGTATCGGCGGTGGCTGGACTTGGCGGGATACCGCGTTCGTAAATGAAGACGGAACCTTTGTGTTCGATTCCCTTCCCGCGGGAGGACATGTGCAGTTATTTGCTTTGGTCGACGGGTATCAATCAAGCAATCCGTCTGCAGAGTCCCTGGCTGCTTATCTAAAGGCTTATGCTGCTGGCGAATCATCGCTGTTAACAAGTGTCATTGAGCGCCAGTATGCTTTCTTGCCGCATCTGTTTCCACTGCCTGAGGGGCTGTATAAAACAGAGATCGAATTGCCTTGCGTTAAGACTTCGTCTTTAGATGTGACGGTGGTTGATCCCATCGGTCAACCGATCAAAGGTGCTACGGTCAAATTCAACCCAAATGGCTTGTTTCTGGGATGGAGCCAGTTTATTCCCACGGTGAATATGTTTATTAACTCGTCATTAGTGCGTCATAAAGATCCGGTACGGACAAAACGCCTGCATGCCTGGGCGACTACTTTTTTGAGTATAAAAACAGATGCCAAAGGCATCGCTGCTGTTCGTAATCTGCCAGCCAGTGGACGTGAGTCATATTCAGTTGTTGCTGACAAATATGAAATGCCGATTCATCCGACCTCTTCAGTACAGGAAAAATCACGCTACGCAGTGATCAATCTGGTCGGTGGTAAATTGCAACGCCGAACGATTACTATGGAACAGCATGTGCCGACGGGATCACGAGAGGTTGTGGTTGTTGACCGGCAGGCAGAACCGATTCCCAACATTAATGTTACAGTCAGTGAGATCGCATTCAAGGAGACTCCTGATGACTGGGAGCTGTGGGCCGCGCAACGGTTTGGCCCGATCGCGACTGGGAAAACGGGAGAGGATGGACTGGTTCGACTAAACGTTCCCCTGGAAGTGAATGGGAAAGCGGTGGCACGCTTACGAATTGCCATTCAGGGGCGGGTCGGTCGTGATGCCTCTGTTCGGAAAACACTGTCGATTCCACGCTTCGCTAATGGGCGCGTGGTTGTTTTGACAGTGTCAGATCAGCCCCTCAAAGAAAAATATCATTTACGCAAAGTGCAGGCCGAGTATCTTGATCCGAAATCACTATTGAGCGATTCTCTCAAAATCTTACTGGAGCAACTGCTGGCGAAACCATCGCTGGTCGTACTCAATCGTTTGCTGGAGCTGGCGAAATTTAATGCGGCAACGCCGCTCCGTTTTCGCAGTGATCTGAACTGGACGGACTTTTACAAGCGAAAAGAAAACGAGCGGGTTCCCGTAGTTCTCATCCCAACTGTTGGGGGAGATCGTGTGATTGTACTGTGTGATGTGCGTCCGCAGGATGCCACCTGGGACGTCAAGCCGAAAGGTCGCTCTGCCCCCTCGGCAGCCTTTGTGTTTGATCTGGCAGATGGTTCGCTGATCAGGATGATCGGCGGCTGGGCCTCCTCAAGTGGTAGTTTCAACAATCTCATGCTGACGAATCAGGGAGGCACCGACGACTATTTCATTTCAACTTCCGCATTTGAAAAGCACGGGACTTTCGAATACATCCAGCGCTGGTATCGGGTTGGGCAGGAAAAAATACCAGCATTAACCGTTCATAACCATGCCAATGCGACAAGTCGGGATGCAAAAGACGGACCGTCCTCACCACTGGCCGAGTATGGATATTTGGGATTCAAATTCAACGGCAAACAGATTGATTCCAAGCAGGGGGGGAGATTACCCGATGGTGCGCTGGTTCCACGCAAGATTTACTGGGACGGAGAACACAATCAGTTTATCGGCCCCGTGACTCAGAGTGTCGACGGTCAGCCCTTGTATCAGGTTGTGACTGAAAACTCGGCCGAGTTCAAATCACTCGATGTCAAACCAGGAGACATCGTCGCTGGTGGCGGCCGTCGCTATTATCAGAACTGGCACTGGTGGGATGTCGTTGTTCCCGCCAACAAAACTGCGCAACTGCGGCTCTTCTTAGTCGATCAGTCGGGAGACCAACCAGCCGAAAAGGAAATTTCTGTGAAAGAGCTGGCTGCGGGGCTCCATTCTTTACAACTGCAAATCGTTGACAGCAAGGATGAGACTCAATTGTCCAAAGTCGAAATTCGCATTGGCGCCGAGGAAATTAAGGGGTTAACGGTCCCTAGAGTGCCAATTTCAAATGTCCCTTCCGTCAAAGACGTTCCTGTGGCCCGTGCGGCCCAGTCGTCTATGGTGTTGTTTGATCGACCGACAGAGAAAGAAAATACGCGGTTGATCTGGAAGTTAATGCTACAGTGATTGATTCACGCTCAGCGTTCGATGGTGATGGCCATTACGATGGGGGCGCTGTTGTCGGGGCCTTTAGTGAGTTCGATGTTTGAGATATTTTCCTGGCGATTTGGTTTGACTGCGAGGTAACGGATTTGCTGACTACCCAGCTGAAACGCGAATTCGCTTTCCGGTACATCGACGCGGCGGATGTAGTCTGCAAAGTGGATTCCGTTGAGCAGCTTGTGGTCTTCCGTTGTGCCGTCAGCGTAGTACAGTCGTACAATCATTGAGACGGTTTTCTCTCTGGCGTATGGGAAACTCCAGCCGCCCACGCCGCTCAACAAGTGAATGGTTTTGACTCTGGTATTGCACGGCAGTGATACTGCCTTCGGCATCTTCGGTGGCAGAGTGCCGAAAGGACCATTGAGTAGAATGATATTTGGTGTTGTCTTCCCGTGTGGGTCGGTCAGTACGAATGGAATGTCGTTGAAGGTTTTGGGCTTCCAATCAGGGAAAATCATTCGATCCGGTCCGTTGTCTCCTGTTCCAAATAACGGTTTGGTACTGACTGCGGTGGCGTAACGACCCAGTGGAATCGGAAGAAAACGTCCCTTGCTGGTCAGGAACTCTAACAGGTCGGTCAGCTGCTTTTCGGAAATCTGTTTTTCAAATCCTTCCGGCATGACCGATTTGCGCGAAGCGATTAGCTCGTCGATGTCCTCGCGGGGAACATTGATTTTCTTCGCCTGGGAATCAATGATCGTAATACTGGTTCGGCTTTCACCTGCTAGCATTCCATTGATGACCTTGCCATCTACCGTCAGTACTTTATAGAGCCGAAAATTACCTTCTACATTTCGCGACGGATCGAGAATGTGCGTTAACAACTCGGCTTTGGGATGAACGGCCATACCGGTTAAGTTCGGGCCAATGGAATGACCCATGTCACCGTGTTGATGGCAAGCTGCACAGATTTTCTTGAAAGTAGCCCGGCCGGTCTCTACATCACCTGTGACCTTCGTCACGTGCATCAACGACTGCAATACCTTCTCACGGTTGGCATCCGGAAGCCCGCCTCCCATCGCGAGAAGCATTTCCGCTTGAATACGAAGCTTTTTGTCCGGAAAAGATCGCAGTGCCTGTTTCTGTTCGAGCAATAAATCGTTCAGATCGAATTTACGCGCTGTAGCGGCATTAAGCAAAGACTTTGTCCAGGCAGGTTTACTGAGTATGATGTTGACAGCAGTCGATTTCATTCTTGGTGTGAGTGTCGAAAAAGCTTCAATGACGATTTTGCCTGCGGACTGCGATTTACTTAGCCCGATCGCTTCAAAGAATTTGTCAGCAAGATCGGGGGGCGTCTGCGCATTGATTTGATCAACGATCTCACTGACGACTTTGTCATCGTTTGCACGAAAGCTGACTAGATCGCGGGCGGCGATGGCACGCTTTTCCGGTTCTGCATCTTCGTCGCCAAGCTTCTCGACGAGTGATGCAATCATTTCATCTGCATATTCATCTAAAGCATCTGTGTGACACTGGTTCGCGAGTTGAATCAGCTTTACTTTTGCTCCCGCATCGACATTCTTGAATGTCGTCACCAGGGCCGAGTCCATGGATGCCGATTTTGCGATCGTAAACTTTGCTGGCAGACCGTCAGTCAAGCCGTTAAGAATGGCACTAGCCACTTCGGGGTTGGTGTCTTGCATCCCAGCGAGAATTGATATCAGAGTCTGGGCATTGGGTTTTCCGCGTGCAATATGCTCGGCGATGGTACGCACGATCTGAAGATTGGCGTCTGTGGAAACACGTGTCTTTCGGGAAGTGACCGATTGCAAAAAGGGAACAGCATGCGCCGCAGCCGCTGACGTCAAACCATCGACCAAGATTCCATCGGTTTCTTTCGAAGCGAGTTCGGCGACAAGTTTCCCTGCCTGGTCTGACGCAGGCATATCGGCAAGTGTGAGAATCGCCTGCAAGCGAACCTGGAGATCGCTATCATCAAACAAACGGCGATGCGCCAGCAAGAGTTGCATTCCAAGTTCGTCTATCGGTAAAACGGCGACCGTATTACGCCGGACTCCAGCGGATGGATGAGACAGACCGTTTTTAAGGCAACGGACCATTTCGTCGGAAGCCTTGAATTGTTCTCCAAGTTGTACGTAACCCAGTTCTTTCAGAGTGGGGAGCGCGTGAATTGCTCCCACGTTGAGACCTGCTTCATCGACACTCTGATCCGCAACCAGCTCAATTAGGGGTTGTAGCACATCTTTGGCTTTCCGTTCGATAAGCAAACGCTGCGCCTGCAGTCGCCAGACGAAAGCAGGGTGCTTGAGAGTTTGCACCAGATCCTTGTTCGATTTGTTTGCGAGGCTGACAAAGTCGTGAAGCTTGTCACCATCATTCGAGACTGGAACGACGCGATAAATTCGCCCATGTTTTTTGTCTCTCAAATCACTTTCGTAAGCTTTGCCCTTCCCTGTTTTGAAGCCGTGCGGCGTCGGGTTGTGTTGTACGATGTAGTTGTACCAGTCAATCACCCAAACCGCGCCGTCCGGGCCGACTTCTGCCATGACCGGGGCGCTCCATTCGTCGTCACTGGCAAGCAGGTTGACAGGACTTGTCGATTCATAATTGGCACCATTGCGGCGAAGCACATACGTGCCTACGAGGTGACCGGTGGGACCACAAACGAAGGCGGTTTTGTTCCACCATTCCTGTGGGAAAGTTCTGGCTGTGTAAAGTGCATGGCCTGCTGCAGCCGTGTATCCGCCATGCTGGTCCACCTGGCGAATTTTGTCTGTGATCGGTTTGAAAAGATGTGAGTCTGCGATTGAATGCAGGGTTGAAGGAGACCATCCGCGAACCCGTTCGTAGTACCGATTGGGCACAGGCATGAACATGCTCGGATTCCGATTTGCTGTTGAGCCAAAGATCAGACCTTCTTCACTGATTCCTAACCCCCAGGTGTTATTATCACTGGAACGAACAAACTCCAGGTCGGTTACCATTGGTGGATCCGTCTGAGATAGTTTGAAACGCCAGAATCCCTGACTGAAAGATTGTGTTTCTTGGCCGTTGATTTTGGGTGTGCTTTTGTTGTAGCCCTGCATCGCCCAGATCCAGTTGTCCAGCCCATAACGGAAATTACTGACCCCGCCATGGGTGTCTCCCAGCGTCCAGTTTGAGATGAGTGTTGTCTTCTGGTCGGAAACATCATCGCCATCAGTGTCTTTTAAGTAGATCGTCTCGGTACCATTTTGTACGACTGCGCCCCCGCGGACAATTACGATGGCGGTGGGAATACTTAAGCCTTCTGCAAACACCGTGAATTTGTCAGCCACGTGGTCGCCGTCGGTATCCTCACAGATACGAATGCGGTCGCGATTTTTTCCTAATTCGTTGGGGTAGTCAACGGTTTCACAAATCCAGAGGCGCCCTCGTTCATCCCATGTCATCGCAATCGGCTTGGAATGAAAATCACGCTCATCTGCATAACGTCGGACTGCCATACCCTGAGGCGTAACAAAGTGCTTCATTGACTCTTCGACAGAGAGTGGTTTCTGCATTAAGTTGCGAAGTTTGCCCTGGGTTCCCCAGTTTTTGCCCGGAGTGTAGTTGGGGATTTTCGGGCCGACATCAATGTATTCGAATTTTTTCACATCTTTGCGAAGCTCTGTCATTTGCGGAGCAGAAAAGCTGTTGGGATCGCTGAATGAGGGGGCTTTGCCGGGATCATCTCCACACGCCCAGCGAATTCCACGTTCCACCAAATTGTGGAAACCGGGGTTTGTAAAGGTGCGCTGGTCATGACCCCATGCAGTGTAAAAAACACGCCCTTTGCCGTGGGTTTTAATCCACGTCCAGGGTTCGCGTTTCTGGCCCGCCGCCTGATCACCTTGGACACGATACTCAAGCACCGTTCGATTTTTATCATTATGCAGGTGATGAATATAGGTCTCATCCCAGCTGGTGAAGCTATTGTAGCCTTGCATGATCGGGTGCTTTGGTTTGGCAATCTGTGTAGAGAAGACCTGTCCGCCATGTCGCTGAAATTGAGCTCCCATCAAGGCAACAATTTCTTTGTTATTCCGCCAGCTATAACTCGCGCAATGTAGTGGAATGAAACCATGACCCTCAGCGATATAGCTGAGTAACGCTTTCGCCTGAGCTTCTTCGATGCGATCGATGTTGGCGTAGAGAACCAGCCCATCGAATTGAGAGAGTGTTTGCGGATTGAGGTCCTTCATGCGATCGGTGTACCGCAAGGTAATCCCGCGCTCTAAAAGTGAGGGGGCGAGTTCTTCGAATCGACGCACCGGCTGATGATGCCCGTTGTCACCGATAAACAGAAGATCGAGTTCCTCAGCTGAAGCCGTCGCAGCAGTGGACACCAGCAGTATGAGAGAAACGATGCAGGCAAACGGGCCAATGGTATTTCGAATGATAAATGGTATTGCGAGGTGCATAGTCGGTTTCTCTGTCAGTTTCAAAGAAAAAAAACGATCCTGGTTAGTACCGGAAAAGAGCGAAGTGACAAATAGAATCATTTTGTTATTCATCAATATTAACATGACAGCAATCAATGTAGATGGTGTTTTGCGCAATTTTTATTGCGATATTTTACCGGCTGTGTGCAATCACGGCTTTTCGTATTCCTGTATGAGCCTAAGAAATAGATCGATTTCGGCGATCCAGATTGCGACACCGAATTTACTCGTGGCTTTCGATGCGGCAGATCCGATCGATCTATTTCACTCAGCTCTTTCTGTAGTGTGTCCTCATTGGTGGTTTCATTATGACCTGTCGCGGGGTGCAAATGTATGCCAATTTCATGGCGGCTAAGATACCAGGTTCTTCAACGCAAATCACCGCGAAAATTTTCGAAGTGGAACGAGGAATTTTGATTTTAAGTTTGTTTCTCTTTTGCCAATGATTAAATTCCGGACTCAGTCTCTTAGCCGATAAGATTAATTCGAGATTATCTGCTATGTATCAGACTTCTTTCATGTACTCACATGGCTGATAATAGATTTTGAATGCGCGCTGTTCGTCTGTGTGTAATGATCAGTCCAAAATGGAATTAATTTTAGGTTACGCTGGAATGTCTCGGATACTTGTCGTTGAAGATCAAGCAAATCTCCTGCGGAGTATCATGCGCGCTTTGAGTGAATCAGGCTTTAAACCCGAGGCGGCAGAAACACTGAGCCGGGCAACCAGCCTGATGTCTTCCAATATCGATTTGATTGTGCTGGACTTGATGCTGCCTGATGGGTCTGGTTTGGAATGTCTGAGAGAATTCCGCGCTGCAGGAAATAAAACACCCGTTCTGATTTTGACAGCCCGCGATTCGATTGAAGATCGCGTCGCCGGACTTGATATCGGTGCCGACGATTATCTGGTCAAACCATTTGCGCTGGATGAACTACTGGCACGCATTCGCGCATTGTTACGTCGAGATGCACAGACGAATGAGAGAGAATTCTCGTTCAGAGATCTGACGGTGAACCTGGTTTCGCGCACTGTCCGTCGAGGGGAGAGGTCGATTTCCTTGCAGAATCGACAGTTGGAGTTATTAGCCTATCTGATTTCGCATGCCAATCAGATTGTGACGCGCGAGATGATTGCCCGCGATGTCTGGAAGGAATCGACGGCAACATGGACTAACGTCATTGAGGTTCAGATCAACCAGCTGCGTAAGAAGATTGAGGAACCCGGTCAGACTTCTATACTGCATACCGTGCGCGGCCAGGGTTATCTGTTGGGAGATACTCCATGACACGTCTTTCGATTCGATGGCGGTTAACGCTCTGGTATGGATTCGCGCTGGCAGTGATGTTATGCGTCTTTTCTCTCGTGCTTTGCCTGTTAGTCTGGCAGCAGGTGCTGGCACGTACGGATACAGGCTTGCGCGAAGAACTACAGGAAATTGGCCTGGAGGTCGCACTTGCCGACAGTACCTCGGTTTTCGCGGCGCAAGCATCAGCAAGATTTTCTCAGCACGAATTCTATGAATTTATGGTCACCGATCAGGCGGACCATGTCATTTTCAATAGTACGGGACTGAAGAAACCCGTACTAACTTTGTCGCAGTCAACTGCAGAGATACCACAGACGCGACTGGAAACACGAGATCTTGAAGGCTTGGGCCCGTATCGTATTGCGAGCACAACTCTGCCTGGCTCGTTCGGTATTTTGAACGTGCAGGTGATGACCTCGCTCATCCCGCTGTATAATGATCTGCACACACTTCAATGGGCTGTTACATTTTTGTTACCGGTGGCGGTTCTGTTGGCGATTGCCAGTGGTCAGTTTCTGGCGGGACGTGCACTCCGGCAGGTCCAGCAGATTGTGGACGATACGAATTCGATCAACATCACCTGTCTGGATCGTCGGATCGAGGTTTCCAATCCGGATGATGAAATCGGGAAACTGGCAGTGGCGTTGAACTCGCTGATCGCCCGACTGGAACGCGCCGTCAATGAGATTCGACGCTTTACCGCGGATGCATCTCACGAAATTCGCACTCCGATCGCCGCACTGCGACTGGAAGCCGAGTCAGTCCTGCGTTCCTTGCGTACTCCAGAAGAATACGCGCAAACTCTGGCTGTTGTCGTTGAGGAAACAACACGTCTGGGAAAACTGGCCGATCAACTGCTCAATCTCAGTCGACACGATGCCGGAATCATACCTTGCATCCATGACCCCGTTCAATTGGACGCACTGCTGCTGGATGTTGTCGATCAGTTGAAACCGGTTGCAACCGATCGTGGTGTGACCTTGAATTGCGAAATCGAAACGGTTTGCGAAGTCCTCGGCGATGATATCAGTCTCAGCCAAGTCTTCTTCAACATTTTGGATAATGCCATCAAGTACACTCAGCATAGCGGTCGGGTGACGGCGCGATTGAGTGTCTCGCAACAAACCGCCGTCATCGAAATACAAGATTCAGGCATCGGGATTTCTTCCGACGACTTGCCGCATCTCTTCGATCGGTTTTATCAGGCCGACCCTTCGCGTCAATACTCCGGTGGAGGCGCCGGGCTGGGCCTCTCGATTGCCAAGACTGTCGTTTTGATGCATGAGGGCACAATTGATATTCAAAGTCAGCCGGAACACGGGACGACAGTGACGGTTCGTCTGCGATTATACACGAATGCTGATGAACCGAGTTCAACTCCAGCAGACCGTCTTACGGTGTGATGCCTCTCTTGAGTGAACAACCTGACCATAGCCAATTTGAGCAAATCAAGACGTCAGAAAGAAATTTGAAATGAAGATTCTAAAACAAGGATTGGCATTGCTGGTGTTTGGTCTCATTCTGGGACTGTTGTTCATCATCTGGGATCATGATCGAAAAGCACAACAGACAACGAATTCGGCAAAATCCAAGCCGACTGTAAGCCATGCGAAGACGACTCACCCCGTGAGTGAATCCGATCTGAATATCATTCAACTCAGTCCCGCAGCGGTCAATAGCCTGGGTGTGGAAACGCAGCCGGTGGAAATTCGCTCAATGCCTCGCGCACGGCCCTATGGTGCTGAAATGGTTTTGCCGACAGGCGCTTCTGTGATTGTTTCCGCCCCGCTCGCCGGAACCCTCGGGCATCCGCACGGTGATTTATTCCCACAGGTCGGTCAGCGTATTAAAAAGGATGAAACGTTGCTGGAACTGTTGCCGTTACTCTCACCTGAGCGGTCCGTTTTAACGCCGGCTGAGCGAATTCGTTTCGCGGAAGCAAAGGCGGCGGTGGCACAATCTCAAATTGATGCAGAGGGTTTACTTCAGCAGGCGAGTGTGCAGAAAGATGCCGCGCAGATTGAGTTGACGCGGGCCGAACGCCTGCTACAGGGGAATGTGGGAACCCGGCGCGCCGTCGATGATGCCAAGGCCAAAGTGCAGTTGGCGGACGAAGTTCTGGCGGCAGCGAAGATTCGTAAAAAACTGGTCGACAACATTAAACTGGATGAAGACGCCGGTACGCTCAAGCCGCTCGCCATTCATTCTCCTCTATCAGGAATCGTCCGTACCACGAACGTTCAGCCGGGCCAGTTAATCGCAGCTGGACTCCCTCTGTTTGAAGTCATGAATGATGCGGTGCTCTGGATCAAAGTCCCCGTCTATGTGGGAGAGCTGGACGAAATTGATATGAAACGCCCCGCGCGTCTGACGCTGCTGGATGGTCGTTTAACTAACAAAGATATCCTGGGAAAACCGGTCTCACTTCCGCCAACGGCGATGCCGCTTTCGGCTGCTGTTGACATCTATTACGAAATTCCCAACGTCAATCATCAATTTTGTCCCGGCCAGAAAGTCTCAGCCCACCTGCCCTTGGTGGGTGAGACGAATGTGAAGTCCGTGCCTTGGTCGGCACTGATTTATGACATCTATGGGGGCCAATGGGTCTACGAACAAGTGGGAGAACGTCAGTACGTTCGTCGTCGTGTCGAAGTCGGCTGGGTTGATCACGGCCGGGTGGCTCTCTTGCGGGGCCCTGCGGTTGGCGCGCAGATCGTTACCGCTGGCGCAGCAGAACTTTCGGGAACCGAATTCGGCTTTGCGAAATAACGCAGCGTCCAATAACAGAAATTAATCAAGTCAAAGTCAATTGACTGTTCATAACCTGTGGAGATGAATATGAGGTGGCTCGTTGAAACGGCCTTGAGGTTACGCATCGCGGTGATCGCTGCGGCGGTGTTGTTGATCTTAGGAGGGCTGCGGATGGTGCCTGAGATGCCACTGGACGTCTTCCCCGAATTTTCGCCGCCTTATGTTGAGATACAGACCGAAGCTCCGGGGCTGTCCGCGGAAGAAGTCGAAAACCTGATCACATTTCCTTTAGAGAACGCACTCATTGGCACGCCCGGTTTGGATACACTGCGGTCCAAGTCGGTGCTCGGTCTGTCCTCGATCCGCATGCTGCTCACAGAAAAGGTGGACCTCTATCGGACGCGGCAACTGGTGCAGGAACGTCTGGCTGTGGAAGCACCACGTCTGCCGACAGTGGCACGCCCCCCGGTCATTCTACAGCCGCTCTCTTCGCTCAGCCGTATGATGAAAATCGGGATGTGGTCTGATTCACTGTCGCAGCAGGAGCTGTCGGAACTGGCGGTCTGGACAATTCGACCGCGGTTGATGGCGATTTCGGGCGTCGCCAATGTGGCCATCTGGGGACAGAGAGACAAACAGCTACAGGTGATGGTAGACGTTGATCGACTGCGGGCGCATCAGGTCACGCTCGATGCCGTCCTGCGTTCCGCGGGAGATGCCGTCGTGCTGGATGCGGGCGGTTTTGTCGATACACCGAACCAGCGGATGGCCGTACGCCAGCTTTCTCCGGTCAGCGGCCCGGAAGATTTAGCGAGAACGGTGGTCTCCTTTAATGGCGGCGCCGCGTTGCGCCTGGGCGACGTTGCTGATGTCAGGATCGGGGCGGCACCCGCCATCGGAGACGCCGTGATTAACGACCAGCTTGGTTTGCTGCTAATCGTGGAAAAGCAGCCGGCGGCCAATATTCTGGAAGTGACGCGCAAGGTCGAAGCCGCTCTGGATTTGCTCAGGCCGGGATTGAAAGGGGTCGAGATCGATTCCACTATCTTTCGCCCGGCGACGTTCATCGAGCGTTCGATTACGAATCTAACCAACGCTTTGATGATTGGGTGTGTGCTCGTAGTGATCGTGCTGATCGCGTTCCTGTTTGACTGGCGAACGGCGGTGATTAGTCTGACGGCTATCCCCCTGTCGCTGATTTCGGCGGTGCTGTTGATTCATTGGTGGGGCATGACCATCAATACGATGATTATCGCAGGACTGGTTATTGCTCTGGGTGAAGTTGTTGACGATGCGGTCATCGATGTCGAAAACATCGTGCGCCGTCTGCGACTCAATCAGCTTGCCGAACGCCCACGTTCTGCCTTTTATGTCGTGCTGGACGCCTCAATGGAAGTCCGCAGTGCGATTGTTTATGCGACGGCGATTATCGTGCTGGTGTTTCTGCCGATCTACTTTCTGGAAGGATTGCCCGGTTCATTTTTTCGACCGTTGGCGATTGGTTATATCCTGGCCATTCTGGCGTCGCTGCTAGTGGCGATTATTGTGACGCCGGCCATGTCACTGCTGCTGTTGCCGCGCAAGCACATGAAACAGCATGAACCTCCTCTGACGCGGTGGCTGAAGATTCCCTATCGCAACATGTTGCCGTGGTTCGCCGTGCGTCCAAAGTCGGCGATTGGTGTTCTGACGATCTCTTTTGCTGCGACATTTGTGTTACTACAGAGTCTGGGGCAGGAACTGCTACCGAACTTTCAGGAGACCGATTTTCTGATGCACTTTGTCGAAAAGCCGGGCACATCCATTGAAGCGATGGACCGCATTACGATCAAGGCGAGTCGTGAACTGCGGGCCATTCCTGGCGTGCGCAATTTCGGCAGTCATATCGGTCGTGCTCAGGTTGCCGATGAAGTGGTCGGCCCGAACTTTACCGAACTCTGGATCAGCATAGATGAAGATGTGGACTACGACGAAACACTGGCCAAAATCCAGGCGGTTGTGGACAGCTATCCCGGCCTGTACCGTGATGTCCTGACGTATCTGCGAGAGCGAGTCAAGGAAGTGCTGTCGGGAACCAGCTCCAGTATTGTCGTGCGCATCTATGGTCCCGAACTGGAAACGCTGAGAAATCAGGCGCATGAGGTCGCTGCAGTCATGGGTGAAATTGACGGCGTGAACAATCTCAAGGTCGAACCTCAGGTACTGGTTCCTCAAGTTGACATCCGACTCAAGCCGTTAGCTGCCGAACGATTTGGATTGACTCCCGGTCAGGTTCGACGGGCGGTCACAACGATGCTGCGGGGGACAAAGGTCGGCGAAGTTTTCGAAAACCAGAAGAAGATGGATGTCATGGTCTGGGGGACTGAGGCATCGCGCACGGATCTAGAGGCACTGCACGGACTGAGAATCGACTTACCCAACGGCGGGCAAGTGCCACTCAAAGATGTCGCGGAAATCGGCATTGTCCCAGCTCCAAATGAAGTCAAACGCGAAAGCGGTTCACGACGCATTGACGTCACCTGCGATGCCAAAGGCCGGGATCTGGGTTCTGTTGCGCGAGACATTGAGGCCGCTGTAGGCGGCATGCCCTTTGATCGGGGTTATCATCCCGAGTTTCTGGGGGAATTCGCCGCCCTGCAGGCATCTCAGAACCGATTGCTGCTGCTGGGAGCGGTCGCGCTGTTGGGAATTCTGCTGATTCTGTATATCGACTTTCAGTCTGCTCGATTGACGTTAATGGTCTGCCTGACGATTCCGTTTGCACTCATCGGCGGCGTGGTTGCCGTCTCGCTGGCAGGCGGTGTACTCTCACTCGGTTCGCTGGTGGGTTTCATCACCGTGCTCGGCATCGCTGCACGGAACGGTATCATGCTGGTCAGTCATTACCGGCATCTTCAGGCGGTAGAGGGGATGTCGTTTGGTCTCGAACTTGTGATTCGAGGTGCTGAAGAACGCCTCGCACCGATTTTGATGACCGTTCTGACCACCTCGCTGGCGCTGTTGCCGCTCGTCATTTCGGGGAACAAACCAGGACACGAAATCGAATATCCGCTGGCTGTTGTCATCATCGGGGGGCTTGTGACCTCGACCATATTGAATCTCTTTCTGCTGCCGCCGCTGTACCTCTTGTGGGGGAAACAGGCAATGCTGAGCACCGAAAATACTGAAGAGGCAGAATTCAGTCGGTCCCCGCTCCAATTGGATCAACCCGGACTGTCGACGTAGATTTCCTAAAGTGATTCATAGAGTCAGGCTTCTTTCATCGGGAAGATTAACTCTGACTTAAAAAGGGACTTCGTATTGAATCGATGGTGTGTATTTTGACGAAAGGAGAGAGTAAGGCGTCAGCCTGATGTATGGGGAATCGACGGAGTGCTTCCCCAATGGAAAATACTTACTGGATCGAAATGCCATGATGGCTCGTCTTCACATCCTGCTTTTATTGCTACTAATTCTGACTTTCAGCGGATGCAGGGCCAGCGGTTCGTCTCAATCCGATCTGGTCTCTGCGAAAGACATCGCGAAAGACATCCCCGCTGATCTCTCATCTGTGATCGAAACTCAGGCAGCCAGAGTCTCGGTTCCTGCTGAACACATGCCGGTCACCAAGATCCAAAAAGTATCATTACAGTTTACGGAAACGGTTGAACCGGATTACTCTACTGAAATCTCTCATTCTACAAGGCAGTCGTTGTCTGTTTACGGCAGTATCTCGCTGGCTCTGGCCGGGAATCCGGATCTGGTCGCGCTGCGTGAAACGGAACAGGTCGGCGTTGCCACCGTGGGAGTCGCGGAAACTTATCCGTTCAATCCGATACTCCAGGCGCAGGTCACTCCCGGCCAGTACTTTCCGGGAGGAGGACCAACAGGGAATGCCTATCATTACGTCTTACTGATGCAGCGGATTCAACTGGCCCATCAGCAGCAGTTTCGCGAAGATGCAGCGCATTCAGCATTAAACGGCGTGCGCTGGAATATTCATCAGGCGGAACTTCAGGCAACATCTTTGACAGCACAATTATATTTCACGGCTCTTTATCAACGCGGGCTGCTGGAAGTGGCTCAGGCCAGTCAGGATAATAACGAGCGTTTGCTGGCAGCGTTGTCAAAGCGATTTGATGCGGGCGATATTTCCGGCGCGGATCTGGCGACGGTGCGCATCGATACACGTGCCACGAGCCAGCAGCTCAGGCTGGCTGAAGCCAACTATCAGTCTTCACTGCGTAATCTTCGACGTCAGCTCGGACTGCCGCCCGATTCCCCGGAGGAAATTGCAGGCGACCTGCGAACAACCCAATGGCTGCTGCCTACTGCAGAGAACGATGGATCGATGAAGTCGGAAATCAATTTTCGAAGTGTGAATGAAGCACCAGACAATCGGGCCTGGATGACGAGCTGGGCGGCGTCTCGGCCGGATGTCCTCGTGGCACATGCCAATGTTGATGTCGCTTCTGCCGGCTTGAATCTTGCTTCCGCAGATCGGGTTCCCGATATCACAACGGGCCCGTATTATCAGCGCGACGCAAGTGGTTTGTATCATTTTGGCCTGCGCGCGGAATTGAGCCTGCCAATTATTAATACCGGCAGACCTCTCGAAACACAGCGTATGACCGAACTAAATCAGAGGACTGCAGTTTGGCGTCAGACACTCCTGAGAGCCGAACTGGAAGCACAGGCGGCTTTCGAACGATACAAACTCGCCTTTGACGTCCTTGCAAAAGAGAAAACGTTGAGCGCATCAGAACTGCCACAAGAGTTGCAGAGTCTGGAGAAACAATTCCTGGCAGGCGAAGTCGATGTCGTGCGAATCATTCAGGCGCGCACCAGCATTTTGCAGAATCAACGTGCCCAACTCGAATTGCTCAACGAACTCGCACAGTCTGCCGCTCTCTTAGTTGGAGCAACCGGCATGCCTCTGGAGCTGATCGTAGGACAGTAGTTGCTGTCACCTACGATTAGAATCGCAGCGATGATTTCAAAAAAATGAAGTGGTGTGAGAACGATTCTCTGAACGCTCATTGATTGCTCGGCTATTGTTGAATTTAGACTCGAGAAAATAAAATTCAGTACAGCCTCAATTTGATATTATCGCGAACAGCACAGTCTTGAAACAAGAGAACACTAAGCCGTATGACTGGTGTTACTCCTGGGGGCAGATTGCACAATCACTGGTATTACAATGCACAAAACAGGTCTTGGATTACCCCCATCTTCTCTAGGGTCCCAGTTTATGGTGTACTCAATGAACGCATTCGTGTATAATGTTTGGTCCCAACGGACATCGTTCTCGAGACGCACCAAACGCGCGGAGCGATGCCAGCGTACTTTTGATATACAAGACTTCTGATTTATTTCTCCAAGAGGATTTCGCTCGATGCCAACATCTCGACAAATAACGCGCCGCAATTTTCTGCAGGGAGCTGCCTTTGCAGGCGCTGCCAGTATTTTCTGCCCTTCGGCTGATCGCGCTTTCGGTTACCAGTCACCGAACGATCGTCCTGTCTTTGCAACTATTGGTCTTCGAAACCAGGGTTGGGGGATTACCTCGAAGTCATTTAAATTTGCTGATTTCGCGGCACTCGCTGATGTCGACGCGAATGTTCTCGCAGCCAACGTGGCAAAAACAGAAAAGAAACAGACCAAGAAGCCAGACGCCTACAAAGACTATCGGAAAGTTCTCGATCGAAAAGATATTGATGCCGTCATGATCGCTACACCCGACCATTGGCACACGAAGATCGCGGTTGAAGCGATGTATGCTGGCAAAGACGTCTATTGTGAAAAACCGTTGACTCTGACGATTGACGAAGGCAAGTTGATTGAAAAGGTCGTCAAGGAGACAGGCCGCGTCTTCCAGGTCGGCACGATGCAGCGATCGGAATCGGGACAGCGATTCCTGCAGGCCGTCGCATTGGTGAAGGCTGGTCGCATCGGTAAGGTCAAAAAGGTGACGTGCGGCATCAATGGTATGTCGGCTTCTCCTGTCATCCCGGTTGCTCCTGTTCCTCAAGAACTCGACTGGGATCTCTGGCTGGGACCGGCAGCGAAAGTGGATTACCGGGCGCTTCCCGAAATGCGTAAGGGTTACGGTGGTGGCGTACCGCTCTACAGTAATTGTCACTACGCCTTCCGAAACTGGCACGAGTACTCTGGTGGAAAACTGACCGACTGGGGCGCGCATCATGTTGACATTGCCTGCTGGGCACTTGGTGCCAGCGACACAGGGCCAAGTAAAGTGACGCCGCTCGAATTTTCATTGCCAGTGGAATACAAAGATGGAAACCCTGTGGTGCACGATCAGTACAACGCCGCCACAAAATTCAAAATCCAAGTTGATATGCCCGACGATGTGGAAATGATTATTACCAGCGAAGGTGATAACGGCATTCTCTTCGAAGGCACGAAAGGTCGGTTCTTTGTCAACCGTGGCAAGATCGTCGGGGCGCCTGTTGAAGACCTCAAAAAGAATCCACTGCCAGAAGGAGCCATCGAAGAAGTTTACGGCGGCAAGGTCAGCGCGAATCACACAGCCAACTTTATCGAGGCTATGAATTCTCGCAAGCAACCGATTTCCGACGTCTGGTCTCATAACCGCATGCTGGAGATCTGTCATCTCTCCAATATCGCCATGCGTCTGGATCGTGGAATTAAGTGGGATCCGGTCAAGCGAGAGGTGATCGGCGACGCCCAGGCGAACTCGTTCCTCTCACGCGAAAACCGCAAAGGTTACGAAATCAATATGTAGTCAGGAAGCAGGATTCGCGGATTCACTCGGCGAATCAACAACACCCATGATGAAGTTGGCAAGCATCGACTGAATTTGACGTTCGTCAACATTGTCGTGGTCTGCTGTACTACAAAAAACAATGGCTCGCAACACCTTAATTTACAAGGGGTTGTGAGCCATGTTTTTTGGGTATGGAAGGAGTCGGGGATAAAAGTCAATCATTTGGCGAGCCATTGGGCGCCATGTAATGTGCCATGCGTTTTATCGTTGCTGGAGTCGTGCGCTGTCTCTCCTGTTTTTTCATCAAACCGATATAGCAGAAGTGTCTGATTATCAATTTCAAAATCATCTTGAGGTGTGAACAGTTTGTGATAACGTTCGATGTTTGAAATTCGGAGCGCATGCATGCTACCTTCGAAGTAGTGCGAAACGTCTTTTTCTGAAGGCTGTATTCCTCCAATAAACAGCGGTTTCTGCTGACAGGACTCGATGATGTCTCTCAGGCGGGCAATCTGGCTGTCGCGCATTTTGAGAGTCTGGCAAGGGAGTCCATTCAAGAACATGGTCCAGTTTGCTCCATTCCACTGACAGGCGATATGTACGGGGTGATTGATGGCAACATTTCGGATGGACATCGTGGAGACAGGAACTTCCAGGGACTGCGGATCGAGCAGAGACCAGGTCCAATACTCACCATTATTTACATTATATTTCAGGCTGAGAGTCCCCCACTGAAATAATAGCTGGTGTGCCATTTTTTTCATTGTTTCAGGTGAGACCCAGGCTTCAATTGTGAAGGGGCCTTCAAATTTGTCCGGAAGTTTTGATTCGATCCAGTCGTCGCCATCAAAGCGAACTCCCCGGTTTGTGAGTTGTTTCTCAGGTGCCGGACTGATCGACCATTCGGCACCAGTAATTCGCGCATGATTATGCATTCCGCTGAGGTCATAAAGTATCCTGCCGTTGCCTTCTTCAAATCGGTACAAGGCAACAGTGGACTCATGCCGTGTGAGCAGGGGAGGTGGTTGGAACGCAGCGTTATAGACCGTTTTTTCGCTAATGCGCAGTTGCGAAATATTTCCCTGAAAACCATGGTGCTGTGAGTTTTCCAGCATCGAACTGGAACCGATTCGAAATGTCGATCTTAAATAGCGTGCCTCACGCGGGGCCCGTTGCTTTGAAACGTTTTCTGGAATACGCCCGTCAACAAAAATATTCAGTGTTGTTCCATCAAACACGCCTGCAATGTGATGATTCCCAGCCGAAATTACCGGAGAAAAGGCATGCCAGGTCCAGTCTCCCTGGCGGTAATACATGTGGACTCGATGGTTTTGCAGCACACAATACAGGGCGCGAAGGTGCGAATGCAGATCAAAGATGACCGCAGAGGCAAACTGGTCGTTCAAAGTCACAGCCGGGATGTCTGCCCAGCATTCAATGGTCAGTGGATCAGATCGCGTACGATAATCGTATACGGCCTCGGCAGTGTCGTCGATGCCATTGAAATGCAGAGAAAATTGATCAAGGCTGTCCAGGTTTTCCGTCTCCGGATTGAGCGTGGCACAAATCCGGAAGCCAGTTTGGGCATCCCGGGCTACCGGGACACGGCCTTCTCGATATGCAGAGCGACAATAGTCGGCCTCCTGACTGATGGAACCGCCTCGTATGATTCTATGAGTACCTGAATGGGGGCCGGTGGGATTGTTGATCGAGTCAGAGAAACTCTCTTCCGTCGAAAAATAGTCACGACACCATTCAGAGACGTTTCCATGCATGTCGTGTAGACCGAAGGCATTGGGCTGAAGTTTGCCACAGGGGTGGGTCTGCGTAGATTGAAACCAGCAGTATTTGGATAACTGGTTTCTATCGGACGTGTACCACATTGAAGTCGTTCCTGCACGGCAGGCGTATTCCCATTGTGACTCGGTGGGTAGATCGAAAACCAGTTGGGCCTGGTTTCTGGTCAACCAACTGCAGAAGTTTTTGGCATCATACCAGGTCAGGTTGGTAGCGGGATGATTTTCACTGAGCGCGCCCTTCAGGTCACTTGCCCAGGTAATTCGGGGATTCATTTCCGTCGTCTTAAAATCAGAACCACCCTGTCCGTCGATTTCCGCATCAGTTCTATAACGGGTTTGATCAACAAACTGGCGAAATTGTTTCCGTGAAATCTCGGTCTTGCTCAAATAGAAAGGACGGGTGATTCGTGTTCGTTGCTGAGCCAGGTTAGCCGTCAAAATACGAGGTTCTAATTTCTTCTGCTTTTCAGCAGCATCAGGACTTTGCAGCGAAGTTTCCAACGTTCCCATCATGAATTCACCCGGGGGAACTAACGCCAGCTCGATATCGGAATTATTTCCCATGGGGATTGATAAATCAGGTGGCAGCTTCAGGTGGTCTGCCCAGGCCAATTGAAGCTGCCGAATGCGCTCGGGGCTGTCATTGACCAGTACGGGATCCGGCATCTCGGCAGGCCATTTGAACTGGTCGTTTTTATCTGGAACTTTCTGGGGATCGAATTCTTCCCAGGTCGCTCCTACGATCTTCCCATCGCGACCATTACCGCTCTGATCAGATACAATCTTCCCGGAATCGCTATTGAAGTGGTACAGCAGAATGGTCGAGTCATTGGATGAGAGCCGTTTTTCTGGCGAAAAATCATCCAGGTAGATTGCGCCTTTTGAGAAGCGGCACTGATGCAGTAACCCAGCAAAACAGGCTTTTTTTTCGGCAACGGGCCGCCCAATGAGAGCCGGGTCTGGATTGGCACAGAGGTGGATTGGAATTGGAGAATGTCGATGTCGCCGCCGTATTGGGTAATTCAGCCCCTGCTTCTTGCCATCTACATACATCCCGATACTGATTCCATCATACACGGCAGCGATGTGTACTCGCTTTCCACAGCCAATCTGACGCGAGCGATTATGAGGAGCATAGTAGATGCCGTCATGGAACAGGAACTCCGGCATCGTTCCATCTTTCAATCGTAAGAGAAACCCTGCCGTCTCGGCGTTTGAAACAATTTCCATATTTCTGGGACGTTCTTCACAGTCTGGAGTCAGCCAGGCCTCAAAAGTGATCGGTTCCCCACTGTCGTAGACAAAAGGAGTTTCAACAAAATCGTCGATCCCATCAAACCGTAATGCAAACGGTTTTTGATTATCGGCATTCGCTGCAGGAAGTGGATGTGGAGCTATTGGAGCCACGATACTGGAATGTTCTGTCGAGCTACTGTCCTGTGAAGGGAAAGCCAGAAAGATCATGCAGCACAAGGTCAGCAGAGTGAGAGATGCCAGGACCCCATACCGTTTCCATTTTGTGGGTCCCTGCCCTGACTGTTTTTTCAGAATATCTTCAATGGAATTGGCAGCCCCCAGACGGCTCTGTAAAGCGGTAACCACTTCTTGTGCCGTCGGTCTTTGTTGCGGTTTCAATTCCAACATGGACTTTAATAGTTTTCGATCTGCCCGGCCAATATTCTGGAACTGGCTGGACGGATTGATGATTTCAAGGGTTTTCGTGTCACGATTCAGAGGGTGTCCTGTGAGTAGAAAGTACCAGACACAACCCAGGGAATAGATATCCGATTTCGTTGTCGCATTGCGTGCTGCGTTCCATTGTTCCGGAGAGACATAACTGATCTGCCCAAATCCTTGCCTGAGCGAGGTTAATTCGTAACTGTTGGAACGGTCTTCTGGTTCGAAGGCTAGTCCGAAGTCAGCGATCTGAACGTTTCCCTTTGTATTCAGAAGTAGATTTCCAGGGTGAATATCACGATGAACGATGCCTAGTTTGTGTACCGCAGTTAATCCGGAAGCGACCTGATACACAATGCTGGCACAAGCCCGTGAGGGCATGGAAAAATGGAGCTGCTCCATCCTCTCCTTCAAATTTTTTCCGTCCACGTACTCCTGCACAAAATAGGTAAAGCCATTTTCTTCACCTGCAAATAGCGCTTTGACTACATAAGGTGATTCAACTCGGGCAAGCATTTGCACTTCACGATCAAATCGCTCTGCCAGATCCTTCCACTCCTTTTGCCTTTCTGCATTGATCAGTTTCACAGCAACAGGGCGGATCAGGCGCGTATCGTAGCCTTTAAAAACACGTCCCATGCCACCGAAGCCAATCTCATATTCAAGCGAGATCTGGCCAATAGAGACTGGGGGAACTCTGAGGCTGTGGATCAGTGCATCAGGCTCGTCATCCAGGTTCTCCAATTTTTCTCTGCAATCAGTGCACGTACAGAAGTGCTGTGAGAGAGAATCGATTTCAGTAAAGCTGAGTTTTCCCAGGCTGTAGGCAGATATCGTCGCGATATTCGGACAGGCAGAGGAGTATAAGCCAACCACGAAATTATGTCCTTAGTACAGTTTCAGTTTTATTTATCCAACTCATCTTTAAGTTTATGTGTAGATTCCTACCTAAAATGTGACAGCCAATTGTTGGAAAATAATAAATTTTAATCTTCCCCCAGGAAATTACGAATTTTTCGGAGAGCGCGAGACTGAATTTGCCGGATATTGTCTGTCATCATTCCCGTTTCTTCGGCGATCTCCCTGGCAGATTTACCGGAAAGGAATAGCAGTTTCAAAACCTGTTTTTCATTGTCTGTCAATCCGGCTAATTCAATCACCCCCTCGGCAATATCTCTTTTTTCTTCTACCGTTTCGATGTTCTCATCAATCAGGTTTTGAAGGTGGTTCAGATTATCTGTGCCCCCTGTGCCAATGACCTGATTTTTGCGAAAGTGATTAGCGGAGACATTGCGCAAACATGACTTAAGAAGTCTGAGAAAACTGTGGCGCCCATATTCCAGACGAAGATCCTCAGTGGCCATTATTTTTACCACAGCTGCTAACGTTTCCTGAACAACATCTTCAGCATCCTCCCTGCTGTCCATCACACGATTTGCGATACGAAATAGAAGCCACTCAGACAATTCCATCAATCTGTTCGTGGAAGCCGGGTCTCCCTCTGAGGCATGGTTGATGAGATTTGTGGAAATAGACTCAATATTCATAATGGGGGATATTTTCCAAAATTATCGTTGAGATAACAAAATTTCTGTCACAAACCAGAGAAGTTGTCACACCTAGTAAAATGTAAACTGATGAATCGGTTTGGTTTTGTACTCTATGGGTATTTGTACTTATGGGAGTGTGTAAAAAGGTGTGATCTGGTCTTAAGGTCTCTGGGAAACTGTACTCTTTGTATCCATGTAAAAGACCCAATGCAAGATGAAGGATTATGTTTTGCACTAATGTAAGAAATAGCAGGGTTGTTGTTATATGTCTATTTTAAATAGTGTTCTTGTGTGATTTTGTGCCAAGTCAAGTGTTCGCATGAGTTGTTGTTGTAGCCTGTGTCATTTAGTTTTTGTGTAGTTATTCTGCTGTATATGTCAGTGCAAAACCTACAAGCAGGGCAAGCTGACTATGTTTTTCATATTGACACTTGACTGTGTGTATAGTGTTTGTGTACGCAATGGTGTTGTGTAATTTGAGTCATTGATATGCCGAAGGGCACACCCTCAACAATCTGCAATTGTGCTCACTCCCAGTTAAGTCTCCCAGAGACTGCATCATATTGCGGAATCTAATGAATCACTGCTTTCGAATATCACAACGATAAAGGAAATCATAATGTTGCTTACAAATTGGTTGAAGAATATATTCCATACCAAATCGATTCGCGCCAAGAATCGCCGACGGTTTAAGCCTCATGCTTTCCTTCCAGCAAAGTCGATGGCAACTGAATCTTTAGAGGATCGCACATTACTTACCTTTGCGTTCGCTCTTGCCGGGACGGATGTTACGTTTCTAGGGACTTCAGGTAACGATTCCTTGGTCCTCCGTGAAGATCTCTCGGGGCTCTTAGAATTTAGTACCAATGGCAGCGCCTTCTCGACGGATCTGGGGGGAGGTAGCACGGTCGCTGTGGCATTGATCACAAGCCTGACGATCAATGGCGGCAACAACAACGACATGGTCGATCTGTCTGATTTAGATGGTCTCGCTATCACGGCCCAGATCACTGGCGGGCATGGAAATGATTCATACGCGACTGGCTCCGCTGATGTTGAGTTCCTCTATTCCGGAAATAACAACAGCTCCGATACCTTTACCGCAAATGGTTCTGGCACAAGTACGATCTTGGCGCTCAATGACAACACGGTAATCGGCCTGGCTAGCGGCTTTGTTAACAGTGTGGATGTGATCGACATTGATGGCATGCAGAATGTGCGCGTCGATGGTACAAGTGGCAATGATGTGCTGAATTTTGCCGACGTAGATTTTGTAGGATATGACGACTCCTTCCAGGTTTACGGTGGCAATAACAACGACACGATTACGACCTCCAATAGTTCGGCTGGCGTGCGTTATCAGGGTGGTCACGGGAATGATCATTTCATTATCGGTGATGCTGATGTGACCTTCCTTTACACGGGGAATAACAATAGTTCCGACTCCTTCTCAGGGAATGATGGCGGTCAGACGAGTACGATCTTAGCGCTCAGTGACAACGCGGTGATTGGTCTGGCCAGCGGCTTCGATAACAGCGTGGATGTGATCAGTGACGGCGGGAAGTCAGGGGTCATCGTTTTGGGAACGGGCGGCAATGATACGCTCAATTTTGAGGATGTTGAATTTTCAAGTACGCTGCTGTTCAATTCGGGAAATAACCATGACACGGTGACCGCTTCGCTCGATCGCGGTCATACCATCACCTACGATGGGGCTCACGGCAATGATACGCTGTTTCTCTCATTGAGCGATGTTGAGGCCCAGGATCCTGTTGTGCAAGCCGCCCTGGCAGACTTTTTCGCCAACTATTCAACCATCAGTCCCTATACGTTTGGCATTGATGGGCCGAGTTCCGCCCTTGATGGTATTACTATTCAAAACTTTGAGTCCATCCTGATTCCACTGGTGGTCAGCGGGGCAGGAGATTATCGCGTGGTCCGCAACTCCTACGGGCCGGGTACTGCCGATGATGAAGTTGAAATTTATCGGGATGGGAATCTCATTGCCAATCAATTGTTGGATCGCACCAGTGAAGTTCGCGTGATCGGTGCTACCAATTCCGCTGACTCGTTGGAAGTTGATTTCAGCGGTGGCAATCCGATCCCTGTGAATGAAGTATTCTTCAATGGATTAGGGGGCAGTGGCTCCGATGAATTAATGATTACCAACGGGAGCCACACCGACTCGATCTATAACTACACCAATGCTCACGATGGTAGTATCATCTTGGATGATTCTGTCATTACCTACATTGGTCTGGAGCCCATTACCAATACCGGCACGACAGTCAACGCTGTTTTTAACCTCACCAATAGTGCCAATGTGGCTACCCTGACCGATAACGGGGCCACCTCCAGCCTGACGGGGACAAGTTTCGAGAACACTACATTCGCGAACCCCACCAATTCGTTAACAATCAATGGAAGCGGCGGGACGGACCAACTATTTATGGGGGGGGCCTATTCTGTAGGTCTTGATTTGATCATTGATGCCGAGGTTGTAACTCTGAATCACGATGTGACCGGAGCCTCTTTTTCCGCAACGGGGGCCACATCGCTCTCCACAGGAGCCAATGATGACATTCGCGCCACTGCGGGCAACATTGATATCACCGTATCGACCGGGAAGATTGACGTCCGTGGTCTGTTGTCTGCCCAAAACGGCGGACTTGGTACGATCACACTCAATTCTGCAAGCACGGTGAACGTTTCTGGCAGCGTGACCACTGATGGCGGCGATTTCACCTCTTCAGGAACGAAATCGACTTTGACGGCGGCGCTCCCGTGATGCCGGGACTGGGAAGCGATGGCGGAAACCCGATTCCTCTGGGCGGCGTGACCTTTAACGGATTGGGGGGCGCTGGCAGTGACACGCTCACTCTTGAAGGCGGTATCTTCGATTCGCTCACTTACAACTATGATAACGCCCATGATGGTGATATCGAACTTGTAGATGGCTCTGTCACTTCGACTGTTAATTTCGTGGGGCTTGATCCCATTACGGATACCACAACTGCAGCGGTAAAAACCTTTAATCTCCTGGGAGGAAATGATTCGATCGCACTGACTCGCGTTGATGCGACCACCTCATACTTATCAGGATCAACCATCGAAAACACCACCTTTACGAATCCCACAGATTCGCTGGTCATCAACGGCGGATTGGGTACTGATACCATCGCCGTCAACGGATCTGACCTTGATCTGGGAACGGCGGGAATCGATTTGACGGCCGAAACGATTAATGTTTATACCGGTCTCACAGCAGCATCGGTGGCCACCAGCGGCGTCAATCTCAGCGTGTCTAACAATCGTGATATCACCGTCTCAGGTATTCTGGGGAGTGGAGAAGGTATTGATATCAATCACACGGGCACCGTAAGCATGGGTGGCACCGATCTGTTCTCCAGTGCGGCGAACGCCAGTATTATCATCGTCGCCGGTGGTGGTATTAATGACGTAGCAGTCCGCTCGGTAACCACCAGCAATGGCGACTTCATCTCCACCGGCGGTCATCACTTCACCGCGGGTTCGAATATCAACACGGGGACGGGGATTGTCGATCTCAATCATGCCGGCGGGAATGTGGCCCTCTATGGAAATGTGACCGCCGGGGCGTTTGAGTCAAACGGCGGAAACTTGTCGGTGTCTAACAACAGGGACATCACTGTCTCAGGAAACAAAGACGGGCTCGGGATCAATGTGACCCACACGGGGACCGTGAGCCTTGCTGGAACAGACCTTGTTTCGACGGAAGAGTTAGCTGCAATCAACCTGCAGGCGGGCGTTGGTAATCACGATCTCAACTTAAGGTCGGCCACCACGAACAGTGGAGCGATCACCACCGCGGGAGGCCGTCACCTGACACTCGGTGGAAATCTGAACGCGGTGAATTCCGCTGTCTTTAGCAATCACGGAGGCACTGTCAATCTAGGAAATCATGATGTGACGGCGTCTTCCGTATCCATTTTTGCCGGGAGCGATCAACGGTGCAGCTTCATCTACGCTAACGGGAACGGGAGGCGTCACACTTGTCAGCAGCGGAAGCCTGAATTATACGGGCGACATTATTTCCGTATTCGGTAATGTTTCCGTTACCGCCAGCTTGGGAAGCATGAGCCTGGGCGACGTCACCGCAGGAGGATCATTTACTGCCATGGCTTCCACGGTCACCTTATTCGGCACATTAGACTTTGTCGGGATTGGGTTCGTCGTAGGAGACCTCATTGTCGCGTCATCTGGTGAACTTGTTTTCGACCTGATTGCTCCTGGAAACATATTCGATAGCTTGAACGTAATCGGAGCCCTGACTCTGAGCCCTGGTAATACCGTTACCGTTGATGTAGGAAATCCTTCGCTTGGTTTAACCGATGGTACTGGTCTTGTCCCCCTTGTCTCAGCCTCGGGCGGGGAGATGGGAACTATCTCCAATTTGCAGCTACAGGGGGATCCCATGGAGACGGCCAAAATAGATGCTGTATTCTCGGATGCGGCGGGAATTCTGGCATTGATCTGATTTTTTCAGTGTAGGAGATTTTAATTAACGCCCGGATGCTCATAAGGCATCTGGGCCTTTCCACTTTCCAATACGTACTACTACAAGGGAATTGGCGACACCAGCAGGAAGCATCATTTTCGAGAATTCTCAATTTTCGGATCGCCGGATGGGTGAGCAGGAGATCATCATGATTTGTAGGAGATTTGTGTTTCTAACCCGTTAGGCAGAGAACTATGAACATTGACCAGCTTGAGAAGAAAAAAACTCAACCCAGGGGTGTGATCATCCTCGAGTTGATACTCACGATGCCAATTTTGCTGATATGTGCAATCGCGATTGTCGAGTTCGGTGTGTTGCTGGCTCAGATCAAGCAGGTGGAACTTGCCAGTCGTGAAGGAGCTCGCCTTGCGGCTCAACAATCAACAGGCACTCTTCCGACGTCCATAGGGGATGTGGCCAACCGCGTGGAGCGGGTACTGCAGACAGGAGACATTCCTGGATATTGCCGGGTCATATTGCAACACAATGTACCCTCAGCAGGCAACCCGACCCAAACCACGGAGCCCTGTGAGTGCCCGGACCCAACCACTCCCCCCCTACCCTCTGGAACCAACATTGCGGCTGTTCGTGTTACGGTCTGCGTAGGAATGGAGAACTTGGCCCCCGATTTACTGGCGAGTTTCGGTTTTTCACTTGTCGGAAAAATCGTCTCGCAAACCACGACTTGGCCTTACATCCAGTCTGTGACTCAGGCTTATACGGGCAATATCTACCTCGCATGTACCATTCCCCCCGGTCCGGCTTCTATCACGTTGGTCGACCCCAATACCGCCAACCGATCTGTCACCTCGAGTTCGGGAACTGGAACTGGAGTTCCTCCATTAGGGGCGACCGATATTGTCTGGGACAATACCAACCAGCGGATCATCTATTCCGATCCATTTCGGCAATCGATTGTGGCCGTGGATCCAGCCACAGGCGATCGCACGATTCTTTCAGCGTCCTTTCCCCCTGGTATGCCCGTTGGGAGTGGTCCCGGATTGCTGAGCGTAACGGGTTTGGTCCTGGAACCCTCTGGTACGTTATTAGCGCTGACCAGTTTTTCCGGGTTGCTTCGCATCAATCCCGCGACGGGCGACCGGACCGTTCTCTCAAGCTCGATGGTGGGGTCCGGCCCCTTTTGGACCGTCGGTGGTGATACTGTTGCTATTAGCGCCGCAGACGGCATCTACGTCGTGGGACGCGCCCCGTTTGCCGGTGTGTATGAGGTGGACGCTGTGACGGGCAACCGAAATTTGATTACCGCAGATACACTCTCAACACCGGCACAATTGCAGATCGGCAATCCATCGGATGCCATTTTTAACGCATCCGGTAACCTGCTGATCGCCAGCAATCTCAATATTATTTCCGTAGACGTGACGACTGGAATGCGAACGCAAATCTCAGGAATCGGCAAAGGAACTGGGTCACCGATCGCGACCCCTCAAGGGATTGCCGTGCAGCAGGATGGGACAATTCTTGTGACTGACATCGTACTTGAGGCGGTGATGGCAGTCGACCCGATTACCGGCAACCGTACCGAGTTTTCGGGTCCCTCCGTTGGTACGGGCTCCAATTGTGGCCCGGGAATTCGCGATCTAACCATAGTGCCTTAGAGAGGACTGTAGGGCATTTTTACTTCTAACAATTCCTGTAGGCTGACCACCTTTCATGGTGGTCAGCGATCTAGCCCCTTAATCGTGAAGTCGGTTCTGAAATAGTGACAAGGATACGCGAACTCAGTTTAAGTCTCTCAGGTATGCATCAACCATCCGCCGATGTGTATGGTGTATATCAGAAACCAGCCGTCTGACTTCCTCGTGTTCTTCATCTTCGATTTCGTGTTCCAGCAGTTCCAGTTTTTCCCGTAGAAGTTGCGCTTTCCAATGATGATATTCACTGAGATTCAGTTTTCTTAAATAGACGCCCACTTCCAGCTTGCGTGTCCAGTCATCGTAGATTTCGATCCAGTATTTCGAATGCGATTTGTTTCCAGACAGCGCGCCGGAAAGAGCCTCTGTTTTTGCGATCGTCATTTCCTCGCAGACCACATCCGGAGCTGGATAAAAGGAAAAGCAGCCGACACCGCTGGAGATAATCAGACCGACGAGGATCAGTAGTCCCAGGACCGGCCCCGGGAGCACGATGTCATATTTGCTGGAACGAACAGGCTCCGTTTTTTTCAGCCAGGTTTCGATGCGGGAGTCACGGTCAAAGAACCTCAGGACAAATCCCACCAGGATCATACTAACCAGAATGATCGCGGAATAAATTTCATAGGGGTCAATCACATGTCCCAGTTTCTCTTTCGTGGTTTGATAGAAATTGCTCGTTCCTTTGCTGAAAGGCTGGCAATAAATGTCGAAAGCATGAGTGTGATCAGCTGGCTCGATATGCGTTGGGAAGAGCGGTTTTTCCACTCCATATGCCAGTCCGACAATGATCAGTAGTAGTAGGGAGAACCAGACGAGCGCTTTCTTCCAGTTGTAATTGCGAATGATCCAGGTCACCAGTCCCAGGTTCACCCCCGCTCCCAGCACTAGCAGAATAAAAGCAGCTCCCACAGAATTGGCATGTTGAAACATGGATCCCAACTGGGACATGGCCAGCATGGGAGTGGCATACACGGGAATGGCGACGCCGGTCATCAGTAGGGGAGCATAAGGATTGTCGTAGTTGACAGATCGTTGCAGGCTGCTTTGCGGCAATAATACACCCAGTAATGCAACGCCCGCCAGACCGATCAGGATGTAGATCAGGCTCGCCCCCGAAGCTTCTTTGGCAGCGCTGAAACCGACTGAGACGATTCGCTTAATTCCATAAGGGATTGCCTGATCATCGGCGGGTACTTCTGTTTTTTCGGGGAACAATCTGTCCCAGATCGTTCCCACCAGAGTGACAATCAACAGTGAGAAGAATGCAAAAGCAAGAATCGTAACCGGTTCAGACAGTGTTAGACCATAGAGTAGTGAGAGCGGGTTGAATAGTGGGGCAGACATGGCAAATGCGATGATGGTACCACCCGCCAATCCCGCTTTTTTCAACTCCCGAGCAACGGGGATCACACCCAAAGAACAGACCGGCAGCAGCATTCCGATGCCCCAGGCTCTAAGCAGAGCAGATTTGGTTCCTTCACCGAAAAACCTTCTGGTTTCTGCTGAGCCAAAAAAACGCTGAAAGATTGCCGCAATAAACAGGCCAGCCAGAATAAAGGGGGCTGCTTCCAGCAGGCATTGTACGAACCGGAGTGCGAATCCCCAGAAAATATATTCAATCATGATGGATCTCCTGTCAGTGATGAATTCAAAAAGTAGGTATTATCCGGTAATTAATTTGAGTCACTGAACTTGATTGGTTCAGAACGCGCGGAAAACTGATTCAACTTATCCACGAGGAGAAAGTATTGATTAACAAGATTCGCGTCGGCATCTTCGAAGTCGATCTGCTTGAAGACATTCTTCAAGTTCCCTGAGATCTGTTTCACTTCGTTCCACGCTGTATGTTTTAGCTCACTATCTGCTGCCATCTCGGGAATCCAAGAGATGATGTCAGTGAGTTCCTGTTTATGGACCTGGTACGTATCCGCATGGTTGTTTTCTAAAAGCGTTCTCATCCGCGTATCAACTTCTTTGACTGTCGCAGAAAATGAATCAGGTTTGTGTTCCGGGATATGGTGCTCAAGATGGTCATCTTCTACTCCAGATTGTGCCGTTTCCGTGCACCCGGACAGCAGGAAAAAGGAGAAACCGCATAAGTACAAAATTGTGACTGAACGGAGATGGTATTTCATCATCGGAACTTTTAAAAAGTGATTGTCAGTAGGAAAGTAAACGGGACCTTTACAAACTCAGATGTCAGATGTTTTTGGAATGGCATATTCCGGTAACTTAACGGAATTGAGAATCTCCTCGATGATCAACCGGTTCTCTGACTGATCATTCCCCAGTCGGACACTCAGGACTGGTTCTGCCGTTTCCAGAAGATCATCAGGAATCACGTAATTCCTCTGATTCAAAAAAGCACGTGCCTGGGCGACCCTCTGCCAGATCAATAAACCGCGGGGGCTTAATCCGAGTGTGACCTGGGGGTGCGATCTGGTAAGATTGCCGATCTGAACCAGATAACGCTGTACCGGCTCTGCGACAGAGATTGCCGCGATTTTCTGTTGTATTTGAAGCAGCTCTTTCTCATCGAACACGGAATTCATTTTAGAAGCAGTGACTGAATCGTTTTCGATGGCAGCTGCCAGTATCTGAATTTCATCGATTTCATCCGGATACCCGATGCTCAACTTCATGGAAAATCGGTCGAGTTGGGCTTCGGGAAGCGGATAGGTTCCATGCTGGTCGATTGGGTTCTGTGTGGCAATGACAAAATAGTCCTGAGATAACTGATAGCGGACCGCATCAACGGTAACCTGTCTTTCTGCCATCGCTTCCAGAAGTGCACTCTGCGTTCTGGGAGTCGCTCTGTTGATTTCATCTGCTAACATGATATCTGAAAAAACGGGGCCTTCACGAAATTCGAATTCATGTGTCTTCTGATTGAAAATACTGAAGCCGGTAATATCACTGGGCAGTAAATCAGGAGTACATTGCACTCTGGCAAACTTGCCTCCTATCATGCTGGCCAGCGATTTTGCCAGCATGGTTTTACCCAGTCCGGGATGGTCTTCCAGAAGCAGATGGCCTCTTGAAAGCAGGCAGATAATGACATTATCGATTACATCTGCTTTCCCTTTCAGAACCTGATTCAGAGAATCTCTTAACTGCTCGATTCTGGAATATTCCTGATCAAATTCCATTTTTGTGCTGACTTCTAAAAGTGATGACATAAATCTCTGCCTCTAAAAAATACGAATGAATCTAAGTCTCAAGGAGAATATTTCTTCCAGCAGGCTTCATTGATGATTCTGTTACAACAGTCTCGAATCTGCTCCGTTCCGGGGCCACTCGAATCATCGGATGCACACGGAGCAAAGGAGGCCCAGTTAACATATTGAGCCAGTTCTAAAAGACAGGCAGTGTTGATCGAAAAATTTCCTGCATGCAGCCGCAGCCACTGGCTGAGGGGCATGGTGACGGGGCGTTTCTGCTCTTTACTACGCACTCTCAATTCAAGCAGCCATAAGGTTCTGAAAATGAACCGTCTGGTATCTTGAGTTCGGAAAACCTTGAGCCAGCCAGTCACCAGAAAATCGGTCATCTGATACCGAAGTAAGAATGAGGTAATCAGAATACCCAAGGTGAGTAAAAATGAAATCAAATGGATCTGAATCCAGCCTGAGATAGCCAGAAGTGCTTCAACCGTTCTTTCGTATAACGACAGTGGTGGCCCCAGAACGGTGTATCCTGCCGTTGGTTCAATCGTGCACCAATCGGCAGCACCGAGGCCTATTTTAACTTCCACCCAAAAATGCACGTCATCAGAATGAACAGGTGTGTGATCGGATTTCAAATCATAATCATTCGGGCTGGCATAAAATCCACTCACCAGCCTTGTCGAATATCCCAGAGATCGGAGCATCAAGGCAGCAGACGAGGCAATCAGATAGTCCGGGCCCGCTTTGCGTTCAAACAAGAACTGACGGAGGGGAAGCGCCTGCTTTCCATCATAGGTTATCGTACGATCGTGTTGAAAATGATTGCGATGAAATTGCTCGATGCATCTGATCCTTTCCCAGTCGTTCTCCACTCCGGTTACCAGATCTTCTGCCCGTTTTTTGATTTCTGACATTACTGGCAGTTCTGGCAAGGCAACATAGTGTTTCTGCTGGTGGGACAAGGCGGCGTATTTGGCATCGTGATACTCAATCTGTTTTCGGTCCGGAAAATGGCTAATCAGGTGGATGGGAACCAGCCGGGGTAATTCCTTACGATCGAGCTTCACAATACTTTCCTGATACCAGTCGAACATGTCGACTCGGTCCACTAAATCAATATGAATCTCTTTCAGGTGCAGTGGAGCGGGGAGCTGATTTGATTTCAAGTGATTATTGGTGATGACATGGAGTTCATTTCTGCATTCCTGAGCCAGGGTCTGCGCTTTTGTGCTCACAACGATATATGGTTTTTCAAAGCGTTCTTTCAGGGAAAAATGTTTCTTGAAATCTGCATTTAATGGCTCGCTGAACCAATTCACTCCATCGAAAATGTCGTACGTATCCATTCTAAGATGCAGGGGAGTTCTGCCAGATACATGCAGCAGTGCGTCTGATTGAATGCCTTCTGCCGAATTCTGTTGTGCGGGCTTTTCTTTTCTTGCAGTGGAGAAGTGGCGGTTTATATTTTCCGAATCAGGCAGTTCTTTTTCCTCAATGTTCTGATCCTGCATTTTTAAGCCGATGGCGCGGTCAATATTTTTCGAAATTTCGCCTTCCTCGTTGTAGGTATCGAACATGATGTCATAGAGACTGGGGGTGTCTGATGACATGAATGGCGCATTTTCGAGGGGCGCAAAGCTGCGGATATCATATTTTCCTGCAACCAGCAGCTCGCCATCGCCGAGTCCGTCCCTGGCGTAGAGATCGCCTCGACTATCTCCACCGGAACTGGGCATGATTCCCTTAAAGGCATGGACGACCGGATTTTCTCCGGAAAACGAGACGATCAAAAACAGAATCAATGCGAGTGTGGACAACATCAGATATTTGCCCAGGCTCTGCTTCTTTACAGCCGGGATTAGAGCTACTCTGAGACTGTTCCAGTAGGAATAAAACAGCCAGAAAAACCCCAGCATCAGTTCCAGCCCCACGAGGATGACCATATCAGTGCTGGAATAAGAGGTTGCGGCACTGATAATTAAAAAGATCGATCCCCAGGTGGCAAACTGTTGGTATTTCTTCCAGCAACCGGCTGCAGCCATCACTAAAATGGTGTTCTTGACTGCGAACATCAAGATCAACTCGAAGAGTCTGCCTTCGCCTAAAAAAGTGCGTCTGATCGGTTCCCATACCAGACTCAGCAGCATAATGGCTAACAAAATCAAAGAAACAGATGACTCCGCGACATGTTTTCTTTTCAGAGATGCGAAATACCGCGTGCCCAGTAACGCCACAGTGGCTTCCATCAGAAAGTTGAATCCAATCCAGAAATGTGAATATCTGCCATTTGCGTCAGATATTGACAAAGCCAAAGCCCCCGTCAATACCATCGCGATGGTTACGAAATGCAGGATACGGCTTTCGGGTATCGTTTTCGGTTCAGCTTGCATAGCAGGCTTTCTTCCAGCGATCAGAGAATGTATTTTCCCGACTTTCTTCCGGGCTGTGTAACCGAATCCATGGTTCGCATTGGCAGGCAGGATCATTCTCGAATTCTTGCTGCGGCGAATCCTGAACGACAATCATTTTCGAGTGATAACGAGAGTGCGACCCCTGCGTATTCTTCATGTATCCTTTCGTGTTCGTGATTACGAACTGGGGCATTGGAGAATTTGCAATCAATTGGCTAGTGGCCTGAAGACCATCAACTGGAACACGAGCAAGTTCATCAAGCAGTTTTTGCAGTTCTTTGTGGTTACCATCACAGCGAAACAGTTTGTTTCCCACAAGACATTCAACGCATGCATGTTGTTTTAAAAGGGAACTGCAGATACTTGCCGTGATTCGAATTACGGCCTCCAGGGAATCCCGGTTTTCGCTTTGATAGTTCGACTGATGGATGTCGGGAATCACTCTCATTGCGCAGACGGCTGCAGCTTGGCGTTCTGTGACAATCATTTGACCCTGCCTGGCAGATTGTGCCCAGTGAACCCGCCTCAAAGAATCTCCCAGGCGAAACTGTCTGGTGCCAATCACGTCACCATAATCACCTGCACGATGAGATGCAAAACGATCTTCGCTGGAACTGACCTCCCTGAGCTCTGGCATGAAAGCCAGTTGTGATATTTCAGGCCAGACGATCAGAACGGATTCGACAGAAAGCGGGATTCTCCTTTTAAACAATCCAAACGGGAACGCCGTCTCCAGGAATGCCGTTTTTGTTGAATAAACGCCTCGTTTTCTGGGGATAAATTCCCAGGTATACTCAGTTGTTTCCCAACCCGGGATACACTCAATAGCAACTTCACACAAGTGGTCTGAGTGTTCTGAAAATGGATGTCGCAGGTAAACACCCCAGGCAGGCCAGGGCCAGTTGTTTTTCACGATCAGACTGGTGCTCACTGATTCGCCGCATTTTGTGCGAATCTTATTGAATGAGAGTTCGGCGGAAAGGCCCTTCACACTGATCCAAGGCCACAGTACGCCAACCAGTATGATTAATGAAATCGCAGCGGCAATATAAAGAATCGTGGAATTGACCAGTAAACCACAAACAAACGCTGTAAGAATACTGATTGCCAGGCACCAGAATGGATTCTTCATCCAGTCAACCCATTGATTGTATTGGGGGCAGAAGTCATGGTGCAGCAGTTGATTTAATGAGCGTAAGACCGAATCATCATATTCAAGCTTTAATTTCGTCTCTTGTTCATCAAACTCTGACATAAAGCACCTGCAGCTCAGAAAGGGATATTCAGATCGGCTCACACATTGCTGGCCAATTATTTTCACATGTCTAATGTAAGTTAATGTGGTAATGCAAAATGATTGTAATATCGTTGAGAGTGCATCAGGGTGAATCGGTATCCAGGCTACTGTGGTGGATTATGAAAAGGGCTTCCTTGCCCTTCAGATAACAGAAAAGATCCATCTTTATATTCCACGCAGCTCCAGGATATTTTATTCAACGTGTTTTTAATCCAGTAAAAACGCCGTCTGTGTTTAGCCCCATGGTAAACTTCAGGAGTGCCATGCAACTCAGGACTTCCGACCATACTGGGATTTGATTTAAAATAGTGTGTCAGCAAAATTCCGTCGCTGTTTCCGATGGATGTTTCTTTCTGCCATTTCATGCTATCAATCTCCAGAACATCTGGTGCCACGATGGAAGCTGGTTCTTCTTGAGGTCTCTCGTTCATGGAGCAGCCGATGACCAGGCAGAAACACACAAGTAAAGCACAGAAGAAACAAACGGAATCTGTTAGTTGCGTAAAAAAATACATTGGCAAAATCAACGAATAGGAATACAAAAATAAAACGAGCTACGCCGTCAGTAAAAATGGGGATCTGGTTAACTAAAATTCGCCGAGGACTTTGCCATCAGCTCGGTTAAACAGGTTGCGCAATGTTTCCAGGTCGATGTTTTCACCTAAAAAGCGAACACTTCCATCGCAGAGAAGAATATTGGCACCGCCTACATGCAGACTCCGTGCTCCCGATACAATCTCTCCATGGTGAACTACATCAGGAGAAAATGAATTAGGCGGAAGATAACCATGTACCAGAGTGCTGTAACCCAGACCCTGGATCCACGTACTCGCACGCCCACCCTCATATCTTGTAGCTGCTCTGGAAACCAGATCATCAGAGATTGCAGAACAGGGACCGCCGCCACTGACACGTTTCATTTGACGATCAGGATTTAACAGCATTGTTGTGTCGGGGCCTCTGTCTCCAAACAAGGTTTCCGCCATAAAGATCGTATTTGTTGTTCCGTCTGTAACATCACGCAGACGCGTGGACGAGCCCCGCCAGAACAGGCCATCGTTTTCAGTCGTACAATACTGAGTGTTAAGTCCGGAACCACCATTGACCATGTAATTGGAGCCAGCCCACACAGCCCCGTTGGAATCGGTATAAAATACATTACCGGCGTCGCTGGGGCACATGAAAATCGGGATGGTCTGCTTGACGACATGCACCAGAGCAGGATTCAGTGCTGCTGCCCAGGGGGAGCCTGACAGGAGAGGCTCTCTGAAGTCAATCAGGTTATGCAGATTTGCCTGGTCGATATACGGGAGCAGCTGGGCAGAAGGTGAATAGCCATAAAGTGAATCGGATGCTAACAGCGGCAGTCGGGAGTGAGTTTCGTAATAATTGTGTAACGCCAACCCCATCTGCTTCAGATTGTTTTTACACTGTGTCCGTCTCGCAGCTTCTCGCGCCATCTGGACCGCTGGGAGCAGCAGAGCAAGTAAGATCGCGATGATGGCAATCACGACCAGTAATTCGATGAGCGTAAAGCCCCGGTGTTTTCTGTTCATCTTTCCTCCAGGAAGGATCTGCGAATAATCAAAATTAAATCCGGCGTGTTGCGATGGCTTGCCTGATACTGAGTCGCTATAAAATGCACAATATCATTAATAGCCAGGTAGATGCAAATGCAAAACAGTTGCATTGATGTGTTTTTAAGAAATAGTACTCTTAGCTGCGGCAGTGGGGAGCAACGGCAGGATCGGTTTGGGGGGGAAGTAAGAGGGATCAATCAGTCCCAATGCGCAAGGGAAGTGTTTGCCCCATTCAGAAACGCAGAATGGGGCCTTTTTTAACTAGAATTCGTGCTGTTCCTGTAGGTCTACTTCAATGATTCCGTTTCGTTTTGCGCTCTCAAAATGCTGGAGCAAAATCCAATACTCAGGAATACAAAGCACAACAGGATCACCAGGGCCGGGTTCCTGTCTGGAAAATTCTCTGTTTCAATCATCTCTTCGCGCACTTCGCTCATTTCAATCCCCTCAACTTCGGGCAGAGATTGTGTCGGCTGAAGTGCTGATGATAAAGCAAGCTGGTAGTCAGACAGTGTCTGGGGGCTTGTTTCGTTGCCCGGAGCGTTCAGTTGCTGATTCAGGAATTTGTGAAAGGCTTGATTGCCACAAGTTTCATACGAGCAGGCTGCCCCATATTCGGCTAACAGTTCCGTATGGACTTCAGCCAGTCTCTGTAAAACTTCTTTTTCTGGTGACCAGTAACCTTTCCGGGCTGTCTCCAGCATTACTGCTGTCATATCTTGTAAGGCATACGGATTATTTTCTTCGAAGTACTCCCGCATTTTTAAGTCATGCTTATCTTCAATGTAGACACGGTAGGTTTCATCCCACATGTCCTTACTGATCGCCACAGGCTGCATCACATTCCAGTCGTCCCTGGCTGAGGCGCCTCCTGCTTTCAATGCCTGTTCCGTCTGTGCTGTTCCCTCACGAACGAAATTCGGTATGTTGAAAATTCTTTGTGATGAATCGAAGTCGTACGACTGATCGTCTTGTTTTGTTTCTTGTCGTTCTTTCTTCCGTTTGTGCGAATTCTGCGAATCAGAGGGTGACTGGGCCTTACTTTCAGGTTGCTGTGAGCTATCCGAATTGTTCTTTTTTTGCATTGCACCAGAGAGACCGTCCGGTTTTCGCCCTTGGTTTTGGGAATGTTTCTTTTTCTTCTTTCAAGGCTGCCTGGATTTTTGTACGTTCTTTTTCACTGAAGAGCGTTTCCGTTATTAAGTTTCCGACGAGAACTTCAGTGACAAACTGCCGGGCCAGATCCTGTCGGCACTCCATTGAGTCCTGGTCTGTCTCTTTACCCAGCGCAGACAGAAGTTGATCGACTCCCTGCTCTCCCAGCATCGCCGTGCGCAGTTCGTGATCTCTAGCGGCGGCTTCATCCCGAAATCGATGTCCCACCTTGGAAGAGTCTTTCGGACGGAGATGATGTCCTGCGTTTCGTTGCCGAAAGTAATTGACTATTCCCAGGAGCGAGAATTCGCGCAAAAATATCTGGAAGGTTGTGACAAACAGCAAAGCTGTCACCCACGATTGACATTGAGCGATCTGCGGAAGGAAACTGGATTGTCAAAACTAAAGTACTGGAAGCTTAATCGCCATTCTGCTGGTTAGACAAACGCATTCAGCTTCTCCATCCAGCGTTGTACCTGCATTGCATCTGAGTAGGTCGCCCCGGTGGGCACTGCTTCCACGTTACGCACAACCCGACAGAAGCAACGCAACTCCTCAGCCATCATTCCGCTGGGTGGGTTGGCACGCACTTCCAACGCCAGAGGCCAGGAGGCTTCACTGTCCCAGACAGATATCGGTCGTGGGTTAGGTTCAATGCGAGCAGACCAACCCACACCAAACACTTCGGTTCTATCAAACCCGCGCGGCGGCATCCCTGCGGGAGTTAAATACGAGGCAGCAAACGATGCCACCGGACCGCCGTTCCACTTGAGTTGTGCCAGAGCCAGATCAATGTCGCCTGTGGCTGTTCGATGAAATTGTGCACTGAAATGATCCGGTTCCGCACGATCGAGTAACACCTGTGTCGCATACAGGTCATGCACCATCGCAGCATGTAATGGGTTCTCGCCTGGAAAGTTCTCAATAATGCTCGCCGGTCGATGTCGTACGCAATCAATATAAGAAATCGAGCCACGTTCGCGGGCGACCTCCCGCAGCTCTTGATACTCGCTGTTAAACAGCACGATGTGTCCTATCATCAGGTTACTGGAATCGAGCCGCACCAGTGGAGCAAGGCTTTCTGCTTCTTCCAGACTATCTGCAATCGGCTTTTCCAACAGCACCACTTTGTCACGTTCGAGGAGTTCTCGCGCGACAGTCACGTGTGACTGCGTCGTACAGGCGACAACCCACGCCTCTGCGCCAGACTCCTCAATCGCCTGAGTCAGATTCGTCCACCCTGGCACATCGGGAAGTTCTTTGCTGATTGCGGCAAGGCTCTCCTGCCGACGCGCCACCACCCCCACCAGTTCCGCTTCTGCCAGCCGAGATAACGTCAATGAATGCAATCGCCCAAACCGACCCAAGCCAATGACACCTATTTTTACCGGCTTAAAACTCTTTGTAGGCATCGGTTATCCTCAGGTTTGATTGATATTTTATTCGCAGATAGACGCAGGATTTGCAGGTGGCTTTACAATATAGAAAATCTAATTTCACCATCAAGGCTCAACGACACTAAAATTATCAGGTTAGAAACCAACAGCCATTCACGGTATACCTGCTCGGACTCATGTCAGTGCTTTCAGCAGAGTTTGTTGTCAAAGATCTATTGGCTACGAGACTTAACGTGCGACAGTCTATTAGTACCCGACGATCGAAGGCACTGATTACTTTACTGATCGGACTCTCACCTTGGGCTACCTCCATGGCTAACTCACTCAGAACGCACCGATTCATTGATCAATTAATTACGATAATGCCGATAATTGTACCGGACTCACAACACGGATCACAGGTGTTATTGGGTGACTTGCTGCAAAGATCCATGGTGTTGCGCCCCCGTTTCGGGTAACATAATATATGTCAGGTTAAGGCTCTTGATTAGGCTTTGTGCGTATTGAAAGTCCTCATAGCCGCTTATTGAAGCGATTTTCAAACGCCGAGACTTTTAAGAGGATTCAAAGTTTCCTTTTGATATTGAACAGACTGCTCGCATGAACAATACAATCAATCGCCGTCGATTTATAATTCGGTCTGTTGCCGGATCTCTTGCTTTGCCTGGTCTGCCATCTTTGATGACGGGCTCACTTGCAGGTAATTCAACGATTACCGAGTCTCGCGGGGCGGGTGCAGGTGCTCAAAGGTTTGTTGCCGTCGGTAACTTACTCGGTTTTCAACAGAAGCATTTTTTTCCTGAGAAAGCAGGCAAAGCGTTTGAAGAGACGCCGTTGCTTAAACCTCTTGCAGCGAATCGTGATCAGCTTACGGTCTATCGCGGACTCGATCATGGACTTCGCGGTGGTCACTTTGCCGTGCATACGTTTCTGTCGGGTTTGCTCCATCACGAGTCCAAGAACCGCACAGACGGCAACGTCACCATTGATCAATTCATCGCTGATGAAGTCGGAAATCAGACACGATTTCCGTCGCTCACGGTCGGGTCTGAAGGCGGGATCCACGGTGGCTGCCAACTTTCATGGACGAAGTCAGGGGTTCGGGTTCCACCGATTACGGGGCCGGCGGAATTATTTGACCAATTATTCATGGCGGATTCGCGACAACTTCAGGTACAGAAAGTGAAGGAGAATTCACTGCAAGCGTCGATTCTTGATTCGATTCACGACGAGGCTCGTTCCCTTTCGAAACGAGTGAATAGTGAAGACAAAGCGAAACTGGATGAGTATTTCAGTTCCATTCGCGATGTCGAAAAACGACTGAAGCTCCGCCAGGTCTGGGCTGATCAGCCTAAGCCGAAGGCGCCATTCGACAAGCCCGCCGATAAGAACACGGTTGAGGACCTGCCCATGCTCTACGAGTTGATCGCGCTCGCGTTGCAGACAGATTCAACACGTATCGCAACACTTGAAATTGGCGGCAGCTTTTTGCCACAACACTTGGGTATTAATAAATCCTATCATGGTCTGTCGCATCACGGTAATGACGCAGAGGCGATCGCGCACCTGGTCACTCTTGAGCAATATCAACTCAAACAATTTGGGAAATTTTTGACCCGTCTGGCTGGCATACCAGATGGGGAGAAAACACTACTTGATTCGACCGCGGTACTGTTCGGCAGCGGCATGGGGAGCGCAAACTCACACACCAACTCAGACTTACCAATCATTCTGGCTGGAGGCGGGTATGGGAGTGGTGAATTCAAGAAAGCCCCCTCTAAAGGCCCGGGCAAGGTCCCGTTGTGCAACCTTTACCTTGATATCGCTCAGAAAATGGGCGTTGAGAAGGAATCATTCGGAACGAGCACCGGAAAGTTTTCCTAACGATGAATACGCAATTCTTTAAGGCGATCCGGATGAGAGCATTTCGCGTCGTTTGCGGATTAGCTATCGGCGTTTCCCTGCTGTCGCCTTGCTCTGCGGAAGAGACGCAGAACAAGCACAATGCGGCAGTCACCAGGCTTTTGGGTAAATACTGTCTTCAGTGCCATGACATCGCGACCGCCGATGGTGAGCGCGAGTTTGAATCGTTTTCACTGCCAATCAAAACTGAGCAGCAGCTGATCACCGCCGATGGAATTATCGATCAGGTCACACTTCGGAAGATGCCACCAGAAGAATCGGACCAGCCGACCGATGAAGAGAGACTCGTTTTAATCGGTGCCTTGCGAGATAGCATTCAGGAAGCACGAAGCCAATTTGAAAGCACTGGGGGACGCACCATCATGCGTCGACTTTCCAATCGCGAATATGAAAATACCCTGGCGACTCTGTTTGGTCGTCGTGTCGACACACTGGGATTAACTGCGGACTTCCCGCAGGAAGAGACCAGTCAGCACATGGACAATATCGGTGAGTCGCTGGTGACTTCCGGATTCCTGTTGGATCAGTATTTTCAAGCAGCATCCCGGCTGGTCGAGGCTCGTCTTGGAAAACCTGTGATGAAACCAAAGTCGTGGCACTTCACTGACAATTTCAAACAGTACGAAGAACTGTCGGGCTCTCATCGAAGTGTCTTCAAATATCGGTATCTCTGTCTCTACGAACAGCCCAACACAGACACGCGTCAAGGTGGCTATGGGCACATCGAAGATTTCCTGGCGGGTGTACCGGTCTCAGGACTTTATGACATTCAAGTTCATGCTCAAGCGATGCACCGCGATACTCACTACGATCCCAAGATTTTCCGCATCGACTTTTCAGAACCCTTTCAATTGGCCGTGGTTCCCGGTGATGTGAAGAAGGGACATATCCATTATCCCCAATCGATCGAACCGATCCTGGCAAGCGATGTTGTTCCGGATGACAAACCAGAGTGGTTGAACTTTCGTGTCTGGCTTGAAGTGGGACAGACACCTCGCTTCATTTTTCCAAACGGACCTTATGAGTCGCGGGCATCGGTCATCTCAGTCAACAAACGCTACAAAGATGAATTTAAGAATCCGGATACCGGTGTCAGCCGGAAGGCTCTGCTTCGCGAGGGAAAGCTGCCTCATATCAGGATCGGCGAAATCAAAATCCATGGTCCGATTACAGAACCAGTCGGCAGCAAAGAAGAAGTCGCGGTATTCGGGAATCATGGGTTTCAGGAAGACCATGCTTTTGAACAACTCTTTGTCTTTGCAAAAAAAGCCTATCGGCGTCCGTTGAACGAATCCGATCAACGGCGGATCAAAGTGCTCTACGAACAGCGATTGTCCGAGCAAGCGACGCCACGTCAAGCGGCTCTTGATACATTGAAGATGATACTATGCTCTCCCTCGTTTTTATACCTCAGCGAAATTACTCCAGAGGATGAGCTCGAGTTACACCCGTATGATCTTGCGTCCCGTCTTTCCTATGCTTTATGGACAGCACCGCCTGATGAAGAATTGTTCGCCGCGGCCGCTTCTGGTCGCTTGAAGGATAAGGATGAATTGAACAAGCAGGTTCTACGTCTGCTAAAAGATCCGCGCTCTAATGAATTCGTCAATGGTTTTCTTGACAGCTGGCTCAATCTTCGAGCAATCGGTGATCTGCCTCCACCACGAAAAACTGCCTGGGAATACTACGCTCAGAACTTGCCTGAATCAATGAAACAGGAGGCACGATTGTTTTTCCGTTCCCTGCTTGACGAGAACGGATCTGTGGCGAATTTTCTGGACGCTGATTATACATTTGTTGACAAGAAATTGGCCAATCTCTACCGGTTACCAGAGAAAGACACGCTACGACTGAATGATGGCTTTCAACGGGTCAAGCTCACTGGGACCAAGCAGCGTGGAGGGTTGTTAGGCATGGCTGGCGTCCTGACGGTCAGCGCCAATGGCGTCGATACCTCTCCGGTAACGCGAGGTGTCTGGGTTCTCGAAAATATATTCGGAACACCATCACCACCTCCGCCGGACGAAGTGCCTGCCATCGAGGCTGATGTCAGTGGAGCAACGACAATTCGTGATAGACTGGCAAAACACAGCACGGACCAAACGTGTTACGTCTGTCATCGAAACATCGATCCACACGGTCACGCACTTGAATCATTTGGCCCCATCGGCCGGTGGCGAGACAAGTACCCCAAACCGAAAAGAAAAGGAGTCGGTCCAAAGGTCGATCCGACAGGCAAACTTCCTTCTGGCGAAACATTCACTGATTTTGCGAGCTTTAAACATGTGCTGCTCGAAAACCGACTTGATCAGTTCGCCCTCTGTCTTATCGAGAAGCTACTCACCTACTCAACCGGACGACAGATGGAACGGTCCGACCAGTTCGAGATCGAAGACATACTGAAACGTGTGAAAGCCAAACACTACGGTCTGCAAACAATCGTGATCGAAGTCATGACTTCCCAAATCTTACGATCGCGATGAAACAATCAGCAAATTTGTAGTCCCTAGGCCTGCTAGGAGCAAAGTTGCGTCAGGTACAAATCAGGCGTTTCTGCACAGGGACAAAAACGGGACAAGTGGGGGCACAAAAAAACGATGGCTCGCAAACCCCCCTAATTTATGTGAGGATGCGAGCCATCGTTCTTTGGATGCGGAGAGAGGGGGATTCTCTGAACGCTCATTTGTTGCCGGGCTTCCCATGTGTTTGAGTCCGTAATAATAGACTTATTCTACAGACCGTCAAGAACTATTATTACGTAATAATTCATTTAAGGCAAAAAGGAATGCCACAAAAGTGCCACAAAGATTTGAGCTACTCGGTAGTATAGTCGAATGAGTCCCCTCAGCTTTTAGTGGTTGCCAGTGCGCAGTTCGTGATCTCCAACGGCGAATTCACCCTGTGGTCGCTGTTCACCTTGCAAGAGCCATTTCGGGTGGCAATGATCCCTGTGTTTCATTGCCGAAAGGACTGGACTATTCCCAAGTGCGAGAACTCGCGCAAGAATGTCGGGACAAACAGCATGGCAGCGATTTTAGGATGAAGCTTCCGTAGCAGATCATGAATTGCGCGGACCATCCATCCAAACTCTGCACCTCGCACACTCAACTACTGACCGTAAGAAGTTCCTCACACATCCGACAGATCTCAGCTCGTTTCGCATCCATCCGTGATTCTCTCGCCGCGAGTCGTACCTCCTGAAGTTGCCGCGGTATCTCTTTACCGGATCCAAAGTACATCTCGTCAGGCGTCTGCCCTTGGAACGCGAAATGTGATAAATGCGTGTTTTGTTGCTCCATAGTGAACACGATCAGTTTCTCGATCATTTGCGCAGAATCCAGTTCATTCAAATAAAGCCATTAGTGCTTAAGCACGCGCAACCATAATTCGATGAGCGAGTTGGAATATTGAGTTTCGGTCTGTGCCAGGACTCGTTTCAATAGTCCGGACTCGATGATCTCATCGACGAATACGATTGGCTTTTCCACTAGCGAGAACTCGCGCGAAAATGAAGGGAATGCGTGGCAAACAGGACTGCAGATTTCACAGACATAAAACGTATTGGCTTCGGAACCAGAAACTTTTTCTTACCTTGTAATCTTCTTTTGCTGTTGAAACATCCATTCCATCATCGCACTTGGTTCTTGAAACGCCTCACTCCAGCAGTTATGTCCAACTCCTGGTAATTCATGATAAATGATATTTCCATTTTTTTTCTGAATCGCTTCGACCATATTTCTTGAAGAAGAAACGTCAATAACATTATCTGCATCTCCATGTACGACCCAGAAAGGGATCTTTGTAAGCAAAGAAGCCGTCGCAGGATCAGCCTGACCACAAAAAGGAGCAACTCCTGCAAAGATATCTGGTTCGTAGGCAGCAAAGCTCCAGCAGCCGTTCCCTCCCATGGAAAGCCCGATCAGATAAATCCGACTGCGATTTATGTTCTCATACTCATTCATCGTTTTTTCTAAAGCAGCGTACAGTAACTCAATCATATCCAACTCTTCCCACCAGCGTTCTCGTGGACACTGGGGAACAAGCACATAACACGAGTATTTCTCTCTCCAGGCTTTACGTGATAATTGAGTCGGAAGTGAACCTAATGGTATCCTGTTATCGTCCCCACGGCTCCCTGCTCCATGCAGAAAAATGACCAGAGGGTATTTCGTTTTGGTAGTATTCATTTTCGGTTTCATTAATCGATAATTGAGTGAGGATTGCCCTTCCGGTGTGTCTAAGAGCACTTGATTTTTGGCAAAATGTGCGATTACTTCAGGGGAGATATATCTTAGTTTTCCCCTGGCCTGCCCTGCGTTCTCCTCCCAGATAAAAGGAAGTATTAATAGATTGATCAACAGTTGTACTGAAAGACAAATCAACAGAAATCTGATATCCAGATTCGAAACATTGTGACCTGATGCGTTTGTGTTGTTAGAATCTGATCTATTCATTTCGGGGAAACCATATTCTGTGATACGACGAGTTGGTATTTCAGTCAAACAGGAAATAACATTTCACTCTATTCACAATGAGCTACTTTCTTTTAGCAGATTCTGGTTCCGGCTTTGTGATGATTTCACAGTATTTCAAGGATTGTTTTAATTCACCAACATCTTGATCGTTCATATAGGTATTCGACACATCCAACTTGATCAGGTTGGTAAACCCCTTTAGCAAGTTCAAATGAGTGGGGCGGAGACTGGTGCCACTTAAATTCAGTTCTGTCAGTTTCTTACAGCCACTTAAACCACCCAGTCCAGACCCGTCAATTTTCGTTTTCGATAGGTCAAGGGTTTTCAATTTTTCAAATTGCCCAATCGATTCTAAACCAGCGTCAGCCACACTGGTCTCAGAAAGATTGAGCGTTCTGAGTTGAGGCAAATTCGTAAGATTTAAAATCGCACGATCATCAATGTTAGTGCGAGACAGATTGAGACTATAGAGTTGTTTCAGCCCTGAGATTTCCTTCATTTCTTCAGATTGAAGGTTATCTTTTTTTATGAGCTGAATCGCCCGAATTAAAAAATGCTCGGCTGGCAACTGTTCTAATTTTTTTGCATGTTTAGAACGACCATCTAAAAAAACAGTCACACTTCCTTTTTTGCTGAGCACCCAATAGGCGGCCGTCTCATCTGTGACAGTCCTGGGAGGTTCCCCACATCCGGTGATGCAGAATAATGTTAATAAGATTCCAATCTGACGATGATACTTTTTGAGAAAAAACATTACTCTCACCTTCTTGCTTCACAATCACTCATAATTCAGATCTGACACCTGAAAGACAGATCACTTGATCCCACCATACTACTGAAACAGATTTATGCCTGACTTGCGTTCCCTAATTCATTTTTTGTGTCTTTTCGCTTTTAAAAGATCAATATCAGCCTGAGAAATCTCATAAATGTGGATTGAATATCCAGCACGCGCGACTGGTTCTAAATCCAGGAAGTACCTGTAGGCAGACTCGTCCACATATTGCTTCTCTCCCGCTGCATTAAAGGGCGGCAGTGTATCCAGACCATATATGTGATTCACACTAATGGCGTAACGTCCGGGGACGAGAGATCTATTCGCTGAATCCTTGAGGTCATCAACTCCCTCTGGCCATTCGGGGGGAAGCTGAAATTCAATACCAGCGACCTGCGGTGCAAATAAGCCATAATAAGCAAGATAAAATGGTTCCGAACTGGGGTGCTGTTCCAACCAGCGTTTCAAGTCATGCAAATCTTGTCCCCAGTCAAGGTTGCTATTGATCAGATGACGATAACCCTGCGAAGGACCGCCGATCAATTCGTTAAAATAAGCGAGGCTGTGTGGATAAATCCATAAACTTGACGCAACCGACCAGAGTAGTGGTACTGCAATCACCAGTGATCGATACGATTTGAAAGATATGATGATCTGGGCAGATTTACTGATCCAGATGATTCCAAAGGGGAAAATTGGCAGTATATATCGTAGATGGGCATTGTAATCGGTTTCAGAACTCACGAAGACGAAGAGCAGCATCAGCGGTGCGAGGAGGACTATTTCATCTCTCCAATTGTCCCCCTGCCCGCGTTGAATCTGAAATAAGGTGTATACAGCAGCCAGTAGCGTCAGAAGCCAGACACCTAGAGGAACCTTGATCGCCAGCGCATAGAGGTAGTAATACCAGAAGCCATGGGGATAAAGTTTTCCTCGAAAAAACGTCTGGCGTTCTCGTTCAAAGTCCTGCTTTTGAATATCGATTCCAATGACATACTGAGCCGGTAATGGCACTGGGATATGCTCCAGCCATGTCCCCGTAAATCGATTGCCGGTCTGGCCCTTGTTCATATCTGTAGCAGGACCTCTTAAAGTAGCACTGATGAATTCATATTTGCCGAGTGGCTTGAATGCCCCGTCATATCCATAGCCCAGATTCAGAATATGCAAAGCAAGCAACAGCAGGACGGCCAACTGGGCTCCCTGACGCCAGACAGAGAGTTTTGTCTCCGTATAACGCGGAAAACACAACCAAAAAAGCCAAAGGCACGGCCAGAGACCGAAAAACAAAATCAGGGTAAATTTTGTCAGTTCAGCAAGCCCCAGCAGACATCCCGCAGCAATCGCGCGTCCCCAGGTCGGATGCTGTAACCATCGCCAAAACAGCCAGGCTGTAGCCACGGCCATTGCCGTGGCCCCCGCATCGGGTGTGATAAACGCACCATGCGCCAGCATATTGGGACTGAAAACCCACAACGTAAGAGCAAGCAATCCTGAAGTATCTCCATAGAGCGCACGCGCCCAGAAAAAACAGACCAGACCACCAAGCAGGCTGAAGGGGATACACGCCCAGCGTGCCAGTGTCATGATCCAAAACGAGCGTTCGCCATTTGCCTTCATAAAAGCGGGGCCAATTGTAAATATAGGACGTGCTTCGGGACCTTCGTAGAAAGCGTCCCAGTCTGTTTTCATACCAGCCATGATTACTGGAAATGCACCTGTCATTCGAATCAAGGGGGGATTCACACGATACAGCTCAAAGCGACCTGATTGCCAGTTACTGACCCCAGCTGCCAAATGTCCTGGTTCATTGGCATTAGGACTTTGCCGTATCGCCAGATACCCCAGGAGGAGTGCCTGAACCGCAAGTAATCCCCCAACAAGACAGGGGACCATTTGCGGAGACACAATTGCTGAAGGATGAGCTGTGCTGTTTGATGAAGTCACTTTTACTTACTTTCAGCCAGTTTCTGAGCAGGACGTAGATCTATAATACGCACGGTTGGATTGCTGAATGCGAAACTGCGATACACTGGTCTGATCTCGACAAAAGGAAAAGTAAACCATTCTTCATATTGCCGATGCCGATTGTATATGTATTCGTCCTGCCCGGAAGTTATGGCACCACGGTAATATCGTTCATAACGAAAATCACTGGCGACGACAAAATCATACCCTTGATTTCGGAGTTCTTCCGGAGTGAAATCACCGATCGACCGGACATCGTTTTTTGCAGCAGCATACTGTTCGAAAAACGGTTTTCCCCCCGTTTGGGAAAGCCATTCCGCTGCCTGCTGTCGTGTATCATGTTTCCAATTCATATAATAATCCAGTTGTAACGTGTCTCCAAAGGAGATGCTCAAGCTGATGCCCAATAATAATACGAGGCCTTTTCTGGCATAGCTGTTTTCGAAATGATTCGACAAGAGCTGAATCCCTCGGACTGAAAAATAAATCATGGCGGGAGCAATCTGCAGAATGTAGCGGGAATAACCTGGCGGAGGTTTGGAAGGAGAAATTTCGGGAATCAAATAATAAAAAACAACAAACAGTAGAAACAGACGATCGACATCCTGTGTCTCCTTCCACCAGAAAAACAGAACGATTATTCCTGTCACTGCTAACAACGTGACCGAAAGTGTTAAACCTGGAATGACGCTATTGAAGAGATGAAAGGAAAACCAATGCTCTAAAGGAGAAACAGAAATTGAGTGTCCTGTTGCAGCATGAGCCCCTTCATGCCTGACCCCCTCAAGGAATATTTCAGGAGCTTCCAGAATCGGATAGTTCACACTTAAGAACACATAAATTCCCAAAAAACCGGCGGCAATTAAATAGCCGTAGTAACTTAGTTTTTTGGGAATTGAAATCAGAAGGGGAATCAAAACAGCGATGAGAACTAACAAGGCAGACTTATAATGTGCCGACCATGCCAGGCCCGTTGTAATGCCTAGGGGAATCGCTGTTTTCCAGTGGGGATGATCGATGAATTTGAGAATAAACCATAAGGCTGCCATGGCGCAGGCAGTGAACAACATATCTTCTTTCATGTAATGGGCATGAACGACAAGAATCGGGGAAACCGCCACTCCCGCTGTCACAAGTAATGCCCAGCGGTCATTCATCGTTCTCTTTGCAAACAAGAATGAAAAGAACACGATAATGACTCCGGAAAGTGCAGACACCCAGCGACCGATCAAAACAACACGTTCATCTTCAAAGCCGCAAAGCAGATTTCCCAAACGAGCCAACTGGAGCATTAATATCGGAATATGAAAATCCTGCTCGTAGTTGAGTGTGAATCGAACTTTCTTGGGTTCGTCTCCGTGGTAACCCACAGGGAAATCATTGTTCCACAAATTTAATATTAATGAGAGGAGAAGCAGGCCTCCCAGAAACCATTTCGCGCCCGAGTTCATAAATACTCTTCTTGTGTCTATTTATTCTGATATGAACATCCAAGATACAAACAGCATATACATTTCAAGATCATACAGTAAAATGTCTAGAACTAATAATACAAACATTCAGATTCTCCAAAAGCAAACCACAATGCCTGAAATCATTGATTGCAATTCTCAAAAAGACAATTCTCCCCTGGATCTGACAATCTTGCTCCCGGCATACAATGAAGAAAATGCGATTGAGTCACTGATCGCTGAAATCCGAAACGCCATGGCAGAATGGAGTGGGAAATGGGAAATTCTGGTTGTTGATGACTGCTCTAGTGATAACACTGCTGCCAAAGCTTCTCTGAGTGGAGTTCGTGTAGTCAAACGTGTTGAGAACGGCGGATCCGGTGCCAGCCGTAAAACGGGGATCCGTGAATCACAGGGGAAATTAATTGCCATGCTGGATGCCGATGGGAGCTATGATCCCAGCTCTCTTCCAGAACTGCTATCATATTTCCCGGACTATGATCAGGTTAATGGCGCGAGAACCAGCGAGCAAGGTACCATCAAATTCCTGCGGGTTCCGATCAAATGGAGCATACGCAAGTTGGCGGAAATTGTCAGCGGAAAAAAAATCCCCGATTTGAATACAGGTCTGAAAATTTTCAAACGGGATCTAATGCGAAATTACCTCTGGGTTATCCCGGATGGTTTTTCTTGCGTGACTTCAATGACACTCGCGTTCATGTGTAATGGGCACTCCGTTAAATACATTCCAGTCACTTATCGAAAACGCATTGGCAAATCAAAATTCCATCCCATTCACGATACACTACAATATTTCCTGACCGTCCTCAGAATGATCACCTATTTCAGACCCCTCAGAGTTCTGGCACCATTGGCATTTTCACTGGGAGCAATCGGAGTTCTGCGAGCGTCTTATCATATCTTTTATTCACCCGATTTAGGGATCACAGATTCCGACGTAATTTTAATTGTGACCGGGCTCATGATTCTGGTTGCTGGCATGCTGGCCGACTTAATTGTCAAGCAACGCCAGAGCTAATAAATACGCAAAATGCGGACATCCGCATATTGATGCGGTCATTCTTTTTCTTCCCCAATCTTGGATTCATACCACCAACGAGGATCACGGTGCAGTGTATGGCAAACCTCGTAATCACCGAAATCAGATTCAGGATTGATTTCACATAGAATGCGAAATCCATTGCGCACATTTCTTGATCCGGGAGCGCGCTCCATTCGTCTTCCGGAACGGCAATAATACTCGTTACTCCCCCAACACCCACCTCGTAAGACTCTGGACGATCCCGTTTGTGGCCCCTGCGGATCAACTTTGGGGGAATGAGAATAATACTCCTCGTCACACCAGTCCATACACCATTCGCGAACATTTCCGTGTGTATCGAACAGTCCAAAATGGTTTTGGGGAAAAGTGCCGACGGGGGATGTATTAGCATATCCGTCCTTCCAGGGAGAGGCATCCTGCATGTGAACAATGAGTCCCGGGTTGACTGTCTGGTCAGAGTGATTCTCCATGGGGCCATAGTACCACAGGCTATTACCGGTATTGAACACGGTTTCTGTCCCCGCCCGACAGGCAAATTCCCATTCCGCCTCATAGGGAAGTCGATAGGTACGATTTTCTTTTTCGCTTAACCAGCGGCAAAAAGCCATCGCGTCAAACCAGGTAACATTCACAACCGGATGTGTTTCATCCTGTTCAAATCCCACTTTTTCCCAGGGATGAATGGCATCTTCGACCCAATTCCCTGCACTGAGATTTGCCTGGGACACTCCTGCTGCATCACGGCGCGGATCAATCTGATATTTTGTGTCATCCACAAACTGCCTGAAATCTTTCAAAGAGACTTCATGCACACAAAGATAATACGGTTTCGAAAGAGAGACTTCATGTTGAGGTTGCTCACGCATTTTGACCGCTTTTTCATTGGGGCCGGCACCCATTATAAATGTGCCGGGAGGAATCAATGCAAAACGCATCTCAAGTGTATTTTGCATTGATTCAGGAACCTTCAAATGAAGCCCCCAGTCGGCCTGGAAGACAGCCGCCTGTGCTTCTGAAAAAGGCGCAATGGCAGGCGAAGGAATTTTGGTTGATTCTGGTCGCATCACCCAGGCAAAACAGATTAAATCCCCCAGAAAAAACAGGGTGAGCCCCATGACCATAATGCGTTTTCTGGTCTTGCTTCTGCTATTGGTATGACCTGATTTGGAATTCTTAATAAAGTTGTTTTGATTCAGATCGTTTTGATTTTGCATTTGCCGCACCTCATCATATTCTTCGTATTCCACTGACGTCACACAGAAACCTTCTCCATCTAACGCGCCGCGCTCATCTTTCCGGCTTTGTAAACTAAAAACAAAAGCCCTATTGCTAAACAGACTCCAAGAACAATCATTATGTTTTTTGATGCCAGCCACGAAGACTTAGAATTAAGATTTGCGACGGCAGGAGGGGGAGTCGGAATAATCGGGTCATTCAATTTTAGCTCTGCCAGGGTCAAGAATCCGTCATGATTCAAGTCGAGCCATTCAAATTGCGTCTGTAGTGTCTGAGAGGGCTTATCTGTCGGAACGTCACTATATTCTGAAATAGCGAGTTTTCCGTCGCCATTCATGTCTCTAGTCGGTAACACAATATCGCTTGTTGGCTTCGCTTCAGGCGTTGCCTTGAATTCGTTCAAGATAAGCGTACCGTCCCCATTCGCATCAAACCGTTTAAAAATATCCCCCAGATACTTTTGAGGACCTGCCCCCGTTCGATAGGCAATAAATTCTTTAAGATCTACTTTTTGATCCTGGTTTCGGTCTCGGCTTGTAAAAAGCGTCTCGGCATCCGGGTTTGCCAGAGGGCATGCTTTAAATTCTTCGAACGACAAAAATTCATCGGAGTTACGATTGAAGTGCGCAAAAATGATTTTGGCAGCAGCTTCCGATTTGGGTGAGTAATGTTTGCCAAGATATTCGGCAAAACTTAGTTGAGAATCATGATCTTTATCCTTACTTTTAAAGACAGAAATAGCACTAGGGGGCATGGGACGATCCTCGGGGCGAATCCAAGCTGCAGGTGTCCCACCTGTAAACGTAACCGCGACATTCCGGGGACGCTGTTTTCCTTTTTTCATTCGTGTGCCTGGATCACTGGTTTTATACTCTTCCCAGTTGACAAAGCCATCACGATTCCGGTCCAGGGTTTGGAACCGTTTTTGATTTGTCAATGCATAAGTTCCCGACGATCCTGTCTTTTTCTTTTCATTAGGATACATCTCTGTAAAAGTGAGAAGCTGATCCTGGTTTTTGTCATAATACGCAAAAATTGCCGGTGTTGGAAATGAGGTATTATCTAATCGATAAGGAAATTCCTCCCAACTCAATTCTCCATTTTTATCACGATCATATACAGAAAAATGCGCTTCCGCGAGAAGTTTGGCACCTCCTTCCAACATGCCTGCAAATTCTCCCAGTTCAACTTTTCCATCATTGTTGTTATCTCTTACTCGCGAAATAGACAGCCCAATCGGATTTGCATCGGGAGTCTTTCGAAATTCGGTATAACTTAGTTTTCCATCTTTATTGTCATCAAAGGCATCCAATGTACGCTGTCCTAATATCGGAAAAGTGCGATAGTAGCGAATGCTGAATTCTTCAGAGTCTAAATAATGATCATGATTTTTATCGCGCCACCAGAAATCATCCCAGGGAATATAAAGCGCACTGGGATGATATTTATATTCCTCAAAAGTTAGAGACTTATTGTGATCAGAATCAACCTGCTGAAATTGTTCTTTTACTTTTTCAAGAACATGCTCGGGTTTACCTTTCAAATATTCGTCCATACTTAATTGCAGATCTTTATTACGGTCCATGGAGAAAAACGACCATTCATGAAACATAATCTCCGGTACGGAATGCAGGATTTCTCCATCAGCAATGATCCAATTGGCCAGTGGTGTTTCAGATGCAAATTCTTTGACTGACAATTTGTTGTCTTGATTAAGATCTTGTTTAGCAAAAAGGTCATTTGCCTTTTTGAGCCATTTTTCATATTCTGTTTTTGACCAGGGATGATCAGGCGTTGAGCGGTTACGGAATTCTTCTAAACTCAGCATCTGATCTCCATCAATATCTAAACGAAGAAATGCCATATCAGAATCATAAAGAATCGAGTATTTCGGAATGGCCTGATCAACGGGAACGGGAAACTCATCATGGCGAAGCCAGCCATCTTGATCGACATCAAACTTGGAAAAATAGAATTTAGTCAACTCGAGCCGCTTTCCAGACTTGTTGCTTATGAAATCAGACAGATTTAATTTGCGATCACCATTTTTGTCTTGTACCCCCAGAAGACCAACAGGGTTTGCAACTGGAGTTTTTCTGAATTCTTCCAGACTTAGCTGCCCATCCTGATTCTGGTCAAAGCGATCGAATATGAAACCCATAAACATTAATTGGCGATATTTATGTTTTGAATTAAATTCAACCAGCGATAATGAACCATCACCGTTGGTATCCAGATATTCCAGTTTTGAGAGTGCATCCGGTCTCCCAGCTGGAGTCAACTTGAATTCGGCAGCTGTCAAATATTGGTCCTGATCTGTATCAGCCTGTTTGAAAGTCTTGGTGGCCCCTTCGATTTCTCGCTTCAGTTTTCCAAAGTTAAATTCTTCAATCGAAAGTTTCCGGTCTCCGTTCGTGTCTTTTTCATTAAAACTGGTAATGGAATCCAGTTCCAAACCAACACCCTGTTTAATAAATTCATCCTGATCCAGTTGGTCGTCATTATTGGCATCATAACGATGAAATGAACGTTTCAGTGCAGCAGCGTGAGCAGCATGTTTTTGACTCTGAAATTCGGATAGATTCAGCTGTGTATTTTGATCTTTGTCAAACAGGGAAAATAGTTTTCTTCGGTTTGGATAAAAGTAACTGAAACTGGAAAATTCGGTTTGAGAAAGTGCAGTATCACCATTTTGATCATGCAATAGAAATTCGTATTCCAAATCTTTGGGATCCAGGCCAGAAAGAACTAATGCCAACTCCGATAATTCCAAACGGTTATTCTGGTCGACATCAACTCGAGAAAAGAGCAACTCTCTGGACGGGGTAAATTCGTTTAAACTGAGTTGCTGATCCTGATTGGAATCTAGCCGATCAAATGTATGATCAGCATATTTGAGAAACGATTTTTTCCGATTAATGGCCCAGGCCTGTTTCAGTTGACCTCTGGTCAACTGACGTCTCTTAAACTCGTTCCGATTGATCGAACCATTTTTATCTGTATCGAGTTTTGAGAAAACCGTTTGATAGTCTTCTCTGAATAAGAGGCTGGTGCCATTAAACAAATCCGTGATAATGGGGAATTCTGATCGTTGCAAGAATTGATCCTGATTGGCATCAAATGCACTAAAGAAATTTGTGATGAAATCCACATTACTTCCAGTACGAGTCCCCAGACAGTCTTTCAGGGTTATCTGGTCATCACCTTCAAGATCTCTCACGCTTAATAAAATATCCCTGAATTGTAGAATATGGGCAGGGGAGTTTTCCCATTCTGAATTAGAAAGCAAAGCGTCATGATTCGTATCAAAGCGAGCATGGACATGACGCATCAAAGCTGCCTGGCGGAAATATTCTCCCCGTAGCATTTCTTCTTGCGTTAACTGGCCATCCTTGTTGAGATCTTTCCATTCAAAACGAAGTTTACTGGACGGTCCTCCTAAGGGAGTATACTTGAATTCATCAATCTCAAGCTGCTGGTCCTGATTTGTGTCGAAAAGTTCAAACATGGATTGATAAAGCGAAGCATGGGGATACGCTTTGGTTGCAACCCACTCCTGAAAGGATAGATTCCCATTCTTATCTAAATCATAGTATTGTAATTTTGAAAGGACATCGGGGCGCCCAATCGGACTCATTTTAAATTCTGCGGAGGTTAATAATTCATCTTTATTTTCATCCGCAACCGAAAAGGTTTTTAGAGCCCAATCGATCTCCTGCTTTGACTTAATCCGGAGAACAAACTCTTTTTTAGTCAACTTTCCATTTCCGTCGCTATCATTTTGCTTAAATAATGTAATGGAATCCAATTCAACGCCCACACCACGATCACGATATTCTTGCAGACTGAGCTCGTCGTCGTTATCAGCGTCGAAGTGGTGAAAGTTCCATTTTAAGTTAGCAGACGAGGATTCAGGCTCTTGTCTTTGAAATTCTGCAAACGAAAGAGTCTTGCTATTGTCAAGGTCGAGAAACTTAAAGAACACTTCATCACTGGGATAAAATAACGGAGTAACTTTGAATTCATCGAGAGAAAGAGACTGACTGTGATCTTGATCATAGAGATTAAAATCAAATTCTACTTTCTGCAGCGGTACTTTCTTTGAAATCCAGATTCGATATTCATTCATACTAAGGCGTGTATTATGATCGTGATCGAGCCTCGCAAATAATAAATCGACAGGAGGGCTGAACTCATCCAGGCTCAGTTGATGATTCTGGTTCTGATCAAAGCGGTGAAATATATTTTCCGCATTCGATTGAAACATATGATAACGAGCGAGCGTGTTTTCATTCTTATTTACATATTCAGGAAATTCATATTCCTTGAATTCCTTCATGTCGAGCGAATTATTCGCATCACGATCAAGGCTCTTGAAGATAACCTGAGAATTGCCTCCCCAGAGTGTTGTTGTACCGTCAAACAGATTTGTATTAACGGGAAATTCATCTCGGTCGAGAAACCGGTCATGATTGAGATCAAATATTTCAACATGAGTCGTCAGACCTTTCACTAAACGGGGATCAACGCCATCTAAAATCCCCTGCAGACTGATACGGTCGTCACCATCGAGATCCCTGGGCTTCATTAAGAGATTCCCCAGTTCCCGAATACAATCAGGAGATTTCTCCCATTCAGTAAAAGAAAGCCTCCCATCCTGATTCGCATCGTACAACACCGAAACACGTCGCGCGAATGCAGCCCAACGATTCGATTCTCCACGCAGAATTTCATTCAGGTCCAGTTTCTGATCATGATTTTGATCTTTCCATACAAAACGAAGTAATTTCGTAGGACGTGCCAGGGGAGCGTACTTAAATTCATTCCGTGTAAGACTCCCGTCATTATTCTCGTCATACCGTTTAAATTGCGCACTTCGTTGTGAAAGCTCATTATTTTTGGCAGCCCTTTGATATTCCTTCAGGGAAACACGGCCATCTCCATTCTTGTCAGTGCTGAGAAACAGAGATTCATAAATTGGCTGGCGAGGCTTGAGCGCAATGAGGGGAGATACTGTCTGCGCATTGCACAGGCCAGAAAAACTAAAATAAATTCCGACAATGACAAACAACCGGACAGTGATGCCAGGATATTGCTGTAAATTCATGATTCAAATCCATGTATTATCAAAGATACCTGAAGTGAACTATTTCCAAAGATCGATATGATCAAGTAAAGTCACTCGGCAGCTTTCGATTCCTCTAAGACAATTTGATTCTCAAACATCGTTTTTCCCAGATGTTTAATGTCATACACTGAAAATATTCTTCAAATATAAGTCACTTTGATTGTCGTTGTTATTGAGTCAGGCCTTCGTTGATCCAGACTGACTGGAAGCAACCAAAGCTTTCGATATTTTAGTGGAAGCTTTGTGTTGACGATTCCCCAGCCAGAAGACAAAGGCGAGTACAAGCAAGCAATCCACAAGCAAAATACTTGCTGTAAACCATTCTTCCCTTGACCAGGAGTTTGCCAGCTTGTGGCGGCGCTTCAATTTGAGATCACGCGCCTGATACTCTTCCCAATCCAAAAACTGATCGTGGTTTGTGTCAAATTGGCGAAAGTTTTTTGACATCCAGTTCGAAGCACGCGGAGGGTAGAACAATGTTAATTCACGCACATCAAGCTTATTATTGTCATCCTGGTCACGGCCCGCAAAATGAGCCTGTAAGTCAGGCCGTGCATAAGGGGTCACGCGATATTCTTTGAATGAGAGCACTCCATCACTGTTATAATCGTGCAAAGCAAACAGCGACTGCGCTCTCTTAATTTGTTCCGGATTCTTGATACCAAAGATTAATTCCTCAGCAGAAAGTGCTTCGTCATCATTAAAATCCCGTTGAAAAAACAGGAATTGAGGGCTTAGTAACCGCCCTACTCCACGGTCGACATATTCCTCAAATGTTAATGAGAGATCTTCATTTAAATCAGACCGGAAAAACGACATACGCCGCCAGCGAAGTGCATCTTGAGGGACCTTGAGCAGATACTCCTGCAGACTCAGTTTCTGATCCCGATTTCGATCACGTCGTTTGAATTCAAGCTCATGATTCGGCTTATGATTCTTGGAAGGAACGAAACCACGCTTGCGAAATTCCTCAAATGTGAGCCGACGGTCATTATCAAGATCCCACTTGGTAAATTCTTTGTCCTTAGCATCAGCAACTTTTCCAATACTGCCTGCCAGATACTCGGAAATGTCCATCAAACCATCGTGATCTGTGTCCATTCTTTCAAAGACAAGCTCACGTTGCGTTTTCTTCGGCTGCTTTTCTTTTTTCGCAGGCGCTGCACCAACACAGGGAATCGACGATACTAAGAAGAATATCAATGAAATAAAAACGCTTGATTTCATCTTTCCCCCCACCAGTTGATCCCCGTATACGTTAGTTCTTCGTTATCAAAAACAATTGCATTGCTATTGAGTAAAGTTTGAGGGACCATCGCCGGCAATACTGCCCAGATATCTTAGAATGGTCTGGTTGATGGAATTGCCAATGAAATGAACCGACCCATCAGCCAGTGCAACAAAGGCACCACCAACATGCTCGCTCCCCATATCTTCAAAGTGAGCCCCGTTCGGCCCATCACACTCGGTCCCGTTACTACAACTGGAAAACATGACAGAGACAGCGCCCACAGCCCAGCCATCGCGGCTCGTGGTATTGTCCGTTCCCTCATTCAGACGCTGAAGTTCCCCCAGCATAAATGTATTGCTGGTTCCATCCGTAATATGCGCCATTCGAATATTTGAGTTGACCTGAAAGATTCCTTTGCACGGCCCGGCCGGACGATTCCCATCAGGAACAATCCAGCTCTCGTGAGCCCCACAGTCATGCCATCCATTGCATCCGCCGACGCAGCCTCCATAATCATTGCCGCCTGCACTCCAGTTCTGAAACATGATGGCAGTATCGGAACTCCTGATTCCATTCCGTCGTGAAGGACAATAGAAGATCGGAATATTACGTTCTGCCACAACGGCGTTATCGGAGACACTCTTCGTAAAATCCCATTGATTGTAGCGATTGGCTTGATCAATATAGGGCAGAATATGCAGCATCCAACTGGTCCCCTGCTTGCCCGCGCCTGCGGAGGCTTCTGCCCAGACATCAATGGCACCAAAGCCGATCCCGGAAGCACAAATCACAACATGGTTCGCAGGATCAATGGCAACGCCACCAGGTGGAAAGACCTGATGTGAATCATGGTAACTGTGTAATGCGAGTGCCAGTTGCTTGAGATGATTGCGACACTGAGTTTTGCGCGCCGCTTCCCGGGCCTGCTGAACGGCAGGCAGGATCAAAGCAACTAAAATCGCAATGATACTGATCACCACCAATAGCTCGATCAGTGTAAAACCACCGCGGCTCGTTTTATTCTGCTGAATTACCAAAGAAAAATGTCTTTCACAAAAGAGGTTCATTTCATCCACAGAAGTGTCCGTACACATCACGAGGGGCCGTATGTATCCTATTAAATAGTAGCTACATTTGTATCGAATTGCACGAACAAAATAACAGTTTGGACAAATTTCCCCAGAAAGCGGTGTTTTCCTCAAATCGTTGGTTCGCGCATAAATTTATGCTTAATCCTTTTATGATGATCAATGGCCATCGCTAGTAAAATGGAGATCCCACCTCCCAGTAGATGGAAGAATAAGATCCAGCGATTCCCGAGTACAAATGTCGAAACGAGAACTACCACCAGATACATCAAAACAAGACCCAGACAGTAAACAAATAACGAATTCCGTCCGCAAACCACGAGGGGACTAGCCCATTTTGATTTCCAAAATCGCCCCTTCGACGAAGTCAAGTAATTCACACAAAAGGCGATTGCCAGAAAATGAATCAGCCGGAAGGGGGCCATCGTTTGTTTCATTATCATTGCCTGGAAAAGATTCAGGAATTTTGTATTGAGTATTTGATAAACAATTTCCGGCTCCACAATATCAAAGTAGAATACCATCAAAATCATCACTAAAGAGAAACAAGCCAGGATTCTGCTGTTATCCCAATGCGTCGTGCCTCGCTGTTTTTTTGCGCCCAGTACTAATCCGATGAAGAACAGAAACTGCCAGGAAAACGGATTGAAATGAAACGATCTGAATTCACTAAACGCCATCGGAATTGTAAACCAACTGAAATACTGGGCTGCAGCATACAAACCAATGGATAAAAACCAGGCGGCAACAGGATCCCATTTTAGCAACAAAAAGAGAGAGGGGATTAAGATTAGGAAAAAGAGAATATAAAGCCGCAGGATTTCAAAGCCGTAAGGCGTATATAAGAGATCTGCCAAGTAGAAAGTCGACTCAACAGGCACCACAAGCAGTGGAGTAAGAAATAACTGCTGAGCAATCTGATCATTTCTTAAAGCAAACGGAACGCTGATTGCTAGACAACAGCAAAGGGTCAGAAGAGTGGCCAGATAGAGGCCAAAACCACGACGCACAGACTTCTTGATGCAGGCTACGGCACCATCTTTTTGATGCACACGGCTGTAAACCCGACCGTATAAATAACCTGACAAAAAAATAAAGACTTCAGCAGCATCACAAAATCCAGAACTTTTTAACGTGAAACGGCTGAGTAGCGAAACCCCCAGTATACTTTCGACATGATCAATTAAGATCATCATCAACGCGAGCCCCCGAAAGAAATCGATCCTGAGATCTCGTTGGGTATTTTTCTCCAACAGGAACAGGTCAGAGGATTTCATTGATGTTTCTTCGATAGTATTTGTAAAAAAATGTTTTGGACAGAGATTATTTTCCATGAAGGACAGCAAACTCCTCTTAACGCACTGAGCTGCTGGTCACTCATTTTCGGTACGCACGAGAACTTGCTGACTTAATGTATTATTTTGCGGATCTGCTGTAAGTATTTGTAATAAAAAATCATAATTTTGTGATTGATCTGTCAGTGTAACTTTCCCTTTGATGTTACGTTTTGTATTCGCAAGTAAGATAAATGGAAATTCGACATCAATCAGTTTGATACATGAACAACTTGCATTCCACCCAATTATCTCAATGTTCATAGAGGTGGCATTTTCCAATTCAATATTAAAAAAAGGAGACTGTCTAAATTCTTTTGAGTCAGCTATAGACACCGTTTTAGGTGAAAGACTCACAGTATTATTTAATCCTGACTTAAAGGTAATGATAAGAAATATGCTAATAATCAAAATAGTAGCAGTGTATAAAGCGATTGATTTCACTTCTATTCCTTTCATGCGGCAGGAAATCCTGTCAAGATGACAGAAATTAATATAATCTCACAGCTTTGGTTTGACCAAGTAGGTTGGTAAGAAGAAGTGATAATGTTTGCTCCATACGATGGCGTATTAGATATTCTGATATGGGAATCAACCCTGATTTGAACTCGATAAAGAGTTAGATTTTAAGCGAACCAATATGCAATTCTGTCTTTTATCTAAACGTCGCGAAAAGAATAATTTACCTCCCGTTCCACCTGAGAAGGCAATCGTTAAAGATTGAATAATGCATTCATCAAATATTCAAATGGTAATCTGAGACAAGGATGGTCGCTGAAGTATTTACTTCAGTTTTTATTCCCCAAGCAACAGCTTCCTAATAGTCATACTTTACTAACTTGTGGAACCTGACTGAAATAGCTTAGTAAAAACTACAAAGTATTCTACTCTAAGTGATATCCTCCACATGCTGAAAACTTAGACTCTTGCGTTATCTGAAACATGCTTCAATTTTTCTTTACTTTTCTGGAATAATAAAAGCAAACTATAGCAATTAAGATTAATACTGCGTTCAACACGATTACTGTAAAAAGTAGGCTATTTCGAGGGGGGGGGGCCTCTTTCCATTCAGGTAAGTTATAGTGAGCTAGCATGAAATCTTCATCGGGAGGAGAAATGTTATTAAATTTAACGAGATTGATTGCAGTAGCAGATCCTCCATCCTCGACCGGAGATGATTTCGTAAAAATTGCATAGATTGGAATTGGGACAGTAAAATCTGATTGGTTAATTTGCTCAGGTATGTTTTTTTGATCAAAATTATACCCCACTTTGTATCTTGATCTAAATGAAACAGGTTTATTAAGTGATTCTCCCTTTAATGTGATAGTGCCATCGAAAGCCGATACTGCCCACTGATGATCTGGAAGGGCTGTTAATATTGCATTTTCAACTTCCACTAATATCTTCTTCTCACGAAGTGTAATGTTTGTAGAGTATGAAAAATGGATTTCAGCAATATTCACTCCAGTGTCATCTACGCGTTGCGCTATCTTAATCAATTTGAAGGAGGGACCAGAGACGACCTCGAATAATGGTGTTCCTAAGAAAGCCCATGGAGCCTGAATTAAACGCAAGACCCCAATCTCCTTTGACGTTTCGAAAGGACTCGTCATTTTTTCTCCCAAATCTGTTTTTGGTCCAGCAAATTTTAGGTGCCATTTATTTTTTTTAGGAGTATCGTTCAAAATATGAAAACAATAATCTTTGTTCAATGCATATAAATTGCGTTCATCAGCCCCAGTGGTCTGATTCTCAATCAATAGCATCTGATGCTTTTGCTTTGCCGATCGATTACTTTCCCATTCGACTGGTTTATTAATACTATCACTGTTTTTTAAGAAATCTGTCGCTTCGTCATCTTTTTCAATTGACCATATCCTGTATGTAACACTTCCTTGCCACACGCTAAATTCTGAGGCAAAATTTTTCCATCCTTGGATCGCTTTTTTTAGAAGTGTTTCATCTGGCTTCTCTTGTGAAAAAACCAATGGACTGGTTGCAAAAACAATCAATATTAAAGGTGGCAGCTTAACTACTAAACCATTCATTTAATTGGTAACCTTTTCTAGGATGTAATGCAAAATTTCAATCAAATAATAGTAGTCTATGATGTCTAAGTAGTTTAGATTTAAGGCTTATGTACTAATACTACCGCCAACAGAATGTTATAAAGTTCAATGAGGCACTTTAGCTGTTAAGAGTAGCTAGTGTATTACTAATCATATTTGTGTGCAGTTAAATGATAATTACCTGAAACAAGAGCAATCGGCTTATTGCCCCATTTTATTAGTATGGCTTGCCGCATAAACTAAAAAGCTTATCAGTCAAAAAGGCTATTTTGATATTAGCAATTGAAAGTATTCCATTATCAAAACAAAATTAGTGGAGATAAACGTTATCAACATTTCACTTTTGAGCAGAGAGAATTTACGAATGTATGACAAAAGCAAGTATAAAAAGAGGGGAGAAGAAACACTTGAGTTAGCTTGTAGAAACATTCCACTGTCATAAATATCTTTATAACCGTCTGAATGACTTCTTTAAAATATATGCATCTCCCCTCTCCCTGCACTCTTCTCTAGCGCCTTATGCTTCACACCAGCAAGCTAGTGTCCCAGATAGGCACTTACAAGATGACGGACAAACATATGGTAGTCCTTGACATTTTTTGTTGTTACTTGCCCCATTACAATCAAATGCGATTGGGCAACCACATTTGATATTTCCACAAGATGCCTCTGTGCTTTCTGTAAACGTTAGAAAACTAAGTGCTACTGCAATTGAAAGACATAAAATTCCACAAAATTTTAATAATCTACTCATCACAAAACCTCTTTTAAAAAGTCATTAAACATTATGCACGACTGAGTGCACAAACACAGAAATTGCTTTGGCTAGTACTCCCTATCGCAATTGAAGGAAGTTTAATGTTTCGCAAACATTCCTCATCCCAAATTGGGAATAGTGCTGTTAGGAGTCCACAATTAAAAATGAACACTCGAAGATCAGGGGCAACCATCCATTTGTTGTCATTTGTTTATCATTCAGCAACCCGGAATATTTTTGTTAGAAATTGACTGAATAACTAAAGCAGATCAAATTCTCACTAGAAACAGACAGACAAAAATCGCTCACTATTGTCGGTTATTCTTAGAAAAATGAAGATACATATTTCTTAATTTAATAGCGATCAAGATTTAAGGTCTTCATATGGATATAATGCACTTTACGTACAAGGGATTATTAGATCACATCATAGACAAAAGGGTACCCAGTCTTTATAAATTAGTAAAGTAAAAAGTGCAAATATGTTCTTTTCTGCAAAAAAAATAACCCAACCACTATTAGGGCTGGGCAAGATATTCAATAAATTGTCTCTTTAAACAATTTCAAGAATCTTCCACGTGTGAAGCGTAACATGTACCAGATCATAAGTTGTACTAAAGACTGGGGAGCTCGATTTTTTCCCAATCGAGGTTTGGCCCTTGTCGTATTCGTCATCATTTTTATTGAACTATTGCTACACAGTTTCCATGAACAAAGTTACTGGGATAATGAAGAGTTAAATATTATTGCTAAAATAGGATTGGTTGGTCTTACCTTTGTTTTATGGTCCGTGATTGCATGGATTGGCTTCTGGTACATTCAGTTGATGCAATTTATTGGGTCATATATTTCATCAAACATTTATAAACATGTTGTTTATTTTCTTGCAATTATCCCTGTTATTTCCTGTATCAATCTTTACGTATTGAGTTGGTATTATTTTTGGAGACTGAATGTATTTCCCACACTGGATGCATTCTGGTTCGCAACAATTAATGCCAACATGTTACAAAAATACTTCTGGCAGGCAGAACGTTTTATGCTCGTAGCCAGCTTGGGATGTTGCTTTGCGATTACGTTGTTAAGCTTTCTTGCTCTTAAAAAAAACATTGAACATATCTGCAAAATTGAGAACCGTTTTTCCATTCTTCAATTTATTATATTAGCAATTAGCGTCAATATATTAGTTTTTGCCAGCACCTCGTACACAAACGATTCTTCGCCTCAATATCGCGCCAGCATAGACATAGTCAAGAATCCATGGGCACCATATTCGTATGAATTGTGCTACCATGTAGACCCTGCGATGACTATTGCAGGCAATCTTCTTTCTTCAACCAAACCAAAGATTGAAGGCGAAATTCCACTTAAATATTTAAGCCCTTTAGCAAGCTTCAAGCCTGAATCATTTCCTGAACTCAAAACAGAGAACAAAAAAAACGTCATCTTGATTACCATAGAATCATTACGGAGTGATTCTATCCTTATGAAACATCAGGGAATAATGGTAATGCCACATGTAGCAAGTATGGCATATAAGGGGTGTTTTTTTCCTAATTGTTACTCTTGTAGTACACATTCTGATTACTCTGACCCTTCGATTCTATGCTCACTCTATCCTTTAAGAACGGCTCATCCACATTTCTATAGTAAAAAAGATCCTTGGTCCAAAGTTCTCATTTATGATTTACTCAAACAGTATGGTTATGCAACAGCAATATTCTCTTCGCAAAATGAAGCATGGAGTAATATGCATCTGTTTTATGAAAGCCCAAATTTGGATATACTCTTTGATTCAAGAGCATACAAAGGCCCGACCATCTCTGAAAAGGGCGATTTTTCAATGTGGCAAAAAGAAACAGGGATGGTTGCAGGGAAATTAGATGACGCTATCACCGTCAGGCATGCCATTAAATGGATTAAAGATAGACAGGATTCGCAGACCTCTTTTTTCCTATCAATGAACCTTCAGACTTCTCATTTTCCATACGAACGTCCTGACAGGGAATCAGGCCCATTTCAACCGAGCACTCTAAATTCTGGAGTGTCTCTATTAGACTACAACAAAGAAGATATTCCGATTGTCAAAAACGCTTATTACAATGCGTTATCTTATATTGATTCCCAAATAAAATATCTCACCGATGAGTTAGATGAAACAGGTATTAGTGACAATACAATTATTATTATCACTGGTGATCATGGTGAAGCATTTCTGGAAAACAAAGTTGCAGGTCATGCAGGAGAGCCGTTAGAAACAGTAATTAGAACAGGGCTGATTATTACTAATCCCAAATTGATTATGCCAAAGAACGACGAGTATTTAGTACAAGCCATTGATATTGTTCCTACCATATTAGGAATTTTGGAACTACCTCCACACCCTTCGTTTCAGGGGATAAATATCCTCTCTGGGGAACGACCACCGAATAATGAGCGTTTGATATTCATCCATTGTTGCAACCCATTTGCAAGCATTGACAGTGTTATATCAGGAACTGGATGGAAATATATTCAAGATGAAAATAAATATAAAACAGAATTATTTTTTCGACCAACTGACCTTGAAATACATGAAAACCTTGCACCACAAGAAAAAACAGTCACGAAAATATTGCAAAACATCTGCAGAGAGTGGCGAACAAACCAACTGTTATATTATTCTTATCCAAAATATTACAATATTTTTAATCCGCCGAAAACACCCTTTGTTGAGAAGGTCCTTATTGACCGTCTTATTAAACATGCTGAATTGCGTGCAGCTGGCCAGTAATGTTTAGTACTATGAGAAGCTGTAAAAATTCTGGATGGTTGAATTCCCTCACGATAAAGCAACAAACTTTCTGTAAATTCCTGGGACCTTCGGTCTCTGTGATCAGTATTATATTGTCAGGTATTTCATTCCGGTTTCCCAGTCATAGCTGAGCTCCACCAGGACCGCGGTCACCATTCTCAGCAGCGACTCTTCATGTTGTTTGAGACGCTTGGCTTCTTCCGATTTCATGCCACCGTACTGATTACGCCAACGCAGATAAGTCGATTCACTGACTTCGAGATTCTGCAGGATGGAAGCCAGATCTTTGCCAGCGTTCAGCATCCGCATCACGCAACTTGCGGACAATCTGCTCGGGGTTGTGACGTTTTCTTCGCTTGCTCATTAAAAGTTCTCCTCGTCAAAAGGACGCTAAGAATCTTCATAACAATTGGATCAGTTTTTGAAAAGCAGACCAGTTGAAGCGGAGGTAAAGTATAAAGTCTTGGAAAACAGACATTTGTTAAGCGTTACCAAAGATTGGTTCTATCGATCAAACGCTTCGAAACCGGGAGTTGGGACCTCGAATCCATCCAGGTCTAGTTTTCTCAAGCTAAACTAAATCAATCACTTACAAAGTTCAAGGCCTTCGTTGAAGTGACGAAGGCCTTAAACTTTGCCAAATACCTCAGCGTAACTTTTCGGTCGAACGAGTTTGAGACCTCTCAACTTGAAAAAATGATCGACACGAGATATCGGTTTCTCACTCAGGCTGTATTAGCTCCACAGCCGCTTGGCGAAGGTTGAATTGATCGAAGTTAAGCTGGTCTGCTTCGGCTTCTGATAACGCTTCCAACGAACTACCACTATCAGAACCAAGCGGGATCCAGAAAATACTGGTGGGTGCGTCCTCCGTATTCCCTGACGCGTTCGTAACAGTGACCGACCAGGGGGCTCCTTGCCTGACAGGCAGAGTGAAGGAGCCGTGGTTACTGTAGCTCACTCCACTCCGCATATCAGTCGCGACCCAGCTCACATTGCCCCCCACCGTATTAGCCGCGACGCCTGTCGTGCTCGCAAACATCCAGGTGACGCATCGTACGGCTGCCGAGGAAGCCGCGCCGACCACACCTACCACAAATCCATCGGTTTTAGCAACATACGAGCCTGCCTTGACACTCGTTGCATTTTGGATCATAGACACAGAACCACTGGCCGCCAATGCTCCCGCAATACTAGCGACGTCAAGCGTTGTCGCCCCCTTTACATCGAGTGTTCCATTCAATGCTGCGCCGCCCCCGACACTGAGAGGTCCGGTTATATTGGCGATGGCCATTGTTGAGGCGCCTGTCACCCCTAAAGTACCGCCGACTGTAGCGTCTCCCGTAATTGCAGCCGTTGCGATCGATTTTGGCGTCAGGTCTGGATCGGTAATACGAATAGTCAAGGTTTCATATCGATAGATTGTTTCTGCAAATACCGAATCAACAAGACTGCCTACCAGCACAAACGAGGTCGCGTTGGCAACCCCCGATGAGAGCACGTAGGAATTATCCGTGCCGGAATAAACAGGCGTCGTTCCAGGAACAGTAAACACCTCGTACTTGCCTGCATTGCCTTCCCAACTCAACTTGATCGGTTCACCATTGGTAAAGTCACCACCAGGGGTAATGGCGGTAGGATTTGAAGCATCATACTTACTGGCAACGAAATTTCGTACAAAAATACTGGCAGCCACCACGCTCACCACGAAACTGGATGTTCGTGGTGGCGTAAACGGCCCCGTTATTACCCCGCTAGACTGCTCCACAATTTGGATGTTTAAATTGCTGGGCGTCCTGGTGACGCCGGTCACACCGATCGTAAAGATTAGAGGGTAATTGATCTCGTAATCTTTAGATGACGCACACGAAAACTTGACCGGCACATAACTGGTACCTGCATCCAGATTCAATTCACTCCCGTCGACCATGGTCCCCACCGAGGCAAGCCATTTAGTCGTATTGACGGTCGGAGAGAACGAATCTGTTTGACTCAATCCCTTGGTCGGAATGTAGAAATCAATTTCCTTACAATAGACCGCTTTGCCCGAAGGTGGAGTGACATTGATGCCCACTCTGGCAGTGCTGGAATTAGTGGCAGTGCTGGCGTTGATGGGACTGGGATCCGTAGCCGTGTTGTAAATGAGTAGTGCTGGACTGTCTGCCATCTTGTAAATCTCCGTTGATAGGGGTAATAAAATATCACAATCTATTATTCTTCGAGTTTGATCTGCAGTTGCAGAGAACCTTCGCGCAGAGACCGGGTGGTATCATTAAGACGCGCGCTGTCATCAATGTTGGCCAGTGCATAGGGTGGCGACCACGATTCCTGACCTGATTGATATGCTTTTTCCCACCAGGACCATTGCCCATGTCGTTCCGCAGGTATCGGAACTGTGATGGCCTGAGGATACGCCCCTCCCTGATCAGCACTCCCCAAATTCTTTTGAATCTGCGTCAACAGCGGACCAACAGAGAAACTGATTTCCATTTTCTTGAGTACAGGGTCAACGAATCGATCAGGTAAATCCAGCGTTTTTACTGGCAGGATCCCAGTGACTGCATGGATACTTGCCCGCGGGTCGCACAATAAAAGCAGTTCTGCTCTACTTTTTCCATCGAATTTGAGTGGTATGAAATTACCCGGTTCAATCGACTTGACATAACCGGCAAGCGGAGTGCCTTGTTCTAGTTGATGCACACAATGAATGATGTCGTAATCATCATTCAGATAGTAGCCGATGAGTCCGTCGTTACGTAATTCTTGTTCTCCCAACCTGATCTCGAAGTCGTATTGTATAAAATCCGGCACCGGTGGGTAAAACGTTGCACTCCAGCCGGCATCACTGAGCGGAGGCCCGTCCAGTTCGAACTGCAGTTGAGACCTCACAAGTGCTAACGGCCGCCCGACTAATACTGAGAGGTTCTGATCGTCGCGTGCTCCCATCGGATCAACGGTCCATAGCGTTTCGTCAATGACCTGGAGAAAGTTCTCAAAGGCAACAGTGCTTTTGGCCTGAATCGCATCGATAATTTTACCCAAGTGTGGTGCATGGCTCTTGACGTCATCAATTTTGGTGAACTGACTATGTGGTGCTGCTTGCCAGCCGATCGTCATACCGCCAGCATCTGTTGCTAATAAACGCAACTCACCCAGGCTGATCCCCTGGTTGTCATAGAGTCCGATAGAAGCGTCCAGATGATTGGGCAGCAACCAGCCGGCAACGGGGTTAGCATCTTGGTAGATATCAACGAATCTCTTGTCATCGATAACATCCTGCATACGGAAATTGAGCCGGCTGTGTTGAATCAACCGGGGTGGTAATTGGACGAAACGTTTAGGATTGCGAGATTCGATAGGCTTGCCTGGAACAAAACCTTCCGCCAGGATTGGCTCGAACACATCGGCACTTTTCAAGCCGGAATCACCCACAGCTTCTAAAACCTGACCAAAAGAGTCGTAGATTGCCAGATAGGTAAAACTCATTTGCCCCTGTCTCACACCCGAGAAATCACGCTGGTCCGCATCATCGGTTGTCTTGATGTAAGGTAGCGTGTCGTATTGATCTCCAACCAGCTCAAGCAGGGATTTCGACTTCTTAGTGTCAAACTCATACTTGGTATGTTGATCTGGAGCGCGATTCGTGCGCGAATCACGTATGCCAATCTGGTCGCTAAATCCAACCAGGGCCTGCGAGACCATATCCCAGTTGTCAATCGTATGGATCAGTTTGTCAAGATGCTCCAAAAGTTCACCCGATCGGGGATTCTTACTCACAAACTTCTCGAGCCGATCATGAAACAAATAATTTGTTTGCGCCGTTAGTAACAGGTCACCACCAAGCGCCCTCGGTTCACTCGTGACATTCCCGGAATATTGATAGTCGGTCCCGTCAAACTTCCATTCTGGAAAATCGATGGCATACCAATCCGCCGTCCACTTGAGAAATAGCGGATTCCAGGGCTGTGCCCAGTCACCGGGGATCATCGCCGGCAATACGCCACAAAAGTTTTCCGCATTATACTGAGTGATGAAAGCCTCTGTGAAGCCTGGCTCACGAAGTGTCAGGCTGGCCGCATTGACCGGATCCAGAAAGTAGAATTCATTCAACAGCTGTCCAATCGTAGTCGCAAACTGTTGGGCGGTTTCGGACGGTATGAAATCACCCTGCATGGCTTTCGCCAGTTCTTGAGGCGTCACTTCCAGAGAAGGAATACTCGTCCCTAAGTCTGCGGCAGTGATTGACGTTTTACCGTCCGCTGTTTTGATCTCATTCACGATTTGCGAGGCCAGACGGCAGGTTAGACTGTCTTTTGGTTTGATCTGGTTGGTATTATTGGCCCCGGTAATCATGACAACCGGGTCATTCGGAGACCAATAACGCGGGCTCGTTACGGCTTTCATAACACGATCCGCCGCCAACTGCTTCTGATCCCGTTTCGCTTTGGAATAGGCCTCAATCCCGTTTGCTAACGCCTGCTCGGGAGTATTTTGGGGCCCCTGATAGATTGGTGCAGGAATCTTGGGCTGCAGGATCTCTGAAATCTGCGTTTGCTGATTGTGGATTGCCAGCGGAAGACTATAAATATTATTTCTGCTCGGCGGAGACGTGGGATCGTAGGAACTGTCATTTTTCGGCGTCAGAGCCTTGTCAAACTGCTCGTCAGTCAGCCCTTTAGGCTGAAGAAACGACAGCAGTTGATCGAACTTGCCTTTTTTGAACCATGTGGCATAGAGCTGCCATTGTGCGGCCTGGAGTTCTTTTACCGCTGTGTCGTAAGTTGCCTGATTTTTGTTAAGTTCTGATAGCCAGACTTCCTGTTCGGCTTCCTGCTTTCGCTGTACATCGGACTTCTTCTGTGTTTCGTCGGAACTGGTATCGACGATCGCCCAGCGATAACCACTTGGTTTGGAACCAAACCATTGCTGGCGAATTTTATAATCAAGCTGGACATCGCCATTCGGTTCGTCCAGCACGTTCAACATATCATACTGAAAGGCCTCCAGCATCCGGGCGATGTTCGGATAGTTCTTCAGCAGGCTGGCAACCTTGGGATCAGATACAGCCCGATCACGTAATTGGCGATCAACAAGGGCTTTAAAAGCATCAATGCTGTTATTCCCGACAGCGACGTGGATGCCGACGTCCTTATCAATGATGGTTTCAGTCTTTTTCTGCGTGTCCCAATCCACTCCAAAAACCATTCCGTGATAAAGGCTGCTGGTCGGAACATCCGTATCTGCAATCATTGCCTGATTGGCATCCAGAACGTCCAGATTCTCCGTGGTTTCAGCCAAAGTCCATTTGTACTCACACAACTGTTTCTGGTAAGCATCGCTCGCTGTCATGTGAGTTGCTTTATTCTGCTGGCATATGTTAAGTGGGTCTTTTTCGGCATTCGAATACCACCCCACAACCAGATAGCTCACTGTGTCTTTCGGAACGGTCAGTTGATCATGGAAAGAAAACACGTTGCGACAGTGTGGCTGGTATGCACTGAATAGCGGATTGCCCGGGGCCACTGCTTTCACAAAAAGATCTGGAATGCCCTGCTCTGTCCAGCTTTCTTGTGAACCTGCCCCTCGGAGAGGAAAAACCTGCCCTAACACATCGGTAACCAATGCATCTGTCTGTGAATTCATCCGTTTCCCTGCCGCCAGTCGATTGGGATCCTTACTGGATTGCCAGGCTTTGATAATCGATGGATCAAAGGCGTAAGTGCTTGAGCTTTCATCACCTGGCGCGTCGCTTTCCAACACCCAGGAGACTGCTGTGCGATTTGTCAGCGGGCCGCTCACACGCATGATCAACCAACGGTTGGGCACGAGCGGAAACTCAATCTGTCTCGTCCGGGGATTCTGATTCCCATGACGCAATGCCGCTGGCAGAGTCCAAAACAAATACACACCTGGATCTGTTAGGATTCCCTTACTCACATCTGTAAAGTCCGGCTCTGAGCTGCTGAATCCAGGGATATTCGTATACACCTGCGCCCACCGCCGCATCGGCTGATTGTCCAAAACCTGTTGACTGACAACATACGCGTCAACATGAACGGGAACCAGCAGAGTCGGATTCGTCATAAAATACTTACCTTATAATCTTCTTTATCAGGAATTCGGAACCTTGAAAATCAGACGTTGTGGTGATTTAACCATCTGCAGCGCAAAATCAGAAGGCCGTAATGTCAATGCCCCCTTCAAACCCATTCGGCTTGTGAGTTGTGTTGCGATCGATTGCACCAAACCGTCCGCAGCACCAGGGCGTATATCCAGAACGCGGCCTGCCCGTAGATGTTTATCCCGGATTACATATGGGGCGCCGAGTTCAGTCCCCAGTGGATGTTGCGATTGATTGGTGACGATACTGCGCAAGTCAATATCGCCATCCTGGCTCATGCCGAATTGAAAACCTTCCTGCGGTTCACTGATATCGATCCACTTCGGAATTCCCCAGAAAATACATAGCAGTACATTCTTCGAAAGATGATCCATGCGCAGAAGTTTGACCATGTTGGTTCGTGCCTCATCCTTGTAGCCACGCACAGCCAGACCCGGCCACCCCGCAACGACTGCCGAACGCATCAGAAATCCGCACATGTGAGTGTCATGATCGCTACTTGAAGCGGAATCCAGCCCCCGCAATTTATCGCGGAGAACTTGCGTGGCAGTCTTGACACCATCACGCACTAGCCCTTTAGTCAATTTGTGTAAAGCGGTGTCGCGAGTCGAGTGCATGGCAATGGAAAGCGATCCATCTAACATCGCGTCCAACCAGTTCTGGTCGAGATAAAAGAAGCGTATCGATTCCATCGGCAACATCGCCGGATTCGGGACAAGGTAATCGAATGGTACGTCATATAACAGTTGCCATTTTGCCAGACGCTGAGTGATCAGATCAAGGTCCTCACTGGTTAGCTGCTGTATCGTCGCTTGCACGTCTGAACGAGCCAGAAACTCTTGCAGTGCGGCTTGCGGATTTTGTGGCTCCGGCTTTGCAGCCGGTTTGGTGCCTTTATCCTCTGGTGGGTGTGCAACTTTTCCCAGCAGATCGCTCTGCAACATATTGATGAATGTGTCGTGCATCAGGTGCTGGCTGGCCAGTTTCTCCAGGTTAGCACCACTGTCAAAACCGAATTGCTTTAGATTCTCAAGCAACCGATCTGCCAGTCGATGTGTGCGACGACGAAAATCAAGCAGCTTTTGGCCAAAACTCTGTTTCGACATTGAAAGCATACGTCCAATCTGCCAAGCTGCGGCAAGAGAATTGTCAAACACTCCTCGAGACTTGTCATAAATCATCGCGGAATCAGCCGTCTGAAAGGGCTCAGTCTTGGTAAGTGTTGCAGGCAAAACTGGCGTCAGTGGACCCCGATACCAGGCAAAGGTATCCTCGCCACTACGTGTGTGATACGGCAACGGGACATAACCATTCTGGAGACGCTGTTGCACTTCTCCTATCGCATCCGAACTCCCGGCCTGGGGAGTCACGGGAGGCTGTCGCAACCACAGGTTATTTGGCAGATACTTCTTCGTTTGCTCGTCATACTCAGCAAACACCATGTGTTCCATTAATCCGCGAAAATCTTCCTTGTTGTCAGGCAAACAGCGAAAAGTCCACCGAGCCAGTGAAAGGAGACCAATCTTCTGGTAATTCTCCGTGGTTCCGGAAATCGAAAAATCGGGCTGTCCCAACAGATACGGTTCCATCTTTTCCAGCGATATAAGATGCACAATATTTTTAACGCCACTGGTATCCCCGGCCTGTGATTGCGGAAAGCGATTGGCAGTCACAACACCAAACCAACCATCATCCTTGATCCCCATGATCGCTTTATCGCCCGTGTTAACCTGGCGGACGTGCGTCAGGTATTTCAGTTCGTCGGCATTGGGCATCACGGTTTGGAAGACATCCGGCGATAGTTGGATGTAATAGCAGACCTGTTCATCAGAAATGTCATCTTCCTTCGTGAGTGTCGGTACGAGGATGTCTTTACTCTTACTCAGCTTCTGATATTCACCTACTGTTGATTTAACAGCTTTTGTTTGTGGGTCTGTCCTCACTGGATCAGCCGGCACGATCAACTCATCCTCCTGCAAGACTAGGAGCGCCATCCACGGCATATCCTTGTCGCGCATTTTTCGTTCCCATGGGATGACGCGTTTATTCAATACAAGATGTGGTAATTCATCCGCAAACTTTCCCGTACTGTTACTCGGCGGGATCATACCGTGGATTTCGAGGGGATCCACGGCGAATTGTGGTGCATGGACGATGAACTCCTGAACCGCGCTCAGTTTGTCATGATCGTCATCTGGAATCGCCAGATCCGTAACGGTTTGCTTAACACCAATTTGATAGTTTCCGGCAGTCAGCGACGGAAGAAAGTCATCGTAAAATTGTATGTCACCGATCTTGATGTCAGTTGCCATTCTTGTTCACACCTCCAGCGGCGCAGCGGCATAAAGATGCCCCGCCTGATTTGCCATATTTTCCATCGCCGCATTACTACCGCTGTAAATACCAGAACTGCTCAACACGGTATATAAATCGTCTCTGCTGGTTTTCACCTCACCTGAAATCCCCTCGATTTCTTTGATTGAAGTGTCGTTGAACTGCGGCCGATATGTCATTGTTGCCGTCACTTGATTGGAAATCGGCATTTCACCGGGAATGCGCAGGTCGTCATATTTCAGAAGTTGAAAGGGCATCTCTCCCGCCGAACTGCCCAAATTCGGACGAGGTGGTTTAATGTTGAGACCTACTGGCACCTGAGGGACAGTGTCGTTGCTCGGTACGCTGGGGTTGAGTTTAAAACGCTGTAGACCGTCTTTCAGTGGATCGCCCCATAGCGTAGTGGGCATGTTGCGAAAAGCCGGCTGAATGGACCAGCTCGATACATCGTGCGGCGCGCCGTCCCTGGTAACTGTTAAGTGATGCGTTGAATTAACGTTGGTTTTGTTCATTGGACGAACCTGGACGTTGTAGGGCTCCTCTGCCGTCAACGAAGTCCCTTGCCCATGCGAGAACTTACTGGACGGAATCGCGGATGCGGTCGAAAATTCGAACAGATCACATCGGACCAGCCAGATCTTTTTCTTCGCATCAAGCTTGCTGGGAATGCTTTTACTAAGTCCGTCATTCGCCTGAATTTTGCAGACGTTATCCAGAGCCGGCAAAAGAGACTTAAACGTGGACCATTCAATGGGTGTGTCACTGCCAGCCCCTTGATCCGCCCCAAACGAAACCGTAAAGGAGATGATGAACCAGCTGATGTGTGCTTTTCCACCAGAAGGCGGCCCCCAGAGCTCAAGCGAGGCTCCCAGTTCAATCGTGACCGTTTTTGTAATAAACAACAAATGCAGACGATAAGAAGCCCCGATACTGATGCCGATGTCGATTAAATAGTGGAACGGTTTAAACGTAATCAACATATCGGCGTGCGCGATAAACCAGGCTTTTAAGTTACCATCATGAAAGAGGACTTCCAGACCTCCTCCGGCCATCACCGCCGCAGGTGTGAGTGCAAAATAAGCGCCGCCTTTGATTGTTACCTTGTCGCTGACGGCCCAGTTAAATCCAAGTCGCGGAACCTTGGGATAAAAGTCTGGCACGCGAAAAAGTGGGTGATAACCGCCCAGTGTAACCACAAACTGCCCTTCGCGATCGCCACTGTACCACAGATAAAAAGCGAAACCACCGGTGAGGTGACAGTCCGGAGTGATGACGAAGGAATTGGAAGTCAGAATTGCAGTCAAACCAAAAAAGCCTTCGGCAGGCTTCCAGTCGGCTTCGATTTGCAGTTCTGCAAACGCGTACTCCACATCACCGGATTGCGGCAGGCGAATGGAAGAGAGCCCCAGTAATGCGATTTCCAGCTCCTTGCCGAACTTGGCGATCAGCACAACGCGCGAGTGCATCAGCTCGTAAGACGTAAACTCAACCCCCAGCGCCAGCCAGTATTCGCCAGCGTAAGGACTGATCCAGGCTTTTTTCTTACCCGGTGCATATTCCGCCTGCCCTTCCAGAATCGCCAGCACATCGGCTGGAGTCGGAGTTTGAGGCCCACTATCCGCAGTCAGCGCCAGGAGCGGAAAGTGAGCGACCTCGTCCGGTGCGGGGATGGCAACTGTCCGGTTATAGCCAAAACCGGCAGCGAGTCCAGTCACGAAAACGGATGGCGGTCCACCAAATGCAGCCTCGATGCTCGCAAAGACAAATAACGAGGCCTGGCCATTCTCCAGCACCGCATAGGAACCGATGGCAGCCAGCGAGAACTTCTCGGCTTGAATGACGGCATCTCCAGTGTACTCAAATTTGGTTCCCTTTGGAGGCGGATCAACTTCCATAAAACTGCCGCCGATTGTCAGCGGGCCGCTTTCGTACTCCAGTCCCAGACCTCGTAATTGGAACTCGGGATCAAACTGGTCAAGAGGCGAGCCAATTCCCATTCCAATGACTGAGATCTTCAAGCCTCCAATCGTCAATGAGCCATCTAGCAGAAACCATAATGCCTGCTGTTCATAGCTCACTCCGATTCGCTGAAAAGCCACTGGCCCAAATGATTTCTGCAGATCAAACCATTTGACCTTCGAGGTCGTGCTGGCGGATGCCGTGGCGGCAACTCCTGCCGTACCTGCTGGTTTCGGTAGTGAACCTGTTGGTTTTGCTGGTGGACTGCTTCCAGAGATCGGTAACGAGAGCCTCTGAGGCGGAGTCGAGCCGAACTGCATACCGGCACCGGCACTCAAGCCGGCTACCGCACCACTGACCGGCAACGGCATTACGGTCTTTGGCAGCAACGGATTGACGACACCGACATCCTGTTTTTCAAACGCAACGGAAGCATAAACTATCTGCAGGTCGCTAATACTGATGGTGGCGTCTTGTGGCAGTTCAGCACCGATCAGTGGAAGATCCGATAGATTGATTCCAGCGCTCAGATCCAGTCCGAGGGCAAACTTCTTGCCCGACTGATCCTTATAGAAAACGAATTTGGCGTCCTTCAGACCAATGGCGAGGCTGGCAGGCACAATTGATGCAAGATCGCTGGAGATGCCTGCGATAAGATCATGAATGCTGATTCCCTTTTGCTCACCCGTATGACTATAAGACGCGATAAATACATCCGTCCCCAGACTCTGAGTGTTAAAGATCAGATTGAATTCCAGTCCACTCAACGTCAGCTGGCCACCGAAGGTCGCGCTATATCCCTTCTTTCCTTTCACTGTTTGCGGCTTGCTTTCATCGCCGGTCAGACTGCGAGTGACGTCGATGGTCACCACCAGACTGACTGGAGTGTCATGTACCTTGAAGTCTCCTTCGCAAGTAAACGAAAATGAGCCGGTCGCAGGAGCATACTTGAATTTCAAATTCTTCAATTCAAGATTCGCTACCGGTGAGGGAACTGTAATGCCGAATTTACTGCCGAGGTCTTCGATCAGTTGCCCCATCTCAATAGGCTGCTGTTCGCCTGCCTGGCCGTGAATCTCCCAGCCTCCCTGATTAGAAAGCAAGAGCTCCGCGTCTACCCCGGCGATCGTCATTGCCCCTTCCAAGGTTACCTCTGGACCGTTTTCCCCCGGGTAGTGCAGTTCAAAGACCAGTGCATTCATAATGAACGGAGCCTGCTCCGGCCCCACCGGATGCTCAGACAACGCCGCTCGAATGAAATAGGACCCCGAAGTCGAACCACTCATCTGGAATTCGTCCACGAGAATCTTCGGTGCTCCGGCTGGCAGCCCAAATTTCTCGACAATCATCGTGAGATCAATCACACTCAGTTCATCAAGTTGCACGACGACAGTAAGATCAGGCTTGCGGGGTGTGGGAACAAGACTCGCAGAGACAAGCAGATCGACGCCGCCGATCTCCAGAGTGCCGGAAAGTCTGTAGGAGGGGGAGGGCTTGCCACTCAACGGATGAAACACGTTGACATCAAAGCGAATGTTTCCTATTTCCACCCACTTCTTGACGATGACCAGGTTCGCCGTCTCCAGTGCTGTTAAGGTAACACCCACATATTCCAGCGTTTTTGTGCCGAGTCCGATCCCCAACCGCAGTTTGCCGACGTGGATTGAATCCAGTGCATCGGTAAACTGCTTGGGAAGAAATGTCGTCAGACTTGTTCCACCGAGGTATTGTGTCAGATCATCGGGCGTTGGTAGTGGGAGTGGTCCTATGACCGCAAGGTCCAACACGCCGCCACCGGTTCCTGGAATGGTCGTTTCTAGTTTGACCGGTTTGTTCGCCCAGTTGATTGTGGCGGACAAATACAGCCCTGAGACCACTTCGATTGATTGAGGCGAAAATAAGAGTCGTGCATCAATGGGGACTTTCAATTTCTGAAATATCGCTGCCAGACCATCGGTCGCATTGGCTACCTCCAGCCCAATGGAAATCTGCGGAGGGCCGCTCTCCTCAAGCTGAATCAGACCGAACGCTTTGGGATCGTCACCAGTAATCCAGGCTGCCGATTTGATTGGCCCCTGCGATTCGTCCAGGATGCCAAACAGAGAGACCCCTTCGGTGAGACTGATACCACGATCAGAATCCTCAAACGTACCCGTCGAGATAAAAAGTGTTGCTTCCAAATTGGGAGCGTTACCTGATTTGAATCCGACATTTTGCCAATAGGTTGCTGACAGCCAGCTAATGGAGTCTGTTAATTTCCAGTCCACCGCAAGTGTGACAGAGATGATCAGAACAGGCTGGGAGTCGGCATTGTGAATGTCACAACGTACAACGGTTGTTTTCTCTGCAGGAAACAGGATTCGAATTTTTTCGCCGCCCATTACAAGAGAGCTGGCTTGAAACGAGATCATACCAGACGACTTTGCGGGCGGCGCTTGAACACCGCTGAAGGTCAGCCCCTTGCTTCCGGTCGACTTCGACAGGGAGCCCCCCAGCGTACCGAGTTGCGCATTCTCAACCGTTATAGTTTTGGCACCAGCATCATATTGAAGCGCGTCAAGCAGGTTCACACGGAGACCTTTCATCGGAAACTGTATTGACGACACGGGACCGGCGCTCATGCATACTGCAGCTCCATAAAAATGGGGAAATGATCGCTGATCGCTTCGCGATACACGTAATATGCCTCATGCAGACAGCTTGGTGACGTATTCAGCTGAGGGCAGTCTTTGAGTTTTTTTTGTGTCGTCGCCGACTTGTTTGCTTTGTTATTTTGCCGTGTCCACCAGTTGTTATAGATCAGTTGAGCGCACCCACTGAGTTCATCGTCATAGGGCGTCTTTGTCGTCGATCGTGTTTCCATGATGGGAGTTCCGTCCGGTTGCACACCGATCTGCACATCTTTGGGAACCATCATATCAATCAGTGGAATCACTTTGGGAAGGTTAGGATCAGGCTGCGGCGCTCGTACGAAAAATTTGTCATATTCACTGGATCGCAAGGCGGCAACCGTCACATCATCGGCAACAACATTTGTCGCACCGGGAAAATTTGCAACGGTGCTCGTTTTACTATCCCACAATCGTTTTTCGTATCCCTCTACTTTGGTCAGTGTCTTGTCTGATGCCTGAGTTGCAAAAGCAGGGCCAGTCAGACGTTGAAATGGTGCCGCTGGAATAAAGTTGCCCGCTGTATCTTTCACATATTGACGTCTTCCCTTATCTTTGTCGAAATATTCAAGGTGCCACTTTTTCCCGGCATCGTTCGAGTCCACATTAAAATCTCCCATCACGACCCCGACACCCGTTGTTTGGATCGGTTCCACAAAAGTAAGTGTGTTACTTGCAATGATCGGGAGTGCGTTCCCTGGACCCGGCGCGTGAAACAGCATGAAAACGATCTCAGTTGGCGTCGTGGTTGTCTTCACACTCAACAGAAAAGGAGGCCGTGAACCTCGTGTGGGAAATGCCTCTGGTACCCATTTGGTCAAGACGGCTACAATTTCCGTTTTCTGTACCGGAGTTAGATTAATCTGAGGTGCTTTCTTGGTCAGATCGAGATTCTGGTCATTGAACTTTAATGAGAACCATTTGCCCCATGGCACGGTATAGTCAGCATTCAACCATCCGTTGGAGTAAAGACTCTTCCAGAAATCTTCCTCTTGTTGAGGTGTGCTGCTATATTTTGCAAAATAATCGCTGAACGCCGATTCACCGATGACGTTCCATAGATCTATTTGCCCTCTCGAGAACAGGCCTTTTTTCCAGAGATATAAATACTGTTCGTTCGGCAGTGACGGAGTCATTTCACTCGCTTCGCCAGCCCAGGTAATGCCGGTTTTGTTGAGCGCTTCCAAATTATTCAGTTTTGTAACAAGTGCATCTCGAATTTCATTGCCCTGCCACCCCACCAGCTCCATGAGCCCGACGACATCCGCTTTGGATTTGTAAATCACCAGGGCAACGTACTCAATAAATGCATTGTCATTTAACTTTTGTTCCCCGAATTTCTGGATATTCCAGGAAAGCAGCTTCAATGAATTTGCCATACCAGTTCTCTCAGACTTAAGACCGTGCAATGTAATCAGTTATTTCGCTTCACTCCTTGCGGCAATACGAGGAGGAAGACAGTGACCTTTACTTCAATCTGACACGTCTTTACTTTTGCTTGTGAGGGATCTTCGTATTGAAACTCGAGTAGAAGTCTGCCCCTGGATTGGTCGTCCGATAGGAGTGATGTCATTTCAAATTTTGAGAAATGAGAGTGAAGTGTGCGCAGCTGTTTTTCTTTCTGTCTGGACAAGGGATTATTTTCATCTCTAAGTAGAGTGTGTAGATTTGATTTATGTAATATGTAAACAAGACCATGAGTACACAAAATGTTATGTACTCAATACGTCACTAGAACCACACGTGATCGTTTATGCAAACGAAAAATGTACATATCTAAAATATTCTAAAAAAGATGTGCCCAAAGAACGATACCAGTCACATAAAAACTTTGCTCCCAGCAAGGGCTTTGTATCTAAGTAAACTCCGAGATCTGATGGGACAATATCTCTCTTCATTACCATTGGATCGTGACAGGCCGACATTCGAGAGGTATTCATGTCGCATTCTGGAGTCTTTGACTTGCTCTCTATTAACCAACATCTGGTAGATCACAGCTTGCATCACCAGAGGTACAGAAAGGGAAATCTGATACTTGTTGTTAGAAACTCGCAGATTGAGTCAGCCTGTTCGCCCCCCACATATGCGAATTATCCAATCAAAAGCAAAGCAAAGTCAAAGCGTTGTAAAAGTGAATACCCTGGAAAAACAGGCCATTATGAAGCATAAGCAAAGCGTGGTTAAAGCTACTACGGTCTTCGAAATCGGGGGAATAGCAACAGTTTCGATCATCACTCGACCGACCAATGGTCTGGTTATTGAAGGTTCATTTAATAGTTAGTAATAGCACGTAATCCGTTGTCCAAAACTTATACTTCTCGCAGGTATCGGAGATCATGAATGATGTCAAAGAAAGTTACAAACTCTCAGGCAACGATGGCTATGTCTACGCATTGTTGATTCAGTCTGTATCCATAATTCTGGTTAAAGGAATTATGGAATCGAATCAGCAAGTGAGGAAAATGGAGAAATGCTAACACATTGACGTGCCCTTACGTATGACGCCAGTCACACGACTTGTATGTTTGACTCCGGTACCGGAGCCATGTATCCCAGAGAACTGTGTGGTCGGATTGTGTTGTATTCTTTCCACCAACGTTCTATGAGAACCTTCACTTTTATTAACGTATCGAAGATTTCTCCATTCAGCAATTCTTCCCTTAGCTTTCCATTGAATGATTCAATGTATCCATTGTCCCAAGGACTGCTGGCTCAATAAACAGCGTCTTTACTTCGATTCTCCGTAACCAGTCGCGAACTCTTTTGGCTGTGAACTCAGGACCACTATCGCTTCGAATACATGTCGTCGTCCTTATATTTCACAAGCTGAATAAAGGGGACGAGTGTCTGCATGATTTATCAATATCGCTACTCCAATATGCGAATTTCATTTTCACCATTGTTATGATGCGCTAAAAACAGATCAAAGCCTCGTATTCGCAACTTTTTCACAAGGACCAGGCTGTTTGGACGAGAGTCATATAAAACATGTAATTCAAATTTCATCAGAAAGGCTTCTCGCATCTCACACTGTATATGACTTATTATTGACAGATCAAATCCCCTCCCCAGAAATCGTGGCAGGGATGAAAAGTACACATAGATATCTCTCCAAAAGTATTTAAAATTATCTAAAAAATTGAGTTGCACAGAAAGCGATAACATGGTTATGCAGGGTGTGGGGCATGGCTTTGAATTGAGATTAGTGGGTTTGGAATCTCAAAGTGACGATGATATGCCGGGCACATTGCACAGGCAGGCTCTGCATGAGTAGTAAAAAACTGATTTATCTCCTCGTCTGAACAAGTTGGATACAATGGTCGATAGGCTAAGTATTTATCCCAGGCTTTACTGATCCCGTACTTCTGATCTACTTGGTGGATATACGCCAGCTGCGGACACTTCCAGATTTTACCTTCATGAATCTGTGGGCACTTTTTAGCTACACAAACGTTATAACTACTTTCAGGGTTGTTGTCTTCATATGGGATCATATCAGCTCCAAAACCTTCAAAAGTGGTTCTCCATGTTTTCGAAGACGATCTCCAAGTTAGATTAAAGTCATATTGTCGTTGCCATTGATCAAGTAATTCACGTACTGATTTCAACTTCTCCTTATATTCAACTCCATCGTGGTGCACAGAGACTGCCAGCTGACATTGAGTTTGTTGCAGAATCTTTGGCAGGTCTGGGTGCTTGTGCAGGTAGAAACCGTTTGTAATTAACCGGATTTGCGAGAGTGGCCACTGTTTGTGGCATTCCCTGACAATCCCACACAGTTCTTTGTTCAAGGTTGGTTCGCCTCCCAAAATTGAGAAATACTTTGGTGCAAGGCGGCCACTCCATTGCATCATCTGGGCGGTGATGTCTGCAAGGGAGACATTTTTACCAATTTTCATATCACTAAAATGTGAGCAGCTTTTGCAGTGCAGATTGCAGGCATAAGTCGCGTGAATTTCAAGATTGGGAATCACCAACATGACAGCTCCCTGATAATATTTTTACTAAACTTGGATTGGCCGTATAGCCCCATCTGGATGTCACAAGGATTCGTATTAAAAGCCGTTTTTATTCCATCTATCCTAAAATTATTGCAGGTGACAAAGCCATCGTTTTCCATTGACCACTTCACACTAATCGAGAGGTCAATCCATTCATCAAGCACTATTGGGTATAGCACTTGGTCATTTTGGTGACTATGATCAACTAAAAGGCATCCTCGTTCCTCATTCCAATGTGGTGTTGAAATAAGCTCGTTTACGCTTAGCCATATTTGATCGCTACGAATTGAAAAACTAATCGGTGGCGATGTCGCTGCATATATTTTTTTTGATCGACTCCCCCACCAATCGTGAAACTGTAATACAATGCAAGGATACTCATTAAATTGACCTGATAGTTTGAATGAGTAGTTGTAATTAGCAGTATGCCCATGTTTGTACTGTTGCAATTTCGCTTCAGATCTTTTTTTTGTATGTGGTTTTGCAATAATGAATTTTCCATCATATTCCATGCACCCAACACACGTCATCTGTTCCCATTGATCAGACGCGATGGTTTTTATTGGCATTGATCACCTCTGTCTCTTTCGAATCATCTCGGATCGAATCACTGTAAAGGCCACCATCATTCTTATGGGTGGATGATCGGAGCCAACTCTCAGGGTGAGCCACCACAACCACTGAGTAAGAGTGCTGATAGATTGCCCGATATGCGGCAATGTCTTCCATACCTGGTAAATCGAAGTCATTCATCCTTAACTTGATATCGTCCGTATGCCAGCCCATAGTGCCGGTTCCAGGGATATCGACAAACATGTCTTGGGGAATTTCCAGACGTGCATCAAAAACTGTGCGATCTTTGTAATAGCTACTGATCATACCGGGTTTGAGTTTACTACCGTGTGCACAGACGATGCACTTATATTTGTCGATTGCGGCGGTCATTCGGTCAATATAATCGGGGGGATAAATCAGATCATCGTCACAGGTCAGAATATAACCACTTAGTCTGTCAGCCCAGAGAAATTTAGTGCAACTCATCAGGCTGTTGTCACCGAAAACGAGTTCGAGCTTTGGGTGTTTGAGGAACTCAGGAATAAAATGATAATCATTTAGATGGATCTTTAAACCATCGACCTGGTTAATCAGTGATGCAACCGTCTTTTCCAACGCATATACACGCCGAGGAATGCTGGTCAGGCAGGCATAAACCTTTGAGTCTCGCGTACTGCTTATCTTGTAATCAGGGTCTAACACATCTTCCTGACTATCAAGTGTGCCATAATTGCGCGGATTGATCTTTTCTTGAGTCTTCCAAAAAGCATAACGACGAAGGCTCTCTTCTTTTATAGCATCTCTTTCTGGGGATTTCAGTCCGTAGCGATTATCTGAGTTCGACAGACTGTTGCTGCAAATGCGTCTAAGTGCAGTTTTATGCTTAGAGAAGTAAACGGCTGCTCCCACCTCGCTTGGAAACTGTATACGCTGTGAAAACTCAGTATCAACGGCACAGTGATACCTGCCGTCAAAACCGTTGGCAGCTTCGAATGTTTTCTTACGTATAACCATTGTCCCGTTCACCAGACGTGGAAAGGGAAGGCAGTCAGGGTGCATTCCCGAATCGGCGATAGGATATCGGTTCACTAATCCCTTATTTCTCTCATTGTGGTTTTCCAATGGGTTCAGGAACTGTGTCATTGTGGAACCCCAAACATCTGCTCCGTGCCGATCTAACTCGTCTAGAGCAGTTCTGAAGTGGTTTGGGAGATAGATGTCGTCAGAGTCAGCAATTCCAATTACGCTGGATTTCACGTGGTAGAAGAGACTATTTGCAATAGCATACGGACCACAGTTCTGTTTTGTTTTGTGCCATTGAATGTTCTCAAGGTGACCGTACCGATGGAATAACGGTCTATCGTCTTCACGTGAGCAGTCATTGACCAAATGAATAAACGGATTGATTTTATGTTGCCAGAGTATGGAATCAATTGTTTGGGGGACTAAATGAAGATTACGATGGTAGGGAATGAAGATATCGATGTCATATTCAGATGTACTAACTTGATGGCGATTATTAGTCAAATTAACTGACTTTGTTAAAACGGCTTGTTCTGATTGTAAATTATTTCCTACGCTGTATTGAGGATCTAAATTTTCAGTGGACCTTTCCTTTATCTGCAGTCTAGGACGTAGTTCTATTGGGTTTTGAAAATCTTTGGCTTGTCGATTACCACTGGTTGTTGCCCTAGGATAAATAGTCGAAGACTCGCCAATATGCTGAGCCAGGCTGGGAGAATGAACATAATAAGGAAGATGATTGCGTTCACACCAATATCCAACAACGGAATCGATGTGGTGCAAGCCTTCTGCAGGGCCAAAATCACGATGATTGAGTACCATCGAATCACTTAATATCGCTCGAGCAGAGGGGTTCGAAAAAATATAAGCGAGCGCCCCCCAACTTTTCCATCCTCGATCTTCTCGAATAAAACCGGGCTTTGCTGCTTGTGAATAATGGCTGGGACAATATATTGAAACGACTCCAATTTGGTTTGCAGGCCATAAAGTGCGCTCCAAATAGTCTCGTATGTCAGCGGAGAACAAAACATCGTCCTGACATAGCAGAAACGCTTCTGCTCGTGGATTACGTAAAACCAATTCGGTTAAAGCCAAATACCAATTGGGAAATGCACCTAGAGTTTCATCTCTTCTTGACACAGGTAGTCGGTTAAATTCAGAAGGGATTTCCACACCTGGTTCTGCGAATAGCCGAGGAGAATCCCAGCCCGCAGTTTTGAGACTGACCAGGGTTTGATGTAATGTACTTTTCTTTCGCGGGGCTGTTGTGATACCTACAGCCCACTGCTGAATGTTACGAACTCTGGAATTACCCATTCTAGAGCACTTTCTACAATTTATTTAATATTAAGAGGTTAGTTAGCTCATGGATTGAACATAAGAAAGGCACAATGTGGTTTGCTACTATCGATCATACATGGTTTATCTCGACTCCCTTTGATTTTTCAGAAGGTATAAACTCAATCGTAAGTGAAACAGTCATATCAGCTGACATATTCTCATGTGAGTTGACTTTGATTACCGACGCTTTCTGGTAATCATCTGGATCTGTTTGCGCTTTCTCCTGGATCTTAGATTCCACGGTGTCAGAAACAAGCCGACTTATAATGCGACCACCTTCGCGACCATTCGAAGTTTCATTTAACTCATGTCCTTTTTTTCCAATCAAACGGGCAACCTCAGGGTGACATTCAATTGTTTTCTGGCGTTTGATACTCCACTGTTTACTCATGTGATTGAGTCGGCGTTCAGCAATGCCGATCATGGATTCCTCATCCAGGGAATTGAAAACCATAATCCTCTTGATACGAGAAAGGAATTGTGCAGGAAAAACAGGTTGGCTCGATCGCTCATGCCGTACCTTTGCTAATATCTGTTTCACGCGTTCTGCAATCTCTTCAGCAGGCGTTCCACTTTTTGACATTTGGGATATTTGTTTGTCGCCAGCATTAGTGGTCAAAATGAAAATTGCCCGATCCGCATATGCCTTTTGTCCGCGTTGGTCAACAATCCATCCTTCATCAAACAGATTCAGAAAAGGTTTCCAGATATTGGGATGGCATTTTTCTGCTTCATCCAGCAAAAACACGGTATAAGGATCAGAGTTTAATTCATTGATCAAGCGGCCGCCGTCTTCATGACCGACATAGCCGGGGGGGACCCCCATAATTCCGGAAACACTGTGTGGCTCCGTATAATTTCCCATTGCATAAACCTGGACATGACGGGACGTCGAGTAGAGTTCAGCGATCCGTTTGGCTAGCTCAGTCTTTCCGACGCCTGTCATACCAGCAAATAACATGACAGAAGCTGGTTTTCCCGGCTCATTCAAACCGGCTTTAATGAGGCTCAACTCATTAGCAACTAGTTGCACCGACTCGTTCTGTCCCACTACTGCATCCAATAAAGGGGCTTCAAATCCAGTCGTCTGAGATTCACCCGAAATCGTTTCTGCTGGAATCCCTGTTTTTTCTGATATTGCAGCAACGATATCAGAAAAGTTGATTTCATCTCGATTTTTATTGTGTTGTGTACGATCGAAATCGATGTTGGCACAAATCTGTTGAAGTAAATTAACCGATTTCGCAGGATGGCATTCATTGAGTATAAAAGTTGATGTGAGTGCGACGGCACGTTCCGCCACATTTTCATCGATCGAGATTTGATATATATTTTGAAGGATTTCAGCTTGTCGTTCGGCAATTGTGTTCGCAATTTCCTCAGACGGTTCATCCAGTTCAACACGGGTAAAATAATCGAGCATCTGGGCATCACTGCTGATGAGGTCGTTGAACTCCCAGGTAGACATCACGCCAATCACGCGCAGATTCGGTCGACTGATCATGGACCGAAGGAGAGGTTTATTAGAACCACCCTGGCTGCGTCTTAAAAGCGATCCAATTCCATCCAGGCAGAGTACAATTCCCTGCATCTTGGAAATACTGGCAAAAATGGATTCCAGACACGCGCGGCTATCTTCAGGTCCTACATTATTACAATCCAGCCAGAGAAATCGTTCGTTGCGCAAGAAGGGACTCTCACCCTGTGAAATTTTCAGGGCAAGGGAGCGAATTAATGTGGACTTGCCGACCCCTTTACTTCCTGTAATCAGGACATGCTTTCCAGGCATATAAAGCGTACGCAGAATTTTATCATCCGCAAATCGGATCCGGTCGTCATCAACGATTCCATGCTCTAATGGACTGGGATTGCTGTTAGCCCAACTGGTTAAGTCAATGACTGGCAGTAATGCAGCAAGGTGTTGCAAGATCTCATTGGTTTGATCAACATTAAAATCTTGAACAAATGAACGTTCCATGTTGAGGGGTAACCTTCAGTAAATAAACAATATTGAATACCACAAACAAGCTAACTTGAATATACGCTAGTGCAAGTGGGTATGTTCAGACAGGCTGGGATGAAATACTTGTCTTTGTAAAATGCATAAAATCATACCAAGAATTACTTTACGAAAATATTCAATACGCGAGAATGGTTGAAGTATATACAAGGGGACAGATTGCATCAAGAAAAAACTACACGCTTTTACCTCCATGTACTCCATTTATGTTTAGTATGAAGTTTGAAATGAGGTTTGTGTAAATCTTGGATTGCTTACTGAGTCGATGTATGGAGTGAGATAAGTAGGTTATCCCGCGTCTGACTGATCAGATTGCCGTAGGCTTGCGGCATTACCGTGTATTCGGCGTCCACGGTGCCGACATCGTCCTGTTCCAGGATGATGTTCTGGTCGTCCCACAGGTAGGATGTGAATTCTAAATCTGTTTCTTTTGTCAACCGGTATTCATCGTTCTTCTTATTAACAGGAGCATACGTATAAGTCACGACGTCGCTGTTAGGACTTTCGATTTCCGCCAACTGATTTTCATAGGTCCAGGTGTAAGTCGTAATGTCACTCGCCGGATCTTCAATCGACGTCTGATTGCCGTTTTTGTCATACGTGTAGGTGGTGATGCCCGCCGTCTCTTCAGAGGTTTCCAGCCGATTGGCGGCGTCGTAGACGCTGGTGGTGATCGTGGAATCGTTATTTTCAACGAGCCGGTTTCCAACGGCGTCATAGGCGAACGTCATGATCGTCGTGCCCAGTGAATCGGTATACCGTTCGGAAAGGACCTGCGCTGTGGAATCGTAAGTCCAGGTCGTGACGTCCCCATCCAGATTGACGCGCTGGGTCCGGTTGCCCGCGGCATTCTAGGACAAGAATCTTGTACTTAGAAAAAGTCTTCAAGTTTATAAACTTGTGATGGTTTTGATGTTGCAGCAATGAGTACCTCTAATGCGTCTGCAAAATTATCCGCAATGTAATGCACCCCCGCATCAGAAAGACTATAAAAACCTCCTTTCTCTGAAAGAACTAAAAGAGCATTATCTCCCCAAATACTTCCAAGACAACAAATTGGTTCTTCAAATTTCTTTTCCCAGCCTTTGACCTCTGTTGCCCAATCCGCCATAATTGGATCGAATTCAAGCTCTCCTGTCCCATAAACCCGATCAGGATTTAAAGGTGGATTTACCTTAAGACCACCAAAATTTTCAAGAATTTCAATCGCTTCCGGAAAACAAGACATACCTTCTTCTTTAAAATAATTTTGATATATATCAGTCGAAACTTTCCGGTCAAAACTCCATCCAGCGCTTTTCAGAACTTCGCTTACATATTCACTAATAGAATTGATATTCATATTTTTTAGTTTCTTATTCAAACTTGTATTTAATGTCAAAGACGTCAAGTGGCCATCTGCATGAGGAACATGGATCATTGGTGAGGCCATGTTTAGGATGGTTAACACTTCTTACACTAGCAGTCTCAACGGTTGCTCCTTTAAGAATGGCATTTGCCTGAGAATAGGAAGTAATTTCGACACCTGTTATCTTCTCAATGGAATACAATGCTTTTGACATTGCATTAGCTTCCGCACAATGTTTATGATAAATTGATTGACTTGTGCTTGGCACAAAATCATTATACGCACTTTCAATTACAGGGTGAAGTTCTTCCCCTCTTCCTTGAAACCCTGATCTACCGTCAAATTCCTTGCCTCCTTTCAAAGTCAGCTTTGCTACAGTTCTTGGCCTTGGACTTTCTAATCGACACTTATTGGCAAGATTCTCTATTTCAACCCTTGGTCTAAGTGGTAATCTTGGACAATTTGCTCTTGGAATAAGTGGTAGATCGGAAGAAGTGCTCGCTACAGCAGGAAGATTGGATTTAGGAGCAGGAAGTGGTCGTATTACCTGACCTGTTACCTGATCTACATAGCCAATTAAGTTTCCATTGCTATCTAATAATTCTACTACAATGCGACATGATTGTGGTGGGGCTTGTGAAGTTTTAGGTTGTACTTTTGGCAATTTTAGCAATGTTGAAGAGACAGATGGTCGCCTTAAACAATTTCGAGCGAGTTTCGGAACTCCAGGGGCAGCTTGAAAAAGTGCAATGGTGCCCACAGTCTCTGTACATTGATCTACAGTGATTTCACCTTGCGAACAAAGGTACAAACTCTTACCCTGTGTATATACTCCGAATGAGAGAGTACTTGCATAATACTCACCTAACCCGAGTTGGCCAGACTCAAGAGCTTTCGCGGAACTACTTCTGCATTCATATCTATCATTGATAGAAGGCTCAAAAGTGGATATCTCCCTCATCATGCCATCAAAATCACGGCAAATCAGATATGTTTCAACACACGCTTCTTCAAAAGCTTCAGGAGCATTAGTTATTATCGTATTTGCCCCACTACATAGTCCACTTACAAAGCCTCCAGCGATAGTTGGGTCTTTTTCGCGCTGTTTTCCAGAAAATGGACCGACAGAACCTTCAACAATTGTATATTTTCCGGACCAGCCTCGGTTTCTTTCACTGCAACTTTTATTACAGATCTCAGCGATAGTCCATCCAGATGGTTTAGATGTTTCAATTCTAGATCTTACTTTAGTATGTTTTCTACCAGTGATCCTGGTTGCCTCGCATTCGCATATAATTTTGAGGTACCTATCGGTATAATAGTTCATGTTACCTGGTTTTAGGATATGCCCCTGCAGTCCACTCAGATCAGTGACTGTTGCGGCATTGTTGCCGACATAGCGATAGAGGTTCACATCCCCGGCATCAAAGCCAATCGGGTCTTCTGATTTGAACCGGCCTTCATTGGCACTGTAGAAGCGGTTGCGAAGGCTGTAGAGGCCGCTTTCGGGATCATGGTAATATCCCTCTTTGCCGACCCACTGGTAGGGGTTCACAGTCGTGCCGGTGCTGCTTTTGACTTTGCCGAAGACGCTGTAGAGGTAGCTGTCAGTGATGGTTTCTGAGGCATCCGTTAATTCACGGGTGCTGCCCAGGGGATCGAAGTGATAGAAGCTGCTGTCCGCATCCCGGGTCTGACTGATCAGATTACCGTACGCCTGTGGCATTACCGTGTATTCGGCGTCCACGGTGCCGACCTCGTCCTGTTCCAGGATGATGTTCTGGTCGTCCCACAGGTAGGATGTGAATTCCAGGTCCGTTTCTTTGGAGAGGCGGAGTTCGTCACTCTTCCTGTTGACGGGGGCATAGGTGTAGGTCACCAGATCACCGTTGGGACTTTCGATTTCCGCCAGTTGATTCTCGTAGGTCCAGGTGTAAGTCGTGATGTCGCTCGCCGGATCTTCAATCGACGTCTGATTGCCGTTTTTGTCATACGTGTAGGTGGTGATACCCGCCGTCGCTGCTGAAGTCTGCAACCGATTGGCGGCGTCGTAGACGCTGGTGGTGATCGCGGAATCGTTGTTTTCAACGAGCTGATTACCGACGGCGTCATAGGCAAACGTGGTGATGGTCGTTCCCAGTGAATCGGTATACCGTTCGGAGAGGACCTGCGCGGTGGAATCGTAAGTCCAGGTCGTGACGTCCCCGTCCAGATTGACGCGCTGAATTCGATTACCGGCGGCATTATACGTATCGGCAAAGGAAGAGAAGGCCGTGTTGTCGGAAGTAAAGTGCGTGATCTGCGTTTCCCGACCGGCGGCGTCATAGGCCATGCTGGTAAGGGTACCGTTCGCCAGCTGTGTGCGAATCGCGCGACCGGCGGCGTCATAAGTGAAGGTGGTCTGCTCGGACTGCTCATTCACTAATGAGGTCAGGTTACCCCGGCCATCGTAAGTATACGTGGTGGTGCCGGTAGAGATGTCGCGCGTGGAACGCTGACCGATGGCATCGTAGACCCAGGTGACGATCTTGCCGGTCGGCCAGGCCACACTCTGCACCTGATTCACGGCGTCATAAGTTCGCGTAAAGGCGCCTGCGCTACTGTTGATCACCAGCGGATTGCTGACCGCGTCGTAAGTCCAGGTGATCCGCGCGCCATCGGGATATTGCCGCTGTGTAACACGACCGGCGGCGTCATAAACATAGGTGGTCCGGGCGCTTTCCTGATCAATGCGGACGGTATTTTGTCCCGCCGCGTCAAAGACCATGGTTTTACGATCCGAAAGCGGATTGATCATGGCGGTTTCGCGACCGGCGGCGTCATACACGGTCGTCGTCTCAGACAGCGGATTGATACTGGCAATGGGACGCCCTGCGGTATCGTAGGTTGTCGTCGTGGTTTTGATCAGATAGTTCTGTATTTTCTATGATCGTGATACGCGTACTTTAGTGAAATTTGTCTTGAAAACCCTTCTGTCGTACCTGCGTACGATGACAATCGGCCGAAAATTTATAATGCCAACGGAGTAGAAAACTAATTTGTCAAAGAGCTTATCGCGCAGCTGAATAAATTGACCCTACAGGAGCAATCGCTGTAGTTCATCGTCGGACAAATATGAAATTTCTTCAGATAAATCAGAATGCAATAATAGTCCTGTAGATCTCGATGACGCTGCGTAGACGCAGCCACCAGACGTGGCTGGATCAAGTTCTGTCAACGAACAAGAGCAATACTCATCACCGCTCCAACTAACGGTTGCTCCCATTAAGACCATTGTGTTCAAAATCTCTTCCACTGTCTGACGCCATATAATATCCGATGGCCAAGTTTTTATCCAAACAGGTAACATGAGGAAATTCCCCTCATCAGCCTCAATTTTTTGAATCTGAAATTCCGCATCAATATTCTTTAATAGATCACCGAGAGAAGAAATCTCATCTGGGAGTTTTGCTTGACCCCAATAGCCATAAAAATTGATACCGGAAACCTCAATATGGCCATCCTCAGCGGCCCAAAATATTCCTAGTTCATCGGTAGTTTTCATCTGAGCCCCCAATTGATCATTTGTTGCGGTGTAGGTGTAACTGTAGTCACAAGATCCCCAGCATTGATTTTACCGCGTGGTTCTTTGGCTACAAACACAACAACGTCCTTGCCATCGATTTTTCCATAGAAGCCTTTTACTGCGTGATTACCTTGTTTCATTACATGGTCGAATGTCTTGATAGGATTTTCTAGAATATCAATTATAGCTTTACGTACTGCTTCACGAAAAGCTTTCGTCCCTTGTCTACCAGCAATCACCCCAAAATCAGATAAATGTCTTCCTGCGTGGTCAACTCGCCCGATATTCTTAACTGCATCTTTCCCCTCGCCTTTAACAAAGCTAATGTTCTTCTTGGGCTTCGGGGGCACACAGTTACTTTTCCCAGAAGGATCCAGACTAATATTTTCATCAAATTGATTGATATTTCTAAGTTCTCTTTCAATTTGATCCGCCAAATCCTGGGATTGAACGTCGTCTGTCCTCCTGCGTAATTTTTTATATAAGTCTACCAGCTTATCAATGGTCAGCTCTTTAGTTCTGCCTAGTATTCGAGCTACAACCTTAGTCGCTCCACCACATAAGACGAACGAAAACTTGATGGCAATTCCACCGACACATACCATTCCCAGTTCGATGGCAAGTTCTTTAGCAACAAAAAGGCCAAATTCTTTGGTCGCATTTGGGAAATCAATTTCAAATGCTTCGCGACATGTTCTGTCTGGATTAAGTTTTGTGGGAAAACATCCCGAGCTTAAATTCGGAACATCTATAATTCGATCATAGAATTCCTCTGAACCTCCGCGTGGCGATTGAGGAGGACGCGCGGGTTTCCGTTTTGGGGATCCTGGAGTTAACCAGGGTTTATTGATGGGAAGTCCTGTAGTACCATTACATTCAAAGCCATTTTTTTTGAACCATTTCCCCCAATCTCTCCAGTCAGTAACTTCGTCATTACGAACTGCGAGAATGATTCTTGAACGCGAGGCACAATAATATCTTCCATCGCCTCGTGGCTGAGGATCCGGAACATCCCAGATTAGATTATGGTCGTCAGTTACTAATCCTCCCACAGTCCCATTCAGTTGCCTGTGGTCTGCATTATAAACTTGATAGAGTATGACACCTCCATGATTTTCAAACTTGAAATGCGCACTATCATCTAACCCACTTGGATCGGTCAATGTTGCGGCATTGTTACCGACATAGCGATACAAGTTCACATCCCCGGCGTCGAAGCCGATGGGATCTTCTGATTTGAAGCGGCCTTGGTTGGAATCGTAGAAGCGGTTGCGGAGGCTGTAGAGGCCGCTTTCCGGGTCGCGGTAATAACCTTGTTTACCGACCCATTGGTACGGGTTCACAGTGGTACCGGTGCTGCTTTTGACTTTGCCGAAGACGCTGTAGAGATAACTGTCGGTGACGGTCTCTGTTTCATCCGTCAACTCACGAGTACTGCCCAGTGGATCGAAGTGATAGAAGCTGCTCTCTGCATCCCGGGTCTGGCTGATCAGATTCCCGTACGCTTTAGGCATCACTGTATACTCGGCATCTACCGTGCCAACTTCATCCTGTTCCAGAATGATATTCTGGTCGTCCCACAGGTAAGAGGTGAATTCCAGGTCCGTTTCTTTCGTCAACCGGTATTCATCGCTCTTCTTATTAACAGGAGCATACGTGTAAGTCACCAGATCGCCGTTGGGACTTTCAATTTCCGCCAGTTGGTTTTCGTAGGTCCAGGTGTAAGTCGTGATGTCGCTGGCCGGATCTTCAATTGACGTCTGGTTGCCGTTTTTATCGTAGGTATAGGTTGTAATACCCGTCGATTTTTCCGATGCCTGCAGCCGATTTGCGGCGTCATAGACGCTGGTGGTGATCGTGGAGTCAGCATTTTCCACCAAGCGATTGCCAACCGGATCGTACACAAACGTTGTCAGTGTCGTTCCCAGTGAATCGGTAGAACGTTCGGAGAGAACCTGTGCGGTCAAGTCGTAAGTCCAGGTCGTCACGTCCCCATCCAGATTCACGCGCTGTGTCCGATTCCCGGCTCCGTTGTACGTATCGGCAAAGGAAGAGAAGGGCGTGTTCCCCGACGTAAAGTGCGTGATCTGCGTTTCCCGACCTGCGGTGTCATAGGCCATACTGGTGCGGGTGCCGTTTGCCAGTTGCTTGCGAATCGCGCGACCAGTCACCTCTTTCTTTCAGATCTCCTTTTACTTTCCGATTTTCATTCTCTATGCTCAATTAGTTTTTTACCTAATTCTTCTGCATCAAATGGCTGGCTTGTATCAAAATTCCTCAATGCTTCTAAGAATTCAGCTGGTGGTAAGTATGAATGTTCTTCTATATAATGAAGTATCATATCCGGTGATGCGAATACGATTTTTTGCTCTCGTGAAGGAATCCTGAGTTCTGTGCAACCTAGGTGACGCATTCCGCCAATTTTGCACCTGATCTTTGGATACGCTTTACACAAATTACAGGGGTGTTGCCCTCTTATTCGAGCAACATGGACATTGATCCCCTTTGGTATGCAGCAGATCAAGTCTCGTAATTTCTTAATCAGAGCGTTGTCTATCGTCCCAACTGGGAACGAGTGATTACAATCCAGCCAGCCGATAGTAAGAAGTTTTTCAAATTCACAGTCATCAGCGAAATCGTACCAATATTTAATGTCGGTCCCCCTCTTTAAAGGGGAAAGATCCTCAGAATACATTTTTAAAACTCCTTTGTGCAAGCTGCCCAAACACAATTTCCCATGCCAGGCTCTAATAACTTACTAAGTTTAGTGGGATTATACACAGTAGTTGAGTTTTTAAGGATACAGAGTGGCGATCCTTCTGGATGTCCAGGTGCGAAAAGAGTATAATCAGGGATTTTAGCACCTTCTAAGTAGGTAGCCATTCCTTCTAAATTATTCATTATTAAACGTCGAACTTCTGGGTCATCGTGATATTTAGCAGCATAGAGAAGTTTTTCCCAGTGCTCTCCTTCCATATATAACCCTGTTATATCTTGTAAATAAATATCTTTTCGTGGTAGTGTAATCGAAGTTCCTTTGGGGACGGTAGTGTCAGGGCATTTTAGGTATTTGCCATGACCGGTAAATGCACGTCCAGATCCACCTCGTAAAACAGCTCCAGCTTGTTTATGGCCTCCAGTAGTTCCCAGCCCACGCGTCGTCATCTGTAAAGGGGTTCTACAGCTCTGTTGAACTGTCTGACACACTAACCTTCTTCCAGTACTAGTGGCAACCTTGAAAGTGCTTCCAACAGCTCCTGTTACTGTCTCAGCAGTAGTCGCAAGATCACAGGCATCCAGCGTCATCTGCTGTCTGCCAAGACCTATTTTTGTGCCATACCAAGTTACGGGATCAATCTCCCCTCCACACCGATCAAATTGCTTTGCAAGTTGTTCCTCTCTGGCTGCAATCTCTATTGATTGTATGACGCTTTCTTTTTTCGGAATGAATACTGGGACAAAAAATGATCCAAATCTTTCCCAAAAACCATAAGAATTAACTTCTTCTAACTGCTTACACTGATCTGAAGTTAACACATAGCGGTAACCATCTACGTCCCAGACTCTGGGCAATATTCCACTAGTCGGACCGGCTGCCCCTTTCACGATTGTATATTTTCCAGACCAGCCTCGTCTTCTTTTGCTGCAGCTGTCATTGCAGGCCTCAGCAATTGTCCATCCAGGTAGCTTTTTTGTTTTAATTCTAGATATTATGTTACTATGTTTTCTACCAACGATCCTGGTCCCTTCGCATTCACATATGAGTTCGAGGTACTTGTCGATATAAGCGAGTTCAACCTCCCACTTGTTTGGTTTCCTGATATGACCTTGTAGTCCACTCGGATCAGTATCCGTAGCGGCGTTATTACCGACATAACGATAGAGGTTACTGTCGCCAGCATCGAAGCCAATCGGATCTTCCGATTTGAAACGGCCTTCCCCGGCACCATAGAAGCGGTTGCGCAGGCTGTAGAGGCCGCTTTCGGCATCATGGTAATAACCTTCCTGGCCGACCCATTGATACGGGTTCACGGTGGTGCCGGTGCTGCTTTTGACTTTGCCGAAGACGCTGTAGAGATAGCTGTCGGTGACGGTCTCTGTTTCATCCGTCAACTCACGAGTACTGCCCAGCGGGTCGAAGTGATAGAAGCTGCTTTCCGCATCCCGGGTCTGACTGATCAGATTCCCGTACGCCTGCGGCATGACCGTGTATTCGGCGTCGACTGTGCCGACCTCATCCTGTTCCAGAATGATATTCTGGTCGTCCCACAGGTAAGATGTGAATTCTAAATCTGTTTCTTTGGAGAGGCGGAGTTCATCACTCTTCCGATTGACGGGCGCGTAGGTATAAGTCACCAGATCGCCGTTGGGACTTTCGATTTCCGCCAGCTGGTTTTCGTAGGTCCAGGTATAAGTCGTGATGTCGCTCGCCGGTTCTTCAATCGACGTCTGATTGCCGTTTTTGTCATACGTGTAGGTGGTGATGCCCGCCGTCGCTTCTGAAGTCTGCAGCCGATTGGCGGCGTCGTAGACACTGGTCGTAATCGTGGAATCGTTGTTTTCAACGAGCCGGTTACCGACGGCGTCATAAGCAAACGTGGTAATGGTTGTTCCCAGCGAATCGGTATACCGTTCGGAAAGGACTTGCGCGGTGGAATCGTAAGTCCAGGTCGTGACGTCCCCGTCCAGGTTGATACGCTGAATTCGATTGCCGGCAGCGTTATACGTATCGGCAAAAGAGGAGAAGGCCGTGTTGCCCGAAGTAAAGTGCGTGATCTGCGTTTCCCGACCGGCGGCGTCATAGACCATACTGGTGCGGGTGCCGTTTGCCAGTTGTGTGCGAATCGCGCGGCCGGCGGCGTCATAAGTGAAGGTGGTCTGTTCGGACTGTTCATTCACTAATGTGGTCAGGTTACCCCGGCCATCGTAAGTATACGTGGTGGTGCCGGTAGAGATGTCGCGCGTGGCACGCTGACCGATGGCATCGTAGACCCAGGTGACGATCTTACCGGTCGGCCAGGCTACACTCTGCACCTGATTCACGGCGTCATAAGTCCGCGTAAAGGCGCCCGCGCTACTGTTAATGACCAGCGGATTGCTGACCGCGTCGTAAGTCCAGGTGATCCGTGTGCCGTCGGGATAATGACGCTGTGTAACTCGACCGGCGGCATCATAAACATAGGTTGTCCGGGCGCTTTCCTGATCAATGCGGACGGTATTTTGTCCCGCCGCGTCAAAGACCATGGTTAAACGATCCAGCAGCGGATTGATTCTGGCAATTTCCCGACCGGCGGCATCGTACTGGAATGAGGTGCGGTTGTTACGGGCATCCTGGAACGCAATCATTTGGCCGGCAACATCATAGATACTCGTCGTCCGATCCCCGTTTTCGTTCACTTCAACGATTTCACGTCCTGCAGCATCATATACAGTCGTCGCAATCTCACCCAACGGATTGATGCTGGCGATGGCACGACCTGCCTGATCGTAAACAGTGGTCGTAGTTTCATTCAGTGGATTGGTAACGGCGGTTGCCCGTCCCGCACTATCGTACGTCGTCGTTAAGGTCTCATTCAATGCGTTGGAAGATGCGGTCGCACGACCGGCAGCGTCGTAGACGGTGGTGGTAATCTCATTCAACGGATCGGTGATCGCGATGGACCGGCCGGCGGCGTCGTAAGTCGTGGTGGTGATCTGATTGAGCGCATCGATGGTGCTGACCACTCTCCCCGCGGCATCGAAGACGCTGGTGGTCCGATAGTCTAAGGCGTTGGTCTCGACAGTCTGCTGACCGGCGGCATCATAGACATTCGTGGTGATTTCTCCGTCGGCGTTAATCGTGTTGATCTGCTGGCCGGCCGCGTCATAAGTGGATGTGGTGCGATATCCCAATGGATCGATTTCCGCAATTTCCTGGCCAATAGAATCATACACGGTCGTCGTAATTTCACCCAGCGGATTAATACTGGACGTGGCACGACCGGCAGCATCGTAGACGGTCGTCGTGGTTTCATTCAGTGGATTGATGCTGGCGACGGCTCTACCAGCCACGTCGTAACTGGTGGTGGCGATTTCATTCAGTGGATTGACGTTTGCGGTTTCCCGGCCTGCGGCATCATAGACCATAGTCTTCCGTTCGCCTAAGCCGTTGATAGAGGCGATTTCCCGGCCCGCACCATCATATACGGTGGTCGTCCGCTCGGATTCGGGATTGATGGTGGCGATGGCCTGACCCGCCGCGTCATAGACGGTAGTGGTAATTTCCGACAGCGGGTTGATGCTGGCAATGGTGCGGCCTGTCTGATCGTAGACAGTGGTGGTGATTTCACCCAGAGGGTCAATGCTGGCGATTGTCCGTCCGGCGCTGTCATACGTGGTCGTCGCGATTTCATTTAAGGGGTTAATCAATGAAATCGCCTGGCTGGCGGCGTCGTAGGTTGTGGTGGTGGTTTCGTTCAGGGGATTTGTGACGGAAACCGGCTGGCCTGCGGCATCATAGGCGGTAGTCGTGATCTGGTTTAGTGGATCAATTGAACGAATTTCCTGCCCGGCGGCATCGTAGACACTGGTCGTGCGATCGCCCAGCGAATTAATTTCCACCACAGGCTGACCGGCCGCGTCGTAAATCGTTGTCATCACTTCATCGTTCGCATTGATGGTGTTGACCTGTTGTCCGGCAGCATCATACACAGTGGTGGTGCGATAACCCAGTGGATCGATCTCGGCAATTTCCTGGCCAACGGCATCGTAAACGCTTGTTGTCCGTTCCAGCAACGGGTTCACGCTGGCAATCGCCTGCCCAGCCGCATCGTAGACTGTCGTGTTGATTTCGTTTAGTGGATTGATACTGGCGACCGCTCTACCAGCGGCGTCGTAGGTCGTCGTGGTCGTTTCATTCAGCGGATCGGTATTAGCAACTTCCCGTTCGGCAGCGTCATAGACCATCGTCGTGCGTTCATTCAGTGCATTGATCGAGGCAATTTCGCGTCCGGCACTGTCATAGACGTTGGTGGTTCGCTCGGATTCGGGATTCACGGAGGCGACGGTTTGTCCAGCGGCGTCGTAGACGGTAGTAGTGGTTTCATTGAGCGGATTGGTGCTGGCGATCGCCCGACCGGTGGCATCGTAGACTGTTGTCGCGCGATCCCCCAATGGATTGATATCGGCGATCGTGCGGCCGGCGTTGTCGTAGACGGTAGTGGTAATCTGATTTAATGGATTTGTCGAAGCGACAGCGCGTCCGGCGGCGTCGTAGGTTGTTGTCGTCGTCTGATTCAGCGGATCGATGACCGTGATGGCCTGGCCGGCGGCATTGTAAGTCGTCGTGGTAATCTGCCCCAGTGGATCGATCGAGCGAATCTGGCGACCGGCGTCATCATAGACACTGGTGGTCCGCTGGCCTAAGGCATCGATGGATGCAATCTGCTGCCCGGCAGTATCATAGACGTTGGTCGTAATGTCACCATTGGCATTGATCGTGCTGGTCTGTCTGCTTGCGTCATCGTACGTGGACGTGGTGCGCTGTCCCAGGGGATCGATGGTGGCACTGACCAGTCCGCGCAGGTCATAAATGGTGGTGGTCCGTTCGCCTTCGGGATTGACGTCTGCAGTTTTCTGTCCGGCGGCATCATAGACCTGCGTGCTGCGCTGTCCCAGCGGGTTAATCGTAGCGATCTGTTGCCCGTCATCGTTATAGACGGATGTGGTTATTTCTCCCAAGGGATTGGTTGTGGCGATCCGCCGTCCGTCAGAATCGTAGGTGTTTGTGGTGATATTATTCAGCGGATCGATAGTGGCGGTGGCTCTGCCATTGGCATCGTAGACGGTGGTGATGGTTTCATTCAGTGGGTTTGTAACAGCAACTGCGCGTCCGGCGGCGTCGTAGGTGGTTGTGGTCCGATTGCCCAGGGGATCGATGGTGGCAACCGGTCGGGAGGCATCATCATAGACGGTGGTTGTGCGATCGCCTAAGGGGTTGATGGTCGCGATGGCACGATTATCGTCGTCGTAGACGGTTGTTGTACGATCGCCTAGAGGGTTGATGGTGGCAATGGCCAGATTGTCGTCGTTATAGACATTGGTAGTAATCGCGCCGAGGGGATTGGTAGTGCTGATCTGGCGGCCGAGTACGTCATAGGTATATGAGGTGCGATTTCCCAGTGCGTCGATAGAGGCCGTTAAGAGATTGCTGGAGTTATAGACAGATTGTTGTGTCTCGGAGTCCGGGTTAGTTATAGAAGTCTGGTTGCCGTCGGCGTCGTAGGTATACGATGTTCGATAGCCGGCTGGATTGATGGTGGCGATGACACGTCCGTCATTATCCAGGACATTGGTGGTAATTCGATTCAGGGGGTCGATCGTTGAGATCGGTCTGGCGTCGGTATCGTAAACAGTTGTAGTTCGATACTGCATCGGACTGACTTGAGTGACAGGCAGCCAAAGATTGTTATAAATTGTGGTGGTGACTAAACTGGAAGGAGAGATGGTTCGAATGGGCAAGCCGATACCGTCGTAGACAGTAGTTGAACGCGTTCCCAACGGAGTAACTGTGGCAACCGGTCGTTGATTGGCATCATAAACGGTGGTTGTGATTTGCCCTAAGGGGTTTTGGGATAGTATCCGGTTTCCATCGGCATTGTAGGCAAACGTTGTGCGTTGATTCAGAGGATTGATTTCTGCAATGAGCTGGTTGTTTTTGTTTCGCGTATTTTGCGAAACCAGTCCCAATGGGGTCGTCGTTGCGGCAACTTGATTATATTGGTTATAGGAAAATGTCGTTCTGTTGCCAGAGGGGGGGATTTTCGAAATCTGATTTCCGGCATTGTCATACACATTTGTTTGTCTTAATCCGAGTGGATTGATGGTGCTTGTGAGAAGGCCATTTGAGTCATAAGTAAAAGTGGACCTTGTACCACTGGGATTTTCAATCAGATTGACATTGCCGAGGGAGTCATAGGCAAGTGTTGTACGTGCGCCATTCCAATTTTCCCATCCACTTACCCGGTTATTCGAGTCGTAATTATAACTGGCTACATTTTGCACGCCTGTTTCCAAGCCTGATAAATACGTTTGATTTTGGCTTCCTGTGCGATGTGTGAACGTTGTACGGATTCCGGTGGGAGAAAGCCTGCCAGTTGGGTAGTTATCCTGATAGGGGTATGACCAGAGTTGCCCATTCTTTTCAATGCTGAGAGTGCGGCCAAGATCATCTGAAATGACCGTTGTTCTACGTTGTTCAGGATCTAATACAACTTGAGTTGTGTCATTGGGGTAAGAAACATCGAATACAGATCCGCCTGGTAAAACATATGAATTGATCCGATTCTCTGAGTCATAGGCAAATGTGGTGATATTACCGCCGGGAGCTTGGACAGAAGTAATATTCGAATTGGCATCATACGAAAGAGAATAAATACCTCCCCCAGCAGGTTCGAATGTTTTGAGTTTGCTACCATCTTCATCGTAGGAAAGTTTACTCTCACGATTACTTGTGTCAAAGATGCTTGTGATATTTGGTAGGGTGTCTTCATTGCTATATTGAAATGTGTAAGATTGGTCTTCCGGACCCACCAAAGAATCGGGGACAGAAGCTTCGCCTACCTGCTTACGGATGATTTGCCAGATGGCACCTGCCTGATTGATTTCAATCAAGTACATTTCTTGATTAAAGGTCCATTTGGTTTTTGACACAAGATTTTCAAGAGTCCAGCCACCAGTGGGTGACTCTTTGAGAGTCATGCTGATGCCGTAGGATGATGTATAGTTCCCATTGGCATCTTTGTCATTAAATTCATAAGCCCCACCATCGCCTAACACGATTATCACATTGTCTGTGTTAATTTCCCCCGAACTGGAAGAACTGCTTGATGAGCTACTTTCTACATCAAGAGGGATGAATTGCGCGTCGAAATTGGGGATAAAACAAAAGCCACCAACTCCTTCGATTTGTAATGATGAGAGATAAGAGAATTTTGGCTCAAAATTGTTTTGTCCATTAGTTGGTGGTGAGAATGAACCAGCCAAAGAACCATTTGTTTGAGGGATCAACACTATGCCACTCATTAGCTTTATCCTTGCATTATATCCATTTTGGATTTTCAATTTGTTTCGCGTTTAACGTCTCTACTAAGGTCTCAGCAATCTTTATTTCAATCTATTCATAATTCATAATTCATAACTAACTATGGGACGATCGGAGGATTTTCGGGTGGGAAGACGGGAGGGACAAATTCACATGGGGCATGAGGTGGTCGTGATATGCCTCCTCCGAATCCACCTCCTCCAAATCCGCCTCCTCCCAGGTTGTTGTCACCGACCCATCCACCGATTACAAACGGCTGTCCACCAGGCTGGCCACCGAAACCACCTCCACCACCTGTCGGGCTGTTGATATATCTGAAAACAATCGATCCCGGCCATAAAGTCTCGCCAATACTACTACTACTACTACCCGTCATAAGACATTTGACTGAGTATTTTACTACCGATCCTTTGCCCGAATCAGAACTTGTAGTAATTGTTTTACTGCAACCAGTACCTGCAGCAACTCCGTCTATCTCCCAAATTAGATTGCCACACTGTTGTGCAGGATTTGTTGTGGCAACGAGTTTGATTCCTGATTGGTTTTTGGCATTCGCTCGAAAATAGGTGTGTTTTGCATTCGGATAGTTCGCATAGTTTGAACCACCCGAAACGGCACTTACTCCGGTGACAACAGGGCAGCCACCAGGTGAACTCGTGGATGAACTGAGTGA
>TARA_R110002095_G_scaffold80726_4_pt1 | contig 278429 bp, 257 predicted proteins | sample TARA_R110002095 | Tara Oceans TARA_R110002095 (sample SAMEA4397255) | marine metagenome | biome: Polar Biome; feature: [SRF] surface water layer (ENVO:00010504); material: water (ENVO:00002006), including particulate matter (ENVO:01000060) such as... | depth 5 m | reverse complement strand
GAAATGATAGCCGCAGGTAACTCTCGTGATGAAATCGCAGAAATGCTGATAAATGAATATCACTGGGGAGATCTGCACTTGCAAAGAGCATTGGATGGTTTGATCGTTGAACTTCAATAAGCAAAGCTGAGGGAGCAAATTGTGCCAAGTAAGAATGATGGCTGGATTATAGAAGGAAGGTGTACAAATCCTAAACAGCCAGCACTTATCTGGAGTGTTTGCAGCTCTTAAATCCCGTTCGACAAAAATCAAAAAGCTAGTTTGGAGGTAAGAAAATGAAAGGAAAAATAATATTTGCAACGATATTTGCAATACTATTTCTGTCTTCTGCTGCTTTTTCACAAGGTGTCGTAAACCAGGTTATCTTGCCTCTTTCTTCCGCAAAACTTATTGCCGAGGCAGCTTTAGACGCATGCGTATCTAAGGGTTTCCATACCTCCGTTGCAGTGATTGATCGTTCGGGTAATCTGTTGGTCGTGTTACGTGATGAACTGGCGCATCCTGGGACAATCGAAATGGCACAGATGAAAGCACAAACAGCAGTATTATTTCGCAGATCAACAATGGAGTTTCAGGAGCGTACTGGTGAAGATGCTAGTCTTACACCGCAACGCGATGTACCGGGTATTCTTGCGCTTGCTGGTGGTGTGCCTATTCGCTTCAATGGTGAGATCATCGGTGGCATAGCGAGTTCGGGCTCAAGTCAGCCTATGGACGATGAATGTGCACGGGCCGGATTAGCGAAAGCTGAGGAATTGATGAATTAAGTCAACTGAAGCATCAGGGTTAACTAATTATTTTACAGAGAATTCGATTAAATTAAAGAAGGCAATTGACAATAAAGCTTTGAATTAATGAGCTGGAAGTGACCCGGTCTGAATATTCTATAAAGCTACTTGTCGGTGGAAAAAACATGTTAGATTTTAAAGCGGTCTCTCCCCTCATAATGTTTGTCTTGGGCTTAATCTATACCCCAAGTTTAATGGCACAGACTTCTGCAGTTAATAATTCAACAGAAACTAAATTTGCGTTAGTCGGAGGTACCCTGATCGATGGCAGTGGTGGGCCTCCCTTGCAAAACGCGATCCTGTTAATAAATGGAGAGTATATAGAGGCCATTGGGCAGCTTGGAAGTTTATCCATTCCTGCAAACTATACAGTCATATCAACCGAAGGCAGGACCATGATGCCAGGCTTATGGGATATGCATGTCCATTTGCTCTACGCCGGACATACAAATTTTCCATACTGGCATCGAAGCTATACCGATCAGTTCACTGACACCATCATGCCGGCCACGGCATTACAATTGTTGCAGGCAGGAGTTACCAGCACCAGAGATCTGGGCGCTCCGCCAGAATCGATTTTCCGAATAAGACAACAAATCGCAGCCAATCAAATCCCCGGCCCAACGCTCTATGCAGCAGGCCCACAACTTGCCTCTCCATTTCCGGACTGGGCACAATATTACCGTCGCAATATTTCTGGCACAGCAATGGCAGCTGCCGAAGCAAGTGCTTTAATAGAACTTGAGGCGGACATATTTAAAATAAGCGGAGCAGAGCAACTCAGCGTTGCAGATGTCCGAACTGTTACGGATATAGCGCATTCTCAAGGCTTACTGGTTACGGCACATGGCCGATCCGATGAAGAAATTGAAATCGGCCTGGCCGGAGGAGTCGATGAATTTCAACACATCGGTGTCGCCAGTGAAGAATTCCCTGCCAGTGTGATGCGCCTGATTGCATCTCATATAGACAGCGGCAGACAGCTTTACTGGACGCCAACTGTAGGCCTCCAGCTCCGTGCAGGTACGCCCCTGGAAGACCTGGAGTTACTGGATGACCCTGAAAATTACCTGGGTTTGCCAGCGGCAATTATTGCTGACATTCAGACTTCATTGATTAGTTACGACCCTGATCCGGTTCCACAGGAAATCATCAGGCGGAAAATCAGCCAATTACAGGAAGCGGGCGTAACTTTACTGGTAGGAACAGATGGAGGCTTGTCAGGGAACCCGCATGCTCAGGCTATGTGGCAGGAAATGCTTGCCTGGGTCAATGTTCTTGGCATTGGTCCGCTGCAGACAATACATGCAGCTACCGGATTGCCTGCTCAGCTTATGGGCGTTGATGAGCTTGTTGGAACCCTGGAGCCGGGAATGCTGGCTGACGTGATTGTGGTGCATGGGAATCCGCTTCAAAACATGAGTGTTTTACAAAATCCGGACATGGTTTTTAAGCAAGGCAGGCAGTTTTAGTATTGCTTAAATTTTTCACTTCGACTTTGCATTTAATTCAGAAGGAATGATAAAAGGCAATCTTCGCAAAAACATTTCTTCACATCACTTTGATGAAAGCTGGCGACCAAGGTGGACTGGGTAATAAAGCTGGTGAGTAAAAGCTATTAAAAATAGTTATACAGACTCAGGTGAAAATTAATGTCTGAGGAGCTGTCGGTAATAATATCCTCAGCAAAGGCAAAATCAATTTTCAAATCCTGATTTATTGTATAGGAGCCTCCTATGCTGAACTGAAGTGCTTCTCCCAATTGAGGCAGATTGCTTTTGTAAAATTTGCTATGACCATCAAGTTGCAGTTTCAACTGCCAGCGTTCGGCGATGTCCTTGATAAAACTTGCATTGGAATAAAAAACGACCTTCTCCCGATTGCTGGCTAATACATCGCCGGCTTCGGTATATAACATTCCTGCACTCAGGATATAGCTGGCTCGGTATTTGCTCAGGCTAAAGTCATCACCGAGCAGATAGGCAATATTCAAATCAGTTCCACCACTACCAAGCAGTGTGTCACTTTCTCCGGTTGGGATTTTAACCCCGCCACGCAGAGCCATATCAAAACGGCTCTCAGTCTTTATTTGATAGGCAGCGGTTAATCGCGTATCGCCGAATCCTGAATGGCCGGTGCTGATCGATAAGTGCTGAATAGCATCACGGCTGTATTCGTAGCGTACCTGATTCCTTAATGCTGTTTCGCGACCACCATTGGGAAGATTAAACCAGTCATGCCAGTTTTCGATAGTGCTATCGAGGAAGCCACCGGAATAACGGGAATAATTAACATCTACGCCGAACTCCCACAGGTCGAAACCATAGCGCCAGCGAATGTCTATCTGGGCGCTCTCACCGTCTATATAAATTTGTTCATCCGGCCTTGCTTCAAAAGTGAAATTACTGGCCCAGTCGAGACTGATATGGGAAGTTTCCTGTCCGGATTCAAGAATTTTGGCACTCTCGGCAGCAGGTAAGCCAAATATTCTGACCAAAGGGTTCTGGTTGGTGACTTGTAAGGGAGCCCTTTGCTGGGCGTGGCTGTACAAAGGGTGCAGACTGCAGCAGAGCAGAATAAAGCAACGGAGCAGAAGCTGATTTAACGACACAGATGAATGGCTCAATTTTCTTACTCAGAATCTTGTCGTGTAATTTTAAACCAGCAATGTGAAATATTCATTAAGAAGACTCTTTGCATATGCTCAGGACAAGAATACTCTTTTGCTCAATACGCCACTTGATATTCAAATCATACAGGCTCATACCATAACGTTTTTCATCATTGTCTTTTTTACGCCATGCAGGTCGTGGATCCTGCTTCAATACCGAAGTGATAAAGGCCTTTAAATCCGGGTACTGCGTGCCCAGTTCGCCAAGATCCTGTTCGGCTTTATTACTAAAGATCAACTCGTAATCTGACCCAGGTGCCAGCTCGGCAAAGCCGGCTTTTGCATTTGCTATCAAATCGGCATAAGGAACATAGGGTTTTATATCAATAAGGGGAGTGCCGTCGAGTAAATCCAGCCCGCCCACCTTTAATATTAGCGATGATCCTTTTTGTTCCCAGCCCAGATTTTCAACAACGGATAATCCAATGGGATTTGGACGAAAGGTTGAACGTGTGGCAAAAACACCTATGCTTTCCCTGCCGCCCAGGCGTGGTGGCTGTACTGTCGGTGACCAGCCTTTGTCAGCTGTTTCGTGAAACACAAAGATCAACCAGAGATGGGAAAACTGCTCGATGCCACGTAGGCAATTGGGGTCAGCAAAGTCTTTTGTGAAGATAATTTCGCCCCGAGCTTCCCTGACCAGATTGGGCTGGCGCGGGATGGCAAACTTTTGCTTGTAGGGACTGTTGATATAGGCGATGGGCGTTATTTGCATGGGCAACAAGCATAAACCTTAGTCCACAAAGGGTCGAATCTAATTTTACGATTAAGTGGTGGAAGTTTTCAGTATTACTGGTTTAGCACCACACAAGAGATGATGCCAAAGGCTAGTGTAAAAAGTCTTGATCATATTTATACAAGATACGATTGATCTACAAGAACCGGAGATACGTACAAGAGAATAATCAGCGATCAATAGAGTCATAGTTTGTAACAAACCATGCAGCAATTACCTGTATTAGCCTTGTCCTTGAAGACCTATCGATGGCTGAACCTCATTGGGTTCAAGATTATCTGGATAGCCCTAATGATTTTTCAAAACAGGGTCTTGGTTCCGGTTCTGTGTTTTGCTTTTTTGGTTTTTATGGTCAATCCGCAAAAGAGACAGGCCTTCAAGCTGTTATTGGGAATAGCCATCGCTGGTATGGTCATCGATAGTTTTTTGAGTTTAAACGGGGTATTTGTGTTCCCTTACGCCCAATTAATACCCTTATGGCTATGTGTCCTGTGGATAGCCTTTGCCATGACTCTGCCCTACGGCTTTGCCTTTGTCGGGAAATTGACACCATTGATACAGTCTATTATCGGTGTTGCAGCAAGTTTCACTTATCTGATCGGGCTGAATCTGGGGGCAGTGGAATATACCTACTCTTTGATACTGACCCAAATTTTACTCGCCATTATTTGGGGTGGCTTGTTACCACTTGCATACTTATACATAAACACGATTAAGAGAGTAAGTTCGTGAAAAAATTATGTGTGTTTTTTCTGGCATCTATTTTTATATCAGATAGCGGACTTGCCGATGCCCAACAAATTTCAATTAACGAAGCCCTGAATGCTTTATCTTTAACTGGTCAAGCTGAATTTAATTTTTTGTTCTGGAAAGTCTATGAAGCTGAATTGTATTCGACAACAGGCGAATACCAGCATTTTGAAAAACTGCCTTTTGTCCTGAAGCTGACTTATAAAAAAAATTTTACTCAACAGCAGTTACTGCAAGAAACCCAAAAGCAATTAATACAGATTGGAGTTGAAGGTAGTGAAACTCAAAGTTGGCTAGATAGGCTGAGTAATATTTACCCCGCAGTTGAGTCTGAAGATGCTTTACTACTTTACGTGGATTCAGGAGGCGCCAGCAATTTCTATCTGAATGAAGAATATCTGGGGTCTATTGAAGATGTGCTGTTCAGTAAACAGTTTAGTGCCATCTGGCTGGCAAGAAATGATCGATATGCTGACTTCAGCAGAAAATTAACCGGAAAATGACTATGAAAATTCTTAAAAGGCTTATGGCTGTAAGTTTTGTGCTTGTTGTTTTGATTTCATGCAGCTCACAACATCTCGATCAATATGCAGAAACAACTCCGGTATTGGATTTAAAGACTTTCTTTAATGGCGAGCTTAGGGCTTATGGCATGTTGCAGAACAGGAGCGGCATGATGACACGACGCTTTGTCGCTACTATCGATGCACATTGGGAAGGAAGCCAAGGCACCCTGATAGAAGAGTTTCATTTTGATGACGGTGAAATTCAAAATCGAACATGGGTACTGACTGAACTGGCTAATGGTAGTTATATTGGAAGCGCCGAAGATGTTATTGGCGAGGCCTCAGGATCTATAGTCGGCTCGGTTTTTCAATGGCAATATCAGTTAGACGTGCCATATGGAGACGGGACCATAGCGGTAAGTCTGGATGACTGGCTGTATCTTGTTGATGAGCGACACCTGATAAATAAGACCAGGCTGAGCAAATTTGGGTTCAGGGTAGGGGAGTTGACTTTGCTAATAGAAAAAATCAATTAAAGGGATTTTTTGGCTTTTTTACGGGCTTTGATGCCATACAAGTGAGCAATGGATTTTTTACTATTCTCACCAAGCATAAAGCTTTCATCCGGATCAATGATAAATTTCCCGGTCATTGCTTCACGGCCAAGTAACATGCGATAGCCCATGCTATCTCTATTGGCCAGAGTGAGTTCAATAGGCCAGCTCATATCTCCAAGGCGAAGCGTCGCCAAAATCACAAAACGTCGTTTGCTTTTGCCATTGGAGCTTTTGACCAGACGTTGATCAACCAGAGGCGCTTCACAATAGATGTTGGTTTTTTTATCTTTTTGTATGGGGTGTATATCGAAACCAACCCAGTCCTCGCCATTTCTCTCAATGCTTTTGATATTAAAAGCATGCAGGGAAGACGTTTTTGCGCCTGAATCGACTCGTGCCTTCACAGCGGGAATATTTAACTCAGGGAAGGCGCACCATTCCTGGTTGCCAATGGTTACTTTTTTAGTGTCTGGCATGAGCACATAGTTTCGGATATTTCATTTAGGACCACGGCATCATACTATAAAGTTAATGTAAGGTGCTGTTTAAAAAGAGATAACTGCTCATCTTCCCGGTGGCTGGCCATAATCACTGTGGTGTGATTCTGGGAGCTCAGATGTTCAAGAAAATACAGGAATCGATGGCGATTAATCTGATCCAGACCTTGTGTGGGCTCATCACAAATAAGCAGTGTTGGCTGTTTGACCAGGGCCCGGGCAATCAGCACGAGTCGCTGTTCACCGTAGGATAATTGTTTAAACGCCGTTCTGGCTCTGTGTTGCAGACCTACCAGTTGTAACCATAGCCGTGCATGCTCTGTCTGCAATGCCTGTTCAGCATCATAGAGGCCGATGGTATCGAAGAAACCGCTAATAACTATTTCCAGGGCCGAGCCCGAGACGCGATGATTGCGATGCAACTCGGGAGAAACAATGCCAATATTTTTTTTCAGCTGCCAGATGCTTTCACCACTGCCTCGTTTATAGCCAAGTACCTGAATGTCGTTACCATAACTCTGCGGATGATCACCGGTGATCAAATGTAAGAGGGTGGATTTACCCGAACCATTCGGGCCGGTTAGCAGGGTATGCTGAGCGGGACCAATACGCAGGTTTATGCCTTCGAAAATAACCGTATCGCCATAGCTGACTTTGGCGTTTTTAAGTTCAACTATAGGGTCGGGTGCCGGTGTATCATCGAGGATCTGCGGCCATGCTGGAAGCTTGCTGGTATCAAAGTCCAGCAGGGCATGGAGGTCTTGGTTATTCAGCATCTCCTGGCGCTCACCCTGGGCAATCAATTTCCCTTGTTCCAGCAGGGCGACATGAGTATGAAAGTCGCTTATTTCATTGCTGTCATTTAATAAAAAGATGAGCTTTGTTTTTTGCTGCTGAGCCAGCTGTGAAAAAAACTGCATAAGTTCACGTTTGGATTCAATATCCAGACTATCGTAAGGTTCATCAAGGATCAGGTAATCCGGAGCTTGTAAAATTGCCTGTGCCAGCAGGGCCTTGCGGCTTTCACCGCTGCTTAGTAATCGATAACCCCTATCCAGAATGGGCTCGAGTTTTAGAAACTTCAGCGCTTCAATTGCTTCATCTGAGGCATTTAAAAGAGTTCGGACGGTAGTGCCCGGATCAAGACGATCCATAAAATCTGTATCATCTTTCTTTAGTTCCTCTTCATAGAAGGCCTGTTGCTGTTCAAAGGAAAGCAGGCTGAAGCTTAAATCGCTGTATTCCGGTAATTGTTGTTGATCCAGAAGGGCCTGTGCCAGCTGTTTTTTGCCGGATCCGTTTCTACCCAGAACAGCCCAGCACTGACCAGCTTCGATGGCCCAGTGCTCAATATATAGATGTTGTGTGAGAAACTGCTGAAAAATCATGGAGAATCAGTATGTAAGGGCCTTTCGCCTTGACACTTTAAGCTAATTCCAAGACAATTCCCACCCTTCAAAAGCTCTCCATAAATTATGCACCCGTAGCTCAGCGCAGGGTAAAGAGAAGTACCTGGCTTAGGCCAGATTAGTTTAGAAAGAAGCAAATTACGCACCCGTAGCTCAGCTGGATAGAGTACCTGGCTACGAACTAGGGGGTCGCACGTTCGAATCGTGCCGGGTGCGCCATATTTTCCCTAGTTAAAACAAGCAGTTACTTCACTAAGTGGAGTGCTGCTTTTTTTGTGCCTGTCGCTTGTGTAGTAAGGAATGTAGTAAGGTCCTTAACGCCACAAATATTGTCAGCATAAGGGGATAAATGTTCAGGGGCTAAGTGGGCATATCGCTGCACCATTTTAATCTCTGACCAACCACCTAATTCCTGTAATACGTGAATCGGTGTTCCACTTTGTACATGCCAACTTGCCCACGTGTGCCGTAAATCATGCCAGCGAAAATCGGTTATACCCGATTTTATTAACGCGTTTTGCCACGCTTTGGTATTGACCTGATTTACTCGATTACCGCGATAGGTAAAACAATAAATCGGGTGTTTACCAAGTTGCGCGCGAAGTATTGCTATCGCATCGCTGTTTAACGGCACGCCAATCGGGCGTCCACTTTTGGATTGATCTCCGTGTATCCAGGCAACTTGCCTGCTTAAGTCTACTTGTGACCATTCGAGCCCGGTCACGTTGTTGCGCCTTAACCCGGTCGCTAATGAAAAACCCGCCATTTCGCGTAAATGCTCTGGTAAATTCGAGAGGAGGCGAGCTGCTTCCTCTTTGGTTAACCAGCGAACACGGTGGTTCGGCGTTTTCATCAAGCGTACACGCGGTACACGATCAATCCATTCCCACTCTTTCATTGCTGTGTTTAAGATTACGCGGACAATTTCTAAAAGCTTATTCACTGTGGCAGGTTTCACCCCAGTTTTAAGTTTAGCGTCCTTGATCTTATCAATGGTTTCGCGGTCAATTTGATCTAAATAAAGATTCCCTAAATACGGGTCTAACCATTTGATCTGATCTAATGCATCCTGCTTTGATCGACGCGAGGTTTCCTTAAACCATTTAACACTAGCTTCCTTCCAGCTTCGCCGTGGTTTCTCTCCTAACTTCTGGATACGCCAGTAACTAACTTTCAGGTTGTCAGCAAACTCTTGAGCCTGCTGTTTATCTACCGTTTTAGTAGATTGTTGTATTCGGCTTCCGTCTGGTGCGGTGAATCTGCACCACCAGTAGTCCGAATTAGATCGTTTGTACAACATAAGCTATCTCCTTTATGTTGAACTTGCGACCTTGGTCGACGAGTAGAATATTGCGAACGGATGGAAGAGACAAGGTCTTCTTTAAGAAAGACCCAACGCTTGCCCAGTTTTGCACCAGGAATAAGACCCGCGAGCGCTTTTTCCCTAAGGGTCTGCCAGTGCATCTTAAGGAAATCCGCTGCTTCATATAGGTCGAGAGTCTCATTATCCATTGGGTGTTTACTTCACCTTTTTCTCCAGTTTCTTGGCTTTTTTTGCCGTTTTGGGAAAATCAGCTTCGGAGATTCGTTCATTCGTCAGCTTTTCCATGTCTTCATACATAGACGGAATTACGGCGCTGAATTCATCCATGTAGGTCATCAGAGCATCAAATTCTTCTTTGCTGAGCTTTTGTTCCACCATGCTTATCAGCAATTCAGACATTTTCTCTCTCACAGGCTTATCCAGTGCCAGTAGGAATATAGACATCCGCGCTGCCATCAAATTCTGGTCATCGGTGGCCAACATATGTTCAGGCTTATCTGAGTCTAAAAAGGTCTCTGAGCCACTTAATAGGTAATTGGGCGTAACCTTTAGGGCTTTGGAGAGCTTAATCAGCTCCAGTCCACCCGGCACAGCCCCGGCATTCTCATAGTGCACCAGCGAGCTGCGACCAATATCGGCTTTTTTGGCTAAATCAGCTTGGGTAAGGCCCAATTCCTTACGGGCTTTCTGGATACGTTCGGCAATGTCCTTCTTGGGTGATTTCATCAAATACTCCAGTTATTTATAGAGCCGCTGGTTTACCAACGCCCCATGTGTGGTTTCATCAGCCTTCATGTCTTCTGCATAGTCATCACCTAGCAGATCATCTAGGCCCCTGAGCCAGCGCATATGACAATAGTTATAGGCCATTAATTCAATCATGTTATTGGCTATTTCAGGCTTGGGCTCCTCGGTAAACCAATGTTGTTCAGCCAGTTCCTGAGCGTTAGCCCTTATAAATTCATCATTCTGAGCTATTTCGTTCAGTACCCGCTTGGCTTTATCCGTCTTGATGTGCGTCGGAATAGCAATCCCCTTAATCAGCTGATATCTAGGAGCAGGGGGCTTAGGTCGTTCGGGGAATTGATAGCCCAGTGACTCAAAGTGCATTTTGAGCATTCCCTGCTCATCATCGTTTAATAAATATCTGCCAACCTCGTATAAGGCATAAACAGTACGGTTCAGCCCTACAGCAGATGACACCTTTTTCTGCGAGAGCATCAGGGTACTCCTGGCCTGTTTGGCTTCATTAGGTGACAAAACGTTATAATTCATAATATAAACAAAGTTATTAATATTGAATATATCAAATTATAGACATTTATTCGAAATTAAGTCAAATTAAAAAACAGAAATTACTTTATAAGGGTAATGTAAGGCGGTGGAAAGGTTAAACAGAGTGTTTAACAGGTGGTGTAAAAGGTGTTTAACAACTTGAATAACACAAAATCTTAGTTAAGTTATTAATAATTCAAACTGTCCATTATCTATCCTTAGCGGACATTAGAATAATCACTTTGTTAATGCTCGTTTTCCAACATTGATTTGTATGGAACTTTTCAAAATTCAATGACATACTAAAAAACTACTATTTACAAATGAGCATGCACACTTATTAAGTTATATGTGCATGCACATTAATATAATGTTATGAGGCTAAAGTAATTACCTGAGTGAGCATAAGGATATGAGCGTAAAATTAAGCGATGGTGTAAAAATACGGGCTCAGATCGACTCTGAAAGTGTACGAAATGTAATGCTAATTAATGGAGGAGGCTCTGTAGCTCTTTTAGCATTACTACCATCCATATTAGGAACCCCTCTAGTTTTTGCCGTTCTATTAGCTTTAGCTATTTGGCTATTCGGACTAACTTTAGCTGCCACTCATAGCGTTCTTCGAAGAAAATGTTCCCATATTTATGAGATACACAAGATGCAACCACCTTCAGGAGAAGCTGTTTTGTCCATTAATCCTAAACAACCCTGGGTATGTTGGTGGTCTTGGTTATGCCTTTACGCTTCTGTAGTTACTTTCTTGGTTGGGGGTGCACTAATGGTTTATTTTGGCTTTCAAAACTTAGATGTATTAACCAATCCAGATATCATTAGCAATGAAATCGCCACATAACAAACAGTTTAATAGCATGGACAGCTACTACGTAGCTGCCCATTAACAAAATGGCATTAGTGGTAATGAAGCTTTGAACAAAAAAGTAAAAGTCACTACTGAGCGACATGTTCGCACTTATACAGAGCTGTGGCATACATCTTACGTGTTACTTGAACTTGCTAAAGAGGATGAAAAAGGCCGTCATCATAAATTGATGGGCAGTCTTGTATTTACAGCATTCGCTTTTGAGGCATATCTAAACCACTTAGGGCCTTCTTTATTTGCAACTTGGGGCCACCTTGAAAGATTAAGCCCTAAAGCAAAATTCGAAGTGTTAGCGGAAAAAGTAGGCTTAAAAGTAGATTTTGGTAGCAGGCCGCAACAAACTATTGGAAATCTTTTTGGTTTTAGAAATGATATAGCGCATGGAAAGTCAGTAACTCTCAAAGAAATGCACATCGAGTCTATTGATGCTTACAATGCCAATCCATGGAAATTTCGAGCGCAAACAGATTGGGAAAAGTTTTGTACGATGGATGATGCCGAAAGAGCCAGAGATGATATTGATACTATTGTTCATTCACTTCATGAGGTATCTGGTATAAATGATGAATATCCATTCTTACATGGTTTTGAGATTCGGGGTGGAGAACTAATTGTAGAAGATGACCACTAACAAACAGTTTAATCACATGGACGTCACAAGCTTCGCTTGTCACGCCCATTAATAAAGGGCGTTAGGCATATAAAGCAGTGTTAGATTCATATCAACGATTTTTTTCAAAAGGATACATTAGCGAAGAAGATTTTTTCGATTTCGGGATATCTGAGACTATTTTTGTTGACTTCGGTAAAGCATCTGAAGCCTGGGATCAGCTTAAAGGTAGAATTATCACGAATGAACCAGTGTACATCCGAGGGTTCGGCAGGGACGCAAACGGTACTCATCTATTTCAAACTTTCTACCGGCACTTGCTTGGAAACGAGAATATCCTCAAAGATTCGACCAATAATGCTGAGCCGACAAAATTATTGAGAATTTGGACTGGTTACTCTAAGTCAGGGGGAAACGGCTACGAACCAATTAGGAATTATCAAGTCTCTCATGTGTTCGGGAGAACCAAGAATGTATATTGCTTCACCGCTCCTTGGAATATCGTTTATGTACCAAAGATTGTTGACCCATTTACAGGCCACGAAGCAAAAGGCGAATTTGTAGAAGCATTTACCCAGAGATTCCAATTAGAATGTTATAAGAAATTTAAGCCTCTAATTGAAGACTTTAATGAAATTATGTCAGAGGATGATTTTATTCGCGACATTCAATCGAATTTAAAGCTTCTACGGGCTAGTAATAAGTTCGATGATAAGGATCTGCTGAAGCTGGAAAAAGCAATCCAATCTGAACTTTCACCGATACTTATTGATGCCTAACAATCAGTTCAATCGCCCCTCTGAGGCTCTTGGACAAGTGACTGCGCCACTTGCCCATTAACCAGGGCGTTATGTATGCTTCTGGCCGAAAGCAGACATTACGATTTCGACCCTATAGGTAAAAACTTGGTTAACGTCCGCTTTCGGCCAAATGTGGAAATTTCCAAAATACAAATTTAGCAAAACATTAATTTCCAAAAATCACCGTTCTCATAGAAAGTGACCCCCAGTCAAACCCTTCAATTGGAAATTCAATTGATTCGCCTTCCTCGACAGAACCATAAGCATAGATCAATGGTAACCAGTGGTCCTCTGTTGGATGGGCTACCTTCCCGTCATGCGTAGATGATAGCGTCAGAAGTGAGCTGGTCTGGTAATTTTCCAATTTATGTGTAACTGCCTCATCGAACCTTTTTGCCCAGTCAGGTGTTTTTTCACTACCGGCACGTTTCTGTTTAAAGGCATCTTTTAGGTTATGCACAATATTGCCGCTTCCTAAAATTAATATCCCCTGATCACGAAGAGCCTGTAATGATTTGGCTATACCAAGATGCTGTTCTTCATTAAGGTACTTGTTGATACTAAGCTGAATCACAGGGATATCCGCTGCAGGATACATCCATTTAAGTATGCTCCAAGTGCCATGGTCTAGCCCCCAATCCAGAGTAAGCATGTACTTTTTGCTAACCAGAATTTCTTCAATTTTTTCTGCTATTTCGGGGCTACCAGGGGCGGGATACTCAATTTTATAGAGCGCTTCAGGAAAGCCCCAAAAATCATGAATGGTTTTGGGGCTGCTATTGCCAGTCAAGAAAGTACCTTCGATATACCAATGAGCTGAAATCGCAAGAATTGCTTTTGGCTTCCTGATTTTTGCAGCCAACTTCGCAAAACCACGGCTCCATTGATTGTTTTCTATTGCGTTCAATGGAGAACCGTGGCCTACAAAAATTACAGGCATTCGTTCAGTAAGTTTAGTTTCTAACTGGCTCATATGACTGTCTTACATAAGAAATGGTGTTTAATTTCTGGCCAATATAATAATCAAAGGAATACTTGCCAGCACCGTTAAAGGCTAGTGAAAGGGTTACTGCAAATAACGCCAGAGCGTATTCATATCCGTTATTACTCATAAAAAGCCCATTTTCGATATGTGCTGTAAATATTGCTACAAACATTGTGAAAGCCAGGACGATACCAGCAGGCCTAACCAGAAGACCAATTAATAGGGCAATTCCTCCAAAAAACTCTGCACTGCCTGCCATCAATGCCATTAGATAACCAGGATTCAGATCAAGCGACGCCATATATTGGCCAGTACCTTCCAGACCATATCCTCCGAACCAGGCAAAGAGTTTTTGAGCTCCATGAGCTATGAAAATAATACCGATTGGTACCCGTAAAGCCACTTCACCCAGGCTGTTATTTGTGCTGATTAGACGCTCAACTAGATTTTTCATTAATTACCTCAATTTTCAGTTAAATTTAAGAATTTATCGTATATTGCTTTAATATTGAGCATGGGTTGCCCAAGTATTTAAAGCAAACCTCCATATTCGTCTTTATGTTTCTCAAAGAGTTTTAGAGGTTGTGTTAAATATAAATATCTCAATATATGAGATAAATGTGTAATTATGAGATGTATTGTTTCATAATATGAAACAATGAATAAATTTATTGAAATGCAAAGTTTCCGGGCTGTTGTTAATTCAGGCAGCTTTGTTAAAGCGGCGGACGAACTTGGTGTTTCCAAAGCAGCTGTGTCACGTTACGTCTCAGATCTAGAGTCCAGGCTCGGTGTTAGACTTTTACAAAGGACAACTCGTCGTTTATCGCTGACTGAAGAAGGAGAAATCTTTAATAATCGAAGTAGGGACATATTAGCTGAACTTGAAGAAGCTGAAAATGAAATAAGTTCAAGAAGTTCAAGTGTGAGCGGTCAGATCCGGGTAAACGCCCCTGTCAGCTTTGGCATCAAATATTTAGCAGGACTTTGGGGCAAGTTTCATGATCTATATCCCAATGTGACACTTGATATTACATTATCTGACCAGCTGGTCGATTTATTAGATGATAATTTTGATATTGCTATCAGAATTTCACGGTTGACTGATTCAAGTTTGATTAGCAAAAAATTATCTACAACTCGCATGATGCTTTGCGCTTCACCTTCTTATCTACAAAAAGCGGGGGAACCGATTCAACCGATGGATTTACTTGAGCATCAAATCATAGCTTACAGTTACTGGTCAGGTGGGAATGAATGGCGTTTTGATGGTCCTGAAGGGCCGCAGAGTGTAAAAATTAAACCATGGATAAACAGTAATAATGGAGAAACATGTTTAGCTATGGCGCTTGAAAATGAGGGCATTATTCTCCAACCATCATTTCTGGTTGAAGAATACATTTCTAAAAAGCATTTAAAAGAAATTCTGCCAGAATACAAGTCTATAGAATTGGGTATTTATGCTATGTATCCCAGCAGAAAACATGTTGCCTCTAAAACCAGGGCATTAGTAAATTTTTTGTCAGAGTCATTAAATTAGATTGAAATTATATTTTTTATTTAAAAATACCAATGTGACTAGCTAGTGATAAATTCATACATTAATCAAACTATTTTGTAAATTCGATATCTATTAGGAATTTAATTTTATGATTCACCATCTTTCGATACCGGCAAAAGAGCCACTTTCAGTAGCAAAGGCACTTGTAGAATTATTCGATGGCCATCTAAGTAAATTTGGTCCTTACCCTGATTCATATATAGCTTGGGCAGGAGATAATAAAGGCACTGCTATTGAGGTTTACCCTATAGGTACTGAGATGTTTCCAGATTCTGGCAATGGGCAAGCAAATTTTCGGTATGTTCCAGATGCCTCAGGATATACAGCTACTCATGCAACAATTTCTGTAAATAAAACTGTTGAACAAATTTCCTCACTTGCTAATAAACATGGCTGGAGGGCTATAAAACTTTCAAGGGGTTCTTTCGATGTGATTGAGTTCTGGATTGAAAATCATGTAATGCTTGAGCTAATGACTGCTGAGATGACAGCAGATTACTTGAAAGACACTTCCACAGATAATTAAGAATCATATTTCTTATACAGTAGCTATAAAAAAGTTTCAGTAAGCAGAATTACAGGTAATTAGAAATGTCCGCTTTCGGCCATAAGCAGACATTAACTCGATAGTATTGGGCACTCCTATTAAAAGGGTCTTGGCCCTTGTCCTCTAGGCGGAGTTCCCTGTTCAATTTCGCAAAGCTGGTCGCCAAGAGAAGAACGAATCATGATTGTCATCCACGCCATCAAAACGCCATCGGACATTCGTTCTAAATTAAAGGTGAAGTCATCAATGGTGTCTGTATCAAATACAAAATCATCTTCATTGCTTGTAGGGGGCTGACCATAGGGGCTGTAATCAGGATGCTTGTCAAAAAGCTCCTGAAGAAACTCAGATGGGTAAGCAAATTGAGTAGTAAGATACTCCTGCCCTTGCCGATTTGAACGTCTAATTGTTGTATGGACATGAACTGCTCGCGGTCTATACCAGCCCGGCATACATGTATTGAACCAGACAATACCATTCTGATCGGTCATTTGATGCCCACGAAAAAAACGTGAGGCTAGTGCTTCCAGATTATCACCAGTACAAAAATCAGGCGTATCTGCAGTCTCACTAGAGTAAATGCCAGAAGCATCACAATGCCAGACATCAATATTGGCGTCACCGACAGGGCGATATTGATCATCGACAACTCTGAACCCTAAACGCATTGGCATGCCACCTTTTCCTTCACTAATGTCTTCGCGTTCAGGTGCCAAGTCATCATGGCAGGGACCAACCATCATCGAACAAGTTGGTACTCTTATAACATCAGTGACGCTGGAGTTTAAAAATGGATTAGGGTAGGAATTTAACTCCGCCATAGCGGAAGTCCCACCTATGGCCATGCTTCCTGGATCAAGAGCATTAGAGTTTGCAGTTTGTCCAATAGATGGCCTTATACCCAGTGCCAATCCTGCCATTGAGCCGGCAGTTGTGCTTATAAATTTCCTTCTAGATGTATATTTTTTATCTCTCACAGTTTGAACCCACCAAAATTCATTGCTTGTTTTATCTAGAATATATAATGATTTATTGTATGTCCGCTTTGGATAGAAAGCAGGCGTTTAAAACACTGTAGTAAAAAACGTACCAAAACAGCACTAATTTAGCCTAAATATAATTAAATTAGGCTAAATTGGTACGGTGACCAAGACCGCAAGTTATTGATTCGTAATAACCATATTGCTTAAAAGTGCCACTACGAACTAGGGGGTCGCACGTTCGAATCGTGCCGGGTGCGCCATACAATAAAAGCCTGCAATTGCAGGCTTTTGCATATCTGGAGGAATCAAATTACTCTGACCCCTTTGATTAGAGTAATCAAATTACTCTGACCCCTTTGATTTTGCTTAATTATTTTGATCAGTATCAATAATTTTTTTTTAAAAATGCCCATCATATGCAAGAGGATATATTAACTATTTTCATAAGCGGTAGAAGGGTTTGGATTATGTCAGCGATTCGTAATACTTTTTTCATGTTTTTATGCATGTCTCTGATACTGGGTGGGTGTGCCAGCAATCAGGGGCAGCAGGAGCAGGCAGGGATGGTTCTTGGCGGTGTGCTTGGTGGCGTGCTTGGTTCCCAGGTCGGTGATGGAAGCGGAAGGACGGCAGCTATCATTGCCGGAACCTTGATAGGGGCCTCAATTGGTAGCGCAATAGGTCAATCTATGGATGAGGTGGATCGTATGAAAACAGCACAAACACTCGAGACAGTCCGCACTGGCGTGCAGTCCCGTTGGAGGAACCCGGATTCAGGTTACAGTTATACGGTAGTTCCTACCCGTACCTATGAAACGACAGAGGGTCCATGCCGTGAATATACCATTGATGCAGAAATAGATGGCCGAATCGAGAAAGTGTCCGGAACGGCATGCAGAAGTTCAGATGGCAGTTGGGTAGTGCAAAATTAAATTACATTGCATAGCGATACCGATTATCACATGAGTTAAGCACTGAATTGGAGGCTCCTCGAAATAACCTGATTCTTTTGAATACAAAATACCTGGTCAACTATTTGATGTAGGTTTCAGTGACATAACGGCGCATTAAGTTACGGCAGACTTGAAGACCTCATTCAGCTGAGTGACGGGAAGAAATTCAATTTCTTCCCTGATTTTTTTGTCTATATCTTCAAGGTCAGCCATGTTACTTGCGGGCAAAATGATTCTCTTTATCCCTGATCTGCGGGCTGCCAGCACCTTTTCCTTAATACCACCCACGGGCAGCACCAGACCCGCTAAGGTGATTTCGCCAGTCATTGCCGTATCGCTGCGCACTGCTTTTTGAGTAAAAAGGGAAAATAAAGAAGTGGCAATCGTGACCCCTGCAGAAGGGCCGTCCTTGGGTATGGCGCCAGCCGGGACATGAATGTGTACACTGCTTTCACGTAATTGTTCTATGGCAATACCAAGCAATTCTGCGTTTGACAAAATATAGCTTTGCGCTGTTTGCGCGGACTCCTTCATGACTTCTCCTAGTTGTCCGGTAAGTAGTAAGCCTGATCCTTTAGGTATGAGGGCAGATTCCACATAGAGTACATCACCACCAGACTCGGTCCAGGCCAGCCCCGGGGTTATGCCAGGTGCTAAGGTATGACGCATCTCTTCTATAAAAAATCGTTCGCGCCCCAGCAGTTCAGTGAGCATGGCTTCATTTAGTGTGACTTTACTTTCATTATTATCGACTAAAATAGTCAATGCTTTTCTTATTGTCTTTGCCAACTGACGACTCAATTCCCGGACACCAGCCTCGCGTGTATAACGCCGGATAATTTTCCCCACAACTTCATCGGGTATCACAATCTCGCTGCTGCTTAAATTTATTTCATGCAGTTGTTGTGGAATTAAATATTTTTTTGCTATTTGTATTTTTTCCTCTTCGGTATATCCGCTTAGGCGGAGTACTTCCATACGGTCAAGTAGTGGCCTGGGTATAGTGTCCAAGGTATTTGCGGTGGCAAGAAAAAATACATTAGAAAGATCAAAGGGAAGCTCAAGATAATTATCACGGAAATTAATATTTTGGGACGGATCGAGAATTTCCATCAATGCAGCAGAGGGGTCGCCCCGGTAATCCCGACCAAGTTTATCGACCTCATCAAGCATTATCAGTGGATTCTTTGTCCCGGTTCGTTGAATTGCCTGTATAATCCTGCCTGGCATCGCGCCGATATAAGTTTTTCTATGACCTCTTAACTCGGCCTCATCATGTAAGCCTCCTAAACTGATACGTTCAAACTTTCTACCTAGCGCATTGGCCATTGATTCGCCCATTGAAGTTTTACCGACACCTGGAGGGCCAACAAAACAAAGAATAGGCGACTTTGCTCTGGGGTTGCGTTTGTAGATGGCCAGGTGTTCAACGATGCGCTCCTTAATTTCTTTTAAACCAAAATGATCTTCATCCAGAACTTTTCTGGCATGCATTAAATCTAAATTATCCTCTGTCAGTTTATTCCAGGGTAATTCAATAATTAATTCCAGATACTCTCTGATTATTCTATGGTCATGCGCCTGAGGTGAGGTTTTTTTGAGACGCTCAAGTTCTTTCAGCGCAGTCTGCTTTGTTTCTTCTGGTAAATCAGCATCGTCTATTTTGCCTTCAAGCATATCAATTTCGGCCTGTTCCGGATTTTCTTCTCCTAATTCCTTCTGAATCTCTTCCAGTTGCCTGCGTAACATATACTTGCGTTGTTCTTCCGAAATATTACCAGCGGCCTGCTTGGCAATATCCTGTTGGAGCTTGAGAACCTGTAGCTCATTATTAAGGAAATCATGCAGTAAGCTTAATGCTTCTAGGCGGGTTTTAACCTCAAGTATAGATTGTTGTTGTTCTATGCTGAGATGCAATAGGGAGCAAAGTGAAAATACCTGATCAAGCGGATCTTTGAATTGGTGTAGCATTTTTGTTAACAGGCCTTTGGGCCAGTTGTTGGAAATAAGCGTATCAATTTGGCTCACTTGTTCGAGGATTTCTCGATGCATGGCTTCTGTTTCATTGCTTTGATCTGTAGGTAAGGGAATTATTTCAAATTTAGCTTGTTGATACGGTAAGGTATCGTCAATGTCTTTGATCATCACCCTTTCCAGTCCTTGCAGTGTGATGCTTAAGAAATTGTTTGGTAGTCTTTGCATCTGGCTAATAGCGACCTTTGTCCCAACATGATAAAGGTCTTCAAGTGAAGTCTTTTCTTCATTTAGATTACGCTTTGTACTGACGACTAATGTTTTTTCTTCACTGGACAGTGCTTGCTCAATTGCTGCTATGGAACGTGGCCTGTTAACAATCAGGGTTTGTTCAATATGTACGAAAATGACAATATCGCTAACTGCTAGTAAGGGTAAAATTTCCTGGGAGTTAGTGCTAAGCATATTAATTGTGTCTGGAATCGTGAAGTTGAATAAAGAGTATGCCATCCTGATAATTCGAATGGATTTTTGATGAATCTATTTCAAAGGGTAATTCTATGACTCGTTCAAATTTGCTGTATCTTATTTCCAGGGAGTGGTAAACAAAGTGTTTATTTACCAACGTATCTCGCCTGACACCTTTTATAATTAATCGGTTTTGATCTGTACTGATTTCAATTTCATGTTCATAAATACCTGCTAAATCCAGCTTCACATACCACTGAGCACCTGAATACAATATATCAACTGAAGGCTGCCAGGCGATTAAAGACATGGTTTATTCTCTTTAGGTTTCTCTTACAGGGCTGATTCAGGATGATCATTACGTGCTAAACGATATGATGTCCCCATTAGTATTTATCATAAACGGATACTGATTCATGGCCGCTTATATTCCCAGGCTTCAGGATATACATTAGCCTTCATTTAGGAGTTGACTTAGGTCAATCTCTAAGTGGCAAAAAAGTTTAGAGTAGTCGCCAGGCTGGGAAAAAAATCACGGTAACCGGAAAGAATATGACAGATATTGCCGCCATATTAAAAGATGAAGCTGAGAGCCTGCTGGGATATACCTGTAAGGGCATTCCTCGGCAGGACATACATTTACCTGGTGTCGATTTTATTGACCGCATCATGATTGACAGTGATCGTTCACCCAGGGTGCTTTGCAATCTTCAGCGTCTTTATAATCATGGTCGTTTGCAGCAGACAGGCTACCTTTCAATTTTGCCGGTGGATCAGGGAGTTGAGCATTCAGCAGGAGCATCGTTCGCTCCCAATCCAATTTATTTCGATCCGGAAAATATCGTTAAACTGGCAATAGAGGGCGGTTGTAATGCAGTTGCTTCGACATTGGGGGTGCTGGGAATCACCTCAAGGAAGTATGCTCATAAAATACCTTTTATTGTAAAGCTTAACCATAATGAGTTACTAAGCTATCCCAATCATTATGACCAGACCATGTTTGCAAGTGTCGAGCAGGCTTTTAATCTGGGGGCAAGTGCTGTCGGAGCGACAGTTTACTTTGGCTCGGAAGAATCTCGTCGACAAATTACTGAAGTGAGTGAGGCATTTGCCTATGCACATGAACTTGGTTTGGTTACGGTGCTCTGGGCTTACCTGAGAAACGAGAATTTCAAAAAAGAAGAAGGGGATTTCCATACCGCTGCCGATTTAACCGGGCAAGCCAACCATCTGGCGGCAACTATTGGCGCGGATATCATCAAACAGAAGCAGGCACAAATAAATGGGGGCTACACTGCTTTGAAATTTGGCAAAACGCATGACAAGGTCTATACGAAACTTTGCAGTGATCACCCGATAGATATGGTCAGGTATCAGGTTGCTAACTGTTATATGGGCAGGGTCGGTATGATTAATTCAGGTGGTCCTTCAGGTAAAGATGATTTACACCAGGCTGTAAGGACGGCAGTGATTAATAAGAGAGCTGGAGGCATGGGGATGATTTCCGGGAGGAAATCATTTCAGAAACCAATGCAAGAAGGTATTAAACTTCTGAACAGTATCCAGGATGTCTATTTATCAGCTACTGTGACAATTGCATAATTGAGCTAGGAATCCGGCTTTTCCCTATAGGAATTTGGTGAAGTCGGGATGATGTCTTAAATCAAAAATGTATCTGATTTTATACTTATCTTAAGGTTGCTATTTCCCAGAACAAAAAAGTTAACCAGCGTAAACATGCGATCGTTCTTTGCATAATGAAATCATTATTTAAATCATGAAAAAAGGCGGCCAGGCCGCCCTTTTTAATTATGCAACTGAACTATCAATTGGTGGTCGTGGTAGTCGTACTGCCAGAACTCTGGGTATTGGTAGTCGTGGTCGTCGTTGTAGAAATCACCGTCGCTGGCAAAGGGTCGTCATCATCAATCGCCTCGGCAACAATAACACCTGCTATCAGGATTCCACCTATAATAACGGCGGTATCTGTTGATACGCCGGCAATAGTTCCGGCCTGGGCATTAGCTTGCATTGAAGTAAGATTTGCCATAAAAATGGTCAATATCACGACAAGCACTTTTTTTACTAATATTCTCACTACACTCCTCCTATTGATTTAACTGATAACAGCCACTTTTTCTTCAGTCTTTATTCTTCATTTTTTTGTTAAGTGACCAGCGCCGATAATAACACTATTATTGATTTTTAAAGCAGTTTTATATATTTAAAAACTGATAACTTATAATTGTCTGGAATTAAAACTTTGCATATGTTAACTCACCCAGGCATGTCGTAAATCATAGCAGCTAAAATAAGCAATACCTGTTTTATGTAAATCGTAGCGCAGGAAAGGAAGTATCTTTTTTCAGGTGATAAGTAAGCAGAAAAATATTATCACTTACAATATGAATTTGTGCTGATAGAAAAGCAGGGTCATCACGAGTATTCTGCCGCTAACTTCACTTCTGTACTGCGACAATATGTCACATTCTCAACTATGGAACGGTACCCTACAATTGCCCTATGGATTAAAGTCTTCGGGGTTTCGACATGTACAACACAAAATTACGTTCAGCTTGCTTACTGGCCATTCTTAGCTTAATACAGGAGACAGTCCAAGCCGCACAGATTGAAGAAATCGATGTGACTGGCAAACCAACGGATTCGCGCTTGCAGCTGGACAGTATGGCAGACCAGATGCGCAAGGCAGGGGTCAATTTTTATCAAAGTGGTGGCCTTGCTGCATTGCCGGTCATCAATGGGCTGAATGATGATCGTATCCGTGTCACTCTGGATGGCGCATCCGTAACATCATCTTGTGCCAACCACATGAATCCCGTGTTGTCTTACGTAGATTTCAATGCCATTGCTAACGTTGACGTCATTGCAGGTATTACGCCTGTCAGTGTTGGTGGAGACAGTATTGCCGGTACTATCACATTACAGTCAGCTCCGTTCCTTTTTCTTGAGCAAAGCAATGACCCAAGGGTGGAAGGAAGGTTAAATTATGACTACGGTAGTAATGGCAATAGTCGGCGAGTAAGCCTGCAGTTTGGTTTACGTCAGGAAAACTTCTCCCTGCATTACAACGGTTTTACCGAGCAGTCAGACAGCTATGAAGACGGCAATGGCGCTCTGGTACTTGATACCCTTTACCGGGCAGAGAACCATACGATTACTGCTGCATTTCGTGGTGATAATCAGCAGCTTTCTGTGAAGTTTGGGCATCAGGAAGTGCCCTACCAGGGCTTTCCAAATCAGTACATGGATATGGTGGCAAACGACAGTAACAGCCTGAATGTCAATCATGAGCGAGAATTTAACTGGGGCACATTGTACAGCCAGGCGGCCTGGCAAAAAGTGAATCATGAGATGGGCTTCTTCACACCGGAAAAAACCGGCACTATGCCCATGATCACCGAAGGTACTGACATCAATTATAGTTTTAAGGCAGATGTCGACCTGGCGACAAATCATGTGTTAAGTCTTGGCCACGAATTTTACCGTTTTACGCTTGATGACTATTGGCCCGCTGTCCCTGGCAGCATGATGATGGGACCGCAGGATTTTGTGAACATAGCCGATGGTGAACGTGACCGCATCGCTCTGTTTGCCGAGTCTGACTATGTCTTCAGTGACCGCTTTAGTCTGGTAAGTGGAGTGCGGGTGGAAGAAGTATCGACCGATGCCGGTCAGGTGCAAGCCTATAACCCAATGCTCATTTCCATGATGGGGATGCCGAATGCAGATGCTGTCGCGGCGCAGAGCTTTAATGCCCGCTCTCACAAACAGCGTGAGATCAATGTTGATCTCAGTCTTTTGGCCCATTACACCTTCAGTAACAGCTTCAGTCTTGAGCTGGGATATGCACGCAAGAATAGGTCCCCGAATCTTTATGAACGCTATTCCTGGGGACGCGGCACCATGGCCATGACGATGCTGGGCTGGTACGGTGATGCTAACGGCTATGTAGGAGATATTGATCTGGAAGCAGAAACGGCTGATACGCTGGGCGCCAGACTCAGTTGGTCTGATGCAAGCAGTGGCGTCTGGCATGTAGATGTATCGCCGTATTACACCAAAGTTGATCAATACATTGATGCTCAATCAATTGGCAGTTTTAACCCTCAGATGGCTATGAACGTATCCCGCCCCTTACTGCAGTTCACCAATCTGGATGCCACACTTTACGGTGTACGTGTAGATGCACATCGTCATTTAGGGGAATCAGACCGGTGGGGCATGTGGGATATTTCCGCGAGTTTTGATGCACAACGTGGCAGCCGTGATCTGGATAACAGTGACTTGTATCAGATTATGCCGCTACAAACTGCGCTTGCACTGGAACATAATCTGGGTAATCTGCAGCAACGCCTGAGTGTGGAGTGGCTGGATAATAAATCCCGTGTTGATTTGCGCCGCCAGGAACCCGAAACGCCGGCTTATACTTTACTGAACTGGCAGGCTCAATATCAATGGCAGGATGTGAGCGTTTCAGTGCAGGTGAGTAACTTGCTGGATGAATGGTATGCCTTGCCTCTGGGTGGTGTGAATTATGCTGCCTGGAAGGCCAGTGACCGAAGCGGTCAATTCCAGGCACTGGCTGGTGCCGGACGCTCATTGAATCTGGGATTGCAATACAACTTTTAAATGCCTGTAAACAAGGCAATATCTGAATCGAAATTGTCTGCTTTGGATAGAAAGCAGACATTACAGATTTAGGTGCTTTCACCTGGCAATATCAGTCTGAATATTCTCGATCTCATTTATCATGGATAGCGGGGAAGTATAATTTAAACTGACAGGATGCAGTTTATTCGAACTGTAGACTGCGAGACTGGGGAAACTATTCATCCCCATCTGCCGTGAAAGTTGAATCTCTGCCAATAAAAGTTCCTGAGTCGAGGTATCTTCAAGCTGTTTTGAAAATTGCTTAGCATCAAGGCCGATTTCGCTGGCTAGTTCGATTAGCGTATCGTATTCCGATGGGTTTCTGGCTTCCAAATAGTAGGCCTTTTGTATTCGTGCTGTCATTTGCCAATAAAACTCATCACCCTGAATACGTGCAGCGATAACAGCACGGTTTGCAGGATAAGTGGAACGCCTGGGTGAACATTTTTCCCAAAAATCAAAGTTAAAATGAGTCCCTGGTATTGTTTGTTCAATTCGCTTCCAGGTTTCTTGCAACATGTGCCTCATCGTATCCGGCATAGGCAAATCTGTATCAGGTGCGAGTCCACCCAGTAAACTGCGAATCTGTAGTTTTTCTGAAACCGCATCAAAAATCTCACGCCGGGCAGGTTCGAACCCCCAACACCAACTACACATTGGGTCATGTACATAAAATAAAGTATCTTGAAACATTCTCACCTTTACTGGGAACGAAGCAAAAAAACGAAGCATATGAAGTATAAAAGAGACATTTTAACTAAACCAGCTAAATGCTGTTTAGGGGTAATTTTAGAAAAATAGGGGGGAGGGCTGTAAGATCTGCTTTCTATCCAAAGCAGACTTATGATTGCTTGGCTATAAAGGTTCTTTATAATCTTTAAGCTTAGATGCCTAACCGGAGTAAATAATCAATGAATGATCAAAAATCTAAACATATCCGAAATAAAGAAATTGTTTTGGACTTTTACAAAATAATTTTTGAGGATAAACAACCCTTGAAAGCCATTGAGCGACATGTTGGTGATACTTATACTCAACACAACCCAGATTATGAAAATGGACCAGAAGCTATTAAGCTGGCCTTTCCTGCTGTAATTGAAGCTAACCCAGATATGAGCTTTGACATTAAACGTGTAGTAGCAGAGGGCGACCTAGTTGTATTGCATAGTCACTATAAGCCAAATAGGGATGATCGCGGGCTTTCTATAATGGACATTTTTCGACTGGAAGATGAGAAAATTGTAGAGCATTGGGATGTGCTTCAACCTGTTCCAGAGAATTCAGCTAATAAAAATACGATGTTCTGAAATGTCCGTTATGGGCCGAAAGCAGACCTTTGTATTAATTCTGATAAGGCTATGTATCGGATTCAGTGAATTCTAATCCATACTTATAAGAATAGGTAAAATGATGAGAGCACACACTTTACTATCCTTCCTCCTGCTGCCGAATCTGGCTTTTTGTCAGATGAGTGCAGATGAATGGCTGGGTAGCTGGGTAGGGCAAGCATTCTCAGGTCAGGAACAAACGGGGATTCGTATTAATATACATGATACAGCGCCTGATCTGGTCGTAGATGTTGACTTGCTGGATATCGGTGTAATCGGCATACCCGTTCAGGACATAATAATTACCGACGATGAATTATTTTTCACGATACCTTCTGATAGCGGGCCACAAGCAGTTAGCCTGGAAAGGAAAAATAATAATGAATTATCAGGCTTTTGGAGCGAGTCGGATAAACCCGATGCAGAATTAAGCCTTCGGCGTTCAGAATTATTTATTCAAGCCAATGAAATAAATTTAACCATTGCAGGTGCTGCAGGTGGCTTAGGCGTTTCAATTATTTCCCCTCAAAATTCCGTGCCAGTTGCCGGGGCGGTGTTTGTACATGGGTCCGGCGCGGAATCACGATCTGCCAGCAGATTCGCGGCTCTCAGGCTAGCTGAATCAGGTATTGCATCAGCCATATTTGATAAGCGGGGAGCAGGAGAATCAGAAGGGGATTGGCGTAATGCAGATTTTGCTGCACTCGCCACTGATGTATTAGCTGTTACTGAAGTTCTGATGGAATTTACAAATCTCGATATAAACCAAATTGGCTTTATTGCTACCAGCCAGGGTGGCTGGGTTGCTCCTCTTGCAGCCAGTAGTCTGGAGAACCTTGGCTTTATTATTACTATCTCGGGGCCAGCTACAACCCCAAGAGAGGAAGGTCACTGGAATGTCATCAGGGCATTACAAATGGGCGGATATGATGACGGTATTATTTCTGAAGCTGACGAAATCATGGATCTATGGGATGAAGGGGTTCTGAGAGATGGAGATTTTAGTGAATATAGTCAAGCACTGGAGGCTGCAAGCAATGAAGAATGGCTGATTGAATCTGGTTTAGAGTCAATTCATTCAATCAGTCTGCCAAACTGGTTTGTCGGCTGGTATCAGCAAATCATGAATTTTGATCCACGGCCAATTATAGAAAACCTGAATACACCGATGCTTGCCATCATGGGCGATCAGGATGAAGAACAACCCTGGGCCAGATCCACTGAAATACTGGCGCAAATGATTGATGCTGGTAAGGATATAACTGTCGTCATTTATCCAAATGCAAATCATGCTATTCGACTAACAAATCCACAAGGGAGCCCTGTAAGGTGGCCCGGAAGACCAGATGACTTCTTTAGTCGGCAGGTTGATTTTATTTTGGGTTCTGTCAATTCAAATGAGTAATTGAATTGTCGTGCTTTAAACCTGGTGTTAATGCTGATACTTGACTCATTGATTGACATCTTTTCAAGGAAATCATTGCTGCTGATTGTCGAAAAAGCATTCTCTTGCGTACGATTAAAAATCAGAAATTTAATTTAAATTATTGGTTCTTGTTGATTTTGAATATTTACTTTGATAATTTTCATCCAGGTGTTAGGGACACCTAGAGTCCGTCTGAAGGGCTATGCCTACCCAAGTCTATTAGTATTCCGATAGATAATTTTCCTCTTTCTTTGCCTGTGTACGGACCATGGGAGATAACAGAAGGAGGTCCAATGACCCGTACAAAACACTTTAGCTGTCGCCTTCCGGAAAGGCCTAACGCTGAATACTATCGCAAGCAGGCTAAGTACCTTTATCGGGATTTTAAAGCTCAACAGCCTATAGCAAAGAAACGCTTTTCCTCACTACTGGCAAGCAGATCACGAGCATCCATAGCTCTGGTAACGCTGTCAGATGCGCAGACAGTCATAGCGAGAGAACATGGCTGCAGTAACTGGCAGGCTTTTCTCTGTTTAATTCATAAATATACTCATCAGAATTCTACAAAGTTGCTAAGGAAGCAGTTTGCTGATGAGCTCTATGCACTTAAGAAAATCAACTCTCCAAAGGTTCATAGTGCTTTTAGTGAAGTTCCCCGCGAAGAATTTATCGGTGCGCCACCCTGGCGATTTCCTGAGTTTTATTGGTATCCCTATCTGGGTCATGTGGATGACAGGCTTGAAAATATCTATCAGGATAGGCAGGTAAATTCCAATCAGCGTTTTCATTTATGTAATGGAATACCCAGTACGCAAGCGAAATGGATTGAAGCATTAAACCCGGTTAATGCTGAGCGAGTGCTCCATATTGGTTGTGATAATGGCTATTACACGGCGATTCTTGCCCAATTGGTAGGTCTAAAAGGAGAGCTGCATTTTTTTGATAAAAACCCTGATTTAAAAAAGATAGCCAAGACCAATCTGGCTTACCTTGGTCAGTGTTTTGAAGTACAGAATATAGAGTCGATTTATAAAACACATTCTTTTGACGTGATTCTGATTAATGCGGGAGTGAGAAGGTTTAGATCTGAATGGTTAGATGCTCTAAAGGATGGAGGCAGGATTCTGGTTTCGATGATTGCCTCTTACGCGGATATTCAGATGGGCTACGGTGAGACCTTATTAATCAAAAAGACCAATAACAATTTCAGAGCAAGCTTCATTCCGGCAGGAGACTATTCCAGCGATGGCTATTATTCCTATTATGATGAGAATGATTCCAGAGAAGATAAGCTAATCAAAGATGCTTTTTCCAGAAAGGGATATAAATCAGTCAGGTCTTTGAGACTGGATTCTCATCAATGTGATGATTCTTGCTGGTTACACCAGGAATCGTACTGCCTATCTAAACAGGCAGCTTAGTCGCTGTCTGGTTCAATAAAATAAATTAAAGAATTCAGGGTGAATTTTATGAGTAATTTTGATGCGTATTGGGATGCCTGGGCACCTGTCTGGGCAGAGTTAGAAAATTTTTTCTTTGAGACAGACAGTATAAATCTGATACTTGAAAAACTTGAACCTCCCGTATTAATTGTTGGTGCCGGCTTAGGTTTGGTAGTCGAGCATTTGAAAAATTCAGGCATTGAGTGTGATGGTCTGGATTTAAGTAAGCAGATGCTCGCGAAAGCCAAGGAACTTAGAGGATTGGATTTGATTCATGGGGATGCAGCTGAGATGCCGATTAAAGATAATACCTATAATTCCTGTATATCAGCCAGCGGTGTAATCGATTTTATTGGTGATGAGGATGTAATAAAGAAAATTATTGCTGAAATGAGAAGGGTTACAACGGCTTCAGGCAATGTTTTTGTAGCATTTGGACATTTTAGTCCTGCGATGGAAAAAGCATGCCGAGAAATGGGGGCCATAAAAGGAAATCATCTACAAATTCGTGAATCATTAAAGTATTCAGCTCTTTTAGCTAGCAAAGATATAGAAGAGATAGAAAATCAACCCGCAATAGGCACAGAAAAGGAGCAGCAGTTCGGGATGGGCTATTATAAAATATTTAAGCAAGCCAAGGATCCTGACTCGTTAATTAATGTAGCTCCAGAATTTCAGTATTACAGAACGGAGGCCGAAGTACGGCGACTTTTTAAAAACATGGATATCGAGTTGAAAGCACTGAGTGTCACTGATACGAGTTATATAGCCTTCATCTAAATTAATAAACTGCTTATACCAAACGCCGTCTTTTACTGACATCACCAGGTTATTGTCATTACACAAAGAATTTTATTTAGTTAAATATTTCATCATGGCTAGCTCTGTTACTTAGCGATTTATGAAGCGCAATTGTTAATGCTTAATTTGGCGGGCATTAGCTGTATAGAGAAGGGTTGTAAAAGCTTCAATGCATTCAGGCCCAGGATGTCTATGTCTCCATATTGTAATACGGCTACTTCGATATTCTTTAATATGCAATTGTCAGCCAAAACCAATTCATCAAGAATATAAAGTGGCACCTGATTTACTCTGCCGTCTGCCATCGCTCCATAGATATTTCGACTGAAGCTAAGCTTGGATTGCTCATTTACTTTATCAAATGTCAGTTGACTAAGTGTTGTATAACTTGAGCCAGTATCCAGCAGCATATCTGTTTCAATCGCTGCCCCCAATTCAGTATGTATATACAAGCCGCCGGAACTGGCCTCTGTCATTATTATTTCAACTTCATCTGCTACGGCAATGGTCGGGATAATCAAGTTAAGCAGAATGAAGTAAATTGCCCCAAGCTTTGTGTGGATATAAAAGCGCATGTTGGTCTCCTGTTATCTACAGGAGATAGAGCAAAACTAATGCCAATATTAAAAATCAGCAATTTCAGTATGATAGGAAAATCCTATAACCAAAAATCGAAAATAGTTGCCCCGAAATAAAGCACAATGCACCACAATAAATCATTATTAATAAATTGAAGTCAGGGGGTTAATTATGTATCGATTCAAACGTTGTTTATTGATTCTTCCAGTTGTAATTACACTATGTTCCAGTTTGGCAATGGGGGCTACAGTCGTACGGCAAACTTCTGATGGCGGATTAATGGTCATAGAATTTAATGGCAAACCCCCGCATAAACGGCGCTTTATAAGCCCGGAAGATGAGCAGGCCTATGCGCGCTATGCCCCTTTTGTAGACAGTGTGCTCGTAGCAACGAGCAACTCAAGGAACAGAGTAGGTCCTCCTGGGAAAAATTTACCTACTCAGCGCACCAGCTTTGAGCGTATAGATCCTTCAGACATTTCAAGGTTCGCTCGCTTCGAGGAATCTGAAAGAGCTGCATCTGCTACACATAGAAGGTTTTGGCGAGGAGCGCCTGGGAAAGGGCATCCCAGAGCGCGCAGGTGATTAAGTACGCTGAATAAGAAATGTAGAGACTTTATTTATAAAGAATAATCGGATGTCCGTCATCATGATCTAACATTTAAGTTCGGCATTTTTGAAAAGCCTGCAAACGCAGGCTTTTTTTTTGACTTTTGGTGGCGTAATAGTTTGTTAAATCAAAGTCATAGTCATATTACTTCAGTCTATCAGTGAGTGCGGGCTATTCGGCGACCGATACGCGTATGCGTTGATTTCTTTCAGGAAATACCAGAAAAATAGTGCCGGTCAAGGATCTCTGGATTTCGACATTGAAAGGGGTCGCTGGCCAACGGGTTATGGTTGTGGCATTTGTTTGCAGGAAAACCGTACCATCTGAGGAGACAAGCCGTGAGTTGCGTAAATCTATTTGCTCTACATTAACAATTTGTATGACCGAGTCCGCCTGTTGCGGCTGTAAAATCCTCTCTACGATTGAGCGTTCTTCAAGCGGAGCGGTGGCCGGAGCTTCACTCGGGGTAGAGGCTGGAGCGTTAATGACCGGGGTGGCATTCGACGGAGCAGGTGGAACTCTTGAAGGAATATCCGCAGCGGCATTTGAAGCAGTGGCTCTTGAGGCGCCGGCACCAGGCGGAAAAAGCCGATCATAACAGGCCAGTCTGAATGAAAGATCGTCTATTTGCTGGCAGGCACTGATGCTCTCTAGAATATTCATATTCTGAGAATAAGCGTGATTCATTTGCAGCAAGGCAAAAAGGCACAGAGCAGCTACTAAGCGGATTGAAAGTTTTTTTGGGGAATAAAGAGCCATTGCATAAACCTGTGATAAATTTTACTGAAATTTACCATGACTGGAGCCAAAAATGTAGCAGTAGCATTCCTGACTGCATTAAAAGAGGGACATTATCTTATTTTCAAAAGCATATAAATACTGGAAATGTCAGTCCATCAGCTTAATAAGGTTTAATTGCCAAAATGCCGCCTAGAACACTTAGTTTAAGCTGCTGTTTAGATTGATAAGGATTTAGAAATGTAATATTGTTGGCTCATCCAGTATGGTGCTTTTTGGTCAGTACCTGAAAATTCTTATAAAAGACGAGGTTGATAATAATGGCGACTTTACCCCCGGGACTTGACAGTAACACTTTTGAATCTGCACTGAGAGATTTTCGTGATGCAATCGGTTCAGAATGGGTTTTTTCCAGCGATGAAGACGTAGCTTTATATCGCGATGCTTATTCACCTATGTGGAATGAAGAAGATGAACTGGTAGCATCGGCAGCAGTTGCACCTGAGACAACAGAAGAAGTGCAGGCTATCGTACGTATTGCCAATCGCTACGGTATTCCCCTGTATCCTATTTCGACAGGTAAAAATCTGGGTTATGGAGGTTCTGCACCCAGTTATTCAGGCAGTATGGTCGTAGACCTGAAACGCATGAATAAAGTAATAGAGGTGAGTGACCGGCGCAATTACGCCATCGTCGAGCCGGGTGTTTCTTACTTCGATCTTTACCGCTATATCCAGGAACGTGATCTGAAAGTCTGGATAGATTGTCCTGATCCAGGTTGGGGTAGCCCAGTAGGTAATGCTCTCGATCATGGTGTGGGTTATACCTTTGGCCAATATCGAGACCATTTTGCCTCAAATGCAGGGATGGAAGTTGTATTACCTGATGGTGAGGTGTTACGTACCGGCATGGGCGCGCTGCCAGGTGGTGAATGGGGTGAATATAAATACGGTTTTGGTCCCAGTGTAGACGGCTTATTCGCACAGGCTAATTTCGGTATCGTCACAAAAATGGCCTTCCGCTTGATGCCGGAGCAGGAAGCTCACCTGACGGGAACAGTCATTGTTCCGCGCAGACAGGATTTGATCGCCTTGGTTGATCATGTGAACTATCTTGACGATACGGGCCTGATCGGAATGCCCTTATGGGGTAATCGAATCAGCGGTTTCGGTGGCATGGATCCTGAACTGGCTGCACTTGTTGGTAATGGTGCCAGCGATGATCAACTGGACGCTTACGCTGCCAGTAAAGGCAATGGTTTCTGGTCAGTTCAATTACAGTTTTATGGTCCAGAGCCGACAGTTCAGGCTAATTGGCAGTATGCCCAGTCGCGTATCTCATCCATTGCCGGGGCAACATTTGAAGACGGTCCTCTCTATACTTTTCCCATGAGCGAAGAAGATAAACAACAACATCATCATAGAGTTGCCATTGGTGTACCAAATATGGAGATTTTCTCTATCGGTGCCCGCTCGGAACGAAACCCTTCACCACAAGACGGGCACTTATGGTTTTCGGCAATTATCCCCCGTAGTGGCGAGGCAATTTTCAAAGCCCAGGAGGTGATTGGTCGAATCTGGAGAGAAGAGGGCCTTCCTTATAACCCTTTTGCAACTCCTGCAACCTGGACTTACCGCTGCTACATCATGATTACCGGGCTGCCCATTAGTCGCACGGATAAATCGATTAATGAGCGTTCGATGCGCGCCTATAATCGGGCAATTGCGGAATGTGGTGCAGAAGGTATGGGGGAATATCGTGCGCCTCCTGCTTTCGCAAGCCAGATTCAGAATGCGTATTCTTACAATGACAATATACAGCTTCGTTATGCCGAAAAATTAAAAGATGCAACTGACCCTAACGGGATTATTGCGCCGGGTCGGGGTGGCATCTGGCCTAAGAATATTCGTGACAGAGAGGGCAGAGCATGAAAAATATAAGCAGTTTGGGTTTATTGTTACTGGCGACCGTTTTCAGTTTAAGTGCTAATGCACAGACTGCAGCTGAAAGGGGACACCAGGTTTTTGATAAATGGTGCGCAGCTTGTCATGATGAGTCACAAAGAACACCTGGAACCGCCGCTCTTCGTGCAAAATATAATGGTGCCTTGCCTGCGCTACTGGAAGAGCGTACTGACCTGACGCCTGAGATTATCAGTTTATGGGTCCGAAATGGCATCAGCATTATGCCCTTCTTCCGTAAGACTGAAATCAGCGATGCAGAACTGGCTGATCTTGGCGCATATCTTTCCGGGAACAATGGCAACTAAGCGGTACTAATGACAAAGAACAGGAAAGACAGCTAATACTGGTAATACGGGTAATACTGAAAGGAACATACTATGACTGATAGAAGACAATTTCTGAAAATCGGATTAGCCACATCTACCATTCCACTGGCAGCACGAGCTACCGGAAGCAGTGCCTTTAGTGCGTTTTCATCCGGTAAAACCCTGCCTTTTTATAAGGTTATTGTTGATGAGCGTTATGATGAAAGTATTGAATTCGGCAAGGCAATGGAAGAGCGAGGCTATGATACTTACCTTATGAAAAACGGTGACCTTACTCAATTCTGGTATGAGAACCTCAATGCGCTCTGGGAAAAAGAGCCGGTTGCAATTGCCGGCTTTACCAAGTTTGGTCCCTTGTTCTGTCTGGAACAGCTGGGCAGAACTTATGGCGCTAAAGTTGTATACCGTGGAGATCATCTTTACCAACAACAGGGCAAGGTAACTCATAAATTAAACGGGCCGGAAAAAATGCTGTCAAACAGCAACAATCTGCTTAGTTTTGCTAACGAGAAAGTGGCCGGACAAACTGTAGCTGAAATGATGCTGAGCTGTGAAGCTGGCACAACGGCTATTATAGAGTCGGTCTGTTCTGAACAGGTAGCACACCAGAGTGCATTAACGGATGCCCTGCCGGAAGACAATCTGGTTTCATGGATTGTTGCTCCTGCGCATTTGATGTAGTTTTTATTTTTGACTGAAAACTTGTAAAAAAAAGAGCCTTGGGGCTCTTTTTTTTTACAGCTCAATCTCTTGCTTTAGATATAACTTTTGCGCCATTCCTGAAGAAATTCCAGAAATTTAGTGAGCTTTGGAGATTGCCACTGGGCACGAGGGTAAATGGCATAGAGATCAATTGCCGGAATCTTGCAGTCTGCCAGTATCTGTTGAATAGAGCCGTCCATCAGCTCATGCCTTACAGCAGTAACGGGTAACACTCCAATCCCCAGGCCATTTTGTATGGCGTGGACACAGGCATCCATATTATTAATGGCAACCCGGCATTTCGGATGAAAGCCGATTTTCTTGGTGTTCTGATAGAGCACTAATTCTTCTACGGGATCACCGGCAAAGATAAAAGAATGTTCCGGCAGTTGGTTTGGCGATGTGATTTCTCCGTGCTCTGAAATATATTGGGGAGAAACCCAAAAACCCATTTCGATCTTGAAAATATGTTCTGCCGTTATCGTCGAACTTTTGGGGGAAATTCTGCAGGGCCTTAGCGCAATATCGTAACGTTCCCGTAATAAGTCGACATTACGATTATCGAGATGAATCTGAACATCTATTGAGGGGTGTTCTTTTAAAAATTTACCGAGTATATCTTTGAATAAAATACGCCCGATACCATTTGGTCCGGCGATTTTTAATATTCCCTGTGGAGCGTTAGTTAAGGATTTAATATAGGCATCGGCTTCCAGAGCATTGTCTACAATTTGCTTGCAGTACTGATAATACCTTTCTCCGGCTTCGCTTAGAGCAACAGAGCGGGTACTCCTGTTGAGCAAACGAGTTCCTAGTCGATTTTCCAAAGCAGCTATTTTCATGCTGACATTTGATTTTTCAATGCCCAGTTCTTTGGCGGCCTTGGTAAAGCTAAGGTTTTCAGCAACCTTGGCAAAAATACGTAGTGAGTCTAAGTCCATAAGATGTTTCCATAGTATTGTTCATATAAACGAACAATGAAGCACTTCCCGTGCTGATTGTATAGGCCGTGTACTGTAAAGAAAACCGCCATATCCTGTCTATAACTATTTTTTGAATTTCACGAATGTTGGCTCGTGCTTAAGTTTGACATTTCTAGTGGCGTGGCATAAAAGTCGCCACTTCCGCATTTGTTCAACCTTCGATCTTTCCTTCCTATTTTTCCGGCGCTGCGGAACTCGCCGCTTCGCGTTTCAGACAGTCCTCGCGCTTAATCGGAAAAAGACTCAGGAAAAGGACATCTCAATGGTTTCACATATGCAGGAAGGGCGGCTTTCTAAGCAATGCCGTCTTTTCCAAGGATGTTAAACGCACAGGCGTGATGGCAAGTTAGACTGTCGGCGACCGTCTGACGACAGGGAAGTCGTCAGCCGAGCCTGTACAGGGATGTACGCTTTTTGGCGTGTCGACGATGGGCTAACTTGCCATCACGACTGAATATATGCAGAAAAATTTCAAACTGAAGCACTACCAAATTTTGTAAGGTTGGCATTGTCCTGCTAAGGCTTAACACCGCACAAGCGGAAGGTCCTTCCAGCGGGTTGTGTATCTGGGCGACATATAATCCCTTTTCATTGACCATCTGGGCTGGATGCCGGTATTGGCCAGTTTCATTGAGTGCTTGCCATAACGGCGGTTTACTTTATCTAACATAGCCATCAGGGCTCTTGATTGCTCTGTTTGCTGCGGATTAAATAAGTCCGCTTGCTCATATTTCCTGGTTCTGACATCGAGCAGGCCTATCCCGCATTTTTTGTAGCGGATACCAGGTTTAAAAAGCCCGATGATGGCTTTGGAGGCAAGACTGGATATGTATCTGGTGTCATTGCTTAAGTGAGCCAGGGAAAGCACTTTTTGGGGCGAATAATGGCCGACTTTCTTATCAAAGCTCTCAAGATATACCCAGATGTTTTGGGTCAGGCCATTTTGGCTGCGCAGTTTTTCACAGGCACGGGAAGCGTAGAGGCTTATTGCCTGCTGAAGCTCATGAAGTTCGGTAACCTTGTAGCTGAAGCTGCGGGTGCAGATGATTTCCTTGCGCGGGGCGGGGTCCAGTTCCAGATCAAGGCAGGGTTCCCCGTTTAATTCCCTGACTGTGCGTTCCAGCACAACGCTGAAATGTCGCCTCAGGTATTTAGGATCAGCCTGCGCCAGTTGCCGGGCATTGTGTATACCCAGGTGATGAAGTCTTTGGCATATCCGGCTGCCAATTCCCCAGATTTTATCCGTTGTTATGCGAGCCAATAACCATTCCCATTTGAGGGGCTCGTCCAATACACAGACACCCTTAAGGCGTTTTATCTTCTTGGCGGCGTGATTGGCCAGTTTGGCCAGGGTTTTAGTCGGCGCAATGCCAACGCAGACCGGCATTCGGGCATTTTGCCAGAGCATGTCTTTGATGGTTTTGGCGTGTTGCTGGTAATCTACTTTTGCTAGTCGAAGGAACGCCTCATCAATTGAATACACTTCCATTTCAGTACTGTAGGGTTCCAGCAGATTCATCACCCTGGCCGAAAGATCCCCGTACAGTTCATAGTTGCTGGAGAAGATATGGACCTGATTTTTTTCTATTTCATCCCTGACCTGGAAGAAGGGAACATAGCTGGGAATATTAAAGGCTTTAGCCTCAGCATTAAGCGAAATGACGCAGCCATCATTATTGGACAAGACCACAATAGGCTTGCCCTCAAGATCGGGGCGGAAAATACTTTCGCAGGAAGCATAGAAGGTATTGCAGTCTACAAGTGCGTACATAGTCGGTTTACCACATGGGTTACAACGCCCTGAATAATGCAATCAACTTCTGCACTGATGGGGATCGGCGGGTAGTCAAGATTTGCAGAGCGAAGTAGCGAGGCCTTTAAATCCAGAATCTTACAGGTCAACTCACCGTCTATTACCGCAATGACGACATCGTCATGCTGAGGATCAAGAGAACGATCCACCACCAGCAGGGACTTGTCCATAATGCCGGCGTTCACCATAGACAAACCTGAGGCCTTGGCAAAAAATGTGGAAGCAGGGTGTTTCACCAGGTATTCATTTAAATCCAGCGAGTCCTCGATGTAGTCGTCTGCCGGGGAAGGGAAACCAGCCGGAACACGGGAGCTGTACAGGGGTAGGGGCTGGTAGGTCAGTGCTGCTTTCGGCGCTATTAAAGTGACTTTCATGATTATCCAGGGGTCAGGAAATCAAGTAGCTCTCTCCAATAGGATTCCACTTACTGGGTTTATCTATGGGGGTGACGCGTTGCGCCCGGTGTATCGCTGGCTCCAGTATGTCGTTGAAGGCCTCAACGGCTTTGAAGTCGGGATCAAGCCACTTGTCGATTAATTCTTGGTTGTCGTCGTCCAGCATTAAAGGGATGGACTTGGGATGTATATTCGCCCATTTCTCAAGTGGGGGCAAGGTGATGATAGACGCTGAGTAAATAATTTCTCCGCTATCCTGATTGATATGCTCCTTATACAGACCGCCGAAGGCTATGGCCCGATCTTCCAGCTCAATTTTGTGATAGGTCTTCTTGTCACCAAGCCCCTCAACGAAGGCCGTAGCGGGGATGATACAGCGGGATTCCCGGTAAGGTTTATAGGCTAAAGAGCGAGGCTGGTTCAGCTTGTCAGAACGGGAATTGAAGGAAGCATATTTATAATTGGGTTTATGGGTCTCCTGATCCAGCAAGAGCCACCAGATGGCGACATCCAAAGAATCCTTACGAATAAACGAAATTAAAGCGCCCGGGGCTATATCGTCAGAATAGCGCGGATGACCCTCAAGCTTTAGCCTGCTCAGCAGTGCATCGGATTTGGCGTTTTGTTTGATTTGGAAGCGGCCACACATAAGCGAATATTAGCATTGGACGCCGGGTTTATAGCGTTCATTTCTGTAGTAAAGAGGCATCAGATGTTACTATTTTCCCGGCTAGTGGATACTAAAGAGCAGGTGATGATATGCGAATAAAAATTATACGCTTAATGGCAGTCTTGGTACTGGCAGTTTGTACTCCCCAATTACAGGCACAGGCACAGGCACAGACGCAGGAGCGTGAAGCATTAAAAGTGCTCTTTATCGGCAACAGCTACACTTATTTCTGGAACCTTCCGCAAATCATAACGGCGATGGGGGAGCGTAATGGCAAAGCGATTATGGCGAGGAAGTCTACGGTAGGCGGGACAAACCTGCGTCAGCATTGGGATGGGGAACTGGGCCTGAACTCCAGAGCGATGATTGAAAATGGAGACTGGGATATTGTCGTTCTCCAGAACCATAGTCTGAGCACGATTGATGATTTTGATGAATTTATGGACTACGGGGGCAGGTTTATTGACCTGGTCAGACAAAGCGGAGCTACTCCCATGCTCTATATGACCTGGGCTCGTGAATTTAACCCGCTTATGCAGGACAAAATATCTGCTGCCTATAGGCTGCTGGGAGAGCAGAAGGGTGTCGAAGTTGTGCCAGTGGGCGAAGTCTGGAGAATGGCCAGAGAACTAAGGCCGGATCTGGATTTGTTCATAGGCGATGGTAGTCATCCGACAAACTATGGGACTTATCTTATCGCCTGTGTTTTCTATAGTGTCTTGACTGATTTGCCAGCCCAGGGTCTTCCAGCACGCTTGTCGACTACGGATAAAAATGGCGAAGAACTTATTTTTACTTTTATAGATCCGCAAGATGCAACTTTTATGCAGGACGTGGTGGACAGCTATCTTTTATTGAATGAAGCCGTGATGCACTAAAGAACCAGTCTAATTTTCCTAATCAGCCAAAATCAATTAACGAAGAGTGTCGTCGTAACTAATGAAGCATTTACTAAAAAGTATCTGGAACAGTCTCTGGTCGTCGCACCGAACCACAAAGAATACACTGAAAATTTTTCCGGACACCGATGGGGCAGGTCTCCTCCATCCCCGGGATACCTTTCAGGCTTCCTATAGCCGCTCTCAGTTTATTGGCCTGATTCTGGGGCCTCTGGTATTTATGTTGACCCTGTGGCTGTTTTCACCGGAAGGGCTCAATTATGAGGCCAGAGCTGTGCTGGCAATTACGCTCTGGGTTGCGATCTGGTGGGTCACAGAAGCGATACCGATACCGGCGACGGCATTATTACCTCTTGTACTGATGCCAATCACAGGTGCTCTTGATAGCGCAACGGTGAGCTCCGCCTACGGTGACGACATTATCTTCCTGTTTATGGGCGGCTTTTTCATTGCCACCGCCATGGAGAAATGGAATCTGCATAAGCGTATTGCCCTGGCGATTATTGCCTTCGTGGGGACGGGTTCTAAGCGGATACTGCTGGGCTTTATGACGGCAACGGCATTCCTGTCGATGTGGGTATCAAACACCGCTTCGGTCATGATGATGGTTCCGATGGGTCTCGCTATTGCAGCGCAGGTAGCGAGCGCAAGCAAAGGTAAACCCGAAGAGAAGGATATGCCTGATTTTGAAAAATCACTGCTCTTTGGGGTTGGTTACGCAGGCACGATCGGAGGACTGGGCACCCTTATCGGTACGCCGCCAAATATCATTCTCGCTGCACAGGCTAACCTGCTATTCGGTGTTGATATTTCGTTTGCCGGCTGGATGCTGATAGGCGTTCCGGTCGTTATTCTGCTGATGTTTATTGCCTGGTTTTACCTGAGTCATATTGCCTTCCGCATTTCCATGCAGGAAGTTCCGGGTGGTGCAGCCATGATTCGGGAAGAGCGCAGGGCTCTGGGTGTCATGTCCTTTGAAGAAAAAAGCGTGGCCTGTATCTTTGCCTTTGCGGCGTTCATGTGGATCAGCAGACAATTTATCTGGGCAAACCTGGTGCCGGAAATACGCGATGGCATGATCGCAATCTTTTGTTCTGTCCTGCTATTTATGATTCCCACTGCGCAAAACGGACAACGCATACTCAGCTGGGAAGATTCCAAAAATATTCCCTGGGGAGTGCTGCTCTTATTTGGTGGTGGTCTGGCGATAGCGGCTGGATTTCAGGGCAGCGGTTTATCGGTCTGGATGGGTTCCCAGTTAACCGTGCTCGAAGGGTTGCATATGTTAATTATTATTAGTGTTGCCGCGACAATGATTCTGTTCTTAACCGAAATTACCTCGAATACGGCAACCGGAACCATGATTCTGCCAGTGGTTGCTGCATTGGCCCTGGCCATCAATATTCATCCTTTTGCCTTGATGGTGCCCTGTGCCATGGCAGCCAATTGCGCCTTTATGCTGCCGGTCGGTACGCCACCGAACGCCATTATTTTTGCGACCGGTAAGTTACGAATTGCTGAAATGATTCGTGTGGGTTTTATATTGAATATTATCGCTGCAATTATTATCGTGTTTACGACATACTTTACTTTGCCTTTGATGTGGGGAATAGATCTGAATGCGGTACCGGAAAGTTTTCTGAATTAGAAAAGTATAGTCTTCCCGGCAGTTCACTTGCCGAACGACAAATTAAGATAGAATACCTGCAGATCATCTGTAAGAGCTGTGAATGAAGCCCCGGCTTGATCTGCTTATTTTTAAACTCAGGTAAACAGCAAATGCCACTTTCAAGGCCAGCACCAAGAGAACACCTTCATACCCGCTCCATAACGTATCAGGGTTATAAGCGAGAGGATGGCCTATGGGATATTGAAGGGCATTTAATTGATACTAAATCCTATGCCCTGAAGAATGCCTGGCGCAATCAGATTCCGGTTGGTGAGCCGCTGCATGAAATGTTAATCAGAGTCACCATCGATGACAGTTTTGAGATCAAGGATATCGAGGCGGTGACGGATAACAGCCCCTTCGAAATTTGCCCAGACATTACGCCAAATTATAAAACCCTGATCGGAGTCGTGATGGGGGCTGGCTGGCGCAGAATAATTCGCCAGAAAGTCGGTGGTGTAGCAGGTTGTACGCATATTACGGAATTGCTGTTTCCCATGGCTACTGTAGCGATTCAAACCCTTATGCCTTTTAAACCTGAAGTTGCTAAAAATAAGCAAAGCAGCCCAGGTGATGGTAAGCCTAAACGGCCCTTTGTTTTAAATACCTGTCATGCCTGGTCTACCGATTCAAGTGTAGTCAAGGAACATGAACCGGATTTTTATACCGGCCCGGATAGTAAGAACTGAATAATTCTTCACTGAAAGTTTCGGGTAGTCACTTGTTTTAATTAGGGAAAGGAGTTTTTTTCATCTTGCTACCAAGCCCGAGTTTCATGTGAGTTGCAATATGACTGTCAGGCTTAATATCTGCCTGGCTTAGTAAGAGATCAGTAAATAAGTTTTTGAAATCCATGCGTGGATATTGTTCCAGTATTTCATGCAAGGTATTTGGCGGAATTTCATCATAACGAATGCCTATCACATCTACGCCAGCACCGTAATGCACTAATGCGATTTCCGGCTCCTGTTTGTGTGCAATACCAATGGCAGTATGCAGGGCGATAGCATCGTGCACCAACGCCGCCTTGTTAGCATCGTACTTATGATCGACACAAAACTGGTGAGCTATTTTGGCTCCCACGTACTCAAATGATCCAGGGTCATTGGCATGTTTTTCCGAGAGCCCGATGTCGTGCATGATACTGGATAGATAAAACACTTCACGATCAAATTTAAGGCCATCCTGATGCCCCAGGATGCAGCCAAATAAGTAAGTTCTGTAGCAGTGGTTCAAAAGCAGATCACCGGATATTTCCCTGACGAGTGCAGTTGCTTGTTTGGCAAGTGCCGAGTCCGGCACTCGATAGGCATCGGGTACCAAACTGATAAGCTTGCGTAAGCCCAGTCGTCTTTTTAATTTCAGTGAAGCTATGTGCATATCCAGGCCAATAAAGCGAGGCAGCATAAAGCAGGCATGAATTCGGCCGGGGTCCTTAGCACGAATTCTGCTTTCCAATTGAGGGGTGTCTTGCTTATGCTCATGATTACCTGGAGTTGAGTTCATGGAAAGTCCTGTGTATTTTGTAAATTAAAAAAATAAAAGTATTACTAAGCAGCGATAACTTTCGTAAGCGCATTATTCAGTCCAATCCCCAGAGTTCTCTCAATTGCCGCTTTGCTGCGCCACATGAGATGTAGTGTTCGATTCTTAGCCATGACTTCATTCTTAAAGGCAGGCCTTGCATAAATGCTTTGAAACCAGGAATAAAGTGCCGGATGTAGTTCTGCAAAATCGTAACCGACCTCAATCAGCCGCAGAATTTTCATGGCCCAGAAAACATCCGCTATGGTCAATTCATCGCCCATTAAAAATAATCTGCCATCACTGAGCTGAGTATTGAGTTCATTAAAGGCCTTATAGAGCTTGAGCAGGTGTTCTTCAAAAATATTTTCCGGGATCCCATTGCTGCTATAAGCTTCGTAAAAGGACACCAGGTTCTCACCATCTTTACCCCCGGCCGCTAATTGTTGCAGTTTTTCCCGTTCTTTCGGTTTAAGCATTGCCAGTCTCCCCAGACTCCAGCGAAAACTGACATACCTTAAAGACAGATGAAGCTCTTTAGCCAGTTTGACCTGCGCAAGGGTTTTTTCCCGAAGCAGGAGCTCAGTTGGTATAAAAGGGGAACCACCAAAGGTCGCATCTAAATATTCAATAATATCCATGGACTCCAGGTAGAGCCGGCCATCATGTACCAGGGCTGGAACTACCATATCCGGATGAATTTCTGCATAAGCTTGCGTCATGTTTTGTTTTTTTATAAGAGAAACTATTCGACTGACCCAGCGGCCATTTTCACCCCGGATTGCATCCGCGGAGCCTGCATTAAATTTGACTTCTCGACCTCTGCTTATGCCCTTTTCCCCAAGCACAAAACGCACCCGCTGTGCACAGGGGGCGCCATCAAAATGAAACAGATGCAGTCCTTCAAGGGTGGGCACTAGCCTGCTTTTTGGGTGGTCAATTTTTGCCATGATTGTAGCTCCCGGAATATTTGTGTACTATCTCGCATATAAATATCCAAATCAAGCATTAATATGCGAATCGGTACATATATGATTAAAGAGCGTGGTCGCCCCAAACAATATGACGCTGAAACGGCGTTACAGGCGGCGGGTCTGGTGTTCTGGGCTAAGGGGTATAACGGGACTTCACTAGACGACCTGTCGCTTGCTATGGAAATGAACAGGCCGAGTATTTATCGTGCCTTCGGTGATAAAAAAGAGATATATCGCCTGGCCCTGGCGCAGTTCGCAAAGCAAATGGACAGTGCTTTTAATCTGGCGATGCTGGATGAAAAGGATTTCCAAAAAGGGCTGGGCGCTTTCTTTAAAAACGCCCTGGATATCTATTCAAGTTCTGGTTCAACATTAGGCTGTATGTTCTGGTGTACTGCTCCGGCTGCGGCCTTTGATCATCCGGATGTCCAAGCTGACCTGTTGAACGCTATTAAGGATGTTGATAAGCAAATTCTCAAGCAGGTTGATCAGGCAATAAAACAAGGACAGCTACATAAAGATACAGATGCTGTATGCCTGAGCAAAATGATACAGGCTTTACTTCACAGTATAGCGATACGTGCTCGTGCCGGAGAATCAAAAGTGTCATTACGTAAGTTTGCAGATAGCGCTGTTCTGCTTCTTTTGACAAAAAATTAAATTATTAAAGAGGTAATGAAAATGCAGGAAGAAGCTAATATTCGAAAAATACTCGCCTTATACACCGAAGGAAGCTATGAAGGCGACGCAGCAAAACTGGCTGCAAGTTTTCACGAAAAAGCGGTAATGAACGGTTATTTGGGAGGCCAGCTGTTAATGGCAGTGCCAGATGTTTTTATTAGTGAAGTTTGTAAATCGCCAATGAATCAAGCAGATTTTAATTATAATCCAGTAATCAGTGAGCTGAGTTTTGATGGTAAAGTGGCAACGGCAACTCTGCTGGAAACTTACCCTGATGGCATGCGCTTCACCAATTATTTACATTTGATTGATGATGGCTCTGGCTGGAAAATTATCAGTAAGACTTTTATTGGGCATTAATGTATCCGTCATTTTTGCTTTTTTTAAGTCAATCAAAAATAGATCGATTTAACCAGGCTAATGACGCTCATTAATCACTATCAGCCGCTAGTAGTCGTTCTTGTCTTTCCCGCTCTTCAGCAAAGGCTGCTTCAATTTCCTGTAGTACGCTATCGACATCGGCGTCTTTTGCGTTGTCGTTAAATTGCCCTGTTAATTCACTATCTGTTTGTAATTCCCCGTCTTCGAACAGTTTCCAGATTTCCTTGGCATATTGGGTTTTCAGTAATTCGGGTGCGAACTGGCCGTAGTAATCGCATATCTTGTTAACGTCCCGCTTCAGCATGGATTCGGCATTGTTATTAGCCGCAGCATCTACCGCTTGAGGCAGGTCGATAATCACTGGGCCGTTTTCATCAACCAGAATATTGAATTCAGACAAGTCACCATGAACGATACCGGCACAAAGCATGCGCACAACGAATCGCATAAGCTGGGCATGATCACTTATAGCTTGTTCGGCAGACATGGTGACTTCACTCAAACGAGGGGCAACCTGACCTTCGCTGTCTGTAATCAGTTCCATCAACAGCACACCATCTATGCAGCCATATGGCTGAGGAACTCGCACATCGGCATTGGCCAGCTTGGTAAGCGCATCCACCTCAGCGTTATGCCAGACTTCTTCCTGTTGTTTGCGACCAAACTTTGAACCCTTATCCATGGCGCAGGCACGACGGCTGTTACGTGTTTTACGACCTTCCTGATATAACACAGCCTGTTTGAAGCTGCGTTTGGCGGCTTCTTTATAGACTTTTGCGCAACGGATTTCAGAATTGCAGCGCACAACATAGACATCAGCTTCCTTACCGCTCATGAGTCTGCTGATGACTTCATCGATTAGGCCTTCATCGATCAGAGGCTGGATTCGTTTTGGGATTTTCATGGCGACTTTTTACAACACTTGGATAAAGGAAGATAGAGTAGTGGCTTCAACAAATCGATTTTAGCTGCCGTGGGTAAATTGTAGTCCTGACCGGACAGATGGTGAAGAGCTTTCGTTATTATTTAAAGCAAAAAAATCAATGGCTTCAATAGAAGCCAATAGTCGAGCTTACTCTATAATAGATGCTACTCCATTAATTCCTGGTGGCATCCTTATGACAAGTTAATTGCCGAGTACATTCTTCGCTTGTTTATTGGCGGCTTTGGCGGCTTTTTTTTCTTTTGCTGTCATAGTGGGTTTCTTTTTAATTTCTTTATTACTGCGTTGCTCTTTACTCATACAGGCTTTTCCTTTGGGTAGTAAGATACCGCAGATGGTAGCACTATAATGATATGCTGGCTTTAAGAGTTATTAGCGGCTTACAGAAAATTTGTTTTCAGGCAGAAAAGGGTAGTGCGTCAGTTTGAAATTTTACTGCTTATTCTCAGCCTTAATGTCGGCAATCCTTTAAGCCACAGCAGAAATTTCAAGCTGCAGCGCTACCTGGAATTTAGTTGCCGGCAGAAAAGCTTTTTATATTATAAGTGATTGAAATATATGCATATATTCTGTTTTTTTGGTGCTTAATATTAAATAGCGGTAACTTTATGTGTAGAAAGGCAATTGGCTAGTTCTGACTATAGTTTTGGATTAAATACGCAATAATATCGGCTGATTCATACATCCAGAAACTTTTACCTTCATGTTCGATATGCAAGCATGGCACAGTCCTCTTGCCTCCACCCTTAAGCAATGCCGACAGGGCATCGTTATCCGTAATAATATTTTTTTGGTCAACGCTAAGCTTAAGTTGATTGATAGTCATGAGTACCCGGTAACAATATCCACACAAAGGCGAGAGGTAGAGTGTTAAGTTCTCACCCGGTCTGAATACCCAATGCGCCGGCTCTTCGGCGCTGGCTCTGGTAGTGCCTGCCCTTGTGTTCAAGTTAACAAATTTGTTCATAATCAATTCTGCCGTCTTGCCTGTTATGGTTATAGATGAAGTTAAGTGCAATTTATTACAAACCATTAAAGCTTAAATTTATGTAAGCGGGTTTTAATTTGTGCATGATATCAAACATAGCGCCTGAACCGTTGCGGTTTTCGTGATGGTCCAGGTTTTTTAATGAGAGATGCCTGGCTCAGTCCACTTGATTTGCATCCCGTATCAACTAGAATGGCCTCCTTTTTAGTAAAGCTATAATTGATTTTTCTCCTTTTACCTTATTTGCAGTCTAGCCAATGATTTCACTTCAGGATATTTCCCTGCGTATGGGCAGTCAGCTTTTACTCGATGAAGCCGGGCTGACCGTCTATGCAGGACAAAAAGTCGGCATCATTGGTCGTAATGGTACCGGCAAGACCAGTCTGTTCAAATTATTGATGGGTGAAATTAGCCCTGATAAGGGCGAAGTGGATTTCCCGAAAGATTTACGCAAATCCCAGATGCTGCAGGAAACGGTGGGTTCATCACGCACTGCACTTGATTATGTCATCGACGGTGATGCCAAATTCCGCGCGGTTGAGAAACAAATCGCTATTGCTGAACAGGCTCATGATGATCACAAGCTGGCCATGTTGCATGCGGAACTGGATTTACTGGATGGTTGGACGGTCCGGAATAGAGCAGAGCAATTGCTGTCGGGGCTGGGTTTTCCGGTCGAAGATTTCCCACGCACAGTAAAGGAGTTTTCCGGCGGCTGGCGTATTCGCCTGAATCTTGCCCAGGCCTTGATGACGCCCTCTGATCTGCTCTTGCTTGATGAGCCCACTAACCATTTGGACCTGGAAGCTACACTATGGCTGCAACAATGGCTGTTGCGATACCAGGGGACCTTAATGCTGGTTTCTCATGATCGCAGTTTTCTGGATGTTGTCGTCGGCCATATTGTCAGTTTTGAAAACAGGCAGCTATTTCTGTATCGCGGCAATTACAGCGATTATGAAAAACAAAAAGCTGAACGACTGGCGCAGTTGCAGGCCGAGTATGAAAAGCAACAGCTTCGTAAAAAAGAAATAGAAGCCTTTGTGCGACGTTTCCGGGCCAAGGCATCCAAGGCGCGTCAGGCTCAGAGTCGAATGAAAGAGTTGAGCCGGATGGTGGATATTGCTCCGGCACATACGGATTCACCCTTTCATTTTAAATTTCTGGAACCAGCGAAACTGCCGCCAAGCCTGCTGGCCTGCGACAAGATTTCTATCGGCTATAACGAGCCATTAATAGAAGACTTCTCGATGAATATCCGTTCTGATTCCCGTATTGGCCTGCTTGGTTCTAACGGACAAGGCAAATCTACCTTGCTGAAAGTTCTGTGCGGCAAGCTGCCTTTGTTGGCCGGTGATATTAATTGTTCGGACCATCTTAAAATTGGTTACTGCGCTCAGCATCAGGTTGATGAACTGGACAGTTCATCAACGCCCATGAAGCTGATTCAGTCTTTGAACAGTAAGGCACGCGAGCAGGAGATTCGAAATTTTCTGGGCGGTTTCGATTTCCAGGGTGACAGAGTTACTGAAAGCATCGAACATTTTTCCGGGGGAGAGAAATCCCGCCTGGCTCTGGCAATGGTTGTCTGGCAAAAACCCAATCTCTTACTGATGGATGAGCCTACCAACCATCTTGATTTGGAAATGTGCCACAGCCTGACGGTAGGTCTGCAGGAATTTTCCGGAGCCTTGATTCTGGTTTCACATGATCGTCACCTGCTGGGCAACACAGTGGATCAGTTTCTGCTGGTTAAAGATGGCAAACTGGAGTTTTTTGATGGCGATCTTAATGATTATGAAAAGCTCCTGCTGGAGAAAGACAAGATCGAAATTAACTCTGGCAAGGAGCAGCAGAACAAGTTTTCCAAAAAGGAATTACGTCAGCAATCAGCTGAAAAGCGTACCCAGCTCAAGTCATTACGACAGCTTACTGGAAAACTTGAAAAGGCTATTGAGCTCAAACAAAATCAACTTGCAGCTGTTGAGCTAAGGCTGACGGATACAGCACTTTATGGTGAAAGTCAGAAAGCTGCACTGAATGATTTTCTGCAGGAACGTGCTCAACTGCTTTCAGCGATAAGCCAGCTGGAAGAAGAATGGTTGCTTGCCAGTGAAGAAATGGAACTGGCTTTTTCGGAGCAGTGAAAACATAGTACAAACTGATTCATCTCAGGAAATACAGAATTTACCCTTCAATTCCGGCTTACCAAAAACAGTTAAATAATATTTGCGTGCTTAATTGATAGTGTTAGCATCAGTCTGTAAACGAATTTATACCGTGTGTTTTTCATGAACAAGAGGGCGAAATGAGAAAAATTATTGTCATAATAGCTGCGCTGGGAATGATTTCATTACCAGCGTTAAGTCAGACCCTGTCAGCCGATGAAACCGCGGTCATCGCCGTACTCAATGATTTTCACGACGCAGCGGCTAAGGCTGACCCACAGCGATATCTTGGCCATTTAACTGACAATGCGGTGTTTCTGGGCACTGATGAAAAAGAACGTTTTCCACTCGTACCGGATTTTACCGATTATGTTAATAGAGGCTTTGCGGCCGGGGGCTGGGATTATTATTCGATTAATAAAAATATCAGTTTCTCACGCGAAGGATCAGTAGCCTGGTTTGACGAAACCAGTATCAGTAATGGTAACGGTGGGCATTTTCGTGGTTCCGGCGTGCTGGAAAAAATCGATGGTGAATGGAAAATTGCTCAATACGTCCTCAGCTTTCTTGTCTATAACGAACTTTGGGAAGAGGTACTTGAACTGAATGCCAATGAGCGCACTAATCAGCTACAAGATTAATCTAATCTGATTGCAGTTCTTGTGTTCGTTAAATCGAAACAAACAGGAGTAAACGATGATATTTAGAAAGCGATCGTATAACTGTTTTTTAGTACTCCTGCCTGTTTTATTCTTAGCCCTTGAGGTTGCCGGACAAACAACTACTGAAAATCAGGAAGAGGCTGCTGAAATGGAAAAGGTAAGCGGGATTGGCGGAATTTTCTTTCGCTCAGGGAATCCGGAAAACCTTGCGCTTTGGTACGAAACACATTTGGGTGTGAGTCGTACTCCCCAAAGCTATGATGAGGAGGCATGGCAGCAGGAAGCAGGCAGCACGATCTTCGCACCCTTTCAGAGTGATACAGACTATTTTGGTAATCCTGCACAGGCATGGATGATTAATTTTCGTGTCAATGACCTGGATGCGATGGTAAGGCAACTGGTCAATGCAGGTATTGACGTCGTCGTTGATGAAACCGAATACCCGAACGGACGCTTTGCCAGATTGCATGACCCGGAAGGTAATCCCATAGAATTGTGGGAGCCGAAATTAGCGGATTAAACTGCATTTAACGATAATAATAAGAAAATTTTTATGACCGACTTAAAGCGAAGATCATTTCTGTCCTCAGCCCTTGCTGGCGTCTGTGCAACGGGCTTCCCTTGCATGGGGCATGCACAGATAAGAAATTCAGCAATCGAAAATCCGCAGCGAATTGACATGCATCACCATTTTGCCCCACCGGAGTGGGTGACTGATGTGATTGGTAAGCCTCTGTTAAATATGGCCAATACCCGCTGGACGCTTGAACAATCAATAGAAGATATGGATAGGGGCGGAGTAGCCGCTTCGGTCATCTCAATCACAAATCCTGGGCTCTGGTTTGGAGATGTCGTACAAGCCAGAAGATTAGCAAGAGCCTGTAATGATTATGGTGCTGATCTGGTTCAGAACTACCCCACGCGTTTTGGTCTCTTTGCGGCCTTACCCTTGCCGGATGTCGATGCCAGCTTAAGAGAGCTCGAATATGCCTATGATACCCTACAGGTTGACGGGATTGGTTTGTTTACCAGTTATGGAGACAAATGGCTGGGAGATCCGGATTTCAGGCCCCTGATGGAAGAATTGAATCGGCGTAAAGCTGTTGTGACGGTGCATCCGACTGCTGCTGATTGTTGCAGAAACCTAGCCTATGCGCCTGGCGCCAGGCCCGGAACAATCGAGTACGGGACAGACACGACCAGAGCAATTATGGGCATTGCCTTCAGCGGGGACGCCCGGAGATATCCCGACATTCAATTTATCTGGTCTCATACTGGCGGCAGCATGCCATTTCTGGCTGGCCGTATAGAACGCACTGCACTTAACAACACTGAGGCCATGCCTGATGGGTTCATTTCTGAAGTGCAAAAATTTAATTATGATGTAGCCGGTGCCGCTAATCGTGGAGCCCTGGTTTCTCTGCTGGATCTGGTTACAAGTCAGCAGATTGTCTTTGGTACAGACTTTCCTCCCGGTGGCACCAGTGCAGCAGTTGCCCAGGCTTTGGCCGAAACCATGTTGTTCACTGAGAGACAATTACGGGAGATTGACCGTGACAATGCGATCGCTTTATTACCTCGTTTTGCTTAAGTATCTGGCAATAGTGCCTGTTCTGCAGACGCGGTTTTGAAAAGTTGCGAATAGCTGGTGTTGCCAGGTCAGCATGCTAGAATTTAGGCATATAAAAAATAACTATCTCAGTCCCAATTGAATATAAAAAACAGCAGAGGAAGGCGTCATGGAGAATAAGAATAAGAATAAGAATAAGAATAATAATGAAAGTCGTCGTCAGTTTTTAACTGCTAGTGCTGCCGTAGCGGGTGCTGCTGTTATCGGCGCAAGTGTAAAACCAGCAATGGCACAAGGCGAGAGCTATGTTTTCGCGCCGCCTGCTGTTACTTCAATGGAAATTTTCGGATCAACTGAGCGCTTCCCGGTCCGGCGGGTATTTTGCCTGGGACGTAATTATCGTGCTCATGCTTTTGAATCTGGCGATAACCCAGATGTGACACCGCCATTTTTCTTTATAAAACCTCGAGATGCTGTCGTCGACAGCCGGGAAGGGTTTCCTTATCCGCCAATGACTCGGGAATTACGTTATGAAGGTGAAATGGTCGTTGCATTGAGCAGTGGTGGTGCCAATATCAGCGAGGCGGATGCCTTAAATCATGTCTTCGGCTATGGTGTCGGTCTGGACATGACGCGTGAAGATTTGCAGCATGAAGCCCAGGAACTGTCACGCCCCTGGGCAATCAGCAAATCCTTTGATAAGTCTGCACCTTGCGGACCGCTCTATCCTGTAGCCAGTCACGGACATGCGGTAGAGGGTCGTATCTGGCTTAGTGTAAACGGCGAAATCAAACAGGATTCTGTTCTGTCTCTGCAGCGCTGGTCGGTTCCGCAGGGAATTGCCATACTATCGCAATACTATGAGCTGGCTGCCGGTGACATCATCATGAGCGGAACTCCTGAAGGAATTGGTCTGGTTGAAAGAGGTGACCTTATCCGTTGTGGCATTGATGGTCTGGGTGAAATAGAAGTAAGGGTTATCTGATAGTTTGAAGTTTTCATTGTATGCAAAGACAAAGGGCTGCCTGCTTTAAGCAGAATTAAAATTATTCTCTTTTTTATGTGCAGTCTTACTGGCAATTTCTAGATATGACTGTGAACAATATCCATGTCAGGATTATAAACTGCCGTTTGTATTTCCATCAGGCCGAGCACAGTATGGAAGAAGTTATCATGGTCAAAGGGTAAGTTCTTTTTAGGCAATAACTCTTCATTAGAGACTTCATAGTTTTTTCCCAGCCAGATGATTGCCGGAATCTCACGCTGCTCATCCGGTGCCAGAAAATTCGGCAGGCCATGCAGGTACAGTGAAAATTCACCAAGTGATTCGCCGTGATCGCTCATGTAAAGCATTGCTGTCTCAAAACTGTCATCATAATTCTTCAGCAACTCAATCACTTCGGAAAGAAAATAGTCTGTGTACAGAATGGCATTATCATAAGCATTGTTAATTTCTTCGATACTGCATTGTTCCAGTTCATTGGTTTCACAGACCGGGGTAAAAATTTCAAACTCCTTGGGATAGCGTTTTGAGTATGCGGGACCATGATTACCCATCTGATGAAGGATTATGACTATATCCTGAGCTTCCTGATCTGCGATAAATTTATCAAGACCGCTAAGCATACCGATATCTCTGCATTCAATATCACAGACAGGATTGATTTCCGGATTACGGAAATCCTCAAAAATCTCCAGTTGCGCAACACCTTTGGAATCTGAGTTATTATCGCGCCATAAGGTGGCAACTTCAGCGTGATCAAGAACATCCAGGAGGTTTTCAAAATTATCGGCATACTCAAGTTTAAATTCCGAAGTATCTGTCATGGAAAACATGCAGGGTACGGAAATAGCCGTTGTAGTTGCACAGGATCTGACTTGACTAAAGCTGGTGAGTTCTTGTTTTTCCAGTAATGGATTTGTTTTACGCTCATAACCATTCAGTGAAAATCTGTCTGCCCGGGCTGTTTCTCCAACAACCAGGATGATCAGTTCACGGTCTTTATCCCACTCGGGTATTTTAGCATCCTGACCAATAGGCTGTATCTCAGCAAATGCAGGACTGTTAATTTGTTCATTAACATAGATGCTGCCTGAATAAATATAGGTAAGTGGGTTAGCATAATAGCGAAGAATTTTATGTTCTCGAAAGAACGTTGCAAAGTGTTCACTGGATACTGCAATTAATAATACAGATACGATAAGGGATGAGCTCAACAGGGCCGCTCTGGTTATCACTGCAGATTTAAATGATTGGCGTTTTAATTTCAGCCTATAAATGATAATTGCTGGCAGTATGCCCCAAAAAAATAAATGCATCAGCAAGCGCATAGAGAACAGATCAGCTGATTCGTGCAAATCTGTTGCGAGGGTATTTTGAATCATGGTGGTATCAATAACGATGTTATAGCTGGTCATGAAATAGTTAGCTAAAGCGGTGCAGGGGAAGAGGATAATCAAGAGGGTTTTCGTAGTGTAGCGGCTGCTGATTAAACCCAGCACAAAATAATTGAGCGCGCTGATGATAATACCCAAGGACAATAAAAATAGGATGTTGTTCTGTTCGAAGGGGTATACAGCCAATACATTACTGAAAAAAGCTTCGTTATAAAAAATCGTAAACGCTATGGAACAAAGCAGTAAAAGCAAATTAATATTGATAGTTGGCTGCTTATAGAGTTTGCCTGAAATCATTTTGCTCCAGTTTATTGCCAGAACAAGATTTAGGGTCTTATTCAAGCATTGACATTGCCATGACAATATAAATGTTTAATATCTTGTCGAAACTTTAATTTAATTTCCTTAAGGAAAGCTTAAACGTTACAGTTCATTTTTATTTTATTTGAAAAACCGGAGTGGGCGGGCTGCATTTTTTGATAGATAATAGCGACCCTAGCAAGCATGTAAGAGATTAACTGAATGTATATTGATGTTTACCGGGGTCGATGATGAAATTAAAAAACATATTGCGACGTCTACAGTTTAAAAAGAAGCATGTATCCTGGCGAGATCGTTTTGAAGTAGGTTATGGGACCTATGGTGAGCCGATCGTAAAACAGTGGGGAGAAGCAACTACTCTCAAGGTAGGAAAGTATTGTTCAATAGCAGGCAATGTCACTATCTTTCTGGGGGGTAATCACCGATCAGACTGGATTACGACCTATCCTTTTTCAATTTTCCGGGATAGTGCCAGACATCTCAAAGGAGTATCAGCATCAAAGGGGGATGTCATCATAGGGCATGATGTCTGGTTAGGTGAAGCTTCGGTTATTTTATCAGGGGTGAAAATTGGCAATGGAGCGGTAGTCGGAGCCTCAGCAGTTGTAAGCAAGGATGTTCCTGCCTACGGTGTTGTGGCAGGCAATCCGGCCAGACTGGTCAAGCGCAGATTTAGTGATGAGGAAATCGGTATCCTGCAAAAAATGGCCTGGTGGGATTGGGATACAGATAAAATTGATGCGGCCGTTGCATATCTTATGGATGGTAATCTATTGGCATTGAGTGATTTTTCTGACCAGTACGATCTGGTGAATAAGGCAAATAAATAGACTTTTAAATTATACCTGCCTGTGTCAGGTAATTCAGGGGCAGCTGCGTTCGTGCCAGTGCGGTTTCGGGTGAAGGAGGTGCCTGTAAATTAAAAGCAAAGTAATGAACACCATCTTGATTCTCAATAAATCCGACATACCAGGCTATAACCGTACCTTCATCAATCAAGGCGGCTCCAGTTTTAGCGTATAATTTATAGGCTCCCGTATCATCTGCCAGCATGATCTCCTTTAGGGTTTGCAGGCTTTCTTCTTGCAAACTGTATTCATTATGGTAAATATTTTGTAAGAAACGTATTTGTTCCAGGGCAGATATTTTCAGGCTGCCATTTACCCAAAAGTAATCGATGCCTGAAGTGATATCCTGATTGCCGTAATTAAACCTTGCAAGATATTCAGACATTCTTGGTGCACCGATTTGACTGGCAATGCCTCTGTAAATGGGGAGCACAGAATTTTGAAATGCGGATCTCAAATCATGTCTTTCCGAGCTCCATGAACTTTGCCACCAATCTTCAATTGGGTAAAGTTCATAGTCAATGGCGAGGATTTGTTTGGCGTCTGTTATGGTGCTGGTTTCCAGTGCAATAAGTGAATTTGCAATTTTAAAGGTGGAAGCGGGCGTAAAAGCCTGCCTGGCTCGCGCTTCATTTATGATCAGTAATTTGTCGCTGCTTTCGCTAAAAACAACGAAGGTGCAGTTATTGGAAGTAGCAGCGCAAATATCTGTTTCTGAAGCCGTATTAGCATCAGGCTTTGTAAAAGTACAGGCTTGAAGAAATAACAGGATTAGTAAGGGTAGTATATTTTTCAAAGTATTCACTAATTTTCTGTCTGGATCTGCCTGAAATTAATTATAACTTGCAAAGGCTGACAATTTACAAAAAGCTAAAGCGCTGTATCATCATTGACTATAACAAAAATAACAGGCATTCATACCTATGATTTTATTCATCAGTAAGATTTTATCTCTCAAGTTATCTCCAAATCGTAATCTTCGCATTCAATGTTTCTTATTGTTCTGCCTGATTCCGGCAAGTCAGGCTTTGGCGGAAGTTACGGCTTATGAAGTAAGCTCTCGTCAGCCTTATGCGAATGGTGAATCTTTTGGGGATGTTGGTGCCTATGAAGAGATTAGTGGGCGACTGTACTATGAAATTGACCCCGCCAAGGCCCAAAACCAGATTATTGTGGACCTGCAACTTGCGCCCTTAAATGCCAGAGGTATGGTTGAGATGGTTGGTGATTTCCAGATAATCGCGCCGCTAAATCCTCAACGGGGAAATGGCATTGCACTTGTGGATATTCCTAACAGAGGCAATCGGATGTCGCTGAGGTTTAATCAGGGCAGCACAAATCAATCTGCGGGTGACGGGTACCTGATGCAGGAAGGTTATACCCTGGTCTGGGTCGGCTGGGAGTTTGATGTGAGCAGCGGATTAGGTATTGACGTTCCTGCGACAACGGATGCTGCTGCAGTGCCAATTTCAGGTCTGGGCTTTGCAGCCGCCAGGGATATTGCTGCATGGATAAAATATTCTCCGGATGCCCTTGTTTCGGCGGAATACCTGTTAAGTTTTGGCTTATCACAGAGTGGTCGGTTTTTACGCAGTTTTCTTTATCTGGGCTTTAATACAGATGAATCGGGTCGCCAGGTTTATGACGCTATGATTCCCCACATTGCAGGCTCCTCCAGAATTGATCTAAATCGCAGAGCTGCCACACCGATTTCACAGGGACAGTTTGATGCAACAGCTTTTCCCTTCGCTGATGCTGCTTATACGGATCCGATAAGCGGGTTGCGCGAGGGCCTGCTGGAAAACCCCAGAGCCAGACTGAATCAGCCACGAATTTTTTATACCAATAGTGCCGTTGAATATTGGGGTGGAGGGCGTGTAGCAGCACTGGTGCATAGCAGTCCCGATGGTAGCCAGGATATTGAGCTGCCTGCTAATGTAAGATTTTATCTCATGGCTGGAACGCAACATTCACCTACTGCTTTCCCGCCTGAGACTGACGGTAACGGGCAATTTCCCAGCAATCACCTGAATTACTGGTGGCACATGCGAGCCTTATTGTCTGCATTAAGCGCCTGGATTACCGAGGACATTGAGCCGCCGGCGAGTTCTCATCCGAGCCGGGCTGATAATACCTTGGTAGAACTGGATCAACTGAACTTTCCTGGTATTCCGGGCGTACATTCCGTGACAGCTTTAGGTGCCGGAATTCGTGTGGCTAACGATTTACTGGAGGGGCAGGGAGCTCCTGGTGCACAACTTCCCTATTTGTTGCCACGGGTCAATGAGGATGGTAATGAAATCAGTGGTCTGCTGCATCCTGAGTTGCAGGTTCCTCTGGCCACCTATACTGGCTGGAATTTCTATCAACCGGCACTGGGTGATGCTGATAGCCTGGTAACAAACCTTGGTTCTTACATCCCCTTTAGTCTGGATAGGACCACGAGGGAGTCTGTCAATGATCCCAGGCTATCTGTTGCGGAGCGCTACACGGATAAACAGGACTTTCTGGATAAGATCGCAGCAGCAACCCAAGCCGGAATTGATAAGCGTTATATTCTGGCCTCCGACATGGATGCAATCATTGACCTGGCATCCCGGCATTGGGATCTATTACACTCACAGCCTTATTGGCGGACTGAGTAAGGTTTTACCAAAGAGTCTTTGATAAAAGGGCCTTTAATCAGGGTCCATAGCCGCTACTGTTGAATCGAAGTGTTCGTGGTGTTTCCTAAGTCATTCATGTGGACTCTATAGGTTTCTCTCGCGCTATAGGCCGTGATGGCCACTACCACTGTAATGGCAAAAGCTGTTGATCCGATTATGAGAGGAATGTTCATTGCTCCGGGTGGCGCTAAGGCAACGAACAAAGCAGGCAGGAATGCCGTGATCATGGTTCCCAGATTTTGAGAAATAGCCATGGCTGATACACGTGATTTCGTTGGAAACAATTCCGGATAAAAACTGGGGAAAATTGCATTGTAACCCTGATAAACGATGCCCCACATCAAGATGGACATGGCGATGGCTAAAGGGACATGGTGAATGCTGATTGCATACAGATACGCAAATGAGAGCAGTCCTGAAGCCAATGCGCCAAAAATGATGGGTGGTCGACGGCCAATTTTATCGGAAAGTGCACCGACATAAGGAATCACCATTACGGCCACTAAATTTCCAAGTACTGGTATCCAGAGGTACACGGAAGCATCAAAATTATTACCATAGCTTTCCTGCACGGCATAGGCAGCACCAAAAATTGTTGTGACGACTGGAATAACATTCATAAGCGACATAAGCATGACTCTCAGCATGTCTTGCCAATGAAATTTCAGTGCTTCGGCCAGGGGTAGTTTAAGTATTTCTCCCTGTTGTTTTTCTTCTGTAAATGCGGGGCTTTCATTAACATTTTTTCGAATCAGATAGCCAGCATAGATAACTATAAAACTGAGTAAAAAGGGCACTCTCCAGCCCCAGCTGTAAAAAGCCTCTTCATTTAAAAAGTAGGTCAGAGGCAGGAATACCGCTGCCGCAAAAATCTGCCCGGCCTGAACCCCCTGCAGGGTGAAGCTGGCAAAAAATCCCCGCCGGCCGAAAGGGGCATGTTCCAGAATCATGGTACTTGCTCCGGAAATTTCACCAGCAACAGCGAAGCCTTGTATCAATCTTAAAAGTACCAGCAGTAAAGGTGCCAGCCAGCCGATTTGCTGATAAGTGGGCAGCAGCCCGACTAAAAATGTAGAGCCACCCATGAGAAACATGCACAACAACAGAACTTTTTTTCTGCCGTGGGTGTCGCCCCAGTAACCCAGAAAAACAGCTCCTACAGGGCGTGCAACATAGCCAACACCGTAGGTAGCCAGAGAGGCTACGATGGCTACTTTTGGATCCTGTGAAGGAAAAAACAGTTGCGGAAAAATTAAGGCAGAGGCAGTTGCATAAATAAAAAAATCATAATATTCCAGGGCAGAACCAATCCAGCCGCTAGCCGTAGCTTTTTTAGTTTGATGTTCTCCCTGAGGTTCTTGTTCTGTGCCTGAATTCATCCTGATGCCTTTTATGCTTTTTTTATCGTTTGAACGGCCTTATTTTCAAAACAAAAAGGTGCAATTAAGTCGCCTTTAAGTTGCATAACATTCTGTCTCTGTCGGCTGCCAGGCCTGTAAATAACTCAAATGCCCTTGCCGCCTGATAGACTGCCATGCGTTCCCCGTTCATGGTGAGGCAGCCTGCGGCTCGGGCATTGCTTAATAATTCTGTTTCTGGGGGAAAATAAATAATATCGGCTAACCAAAGTTCTGACCTGAGTAAGTCAGGAGATACCGGCATGCCAGGAAAATCACTCATACCCACTGGTGTGGTATTTATCAAACCGTCTGCTGTTTGTATTAGGGTTTCGCTATCTGCAACTGCGCTCACTTTATCCGCGCCAAACAGCTGATTGAGATTATCAGCTAGAGCATGGGCACGATGCATGTCTTTATCATGAATATACAGATGCCCTGTACCAAGTTTTAACATCGCTGCCGCAATTGCACTACCGGCACCTCCAGCACCAAGTTGCACAACCTTGTTGAGGGGTACAGCGCCAAGCTCATCTGCAAAGGCATCGATAAAACCCGAATAGTCGGTATTATGACCAATACGTTTGTTGTCTCTGAAAATTACAGTATTGACGGCGTGGATCATGCGAGCTTCATCCGAAAGTTCATCCAGAAATGGAATAATAGCTTGTTTGAAGGGGTGGGTAATGTTGAAGCCGGAAAAGCCTAATACTTCAGCGGCTCTTAAATATTCTTCCAGATCTTCTGTTGATTCGCCGGTAACAGCGAAATCATATAGTTTGTAGATTAGTTGAAAACCCTGCGCCGCAGCTTCTGACTGATGCAGCAGAGGAGATTTTGAGGCAAGAATATTTTTGCCTATTAGGCCAAGCAGAGATGGCTGCATAGATGATTAAACCCGTTGATAATTGGTTTAAGTGGCGACCAACAAGCCGGATAAAATAGTCGCTATGCCCAGAAAAGACATAAAGCCGGCAATATCCGTCACAGTGGTCAATACAATTGAAGAAGATTGGGCAGGGTCCAGGCCGAAGCGCTTTAACATGATGGGAACCAGGGCTCCGGAAACTCCCGCTATAGTCATGGAAATAATCATCGCCAGTGCCATTACCAAAGCCAGGCCGCTGCTTCTGCTCCATAAGTAAACACCTAGTGCACAGGTTACGGCTATGCCTATGCCGTTCAGGAAGCCTGCTCTTAATTCTTTCATCATGACTTTGAACCAGTGTTTCATGCTGATCTCACGCAAAGTAAGTCCGCGCATGGTAACAGCAAGTGCCTGTGCACCGGCATTTCCGGATTGTCCGGCAGCAATGGGTAATAAAATGGCTAAGGCTGTAAATTGCGCGATGGTTTCCTCAAAAATGCCAACTACTGCAGCTGCCATAAAAGCGGTGAGTAAATTAATCTGTAGCCAGGGCAGCCGTTTCCTGACAGCAAAAAAGGTACTGGATAAAGCGCGTTCGTCCTTGCTTGCTCCTACCATGGTCTGCATATCACTACTGATGTCTTCACGCATGGCTTCCATCAAGCCCTGACTGCGAACAACACCGATCAATTTAAAATTGATATCAACTACCGGTACAGTATCGATAGCAAATTTTTCCAGTTTATCCAGCAACTCTTCTTTAGAATCCGTTGCGGTAACGTAAGTTATAATGGGTCTGGAAATGGAATTAAGTTGTTGTTTGCCATCTACTAAAGCCAGTTTCTGAATTTCCACTTCGGCTTCTAATTTCATTTCATCATTTAATAAGAAAAGATGCTGGATGGAATCCATGTTCAGGGATTTTAGTTGTCTGATAGCATCGTTAACCACGGTGTTTTTATTGAAAGCAATAATATGCGAACTCATTATCCTTCCAATACTGTCTTCGGGATAAGCCAACAGTGAGCGGTATTCTTTTGCGGTACTTTCACTCATCGCGGCAAAGTATTCTTCACGTTTATCGGCTGATAATCGACTCAAGAGGGCGAGTGAAGTACTCGTATCCATATTGAGCAGCAAGTCGTTGGCAAAGCTCATTGAAAAACATTTGAAAATTTCATCTGCAGTTCCAGGAGCAATGTTTTCGAATACATTGGCGGCGATGTAATGATCCTGCTGCTCCAGCATTTCTGCTGCCTGTAGATGGTGAATATTTTCCAGTTCACGGGCAGCTATTGCAGGATGGTTCAGGAAAAATGCCCTGTTTAAATTAAAAACAGGTCCTTTAACCAACATTGATTCACTTTGCATTTTAAATTACCGGTCGTTGATTGATTATTCTATGACATTCATGACGGTACTAAATAAAACCAGCAGTGTCTTTCCGTAAACTTCCAGAATTCCCGAAACCAGGTCGCTGGAATCGGCTTGCTCACTGGGGGCTTTATTGACTTCCTTTAAACCTATACGCAAATCGGCATGTTTTAAAACACCGAGAAACTGCTCATTCATATCAATGACTGAGACTACATCGGATTTTTCCCAAATGGATAATTCAGCGACCTGTTCCAGCAACATATTGGCAGAGATGAGCGGTGTATTTTTTTCTGCGATATCAAGAGCCAGAAATTTTTTATTGGCTTTCAGTAAATCGAGTGAAGTGATGCGACCAGCCAGTTTGCCGTTTCGGTCTATGATGTAGACAAAGTCGGCATAAACTTCTTCGGGGGTCTTTTTTAAATGACTCAATACCTCGGCCACTGTCATATCAGAGGTTATGGATGCAAATACCGGACGCATCCAGGCTCCTATGGATTGTGAAGAGAACCTGAGTAATAAGTTACAGGCATTTTTTATATTGGCAGAATATTTATCCAGGATCCGGGCTTTGTCATTTTTAGGCAGGTTTCTAAGAATTTTCGCCAGTGCCGTGACTTCCAGATCAGCCAGTAAGCCGGCAGCTTCATCCGCGCCTAGATAAATACAGACTTTTGATGAATAGAAAGGAAGCATATTTCTGAGCAGAATATTTTGATAATCAGAAGGAATGCTTTGCAGAAATCCAGCAAGTTCTGCTATGTCGCTTTTTTCAAGAATTTTTGCCGCTAATTCGGGCTCCTCATGAATAAAACTTAGAGCCAGTGTTTGCTTTTCATCGGGCATATTATCCCCTGACTTGTTTGTAAACGAATTTACTGTCTTGTGCGTATATGACTGACATATTCATGAAAATATTTTGCTGGAATAATTGATTTGCCATTAGCATTTTCAATGACGATACTTGCCTGAGATACTTCGATGATTTCCCCTTCTGTATCTGCAATTTTTAAATGATCTCCTGCCTCACAGTGTTTGCGAAAATATTGGGCGCCGATAATGTTGGCGACCAGATCTTTGGCGCCAAGGCTAAAGGCCAGCACAGCCCCCGCGAGAAGGATGGCGATTACGGCTACGATAATGTTACTGAGGAAACCAATATTCAAGCCGATTTGTTCAACACCAATAATTATCGCACCGCAGATAATGGCAATTTGTATGACTTTAGCCATTACCTGACTTTGCTGAATACCGGCTTTATGTGCTGCAGTAATGATTGCTGTTTTTGCCAGATTGCTTAGCAGGAAGCCGCCGAGGATGATGAGCATGCCCGTTATTATCCCCGGCAGATACGCAAATAGTTCTTCGAGCCAGCCGGAGAAAAGATCCCAGCCCAGAATATTTGCCGCCACTGCCAGGAAAAAAATCATGACAATCCAGTAGACGGTTTTACTGATGATTTTGGCGTAGGAATGTTTGATTTTTTCCTGATTAAAATCGGTACTGCGATTCACACGGGCAAAAAGGGAGTCAAGACTCTGTATGAGTTTTTGGGCACTTAAAGACAATGCTTTGGCAATTCCCCAGCCAATCAGGAGCAGCGCAGCAGCACCTATGACCTGTGGGGCATAGCTGACCAGTTGCTGGGAAATATCATTGAGTGTTTCCCGGATTGCTGCACCCCAGCTAAAAAGGGTTTCTGTATTTTCTGTAACTATCTGGTTGTCAGCCATAAGCAGGCCTCCGGTTTTATATACGTTTTGGGTCGTTAACTATTCCAGTTGTAATGTATCAAAATCTCCCAGAGATTCCTCTACTGCATCTGAATCTTTAAAGGTGGCAATATGAAACAGGGCATCACCATTATTCACCAGTGGGATCATTGTCATGCCAATAATGATGCCGGTCTTTATGGCTTGCACCTTGATCCTTTCATCGCCATAGGGATTGGACAAGGTACCTAATAACTCACCGCTATTTACTTTATCACCCAGTTTTTTAGCTATTCGTAAACTGCCGCTGTGTGGAGCTCTGACCCAGTAACTGGATCTGGCCCAGAAGATTTCCTTATTGACCTTCATCCTTTTGCTGGGGGCTTTTTCTATCATGCCGATGGCACGCATAACAGATAGAATTCCGCTCAGTCCGGTACGGATCACATGCTCATCAAATCGGAGTGCTTCACCTCCTTCAAATAACAGGGTAGGGATGCCCAGCTCTGCTGCATTTTGGCGCAGAGATCCGTCCCGGATGCTTGAATTTATCATGACAGGAACGCCAAAAGCCTGGGCAACATTTTTAGTTGCCTCATCATCGAGTAAGGCTCTGATCTGAGGTAAATTAGATCGGTGAATGGCTCCTGTGTGCAAATCGATGCCGTGTGTGCACTTCTTTACAATTTCATTCATAAAAGTATAGGCAATCTGTCCGCCCAGTGAGCCGCTTTCTGAACCCGGGAAACAGCGATTTAAATCCCTGCGATCAGGTAAATATCTTGAGTTGCTGTTAAAGCCAGGTACATTGACGATTGGAATGGCGATTAAAGTGCCTTTAATCCGCGAATTAATCTCCTTGCGCTTTAATAATCGCTTGATGATTTCGACGCCGTTAATTTCATCGCCATGAATCGCTGCGCTCACAAACAGAATCGGGCCTGCTTGCCTGCCTCTTACAACTTCTATTGGAATCGATAATTCTGTGTAATCAAATAATTTGGCTACAGACAATTCGATTTTTTTTCGCTGTCCATTCGCGATGCTTGTACCGCCAATTTGCAGGGTGGCGGCCCCTTGTTGCGTCATAGCTTAACCTTTCCCTCTCATTTTATTAGCGCCTCTTTGTGAATCTTTTTCTATGTATTCGATAATTGCGCCGGCGACATCTTTACCTGTTGCGGCTTCAATGCCCTCAAGCCCCGGTGATGAATTGACCTCAAGTACCAAGGGGCCGTGTGCTGAACGAATAATATCGACACCTGCAACGTCCAGACCTATGACTTTGGCAGCCTGCACAGCCAGTCTTCTTTCTGCCGGAGTCAGTTTTACCACGGTTGCTGTACCACCCATATGTAAATTAGATCTGAATTCGCCTTCCTTGGCCTGTCTCTGCATGGCAGCAATGACCTTATCGCCAATGACAAAGCAACGAATATCAGCACCGCCGGCTTCCTTAATGAATTCCTGAATTAAAATATCCGCATCAAGACCACGAAAGGCATTAATAACACTTTCTGCCGCCTTATTCGTCTCCGCCAGAACGACGCCTTCACCATGGGTACTTTGCATGATCTTGACGATCAATGGGGCCTTGCCGACCAGGTTGATTAATTCCTGAGTGGCGTCGGCAGCATGTGCATAGCCCGTGATTGGCATGCCAACGCCTTTACGTGCCAGTAACTGATGAGCACGTAATTTATCCCTGGATCGGGATAACGAAACAGATTCAACAACGGAATACACACCGGCAACCTCAAACTGCCTTAACACGGCTGTGCCATAAGCCGTTATGGAGGCACCAATACGAGGTATTACGGCATCAAAATTCAGCATTTCAGACTGTCCACTGGATTTGTAATAAACCACGGGATTACTGGCATTAATATTCATATAACACTTCAACACATCAACCACTTTCACATCATGATCACGCGCTTTGGCTGCTTCCACCAGTCTTCTGGTGGAATATAAATTTTTGTTTCTCGATAAAATGCCGATTCTCATTACTTCTGCCTTATAAATGGAAATTGAATGCTATGAAACCTTATACCTTATTTGAGCAATAAAAGAGACAAGAAAAAGTTGCCAGATAAAAACAGCTGCGGCTTTTATGTAGTATGTAGATAGCGGATGTTAAAGCTCTAGGTAGGTAAGAGTGATGAATTTACCAAGCGGTAAATTCATCACTAAAGCAGGGTTTTAATGCAGACAAAACTAAAGTCTGATTTTAATTTCCCTGCAGGCGTTGTAACTCATCGATGCCACCTACAGGAGCCATATGGGTATTGGCCGGTGGTATTCTGGCTGCCAGTGCAGCTTTTATTTCTGCATAACGGGGATCATCGGCAAGGTTAATATATTCATTAGGGTCAAGGGCATTATCGTAGAGCTCTTCTTCGCCGTCAGAATAGATAATATAGCGATGTTTATCGTCTCTTACAGTGAAGTTACCGTAGTCTCCATAAGTTGTAATGGCGACATCGTCCCAGGCCATATCAGGGTTCTCCAGCAAGGGCACCAAGCTATTGCCATCTATCTGTTCAGGACGATCAAGGCCCGCCAGTTCAGCCAGTGTTGCATAGATACTGAGCGTGGAAACAACTTCATCCGATCGCGAACCAGGAGTTGTGACGCCGGGAGCTACAATTATAAAGGGCACTCTGGTAGTTTCATCCCAGAGGGTCATTTTGCCCCAGCTATCTTTTTCACCGAGATGGAAACCGTGATCAGCCCATAGGACGATGATGGTGTTATCGGCCTGGCCACTTTCATCCAGGGCATCGATCAATTCGCCTACCATGGCATCGGAAAAACTGACTGCAGCCATATAGCCCTGAACTGCTTCCTGCCATTTGCGTGTACCGCGTTCCTTGATCCAGTCCATTGTCGATTCATTCAGGTCGGGTTCGGCGCCAGCCAGATCGGCATAGACTGCAGGGACATCATCCAGGTCATTTTCAAGATAATCAGGCAGGATGACGTCTTCAACAGGGTACATGTCGAAATATTTTTTAGGGGCATACCAGGGCAGGTGGGGACGAAAAATACCGGCAGATAGAAAGCGTGGACCTGTGCGAGCCGCTCTTAACTGCTGGCTCACCCAGTTTACAACCTGGCCATCTCCCATGGCGGCATCTGTGGTGATGGTTGGGGCAAAATCAAAACCACCCGTGCTGATGCCATTGCCTGCGACACTATTTGGGCCGCGTCCTGAAGGAGGATAGACTTCATCGGGTAATTGACGATCGAGGGAGGGGAAATAGGCATCCCAGGCGTTGACATCCTGCTGACCACCAAAAGCCTGGGCTGCATAGGTATGGGCATGAAACAGTTTACCGCCGCCAAGGGTCAGATAATCATTGTTCCTGAAATAACGAGGCAGGGAGATAGCATCATCAAAGGTCGGGTTTGTACGCCAATCGCCAAGCTGCGTATAGACACCGCTACTGAAAGGGCTCATACCAAATAAAATAGCAGTTCTGGCTGGCAAACAGGCGGCTGCAGGAGTATGCGCATTGGTGAATAACATACCGCGTGCCGCCAAGGCATCAATATTAGGAGTCTTGGTCTGTGGATGACCACCAAGTACGCCGACCCAGTCGTTCAGATCATCAACGGCAATAAACAGAACATCAGGTTTATCCTGAGAATATGCAGGATTCAGAATAGCCAGCGTTGTACAGAGCAGGAGGAAATTTTTCAGCATACCAGGTGTCCCATTGTTTTAGTTATATGTCAGTCATCTTATCCCTAATTTCCCAACCCCGAAAGGGGGGAGGGGTGCAAGCGGCACCCCTCCCAGGGGAGCAGTATAAGATAAATAATGAAAAAGGATGAAGCTCTCTAAAAATCATCTTTATTATTTTTAATTGTATAGACCACTTAAATTCCCAAAAGCGAACCTGCGATAACAAATAATGTCCGATGACAGTTCGCGAATCGATTCTGAGTTTGTCTCTATAAAGGTAAATAGCGTCAAATTACAGCAATACAGAAATCAATTCTGACCAATAGCTGGCTATTTTTAAAAATAATATCTTTTAAAGGGGAAAAAAATGAAAAAATGTAATCAACATCCGGGCAAGCGCTCAAAATTAGCGTGGCCTATCGCGGCCATCGTGGCTCTGACACCGGGCCTGCTAAGTTCATCGGTGTTCGCACAAGCCGGCGCCCTGGAAGAAATCGTGGTAACGGCGCAAAGACGGGAACAAGCCATACAGGACGTTCCGATCAGTATTACAGCCTTCAGTGCTGAAGATCTGGTTTCTCGTAATATCGAGAATGTCGAGAACCTGAATATCTTACTGCCCAATGTCATGATCCGTGGTGGCGGAACAACCGGACCAACCCAAGGTAACTTCACTATGCGTGGTGTGCCGGGTGTCGCCCGTTATCTGGACGGTGTGGCTCAGACGTCAACCAACGGCTCATTAGCCAATGTGGTGGAGTTGCAACGAATTGAAGTGTTGAAAGGACCACAAGGCACCCTGTTTGGCAAGAATGCTATGGGCGGCGCAATCTCTTATGTGTCACGAGCTCCGGCTGAAGAATTTGGTGCGCGCATCATTGGCACCATGGGTAATTTCAATCAAAAGCAACTGACGGCGAATGTCGATATTCCCCTCAGCGATGATTTTCTGACCAAAGTGACCTATTTCACCAGCCAGAAAGACGGTTATGTAGCGAGTGGCATTACCGGCGTAGACCATGGCGACGAAAATGATACCGTACTGCGTTTTGATTCACTTTGGCATGCCAGTCAGGATGTTGATGTTCGCTTCGATATCACTTCAAACCAGCGTAATCCCCGTTATATGCAAGCTGACGTGCTTTATGATGTAGTAGAAACCCAGGGCATGGTGGTCAACTATAACAATAATGGGTTCCCGTTTACGGATGCGACGGATGCCTTCGGTAAAATTGAGCAATATCAAAACAGCTCACTCTATTCAGGGCCAGGCTGGATTTTCGATGCCACTTCAGCCAACGTGACCATCGACTGGAATATCAATGATTACCTGGCCTTAAGATCGATTACCGGTGCCAGGAAAATTGACAGCCAGACCCTGTCTGATCTGGACGCATCACGCTACCAGTTTTTTGAAATATTTACTCATACTCAATCTAAGGAAAAAAGTCAGGAATTCCAGCTGCTGGGTGATGGCGACAAGTTTGACTGGGTGCTGGGTTTTTATGCCAACAGCGTTGATAGTACAAGTCGCCGTTTTGATTTCCAGTTTGTTGAATTTGCGCCTCGTAACACCAACTGGATTACGGAAAATGAACAGGCCGATACATCCCTTTTCTTTGAAGGTACCTATGACATTACGAACGATCTGAGTGTAACTGTTGGCGGACGTTATTCAGAAGAAGACACTTCTGGAGGTCAGTGGGATGCAGACTCTCCGATACCTACCTGGCCGGATTTAAGTCACACCTTTGTCAAAGGCCCCGCGACCAATATCAGTGCGGATACAACCTTTTATAAATTTACCCCTCGTCTTTCTGCCCAGTATAGCTGGACAGATGACATCATGACATACGCAACATATGCGGAAGGCTTCAATGGTGGTGGCGTCAACGTCACGCCAAATCCCGATGGCAGTTTCGGAGCCTATACCGGAGAAACCCTCAAGCAATTCGAGCTGGGTTTCCGTTCAACCTGGTTTAATAACAGCCTGCGACTCAATGCCGCCTATTTCGATGGCACCTGGGAAGATATGCTGGTCGGTGAAGCACTGGTTCCGGGTCGTATTGTGCAAACCAATGCCGGTGAAGCTGAGATATCAGGTTTTGAGTTAGATGTTGTATGGGCAGTGACAGACGACTTCCAGTTGAATATTTCAGGCGGTCTTCTTGATACGGCCTATACCGAACTGGGAACAACTACGACGATTGCGCTGAATTCATCTTTTGCCTTCGCACCTGAAAAGCAATATTCAGCGGGTGCGCAATATGACATCAATTCATCTAATGGTGACGTTGTCTCCATAAGAGCTGACTATGGCTGGACTGATGAATTTGTAACAATCCAGGACATTCGCCTGCAGAAATTACAGGAATCCTATGGTTTGTTGAGCGGTCGTATAACTTATACGCCGCTAAACGCCGATTGGAATCTTGCAATCTGGGGCAGAAACCTGACCAATGAATGGTACCAGCTGGGTGGCTTTGGCGCCTTCCTGGGTGGTGTTGACCAAGGTGTTGTTTCACGTCCTCGTGAATATGGTCTGACACTGAGTATGGAATTCTAGATGTAACTTGAGGCGGTGCTAACAGAGGCCGTTTATAAGTTCATATTTATAATTCACATTTAATGATGAAATAGCCTAAACTGATCCAGCATTTGCTGGATCAGTTTATTAGGACAGTTGGAAAACTGATCTGATAAAAATGTAGTGGGCTAATTTCGTTGTTAAAAGAGGAATTTAATAGTGGATTTTCAAACTAATAATAAAAATAAAATTATTGAGCGTGAGGAAAATTCAGATAAAGGTAACGAAAATTTCAAGAAAATTGAAAAATATCAGGCAGGCTTACAAAAGTTTCTTGAAATCAGGGTTAAATCCGAAGCCATTGCTGTTGAATTGACGCAAGATACGTTTGAACGTTTTATAAATATTGATTCTCCGGAAAAAAATAGAATTTCCACGCGCATTCCTATTCAAGATTGCTTCAAACCTGGCCTTGAATTATTTGCGGCGTGAAAAAATATATGTGGTTCCTGCTCAGGGTGATGATGGGCAGGATGATGTTAGTTCAAAAGAACCATCACCCGAAGAGTGGGCTCAGTATGATGAGCTGCAGGTGAAATTTAATAAGGCCTATGCGACATTGCCCAAGAAGTGTCAGGAAATATTTTATTTAAGAAGAGTACCGGAATTGTCGACAAAAGAAATTTCAGAAAGACTTGGTATTTCTCAGCGTATGGTACAGAAGTATTTAATCAGGATTATGAAGCATTTTCGAAAAAATCTGATAACAGATTAACAGTATTGTCATGAATTTGGTGAGAGCATTAACAGCGTAATGAGTAAAAGAAAAATTTCACTACAGGCCTATGATTGGGCTATCCGACTGCAGTTGGGAGATATCCGTGAACGGGAACTGGAAGATTATCTTGACTGGATTGAGAGTCACCCGCTGGAAGCAGAAAATGTAGATGAGCTGGAAAGGCTCTGGGATCAGATATCCCATTTAAAAATTACTCCGCCAACTTCCTTACAGGTGCATGGTGATTACCGATGGTCTGCTATTTCCCGTACGACTGAAATAGTCAAAAGCTGGCTTTCTCAAGGAGCTAATCTTGCATTCCTCTTGCTTGTCATGATGGTAAGCTCTTTTGTATTTATTCAACTCGATAAGAATGATTTTGGCATATTGTATGAAACTGATCGTGCTGAAATGACAACGGTAAATTTGGCGGATGGTTCAACGGCTAATATGAATGTGCTATCTACAATGCGTATTGATTTTTCTGACAATATTCGACATGTGATTTTAAGTGAGGGTGAAGTTTCATTTGATGTTGCCCCGGACAGAAATAGACCGTTTATTGTGAGTGTTGACGATAGTGAGGTCTATGCTCTGGGAACAGAATTTAATGTCAAGATTAACCCCGAACAGGGTTTATCAGTCATTTTGCTTGAGGGAATAATTCGGGTTTCTACTAATTTAAATGCTGATCAGGATGTCGCAACTGAAATCCTGAGTGAACCTGGAGAAAGGGCCCGGATTTTGCCGCTACCTGTATTAGAGAATAGGCGTTCACAGTTATCACTATCTTCGATAGAAGTATCAAGAGAAGAGATTGAAAGTGCACTCTCATGGCGACAGGAACGACTGATTTTTGAAGGGCAAACATTGCAGGAGGCTATCGCAGAGATTAATCGCTATACAACCCATACAATACGCCTATTCGATACTGTGTCAGGTGAGGAGATGGCGGTCTATGGTGTATTTAACACTGGCGATTGGGAAGGTTTTGTCAGCGCAATTGAAAGTAGTTTCCCTCTGAGAGGTGAGCAGGTACGTTCAGATGTAACTGTCTTAAGACCTATTTCAAGAAATTAAAGGCGTAACGGAATAATTATAAATATAAAAACAACGTTATGTTGATTTGTGGTGCTTTTAAATTTGCGGTTTATCAAACAGAAAAAAAACTGATAAAACTATCAGCTTCCCTCTATCTCTGTAGTCCCTTTTTATGCTCAGTTTTTTTTATGGTTACCTTGACACTGGTTTCAAGCTTCGTACATGCCCAGATTCCTCAAGTAGATTTCAATATTCAATCACAACCATTGAATGACGCGTTAGTGCAATTTTCTGCCCAGACGGGTATCCAGTTTATATATACCGAAGATGGGGTGCTGGAAACCGAAACAGACGGACTAAATGGGTTTCAATCGATAAACGAAGGACTGAATTTGTTGTTGGATGGAACAGGCTACACCTATGAGTTCAGTAATCCGGATACGGTAAGAATATTTAAAGCAATAGATTCAGATATTTTAAGTTCAGACTGGGGTGCAGAGTTTGCTGATGATGGACTGAGCTCCATGAATGACGAAGAAATCAATGCAGAAACTTCACAAACTGGCAGTGAATCAAACTCAATATCTCATCGTGATAGAACACTGCAGGAAGTCATTGTTACGGCCAGAATGCGAGAAGAGGATATTCAGGATGTCCCGATCAGTATTATGACCTTCAGTACTGAAGATATGGAAAGCAGATCCATAGACAATGTTTTTGATATGAATGTGTTACTGCCAAATGTGAATATTAGAAGTGAGGGAACCAGTGCGTCCACCGGCCAATTTGTCATTAGAGGTGTGCCGGGTGTAGCTCGTTACGTAGACGGAGTCCCGCAACATGCAAACGAAGGTGCACTTTTTAATATTCTGGAGTTGGAGCGTATTGAAGTACTGCGTGGGCCACAGGGTACTTTGTTTGGCAAGAATGCCTTAAGTGGGGCTATTCAGTATATTACCCGCAAACCAGGTGAAGAATTTAGTACACGCCTGAAAATGACCATGGGTAGCTTTAACCGACGCGATATAGTCGCGAATATCGATATTCCTTTATCAGAGACTTTATTTTCCAAGCTTACAGCTGCCAGTCTGAATCGTGATGGCTTTGTCGATACTGCAGTGCCAGATTTCAAGCATGGAAATCGGCAAAATTCTGTACTGAGAGGGATGCTGTATTGGCTTCCTACTGAAGAGTTTGGCGCGATGTTGATAATGGAAAGCAATAAAGTTGAGCAGCACCAGCAGGCCAATGTGCTTTATGATGTTATCGAAACCCAGAATCAGGTAATGGCCTATAACGATGCCGGGTTCGTGTTTACAGATGCCACACATGCTTTTGGTCAACGCGAACAGTACCGTACCGGTTCTGCTTATACAGGTCCGGGTGACTTGTTTGGTTCCCAGGGCATCACACTGGACTTGAACTGGTCGATTAGTGAATCCTTAACTTTCCGTTCAATAACTGGAAGGAGAGCGTTCGACTTCGGTAATTTCCAGGATCTGGATGCTTCTGAATATACGTTTTTTGAACAGTGGTTTTATCAGCAAGACAAGGAACTTAGTCAGGAATTTAAGTTACAGGGTGAGAGAGAGCACTATAACTGGACAGCTGGCTTGTATCTGGATTCCTATCATACGAATGAAAGAGCAATCCGCTGGCAATACGAAGAAATAATGTCCCGGCCCAGAAATGAAGTAATTTATACCAAGCGTCGCGACAGAGCTTTGTTTGCTGAAGGCAGTTATGACATTACGGAGAACATGGTGCTGACGCTGGGACTGCGTACGTCGATAGAAGACTTTGAAAATGCCAACTATACAGCTGCTGAGTCCAGACCCCCGGTAGCGACGATTACCAAAAACATTACACCTGGAAACCTGGTAAAAGCTAATGTAGAGGAATTCAAATCAACGACTCCCAGATTTTCAATCACCTATGATTGGTCTGATAACATAATGACTTATCTGACGTATTCAGAAGGTTTTAATGGCGGCGGAGTGAATGGAACACCTATTGCCGGTCAGTTTTTTACTTATTCCTCTGAGCTCCTTTCCCAATATGAGATAGGCTTACGTTCGGATTTATTCAATAATCGCTTACGCTTTAATGCCGCTTATTTCGCCGGCGTCTGGGATGATATTCAGGTTGCAGAAGTCATTATTCCGGCTATTTTAACTACACGAAATGCCGGAAAAGCTGATGTGGCTGGTATCGAAGTAGATATTTTCTGGGCGATTAACGACAACATGAACCTGAATTTTTCTGCTGCCTGGCTTGATACGGGTTACACGGATGTTGGTACAGCAACATCCATTACGACAGATTCAACTTTTGCCTTGGCGCCTGAAACTTCATTTTCGCTTGGGCTTAGTTATGATTGGCCGCTGGATAATTATGGAGGTATGCTTAGTTTACGTACAGATTATGGCTGGCTTGATGATCATTATACAATTGATGATATTCGACTGCAGAAGCTTCAGGAAGCCTATGGTCTGTTGAGTGGACGTTTAACCTACACCTCGGAAAGTGAAAGCTGGCAACTGGGAATATTCGGTACAAACCTAACTAACGAATGGTTTCAGCTGGGTGGCTTTTCGGCTACTCTTGGCGGAGTTGATCAGGGCATTGTTGCACGACCACGTGAAATTGGTGTTTCTTTGGGATTGACTTTTTAGCGCGTCGACTTTTCTGAACTGTTGCTGAGCTTAAGCATGGAAGTGTACGTCGAAATCGTTTACTTAATTATATAACTGGAGCCAAATATGAAAACTAAAGCTGTTGTTTTATTGTATTTCTTCTTATCCGCTGGGCTATCTCTTTCTGCACTGGCTGCTGACAGCATGGTAGATATAAATGGAACATGGTCCGGGGTAGTGGAACTCGACAACGGACAGGAATTGCCTTTTGTAGCGATTCTGGAGCAGGATGGAATGCAGGTAAGCGGTATTCTTGCAGGTATTGGAGGAGCGCCTGATGTGGAAATTATTAATGGCAGACTCGAAGGAAATATTGTTTCTTTCTCAGGGATTCGTCAAATACAGGGCGCGGATGTCAGATTTGATTATGTGGCGGTAAATTCCGGTGATTATTTAAACGTTACTATAATAAGAGTTGGTGCATCAGGCCCAAATTCAGTATTGAGCAGTATGACCAGGCGTCAGGACTAACATTAAATGGAATATTAAATGGAATATTAAATGGAATGAAGTAGGATGTAGAATATTAAAAAAGACTTACTCATAAGATTTAATAAAAAACCCGCAGTTGCGGGTTTTTTTTCAAAAGATTAAACGCAATTACAGTTCATGTAATTTAGTACTACAACGCGAAACAGTAAAATAAACCATCTCCGCCTGTATTTATCAGGGCTTGTGAATTACATCCCTGAGTATCATGAGCTGAATTCCAGTTGGCCCGGTCATGATGACCTATGCGTGCTTTGCCGGTGTTACCACTGGTCCAGTTACTGCAGGTCATGTCTTCACCAGCCGGATAGGCGGTGCCATCTGGCTGAGAACCGGTAAGAATGTCGTGACGGTTCGGAGAGTAACCGGTGCCGGGTATTCTGTTGCCATTCTCGTCGATAGCTGCTGCAGCGGTCAGTCGGTGATTCATGCTGTGTAAGTCATCAACACTATTGGCTATTAATGCTCCCTGGGCGTTATACCATGGGCCGCTGCCGATACGGTCGCGAGCATTAACCGCATTTGCGCCCTGGGTGCTTAGATAAGCACGATAAGTACGATCACCGACACCTGCAGCTTCGGCGAGGCTTTGACAGATAGCATCAGCACCAGCTAAACCACCCAGGTTTCCCCCATTACCGGAACCGGTGCTGGTAACAAAAAAGCTCATGGGGCCGGGCGCAGGCTGTGCCAGGCTTATTCCGGAGAAAAGCATAGTAAGGCATGCTAAGCCAAGTGTAGTTAATATTTTTTTCATCTTGGTTTTCCTTGTTGTTTATTATTCTTTTAAGGTTGGTAATGGGCCTAACTGGTAATTCGTCAGCTTGGCTGGATGTAAGCATGAGCTTAAATTTGTGTCAATAATAACAGCAGCAAATAGCCAGGTTTTAGGTTTGAATTTCTGCTGGCTAAGATGTCAAATTGCTCATATTAAGCACTAAACGAATATGTATTTTTAATATAAGATTGCAACTGCGGAGTGTAGCTCAGCCTGGTAGAGCACTGCCTTCGGGAGGCAGGGGTCGGAGGTTCAAATCCTCTCATTCCGACCAATTAATTAATATTGTTATCCTCATACTCATCCCCGTCTTCATCGTCGTCGTCCATAGCGCCCATCATTTTAAAAGGAGCAGTGACTATTGTCTTGCCTACTGCAATAGTTGCACTGGTGACAGCCGAGGCAGCCAGACCAACGGAAGTTGCACAGGAAGTACAAAAACAAGTGATAACAATCAGTACAAGGTACTGTAGCTTTTTGGAGATGTGTTGCAAATCAAACTCCTTAATTACTTTCAAAAAAATCCACTTCACCGGTAACAATTGAATATTCTGCACTAACAACTTTGAGTTTATTGCTCTCTAAATATGATTTCAATAACGGCGACTCATGTCGTAGTTGTTGTGATGATGAAAGAATGTTGGCGCGAATAGCCGCCTCCAGAATAACCTCTTCATCATGCGCTGACATTGTATTTAGAAGAGCTTCTACGGTGGGCCGGATGCGCCCGACAATTGAAAATACATTTGATTTTTTTTGCTTGGTTGGATGTTTTATGTCTTCTAAAGTTGCGGATACTGCTCCACAACTGGAGTGCCCAAGAACTATCACGAGTTGGGTGCCGAAATTTTCAACCGCAAACTCAATGCTACCTAATTGAGAAGGGGCTACAATATTACCTGCGACCCTAATGACAAATAAGTCTCCCATGCCCTGATCAAAGACGATTTCAGCCGGCACCCTGGAATCAGAGCAACCAAGAATTATGGCAAAGGGATTTTGACTGTCTTTGGTTTGCGGAATACTTTTTATATGGGGCGTCTTGTCGCCCCTTATACCAGCGACAAATCGTTTATTACCATCCTGTAATTTTTTTAAAGCTGCGTCGGCATTAATCATTTATTTATATGGCGCCTTGGTCACCCTGAATCAAAAATGGTCATTTTTTGGCAATAATACCGTATATCCCCTTATGGCACATAGACAGGAGGAAGATGTAGCTAGAAGAAAAGCAGATATTTGGTACAATAGCCGCCTTTTTACCAGCAGGAAGAAAAGTTGTGGAAACTGAAAATCTGATTACTGAGGGTTTTAGTCTGATGCTAATGGGAATGGGCACAGTTTTTGTGTTTCTTACCATACTCGTCATAGTGACAACTTTTATGTCTTCACTGGTGCAAAAATATTTGCCCGAAACCCATGTGGAAGCTCTGCCATCAACTGCTTCCCCAAGTACCGGACGCAGTAATCAAACCCTACTGGCCGTAATCAGTGCAGCAATCCATGCGCACAGATCAAAAAAATAGTCGTGCAATAGAACAGAAAAGACAATTAAACAAACTGTAAGTTATAAGAAGAGTGTAGTCATGATTCAAGATAGAGATCCAGTTGGAATCACAGAACTCGTATTACGGGATGCTCACCAATCCCTTTTTGCGACCCGTTTACGCCTGGAAGATATGTTACCTATTGCAGATAAAATCGATCAGGTTGGTTTCTGGTCTGTGGAAACCTGGGGTGGGGCGACTTTTGATGCCTGTATCAGGTATCTCGGGGAAGATCCATGGCATCGCATCAGAGAATTGAAAAAAGCGATTCCGAATACGCGTCATCAGATGTTGTTCAGGGCGCAGAACATTCTAGGTTATCGTCATTATGCAGATGATGTAGTGATCAAGTTTTGTGAACGAGCCGCCACTAATGGTGTAGATGTTTTCCGTATTTTTGATGCCATGAATGACGCCAGAAATATGGAAACAGCCATTAAAGCAGTAAAAGAAATTGGTAAACACGCACAAGGAACCCTGTCCTATACACTCAGCCCTGTTCACAACATTGAAACCTGGGTGAGTCTGGCAAAACAACTTGAGGACATGGGTTCAGACTCTATATGCATCAAGGATATGGCAGGCTTATTGACGCCATATGATGGCTTCGAACTTGTCAGTCGTTTAAAAGCAGAAACCTCATTGCCGATTCATTCCCAGTGTCATGCAACCACGGGCTTGTCGGTCGCTACAATTCTCAAACAGGTAGAAGCTGGTATTGATAATGTGGATAGCGCTATTTCATCCATGAGTATGACTTATGGGCATTCACCCACAGAGACTGTGAATGCAATGCTTCACAATCAGCCTGGTGATCCGGGACTGAACCTGGAATTGCTTGCCGAGATAGCCGAATATTTCCGTGTTGTCAGAAAAAAATATGCCAAATTTGAAGGCGAACTCAAGGGAGTTGATGCGCGTATCCTTTTAGCTCAGGTACCTGGTGGCATGCTCACTAACATGGAAAATCAATTAAGGGATCAACAAGCGGGCAACAAGATGGCTGAAGTTCTGGCCGAAATTCCCAGAGTACGTGAAGATCTCGGCAATATAGCTCTGGTGACGCCGACCTCACAAATAGTTGGCACACAAGCGGTAATCAATGTGCTCACCGGCGAACGCTACAAAAGTATCACCAAAGAAACTGCCGGTATTTTAAAGGGTGAATACGGCGCCACACCTGCACCAATGAACAAAGCTCTGCAGGATAAGGTGCTGGATGGTGCAGAACCGGTAACCTGTCGTCCAGCGGATCTGTTGAAACCTGAAATGAGCAGGCTTACCGAAGAATTACGACAGAAGGCCAAAGACCAAGGCATCAGGTTGGAAGAGGGAGAACGAGAAACAGATGATGTGTTGACCTATGCCTTGTTTCCGGAAATAGGTCTGAAATTTTTGAAAAATCGCGGCAATCCCGATGCATTTGAACCGATGCCTACCGGGCAGGACATAACACCGGTTGCCAGTACGGCCCAAAATGTCAGTGATGCCAGTGTTTATACTGTGAATGTCAATGGTGAATCCTTCGTTGTACAGGTCACCGAAGGTGGCGATGTCAGTACAATTACGCCGCTCGCTGCAACTCCATCTACAACGCCAGCGGCATCGGGTGCAAGCGCGACACCAGTAAATTCACCCTTATCAGGTAATATTTTTAAGATTAACGTGCGCGTCGGCCAAAAGATCGCAGAAGGGGATGTAGTCATTATTCTGGAAGCGATGAAGATGGAAACCGAAGTAAGAGCAGCCAAGAGTGGAGTGGTGCATAGTATTGATACAGCTGAAGGTAATGCAGTGACCGTCGGCGATCGTTTATTGACCCTCGCATAAGGAAAACCCTTGGATAGCCTACTTCAGTTATTTCGTGACTCTGGCCTTTATCAGCTTGAATCTGGCCAGTTTGTGATGATGATGGTTGGCCTTTTGCTGATCTATCTGGCCATTAAAAAAGGTTTTGAACCGCTCCTGCTGTTGCCAATCGGGATGGGCGCAATTCTTGTTAACGTCCCGGGAGCGGGGTTTCTTGCTGATCCGGTTTATGATGCGGCCGGTCATCTCGCGCAACCTGGCGGTATACTTTATTACATTTATGAGGCAGGGATAGCCACTGGCATATTCCCGCTGATCATTTTTATGGGAGTAGGGGCGATGACTGACTTCGGCCCTCTCCTGGCAAACCCGAAAACCCTGTTTCTGGGAGCTGCGGCTCAGTTTGGCATTTTTACGACGGTGCTGGGAGCTGTTGGCTTAAGTGCAGCCGGGTTAATGGATTTCAGCCTGGCGGATGCCGCTGCGATCGGTATTATTGGTGGTGCTGATGGGCCAACGGCAATTTTCGTATCCAGCCGTTTGGCTCCTGACCTGTTGGGTGCCATCGCTGTAGCTGCCTATTCATACATGGCTCTTGTGCCATTGATTCAGCCACCGATTATGCGAGCTTTGACGACAGTTGAAGAGCGTAAAATTGAAATGCACCAACTGCGCCAGGTATCTCAGGCAGAAAAAATTATTTTCCCCTTAAGTCTGCTGATTCTGGTTGCGTTGTTTCTGCCGAGTGCAGCACCTTTATTGGGAATGTTCTGTTTCGGTAATTTAATGCGGGAAAGTAAGGTCGTAGATCGCTTGAGCGACACAGCGCAAAATGCCTTGATAAATATTACGACTATTTTCCTGGGTCTGGGAGTCGGTTCCAAGCTGAGTTCTGATGCCTTCTTAAATATTGAAACTTTAGGCATCCTGGTCTTGGGAGTTATTGCATTCAGTGTTGGGACAGCGAGTGGCATCATAATGGCCAAGCTTATGAACCGCCTCACTGCCAGCCCAATTAACCCGCTGATTGGCGCAGCGGGTGTTTCAGCCGTACCAATGGCAGCCAGGGTAGCGAATAAAGTGGGGCTTGAAGCAAATCCACAAAACTTCTTGTTAATGCATGCCATGGGACCAAACGTTGCCGGCGTCATCGGCTCAGCCGTTGCTGCCGGTGTTATGATTTCATACGTAGGCGGTTAATCAGACAATTCAAGCAAAACAGGACAATGATCTGAACCCAGCATGTGGTCAAGAATTTCAGCTTTTTTTATCCTGCCAAGGAATATGCTGGAACTGAGAAAATAATCAATCCTCCAGCCTACGTTTCTCTCTCTTGCTCCGGCACGGTAGCTCCACCAGGTATATTTGACAGTATCAGGATGCAGGTGACGGAAGGTATCGACAAAACTGGCAGTCGTAAGTTTAGTTATACCGTCAATCTCTTCCTGCATATAACCGGCACTCTTATTGTAATTTTCCCTGGGCCTAGCCAGATCTATATGTTGATGTGCGACATTGAGGTCGCCACATACCACGACCGGTTTGGTTTTTTCCAGGGCTTGCAGATAGTCCAGAAAGGCTTTATCCCATGCCTGACGGTAAGCCAGGCGTTTCAGCTCACTGCCGGAATTTGGCGTGTAAACAGTTACCAGGTAATAGTCGCTAAATTCGGCACAGATAACCCGGCCTTCCATGTCGTGTTCCTCCAAGCCTATATCATAGCTGACCTTGAGTGGTTCAAGCCTGCTCAGTATTGCGGTTCCGGAATAACCTTTTTTGATTGCCGAATTGGAAAATAATTGATATTCCGTTAATTCCTGTAGAGTTTCACTGACCTGTTCGGGTTGAGCCTTGGTTTCCTGCAGGCACAGGACATCAGGCTGCATCTCTCTGACCTGCTCAATAAAGCCTTTTTTAGCAATCGCTCGGATGCCGTTTACATTCCAGGATATAAGTCTCATATAAAACCTTAATTTACATTTAAAAAACGGGCTCCAGCCCACATGACAACTGCCCGCAAAGAGTGTGCAATAACTGTGGATTATGCATCACACAGATTGTAAACGGGAATCGGAGAACATAATATGGTAATTAAGGAATTGGCGTTGATGTAAGCTTGTCATTACTGGAAGTTAGCAGGTATCATTGGCCGCCTTAGGGGATTAAGAATTTAAATTATTTGCAAGTTAGAGTGGTTAGTATGGTGCCCACCATAATTTGTGAAACTTAAACTGAAGCGATGTTGAAAAACATCAAATGCACCAAATACATTATCGAGGAGATTGATTATGAAGCAACGCAAACAAAATATAATTACAGCGTTTGTTCTATCACTTGGCTTTACTTTGTTTGCTACTGGTGCAGTATTTGCTCACCACTCTTTTCCAGCAACCTATGTAATGGATGAGACAGCAACAATTGAAGGCACAATGGTACAGTTCCTGTTCCGTAACCCACATTCATTTGTGCACGTAATGGTTACAGATGAAGAAACAGGCCAGAACCAACGCTGGGCTGTTGAATGGGGTGGTGCCAGTGCACTGGCAGGATCAGTTGATCGTTCAAGCCTGAAACCTGGTGATCAGGTACGCATATCAGGACAGCCAGGTCGTAACCCTGAAGATCACCGTCTACGTATGCAAAGCCTCGAAGTAATTGATGGCGACTTCAAATGGGATGGCGATTTTGATTAATAGAGCCTAGTATTCAGCTCTGGTTAGTTCCGAACACTAACGGCACATTTAATGAGTCGTTAGTGTTTTTGTTTGAAGTACAAAGTATTATTCCGCAAATTTCTTAACACGATGTACACCCGGTAGGGGAGTGATTGTTTCTATGCAACTATCTAGCAAAAAAATTCTATCTGGATTATTGATGAGCGTGTTGGTAGCGCCGGTATTCCAGGCCCAGGCAGGTATAGCCGGTTATTGGGCTCCTATTTTTCACGAAGACTTTGAAGAACGTCTGCCTGGACCTGAAGCCGGTGATTATGCTGGCTTGCCAATTAATGATGCAATGCGATTACGTGGCGACACATGGACATCAAGTCTTCTCACCGTTCCTGAACATCAATGCAAGCCTCACCCCTCAACTTACGGCTTTAGAGGAATCGGTAACTTACGTGTCCAGGAAGAGATAGACCAGTCAGACCAAAGTTTAATTGCTCTGCATACCCATATTGAATGGCAGGCTCAAAAACGGACTATCTGGATGGATGGCCGAGATCATCCAGATGAGACTGCCCCGCACAGCTGGGGTGGGTTTTCAACGGGTGAAATTATAGGCGATACACTGGTTGTACATACTACCCATCTTAAAGCAGGCTGGATTCGCAGAAATGGCATGGCATTGAGTGATCAGGCTACTCTGGATGAATATTTCTTCCTGAATAACGGCGGCACGTTATTGACACATGTCTCTATTGTGACTGATCCGGTTTATTTGACAGAACCTTTTGTCCGTACGAATGGTTTTGAATGGTTGTCTGTATCTCAGATGGGTCCATATCCTTGTCGACCTGCCATTGAAATAGACCGCCCTGTTGGTGAAGTACCTCACTGGATGATAGATTCTGAAGAATCGCACGCAGGAAGTCTGGAATTTTCTGAGCGTTGGAATATACCCCTGGAAGCTGCTAGAGGTGGTGCTGAAACAGCATTGCCAGAGTTTATCGATGTGGTTAGATAATTAGGTTTTGGAGATATAAAAATGACTAAAATAAAAACAATGAGTTGGGTCCGTACTACAAAACTTATCCAGAAAACTCTGGGATTATGTTTGTTATCGACCGTTTTTAACGGGGCAGCATTTGCTCAGGATATGTCTGATGTTGTGGTCAAATCCTATCATGTTGCGGGCCAAGTATGGGTGCTTACCGGTGCGGGCGGTAATGTGACTGTGCAAATCGGAGATGAAGGAGTGTTGGTTGTCGACACTCAATTTGCCGAAACGGCACCTAAGATACTGGCAGAAATTCGTCGTCTGGCCCCGGGTAAGATTATTCGATATGTGATTAATACTCATGGTCACGGCGATCATACTGGTGGAAATCAGATAATCCGCGAGGCAGGGGACACGATTGTTGCCGGGAATGAAGCCCGAGACACGAGCGATACAGGAGCAGAGCTGATAGCTCATGAAAATGTACTGTTGAGCATGGCGACAGCTGATCCCGGTATTGCATTCGAACTATGGCCTACTGAGGTTTATCTGGGAGATCAGTATGATCTGTACTTTAACGATGAACCTATTGAACTTCTCTATCAAGGTCGAGCACATACTAACGGCGACACCATGGTGTTTTTCCGCAAGTCAGATGTGATAAGTACAGGTGATATTTATGTCACAGAAGGTTATCCCTTCGTTGATGAATCAAATTTTGGACATATTAACGGCATAATTGATGGTTTGAATGAAATAATAAGGATAGCCGTCCCTAAAGAGCAGCAGGAAGGTGGAACCATGATTATATCTTCACATGGTAGACTTTCTGACGAAGCTGATGTTGTTGATTACCGTGACATGATCACAATAATCAGGGACCGTGTTCAATATATGATTGATCAAGGAATGACTCGTAATGAAGTATTGGCAGCTCGACCTTCCCGTGACTACGATGGTCGTTATGGTGGTGGCTTTGTATCACCGGAAGCTTTCATTACATCCGTTTACAATACTTTGAGCGAGTAGGAGTACAATAATGAAAATAAGAACATTTACAAAAATCGCTGCCTTTCTAGGCCTTTCTGTTTTAGCCACCTCTTCATTCGCGCAACGTGGTGGACCACCACCTGGACCACCGCCTGCTCCTAGGGATGCCGCTCCAATAGGCCTGGACAGACTGGAAGGACAATGGGTTGCCATTGTTAATGAAGACTGGCTATGGCGTATGCGGGTGGCTGAAAAAGGCGACTTTACCAGTATTCCTTATAATGACCGAGGTCGTGAAGTCGGTCAGGCTTGGGATGAATCCATGACAGGCTCATGTTTAGCCTATGGCGCTGCCGGTATCATGCGTCAGCCACAGCGACTGCGAATTGAATGGGAAAATGATTCAGTCGTAAGGCTGGAAACAGATTATGGCCAGCAGACTCGTCGCTTTATCTTCAACGAACCTGCTCCGGAAAATACACCACGCAGCTTACAGGGTTATTCAATGGCGAGCTGGGAATTTGATGCGACAGCACCGGCAGGCTTTGCTGGATTTACGCGAGTTGGTCAGGACCCACAACATGGTTCATTAAAAATTGAAACCAGTCATCTGACTGCTGCATGGTTGCGTTCAAATGGTGCGCCTGTTAGTGAAAATGCTACTGTCACTGAATATATCGATGTATTCACTGATCCGGTTGGTAACGATTGGTTAGTTGCTACCGTGATTGTTCATGATCCTATTTATTTAAATACTGATTTCATCACCAGCTCTCATTATCGTCGTGATAATGATCGCGGTGCCTGGGATCCACGCCCTTGCGGCATGTAGTATTGATTTAAATAGCTGACTGTTTAAATTTAAAAAAAGGTCTCACGGAGTGAGGCCTTTTTTTTTGCTGGAAAAAAAAGTCAATAACAGAAGTCAGATGCTAGCGTAAGAATCAAATAGTTTTAAATATCAGGTCCTGGACCGGGTAAAAAAAGCATAAAAAAAAAGGGGCCTGGGGCCCCTTTTTTTATCATATTGCCTAAAGTGCTTTACACTTTTGACCTGCGCGCTTTCTTATACTTTCTCAATAATTGAAGCAATGCCCTGGCCTACACCAATACACATTGTGCACAGCCCATAACGCCCATTTGACCTGTGTAACTCATTGATTGCAGCCATAACCAGTCGTGCACCACTGGCTCCTAATGGATGTCCTATGGAGATTGCGCCACCATTAGGGTTAACCTGCGCAGCATCATCCGGAAGACCTAGATCACGTGTAACGGCAAGTGCCTGTGCCGCAAAAGCTTCATTGAGTTCTATAACATCCATTTGTTGGACAGTCATACCTGTTGCGGCAAACAATTTTTTGCTGGCTGGAGAGGGTGCGAAGCCCATAATTGCTGGTGCAACCCCGGCTGTCGTTGATGCAACGATTCTTGCGCGTGGGGTAAGTCCATATTTTTTAACAGCAGCTTCTGAAGCAATTATCATTGCTGCAGCACCATCGTTTATACCTGAAGCATTACCGGCAGTAACACTGCCTCCTTCGCGGACTACCGGACGTAATTTGGCAAGTACCTCGATAGGGCTCAGGCGAGGGTGTTCGTCGTCTGCAAAGATAATTGGGTCGGCTTTGTGTTGGGGAATTGATACGGGTGTAATTTCTTCTGCAAGCCGTCCGGCTTTTTGTGCCTCTGCGGTACGCTGCTGGCTACGAAACGCAAAAGCATCCTGATCTTCCCGACTGACAGAAAATTGATCTGCTACGTTTTCTGCAGTTTCAGGCATGGTATCTACACCATATAATGCCTTAAGCTGAGGATTGATAAAGCGCCAGCCCATCGTGGTGTCTTCTATTTTCTGATCCCGGGCATAAGCTGAAGCCGCTTTACCCATCACAAAAGGTGCCCGGGACATGGACTCTACGCCACCGGCAATAATAAGTTCGGCTTCACCTGCCTTGATTGCCCGTGCTGCAGTGGAAATAGCGTCCAGACTGGAGCCACAAAGGCGGTTCATGGTGGTACCTGTCACTACGGCTGGTAATCCAGCCAGTAACAATGACATTCGTGCAACATTACGATTGTCTTCACCAGATTGGTTGGCACAGCCGAAGATAACGTCATCAACTGCTTCCCAATCCACAGCAGGGTTTCTCTCCATCAATGTTCTGAGAGGAATTGCGCCAAGGTCATCAGTACGTATGCCGGCTAAGGAACCGCCGTAACGGCCAAAAGGTGTTCGAATAGCATCACAGATAAAAGCGTCATTTGTCATATTGCTTCCTTATACTTCGTAATCAGCCACACGCCGTTCTGTGCGGTGTGGACCTAAATAATCTTTAAATTTCTGATGTAAGGGATGTTGATCATAGTGTGCCAGTGCGTCCCAGCTCTCAAATTCTGAGTACAGTACCAAGTCGGCAGACATATCTGTACGACTTTGATCAGCTGCCAGTTCCAGGTGTATGAGACCGGTGATCTGCTTTCGCATCTGCTCCAGTAACTCTGCTGCTCCATCACAATACTGAAGGCTTAAGGCGGCGTTGTCGACTTTCCAGCATACGATATGTTTAATCATTATTTACTTTAACTATGTTATGTATCTATTTGAAATATATTATTTATTTTGGATCTGAAATTTTTATTACACCTTCATCCACAGTAATTGGAATCATCTCTAGGTTGAGTCCTTCAGGAGGACCATCAGTACATAAGCCATCCGCGACATTGAATCTTGCTAAATGATGACAGCACATAAACTGGCTGCGGTCATAGGTAAAAAACTGATCCGGCAGTAAATTAAGCTTGATACCAAAATGGGGGCAGCGGTTCATATAACAACGTAAGGTACCTGCATCATTAAAAATAAATATATGGAACGGGTACTTGGATTCAGTCGCAAAACTAAATTCTTTAATGGCACCTGGTTCTATATCAGAAATATGACATAGCTCTGTACCAGGTTTGGGGGCATTCCTTTCTTCGTACCAGGTTCTCATTGATGCGATTCTGTTGCAGGTCTATCGGCTGGTGGACTGACTATTATGATTGCTTTCTCAGGGCCGAATGCCGGCATAAGCGTTCTTCAGCAATTCCCTGACACCTTCCAAAGTAACTTCTCTAGGGTTGTAATAAGGTTTTGAAAGAGCAATTTCTGCAGCCTTTTCTAGATCTTCTTCTTTCATGCCGATGGCTTCGAGCGTAGTGGGCGCACCAACTTTTGCCAATAAATCAAAGAGGGCTCCGGCAGCATTATCGGGAGTGGTATTTAATGCTCTGGCAATGGCTGCCATGGCCTCAGGGGCATGATCCTGATTATATTTAGTCGCATGCGGGATGATGACAGAATGAACTTCTGCATGCGGTAAATTGAAGGTTCCGCCAAGGGTATGACAAAGTTTGTGGTGAATTGACATACCCACAGTTCCCAGCGCCGTACCCGCTAGCCATGCTCCATAGAGAGCCTTGCTTCTCGCTTCCATGTTGTCTGGTTGCTTAACCACTATGGGCAGACTTTCCGCCAGGGCCTTTATGCCTTCTTCTGACATGATCGAAATCACCGGATTCCTGTTTTCTGCATAAAGTGCCTCGACGCAATGCGCGATAGCGTTTATACCGCTGGGACCGGAAATAAAATCTGGTAGTGTCACGGTTAGTTCGGGGTCATAGATAACCGTTTTTGCCAACACTTTTGAATCGCGACCAGTGGTTTTGATACCTTCTTCAGTAATGCCCCAGATAGGTGTCATTTCCGAACCCGCGTAAGTGGTAGGGACGACAATAGAAGGTAGGCCGGTTTCAAGTGCAACGGCTTTGCCTAAGCCGATAGTTGAGCCTCCGCCTACGCAAACGCATCCGTCACTCTTATGAGCCTTGATTTCAGCCATGATGGCATTGATAGTTTGTCTCGGCACATGCATGACTGCTTTATCAAATATCGCGCTATCAACTTTATCCCCGAGTAGCTCTTTGGTAGCCTCGGCCATATCCTTCTGAAACTCAGTTGAGATAATCATCGGCCGTTTAATGCCCAGTAAAGCAACTTCGTAAGGAAGCTGCTTTAGTGTGCCTGCGCCAAAAATGATGCGCTGGGAGTTTGGTTGATAAACAAATTGCATCTTATGTGTACCCCGGATTGCTAAAAATTACCTTGGATAGAAGGGCGGAATTTTTGCGTCAATATTTACCCAGATGGATTTTGCCACTGTGTATTCGCGCATAGCTTCGAAGCCCATTTCCCGACCATAACCGGAACGACCAACACCACCAAAAGGACTGGCTGGATTTACACGTTTATAACAATTGATCCAGACCATACCGGCATGAATTTCCCGGGCAAATTTATGAGCGCGGGAAAGATTGCTGGTCCATAAACCACTGCCCAGACCATATTCAGTTCCGTTGGCCAATTCCATAGCTTCTTCATCAGTCTTAAAGGTAGTAACGGTGACAAAGGGGCCAAACACTTCTTCCTGAAAAACCCTGTCGCCAGCTTTACACTTGACGATAGTTGGCATGACAAAACAGCCTTTTCTCAGAGTTTCATCATCAGGCTGATGTCCGCCAGTTAAAAATTCTCCACCTTGTTCTTTGGCTACCTGGCAATATTGCAGTACGCGGTCCAGATGCAACTGAGAGGTGAGGGGACCCATTTCCGTGCTCGGATCAGTGGGATCTCCAACCTTGATGCTTTTTGCCAGAGCAGTGAATTTTTCAAGGAATTCATCAACAACATTCTCATGAATAATCAGTCGTGAACCGGCAATACAAGCCTGCCCCTGATTATGGAAAATAGCAAAGGCCGAACCACCAACAGCAGCAGGTATATTGGCGTCCTCAAAGATAATGTTGGCACCTTTGCCGCCCAGTTCCAGCTGAACTTTTTTGATAGTCTTTGCAGAAGCCTGGATGATTTTTTCGCCAACCGCAGTCGAACCGGTAAAACAAATTTTGCCGACATCTTCATGCTCTGCGAGATGCTGACCGGCGACACTGCCTCTGCCAACAACGACATTCACAACACCTGCAGGTATGCCTACTTCCATCATCAGGTCAGCTATACGCAGCGTAGAAAGTGGCGTTAATTCTGCTGGTTTAATGACCACTGTGTTACCTGCAGCCAGTGCCGGGGCCATTTTCCAACTGGTAAACATTAAAGGGAAGTTCCAGGGAACAATTTGTCCGACTACGCCAATGGGTTGCCGTTCCATGTAATTCAGGAAGCCAGCTTCTACCGGAATAACAGAGCCTTCCAGTTTATCGGCCATACCACCAAAATATCGGAAACAATAAGCTGTGCGAACAACATCCAGATTTCGTGTATCCCGAATTGGATGGCCTGTATCCATAGTTTCGAGCTGGGCAAGTTCTTCAGCATTTTCTTCAATTTTGTCTGCCAGTTTCAGCAGTAAATGGCCACGTTCAGAGGCACTTAATGCTTTCCAGCCGACAAAAGCAGCTTTGGCTGCTGCTACCGCTTTATCAACATCTGCTTCTCTGGCTTCTGCGACTTTGGCGATTAAAGAGTTATCGTAGGGATTTAATACATCAATAGTAGTACCGGCTTCACCATCTACCCATTCCCCGTTAATTAATAATTTGTCGATAATTTTCATAGCGTTCCAGGATTATAAATTAAGAAAAAAAGCTGCTGCCCGGTGATGGACAGCAGCTATTAATATGCAAAGAATATTTATTGTTACTTCAAAGAGTTTTTAAAACTCTACACCAACTCTGGGGACTGTGCCGTTTTTGATTTTGTCCAGAATCTCAGGTGAGCCGTTTTCCCAAACGATCAGCATGGAACGTTTAGGGGAAAAACCCTGGTGGCGTATATCTGCGGGCATACAGGCAACATCACCGGCACGCATTACCAGAGAGGCTCTTGGCTTGCTGCTTTTGCCATCTTTGATATCCCAGATAATTTCATCACTGACCTGAACAAACCATTCAACACGGTCATTACCATGTTCAACCGGCAGAATAAATTCTTCTGAAGTAGGGCATAGCAGGCTCTGTTTACAGACAGACACGATTGATGGATTCCAGGTAACGTCTGATCGGGACAAATGCGCCCACAGATTAAAGCCGTGAATCTGATCCTCAAAACCAGGCTCTGCTTCCACAACCGGTTGAGACTGGTCAACATCCTTGAAATGTCGGTTAACAGGATAACCGTTCTGATCTGAACGGGCCTCAGTATCCCCTGGGATGCCGATCATGCGTTTGGCAACCTGGCGTTTGCGAGAGATGGCATCATCGTTGTTACCATTTTTAGGTCCCCAGGCGGTACCGGTTTCCTGTGGCGCGGCAAATGGATCAAAGCCTTCAATGGTCCAGTCGGACTGTATGGCCTGGAAGACTTCCATCAGTTTTTCAGAAGGAAAGTTTTCCAGAAAATCCTTGCCATTGTTAACGTATTCTTCATTGGTAGCACCTATGAATAAGTCAACATTGCCGTAGTGGTTGGTGGTTCCCAAAACTGAGTCAAAATTCACTGTTCCATAGAAGAAACCCCACGCGATATCACGCATCAATGCTTTCAAAAAGTCATCAATGGGCATCATGTATTCGCCGCCGGGATAATCGACATAAGCGAAATATTCATCTCGACGGAAGGTGAAGCTACCAATGGAGAAATCCTGATAGCCGGTTTGTGTGTTGTCAATTGCTGCAGTTAGGTTAGTCATTTTGTTAATCCTTCCTTATGCTTACTGTATATTTTACGTGCTGAATATGCGGTTAATGTATTCTTTTGGCTATTAAAGTCAATAGCTTAAGTCAGACAAATTTCATTCCATTTCTGTACGGATTCATCGCCCAGAATGGTCTGGAAAACGATGGTAGCCGGTTTGGCGGCCTTGAAGCTGTAAGCTGTTTTTTCTGGTAGCAAAGCCTGATGGCCGCGGTTTAAAGTGATTTTACCCATGTATTGCCCGGCAGGTTTGCCTTCCAGTCGGAATGAGCCGTCTTTTTCATCATCAATGAAGCTGTCGTCATCCAGTTTGATGTAATGCACTTCGACATCATAATCAAAAGCGATGACAAACTCATCATGGGCGCAGGCATACCATGGAGATTCGCCTTCTGCGCGACAGGATTCCAGAGTGTAGACCAGGTTCAAGGCAACAACTACGCGTTCCCAGGGCTGTGACGTAGCAGCAACTTCATAAACATTCGAGAAAACATAATCTTTAATGTTGCCCGCGATCAATTGCACTCCACCTTTATTGTAGTTATCAATGGAGGCATAAGTTGTTTTATATTCTACAGACATTCTAATCTCCTGTTTGTAAATCCGGTTTTAATTTTTAGTAATTGCGTTTGTCTGGGCAATCTAATTCAGCAAAGCTTGTATTGCATTGATGGGGATCAATACACGCTTTCCCCACTGTTTTATTCTGAACCACTTGACAAAGTTCATATAGCGAACTAATGTAATTCTCTGCGAACTTGAATGAAAGATGATGCTCAATGAACCAAAATATGTCAAGTATTATCAAGGCTGACAGCAAGGACTATGTTACCTCATTGGCACGCGGATTGGCAGTGATTCGCTGCTTCGATAAGGACCATCGCAAACTGACGCTGACTGAAGTAGCGGGGCGTGCAGAACTGGCGCGCGCTACCGCAAGGCGCTTTTTGCATACCTTGAATTCGCTGGGATATGTCGAAAGTGATGGCAAGCTCTTTTGGCTGTCGCCGAGAGTGCTAAACTTGGGCTTTGCTTACCTGAGTTCACAACCCCTGGTTGATCTGATTCAGCCGTATATCAGAGAAGTTAGCGATAATACCGGGGAGTCTTGTTCTGTATCAGTGCTGGATCTTCCGGATATTGTTTATATCGCTCGAAGTCTGACGCAACAAATCATGTCAGTTAGTCTCAATATTGGTACCCGTCTGCCAGCCCTGAACACCTCTATGGGGCGGATTTTGCTGGCGGCTCTGGATGATGATAAGATTTCCGAATTCATCTGCAAAGAAACTATAAAAAAATATACAAATCAAACAATTACGGAAACTTCTTCAATTTTTAATGAGATAGTTTCAAGCAGAAAACTTGGCTATTCCCTGGTCTGTGAAGAGCTGGAAATTGGCCTGACTTCCGTTTCTGTGCCGATAGTAAACAAGCAGGGAAAAGCAGTGGCTGCTATAAATATCAGCTCGCAACCCCATAAAATGAACAAAAAGCGTCTTAAAGAGGAATTACTGCCAAATCTTCAGGCAGCAGCCAGAAAAATCTCCGAGGTGCTGCCTTCTGATGAGAGTTTGCTGGTTTAGCGGTCAGGCTTCCAGTGCGACGCGATACTTGGCGGAAGTCTTTTCTGCAATTTCTTCCAGGCTTGAACCGGGCATAATTTTAACCAGCACCAGTTCTCCATCAATATAGCGGAACATCGCTAATTCAGTGATCACGACATCAACGACACCTAAAGCTGTAAGTGGCAAATTGCAGCTTGGAACGATTTTTGGAGAGCCATCACGGCTGGTATGCGTCATGGTCACGATCAGGCGTTTGGAGCCAGAAGATAGATCCATGGCGCCGCCTACGCCAAGCAAGGGCTTGCCTGGTACCGCCCAGTTAGCCAGATTTGCAGCTTCATCGACTTCCAGGCCGCCAATAACGGAAACATCCACATGGCCGCCTCTTATCATCCCGAATGAAACACAGGAATCAAAATAACTGGCTCCCGGCAATTCACTCACGGGTATCTTGCCGGCATTAACCGGATAGTCCATGGCGCCACCAGAGTCAGGTCGTGGTCCGACTCCCAGCATACCGTTCTCGGTATGCATGAATATACCGTGTTCCGGTGTGATCAGATCAGCAACCAGAGTAGGAATACCGATACCAAGATTGACCACATCGCCTGGTTTGAGTTCTGCCAGCGCAGCCTGCGCGATGTTCATACGCGACTCATCAACTTCATCGGTTTTTGGGGGAACTGAAGCAGAAGAACCCAGGTCTTCCAGAGTTAATTTTGCTTCGACCAGAAAATCGACAAAACAGCCCTGAGTATGGATAAAGTTAGGGTCAAGCTCACCAACCGGAACAATTTCTTCAACTTCGGCAATAACGATTGTTGCTGCAGTTGCTGCCGCCTGATTAAAGTTGTTTTCAGTCATTCGGTATTGCAGGTTTCCTGCCGTATCCGCTTTCCAGGCTCTGATCAATGCAACTTCGCCATAGAGAGGAGGGATGAGCACCATTTCCTTACCATTAATCACTCTGGATTCACGCCCTTCAGCAAGTACGGTGCCAGCTGAAGTAGGCGTAAAGAAGCCGCCAAGACCGGCACCACCTGCCCGCATTGCTTCACAAAGTGTACCCTGAGGCAGCAGTTCAACTTCCATCGCGCCAGACTGTGCAGCCTTTACGGCTTCAGGGTTGCTGGTGAAAAATGAACCTATAGCCTTTTTAATTTGCCCATTACGAAGTAAACGGCCGCCCCCCAAACCAGGTTCACCAACGTTATTCCCAACATAGGTCAGGTTTTTTACGCCGGTATCAGCAATCGCATGTAACAAATGCACAGGATTACCTGTCATGCCAAAGCCGCCAACTATTAATGTATCTCCGTCAGATACCTTCCGGGCGGCTTCTTGTAGTGTGATTTGGGGTACTACCTTCATAATTCCTCGCTATTAACAGTTAAGACAGCAATCTGTGGTGTATGTTTATTTGCTGGGCATCAGCGTAAAGTCAAAGTCCACTTTCTGAAAAGGCGTCTTAATATTGAGTTTTTTTGCCAGTGCCTCATCATTGGTTACTTTGTATTCGCCAACAAGTGAAGACTTGGTCGCAAATACCGCATCTGAATCAAGGTATTCATCTTCGTTGGTAAAAATGTGTGTCACCAGGCGATCATAGCCTGGCGCTGTAATGATGAAGTGCAGGTGTCCAGGGCGCATCGGGTGTCGCCCACATGCTCGTAGCATGTCACCGACTGGGCCGTCTGTAGGAATGGGATAAGCGGCTGGCTTTTCAGTAACAAAAATATACTTACCGTCGGCTCCAGTAGTAAAACGACCACAGAGGTTAAAGTCAGGCATATTTTCATCCTGCATATGATAAAAACCTTCGCTGGAAGATTGCCATACATCCAAAACTGCGCCTTCTACAGGATTGCCCTGTTGATCTCTCACGGTGCCATTAGCAACTGCAGTTTCACCTTTTTCAGTGGATTTTTGTACGATGCTATCGCCCATTTTCTTTTCGGGAGAGCCTGGTACATAAAAGGGACCCAGTACGGTGTTTTCTGTTCCAACACCACTGCGATCATGATTGACAGAGTCAACCAGTGAAGAGACGCCGAGCGTATCAGATAAGAGAATGAACTCCTGGCGCTTATCATCACATTTTTGGCCTACGGCGGTTAAAAACATGATGGCCTTAAACCATTCGTCTTCAGTAAGTTTTACGTCTTTAACAAAACTGTGCAAGTGGGTAATCAGGCTTAGCATGATCTCACGCAGTCGAGGATCTTCAGTTTTTGCTCCGTACTCTTCAAGTACGGCTTGAGGCATGTTATCGATGGAAAAGTCTTTTACATTAGCAGTCATGGTTTATGTCCTCTATTGATAATTTTGTGCTCTTTTATTGTTATTTTACTGAATATTATTACGTTTCTGCTAAGCAATAACAGAGCCAGCATTCAATCAGGATCACTTGCTTTGTGCAAGTTTCAGGCTTGTTTTGCATCAACAAAATTTTCAATGAATCTATCTGGGTTTATATGTTCGCATATTGAACAAATAATTCTCTATACGAACAGATGGGATTCTCAAGTAAATCACAGATACTGTCAAGCCGGGTGTTTAAAAGTAAGCACAAGCACAAAAAAGAATTGATGTGCATAAAATTTAAGGTGGCTCGGGATGAGAAGCAGCACTGACTTAAATATGAAATTGACAAGTACTAACAAAAGAACTTTAAAGTGGCGCTCCGGAGAGGATTCGAACCTCTGACCTGCCCCTTAGGAGGGGGCCGCGCTATCCATCTGTGCCACCGGAGCATAACTTGGTTTCAGGCGCGGGGGATTCTAACATAGGCTTCGAGTTGACACCCCTCTACCGTTGTAAAAAGCACGACAAATTATTCCGTGTTGAATCGCAAAAATTATAAGGCAGCTGTGATCACATTGATCAGAGCTGGACTGTCGCGCTGATTTTATTTTTGCGGTGTACTGCCGTAAATATGCTTTTCATACTCGGCTCAAGTCTGTTATTTTACCGCCTGCTTTATTTAGTATCTGAATTCTGATGTAGTAGCGAATGCGAATTTTTAATTCTTAGATGACGCCAATAAAAAAAATGAGGAATGCATAATGAAAATAATACCCGCTTTAATTACAAGCAGTCTGGTCTCTCTATCGGGACTTGCACTTGCTCAGGATGCCCAGTTTAATGATATGAGCTTTTTTGTAACCAGTGTGGGCCTTGGTAATGGCGGCGACCTGGGTGGCTTATCAGGTGCCAACGCACACTGTCAGGCTCTTGCTGAAGCAGCCGGAGCGGGTGAACGACATTGGCATGCTTATCTAAGTGGTGAATCCGTTGCTGGTGAAGCTCGTGTGAATGCCCGTGACCGTATCGGTTCTGGCCCCTGGTATAATGCCAACGGTGTGTTAATTGCCAATAATCCTTCTGATCTTCATCTTTATAACCGCACCATAGACAAAAACACAGCTGTTGATGAAAACGGCAACCAGATTAATGGTGTTGGAGATAGCCCCAATCGCCATGACATACTCACGGGTGCACAAGAAGATGGCACAGCCTTCTTTCCTGATGAAGCAGATCACACCTGCAACAACTGGACTAGTAGCAGCGACGGCAGTGCCATGCTAGGGCATAGCGATCGTCATGGTGGTGGCAATGTATCCTGGAACGCTGCTCACCCAAGCGCCGGTTGCAGTCAGCCAGCTTTAGTACAAACGGGCGGAGCAGGCTTGTTTTATTGCTTTGCTACGGACTAAGTATTAGTAGTCCAGGTTTTAAATGAAGTGAAAAAAAAAGGGCGTCAAGAGGCGCTCTTTTTTTGTGCCAGGAAAATGCAAAAAGTGATATTGCTGTGTTGACATGAAATTACCTTATCAGGCCCGGTTGGTATTTAAAAATTGCAAAAAAAAAGGAAGTGTAAAGTCGGTGTTGTAAAAGCCAGCCTATTTATCCTAAATGGCTAGGAAGCTAAATTCTTTTGTTTTATGCTGAAAGCGAAGGTAGCAGTCACAGTTAGAAACCGTACTGTTTAATAATAATTATAATAATAGGGGTATAAACCCATGCGGCGAAATAAGCTGTCAGGGACTGGTATCGCAGTCGCTCTTCTACAATTTGTTTTTATCAATTTTACTACCGCACAGCCACAACCATTCCCTTCCGAAGGTGCCGATCTTTCAGGTATGTGGGCGGCATTAGTGCTGGAAGACTGGTATGACAGGTTACCTGGTGCTGGTCTGGGTGAGTACACGGGCATTCCCATGAATGACGCTGCGCGTCAAAAGGCTCTGTCCTGGGATGCTTCTATTTTATCTCAACCAGAACGCCAGGCTCAGCCACATCCGGCTCAATATTCTTTTCGGGGTCCGAGGCCTAATCTGCGGATTGATCGTATTCTGGAGCCGGTCACTGACCGGGTCATCGGTTACAGAACAATGGGGGCATATGGTAATGCTGATCGGACAATCTGGCTGGATGGCAGAGCTCATCCTTCGGAGCGTCATGGCTTGCATCAGTGGAACGGATTTTCCACCGGAGTCTGGATTGATGGCACTCTGGTCGTCACCACCACGCATATGAAGTACGGCGTTTATCAGCGCAATGGCGTTCCGGCCAGTCCCTATGCCGTCATGACAGAATACTGGTTTCGTAATGGTGAATACCTGACGATGGTCAGTCACATAGAAGACCCCATTTATCTGGAAGAACCATTTGTACGAAGCCAGACATGGATATGGAATCCGCCGCAGGTTGTGGGTCAAAGACAGGCCTTTGAGCCGGTAGAAGAAGTTGCTATGGACAAGGGATGGGTTCCTCACTGGCCTCTGGGCACCAAACATACGGATATGGCTGAGCGATTGGGTATTGCAGTAGAAGCGACGACAGGTGGCAGCGTTACTATTTACCCTGAATACAGGGAGACTTTGCGGCAGATGCGTGAAGAATTTGAACGAAACCAGTCTGCGGAATAAGGAAATTTCATCATGCGAATAAATAATAATCACGCATTCTGTTCATACTCTGTTTTATTCATTTTTCTGGCAAGCATTTTTCCAGCTGCAGTTCTGGCACAAAGACCCATTCCGCTGGCTGCCGATAGTGAGGAAATTGAGGTCTTGCCCGTGCAAGGCAATATTTCGATGATTGCCACCGGAGGCAGCAATATCGCTGTGATGACCGGAAACCTGGGTTTGATAGTGGTAGACAGCGGGAATATCGAAGCCTCTGCTTTTGTGGTGGATGCGATCCAGAAACTTAGCGTTTATCCTCCACGTTATATCGTTAATACATCGGCCTTACCCGGACATCTGGCAGGAAATGAAGCCATTTCATCGATTGGTGAACCACTGCCTTCCAATGGAGGGGCTGATATAGCTGGTTTGGGTATTCCTATTGTTGGACATGTGAATAGTTTATCGGTTTTATTGAATGCTTTTGCCGATGAGTTGCCCTACGAATTCTGGCCAAATAATACTTTTTTCGGTGCAAGGAAGGCGCTTTATCTGAACGGTGAAGCCATTGAAATGATCTATCAGCCAGCTGCATTAACTGATTCGGATATTATGGTGCACTTTCGTAAATCAGATGTGCTGGTAACCGGAGATATTTTTGATACGACCTCCTATCCGCATTTTTATACAGAGCTGGGGGGTAGCTTGCAAGGTGTCATTGATGCACTGAACCAGGTGATCGACATCACGGTACCAGAATTCAATCAACAGGGTGGTACTTTAATCATACCTGGTCATGGCCGTATCTCCAGTGAGTCAGATGTTGTGGAATATCGAGATATGCTGACCATCATACGCGACAGGGTTCAGTCCATGATCGACACAGGGCTGTCATTTGAACAAATTCTGGCTATGCAGCCATCTCTAGAGTATGACGGCATCTATGGAAATGATTCAGGCGAATGGACAACAAGCATGTTTCTGGAGGCAGTCTATGAAGATTTACGTTAAGCAAGGCATACTGAAAATATTCCTGACCCTGGGCCGTACCGTGTTAGGTCTTAGTATATTTTTATGCCTGGCAGCGCCGGCTTTTGCCCAGCGCTTTGGTGGTCCGGTTTCCCCGCAAGCGCCAGGTAGGGCTGAAGCGCCGATTGACCTGACAGGCACCTGGGTCTCACTGGTGACAGAGGATTGGGCTTATCGCATGGTAACCCCGGCAATCGGAGATACCATGAGTGTGCCAGTCAATGAGCTGGGCAAAAGCATAACGAATGCCTGGGATCTTGAGGCTGATAATGCCAATGGCTTGCAATGCAAGGCCTTTGGTGCGGCAAGAATTATGCGTGTGCCAACCCGCCTGCAAATAAGCTGGGAAGATGACTATACCCTGCGGATTGACGCAGATGCGGGGACACAGACAAGACGTCTGAATTTTTCTCGTGAGGGTCGCCGTCCTATGTTAAGCATGATGCTGGAGTCTGCAAACCATGAAAGAAGCTGGCAGGGTTATACAGTGGCAGACTGGGAAAATATCATGATAAACCGGGGTAGTAATGCCGATCCTGAAGGAGAGCCTCCGGCTGGTGGAACATTGAAAGCTATCACCACACAAATGCGCGCCGGTTATCTCAGGCCCAATGGAATTCCCTACAGCGAAGATGCCATTGTGACAGAATACTTCAATCGCTTTACCGCTCCAACGGGCGAAGAATGGTTTGTAGTGACCACGATAGTTGATGACCCTTTGTACCTGTTTCAGCCTTATGTGACCAGTTCACATTTTCGTCGTGAGCCCGATAATTCAAAATGGCAGCCGAGCCCCTGTGAAACCTGGGCTCCGCCTGCGGGAGCAATAGCACCTGGGTTCTAGTCTTTTTGATTAGCATTAATGATGGCTTGAGAAAGTCACATAACCCGTGGCGGAAGTTCGTAAGTGAAAAGCGCATGCGAATAAGCTACAAACTGACCGCCACAGTGTGGTGTTTAAACTCACACTGAGTTCTTGTTTTTAGTTGCCCTGATTAAAACTACGAGCTGCAGGAAAGCATTGAGGCGCCGGCCTTGTGTCTGGCCCATTCGGGACGTTTTGCTGCGAAATGTTCTTTGCCTGGCTGTTCAGTGTAAGGTGACTTGAGGACTTCCTGAAGCTCATGAATTCGGCTATAACTTCCTTGCTCAGCTTTTTCAATAGCTTCCTGGGCCAGATAATTGCGCAGAACATAAAGAGGGTTCACGGCATTCATTTGCTGACGGCGACTTTCATCCGCTCTGCCATCATCCCGGAGGCGTTGTAAATATCTGAGCAGCCAGGCTTTAATGTTATTGGCTTCGGATGGATCTATAGAATCCGCATAAAAGGCTTCACTGACTATGGATAATAAATAGTCTGCATCTGCACCTTTCCCGACTTCCAGGTTTGCCAGCAGCCGAAAGAACAAAGTCATATCGGTTTCTGTATTTTTTAAATTACGCATCAAATCCTGAAATAATAATTCATCGCGTCCGGAGACAAAGTTAAGCAGGCCCAGTTTGCTGCTCATCATGTCGCGCCAGGCAATATCATAAATGGATTGGTACATAGCCAGGGCCTGCTCCAGCGCTTCGGCATCTTCAATTAGCGGGTAAATGGCATTCGCCAATTGATATAAATTCCAATGTGCTATTTCAGCCTGTTTGCCATAGGCATATCGGCGGCCACCTGCGTCAGTTGTATTAGGTGTCCAGTAAGGGTCATAGTCTTCCAGCCAGCCATAAGGGCCATAGTCGACGGTCAGGCCGAGAATTGACATGTTGTCGGTATTCATGACGCCGTGTACAAAGCCGACCCGCATCCATTCTGTTATCAAGCGTGCGGTTGAGCGACAGACTTCATTGAACCAGAGCAGATATACTTCTTTAGAAGGCTTGCCGAGATGTGGGAAAAAATATTCAATGGTGTAATCTGCAAGTTTTTTTAATATATCTATTTGATTGCGTGATGTGAATAGTTCGAAGTTTCCGAAACGTATAAAAGAGGGTGCAGCCCGACAAACAATGGCACCTGGCTCCATGCTTGAATGCCCATCGTAAAACATGTCTCGTTCAACTTGGGTGCCTGTTGTCAGCAAGGACAGCGCTCGTGTTGTCGGGACTCTTAAATGGTGCATGGCTTCACTGCACAGGAATTCCCGTATAGATGAGCGTAACACGGCAAAGCCATCAGCATTTCTGGAATATGGCGTAGGCCCCGCACCTTTTAATTGCAGTGACCAGCGTCGGGCATGCTTACCTACAATTTCGCCAAGATTTATCGCACGGCCGTCACCGAGTTGGCCAGCCCACTTTCCAAACTGATGGCCACCATAACAGGCGGCAAAGGGTTGCATACCTGGCAAGAGCTCGGTTCCGCTAAATACATCTACGAAACGTTGAGTCAGGCATTCCGTGGGATTCAGACCAAGTTCCATTGCTAATTCGCGTGAATAGCTTACCAGAGCAGCCTTGGGAAATGGCATGGGGCTTACTCTGGAATAGCAGGCAGCATTAACCAGACGGCTATTGTTGTCGATAACAGGGTCAGCGGGTAATGCCCGGGTGAAGCTGTTATCAAATTTCAGGGAATCAAGGGTCCCTAGGGAGGAGATCGCAGACATGTGTAACAACTCGTGTGACTAGAACTCTATTCTATCGTGCTGCCAGCAGGAATATAAGTCATGGGGTTTTGCTTATCTACATGCCATTGCATAGAATCCCTGTTGCCGTCATGAATAAGTTCAGCTGAACCGACTATTGATTAACCATGAAACTAAATTGCCCGGGTAACTTATGCTAGATACCAAACCCTTATTACTTGATACCGATTTTCCGCCGATTTTTCGGGACAAGCTGCATACCCTACAGGTCAATCTTGGCTATCTTTGCAATTTGAGCTGTGTTCATTGTCATGTGAATGCCGGGCCGACACGCAAGGAGATTATGAGCCTTGAAGTGGTTGATCTGATTATCCAGACCCTCAGGCAGTTTGATATTCAGACACTAGACCTTACCGGTGGTGCCCCCGAGATGAATCCACACTTTCGTCATCTGGTAAGCAGCGCCCGGGCCATGGGTATAGAGGTTATTGATCGTTGTAATCTGATGATTCTGCTTGAACCAGCTTATGAAAATACCGCACAGTTTTTAGCAGATCATAAAGTAAACATAACAGCTTCCTTGCCTTGTTATTCTGAACAGAATGTTGAAAAGCAGCGTGGCAAAGGAATTTTTGATGGCAGTATCAAGGCCTTGCAGCAACTTAATAAACTCGGCTACGGCATCGACCCGGACTTGGTCCTCAATCTGGTTTATAACCCGCAGGATTTAAATCTACCTCCCGGCCAGGCCGGACTGGAAGCCGATTACAAACGAATTCTCAGGGAAAAATACGCGATTGAATTTAATCAGTTATTTACCATAACCAATATGCCTATCAGCCGCTTCGGTGGCTGGTTGCTGGCGAAAGGTCTGTATGAAGAGTATATGGACATTCTGAAGAATGCCTATACAGCCTCTAATTTAGATACGCTTATGTGCAGGAATCTGCTGAGTATTGATTATCAGGGTTACGTCTATGATTGTGATTTTAATCAGATGCTGGCTATTCCCTTGATTGGCAGCAACAGGCTTAAACCTCATCTCAGGGATATACTTGATCAGGATTTAACAGGCAATCCGATCGCTATTGGGGAGCACTGTTACGGTTGTACGGCGGGACAGGGTAGCAGCTGTGGTGGAGCTCTGAATGATTAGCCCGGGCATGCCGTCTGTAATTAATCCCATTCAGCATAGCTGAGCACTGACTCAATTATGTCTTCGGATAGCATAAAAATAAGTATCGTTATTCCTGTGCTAAATGAAGCAGAGGCCTTGAACAGACTGCTGCCTTCCCTGCAAACTTACCGCAAAAACGGTCACGAAATTATTCTGGTAGATGGTGGCAGCCATGATCGAACCCTGGCAGTAGCCAGACCATTGGTTGACCGTTATATACAGACAGTCAAGGGTCGTTCGCATCAAATGAATGAAGGGGCGGAAGTTGCCAGGCACGCCATATTACTTTTTTTACATGCAGATAGTGTTCTTCCTGAGACTGCGGATAAATTTATTATCGAGGCACTTGATTCGGGGCGGCATTGCTGGGGGCGTTTTAATATCAGACTAAGCAACACAAGAATTGCCTATAAAGTAATAGCCTGGGCAATCAATCTGAAAAGCACCCTGAGCGGTATTGCGACAGGAGATCAGGCTATTTTTGTACGCAAGAAGGACTTCGAGGATATTGGTGCTTATGATCGCATCCCGTTAATGGAAGACGTGGCACTCAGTAAAAAATTATTGAAGCTGTCACGACCCGCCTGTATTAAATCCAAACTAACCACATCAAGTCGCCGTTGGGAAAAACATGGCATTTGCAATACCATTTTCCTGATGTGGCGTCTTCGAATAGCCTATTTTTTCGGTGTAAGACCAGACAAACTGGTAGAACATTATTATCCTGATTCAAAATAGTGCCAATGCCTGATTCTGAAAAATATCAGCAGTTTCCTGAAGCCTGCATAGTAATGTTTGCCAAGGCGCCCGTACCTGGCAAAGTAAAAACCCGACTGATACCGGCCTTAGGTGAGCAAGGCGCTCTGGATTTGTATCTTTGGTTATTACAGAGACAAATGCTGGTGCTAAACAACAGCCGCTTATGCAGCACGCAACTCTGGGTGGATCAGAATCCTGAGTATCCTGTATTTAAGCAGTTCAAGGGCGTGATAAAGGTACAAAAGGGACAAAGCCTGGGAGATAGAATGGCCGATGCTGTTCAAACTGTTTTGAGACACTATAAAGCAGTTTTAATTATAGGCAGTGATTGTCCGGAAATTGATGATGCCTATCTTGAACAGGCTTTGCTCAGGTTAAATGACAATGCGACCGATGTAGTGCTGGGTCCGGCGCTGGATGGAGGCTATGTGCTCATTGGCATGAAGCAAGCCTGCGAGGCATTGTTTGAGGGAATAGAGTGGGGTACGGAGAGCGTGCGACGGGATACACTTAAACTGATCAGCAGCCATGGCCTGACTCATGCTGAACTTCCCTTTTTAAGGGATATAGATACAGCAGAGGATTTAAAAAGCCTGTTATAATTCCGCGCACTGGTTGTGTTTATTCACATGTATTAAAAGCATTTATAAGACTATGGCTCAAGAACCCAAAGTCGTCATTATCGATGACGATAAACTATCGACACACAACTGGAAAATTCTGCTTAAATTTATCAGTGAAGATGTTATGGCATTCAGTGCCGAACACTGGGCCCGTTACAATTTTGAACAGAATAATGACCAACCCTTTCTTGCTGTACTTATTGGCAAGTTGATGGACAGTGCTTTTAATGAAAGCGCGTTTGAAGATTTGGTCAAAAGCATTCATGATCTTCATCCTAAAATACCCATACTTCTGAATTGCGATGATACTTTTATCCATAATTTACCGGAGAGTAGTCAGCCATGGGTTATTCAGCTGCCGGTAAACATCGAATACTTAACCTTAATCCGGATGCTCGAATATGCTCGCCAACTTTCTGGCTTAGAGTTAAAGCAATCTAAAAGTAAGATTATCTCCGAACATGGAACCCCCTTGTTCAGAACTCTGGTGGGTGACAGCGCTTTAATGACCCAGGTGCGTGAATTAATTCACCAAGTTGCAAAACGAAATATAAATGTACTTTTGCTTGGCGAATCGGGGACAGGCAAGGAGATAGTAGCCCGCAATATTCATTATCATTCGGGTCGTGGTGAAAAGCCTTTCGTCATTGTTAATTGCGCTGCACAGGGTGAGCAATTCGAAGCCAGCTTATTTGGTCGTAGCAGAGCAGTGCAACTGGAAGAGGGTGCCGGATATCTGGAACAAGCAAATGGAGGCACTTTGTTTCTCGATAAGATTGAAGAAATGCCACTCTCCGTTCAGGCCCGCTTACTCAGTTTTCTGGATGAAAAATCATTTCACCGACTTGGGGAAAATGAAAAGCGCCATGCTGATGTGCGAGTCGTAGTGGCAACAAATTCAGATTTAAAGCAAAAAGTAAGGAGTGGCGAATTCAGGGAAGATTTATATTATTTGTTGAATGTTGTTCCAATTGAAATGCCGGCTTTGCGTGAACATGCTGAAGATATTCCTGATTTGCTGGCAGAATTGATAACTCGGCTGGAACATGAGGGACAGAAAGCAGTGCGCCTGAATTCAAGCGCAATTGACGGACTGAAACGCTACCACTGGCCAGGCAATGTTCGTGAATTAACCAATCTCATCGAACGTTTGTCTGTCATTCATGAAGGTAAAATTATTGGCTTGACCGAGTTGCCGGTTGAATACCAGGTCAAACCAGAGGATATGACGACGGAAGGCCGGGCAGGAATACAGGGAGTAAAAACAGATCAGCAAATTGAAGGTGATGCTTCAGAAATTGAGGGAGAAATTACTGTTGCCAAAGCGCAGGCTGATTTGAAGATGCCACTTGAGAAAAAATCATTTCTCAAGATAATGTCACCATTGACAGCAGACAATCTGGCATTGTATTTGCGAAATTTCGAAAAGGAATTATTGCAGGCAGCTTTGGAAGACAGCGCCGGTATTGAGAAATTTGCAGCTCAACGTATGAATATCGATGAACAGGTTTTGCAGGAAAAACTTCAGGAGCACGCTTTAATTCAGACCTGAAACTACAGCTTGTCTGGACTTACAGCCACACCATTGATCTGTGCATCACGCATGGTAATTTCGAATTCTTCCCCATCTGGGTCACGTTGGTACAGCTTCAGCATTAGCATGTCATGATTTTTGGCAAACCAAAGCTGAGTTACCCGTTCACTGTTATCTCTTACCCGCTCAACCATTACGGTCTCAAATTCGCCGGATTTTAGGCTAAGTGTTTCTTCGCCAAGCACACTGTAATGGTACTCCTCTACTATATTGCGGTTGACGACATTGAAATAGATTTCAGTTTTGCCCTGGCTAAGCTCGTGTTTTAAATGCGTGTACATATTGAGTTCGTCAAGCGTGTTTCCAGACAGACTGAGTTCGCTTGTTGCATCATCTACTGTCGCTATTGCCAGATTCTGATGCCAGTCAAAACTGGCGCTACGATAGCGTGCACCTATACCTGTATGCTTGTACTCATAGAACCGGGGCCAGGGCATGTCATCATGCCAGTCAAAATGGCTGGTTTCCCTTATGGTCGAAATATTGGCTCCAAACAGACGGATTCTGATGGTCGTTTCTGCAATGAATTCGCTTTCATCAAGTTGCACAACTGATATCGTCGCCTGTGCTTTAAGGCCTTTATAGCGGGCATCGAAATTGGAGTTATAGGGTATCGGAGGTGCAGCAATGCCAACTGTCGTGAACAGTAGCAAACTCAAGAAGCAAAAAAATGTAAAAACCCGTGATCTGAACATCCTGCCATTATCCTGAAACCAGCTTAACCCTATCTTAACCCGACAAACTCTATTTTTAATTGAGTACGGCTTGCTTGCTGGTTAGCTTACACACGAATCGGTTATGATAGCGCTTATGGTAAAAACAATAAAATACACCCAGTACTCTTTTTGCTATTTGATGCTTGTAATCAGCTTGCTGCTTTACCTGCCTGAGTCCTTTGCAGTTGAAGTGCCGGGCTTATATCGGGCTACCGTGCGTGTTGATTCACGTAATAGTGAACAGGAAAGGCGTCGTGCCTTCGGTGTAGCCATGCAGGAAGTGCTGACTAAAGTCAGCGGCGTAGATGCAAGTTTAAATCAGGCATCAATACGCAGAGCCTTGAACAATCCAGAGCCTTATGTACAGTCCTGGAGCACTCAAGCGAGCCTGGTTGCCATGGACCCAAGTGCGGAAGTTTCAGAATTAAGGGAAGTCATTTCCATTCAGGTTAATTTTTATGAAACTGAAATACAGCGCCTTCTTGATGAAAATGGCATCCCAATCTGGCCAGTTAACCGGCCGGAGACCTTGGTCTGGTTAGTCGTTCAGGATGAATTGGGTGAACGTCAAATGCTTGGCAATGGTGTTTCGGGCAATAATGAAACGGCCGCTCTATTACAGGATTTTGCCGATAAAAGAGGCTTGCCGATTTTGTTTCCCTTGCTTGATCTGGAAGATCAGCTGCGATTGAACCTGGACGCATTATGGGAGCTGGATGCCGAGGCAATCCTGAATGCCTCGAGACGTTACCGGGCTGAGAGTATTCTGGCCCTGCGCTTACATCGTTCACTAAGTGGTGAAGTACTCGCGAAGAGCATATATTTATTTCGTGACAATCAGTTTGTATATGAAGAATTTGAGTCAGACCAGGATGATTTTTTGCGAGGCAGTATTAATCTGGCAACCGCAGAATTATCACAATACTATGCGGTTTTGCTTTCCGCCTCCAACAATACGGTTAGTGTGGATTTACGCGTCGATGGCATAAATAGCCCGGCAGATTATGCTGCTTTGATAAGCTATCTGAATTCTCTGGAAGCTGTCAGTTCCTATAAGTTAAAACAGGTGAATGCTGAGAGTCTGTATTTGCAACTGGAAACAGGCGATCAGTTACGACAATTGGTAGAAACCATAGCGCTTCAACCCGCACTTCAGGAGGTGGTTGAACTGAGTCGAATAGGGGACAATGTTTCCATGCATTACCTCTGGACGAGAAACTAAGTCACTCAGCTATGCCTCTAACCAGTCAGCTTCCATTTGATTTTGCCCTGCATAATGAATTCACCTTTAATAATTTCTATGTTACTGAGCCGAATAGAGAATTATTAGTCAGCTTGCAGACTGAAGTCCTGCCTGAGGCTTTTTATTTTATCTGGGGTGCATCAGGCAGTGGCAAAAGTCATCTATTACAGGCTGCCTGTGCTTTACATCAAAACGCTGTTTATTTGCCGCTGAAACTTTTTTTTCAGTATGGCGAGGACGTGCTGGATGGCTTGCATCAGCTCGACCTCTTATGTATTGATGACGTACAGCTGGGCCTGGGAAATCCGCTCTGGGAAGAAAAACTGTTCGCCCTGTTTAACAATTGTCAGATCAACAATACCCACCTGTTGATAAGTTCGTCTCTGGCACCCTTGCAACTCAACTATGTACTGGCTGATTTGCAATCACGTTTCAACAGCGGAGTTACCTTTCAACTTCATGAGCTGGATGAAAGGGGTAAAATGGCGGCTCTGCAAGGCCGTGCAGAAGCAGCTGGAATACCTCTGAAAGAAGATGTAATCAATTATATTTATTTGCGTAGTGAGAGAAGTACGCAAAAACTGTTTTCAGTATTGGCAGAACTGGACAAACTTTCACTGGCAGAAAAACGTAAAATTACGATCCCTTTTGTTAAGTCGATTATGCAGTGGTAAGTACAGGCTGGAAGTATAATCAAGTAAATCGACGCATCAGTAGTGCTTCAGTTTAAGATTTCTGGCATCCCAGAAGCCGCCGCTTCTGTTTTGTTCACCCTTCGATCATTGCTTCCTGTTTTTCCGGCAGCTTTCGTGGAGCGATAAACTTGTCGTGATACGTATTTACCTTCAGGAAAATATCAGGCTTAGGATATCTCAATGGGTTCACAAATGCAGGAAGGGCGGCTTTCTTAATAATGTTGCAATTTTCAAAGAGCTTAAACGCACAGTCTTGATAGCTCGTCATTAAGGCCGAGAATAATAAGCAGTAAAATTTCAAACTGACGCACTAGCGACGCATTGTATCCTCCTGACATGGAGTATTCGCAAAGCAAGCCCTCTAATAATCTGTTACAGCGTATTCAGGCAGGTGAAACATTGCAGATACAGGTTGTTGGGGTCGTTAATTTGCAGCAACATGCTGATATCCTCATTAATTTGCAGATACAGTTTAGCGACAGGAGAAGCGATTAATTGTATTGTGCTGGCGTCTGATAGCCAGCTCATTATGTTGAAGTTATTGGCAATACTTTGCAAAAGCAAGGCTGTTGGAGAAAGCGGAACGGTGATTTGTTGGGTCCGATACTGTTCAATTCCGGCCAGACTGGCAGCAGCGCTGACGGCATTATCGAGATCGCCAATTTGATCAACCAGACCCTGTTCGAGGGCAGCATTTGCCGACCAAACCCGACCCTGGCCCACAGCATCGACAGCTTCAAGGCTCATGTTTCTGGATTCAGAAACGATTTGTAAAAAGCGTGCGTAACCATTTTCAACATTCAGTTGAATGGCACGCTGGGTAGTATCAGGTAATTCCATGCCTAGGCCGTATGCGCCAGCCTGAGTAGTCGTACCAACGCCATCAACATAAATGCCGATATTCTCCAGTGTATTTTTAAAGGTGGGGTAAATACCGAATATACCGATAGAGCCGGTAATCGTAGCCGGGCTTGCCCAAATCTCATCAGCTGCTGTTGCTATCCAGTAAGCTCCGGACGCAGCAACGCTACCCATAGAAATAACCACAGGCTTGCCGCTATTTTTAAAGTCCAGTAATTCGCTACGGATGACCTCTGAAGCAAAGGCACTGCCTCCCGGGCTGTCAATTCTAAGAACCAGGGCTTTTACATTCTCATCATTTTTTGCCTGACGAATGAGGCTGGCAAGTGTATCTCCGCCGATACTGCCGGCTGCCTGTTCACCATCATAGATAGTGCCAGTTGCCACTATTACGCCAATCTGGTTGCCGCCAAGTGAGGCGGGCAAGGGTATGCGGCGTTCAGCTAAATAGGCATCAAAAGGAACCTGCATAAAATTGTTGCTCTCTGCATCCGAACCAATTTTATCAATCAGGTAGTCACGTATTTCAGGTCGACTGATACTCTGGTCAACCAGGCCTAAACCTAGGGCCATAGCAGCAGTATTGCCACTATAGGTGGCCAGATATTGGTCCGGGTTATTGATGATGTCATTGATTTGAGTTGAACTTATCTCACGTTCACGGCTTACATCGTCAAGAAAAAGCTGCCAGCTTTCGTTTAACCACTGCTCATAATTTCCTCGTGCGGCATCTGACATGCCGTTAAGCTCAAAAGGTTCAACGGCAGATTTAAATTCACCAACACGGAATATATGAACATTCACGTCGAGCTTTTCTATGGCTTCGGCATAGTAATACTGGAAACTGCTCATGCCTTCCAGGTTAACGGCACCCATATTATTTATAATGATTTCATCGGCGTAGGTGGCTAAATAATATTGGCTTTGGTTGAAATTATCGCCGATGGCATAAACTGTTTTGCCACTTTGCTTGAATTCGTTCAGGGCATTACCGAGGTCCTGAAGTTTGCTTAGTGATGCTGCTTGCAGATAATCCAGGCGCAACACGATGGAACTTATGGCGTCATCGCGTCCGGCAATGGCAATGCCTTCCAGCAGATCCTGTAGCAAGACTTCATCTGGGTTGCTGCCACCACTGATCAGGTCGCCTATCGTATTTACCGAACTACGTTCTTCCACCAGTGCTCCACTCGGGCTAATAAGCAGTGCTGCACCCTGAGGGATTTCCAATTGATCAGAGCTGAATAATGCAGCGACAATAAACAGCAAAAAGATAATGAAAAACAGGTTAAGAAAGAAACTGCGTATCCAACGGTATAGTGTCAGTAATCCTTTAAACAGTTTGCCTAGCATAGGTTGTTCCTTTAAATTTTTTTCAGCAATGCCAGCTTGTCTGATGCAGTGGCGTCAATTCAGGATTTTGCTATCTGATTGTTTCTTTTCTGGATTTTCTGTTGTTGATGAATATAGAAAATAGCAGAACAGAATAAAAGTGCACAGAAGAAGGTTATCATAAATCCAATGATTTGCTGCCCGGGGCTGAAGGCCATTAAAACGCCCATCATGAAATACAACATAATGACGAAGCATAACCACTGGTATGGTCTCAGGCCTGGTCCCAGCAAGGCTGGGATAAAGGCCAGCAAGGGGAATATCTGGATTATCCAGCGGGTGAGATTGAGTGGGCTGTTGAACAGGTTAGCCAGCGTCAGTGTGATAATCAAGGCTGTTAAACTGCCTATGACGACAAAGCGACTGATCCGGATAAATTTAAGTTCGGTCATGCCTCTGTCAGTGTCCAAGTTTCAGTGCCAGCATTGCAAGTCGTTTACCGAGCGCCTGACATAACGATGCTTCTTCATCAGTGATTGTATTTTTGCCGTCAGAACCTGCTACATGACTGGGACCGTAAGGTGTTCCGCCGCTTTGAGTCGTATTCAGTTCGGATTCACTGTAGGGGATGCCGCTGATCAGCATGCCGTGATGCAGCAATGGTATTTGCATACTTAACAATGTGGATTCCTGACCGCCATGCAAAGTGGCTGTGGAGGTGAACACGCCTGCCGGTTTGTCAATCATACTGCCGCTCATCCATTGGGCACCGGTGCCATCCAGAAAATGTTTCATCGCACCGGCCATATTGCCGAAGCGGGTTGGACTGCCTAATGCCAGACCACTGCATTGAGAAAAATCTTCTGCCGTGCAATAGATGGCTCCTTCGGCAGGAATCTCAGGCTCGCTTGCTGCGCAGACCGAAGAGACCGCAGGTACTGTGCGTATTTTTGCTTCAATATCAGCGTTACTTTCAACACCACGGGCTATAAGTTGAGCCATTTTTGCAACAGCGCCATAGCGGCTGTAATACAGCACCAGAATATAAGGTTTGTTCATTTAATTAGCTCTAACACGTTTTCAGGAGGTCGTCCCAGCACAGCTTTATTGCCTTTGACAACAATAGGGCGTTCTATAAGCCTGGGTTCATCCAGCATGGCCTTTAACAACTGCTCATCTGACAAGGCGGGATTCGCCAGTTTTTTTAGCTTATATGCCTCTTCGGATTTTCGAAGAATATCCCTGGGCTTCAGGCCAAGTTGCTGTAAGAGTTCCTGCAATTTTTTTTTGGTGGGTATATTTTCCAGGTAATACACAATCTCAGGCTGAATATTATGCTCTTCCAGAAGCGCCAGCGTTTGACGGGACTTTGAGCAGCGTGGATTATGATAGATGCTTATTTTGGCCATGTAAGCTCCTTGGTTATGTATCGCAGGTCGGAGACTGAATAATCAGTGCCGGGCAATGGTAGACATATAAAATTGATTAAACAAGGGAAGCATGATGGGTTATGCTTCTGCCTGGTATTTTCATACAGCTGAATTTATGAATATTATAAAAGATCACTTAAAAGAATTCTGGCGCTTTTTTGTTTTTGTTTATCAAAACTTTACCCGGCACCAGGGTGTTGAGAACGCCAAGGCCCTGACTTATATGAGCCTGTTTGCGGTGATTCCCTTATTAACAGTATTAGTTACCATATTGTCTGCCTTTCCGGCGTTTCAGGTATTTGGCAGTCAGGTCCAGTCAATGATTTTTGAACGTTTACTGCCCAGTTCCAGCAGTGAACTGGAAAACTACTTTACGAACTTCAGTAATCAGGCGAGAAATCTGACCTGGGTCGGAGCAGTGATGCTGCTGGTGACTTCATTTTTGATGCTATTGAATATAGAAAGAAGTTTTAACCGGATTTGGGAAGTCAGGGAGCCACGTAAAGGGCTTAATTCTTTTTTGCTGTACTGGAGCGTGATGAGTCTGGGACCGATTCTTTTAGGCCTGGGTTTCGCAATCAGCTCCTACCTTACATCCCTGAATCTCTTCGACAGTATCCTGGATATTTCTGAGGTGCTGGGAACCACGAACCTCTTTCTTGGCGTCTTTCCCTTACTGCTGACGGCAGGGGCTTTTACCCTGATTTACATAGCCGTGCCAAATTGCGGCGTACGTTTCCATCACGGCCTTATCGGCGGCCTGACTGTAGCCATTTCCTTCCTGGTTCTCAAACAGGTTTTTACCTGGTTTATTGGTATGGCGAGTTATCAGCTGGTTTATGGCACATTCGCTGCAATACCGATTTTTCTGCTTTGGATCTATTTGTGTTGGGCACTGATTTTAATGGGTGCTAATCTGGTCAGAGCATTACCGGCATATAGCACGGAATATAAAAGCGGCAGGGTGCATTCACATCTGTTACTTATTGCCTTGCTGCATAAATTCTGGCTCAGGCAACAAAACGGAGAGGGTGTCACTGTCAGCGAATTAATAAAGGAAAAATGGCCCTTCAATGAACTTACTATCGCAGAGGTGCTAAAAACATTGCAGGAAAATAATATCCTTCGTGATTGTGGGGCTGATGAATTTATATTAAGCCGCGACTTACAGGCAGTTTCTCTGGATCAGGTGTTTAGCTGGCTGGATCTTGCATTACCGAGAGCTAAAGATTTTGAAAATTTGCCTGAACTGATTGTTCAGCATTTACCAGCGCTGGAAAATTTAAAAAGTCGTTTTGTTAATCTGGAAACAGCTTCACAAGCTGAGTTCAATATACCATTCAGCTCAGTATTTCAGGATTTACAGAGCCTTACCTGATGCTTCCTGCCCTTGATTTTCCCCTCATTCAGAATCTTCAATGCCTGTTTGGCGCTTTCTCTTTCGATGGCAACATAGGAAATAAAATCAAAGATATCGATTTTGCCTATTTGCTTGCCTGCTAAGTTCTGGTCGGCAGTCAGGGCTCCCAGGATATCACCAGGGCGCAGTTTGTTTTTTCTGCCGCTGTTTATACTCAAGGTTTCCATTGGCGGAATGAGTGATGTATTACGTGTCAATATCAGGGTTGGCACTGTTTGATATTGGGTAGAAGAATTTTGAAAGCTTTCGATATGATGAACTTTGAGCAGTTCAGAATCTGCAACCAGTGAAATAGCCATGCCTTCCTGTCCTGCTCGTCCGGTTCTGCCAATGCGATGCACATAGACTTCCGGATCTGGTGACAATTCGAAATTCACCACTAAAGGCAGGTTCTTGATATCCAGACCCCGTGCTGCCACATCCGTTGCGATCAGCATGGAGATGCTTTTGTTGGCAAAACGCACCAGTGCCTGATCTCGTTCTTTTTGTTCCATATCACCATGCAAGGCCAAAGCATGAAAACCCTTGCGACGCAGTTCATCGCATAGGTCCTGACACTGTTGTTTACGATTACAGAATATCAGGCTGGATTCAGGCCTGTAATGTTGCAGCAGCGTCATCAGGGCATCCGTTTTTTTGCCTTGTTCTACCTGGAAAAAAATCTGTTTGATCACTGAGTCATCATGCTGACTTTCAACTGCTACAGTGACCGGATCTTTCTGCACGGACTGGCTGATTTTTTCTATTTCATCCGGGTAAGTCGCCGAGAATAATAGGGTTTGTCGTTCAGTAGGGCATTGTTCAATAATGAGCTTTATATCATCCAGAAAGCCCATGTCGAGCATTCTGTCGGCCTCATCGAGGACAAGGGTTGTTACTGCGGCAAGTTTCAGGCTGTCCTTGCCAAGATGCTTCAGGAGTCTGCCGGGCGTACCCACCACAACATGAGGGGCATGCTCCAATGAAATAAGCTGTGGCCTGTAAGAGACCCCGCCACAGAGACTGATGATCTTCATATTGGCAAGGGGTCTGGCCAGACGCCGTAATTCTTTACTGACCTGATCAGCAAGTTCCCTGGTAGGGCAAATAATCAGGGCCTGGGTTTCAAAGCGGCTGGGGTCGATTTTCTGTAAGAGTCCAATGCCAAAGGCAGCGGTTTTGCCACTGCCAGTTTTGGCTTGAGCTTTAACATCTTTACCTGCCAGCACAAAGGGTAAGCTTTGTGCCTGAATTGGCGTCATTTCCAGGTACTGCAGATTATCCAGATTCTCCAGAAACTCTGGTGCCAATGCTAAAGAAGAAAAGGATCTTGCCGTCATTTTTGATCAGGCGCCCATGAAATCCATTTTGCCAAGTACCACACCATTATGACGTAGTATGTTGTAGCCGGTTGCTATGTGAAAGTAGAAATTTGGCAGGACAAACTGATTAAGGTAGACCGCACCTGAAAAATTTAATTCTGTTGGACCTGCCTTTAAGGAAATTGCTTTTTCTTCCGTGCCATCAATTTGCTCGACACTTAATGTTGCTAAAAAAGCCTGCGTTTTTGCAATGCGTTCCTGCAGCTCTGCAAAAGTTGTTTCCGTATCTTCAAATTTTGGTGCTTCAACGCCGGACAAACGGGCACCACAACCCTTCGCCATATCACAGGCAATAATAACCTGAAGCCTGAAAGGCAACATGTCCGGAAAAAGTCTGAAGGAGCAAAGAGCGCTTTCATCAAGTTTCTTTTCTTCAACATGGGCTTCAGCTTTTTTCAGGATATTGGCGTAGTTACTCAAATAGCGTTGTAGAACCGGAATAGAAGAATTGTACATGGACATAAACAGTTTCCTTGGGTGCTTGAATTAATGAGTGATAATGAACTGCAACAGGATTCTAACGGCTTTTAGCTATAGATACCCTGACTTCGTAAATAGTCTTCGTAATTCCCTTTGAAGTCGACCAGACCGTCAGACTGCATATCTATGATTCTGGTTGCCAGAGAGGATACAAATTCCCGGTCATGGCTGACAAAAATTTGGGTGCCGGGGAAGTTTTCCAATGCCAGGTTTAGTGCTTCGATGGATTCCATATCGAGGTGATTGGTGGGTTCATCGAGCAAGAGGACATTCGGATTGGTGAGGCTGAATTTACCAAACAGCATGCGGGCTTCTTCACCACCGGAAATGACCTTCACGGATTTACTGACTTCATCGCCGGAAAACAACATGCGCCCCAGAGCACCACGCACTAACTGGTTGTCGCCTTTGGTCCATTGTTTCATCCAGTTGAACAGGGTCATATCCTCAGTAAAAGCCGCGTGGTGATCCTGAGCGAAATAGGCTATTTCTGCCTGCTCGGCCCATTTCACGGTTCCGCTATCCACGGCTAACTCTCCGAGCAGGCAACGCAGCAGGGTCGTTTTACCCGCTCCGTTAGGCCCAATGATGGCTACACGCTCGCCAGCTTCAATTTGCAGGCTGAGTTTATGAAACAGTGTTTTATCAAAGGATTTACTGATCTCTTCAACACTTACTGCCTGCCGATGCAGCTTTTTACTCTGGGAAAAACGGATGTATGGACTAACCCGGCTTGAGGGTTTCACATCATCCAACTGGATTTTGTCTATTTGTCTTGCCCGCGAAGTTGCCTGTTTGGCTTTCGATGCGTTAGCGGAAAAACGGCTGACAAAGCTTTGCAGTTCGGCAATCTGTTCTTTCTTTTTGGCATTTTCATTAAGTAGTTTTTCACGAGCCTGAGTTGAGGCCATCATGTAGTCATCATAATTGCCGGGATAGACTCTTAACTCGCCATAATCAAGATCTGCCATATGAGTGCAGACTTCGTTCAGAAAGTGACGATCATGGGAAATGATGATGATGGTGCTGTTGCGTTGTTTGAGAACGCCTTCCAGCCAGCGAATGGTATTGATGTCCAGATTGTTGGTAGGTTCGTCCAGTAACAGGACATCCGGGTCGGAGAATAAGGCCTGAGCGAGTAATACCCGTAATTTCCAGCCCGGAGCGATATTGCTCATCAAGCCTTCATGCTGATTAACGGGTATATCCAGACCAAGTAACAATTCGCCTGCGCGTGATTCAGTGGTATAACCGTCAAGCTCCGCAAAACGGATTTCCAGTTCGGCTACCTTCATGCCGTCTTGTTCAGACATTTCAGCCAGACTGTAAATGCGATCTCTTTCTTTTTTGACCTCCCATAATTCTTCGTGCCCCATGATTACCGTATCGAGGACAGAATATTCTTCGAAGGCAAACTGGTCCTGGCGTAGTTTGCCCAGCCGGATATGAGGCTCAAGCATGACATGACCAGCACTTGCTTTGAGCTCATTACCAAGAATTTTGATAAGGGTGGATTTACCACAACCATTGGCGCCGATCAGGCCGTAACAGTTGCCGTTATTAAATTTGACAGAAACGTTCTCAAAAAGAGGCTTGGCCCCAAATTGCATAGTGAGGTTTGCAGTAGAAATCATATAGCTTACTTAGGGCAGAAACAAAAGCGCGCATTCTAGCAAAGAGCAAGCGGATAAAGTAAATTGATTTTGACTTATTCTTGCTGCCTGTTGTCAGTATCAAAGGTAAAGCGCAAGCAGACGCATACAAATCTAAGCAGAACTTCTGGCAGGGGCCAGTATTTTCTCTTTCAGAAATGCTACTACATTATCCAGAGGGATATCCTGACTGTCTGCTTTTGAGCGGTGCTTATACTCCAGCTTGTTCTGTTCCAGGCTGCGCTCTGAAATCACCAGGCGATGAGGTATACCTATCAGTTCCATGTCGGCAAATTTCACACCAGGGCTGGTTTTCTTATCGCGGTCATCAAACAGTACTTCAAGTCCTGCGGCACTTAAATCCCGGTAAAGTTTTTCGGCCAATTGTGATACCTGCTCGGATTTGTGAGCATTAAGAGGAATAATTGCCAACTGAAAAGGCGCAATGTTTTCGGGCCAGCTAATGCCATTTTCGTCATGACATTGTTCAATGGCGGCAGCCACTATTCTGGTGACGCCAATACCATAACAGCCCATCTCCGGTACTATGCTCTTGCCATTTTCATTAAGAATGGTGTGCTGCATGGCTTTGCTGTATTTGTTGCCAAGTTGGAAGATATGCCCGACTTCGATGCCTCTTTTTATGGATAATACACCTTTGCCATCCGGGCTCAGGTCCCCTTCGTTAACTTTTCTCAGGTCAGCTGTTTCACTAAACTGACAGTCTCTGTCCCAGTTAACACCGGTTAAATGAAAACCGTCCTGATTGGCACCACAGATAAAGTCACTGACCAAGGCTGCGTCACGGTCAACCACCAGCTTGATCTCCCCAGGCAAGTCTGCTGGTCCGATAGATCCGGGTTTGCAATTCAGCAGCTTGCTGATCTGTTCTTCACTGGCAAATTCAAGAGGAGCCTGAACGCCGGCTAATTTTGATGCCTTCACTTCATTAAGTTGGTGGTCGCCTCTGACAATCAGGGCGACCAAAGGCTGATCTTTTTTCTTATCTGTATGTTCGCCCAAGACAATTAGTGTTTTCAGGGTCTGGGATGCTTCAACTCCTAATAAAGTACAGATATCCTGAATGCTGGTGGCATCAGGCGTGGCGACCAGGGTTTTTTCCTGCTTTGCAGCCTGGCGCTGTTGGCTGGGAGCCAAGGCGCTTGCCATTTCAATATTGGCAGCATAGTCGCCTTCAGAACTAAAGACGATTTCATCTTCTCCGGAATCTGCCAGTACATGAAACTCATGTGAACTATTTCCCCCTATATTTCCGGAGTCGGCTACTACGGCGCGGAATGAGAAGCCGAGACGGGTAAATATTTTTGAGTAGGTTTCGTACATCAATTCATAGGTTTCCTGCAGTGAAGCCTGATCTGCGTGAAAAGAATAGGCATCCTTCATCACAAACTCCCGTGCCCGCATAACCCCAAAACGTGGACGGCGTTCATCTCGAAATTTGGTTTGGATCTGATAAATATTAATGGGTAATTGTTTGTAGCTGCTTATTTCATTGCGCAAAAGGTCGGTAATAACTTCTTCATGAGTAGGTCCCAGGCAGAAATCCCGGCCATGCCTGTCCTGAAAGCGCTGTAATTCAGGGCCCATTTGTTCCCAGCGGCCTGATTCCTGCCAGAGTTCTGCCGGTTGCACTACCGGCATGGAGACTTCCAGAGCACCCGCAGCATCCATTTCTTCCTGGATAATGCGGCTTACCTTGTTAAGCACCCTCAGGCCCATTGGCATCCATGTGTAAAGGCCAGCGGCAAGTTTGCGGATAAGCCCCGCTTTTAGCATTAACTGATGACTGATTACCACGGCATCAGAAGGAGTTTCTTTACTTGTTGCTAATAGGTATTTGGAAGTACGCATAGTTCAGGAATCATATCTGTTTTTGTTCAATAAAAAAGCAGCCCGGAGGCTGCTTCTGGAATTCATTGCCTTTAGGTATTACAGGGCGAATTCTTTCAGTTTTTTCAGAGGCAGCACTTTGACTCTGGTTGTTGCAGGTTTTTTAGGAATATCCATAAATTCGCCTGGTTTAAAGGGGTTAGGCACATTCTTGCGGGCTGGACGGGCAGGCCGCTTAACCGCTTTGATTTTCAATAAGCCGGGCAGAGTAAATTCACCAACACCGCGCTTTTTGATGTGTCTTTCAATTAATACGCCCAATTCATCCAGCACTGTAGAAACTTCTTTTTTGGTTAAACCAGTATTTTCAGAAATAGTGCTGAGGATTGCTGTCTTGGTATATTTATCCTGGATTGCGCTAGTCTTATTCGTGGAAGCCTTTGCGGGAGCCTTTGCAGCAGATTTTTTTACAGCCATACCTTCATCTCTTTTAAGTTGATTTATTAATAATAAATCTCAGACATTGATTTTAAATTCACTCAAAACTGATCGTTTGATTGTGTTCAAAGAATGCTGAGAACTCATGAAACTAGTGTTACCAGTCGAGTGACTCTTTATAACTTTTTCACTCTATGCGGGCAAGGGTTTTATGGGTGTTTTTCAATTATTTTTACTTTTTAATTCCTGTAAAGTGTTTTAGATCATAAATGTTGTCTGATAAATAAATGCGGTACAATGCAGCGCTTTTAATTTTACCCTTACAAACAATAGTGCTGTGAATTTTATTGAGGTAGAAGATGCCCATTTATGAATATCAATGCGAGTCCTGTGGTGCAGGTTTGGAGATGCTGCAAAAGCTCAGTGACCCGGCACTTAAACTTTGCCCTGAATGTGGCAAAGAGAGTCTGAAGAAAAAGATATCGGCGACCAGTTTCAGGCTTAAAGGTACGGGTTGGTATGAGACTGACTTTAAGACTGGCAACAAAAAACACGGAACCGGGGAAAAGGATAGCAAGTCAGATAAGGACGCTAACAAGCCTGCAGCTGACAAGAGCCCGGATAAGAAAAGTTCGGGAGAAAGCTCAGGGAAACCAGACAGCAGCAAAAAAGCAACATCAACATAACCTGGAGATAAGCCCCTAACTAAGGTACTTATCAGGTTAAACTGACAAAGAAGTCATTGTAGAAGGTAGTAACTATGCGAAGCCATTACTGTGGTGAATTGAACGAGAGCAATATTGGGGCAGAGGTTTCCTTATGTGGTTGGGTGCACCGCAGGCGTGATCATGGAGGCGTTATCTTTCTTGATCTGCGTGACAGGGATGGCATAACACAGCTGGTTTTTGACCCTGATACTGAGGAGAGTTTTGCCCGTGCGGAGCAGATTCGTAATGAATATGTTATACAGGTAAAGGGACTGGTCAGGGCTCGTCCGGATGGAACCGGCAATGCTGATATGGCTACCGGCAAAATTGAAGTTCTTGGCAAAGAGCTGAATATTTTAAATGCTGCCGAAACCCCGCCCTTCCAATTGGATGAGCATATGTCTGTTAGTGAAGATGTGCGCTTACGGCACCGTTTTATTGATCTGCGCAGGCCTGAGATGCTCAATAAGCTGCGCATGCGCTCAAAAGTGACCAGCAGTATTCGCCGTTATCTGGATGAAAATGGTTTCCTGGATATAGAAACACCGATCCTGACGCGTGCTACACCAGAAGGTGCCCGCGATTATCTGGTTCCCAGCCGAACCCATCATGGAAAGTTTTTTGCTTTACCGCAATCACCGCAACTTTTTAAACAGATATTAATGGTTTCTGGCATGGATCGTTATTACCAGATTGCCAAATGCTTTCGAGATGAAGACCTGCGTGCCGACCGTCAACCGGAATTTACACAGGTGGATATAGAGACTTCATTTATGGATGAAGATGCCATCATGGCGTCCGCCGAAGCGATGATTCGTTCGGTATTCAAAGAACACCTCAATGTGGATCTGCCAGAATTTCCACGTATGACATATGCAGACGCCGTTCTGCAATACGGTACTGATCGGCCTGATTTACGAAACCCCATGCAATTGATCGACATCGCCGATCTTATGCAGAAGGTGGAATTCAAAGTTTTTAATGCCCCTGCCAATGATCCTGGTTCTAGAGTCGTGGTTATGAAAGTACCCGGCGGCGCTGAGATCAGTCGTAAACAAATTGATGATTACACAACTTATATAGCTAATTACGGCGCCAAGGGCCTGGCATGGATAAAAGTCAATGATCTGGAAGCCGGTCTTGAAGGACTGCAATCACCGATATTGAAATTTATGCCGGAAGATGTAATTCAGGGAGTACTGTCCAGAAGTAAGGCTGCGACAGGTGACATTTTGTTCTTTGGTGCCGATAAAACCAATGTTGTGAATGAGTCGATGTCCGCACTACGAGACAGTGTAGGCAAAGATATGCAGCTGTTGAAGGGTGCCTGGGCACCGCTCTGGGTTGTTGATTTTCCGATGTTTGAAAGTGATAAGGAAGGCAATTGTACTTCTGTACATCACCCTTTTACTGCACCTTCATGCAGTCCGGAAGAACTTGAAGCCCGACCTCTGGAGTCCTTGTCCAGGGCATACGACATGGTTCTGAATGGCACGGAACTCGGTGGTGGATCGATTCGTATCAACAAACCGGAAATGCAGCAGGCCGTTTTTCGGGTATTGGGGATTGATGAAGATGAAGCAGATGAAAAATTTGGCTTCTTGCTGGATGCTCTAAAATACGGTTGTCCTCCCCATGGCGGTATTGCCTTTGGTCTGGACCGTCTGGTAATGATGATGACTCATTCCCAATCTATTCGAGATGTGATTGCCTTTCCAAAAACCCAGTCGGCCAGTTGCCTGTTAACCAACGCACCGGGAGAAGTAGGTACTAAACAATTGCGCGAACTGAATATCCGTTTGAGAGAGCAGTCAAAGACTGAATAGCCATACATAATAGTATAAAGAGTACTGGCTAATCGAAACTGATAGAAAGCAGCACCCGGCTAATAGCAAGTAATGTGAAATACAAGATTACAGGAATAATGAGGAAAGCATAGCTTATGGCAGGTCATAGTAAATGGGCGAACATCAAACACCGTAAGGCCGGTCAGGATGCCAAGCGCGCAAAGGTGTTCACTAAAATAATTCGCGAATTGACAGTTGCAGCCAAACAGGGTGGTGGTGATGTTGCCGATAATCCACGTTTGCGAGCAGTTGTGGATAAAGCCTTAAGTGCCAACATGACCCGCGACACCATTGACCGCGCAATTGCACGTGGTGCCGGTAGTGGCGAAAATGAAAATCTGGAAGAACTGGTTTATGAGGGTTATGGCCCGAACGGTGTTGCCATATTGGTGGAAACACTTACTGACAATAAGAATCGAACAGTAGCAGAAGTCCGACATTGTTTTACCAAGTCGGGAGGCAATCTCGGCACGAATGGGTCTGTTTCTTACCTGTTTAACAAGATCGGCATTATTTCCTATTCAAGCGGAGTTGATGAAGAGGCATTACTGGAACATGCACTTGAGGCCGGGGCTGAGGATGTCATTACAAATAATGATGGTAGTATTGATGTTCACACCTCTTTTGAAAATTTTGGTGCCGTAAAAGATAGTCTGGATGCTTCTGGCCTGGAAGCGAGCAATGCTGAAGTGACTATGTTAGCTTCAACCGAAGTCGAACTCGACGCGGTAAATGCTGAAAAACTGATGAATGTCGTTGATAGTCTCGAGGATCTGGATGATGTTCAGAATGTTTATTCTAATGCCAGTATTTCAGATGAAGTTCTGGCCCAGTTGGATAATTGAATCAAGGTATTGGATGAATCAGCAATCAGCAGCTAAGCAACCAGCAGGGCGAGGAGAGCAACCTACCTTATGGCCGTAATTTTAGGGATAGACCCTGGCTCTCGCGTTTGCGGTTACGGTTTGATCAATGCTGTAGGTAATAAACTGGAATATATCTCTTCCGGTTGTATCAAAGTTGAAAAACTGCCATTTATGGAGCGTTTACAAAATATATTTGTAGGGGTTTCAGAAATCATCGAAAAATATCAGCCAGACGAAGTAGCTCTTGAAGAAATTTTTGTCGGTAAAAGCGCTGTCTCTGCGCTTAAACTTGGTCAGGCGCGTGGAGCGGTAATTGTTGCCTGTACCAATCACGGTTTAACTATCCATGAATACCCCCCTAATCAGATTAAAAAAGCACTGGTTGGCAGAGGGCGCGCAGAGAAAGGTCAGATGCAACACATGGTTACTTCCATCCTGGCTTTATCCGCCATGCCTCAAAAAGATGCCGCAGATGCTCTCTGTGTCGCAGTTTGTCATGTGCATACACAGTCAAGTTTGATTAAGATGGGTGGTGGGCAGGGCAGTCGGCACAGCCGGTTGCAAGCAGAAATAAAGCGATGACAGGCAAATTATGATTGGCAGAATCAGAGGCATCTTGCTGGATAAACAAGCGAATCAAATTTTACTGGATGTGAATGGGCTGGCCTATGAAATTGAAGTGCCAATGAGCACTCTGTTTCAGTTGCCGAATATCGGCAAGGAAGCGAGTCTGCATACTCATATGGTGGTCAGGGAAGATGCGCAACTGCTTTATGGTTTTTATGAAAACCATGAACGCACATTGTTCAGGTTGCTGATCCGTTTAAACGGTGTTGGCCCCAAAATGGCTTTGGGTATATTGTCAGGCTTAAACATACGGGAACTTGCCGATTGCGTGCATCGAAATGACCTGAATGCCCTGGTGCGTTTACCTGGAGTTGGCAAGAAAACGGCAGAGCGTTTAATTATCGAACTCAGGGATAAACTTGAGGACTGGTATCAAGAGGCTAATGCGGACGGGACACTAAAACAGGAGGGGGTATCAGCTAAAGGTACGAGCCAATCCAATTCAATGAGCTACCGTGAAGCAGAAGAAGCTCTAATAGCACTGGGCTACAAACCCCAGGACGCCAGTCGGGCAATCAGTCAGGTCGCCTTGAAACTTGAAGCTGATGGTTTGGCATTGGAGACCAGTATAATGGTACGTATGGCACTTAAAGGTATGACAGGCTAAAGTCGATAATATGATTGAAGAAGATCGTTTAATTTCAGGACTGGCTGCTGAAACTGAAGTTCAGCAGGATGTAGCTATACGTCCAAATAAACTGGATGATTACATCGGTCAGGATGTAGTCAAAGAACAGATGGCAATTTTCATTTCAGCGGCACGCGGACGTAAAGAAGCCCTGGATCACACCTTGATTTTCGGACCTCCTGGCTTGGGCAAAACCACACTGTCCCATATTATTGCAAATGAAATGAATGTGACGCTGAAAAGCACCTCGGGTCCGGTACTGGAAAAAGCCGGCGATCTGGCGGCCATGCTGACCAACCTGGAAGCCGGTGATGTCTTGTTTATTGATGAAATTCACCGACTCAATCCGGCCATAGAAGAGATACTCTATCCGGCCATGGAAGATTACCAACTGGACATCATGATAGGAGAGGGACCTTCAGCGCGCTCACTGAAACTGGAATTACCACCCTTTACACTGGTTGGTGCAACAACCAGAGCCGGTTTGCTGACCTCACCTTTACGTGACCGCTTTGGCATCGTACAACGTCTGGAGTTTTATTCAGTGGCCCATTTGAAAAAAATTATCATTCGATCAGCCAGTATTTTAAACGTTGCATGTGATGCTGAAGGGGCTGAGGAGATAGCCAGACGTGCTCGAGGAACTCCACGTATAGCCAATCGCCTGTTGCGACGGGTTCGTGATTTTGCAGAGGTCAAGCATAGCGGTGCTATTGATGGAAAAATCGCTAATGATGCGCTGGATATGCTCAGTATAGATAAGAATGGTTTTGATCATCTGGATCGACGTTTCCTGATGACGCTGATCGAAAAGTTTGACGGAGGACCGGTTGGCATAGATAGTATTGCTGCCGCCATCAGTGAAGAAAGGGGAACAGTAGAAGATGTGCTCGAACCTTATCTGATACAGCAGGGTTTTATTACGCGGACACCACGTGGACGCATGGTTACTGAATTCGCTTACCGGCATTTTGGCCTCAAAGGCAGAAACGCTGAGGATTTATTTACAGCGGATCAGTAAGTTTAATTATTTCGAGGAGAGCAAGCAGGCATGGGTGAGTCAATGAGTATCTGGAGCATGATTATAGGGTCTACCCTGATAGGTAAACTGGTCATGTTTAGTCTTTTTATCCTGTCGGTAGCTTCCTGGATCATCATTGTGCAGAAGTGGATCATTATTAAAGATGCCGACAGAGAAGTGCTGAATTTTGAAAAACTGTTCTGGTCAGGAATGGATTTAAGTCAGCTATTCAGGGATGGCACCAATAAACTCAAAAAAGAAGACGTCACTATTATTGGTATGGAAAATTTGTTTCGCTCAGGTTTTAAAGAATTTACCCGTTTGAGGCAGCAGCCCGGTATTGATTCGGATGCGGTTATGGAAGGCGCACAACGAGCAATGCGAGTAGCTTTGGCGCGCGAAGAAAAAGTCCTGGAGAGGCATCTGCCTATTTTAGCGACAGTAGCCAGTGTTTCAGTTTACATCGGTTTGTTTGGTACGGTGTGGGGCATCATGAATGCTTTTTTTGATTTGGCAAATCAAAGTCAGGCCAGCCTGGCAGTGGTGGCACCCGGCATTGCTGAAGCATTATTTGCAACGGAAATGGGGCTCTTTGCAGCAATACCGGCAGTACTTGCCTTCAATCGATATTCAGCCAGTGTCAATTCTATTTCTGACAGTTATTACACTTTTCTGGATGAATTCTCCAGTATCCTGCACCGGCAGGCACATACCAAACGTGTGGAAAAACAAGCTTAATTAGTAGCGGGAGCCTGACAGTGGAAGGACGCAGACAGCGTAGAAGGTTAATGGCGGAAATCAATGTTGTTCCCCTCATTGATGTGATGTTGGTTCTGCTTATCGTATTCATGATTACAGCACCATTAATTACACAAGGTGTAAAGGTAGACCTGCCTCAGGCCGATGCAGAAATAATAGATGATAATGATGAATTAACGCTGGTTGTATCGATTGATGCTGCAGGTCTTTATTATATAAGTTTAGGGGAACTGGACGAAGATCCTGAACCGGTAGCACTGGAGACCATTGGTGAAAATGTCAGTCGAATCATGAATCAGAACCCTGGTGTACCGGTATTTCTTGAGGCTGACAGGGCAGTTAACTATGGCCTGGTAATGAGTCTGATGGCAACACTTGAGGATGCAGGTACGAGTAGTGTTCGTTTGATTACACAACCACCGGAAATAAACCCCTGATGTACAGACCTGCAGAATCTGTAAATAACATGCAGATTTCATACGGATATATAGTTTTATAAAAAATTGGTTTATAAATATCTCATTAACAGGAATGAAAAGCAGAGCTAAAGAGCATGTTCCCGTTTAATCCAATGGTATTATTACTGAAGCATGAAGGCTATCCGCCGGCTGTGTTGGGCGCAGCGCTGATACATGGGCTTCTGCTGTATATTATTCTGGATAATCCTGTGATGAGCAGAGATCTGGTTAACCTGGAAGAACCGGTTTACATCAGTGCGACGACCACTGAAGCAAATCCTCAACGCTTACGTCGGATTCAGGAACTTGAGTTGCAGAGAAGTCGTGAAGCAGAAGCACAACGCCAACGGGAAAGAGATGCGGCTGCACAACGTGCCAGGGAAGAACAGGCACGACAACAGCAGGTGCAGCAGGAAGCAGCGCGTGCCGAGCAGCTGCGTAGTGAAAGAGAAACAGCACAAAGGCGACAGCAAGAAGCTGAACAGGCAGCGCAGCGACAGGCGGATGAACAACGACGTCTGGAACAGGAAAGACTGGACCGGCAGAGACAGGAGCAACTGGCAAGAGAGCAACAGGCAGAACAACAGCGCCAGCAAGCGGCTGCCGCACAACAGGCTGCTGCCGATGCGCGTGCAGAAAATACCTATGTTGCAATTATTCACAATGCTGTGGCGAGTAATTGGGTTATACCACCCAGTGCCAGAAATGGAATGACAGCTGTTCTCGCCATAAGGCTTGTACCAACAGGCGAAATTATTTCCGTCGATATTATTCAAAGCAGCGGTGATGCTGCTTTTGACCGCTCAGTTGAACAAGCTATACGCAAAGCAGGTCGTTTCCCTGAATTACGAGAAATGTCAACTTCGTTATTTGAAGCAAGTTTTAGAAATCTGACCTTAACTTTCAGACCTGAGGATTTATTACGGTGATTATAAAATGTAGGCGCATATTGCTTTTGTGTAGTCTGTTTCTTTCAACATTTGTGCATGCTCAATTAAATATAGTCATCACACAGGGGGTGGATAATCCTGTACCCATTGCAATTGTCCCCTTTGAATGGGAAGGTTTTGGCGTCTTGAGTGATAACGTTGATGAAGTCATCAGTAATGATCTCAGAAATTCTGGTGAATTCGGCCCCATCAGCCCGAGTAATATGTTGAGTCAACCGCATGAACAGTCCGAAGTATACTTTAGAGACTGGCGCTTTTTAGGTTCGGATTACTTATTGGTCGGTAAAATTTCGCGCAATGAAAGCAGTCAGTTAATTCAGGTGCAATATGAGTTTTTTGATGTGGTGCGTGAACAGCGTTTATTTGGTGAAGTCATCACCGGCACCGAATCCCAGCTGCGCGATATCGCACATAAAATCAGTGATTTGGTCTTTGAGGAAGTCACCGGTGTGCGAGGAGCATTCTCCACCAGAATTCTCTATGTCACGGAAGATCCAAACCGGCGTTTCCCATTTCGACTGGAAATGTCTGATGCTGACGGTGGTAGACCACAGATTTTATGGGAAGGTGAAGAGCCTATCATGTCGCCAAGCTGGTCCCCGGATGCCAGCCAGATTGCTTATGTATCATTTGAGACTGGTCGCTCGCAAATCTTCATACAAAATATTAGCAGTGGCGTAAGAGAACAATTAACGAATTATACAGGAATCAACAGTTCGCCGGTGTTTTCGCCGGATGGTAACCGCTTGGCTATGGTCTCTTCAAAAGACGGAAATCCGGATATTTATGTGCTGGATTTAAGAACCCGGGATTTACAGAGAATTACCAATCATTTCGCGATAGACACCGAGCCAAGCTGGACTCCGGATGGCAACTCACTGATATTTACTTCAGAACGTAGCAATACGCCGCAGATATACCAGGTGAATCTGGAAACGCGTTGGGAAGAGCGTCTGACATTTGAAGGTAATTATAACGCCAGAGCCAGAATGCTGCGTGATGGTAACAATATGATACTGGTTCACCGCTTCGATAATAATGATGATTTTCATATTTCAGTTTTAAATCTGGCGCGTGGCACTATCCGTATTTTGACTCAAACTGCATTGGATGAATCGCCTAGTATCGCGCCCAATGCCAGCATGGTGATATATGCATCAAAATCAGGAAATAGAGGTATTTTAAATGCGGTATCCATTGACGGAAGAGTAAAGTTCCAGATACCATCCGCGCAAGGAAATGTCAGGGAACCTGCTTGGTCACCGTTTCTGGATTAGTGACATTCGGTAGGGTATCATTTCCTCGGAAAAGGTGGGTTGAATAAAGAATTCTTAATTAACGACATAGGCTTAGCAATAAGTACCTTATAGGAGTAGACAACGCTATGCATACTAACAAATTTTTAAAATTGGGAATGATAGCTGTATTTGCAGTGTTTTTAGCTGCTTGTCAGTCATCTGCCGATGATATGAGTGAGCCCGCTGATACCAGCATGGATAGGGCACCAGCATCAGCACCTGCAGTTACTAGACCTGCTGATACTAGCGGTGGTCTGACTCCAGCACAAATACGCGAACGTGACACAGCATTAGCAACTACTGTTTTCTATTTTGAGTTTGATCGTGCCGATCTTAGTGCAGAAGCTCGGGAAGCTTTGGTGCATCATGCTAATCGCTTAATGCAAAATTCTTCTTTGCGCTATCGTCTGGAAGGTCATGCTGATGAGCGTGGCACACGTGAATACAATCTGGCTTTGGGTGAGCGTCGTGCACAAGCTATCGAAAGATATCTGCAAGTGCAGGGTGTATCTTCCAATCAGCTGGAAATAATCAGTTATGGTGAAGAGCGTCCGGTTGATCGAGGCACTTCAGAAGCTGCTTATGCACGTAACCGTCGTGTTGAAATACAATAAAGAGTAAACAGTTCCTCAAGCCGGGCTTGCCCGGCTTGTTTTTTTGGGATGCCCATATGCCTGAATATGCTTCTCAACCGTCAACATTAAAACAACTCAAAGTATTCTGGTTATCCGGTATAACTTTTCTGTTGCTTACTTCTCATGCCTTATCTCAAGTGCCAGTAGTGGAAGCCGGTGCTGCCAATGTAAATACCGCTAACAGTACGGCTAATACAAATGTCACTAACAGCAATGATAGTGGTAATAATAGCGGCAATGACATCATGATTACCCTATACAACATGGTCGAAGCATTGCAGACTGAGGTTCAGACATTACGAGGCTTGGTGGAAGAGCAAAATTTTCAGATTCGACGTATGGAAAATGAACAGCGTGATCGTTATCTGGATGTTGATGGCCGTTTGAGTGAATTAACCCGGCAAGTCAATATGGGCAGCACTGCTTCGGGATCGGTTTCAACTCCAGCCTTTGGAACTGCTGCACAACCCAGTGCGCTGGAATCAGCAGCCCAGGCAGCCCTGAATTCCGGACTAAATGACCGGGACAATACGCAGGTAACTCAGCCTATACCAACGCAGCCGCTTGCCGTGAATGCAAATCCTCAAAGTGCCCAGGGCGTGAATGTACCCCTCCCAACTGAAAACAAAACAGAAGAAGAGCTTTATCAGGATGCAAGAAACCTGCTTTTAAATGATGCGAAATATGAAGAATCTATTACTGTATTTCAGCAAATGATTGAAGATTATCCACAGGGACGACTCGCACCTAACGCATACTACTGGCAGGGCGAAGCACTCATATTGGTAGCAAGATATTCGCAGGCAATTAATGTCTTTAATCAGGTTATAAACACTTACCCTGCACATGAGAAAGCTCCTGATTCCATGTTAAAACTGGGGATAGTATATAGTTTGATGGATAATGAACGCCGTGCAGAACAGGTGTGGCGCGAATTGTTAACAAAATATTCAGAAAGTGGAAGTGCATCCTTGCGCCTCGCCGAGTTGTATCTGCGTGACGGTTATAACCGTTAATTCCCCCGAAAACCATAGCATATTAAAGCGGCTCCCCCTCAGTTAATGAGTACATCATTACGTATTACAGAAATTTTCCACTCACTGCAGGGTGAAAGTAATACTGTGGGTTTGCCTACAGTTTTTGTGCGTCTGACCGGTTGTCCTTTACGTTGTCAGTATTGCGATACGGCTTATGCTTTTAGTGGCGGCCTTATGTATGAACAAGAACAAGTGTTAAAGGAGGTTGCCAGCTATGCAGCTGATTATGTCACTGTTACTGGTGGAGAACCTCTTGCACAACAGGCATGCTGGCCCTTACTGACAGCACTGTGTGATGCGGGCTATAGTGTTTCATTAGAAACCAGCGGCGCTATAGATATTGCGCTGGTTGATAAGCGTGTTATCAAGGTAATGGATTTAAAAACTCCAGCTTCTGCTGAAATGAACAAAAACCTGCTGGCTAATATTGCCCTGTTAAGTGCACAGGATCAGGTGAAATTCGTTATCTGTGATCGTGAAGATTACATCTGGTCTAAACAAAAAGTTCAGGAATATGATTTGCAGGATAAAGTCGCTGATGTCTTATTTTCTCCAAGTAAGGATCAACTGGATGCTAAAGAACTAGCTGAATGGATTTTGAGTGACAAGCTCAAAGTCAGATTCCAGATACAACTACATAAATATATTTGGGGTGATGGTCCGGGTCATTGAGATGGAAGAGGGTAATAAAAAACAAGACAGGGCTGTAGTGTTAATTTCGGGTGGACTTGATTCTGCAACATGCATGGCTATTGCTGCTCAACAGAATTATAGCTGCTATGCCTTGAGCTTTGATTACGGTCAGCGTCATCGCAGTGAATTGGACGCGGCAGCAGCACTTGCCGAAAGCATGGGGGTAAAACAGCATAAGATCATTCCGATTGATATGGCCGGGATCGGAGGTTCTGCCCTGACAGATTTAAATATTGCTGTCCCGGAAACAGAGACTGAAGGTATACCTGTAACCTATGTGCCGGCACGTAATACTGTATTTCTGGCCTATGCTTTAGGCTGGGCCGAAGTCTTGGGAGCCGATACGATTTTTATCGGGGTCAATGCTTTGGATTATTCGGGCTATCCTGATTGCCGTTCCGAATATATAGATGCGTTTATTGCCATGGCGAATCTTGCAACCAAAGCGGGTGTGGAAGGCCGAAGAATAAAGGTAGAGACTCCCCTGATCCATTTAAGCAAGGCGGAGATCATTCGACAGGGAATGGCGCTAGGTGTTGACTATAGCAAAACGGTTTCATGCTATCAGGCAGACCAGCAGGGCAGAGCCTGCGGTCGTTGTGATAGTTGTCGCCTACGCAAAAAGGGATTTGCTGAAGCAGGTCTTAGCGATCCCACTTTTTATCAGTAATACATGCTACCTTTTCAGTTTTTATTTTAGCTGAGCTAAAACAGCAAATAGCACGCAGGCATAGTGAGTCAGCCGTTTGGCCTTTGGCGGGTAAAAAATCCCTATTAATGCTGCTGTAGGGGCAAGTAAAACTTGTATTTTTCTGCCAAAACAGTAGTATGACCGGCTTTCTGAACGGGTCGTTAGCTCAGTCGGTAGAGCAGTTGGCTTTTAACCAATTGGTCGTGCGTTCGAGTCGCACACGACCCACCATATTCAGGGGCTTTATTAATAAAACAATAAAGTCCCCTAGTTTTCCTGCTGATATTCCCTGTCATTTTCTTGCTGTTGAATCTTTCAGCTATGTTAAAATCAGGCATCCTGATAGATATCCCGCCCATTGAATATGAATAAAACTGTGCAAAAACAGACTAGTGATCTGATCTCTGATAGAGAGGTGGTGCGTAGCTATCTGGATAATATTCCACAGCGACTGGTGCTTGCCAAACAGGAAAATATTGAATATCGAGATAAAATACTGGCCTTGCTGGAAGAAAAAAACGCCGCCCTGGTAGCACATTACTATACCGATCCTTTATTACAGGCTTTAACAGAGGAAAGCGGTGGTTGTGTAGCAGATTCATTGGAAATGGCCCGTTATGGCAGCCAAAGCAAGGCGACCACCCTGATGGTCTGCGGTGTGCGGTTTATGGGCGAAACAGCCAAGATACTCAGCCCTGAAAAAACCATTTTGATGCCAACGCTGGATGCCACCTGTTCATTGGATATAGGTTGCCCAATTGAGACATTTGCACCATTCTGTGATCAGCATCCAGACCATAAAGTGGTGGTGTACGCTAATACATCAGCTGCAGTAAAAGCCCGAGCCGACTGGGTGGTGACTTCAGCTATAGCAGTTGATGTTGTCGAACATCTGCTGGATCAGGGCGAGAAGGTAATATGGGCTCCTGACAAGCACCTCGGGCGATATATACAGCAAAAACTCGGCGCAGGTGATGATATTCTGATCTGGGATGGTGCCTGTATTGTGCATGAAGAATTTAAATTGAAAGCTCTGGAGGATATGAAACATCTCTACCCGCATGCAGCCGTGCTGGCACATCCTGAATCACCCCTGGCCATATTGGATATTGCCGATGTTGTAGGCTCCACGACTCAAATCATTAACGCCGCTGTAAACCGTCCTGAACGTACTTTTATCGTAGCAACCGATCAGGGAATTTTCTACAAAATGCAACAGGCAGCGCCGCACAAGGAGTTTATTAAGGCGCCTACCTCTGGTGAAGGTGCAAGCTGCCGAAGTTGCGCCCAGTGCCCATGGATGGGTATGAACACGCTGCAAAATCTATATGAATCGTTACTGGCTGGCAGTAATGAGATTCTGGTTGATCCTGAGCTGGGCAGGCAGGCAATGATACCCTTACAACGCATGCTGGACTTTCGTAACAGTCAGTAAAACAGTAATCCGTCAGCGATTATTTATCGATAATAACGGTCGCCAATAGCCTGAATATCTGCCTGACGCTGGCGAATACGAGCAACCGTAAGCGGATCGTTTCTTTCAGCCAGTGCCAGGTTTAAATGATCTCGAGCACGGCCAAATTGACCAATGCCCAGAAAATATTCGGCTCGAGCCTGATGCACACCGGAAATATTACCTACCAGCCCCTGTAATTCAGCAAGTTGATACCAGATATTAATATCATTAGGTCGCTGTTGGCTTAAGGTTTTATATACGGCAACAGCTTCCGGAATACGACCACTGGCTTCCAGGGTTTCAGCATAAGTCACTGAAAGTGGGTAGTTATTAGGATTGATATCCAGGTGGTTCTCTAAAATGTCGATGGCCTGGTCAAAGCGCTCTGCACTTTTTGCTATTTCAGCTTGCAGTACAACGTATGAAATACGATTGGGGTCTTTGACCAGCAAAGGAGCCAGGGTTTCGGAAGCGGCTATAAATTGTCCGCTGCGTAATTGAGCCAAGGCTATGCCATATGCTGTGGCGTCGGCTTCGACTCCATTTAACTGAGGGAGTTCACGTTGCAGTCTGGTAATAATTGACTGTTGGTCGGGCTCATAGTGACCAAGAACCCGCTGCCTCATAAGCAGATATTCTATATTTTGAATATGTTCCACTGCCGGCATTGATGAGGCACGATTACGACTATCTGCGACACGATTCTCATCCAGAGGGTGCGAGGAAAGAAATTCAGGAATACGTCGAGACTGGCTGCGCATTTGCATCATATTTTCAAACATGCCCGGCATATCGTTAGGGTCGAAGCCGGCATTATAAAGTGTTCGGATGCCGACCCGATCAGCTTCCTGTTCATTACTGCGGCTGAAGCGTAGCTGGTTTTCCAGAGCCGCCGTCTGGGAGACAGCCAGAGCAGCCTGACCTGCTTCTCCGCCTGCAGCAGCAAGTATTAAAACCGAGGCCAGAGTCGTAGCAATGGTGGTGATTGAATTGGCTCGTGCTGCTTCAATATTGCGGGCGTAGTGTCTCTGACTGATATGGGCAAGCTCATGCGAGAGCACGGAAGCAAATTGGCCTTCGTTCTCGGCAAACAAAAACAGCCCGGCATTGACACCAACAATGCCGCCAGGGGCGGCAAAAGCATTCAATTGTGCACTATCAATCAGCAGGAAAGAGAGGCGGTGATCGGTAAGCTCGCTGTTTGCGGCCAGATGGTAACTTAGGCTGGCTACATACTCCTCGATCAGAGGGTCATTCAGCATATTAAATTGGGAGCGCATGGAGCGTAAAATCTCGCGCCCCATTTCATATTCCTGCTGAGTGGTAATAGTTCCTGAAATAGCATTACCCAACACCGGCAGGTTATCTGCTTGAGCAGAAGCCAGTGAGCCAGCACAGATGGCAATACCGATGCTGGTTGCCAGAAGGCATGGTTTTACAATGTTTACAATCCGTGTGTGCATAATCAGTACTTTTGAATCATGGCCCGTTACGTTTATGTTTGACTCTAAATAATACTATTAATTCAATGTAATAACTCGGTTTTTTCGGCGGCTCTTGCTAGAATGCGGGCATGAATGGAGTTGCCGATATAGAACTTGATCTGAGTGGTTTGCTTTGTCCATTACCCCTACTTAAAACGAAACAGGCTCTAAACCGAATGAACAGCGGTCAAACGATTAAGGTAACAGCAACGGATCCGGGTTCTGTTCGGGATTTCCAGGTATTCGCAGTGCAGAGCGGGAATCTCTTACTGGAAATGAACGATTTGGACGGCGAATTTCATTATTTGTTACAAAAAAGCTAGGACCCGATACCGGAATTCGCAACTAGCATTCATCGTCAGTTTTCAACGATTTTACCAAAACCAAAGGATTCTCAATGCTGAGAATATTTAACGATTTATTCCAGCGCTATTTCTCGGAAGAGGAGGCGTTAATTTATACCTTGCTGCTGATCACGGGAACCATCGTGATGATGACACTTGGTAGTGTAATAGCACCTCTCTTATGGAGCCTGGTGATCTGCTTTATTCTGCAGGGACTGGTTAACTCACTTGTACGCATGAATATTCCCTACCATCTTGCCGTTTACATAACCTATATTCTGTTCCTGGGTCTGATGGTGTTGATTATTTTTATCTTATTGCCATTCACCTGGAGCAGGTTGTTTTTGTTTATGGATGAATTGCCAAATATGATGGGGCAATTACGTTCATTTTTATTGTTGCTGCCGGAAAACTATCCAGAGTTGTTTACCGAAACGCAGATCCAGGGGTGGATAAATAACTTACAGGATGCTTTGGGGCAGATTGGGCAAAATGTACTTTCATATTCAGTAAGCAGTATTACCCGCCTCGTAACCTGGCTGGTTTATACAATTCTGGTTCCGGTGATGGTTTTTTTCATGCTTAAGGATGCCGATAAACTATTGAACTGGCTGGAAAACTGGCTGCCGAAAAAAAGACCGATCATGGCCCAGATTTGGAAGGAAATGAATGGGCAATTAGCTAACTATATCCGCGGCAAGGCTCTGGAAATTATTATTGTTGGCATATGCTCTTACCTGCTTTATTTCGTGTTTGGACTAAACTATCCTGTACTGCTGGCCTTGATTACCGGCTTTTCTGTTATCGTCCCCTTTGTTGGAGCTACTGTGGTTGCGATACCGGTCTTTCTGGTGGCTTTATTTCAGTGGGGATTAGGTGCTGATCTTTATCAGGTGATGATCGCCTACTTTATCTTGCAAATGCTGGATGGCAATTTATTAGTGCCTTTAATCTTTTCAGAAACTGTGAATTTGCATCCTTTGGCGATTATCACTGCAATACTTGTTTTTGGCGGTATATGGGGTTTCTGGGGTGTCTTTTTTGCAATACCACTGGCAACTTTCCTCAAGGCGAGCATTCGAGCATGGCCGGTGAGGCATCATACGGAAGACTCAGAAACTAAGCACAGCACGTCGAATGAAGAAACCCAGGAGAAACAAAGCTAATAAGACAGCTGTATGCAAACAATGACTTTAATATTAACTTGAAGATACTTACGATAAAATCCTCGTCCAATTTGGAACAACTCATATTCTGCTCTTGGGGGCAACATGATTAACGGCAGTATTGTAGCGTTGGTAACGCCAATGACCGAAAGCGGTGAAATTGACTTGCCTGCAATGAATAAATTACTTGAATGGCATATTCAGGAAGGTACCGATGGGGTAGTTGCGGTAGGCACGACCGGTGAATCTGCAACACTGTCAATTGAAGAAAATTGTCGCGTTGTTGATTATGTTATTGAAGTAGTTAACGGGCGTATTCCGGTTATAGCGGGTACTGGTGCGAATTCAACCAGTGAAGCCATCGAAATGACAGCTGCAGCAAAAAAATCGGGTGCAGATGCCTGCTTGCTGGTGACACCTTACTACAATAAGCCTTCCCAACGAGGTCTGATAGCACACCACAGGGCGATAGCTGAAGCTGTTGATATTCCACAGATTTTATACAACGTCCCATCAAGAACTGCCTGTGATATGTTGCCAGCAACAATCAAAGCATTGTCTTCAATTGATAATATCATTGGTGTTAAAGAGGCAACCGGCAATCTTGTCCGCGGCAAAGAAGTCATCGAGTTATGTCAGACTGACGACTTTCTGGTCTACAGTGGAGATGATCCCACTTCCATGGCGCTGATGCTGATGGGAGCTAAAGGATCGATTTCTGTAACAGCCAATGTTGCTCCAAAAGCCATACATCAGCTTTGTGCTTTTGCAATGGCCGGGGATAAAGCAGCGGCAAGCCAGATAAATGATCGTCTCAGTGTATTGAATAAATGCCTGTTTCTGGAGTCTAACCCGATACCGGTCAAATGGGCTTTACATGAAATGGGTATGATAGATTCAGGGATCCGTTTGCCATTAACTGAACTGGATGAACTTTTTCATCAAATGTTGCGTTCAGCTATGGAACAGGCAGGTATTCTATAAGTACTGCTTTTGCCAATAAGTGGGGTCAATTGTGCTTATAAGCTGTTCAGGCGGAGAACACAGCGAAGTATTTTACTTCGTTATTAATGGCTGAGTTCAGGCTGGATGCGAATAATCAAGAACTAGAATTAATAGATATGAGAATAAACACAGCGAATAGAATCTTTAGTATTTTCTGCATGGTTGCAGGTTTGTCTGCATGCAGTATCGGACCAGATTTATTTGGCGAAGAAGGTTATTTTCGAGATCGGCAGGGCGACTATCTTGAAGCCGGATCGATACCTCGTTTACAAGTGCCAAACGACATGGACGCCTATATTATTGACGATTTATTAGTCATTCCGGATTTACCCGAGGGTGAAGGGCAGGCCTATCTGCAGGTACCAAGACCGCGACCAATACAGGGTAATCCAGGCAGATCCGTGGTGATTCAACGCATGGAAGATCGCAGCTGGATCGTGGTCGATGCAAGTGCGAGTCAGGTCTGGTCGCGAGTCAGACAATATTGGTTGGGTCAGAATATTGATCTGGTCATGGAAAATACAAGCGACGGTTTGCTCGACACAAGCTGGTACACAGTTCCAGGGAATGAAGACCTACAGCAGAAAATCCGGATTATTGTGCAACCCGGTTTCCAGGATGACAGTGCGGAAATAAGCCTGCTACAGATTTCAGGTCCGCAGGGAAATCAACTTAGTGAACAGGTGGTATGGCCCGAACAGTCAATGGATACGGATTATGCTTATGAAGTGCTGGCCGATTTATCTTCCTATCTTGCCAGTGAAATGCTGCTCTACCAGGCCTCTACGGTATCGTTTCTGGCCACCAGTATTTCCAGTGAAGGGAGGGCCAGATTAGAGCGGATAGGAGAAGAGGAGGTCCTGCATCTTGATGCTGATTTTGAACGTAGCTGGGCGGCAGTTGGTAGGGCGCTGGAACGAGCAGAAATCGCAATTGTTGATGAAGATATAGATGCTCGTTATTTCAATGTTGCCTATACGGGCCTTGATCAGGAAGAACAGCGCGGTTTTTTCGGACGCTTGTTACCCATTGCGGATAGGAAGGTAGCATTCCCGTTCAGAGTATATTTACAGGAAAACAGCAACGGGATTGATGTTATTGTAATCAACTGGCTTAACGAAGCGGGTAGTACAGAAGGGGGCCTGCAATCAGGAATAGTCCTGCCACCGGCACAAATGCAGAATTTGAGAAACTCTCTTTTAGAAGCTATTCAGGAATTCATCTCTTAAAATTTTCAAATTATTGGGTTCTGCGCATTGTCGGAGCCACGGAGTTAAGTATTAATGCAATTAGGTGAAGAGCTTTATTCAGGCAAGGCAAAATCTGTTTTTCGAACCGAAGATCCGGAATTATTCGTATTGCACTTCAGAGACGATACCTCTGCATTTGACGGATTAAGAGTTGAGCAATTAGCTGATAAAGGTAAGGTCAACAATATTTTTAATGCTTTTATTATGCAGGCACTTGCGGCCCAGGGCATTCCTACGCATTTTGTGAAACGTTTGTCAGATACCGACAGTCTGGTTAAAAAACTCGACATGATTCCGGTGGAGTGTGTTGTGAGAAATTATGCAGCGGGAAGCTTATGCAAACGCTACGGAATTGAAGAGGGAATCAGCATCGATCCGCCTACCTTTGAATTCTTTTTGAAAAATGACGAATTACACGACCCGATGATTAATGACTCACATATCATTTCTTTTGGCTGGGCTAAAGCTGAACACATTGAAAAAATGCGCGAGCTAACCTATAAGGTAAATTCAATTCTCAAACAACTCTTTATGGATGCCGATATGTTGCTGGTGGATTATAAACTTGAGTTTGGCTTGCAAAACGGGGTAGTCACTCTGGGTGATGAATTTAGTCCTGATGGTTGCCGTATCTGGGATAAAAACACACGTAACAAAATGGACAAGGATCGCTTCCGCCAGAATCTGGGTAATGTAATAGAAACTTATAAAGAAGTTGCACAGCGTTTAGGAATAGACCTGAGTTAGCTTTTTTTATAGACCAGGAATTTTAATGCCTGCCACACTGTTTCCCATTCTTCTGCTTGCTTTAATACTGCTGATAAGTCTCGTAGTTATTGTTTTTCTTTATAAAAAAAGCCAAAACATCCAGTCCGTGCTGGATTCTGAACGTGAATTGAACACTGAACTTAAAGTTGAGTTAGGTCGCCAGCAAACATTGCTGCAGGAAGAACGTAGTCACCATAGTGAAAAACTCAAGGCTCTTGAGGATTCCCGTGTCATGATGAGTAATGAGTTTAAAAATCTTGCAAATGAAATTCTGGAGCAAAAGAGTAAAGCGTTTACGGAAAGCAACAAACAGAATATTGAAAATATCCTAAAGCCTCTCAACGAAAAAATTCTGGGTTTTGAGAAGAAGGTAGAAGAGACATATGACAAGGAAGCCAAAGAATGGTTTTCACTAACGGAGCAGATAAAAAATCTGCAGGCCTTAAATGCGCAGATAAGTCAGGATGCCGTCAACCTGACAAATGCCTTGAAAGGAGAGAATAAAACTCAGGGCATCTGGGGTGAGATGATACTGGAACGTGTTCTGGAACAGTCCGGCCTGACAAAGGGTCGTGAATATGAAGTTCAGGCCAGTCATACGGGCTCTGGAGGGGAGAAAAAGCAGCCAGATGTTATTGTGCATCTGCCGGAAAATAAAGATGTCATCATTGACTCAAAAGTGTCACTGATTGCTTATGAAAAATACAGTAGTGAAGAAGATGATAAGCTGCGCAAGGAATATCTTAAGCAGCATGCCCAGTCAATCAGGGCTCATATCAAGAATTTATCAGCAAAGAGTTATGATGATTTAAGTACCGTAAAAAGTCTGGACTATGTATTGATGTTTCTACCTATAGAGGCCGCATTCACCCTGGCCATCCAGTATGACAACACCTTGTTTACCGAGGCACTGAACAAAAACATTATCCTCGTAGGGCCTTCTACATTATTGGCCATACTGCGTACCATCCAAAATATCTGGCGTTTTGAACATCAAAATAAAAATGCTCTGGAAATTGCTACTGGTGCAGGTCGCCTATACGACAAGTTCGTCAGTTTCGTGGAAAACCTTGAAGATATTGGCAAACATATACAGCGTACTCAGGAAAGTTATGAGGCAGCACAGAACAAGCTTTCTTCCGGGCGCGGCAATTTGATTTCCAGAGTGGAAAATTTAAAGACCTTGGGTGCAAATACCAAGAAGGCTCTGCCTGACAAGCTGCTGGGTCAGGAAGAAGTGAAAGGCGATGATGTGCAACTGCAAACCAAGGCCACTAAAGTGCTTGATGAAAGTGATGGTGATGTCCATTGAATGCGATCAAAATTCTGTTACCTGACGAGCTCAAAGAATTTCTGCAATGTGAGACGCCGGAGAGCTGGATAGCAAAAGCCCTGCAACATCAGGACATTTTACTGATTGATCACGCAAATTGTGAAAAAAAGGCGGCAGCGACCGCTATGAACCTGATGTATCGTTATGTTGATCGCACTGAATTATTGAAGAAGATGTCTCAGCTCGCACGTGAGGAGTTATTGCATTTTGAACAAGTAGTTAATGTTATGCAGGAGAGAGACATTATCTATCATCATCTGGGGCCGTCACGCTATGCTTTTTCTATGCGTGAACATATCAGGACCCATGAGCCGGCTAAATTAGTTGATACGATGATTGTCGGTGCTTTTGTGGAAGCCAGGTCCTGTGAACGTTTCGCTGCCATAGCACCGGAACTTGATGAAAGTCTGCAAAAGTTTTATGTGTCGCTTTTACGCTCTGAAGCCAGACACTTTGAAGATTATATTAAGCTGGCTGAACTCTATGCAGATGATAATATTTCCGGCAGAGTAGCATTCTTTGCCGAATTGGAAGCAGAACTGATATCAGGTCCTGATAAGCAGTTTCGTTTCCACAGCGGTAATCCGGCATAAGACCGCAATATATGGCTCCACTTACAGTCATGATTCCTTAGCTGGCTTCAGTCTGCTAGTCAGGATAGATTAGATTTAATTACAGCGTAGTGGTCTTCTCAAACTGGAACCCAGTCTGTTTTCCAGCTGATCGAGTTGGCGGCAGGACAGCTCTTCATTCCCACTCAGGTCAATAAAATTCAATAAGTTAAGAGTATTGAGCAATTCGATATTTCTGATTGAGTTATTGGCTATTCTAAGCAGTCTTAATTTTTCCAGATAAATTATCGGGCTCAGATCCGTTATGTTGTTATTGCTAACATCGAGCATGCTTAGTTCAGGCAGGTTGCTCAATCCAATCAGAGAAGTAATACCGGTATCGGTGCAAGAAAGTTGCGTGATTGTATTCAGATTTGCTTCAGGGTTGTTGTTTAAAAAATTATTCACGCAAGCTTGCAAGCCGGCATCAGCAAATACTTCTTCGACGATAACGCCACTGGGTGAATAGACAAGCTGGTCATTTACCGATATGGCATAAGGCTTGAAACTGCAGGCATTTATACATGCACTGATAGCTGCACTTATCAGCAAAGTTTGCACAAGTTTTTGTGACCGGAGTGATACTTTCATGAATATTCTTTTGCTTAAATAAGTAAACATCAGGTACAGGCCATGGGGCAGTAGTAATTCATTCTTAAGCTCGGTAATATTGGACTCTTTGCATACTGAAGGCAAACGCCTTATAACCGGCAGGGGATAATATAATGAAAATTTTTAAGAAAGTGAGAAATACCGCGATAATTTCGTCATTCGTTATCAGCATTTTGGGTACTTCGTCACTTTTTGCGCAAGACCTGGATTTTGACTCAACTACCGTAAGAGCGGGATACAGTATTGGTGTAAATATTGGCCTTAACCTCGCAAGCCAGGGCATTCTTGGTGATGATATAGATAATGGCGGTTTAATACAGGGCATCCGTGATGCTCTTGATGATTCGATCCAGCTCAGTGACGAAGAAATTGTTGCCGCGCTTGAGCAATACAGTATGTTAATGGAACAACGCGCGCAGGAAGGACTTGCCGCCATGGCTCAGGAAGGTATAGATTTTCTGTCAAATAACGCATTACAACCTGGCGTAGTAACCACCGCATCAGGTCTGCAATATATGGTGCTGGAAGAAAGTTCCGATACTAATGCCCCGATGCCACTGGCTTCAAATGAGGTGCGGGTTCACTACCATGGCACCATGATAGACGGCAGTGTATTTGACAGTTCTGTGGATCGGGGTGAGCCAATTTCCTTTCCACTGGATGGTGTTATTTCAGGCTGGACAGAAGGATTGCAATTAATGAAAGTAGGTGACAAGTTTCGTTTTTTCATTCCTTCCGAATTAGCTTATGGTGCTACTGGAGCGGGTCCCATTCCTCCCTATTCGGCCCTTATTTTTGATGTTGAATTGCTGGGTATCGAGTAGTTCAGAAACATAAGAGCCCATGGTATGACCGAAAGAGACCTGAATACAGGCTTGTGTGATTTCATACAAGCCTCTCCAACTCCATTTCATGCAGTCGAAAACCTGAGTGCTTCACTTCAAGATGCCGGTTATCGACGCCTCTATGAGGGCGATAGCTGGCATTTAGAGTCTGACCAGGGCTATTTCGTTTGCCGCAATGCTTCTTCCCTGATTGCTTTTCGCAGTGGTAGTGGTGATTTGTTTGCCAGGGGTTTCAATATGCTTGGTGCACATACCGACAGCCCCTGTTTAAAAGTAAAACCCCAGGCAGCGCTGGTAAATAACGGTTATGCTCAGACCGGTGTTGAAGTTTATGGCGGCGTGTTGTTAAACCCATGGTTTGATCGTGACTTGTCCCTGGCTGGCAGGGTTAACTATCAGGAAGCTGAAGGACAACTTAACTCCTGTCTTATAGATTTCAAGAAGGCCATTGCCAGCATTCCCAGTCTGGCAATTCACCTGGATAGAGAAGCCAACAGTAACCGTAATATCAATGAACAAAAACATATAGTGCCAATATTGTTTCAGGTGGAGCCAGGCAAAAAATTTGATTTCAATACATTAATTTTAAGTTTCCTTCATGAACATCTGGGCTTAACTGATGCTGAAAAAATATTGAGTTTCGAGCTTTGCTTTTACGATAGCCAGAAACCCGCATTGATTGGTTTGCAGGAGGAGTTTATCGCCGGGGCACGACTTGATAATCTATTAAGTTGCTATATTGGATTACAGGCTTTGCTGGACAGTGATCAAAATCAACCGGCACTATTGATGTGTTCAGATCATGAAGAAGTAGGCAGCGTCTCTGCAGCCGGAGCAGCCGGGTCTTTTCTGGAAGCCGTCATTGATCGAATTACTGAAACCCTGAGCACCAACAAAATTCAGGAAGCCAAGCGGAGACTTATTGATCACTCCATGCTGCTTTCGGTCGATAATGCCCATGGCATTCATCCTAATTATTCAGACAAGCACGACCAGCAGCATGGCCCTTTGCTGAATCAAGGGCCAGTGTTAAAGGTTAATGCTAATCAACGCTATGCCAGTAACAGTGAGACCAGCGCTCGGCTTAGGGCGCTTTGTGATGCAGTGGATGTACCCCTGCAAAGTTTCGTTGTTCGCAGCGATATGTCTTGTGGCTCAACCATAGGACCTGTCGTAGCTGCAGGACTGGGTATTAAAACTGCAGATCTTGGTGTGCCTACCTTTGCCATGCATTCAATCCGGGAAATGGCAGGCAGTCAGGATACCTGGTTTCTGTTGAAAACTTTAACGGCGTTTTTAAGTAAGTAACTATTTTTGCTGTTTTAGTTTGCTTATTAAAAATCGCATTGGATGCAGACAGTTTATAAGCGTGTTGGCAAGTGGTAGAACTGTGTTGTTAATCATTCCCGCCAGATATTCAGCTGCCAATGGTGTGCTGGTTAATCCGTGTGACCCATGCCCGACATTGATAAACAAGCCAGCCTGGTGAACGGGTGGCTCGTTGATTTCTTTGCGGGCATTGCGTCCCAGCTGCTTATAAATTTCCTGGCACAATTCCTTATTTTCTACCGGGCCAACCAGTGGTAAATAATCGGGGCTATTACAACGGGTCCCTGAACGACTCTGTAATACTTCGCTTGATGAGAGTTCATTAGCAATGTCAGCGCTTATGGAATGTAAGAGTTTCAGGTTTTTCTGTGTGTTTGCCTTGCTAATCTCTAAAAATTTACTGTCGTGAGATGTGCTGCCACCAATGCTATGAATGCCTGCTGCTGCAGGCAGAATATAAGCCTTAGCGCTTAGGATACAGGCAAGGCTTTGACTGGATTCAGTACTGGCAAATTGATCTATCTGGCCAAAATTTCTGAGCAGAGGGTAATGGCAACTTTGTTCAAATTTAAGAGCATCCTGACTGTTGGCAATAATCACTACATTTGCGGTGCTTTCAAAACCATTAGATCCCGAAATTTCCCAGCCCTGCTTAGCTGAATTCAGAAGCAGGGCCTCAGTGTGTGTTAAGCAGCTTATACCGGGATGCTGGGTGTATGCATGACAAAGAGCCTGCGGGTTTATATATCCGGTGTCAGGAAAAAACAGACCGGCATGATCTAATTTAATCCTGGCAATTTTACTGGCAGACCGGGTATCAAGTTGTTGTACAAAACCATTAATATGGCGTTTTAAAACGGCCTTGCTTTGTCTTGTTAACTCACGACTGTCATATGCCAGTTGCAAAACTCCGCATGGGTCCCAGTCCAGCTTATATTCTTTGGCAAGCTGTCTATAATAATTCAGGGCATAGAAGAAACTGTGCAGATAATATTCCGCGCTGGCCTCCCTGCTGTTGGACAGTTTGCAATTTACGACCCCTCTGGAATTACCTGAAGCCTGACTGGCAATTGAGGCTTCACGTTCAACAAGGGTGACCTGCCAGCCAGATTTGGCGAGGGCATGGGCGCTCGAGCAACCAGCCAGACCAGCCCCTATGACCAAGGCATTTTTTTTGTGGTATACATTTATGGGTAGCTGGAAGTGAACAGGCCTTGCATTTAGTGGCTCGTGATTATTGTCAAAATTCACCCGCTTGCTATTGAAAGTTGCGTAAAGCATATGTCGCTTGCCGGCAAAGCCGGATTTCCTTTCTATTCTGAACCCATTCTCTTGCAATGAATTTTTTATCAGGGCTGCTGCGCTATAGGTTGAAAGTGTCGCCCCATCTTTACTGAGGGCTGCTAAATGCATACACAATTCTTTATCCCACATTTTGGGATTGAGTGCAGGGGAGAAGCCGTCCAGAAACCAGGCATCAACACGGAAACCATTTTCTTGCCGGAGCTGGTATAGCATTTGTGTCGCATCGCCAATGGCAAGAGTCAGAACAATTCTATGTTCCTTGATGATGAGTTCTCTTTGATGGATGCCGGGATAAAGAGGAGGATAACTGGACAGCAACACTTCGCTGTATGCTTGCAGTTCAGGATAGGCTTGGTGCAGTAGCTGTAAGTCGGTTTTAATGAAGGGATGTAATTCACAAGCCAGATAGTGCAGGGTGGAATCAGACGGAGCTGATTGGCACCAAAGCCTGCAGGTATTCAGGAAATTTAGACCACCACCAAAGCCGCATTCGCCTAGAATGAAATTATGTTCTTTTAGTTCTTTCCAGCGTGATGCAAGTTGATTGGCTTCAAGAAAAACAAAGCTGCTCTCTGCCAAAGCGTCAGATTTTGAATAGTAAATATCCTGGTAATCATTTGAAAAGGGCTTGCCTGTTTCATTCCAGCTTATACTTGCGGTGCTTACTGTTTTTTGAATTGCGGTCATTATAGTTTGAGTAATTTATATTCGCCCGGAGCCAGTGTATCCAGATTCCATGGACCTATTTGATAACGTATTAAGCGCAGTGTCGGGTAGCCAAGTGCGGCTGTCATTCTTCTTACCTGCCTGTTACGGCCTTCATGAATAGTTAAGCTCAACCAGGACGTAGGGATGTGTTGGCGCTGCCTTATAGGAGGTGTTCGCAACCAGATATCAGGTTCACTGATCAGTTTTGCCGTGGCTGGCAAAGTCATGCCGTCGTTTAAGCGGATACCTGTCTGAAGCTGTTCGAGGGCTTTGGAGTCGATCTCTCCTTCCACCTGTACCCAGTAACTTTTAGGCATTTTCATTTTTGGGTGTGCTATACGATTTTGCAGTTGGCCATCGTCTGTCAGCAACAATAAACCTTCGGAATCCTTATCGAGGCGCCCAGCGGGATAGAAATTCGGTAGCCTTATAAAGTCAGCCAGTGTCTGGCGGCTTGTCCCGTTTTGGTTTGAATCGGTAAATTGGCAGAGCACATTAAAGGGTTTATTGAAAAGGGCTATTTTACTCATTTCGAAATGATATCAGGCTTTTTTATATAGTCGGCACTTTTCAAGCCATTTTAAGATTTGTTACGAAGCTGTTGCCTGAATATTTACAATATAAGCTTGTGGGATAAATTATTGACAATAGGCTGAGTCGGTCCTAGTGACGTTAAGTCACTAAGACCATAAACTGGATTAATAAATTGGAAATCCGCCTAAGCGTTAGCAGTCAGCCAGGCTTTTACTAAGCCTGATCAGGAATCATTAACATTTTCGTCAATGCTTTCATCAGCAGAATTGTTCTCATTTTCACCATTAGCATCATCATTGGATGCCATGGCAGTCTCTGCTGATGCTTGCTGTTTTTTTTGATCCTGCTGGCCATCTTTGTGGCTATCAGCCTGTTGCGCTGCTTCAGGATTATCAATTGGAATAATATTAGCAGCGTGCAGCCCTTTGGGTCCTTCGACAATTTCAAAGGAAACCATTTGGCCGGCCTTCAGTGTTTTATAACCTTCCATGCCTATTGAAGAGTAGTGTGCAAATAAATCGCTGCCACCATCATCGGGTAATATAAAGCCAAAACCCTTGGCGTTGTTAAACCACTTAACTTGACCTGTGCTCATTCAGACCTACCTCACTAGAAATCTGGTTTGTATGTAGTTTTTCATCAATCAAGCCCTTCGAGATATAAACCCTTTTATCTGTTAAGTCAATTTGAATTGTGCAAAAAACTTGAAAAATGAAGCAGGCAACACCATATAGCAATCAGAAAGAAATATTGTCCTAAAAGGCTAGTTTTAGTATGTAGCGTGGTATAGTTTAGGCGTATAATTTTGTTCAGATACAAAGCCTTTTCTTAAAGTTTTTATTTTATTTCTGGTGATTTATTTAATGAAGATGAAGATACTTGAATCAAAAATAGCAACAGAAAATTACAGCAAAGTTTTGACAAAAATGTCTGATGACAGAGGCACTGAGCGCGAAGGATCCATCAGTGAGGCGCTAGCACCTGAGCAGCTAAAGTTAAAGCCGCCGCCATTGTATCGTGTGGTGCTTTTAAATGATGACTATACCCCCATGGAATTTGTGGTGAATATTCTGGGTAAGTTTTTTGGCATGAATATAGAAACAGCAACAGCAGTCATGCTGAAAGTTCATACTGAAGGTAAAGGTGTCTGCGGAGTATTTCCAAAAGAAATTGCAGAAACCAAAGCAGTCATGGTCAATGAATACGCCAGGGAGTCGGAACATCCACTGCTGTGTGATATTGAAATTGATGACAATTATTAGTCGGCAGTCCTGGTTTCAGAATGTAAACTGTGAAAGTTATTGAAAGTTATTGAAAGTTATTGAAAGTTATAGAACGAAATTGAACGTAATTGATAGGTGAAGAAGTTAAAAGACATGAAATCTAGTTTAGCCTGCTGCAGGACAAAGAGAGAAAAGTAAAATCTTATGTTTAGTAAAGAATTGGAGTTTACTCTTAACAGAGCCTTTAAAGAAGCCAGACAGAAACGCTATGAATTTCTGACTCTGGAGCACTTGTTACTGGCATTACTGGATGATCCTTCAGCGCGGGAAATATTGCTTGTCTGTGATGCTGATCTGGAAGAGCTGCGGGAAGACCTGGAACAACATTTGGATCTTTATGTTCCGACACTCCTGGATGAAGCTGTCGAGAATAAGGATATTCAACAGACACTTAGTTTTCAGAGAGCTATGCAAAGAGCCGTTTTTCATGTGCAGTCTTCCGGACGACAGGAAGTTAATGGTTCCAATGTCTTGGTCGCCATCTTTAGTGAAAAGGAAAGTCATGCTGTTTACTTCATGAACAAGCAGGGTATTACCCGTGGTCAGGTCGTAAATTATATTACTCATGGAACAGTAGAAAAACCTGGCTTGGGTCATGAAGAAAACCTGGAGCAAAATACTGAATCACAAACTCAGGAGGCAGATGCCGGTCCCCTTGAAAGTTTCGCTCTTAACCTGAATGAACAGGCCCGTTTAGGCCGAATAGACCCCTTGATAGGCCGTTCATCGGAAATTGAACGTTTGGTGCAGGTCTTATCCAGGCGACGTAAAAACAATCCACTGCTTGTAGGTGAATCGGGAGTAGGTAAGACTGCGATCGCTGAGGGTCTGGCGAAACAGATTGTTGACGGTGAGATGCCGGATGTACTGAGTGAGAGCACTGTATATTCTTTGGATATGGGTGCCCTGTTGGCCGGCACCAAGTATCGGGGTGATTTTGAAAAACGTTTTAAAGCACTGCTTGCAGAACTGGCAAAAGATGAACATGCCATTCTGTTTATTGATGAAATTCATACCATTATAGGGGCCGGGGCAGCATCAGGCGGTGTTATGGATGCCTCCAACTTACTGAAACCACTTTTAACATCCGGTAGATTACGTTGCATAGGGTCAACGACTTACCAGGAATATCGTGGCATTTTCGAAAAAGACCGTGCACTTTCCCGACGTTTTCAAAAGATAGACATTGCCGAGCCGGATATTGAGACTACTTACCAGATATTAAAAGGTCTGAAGTCCCGCTATGAAGATCACCATCATTTACGTTATACCAATAATGCCTTGAAAACTGCCGCAGAATTGGCGAGTCGTTATATTAACGACAGGTTCATGCCGGATAAGGCGATTGATGTGATAGATGAGGCCGGAGCGTATCAAAACCTTCTGCCTGCCAGTAAACGTAAAAAACTCATTCAGGTGGCCGATATAGAACGTGTCGTTTCGCAAATCGCCCGTATTCCCGCAAAAAATGTATCTGCCTCAGATAAAACGCTGCTCAAGGATTTGGAGAAAAATCTCAAACTGGTGGTCTTCGGCCAGGATCCGGCAATAGAAGCGCTGGCAGCTTCAATTAAACTGTCACGTGCAGGTTTGAAAGAAGGTGAAAAACCAATCGGATCATACTTGTTTGCAGGTCCCACTGGTGTGGGCAAAACAGAAGTCAGCAAGCAGCTTGCCAGAATTATGGGCGTCGAATTAATACGCTACGACATGTCTGAGTACATGGAACGCCATACAGTTTCACGCTTGATTGGGGCGCCTCCTGGTTACATAGGCTTTGATCAGGGTGGACAACTCACTGAAGCCGTCAGCAAACATCCGCACTGTGTGGTGTTGATGGATGAAATTGAAAAAGCACATCCCGATGTATTTAATTTATTGTTACAGGTAATGGATCACGGTTCTCTTACCGATAATAACGGGCGCACAACTGATTTCCGTAATGTCGTGTTAATCATGACAACCAATGCCGGCGCTCAGGAAATGAGCAGGAATTCAATCGGTTTTTCTCAACAGGATCACAGTACCGATGGAATGGAACTACTGAAAAAAGTATTTACTCCAGAGTTTCGCAATCGTCTTGATGCCATCGTGCAATTTGAAGCACTGGATAATCATGTGATCAGAACCGTTGTCGATAAATTCCTGATGGAATTGCAGGTACAGCTGGATGATAAACATGTTTCCTTGCATGTCGATGATGAGGCTATTGATTGGTTTGTCACGCACGGTTATGACAAGAAGATGGGAGCACGCCCCATGTTGAGATTGATTCAGGCTGAGATTAAAAAGCCGCTTGCTGAAGACATACTGTTCGGTAAATTGACGCAGGGTGGGGATGTACATGTGACTGTCGAGAATGATCATATAGTTATGGAAATTGAGCCCATCGAAAAGCCTGCCAAAAAAACCAGCAGCTCAGGCACTAAGCCGGGAAGTAAAAAAGAACAGGAAAACCTGGAAATCTAAGCCTCGTTAAATATAGCAAAAAATTCGTTTTAAGCGGGTTTGACCATTTCCAATTTAGAAACAAGCAGTTACATACATCGTAGTAGTTCCGCTTGTTTTTTGCTTCTTCTCAATCGTCATGATGGACTGTCTTTCCGCCGACACGCCAAAGGGCGTACGGCCCGGTTGAGCTCATCCCTGTCGTCAGATGGTCGCCGACTGGATAGCTCATCATCACGCCTGTAGGGTGAGCAAGGCAGAAGCGGAGGCTGTTATCCAACAGAGAAAATCATCCTGAACAACTGCCGCGTATTTCAGCTATTTGATAATTTTGGGAAAGTTCGAAAATGCTTGGATGGGCAAAGAGAAAAGGCTAAGTTAATTTAACGCGCCCGGTAAGTAATACGACCCTTGCTCAAATCATAAGGAGTCAATTCGACTGTAACTTTATCGCCGGTCAGAATGCGAATGTAGTTTTTACGCATTTTGCCAGAGATGTGGGCAGTCACAACATGCCCATTTTCCAGCTGGACTCGGAACATGGTGTTGGGAAGGGTATCAATGACTTCTCCTTCCATTTCAATTTGGTCTTCTTTTGCCATTCAATCCTCGTAATGCATAGGTCAATCTGCTGTGCTTTTAATGCTGCTCATCAGACGATTTTATTAAAGAGACTTGTTGATGAAAGCGCCGCATTTTGCCTGAAATATACCGGATTGGCAAAGTTTACGGGAATTATTGTCGATTCCAGCCACCGGGATAGAGCAATTCGATGGGTTGGAATTGAGTTTTATAGTTCATTTTCTTGCAGGCTCTGATCCAATAACCCAAATATAAATAGGAAAGATTGAGACGCTTTGCCAGTTCAATTTGCCAGAGGATGGCAAAAGTGCCCAATGATCGTTTATCCATAGTGGGCTCATAGAAAGTAAAGACGGCAGAAAGAGCATTCAGTAGATGGTCACAGATCATCACAGCCAATAATTTTTCCTTGCTGCGTATTTCCAGATAAATGGTGTCTTTGCGTTTGGTCAGCAGGAAGGATTTATATTGATCACGGGCAGCTGGGTACATGTCCCCATCACTATGGCGGGCGTTAATATATGACTCATAAAGAAAGAAATATTCATCTGCAGCTATGGATTCAACTGGCGTAATCTTGAGGTCTCTATTTTTTTTCAGCACTCTCATAAAACGCCGGCCAGGTTCAAACTCATTTACCAGTACGCGGCATGGAATGCATTGTTCGCAACTTTCACAATTAGGTCGGTATAAATGGGAGCCGCTGCGTCGGAAGCCGATTTCATTGAGCCGTGTGTGAAATTCTCTGCTGATGATGAACTCAGGATCAACAAACAGGGTTTTTGCCTTTTTATCAGGCAAATAGCTGCAGCTGTGTTCGGCAGTTGTGTACAGTTTCAGATCTTTCAGGGATTCCATGATGGCTTGATTGTACTATGTGCATGCAAGTCGGTCAGCTATCGCTTGTCTAGCTGTTTCCCGATTTCAGGCCAGCAAGCAGTTTGCAAATGATCTGAGTCTATTGCTGTAGCAAGATGCTTGATAAATTCACTGCGCCTGATTTCACGAGCCCCTAAACTTGCCAGGTGCGGATTAGCAACCTGGCAGTCGATAAGACTGAATCCAAGTCCTTGCACGGTCTTGACCAGGTGTACAAATGCAAGTTTCGATGCATCGTTTTGCTTGCTGAACATGGATTCGCCAAAAAAAACTCTGCCCATGGCGATGCCATAGAGCCCGCCAACCAGCTTTTCATCCTGCCAAACTTCAAGGGAATGGGCCCAGCCCTGCTCATGAAGCTCGGTATAGGCCTGCTTCATAGCCGAGCTTATCCAGGTATCTTCACGGTTCTTTATGCCTATTCCAGCACAAGAGTTGATTACGGCCCTGAAATCATGATTCCAGGTGATGGAAAAATATGCTTTGTTAAGCGTTTTTTGTAAACTTTTTGAGATATGCAATTCGTCTGGATAGAGCACCATGCGGGGATCCGGACTCCACCACAATATAGGCTGACCAGCTTCATACCAGGGAAAAATGCCATGTTTATAGGCCCTAAGCAGTCTTTCCGGGTTCAGATCGCCACCAGCCGCCAGCAATCCATTTGGTACAGTAAGTGCTCGTTCCGGATCAGGGAAATCCAAGTCGCGAATATTCAACCAGTGCAGTTCTTGCATATCGCATCCTGAAAATGGCTTATTAAGACAGCCTTATTTTTCCAGATTATCGAGGTATTTCTCGGCATCCAGGGCGGCCATACAGCCAAATCCCGCGGAAGTAACAGCCTGGCGGTAGATGTGGTCAGCGATATCACCTGCAGCGAAGACGCCGGGTATGCTTGTTTGCGTTGCATTCCCGGTAATTCCGGAGTTTATGGTGATATAGCCATTTGCCATATCCAGTTGTCCTTTGAAGATGTCGGAATTGGGCTTATGTCCTACAGCAATAAACACGGCACTGACAGGAAGCTCATGTGCCTTTTCCGAAGTCGTGTCGATGATTCGGATACCGGTAACCTCTCCATTGGCACCCAAAATCTCATCAAGCCTATGATTCCATTCAATGCTGATATTGCCATTTTTAACTTTCTCAAACAGTTTGTCCTGCAGAATTTTCTCGGCTCGCAGGCTGTCACGCCTATGCACCAGCACGACTTCACTGGCTATATTGGATAGATAGAGTGCTTCTTCAACCGCTGTATTACCGCCTCCGATAACGGCAACCTTTTGTCCCTTATAGAAAAAGCCGTCACAAGTTGCACAGGCACTGACACCACTGCCCATATATTTCTCTTCCGATTCCAGCCCGAGATACTGGGCAGAAGCGCCAGTGGCAATGATGAGCGCGTCACAGCTGTATTCGCCGGAACTACCGCTCAGACGAAAGGGTTTTTGACTTAAATCTGTTGATTCTATATGATCAAAAATTATTTTAGTATCAAAGCGTTCTGCGTGGTTTTTCATCCTTTCCATTAAGTCAGGACCTTGCAGGCCTTCAACATCTCCGGGCCAGTTATCAACGTCAGAGGTTGTGGTTAGTTGTCCGCCTTGTTGCATACCTGTAATCATGACCGGATTCAGGTTGGCCCGCGCAGCATAAACGGCAGCTGTATAACCTGCTGGCCCTGAGCCTAGAATAATTAAAGGATGATGTTGTACTTCACTCATAGCTAAATCGTCTCTGTACTGGTCTAAAATGGAGGCTGAATGTTAGCAGAAAAGTACCTTGGAATAACCGCTTTTTCATAATTAAGGAAGCTAGCGGTATCCCTTATATGGATAATTTATTATCATGCAGACCCTAGATGTGCCATTTTGAGCTAAGCAGGCAAACTTTTGGAAACAGCAAGATCACGATTAAAAAAAGCCGCGCTTCCTGAAGCTGACAGGAAAATGCAAAGTGTGTTACTAAAAGAAGGGCTTTTATTGGTTCTGCTGGCTCTTGCGCTGTATATCTTCCTGGCGCTTTTTTCTTACTCACCAACAGATCCGGGCTGGTCTCGTACCGGCGACCCCGGCAATATCGCCAATGATGTGGGAGCAAGCGGTGCATGGATTGCAGATGTGCTGTTAATATTATTCGGATATCTTGCCTATTTAATCCCAATGATGCTGGCCTACAGGGCCTTTATTCTGTTTCGTGAACGCAAGCGGGCAGGCGGGTTTTCGTGGTCAATGTTTGCCCTGCGCAGTACCGGTTTTCTATTAACGCTGGTCGGGGCAACAGCACTCGCCAGCCTGCATTTTGCTTCGTCACTGCCTGAGTCAGCAGGAGGCATTCTGGGCAATGTGGTCGCGAGTCTGGCGATGCCTGTTCTGGACCTGATCGGCTCCACGCTGGTATTCCTGACCCTCTTGTTCGTCGGCTTGACTCTGGCAACAGGTTTATCCTGGATAAGTGTTGTGGATACCACAGGCAAGCTGTGTTTGAAGAGCTGGTCGCGCAGTATCATCGCCCTACGGAAGTGGCGTGAAGAACGTAGGGAAAAGCAGGAAACACAGCATGTTATCCAGCGTCGTAAACAGGCACTGGACACCTACAAAGAGAAAGAAAAAACTCGTAAACCAATCAAGATAGCTCCAGCCAAGAAAACCCTTCCAGAGCCAAGTAAACGGGTTCAGAAGGAGAAACAAGGCAAACTTTTCAGCGCCGGAGAGGTAGGCGAATTACCGCCTATCTCCTTACTGGATGAATGGGTGGAAAGCCTGAATTCCGGCTATTCGACAGAAGCACTCGAAGCCATGTCCAAATTGCTTGAAATCAAACTCAAGGATTTTAATATCGATATAACTGTTGAAGCCATAAATCCTGGGCCTGTCATTACCCGCTTTGAGGTGCAGCCAGCTCCCGGGGTAAAAGTCAGCAGGATATCAAATCTGGTAAAAGACCTGGCGCGTTCTCTGGCCGTCAGCAGCGTACGTATTGTAGAAGTAATTCCGGGTAAAACAGTCATTGGTATCGAAATACCTAATGAGCAAAAAGAATTGATTCAGTTAAGCCAGCTTCTGTCGTCCGGTGAATTTGATAATGCCAAATCACCGATAAGCCTGGCATTGGGACATGATATTGGTGGTAATCCGGTGGTGGTCGATCTGGCCAAGATGCCACATTTGCTGGTCGCAGGAACAACTGGTTCCGGCAAATCTGTGGGTATCAATGCAATGATTCTCAGCATCCTGTTTAAGTCCAGCCCAAAAGAAGTACGCCTTATAATGATAGATCCGAAAATGTTGGAACTTTCAGTCTATGACGGGATTCCTCATCTTTTGACGCCAGTGATTACTGATATGAAAGACGCCGCTAATGGTTTGCGCTGGTGCGTTGCTGAAATGGAGCGCCGCTATAAGCTTATGTCGGCGCTGGGAGTCAGAAATCTTGCAGGTTTCAACAAGAAAGTCATTGATGCGGCTAAGGCAGGTAATCCGATTGCAGATCCGCTTTGGCAGGCTGACCCGATGCTGGATGAAGAAGAGCAAAGTGCTGAAGAGCTTGAAGAGTTGCCGGTTATTGTGGTGGTGGTAGATGAGCTTGCCGATATGATGATGGTTGTTGGCAAGAAAGTGGAAGAGTTGATAGCCCGTATTGCCCAGAAGGCCAGGGCAGCTGGCATTCATCTGATCCTGGCGACACAGCGTCCATCTGTGGATGTTTTGACAGGCCTGATCAAGGCAAATATCCCTACACGCCTGTCTTTTATGGTGCAGTCGAAAGTTGATTCACGCACTATTCTGGGAGAAGGCGGGGCAGAACAACTTCTGGGACATGGTGATATGCTGTTCCTGCCGCCTGGAGGGGGTGTTGCACAGCGTGTGCATGGTGCTTTTGTAGATGATGATGAGGTCCATCGTGTAGTAGCTGACTGGAAGACCAGGGGTGAGCCACACTATATTGAGAGTATCACCACTGAATCTTCTTCAGACCTGCCAGGCTACAGCTCAGCAGATGATGGGGAGGGTGCCGAGGAAGACGATGCCCTCTATGATGAGGCCGTGCGCTTTGTGACAGAGAGCCGTAAAGCCTCAATTTCGGGTGTACAGCGTAAACTGAGGATCGGTTATAACAGGGCTGCCCGTATGATCGAGGCGATGGAAATGGCCGGTGTGGTGACCGAAATGAATGCCAATGGCAGTCGTGAGGTTATTGCACCTCCACCGATCCGCGATTAAAACAATGATTATAAATATCAATAAGTTAAAATTATATTTTAAAGTAAAATATAATTATAAATCAGTGCTTTTTTGTCTGCTTTATAGTTTTTCCCTGGCCGCTGTTGCCCAGCAAAGCCCCTTGCAGGAACTGGTGTCTACCTTGTCACAAAGCACTACTATGCAGGCCGAGGTTGAACAGTTAATACTTTCTCAGGATGGGCGAGAAATCCAGGCCCTGCAGGGTGAAATTGCCATGCAGAAACCTGATCGTCTTTACTGGCATGTTAGTGAGCCGTATGAGGAGTTGATGATCAGTGATGGTATCTCCCTTTGGTACTACGAGCCGGACCTCGAACAGGTGAGTATTCAGGATTTTCCGAATGATATCGAGAATAATCCGATTCTGTTGCTCAACGATGATTTACAGGCCCTGGCTGATGTTTACGAAGTCTCAATGGGTTATGTTGATGATGAGATCAAACAGTATGTATTGCTGCCGCTACTGGCTTCCAGTGCCTATGAACGCTTTAGTTTGACCTTCTCTGGTGCAGATTTGGTGCAAATGCAATTTGAATCCAGTGTGGGGCAATTAACCAGTTTTTCATTCACCAATATCATTAACAACCAAACTCTGGATGCAGCACTTTTTCACTTTGAAATTCCTGCCGATATTGAGATTATTGATAGCCGACAAGCAGTTACCCGTTAGGATAAATCAGTGACGGAATCCCTGTTTAAGACTGAACAAAACTATCAGCCTCTGGCAGCACGGCTGCGGCCCGCCAGGCTCAAGGAATTTATCGGACAGGAGCATATTCTGAGTCCAGGTAAGCCCCTGTATGAAGCCCTGGAGAGTGGTCAGGCACACTCAATGATTCTATGGGGTCCACCCGGCACGGGGAAAACTACGCTGGCGCGTTTACTGGCAGTTAACAGTCAGGCCCATTTTCAAGCATTGTCAGCCGTACTTAGCGGGGTCAAGGAAATCCGCGCAGCAATAGAAAAGGCGCATTTAATACGCGACCAGCATGGCAAGAAATGCATTCTTTTTATTGATGAAGTACATCGTTTCAATAAATCACAGCAAGACGCCTTCCTGCCCTTTATAGAAGATGGGACTTTTATTTTCATAGGCGCCACCACCGAAAACCCGTCCTTTGAACTGAATAATGCCTTGTTGTCGCGTGCCAGGGTTTATGTGTTAAAGAGCCTGAATCATGAAGCATTGCGTGGCATTTTGCAGCAGGCCTTGAGTGATAAAACCAGAGGCCTGGGTGAACAGGGTTTGTTATTCACAGAATCACAAGAGGAGGCATTGGTTCAGTCTGCTGACGGTGATGCCCGCCGTCTGTTAAATTTATTGGAACTGGCAGCCGAGTTGGCTAATGCTGCTTACCGTAATACTTTGACTGATGATGAGCTGAGCCAGATTATACAGGGGGATAGCAGGCGTTTTGATAAGGGCGGGGACCTGTTTTATGAGCAGATTTCTGCATTACACAAGGCGGTACGTGGATCTTCGCCTGATGCATCCCTGTATTGGCTATGTCGCATGCTGGATAGTGGTTGTGACCCACTGTACATTGCGCGTCGTGTTGTACGTATGGCGAGTGAGGATATCGGTAATGCCGACCCAAGAGCTCTGCAACTTGCACTGAGTGCCTGGGATGTACAGGAGCGACTGGGCAGCCCGGAAGGTGAATTGACGCTGGCACAGGCAGTTATATATTTAGCCTGTGCACCCAAAAGCAATGCCAGTTATATGGCTTTCAAAGCGGCGATGGCAGAAGTTCAGCAGGGCGAAAGCCACGATGTGCCGATGCATATGCGAAACGCACCAACCCGTCTTATGAAGGACATGGACTACGGTGCCGACTATCGCTATGCTCATGATGCCCCTGAAGGCTACATTGCTGGCGAGAATTACTTCCCGGAAGCTCTGCATGACAAACATTTTTATCAGCCTACTGAGCGTGGTCTGGAGGCGAAAATAAAAGACAAGATGGATTATTTACGCAAACTGGATAAACAAAGTGCCTTTAAAAGATATAGCTAGAATTTCAGCCATGCAGATGCTGTTTAGTCAGCCACTTAAGAAAAGTTACTGAGTGCCTGCATTTTGAAGAAGTGACTTTGGAGAATATATGGCTTATTTAGCGGTGGCCTTTGGTGGTGCATTGGGCGCGATTTCAAGATACTGGATATATAATTACTGGACGAAACTGTCTGCTTATCATTTTCCATTTATTACATTGTTCGTTAATGTGTTTGGGTCTTTGTTAATTGGTATTTTTTTTGTCCTGCTGGTTGAGCGCGGTCATTTGAGTCTGGAATGGCGTAATGTAATCAATGTTGGTTTCCTCGGGGCCTTCACAACCTTTTCAACTTTTTCACTGGATGCACTGGGCTTATTTGAGCAGGGATATATTGCTCAAGCCTTTATATACATCCTGAGCAGTGCAGTGGTTTGTATTCTGGCAGCCTGGCTGGGGCTTACCCTTGCAAGAATATTGTTTTAATCCGTTTTAAAAGAGAGAAGAATTCATGTTAGATCCCAAACTAGTTCGAAATGATCCTGAGTTGGTTGCTGAAAAGTTAAGTAAACGTGGGTTTATTTTAGACGTCGATCAAATCAGGTCACTGGAAGAGCAGCGTAAGATGCTCCAGATTGAAACAGAAGCGTTACAAAATGAAAGAAATATTCGCTCAAAAAATATCGGCAAAGCCAAATCTGCAGGCGAGGATATAGCGCCATTACTGGCAGAAGTAGAAGCATTTAAGAGCCAGCTGGAAGAAAAAAAACAGGCTCTGATGCTTGTGCAGGATGCCTTTGATGATCTGCTGCACAGTATGCCAAATATTCCTGATGCCAAGGTCCCAGCAGGCAAGGATGAAAGTGCCAATGTTGAAATCAGACGCTGGGGTGAGCCTAAACAATTTGATTTTGAGATAAAGGATCATATAGACCTTGGTGACCGCAATGAAAGCCTGGATTTTGCGAGAGCCGTTAAAATTACCGGTTCACGCTTTGCTGTGATGAGGGGCGAAATCGCCCGACTGCATCGGGCTCTGATTCAGTTTATGCTGAATATGCACTCCGAACAGCATGCTTATACAGAAATTTATGTGCCGTACATGGTTAATAAAGATTCTTTGTTTGGTACAGGTCAATTGCCAAAATTTGAAGAAGATTTATTTAAATTAAACGGGGAGCAGGAATATTATTTAATTCCAACAGCAGAAGTGCCAGTGACGAACATGGTCAGGGATGAAATACTGGATGAATCCGAGCTACCCTTGAAATTTGTATGTCATACACCGTGCTTTCGAAGTGAGGCTGGCAGTTATGGTAAGGATACCCGTGGCATCATTCGCCAGCATCAATTTGAGAAAGTTGAACTTGTACAAATCGTCAAAGCCGATGATTCTGAGCGTGCACATGAAGAGCTGACAGCTCATGCAGAATCTATACTTCAAGCTTTAAACCTGCCTTATCGAACGGTAGTACTTTGTGGGGGCGATATCGGTTTCGGAGCCAAATTGACCTACGATATAGAAGTCTGGCTGCCCGGTCAGGAGGCTTATCGGGAGATTTCTTCCTGTAGCAATTACGGTGATTTTCAAGCACGACGTATGCAGGCAAGATGGCGTAATCCCGAAACTGCCAAACCGGAATTATTGCATACCCTGAATGGCTCTGCTCTGGCCGTTGGCCGAACCTTGCTTGCCGTTTTAGAGAATTATCAGAACGCTGATGGCAGCGTCACTGTGCCGGAAGCTTTACAAGCTTTCATGGGTCAAGAGCTTATTCTTAAACCCTGATGGATTATTTGCCGCTTTTCCACAAGTTAAAGGCTCAGCCGGTTCTCCTGGTTGGAGGCGGGCAGGTTGCGCTGCGTAAAGCAAAATTTTTGTTGCGTGCCGGGGCTCACATCAGGCTTGTTGCAATGGAAATTAATACAGAACTTGCGGAATTACTGTCCACTGAAGAGCATGTTATTTTAAAACGCCTTTATCAAAGCAGCGACATTGATGATGTAATGTTGATTATCGCCGCGACTAATGACCGGGATTTAAACACGCAGATTTCGGCTGATGCATTTAGTCAAAACATTCCAGTCAATGTGGTTGACCAGCCTGAATTGTGTTCCTTTATTTTTCCTTCAATTGTTGATCGTTCCCCACTGCTTATTGCAGTCTCTAGTGGGGGGAAATCTCCGGTGCTTGCACGTTTGTTACGCGCACGTCTGGAGACCTTTATTCCTTCGGCTTACGGAGCATTGGCAGATTTTCTGGGTTCATTTCGAGCTAAGGTAAGCAAGAAAATTGGTGATTTTACATTGCGTATGCGCTTTTGGGAAAAAGTGATTAACGGGCCGGTAGCCGAATTATTACTGGCGGGAAAAGCTGACCAGGCTAAAGCTGTATTGGAGGTAATGCTGGAAAACAGTGATAGTGAAGTGGCTGCTCAGGGGGAGGTTTATCTTGTTGGTGCAGGGCCTGGCGATCCGGATTTACTGACTTTCAGAGCCTTGCGCCTGATGCAGCAGGCTGATGTGGTTTTGTATGACCGGCTGGTATCTCAGCAAATACTGAATATGACCCGGCAAGACGCGGAAAAAATTCATGTAGGCAAGCAGAGGCAATTGCATACGATGCCACAGGAAAATATCAGTAATTTATTGGTGACGCTTGCGCAAGAGGGGAAGAGAGTGTTGCGTCTTAAAGGAGGAGACCCCTTTATTTTTGGTAGGGGGGGTGAGGAAATTGAAAAACTGGCTGAAGCTAAAATTCCCTTTCAAGTTGTACCTGGGATCACTGCAGCCTCAGGCTGCTCCAGTTATGCAGGTATTCCGTTAACACATCGTGATTATGCGCAGTCGGTAGTTTTTGTTACCGGGCATCTGAAGGGTGACAGATCTGATCTGGATTGGCGCCATTTAGTGCAGGACAACCAAACGGTTGTTTTTTATATGGGTTTAATCAGTTTGCCTTTGATTTGTGAGCAGTTGATTAAACATGGGCGCTCAGCTGAAACGCCTGCAGCTTTGATTCAACAGGGCACCACTCCCAATCAGAAAATATTTACGGGAACCTTAAGCAGCTTACCGGCAATTATAAAGGCAAATAAAGTTCAGGCCCCGACTTTAATAATCGTTGGTGAAGTTGTTTCTTTGCATGCAAAGCTTGCTTGGCAATGAGCCCTGAGATTAAGTCCTGGAATTATGGCGATGAAGCTATAAATACTCAGTAAATGAGAACTAAGTGGCATAATCTGAGTATTGCTTGCATTATCTTCTATCAGCCATTGTAATATCGAAATACAGCATTTTAACTTGAGGGCATATGTCAGAAAACCTATTTGATCGTGTGAAAATTCCTCAAGCCTGGCATCTGGATATATCCGGCATGCAGAAAGGCATCGATAACTATCATGTCGATGTGAGGTTAAGTAAACTTTTTTGTTCTGATCTGAAAATTCTGATAACTGAATTAATTAGACGAGAAACCGATCAGAAAAACTTTCAGGGTGATACCGAGAAAGCGTTTTCCCCGCTGAGCAAAAGCTATCTGGATATGATGACTGTGCTTATCCACCGGGTGAAGACAGATCTAACCGTGGATGAAGTTTGTTTTCTGCAATTCTCAGTTGCAAAATTTATTATCGACTCCGTTACTTTGGCGCTGAATTCAGTTATTACAGAAACCAAGAAGCAGGCTACTAATTTACGAAATCAGGGATCCATGCAAGTTCTGAAAGTGCAGCATCAACTAGCCTGGTTGAGCAAGCATTACAATTCAATTGCTTACCTTGTTAAAAAACAGATTTTCGAGCATCTACACCGAACAGAATATCGGCAACTGCGGGTTATACGAGAGCAGTATTTGGGGACCAATGTTATTGATTTCCAGGATTTTCTGTCTAATATCTTGATGCTTAATCGTGACCTTAACTCTTCCCAGTTCCTCATTGAACACTATATTAGTTGGGGCGGCGACCTGGAAGAAAGCGAATTCCCTGCAGTTAATGAAGCTCTGGAAGCCTTATTGCTGAAAGAGCTGCCTGAGCTGGAAACGCAGGTATTATTTGATAATTCAACTGGTGATAAAGAACTCGAAGTATACGATGACCTTAGGGGCTTAAGAGCCCTTCAATACTATCTGGGTCCTGCTCCGAACATGCGAAATAATGTACGCGAAGACTTTTGTTGGCTGGAGTCTCCACAAAATATCAAAATACTTTTCGATTCTGAACGGCTTAGAGAGGATATTCCAGAGATACGAAAACAATTTGATGCCAAAACAGCCAGAGCATTTGCCAGGCAGATTAAAAAGCTGGAAAAGATTCTGAAACGTTTTGGCGTTTTGTTAAAAAAGAAAAAATATCTTACGCACTTTATCGCATCCTATGAGGCCAGGAAAATATGGTCAAATGAATTTAATGGAGAGCTAGACCCTAAGCTTTTGTGTCAATACCTGGCTGGGGAATGTTCAATTAAACGTTTACAGGACCCTGCACTTGGAGGCAGGGTGATTACTGACAATGAGATGCTTTTACTAAAAAATTCGCTCAAGGAGATTGCACAAGCAAGCAGTAAGAACCTGAATGATAAACTAATAGATATTCTTACGGATATCTCCCGTTTCAGATTGCATTTAAAGTACACACGCTTTGCGCATCGAATCTTTAATCGCCTGTCTATCTTAACAGATGCAAACGATATTGATTTATCAAAGCAAGCAAGAACCTTATTTCTCTTGCCCTGTTCGACCGAAATTGAGGATGATGAGGCGAAAATAGTTCATCACACGATCATGAAGGCAGATGTGCGTGGCTCGACAGTGGTAACTGAAATGCTGGAAAAGAAAAATTTGAATCCTGCTTCATATTTTAGTCTGCACTTTTTTAATCCTATCAATGAAATTATTCCGGTTTATGGTGGCAATAAGGTCTTTATTGAAGGGGATGCCATTATTTTAAGTTTTCTTGAATATGAGCATATGCCACAACAATGGTTTTCTGTAGCCAGAGCCTGTGGATTGGCGAGATCAATGCTGAGGATTATTCAGGCCAATAATAATTTTGCCAGGCAGTCTGAATTACCTAACCTTGAGTTGGGCATTGGAATCTGCTTTTCGGAGGAATCCCCAAGGTTCCTGTTCGACGGAGACCAGCCCATTATGATTTCTTCTTCAATTGGACTGGCAGACAGACTTTCCTCCTGTTCTTGGAAATTGCGTGAAAGCTTACAGAGCAAAATATTTAATGTTGAAGTGCTGGCTTATGCAGATGATGATCGTGAAAAGGGTGAAAAGGGTCAGCAAATGATCCGTTATAATGTGAATGGAATTTTGCTGGAAAATCAGGCATTTGCAAAACTTCAGAAGGAAGTGAAGCTGCGAAAAATCAGCGCTACATTTGGGGGGCGTCAGGAAAATCTGTATTACGGACTATACGATGACCTGATGGGTAAGCGGCACGATATAGTGGTACGGGAAGGTCGTGTTGGTTTATGGGAAAACGACTCTTTCACTCATGGTACAGAGACTGCAGAACCTTACTATGAAGTTGTCACTAATGGTAAAGTTATCTCCATGCTCAGGGAAAAGTTATAACGGCAAGTGTGATATCAAATCAACCGTAATTCTGTATTGATCTGTATTGATCTGTATTGATCTGTATTGATCTGTATTGATCTGTATTGAAGTGGGGGACAACTGAGAGTGTTTTGATTTTGGTGATAAGAATGTTGCTGCCTTATCTGCTGCCTTATTTGCCACACAAAAGCCATATACACACGAACAGATACCCGGAAATTGAAAAGCGCTAAGCTGACTTAGCGCTTTATCTTAAGGTTTTCTTCTTCCGAGTCTGCACGACGCTGTCTAGAATTAACAATTAGGTCTTCTTCCTCTGTTTGCGTTTCGGGTTTTTAACCTTTTTTGTCTGTCTGCTTTGCTGACCTACAGCTGTGTTTATTGCGCTTGCTAGCAGCTCAGTTTCCCAATTTTTATATGACATATCGATGCCTCCTGTTCGACAGGCAGCAATACTAACACAAAAGTATTTTTAATGTATATACATTACAATTGCTTTGTTAATCGTTCGTTAAGGAAAAACACCTCTAAGTAATTTTGCCTCGGCAACACGGCTGATGCCTTCGAGTAATGCCGCAGTACGCATATCCACATTATCACGCTGACTGCGTAGCAATGTGCGTTGAAATGCCGCGACCATGATTTCATGTAAACGCTTATTGACCTCATCTATGGTCCAGGCGAATTCCTGCGTATTTTGAACCCATTCAAAGTATGAAACTGTAACGCCGCCTGCATTTCCCAGAATATCTGGAAGCACAAAGATATCTCTTTCTCTCAGAATTCTGTCAGCTTCCAGTGTGGTAGGGCCATTAGCACCTTCAGCCAGCATTTTGCATTGTAAGTAAGGCGCATTTTGCTCGGTTATCTGATTTTGCAGCGCGCATGGAGCCAGAATGTCACACTTCAGTTCCAGTAATTCATTGTTGCTGATCTCATCCGCTTCGGCATAGCCCTTCAACATGCCATGTTCGTTAAGGTGATCATCAACGGCACTTAGGGGGAGTCCCTTGCTGTTATGTATGCCGCAGCTGACATCACTAATACCGATAATTTTTACGCCTAGCTGCTCAAGAAACATGGCCGCGTTACGGCCAACATTCCCGTAACCCTGGATGACAGCGGTGGCATTTTTTAAATCAAGCCCGATATGAAAAGCGGAATCCTGAATGAGATATACCAAGCCGCGTCCGGTAGCTTCTTCGCGCCCGTGAGACCCGCCCAGCACAACCGGTTTTCCGGTAACTACCTCGGGAACAGAATGACCAACCTGCTGGCTGTAGGTGTCCATGATCCAGGCCATAATCTGGGCATTGGTTCCCATGTCGGGAGCGGGAATATCTTTATCCGGACCAATCATATTGAAAAATTCCATGGTGTAGCGTCGCGTCAGACGCTGCAGTTCTGATCTGCTCATTTGCTGTGGATTGATACGAACTCCCCCTTTGGCGCCACCGAAGGGCAGGTGCATAAGCGCGCATTTCCAGGTCATCCACATGGCAAGTGCAGATACTTCTCCCAGACTGACATCTTCATGGTAGCGGATGCCACCCTTGGTTGGACCCATGGTAAGGACATGCTGGACCCGGTAACCAAAGACTGTTTGCACTTCGGAATATTTATCCTTGCGGCATGGGAAACTGGCAATTTGTGCGCGTTGCGGGAACAAGAGACGTTTACGGATATTGTCATCAAGCTCCATTAAACGTGATGCCCGCAAGAATTGACGCTGGGCCAGGTTAAACATGGGAGAATCCCATTCAGCCTGAGGTATTTCAGTTTCTGAATGTTGATCAATAATATCCATCTATTTGGCTCCTGGCTAAAACATTGTGGGTAAAGATACCTGCTAGTGAAAGAAAAGTCTTTACGCGAATTTGTCTTTAATTTTCAACTTAGCTCCTTCTATAAATCTTTAATTTATGAATTCACCATAGTGACTTTTCAGAAATAATTCTCCTGAGCGACCACTAATAAGCTCAGGATTTTATCCGGCTAATCAGCAAAGATAGCGTCGATATCATGTAGCAGCAGAATAGGCGGTATCAGTTAATCGATGTCCCGGGTATTTTCAGGCAAAGGGAAGATGAAGGTATGCTTTGTTTTTAAGATTTGTTTGCTTTTCAAGTTTTAAAACAACTAAGTATGGCCTCTAGATAAGGAGGTATTTATTAAAGATAAAAATGTTATATAGCATTTAAAAACAATAAGATATGTTATATTTTTAAAGCTAAATATAGATAATTAAAAGTTCTATTTGGCTCTTACGCGCTGCTGGCGTCCTATTCATAATTGACCAGTATCAGCACTGATTAAATGTGGTTAACACACTTGTGCTTAGGATATTTCGGGAAAGAGCTCAGGGCAAACAGTAGAGGAGAGGGGGCTTCTATAACATTATAAATTTCAAGCTGAAGCTCTTCCCAAAAGTAGCGCAGGGTTTCGTGTCGCTAATTCAGTTATCATCCTGATGTTATCGTGAATTCTGAGTGAATAAACGGCTATTACTCCACCCCAGAGTCAGATAATCCTTTTGACAAATTAAGTGTTGAAGTTATGAATATTCGAATTGCTAAAAAGAAAGATGCTGAGATTATCTTTGAGCTGATCAAGGAATTGGCATCATATGAAAAGGCTGCACAGGAAGTCCTGTGTTCTGTTGATGATGTTGAGGCCAGTCTCTTTGGAGCCGACGCCAAAGCTTTCGCGCTCATTGCTGAAAACGATAACACGGTCTATGGCTATGCAGTTTACTTTTATAACTATTCAACCTGGCTTGGAAAAAACGGTATTTACCTGGAAGATGTTTATGTAAGACCGCCATATAGAAATCAGGGTATCGGGAAAGCATTATTAAAGTATGTTGCGAAAATTGCCGTAAATGAGAATTGTAGTCGCTTTGAATGGGCTGTGCTTGACTGGAACACGCCCGCTATCGAGTTTTATGAGTCCCTCGGCGCCAAAGCTCAGGACGAATGGATAAGCTATCGGCTTAGCGGTGAAAAACTCAAGCAATTTGCCTTAAGCTAAGCTTGTTTTTTCCTGGTTACCAGGATTTCGAATGACTGAGCCCTAAGCGTCATCTTCAAGTATAATGCGCGATCTTTGCCTAACAATAAAACTGGAAAGTTATGACCGTCGTCAGAACCCGAATTGCACCATCCCCAACTGGGGATCCCCATGTTGGAACGGCCTATATTGCCTTGTTCAACCTCTGTTTTGCCCGCCAGCATGCAGGTAAATTTATTTTAAGAATTGAAGATACCGATCAGCTACGCAGCACACCTAAGTCTGAGGCAGATATTTTAGCCGCTTTAGGCTGGCTTGGTCTGAACTGGGATGAAGGGCCTGATAAGGGTGGCGACTTTGGGCCTTACCGGCAAAGTGAACGAACTGATATTTACAAAAAACATGTTGATCAGCTTCTGGCACAGGGTAATGCTTTTCACTGTTTTTGCAGTTCAGAGCGTCTGGATGAATTACGGACGCGACAAATGGCAGAGAAAAAGGCCCTGGGTTATGACGGACACTGCCTGCAACTTGATGAAACTGAGGTCAAGGAAAAGCTCTCAGCAAATATTCCGCATGTAATTCGGATGAAAATTCCGACTGCAGGAACCTGTGTTGTTAAAGACATGCTGAGAGAAGATGTTGAGATTGAATGGCAGCAGATCGATATGCAGGTCTTGATGAAATCAGATGGTTTGCCTACCTACCATCTGGCAAATGTAGTGGATGATCATCTGATGGAAATTACACATGTTATTCGTGGGGAAGAATGGATAAATTCCGCCCCGAAGCATTTATTGCTCTATCAATATTTTGGCTGGAAAGCCCCGCTTCTCTGCCATATGCCATTGTTGCGCAATGCCGACAAAAGTAAATTAAGTAAACGTAAAAATCCGACCAGCATCGGCTATTACCAGCGTATGGGTTACCTGCCGGAAGCGGTAACAAATTATCTGGGCATGATGGGCTGGTCTATGCCGGATGAACGCGAAATGTTTTCAATACCTGAAATGGTAGAGCACTTTGATATAAAGCGGGTATCGCTTGGCGGTCCTGTGTTCGATACCGAAAAACTGGATTGGTTAAACGGTCGTTATTTACGTGAAACCTTATCCGATGAAGAGTTTATGCAACGCTTTTCACAATGGGCCTTTCGTCCCGACATGCTACAGGCAATCGTTCCCTTGATTAAACAGAGGGTAGAACGTTTTACCGATATAGCGCCCCTTACTGCTTTCTTTTTTTCTGGATTGCCGCCTATAAGTGAGCAGAATTTTGAACATAAGAAATTGACTCCTGACGACAGTAAAAAAATATTGCAGTATCTCGCATGGGATCTTGAAACTCTGGAAGCCTGGCATCGTGATCGAATTGAAAAAATGTTGATGCAGCTGGCCGAGAAAATGGGTTTTGCAGTACGAGACTTTTTGTTTCCGATTTTTATTGCGATAGCGGGTAACCCGGTTTCAACTTCTGTGATCGATTCGATAGCCGTGTTAGGCCTGGATATAGTCCGGGCTAGATTAAGACACGGGATAGAAATCCTGGGTGGCGTTTCAAAAAAACAGCTGAAAATTCTTGAAAAGGAATATGCTGTTTTGGCTCATCAACAACTGTCATCTTAATAATCCCTTTATTCCTTGACAGTGTGAAGGGTGCTGTCTAGAATGCGCGTCTTTGCTGATTTCTGGTCGGCAAATGCTCGCAACGGTAAGTATGTTTGTAGGGTAAAAGCGGGGCCATAGCTCAGCTGGGAGAGCGCAACGCTGGCAGCGTTGAGGTCAGGAGTTCGATCCTCCTTGGCTCCACCACCTACAGTTTATTTTTCTGTATTGTGAAACTTACTTGTCCCCTTCGTCTAGAGGCCTAGGACACCGGGTTTTCATCCCGGCAACAGGGGTTCGAAACCCCTAGGGGACGCCATCTTCAAATAAAAAAGCCCGCTTAGAGCGGGCTTTTTTATTGGCTTTCTTTTACTGTCTAATTGCTATTTGGAAGGATAATCCCGCATAGTTGGCCCGGTGTAGAGCTGTCTTGGACGACCAATTTTAAAGGGGTTGCTGATCATCTCATGCCAGTGTGCAACCCAGCCAGGGGTTCTGCCGGTAGCGAAAATAACTGTGAACATGCCAATTGGGATCCCAATAGCTTTAAGAATGATTCCTGAATAGAAATCTACATTTGGATACAAATTTCTCTCAATAAAATATTCGTCTTCAAGTGCGATTTTTTCCAATTTAACGGCAATTTTAAGCAAGGGGTCATCTTCCATGCCTAATTCAGCGAGTACATTTTTACATGCCTCGCGCAGCACTGTGGCGCGTGGATCAAAGTTTTTATAAACCCTGTGTCCAAAGCCCATCAGTCGGAAGGGATCGTCTTTGTCTTTGGCGCGCTTAATAAACTTGTCAATCTGTGAATCGTCACCAATCTCGGTCAGCATTTTTAATACTGCTTCGTTAGCGCCGCCATGTGCTGGGCCCCAAAGTGCTGTTATGCCTGATGAAACACAGGCATAAGGATTGGCTCCGGTTGAGCCGGCGAGTCTTACAGTTGATGTGGAAGCATTCTGCTCATGGTCCGCATGCAATAGGAAAATTTTGTCCATTGCATCAACCAGAACCGGGCTTATTTTAGTTTCTTCACAAGGGGTGCTGAACATCATGTGCAGGAAATTCTCTGAAAAGCTCAGGCTGTTGTCCGGATAAACAAAAGGTTGCCCGACGGAGTATTTGTAGCACATGGCAGCAAGGGTAGGTATTTTGGCAATGACTCTTAAGGCCGCGTCCATGCGATGTTCTTCATTACTGATTTCCAGGTCATCATGATAAAAAGCGGACAAAGCACCGACCACGCCGACCATTATGGCCATTGGGTGTGCATGCCTTGGGAATCCGTTAAAGAAGCTGTGCATTTGCTCATGCACCATGGTGTGATATTTGATTGAAGTGTTAAATTCTTCCTTTTGTTGAGTGTTGGGTAGGTCTCCATTTAGTAGAAGGTAACAACACTCAAGGAAATCTGATTTTTCGGCGAGTTGTTCAATTGGGTAGCCGCGGTAAAGGAGAATGCCTTTATCCCCATCTATATAGGTAATCTTTGATTCGCAAGATGCGGTGGACATAAAACCTGGATCAAATGTGAAAATGTCATGAGCTGCCAGGTCTCGTACATCAATTACATCTGCTCCGATAGTACCCTCATAAACGGGTAAGGTGAGGGTTTCATTCATGCCATCAACTGACAACTGAGCTTTTTTCTCAGCCATAAGGACTCCTGTTAAGAGAAATAGTGAACTGTAAATGGCTCACTTTATAGAGTGCGCCAATTCGGAAGATGCACACTAGCTTCTGATTATAAAATTGTCAAATGAACAATGGCCTTTTGGGGCCGTTTGAGCCTAAAAACAACCTTGAATAACTTTCCGCAAAAAAGCTAAAAAAGCACTGCAGGCTGTTGCTTATGGGGTCTTTAGCGACTAATATGCACACACTTTATCGATTGGACCGTTATGATAATAAATGTCTATCAGTTTTTTAATTTTGATAGGGATTTCCTTAATTTATCAAGAAAGAGTAAGTAAAGGGGAAGCTCACCAGTGAAAGATAAGCGGCCGGTTAATCTGGATTTAACAACCATTCATCTGCCTTTGGCAGCCTACACGTCAATAACTCACCGCATTTCCGGAGTCATTGTTTTTGTTGGAATCGCCATTTTACTTTGGCTCTTCGACATGTCCCTTTCCAGTGAAGCAAGTTTTAATCACTTAAAGGAACTGGCCGAATCGGGTCTGTATAAATTCGTTTTATGGGGCATTCTTTCGGCATTGTGTTATCACATGGTTGCCGGCATCAAGCATTTGCTGATGGATGCTGGCATTGGCGAGAGTAAAGAGGCAGGACCTCGCGGAGCAAAAATTACCATTTTTGTAAGTCTTATCCTGATTGTGGGTCTGGGAGTATGGATATGGTAACCAATGTCACTAGTTTCGGTCGCAGCGGGCTTTACGACTGGTTAATACAGAGAGTTTCAGCGGTTATCCTGCTGCTCTATATTTTATTCCTTGTTGCTGTGTTGATTATAAGTCCTGAAATGCAGTTCCAGGACTGGCAAGCCTTTTTCAGTAAAAATCCGGTACGTATTTTCAGTCTGCTTGCCTTGTTGTCACTTTGTGCACATGCGTGGATCGGCATGTGGACGATCGCGACAGACTATCTGACCCCAGCCACGCTGGGTGCTCATGCTGGCAAGGTGCGTCTTCTGTTTGAATTAGCATGCATCATTGTTCTATTTGTTTACTTTATCTGGTGCATACAGATTTTATGGGGTATCTAAACTGTGGCTAAAATCAGAACACTTTCATTTGATGCGGTAATAGTAGGTGGCGGAGGCTCGGGGATGCGGGCGGCGCTTCAGTTGTCGCAATCCGGATACAATACTGCTGTTATTTCAAAGGTATTTCCAACCCGCTCCCACACGGTATCTGCACAAGGCGGAATCACCTGTGCCATCGCCAGCGATGACCCTAATGATGACTGGCGCTGGCATATGTATGACACCGTCAAGGGTTCAGATTATATTGGTGACCAGGATGCCATTGAATATATGTGCAGCGAAGGGCCTCAGGCAGTTTTTGAACTGGAGCATATGGGTTTGCCTTTTTCACGAACTGAAGAGGGACGAATCTATCAGCGCCCCTTCGGCGGACAGTCAAAAGATTACGGAAAAGGGGGCCAGGCGTCCCGTACCTGCGCTGCCGCTGACCGGACTGGTCATGCACTTTTACACACTCTTTATCAGGGCAACCTAAAAAACAATACGGTCTTTTTTAACGAATGGTTTGCAACAGATATCGTCAAAAATCAGGATGGCGCTGTTGTAGGTGTGATCGCAATATGCATGGAAACCGGTGAAACGGTACATATCCAGTCAAAAGCCACTGTATTTGCAACCGGTGGAGCGGGACGTATTTACGCCTCTACCACGAATGCATTAATCAATACAGGCGATGGAATTGGCATGGCTTTACGAGCTGGCTATCCTGTTCAGGATATTGAAATGTGGCAGTTTCATCCGACGGGAATTCATGGCGCTGGCGTACTGGTAACCGAAGGATGTCGAGGTGAAGGCGGTTATCTGATTAATAAGGATGGCGAGCGTTTCATGGAACGATATGCCCCTAATGCCAAAGATCTGGCTGGCCGCGATGTAGTTGCGCGGTCCATGGTGCTGGAAATTCTGGCCGGGCGTGGTGTAGGCCCGGAAGCCGACCATGTGCTTCTCAAACTCGATCACCTCGGTGAGAAAACACTGAATGAAAAATTACCAGGCATTCTGGAATTATCCCGCACCTTCGCGCATGTCGATCCGGTTAAGGAGCCGATTCCGGTAATTCCTACCTGCCATTACATGATGGGCGGTATACCAACCAACGTACATGGACAGGCTTTGACTCAAGACGCCCAGGGAAATGACAAAATCATTGAAGGCTTGTTTGCTGTAGGTGAAGCGGCCTGCGTATCCGTGCATGGTGCTAATCGTCTGGGCGGAAACTCATTGCTGGATCTTGTTGTTTTTGGTCGTGCTGCCGGCATCCATATTGAGAAGATGCTGAGGCAGGGCGTAGAAATGCGTGATGCTTCAGAAACTGATATCGATCAGGCTATGCAACGACTGAACAGGCTTAATGAAAGTACAGCTGGCGAAAAGGTGCCGGCACTGCGAAAAGAATTGCAAAACATTATGCAGAATCACTTCGGTGTTTTCCGTCGTGGCGACTTTATGCGTGAAGGCATACAAAAACTCGCAGATTTACGTGAACGTATTGCCAATGTAAACCTTGAAGACAAGAGTAATGCCTTTAATACAGCTCGTATTGAAGCGCTGGAGCTGGAAAACCTTTTCGAAGTGGCAGAAGCAACTGCTATCGCAGCTGAAGGTCGTGATGAAAGTCGTGGTGCACACGCTCGGGAAGATTTCACCGAACGGGATGATGAGAACTGGTTATGCCATTCGCTGTATACGCCTGGGAGTAAAACCCTGAGCAAGCGCGGAGTCAATTTTACGCCGAAGACTGTGCCAACATTTGAACCAAAAATCCGTACTTATTAAGACTATATATAGGTGACGCATCGTGTTAGTTAGTGTTTATCGATATAACCCGGAAAAAGACCTCAAACCTTATATGCAGGATGTCGAAATCGAGCTGCCTGATGGTAAGGATCTGATGGTGCTGGACGTATTGCAGCTGGTGAAAAACGAAGACGATAGCGTTGCTTATCGCCGTTCCTGTCGTGAAGGTGTTTGTGGTTCTGACGGCATAAACATGAATGGCAAAAACGGACTGGCCTGCATAACGCCGGTTTCCACTATTATTAAAAATAATAAACTCGTCCTGCGGCCCTTACCAGGCTTACCAGTAATTCGTGACCTGGTTGTGGATATGGGTGCGTTTTATAAGCAGTATGAAAGAATTAAACCCTATCTGTTAAATGATGAACCCGCTCCGGCCATTGAGCGTCTGCAGTCACCTGAAGACCGGGCTAAGCTGGATGGTTTGTATGAATGTATTTTGTGTGCCTGCTGCTCAACTAACTGTCCTTCATTCTGGTGGAATCCTGATAAGTTTGTCGGTCCCGCTGGTCTACTACAAGCCTATCGTTTTCTGGTTGATAGCCGGGACACCCATACTGACGAAAGACTGACTGAACTGGAAGATCCATTCAGTGTTTTCAGATGTCGTGGCATCATGAATTGCGTTGCAGTTTGTCCAAAAGGCCTGAACCCGACGCGGGCCATCGGCCATATCCGCTCCATGTTGTTGGAACGGGCTAGCTGAGCTGTCTGTAGAGATATTTGAGGAAAATGTCATGTCGACTTCTGAAAACTTCCGCGAATTAATGCTTCGTTCCAGCCATATTGCCGGTGGCAATCTGGAATATATCGAAGAGCTTTATGAGTCCTATTTGAATGATCCGGCCTCAGTGTCCGATGAGTGGCAGCGCTACTTTAATGACTTGCCTGGTGTAAATGGCGTCAATAAAGCAGAGGTATCATTATCTGCTATTGAAAAGCAGTTCGAAGGTCTTCCTCGACGTGGTGATGCGCCGATTGTTATTCAGACAGCAGCGAACGGCCAACAGCTTTCAGCTACTCGTGAGGCTAAACAGGTCAGCGTTGTGCAGTTGATCAGCTCCTATCGTGTACGTGGGCATCAACAGGCCAAGCTTGACCCATTGAATATTATGCACCGAGAAGAAGTGCCTGACCTGAAACTTGATTTTCATCAATTATCGGAAGCCGATCTTAGTAGCACTTTTCAAACCCAACCGTTGTTTGTTTCTAAAAAGGAAGCGACTCTGGCAGAAATTATTGCCATGCTGGAACGTATTTATTGCAGTTCTATTGGCTATGAGTATATGGGCATTGTAAATCTGGAAGAGAAGCAATGGATCCAGCGACGCATCGAAAGTAAGGCAGGCAACCCTGGATTTAGCAATGAGGCCCGACTGCATATACTTGAACGTCTCAGTGCTGCTGAAGGGCTTGAAAAACATCTTGACTCCAAATACCCAGGCACTAAACGTTTTGGTCTTGAGGGTGGTGAGAGTCTTATTCATGCACTGGATGATATTATTCAGCGCGCAGGTGAGAATGGAGCAAAAGAAATTGTTATCGCAATGGCTCACCGTGGCAGGCTGAATGTATTGGTAAATACTCTTGGTAAAAACCCGGCTGATCTGTTTAATGAATTTGAAGGTAAAGCCATTTATAGTGGTTCCGGCGATGTGAAATATCATCAGGGCTTTTCTTCAAATGTTATGACAGCCGGTGGAGAAGTTCACTGCAGTATGGGCTTTAACCCCTCGCATCTTGAGATCAGTTCACCGGTGATCGAAGGCTCGGTACGAGCCCGACAGGATAGACGTAAAGATTCAGTAGGAACAACCGTTCTGCCGATAAGCATACATGGAGACGCTTCTTTTGCCGGGCAGGGCGTTGTGATGGAAACTTTCCAGATGTCACAAACCAGAGGTTATGGGACAGGTGGCACTTTTCATATCATCATCAATAACCAGGTGGGTTTTACCACCAGTCGACAGGATGACGCTCGGTCAACTGAGTATTGTACCGATGTGGCTAAAATGGTGCAGGCGCCAATATTCCATGTCAATGGAGATGATCCTGAAGCAGTACTATTTGTGACTCAGCTGGCTTTGGATTTCCGCAACAAATTCCGAAAAGATGTTGTAGTGGATCTAATGTGTTATCGACGCCGGGGGCATAATGAAACAGATGAGCCTGCTGCTACCCAGCCTTTGATGTATACAGCCATTAAAAACCAGCCTACTACACGCACATTATATGCAAAGAAATTAATTGAAGAAGGCTTGTTGACCGAAAATACAGCTGATGAAATAAGCAGCAATTACAGAAAGGCGCTGGATGAAGGAACTCATGTTGTTAAAAGCCTGGTGCATGCCCCAAACACTGCACTATATGTAGATTGGAAGCCTTATATTGGCCATGATGCCGATATGAAGTGTGATACCACTATTAATCTGGATCACCTTAAACGTCTCGCTCATAAACTAGTGGAAATCCCTGAAGGATTTACCGTTAACCGCCAGGTGGCGAAAGTGCTGGAGTCCCGTAAGGCTATGGCGAATGGCGAGCAAGCGTTCGATTGGGGTGGCGCGGAACTCCTGGCATATGCAAGCCTGGTGGATAACAATTATAAAGTACGTCTGACCGGTCAGGATGTAGGGCGTGGTACCTTTTCACATCGACATGCCGTTTTGCATGATCAGGAAACGGGCGAAGTTTACGTTCCCTTAAGTTATATATCTGAGTCGCAACGTAAATTTGTCATCTACGATTCATTACTTTCTGAAGAAGCCGTGCTTGCCTTTGAATACGGCTATGCAACAACTCGTCCAGATGCATTGGTAATCTGGGAAGCGCAATTTGGTGATTTCGCAAATGGTGCGCAAGTCGTTATAGATCAGTTTGTCAGTAGTGGTGAAATAAAATGGGAGAGGCTATGTGGTCTTACCATGCTGCTGCCACATGGTTATGAAGGGCAGGGCCCAGAGCATTCTTCCGCCAGGCTGGAGCGCTTCCTGCAATTATGTGCCGAAGGCAATATGCAGGTTTGTGTACCAACCAATCCTGCGCAAATTTTCCATATGCTGCGCCGGCAAATGATGCGGCCTTTGCGTAAACCTCTGATCGTAATGACGCCAAAAAGTCTTTTACGTCATAAGGAAGCGATTTCCAGTTACGATGATTTAGCCAATGGTCGCTTTCATAGGGTTCTGCGTGAAACTGATGAATTGGATCCGTTAAAAGTCAAGCGGGTTGTTATGTGCAGTGGGAAAGTCTATTACGAACTGCGCAGCAAACGCCGCGAAGAAGGGCTTGAGGACATCGCAATTGTCAGGATAGAGCAATTATATCCATTTCCAGAAGACACGCTGGCCAAAGTATTGGCGCCATATGAAAATGTTTCATCAGTTGTCTGGTGTCAGGAAGAACCACAAAACATGGGGGCCTGGTATCCGAGTCAGCATCATATGAAAAATGTCTTGCGTCGGCATAACCCTGAACTGGTTTTGGAATATGCAGGACGAGGTTTATCAGCTTCTCCGGCGGCAGGTTATACAGCGTTGCATGTCGCACATCAGGAACAACTTATTCTTGATGCGCTGGGACTCACTAAAAGTTAATAGACTGTTAAACAAAGCCTTGGAATAAAAGGGCATAAATAGGTAAGTAAATGACCATAGAAATAAAAGCTCCCTCACTTCCGGAATCGGTGCCGGACGGCACAATAGCAACATGGTATAAAAAGGAAGGCGAAAGCGTATCTCGTGATGAATTACTGGTAGATATTGAAACTGATAAAGTGTTGTTGGAAGTTGTAGCGCCGGATAATGGAGTGCTGGTAAGCATAAAAAAAGCTGAAGGTGACACGATATTAAGTAATGAATTGCTGGCGGTTTTTGAAGCTGGAGCTGTTGCAGCGGCACCAGCGTCTAAAACTGATGATAACGAGGTAGCTAAAAAAGAAACTGTTGAAGATAACAGTGGGGTGGAAGTATTGATGAGCCCTGCTGCGAAAAAAATAATTGAAGAGAATGGCCTCAGCCCGAACAGTATTAATAGTAGCGGTAAAGATGGCCGAATTACCAAAGAGGATGTTCTGAAGCATCTTGAAACTAAAGGGGCAGAATCATCCCCTTCATTAGCCAGTAGCTCGACGGCCGGGGCTTCGACCCCAACTGCCAGCACAGTCAACGTAGTAGCCGGGGGCAGGGCAGAAGAACGGGTTTCAATGACTCGCCTGCGCGCTAAAGTTGCAGAACGCTTACTACAAGCAAGCAGCACTACTGCTATGCTGACAACCTTCAATGAAGTGAACATGCAGCCAGTCATGGAGCTGAGAAATAAATACAAAGACATGTTTGAGAAAAAACATGACGGTACTCGCCTGGGCTTCATGTCGTTTTTTGTGCGGGCAAGCATAGAAGCGCTTAAACAGTATCCAGCAGTTAATGCGTCCATTGATGGAACAGATATTATTTATCATGGCTACCAGGATATTGGCGTAGCAGTTTCCTCTCCGCGTGGTCTTGTCGTGCCTGTGCTCAGAAACGCTGATTCGATGAGCCTGGCCGATATTGAGAAAAATATAAGGGATTATGGTGTTAAAGCTCGTGATGGCAAGCTGGGTATTGAGGAAATGTCAGGGGGAACATTTACTATTTCCAATGGTGGAGTGTTTGGCTCTTTGTTATCGACACCAATTCTGAATCCACCGCAAACCGCTATTCTAGGTATGCATAAAATTCAGGAACGTCCAATGGCTGTAGAAGGCGAAGTGAAGATATTGCCGATGATGTATCTCGCCTTATCTTACGATCACCGCATGATTGATGGTAAAGAAGCAGTGCAGTTTTTGGTAACCATTAAAGACTTATTGGAAGATCCGGCCAGAATCCTTCTAGACGTTTAAATAAAGGAACAGGAATATCATGTCAGCAGATTATGACGTAATTGTAATTGGAGCCGGCCCTGCCGGGTATGTTGCCGCTATCCGCGCTGCCCAACTGGGTTTTAAAACAGCCTGTATAGAAAAATGGCTGGATAATGAAAATAAACCAGTGCTTGGCGGGACCTGTCTGAATGTTGGCTGCATACCCTCCAAAGCATTGCTGGATTCTTCACATAAATTTGTTGAAGCACAGCACGGATTTAAAGCTCACGGCATTGCAACAGGTGCCATAAAAATTGATATTCCAGCCATGATTGAACGCAAGCAAAAAGTGGTTCAGCAGATGGCGGGCGGAATTGGAGGTTTGTTTCAGGCCAACAAGGTTACTGCTATCTCAGGGACAGGAAAGTTATTAAAAGATAAAAGAGTTGAAATAACAGCACATGATGGTAAAACCCAGACTCTGTCGGCAGCTAATGTCATCCTTGCTGCTGGATCAGTACCAATTGAAATCCCCCCCACGCCACTCGAAGATGGCATTATTGTGGATTCCACCGGGGCTTTGGAATTTCAAAGCGTTCCCAAACGACTTGGCGTAATTGGTGCTGGTGTCATCGGACTTGAGCTGGGCTCAGTCTGGTCAAGACTAGGTGCCGAAGTAGTGATACTGGAAGCAAGCGAAAATTTTCTGCCAATGGTTGATCAGCAAATTGCCAAAGAGGCTAAGAAACTGCTTACGAAACAGGGTTTGGATATCAGACTTGGTGCAAAAGTTACAGGTAGCAAGATTAAAAAAGGTAAATCTCCTAGCGTTACTGTGTCATATACAGACAAGGACGGAGAGCAAGAGATTACTTTTGATAAGCTGATTGTGTGCGTGGGCCGCAAACCTTATACCGAAGCATTATTATCTGAAGACTGCGGTATTGAGAAGGATGAGCGTGGTTTTATAAAAGTAGATGACCATTGCGCCACAAATATTGCCGGTGTATATGCAGTGGGCGATATTGTGAGGGGCCCTATGCTGGCTCATAAAGGCTCAGAAGAAGGGGTGATGGTTGCAGAAAATATTGCTGGTCAGAAAACCGCCATGAATTATGAGTTGATCCCCTCAGTAATTTATACGCATCCGGAGATTGCATCGGTCGGTAAAACTGAAGAGCAACTAAAAGCTGCAGGTATAGATTATAAAGTTGGCACATTCCCCTTTCTCGCCGTCGGCCGTGCAGTTGCTGCAAACGATTCTGATGGCTTGGTGAAAATGTTGGCTGACGCGAAAACTGATCGCGTTTTGGGTTGTCATATTATTGGCCCGTCTGCAGCAGACCTTGTCCAAACCGTAACGGTTGCTATGGAGTTCAGCTCAAGTGCAGAAGATATAGGTATGACAGTTTTTTCACATCCGGCACTTAGTGAGGCAGTACACGAAGCGGCTCTGGCAGTAAATGGGCACGCTATTCACATGCCAAATCGCAAGAAAAAATAATAGATAAATTACTATAGTTTTTAAAATGAATTTTTCCAATTCAATAAAGGTGGTTTTTGAATGAATTTACATGAATATCAGGCAAAACAGATTTTTGCTGAATATGGTTTGCCTGTGTCAATTGGCTATGCCTGTGATACTCCAGACGCAGCTGCTGAGGCGGCAGAAAAAATAGGTGGCTCAGAGTGGGTGGTAAAAGCACAGGTTCATGCCGGCGGACGTGGCAAGGCAGGAGGCGTCAAACTGGTTTCAAATAAAGAAGAGATCAGGGCTTTTGCAGAAAAGTGGCTTGGCAAAAACCTGGTAACCTACCAGACTGATAAAGACGGACAGCCTGTCAGCAAGATTCTTGTAGAGTCATGTACTGATATAGATCAGGAATTATATTTAGGTGCGGTAATAGATCGTGCATCTCGTCGGATAGTTTTTATGGCCTCTACGGAAGGTGGGGTAGAGATTGAAAAAGTAGCGGAAGAGACACCGGAACTTATCTTGAAAGCAGTTATTGACCCTTTGGTGGGAGCGCAACCATATCAGGCCAGAGAACTGGCATTCAAACTGGGTCTGAATGCAGAGCAGGTCAAACAGTTTACTAAAATTTTCCTGGGCCTCGCAAAAATCTTTGTAGATTGTGATTTAGCTTTATTGGAAATCAACCCCTTGGTAATAACCAAGGCAGGTAATCTGCATTGCCTTGATGCCAAACTGAATATTGACGGAAATGCCCTATACAGACAACCCAAGATCAGAGAAATGAACGACCCATCTCAGGAAGATGAGCGCGAAGCTCAAGCAGCTGCCTGGGATCTCAATTATGTTGCACTGGAAGGAAATATTGGCTGCATGGTCAACGGTGCCGGCTTGGCAATGGGCACAATGGATATTGTCAAATTGCACGGTGGTCAACCAGCAAACTTCCTGGATGTTGGTGGTGGAGCGACCAAAGAAAGGGTTTCTGAAGCTTTTAAAATCATCCTGTCAGATAAAAATGTTAAAGCTGTACTGGTGAATATTTTTGGTGGCATTGTACGTTGTGACCTGATTGCGGAGGGTGTAATTGGGGCTATTGGTGAAGTAGGTGTTAAGGTTCCTGTAGTGGTAAGGCTGGAAGGGAACAATGCCGAATTGGGCACAAAAGTTCTGGCGGAAAGTGGATTAAATATTATTGCTGCGACCAGTCTTACAGACGCTGCTCAGCAAGTAGTAAAAGCAGCAGGGGGTGCAGCATGAGCATATTACTGAACAAGGACACCAAAGTTATTTGCCAGGGTTTTACCGGCGCGCAAGGAACCTATCATTCCGAACAGGCTATTGAATATGGCACGCTTATGGTCGGGGGAGTGACTCCTGGCAAAGGAGGGCAGGTGCACCTGGGTCTGCCAGTGTTTAATACCATGGCTGATGCTGTCGCAGAAACAGAAGCTGATGCCTCTGTAATTTACGTTCCTGCGGCTTTTTGCAAGGATTCTATCCTGGAAGCGGTGGCTGCAGGTGTTAAGTTAATTGTTTGTATTACAGAAGGTATACCTACTCTGGACATGCTGGATGTAAAAGTAGTTTGTGATCGGGAGGGGGTTCGTTTAATAGGGCCCAATTGCCCTGGAATCATTACTCCGGGTGAGTCAAAAATAGGCATTATGCCCGGTCACATTCACCTGCCCGGCAAGGTAGGGATCGTATCAAGATCAGGAACCCTCACTTATGAAGCAGTAAAACAGACTACTGATTATGGCTTTGGACAGTCTACCTGTGTAGGTATTGGTGGCGATCCGATTCCAGGCTCTAGCTTTATCGATATTCTGAGCTTGCTGGAGCAAGATGAGCAAACTGAAGCTATTGTTATGATTGGTGAAATTGGAGGAACGGCTGAAGAAGAAGCTGCTGCCTATATCAAGGAGTATGTCAGTAAGCCAGTGGTCTCCTATATTGCCGGTGTAACAGCACCTCCCGGGAAGCGTATGGGGCATGCAGGGGCAATAATATCTGGCGGAAAAGGCACTGCGGATGAGAAGTTTGCAGCACTAAATGATGCCGGTGTTACAACAGTCAGAAGTCTGGCTGAAATAGGAGATGGTCTAAAGAAAGCTGCAAATTGGTAAGAGCAACTATTAAACACACTAAACGTTTAAATTTTAGTGATTTACTGGTTCAATATGCAGTAACTATTTGATATGCTCCGCAGCTCTGTCTGATAATGAGAAATAAAAAGAAGTTGGGCAGCTGTAAGGACAGATAGAATAGTGATACCTAACGACATAAGCATTAATAATATTAATATTCAAAAGTAGACAAGAAGCAATTTTTCGAATCTAAAAAACTAATGGGATGACTCATGAAATACCAACGTTTTAAGAAGCAGTTCTGTGCTGCGCTACTGCTAACTCCAGTACTCCTTAATGCAGGGCTGGTCTCGGCACAAGACACCGTAATTGACACAAGTATCCTGGATGATATTTCTGCACAGGCTGCGGAAGTTTTCACCATGGGTGCCGAGATGCAAGTCCAGATAAATCAGTTATCAGATCAGGCCGATGAGTTGACCGCTGAATTTAGAGAACAGGCAAAACTGGTTGATGGCCTTGAAATTTATAATGCAGGTATGCGAAGGACCATAGCGCAGCAGGTCAGAACCATCGCGGAATATGATGAGTCCATTGCAGATGCTGCTGAACTGCAACGTCAGATAGCGCCATTAATGGAAAGAATGATGGCTGCACTTGAGCGTTTTGTGTCCCTGGATATTCCCTTTCAGGTAGAGGAAAGACAGAATCGTCTAAATACCATTCGCGCTACCTTTGATGACTCCAGTGTAAACGTTGCTGAAAAGTTCCGTTTAGTACTGCAGGCCTATCAAATTGAAAATGATTATGGCCGTGGTATTGCGCACTATACTGATACTCTGGAAATTGGAGGAATAGAACGTGATGTGGATATTTTACGCGTTGGTCGTATTGCGCTTCTTTACCAAACCAGTGATCAGAACTCTACTGGTGTATGGGATAAAGCAAATAACCAATGGGTAGCATTGGGTGATGATTATCGACGTCCTGTTGCACTGGGCATACGTATGGCGCAACAGCTCGAAACTACTCAACTTCTTGATTTACCAATACCTGCTCCGGAGTAAGCGACATGAAATTAATTAAAACTTTAGGATTAACAATAGCTTCGGCGGCATTTTGTTTAACATCTTTCCAGGTAAGCGCTCAGGCTTCTGACCCGCGAAGCTTGGATGAGTTATTGCAGTTGGTAGAAAACGCTACACTCACCGAGACTCAGGAACAGCGTGATCGTATTCAGCGTTTTACCACTAATGTGAATCAGCGTCAGCAGATGCTGGATCAGATTCAGCAGCGTCGCGAGGAAGAAGAAACAATCAGCGGCCAGTTGGAAAATACCTATGAAGAGAATGAGATTATAAAAGCACAGCGCTTTGACACCTTACAGGAACGTCTGGGTGACCTGGACGAGCTTTTCGGTACAATCGCTGGAGTAGTAGGAGATACAAGAAGTAACTTTGAACAATCGTTGATTAGTGCACAATTTCCTGGTCGTGGAGAATTCCTGACAGATTTGGCCGGGATTATGTCCAGTGAATCACAGCTGCCTGATATCGAAGAATTGGAACGTCTGTGGTTCTATTTACAACAGGAAATGACCGAGTCAGGACGTATTGTTAAGTTTGATACTCTGGTTGCCGGCGCTGATGGTACACAGAATAGCCAGGAAGTAGTCCGTATTGGTTCATACAATATTGTTTCAAATGGCGAATACCTTTCTTATGATGCTAATACAGGAAGATTGAACGTATTACCGGCCCAGCCTTCTGGGGGAGCCTTTAATCCCGGTCTTTATCAGGATCTGGCTCTTGAATTACAAAATTCAACATCCGGTTTTACTATGGTCGGTATTGACCCTACGGGTACATCTGGTGGTTCATATCTGGCTGCTTTGATAAGTAGCCCGGATTTCAGGACCCGTTATTTTGAACAAGGTCGCGAAATAGGCCAATTGATTATCGCTGTGGGTGTGATGGCGATGATATTTGCTATATGGCGTATGACTGCTTTGACAATTGTTGGAGCTAAAGTAAACGCACAATTGAAAAACCCAGGCAAACCGACTAAATCTAATCCACTCGGTCGTGTATTAATGGTTTATGAAACAGATAAAGCCATGGATATCGAGACTCTGGAATTAAAACTCGGTGAAGCAATACTACAGGAAACACCTAAGTTGGAACGTTTCCTGGTCTTATTAAAAATTATTTCAACGATTGCACCTTTGATGGGTCTCTTAGGTACTGTGACAGGTATGATTGATGTGTTCCAGCAAATCACACTGTTCGGTACGGGGGATCCACAGATCATGGCTGGTGGTATTTCTGCTGCCTTGGTAACAACAGTATTGGGTATCGTAGTAGCTATCCCAACCGTGTTGATGCATACCATGGTGAAAAGCCGCAGTGATCGCATTCTGCATATTATGGAAGAGCAGGCTACTGGGATCATTGCCAGAAAAGCTGAATCCACAAACGCTTAGGCTAAACTTTGTTTAGGAGGGTAGCTTGATGTTTGACTTATTCCAAGGAAGTATAGATGCTGTCTCTGACTTTATGGTCAGAGGCGGCTCAGTCCTCTGGTTAATTGCACTATTGCTTTTTGTTTTATGGACCTTGATGTTCGAGAGAATCTGGTTCCTTAATACTATTCATAAAAAAAACACGGCTGCTGCACTTGCTGAATGGGAGCAACGTTCTGACAAGAAATCCTGGCATGCCCATGCAATTCGGCAGGAACTGGTTTCCAGGGTTTCAGTTGACCTGAAGTCGAGTATGCCAATCATAGAAGTACTGGTTGTTATCTGCCCATTACTAGGTCTGCTAGGTACGGTAACCGGAATGATTGAAGTGTTTTATGTAATGGCTGTAACAGGTGGCGGTGATGCCAAACAAATGTCTGGAGGAGTGGCTAAAGCAACCATTCCTACTATGGCTGGTATGGTAGGTGCATTGTCTGGCATTTTCTCTAGCAATTGGCTAAAACATAAGTCAAACCGGGAAATTGAGTTACTGGAAGATCATTTAACGATACAGCATTCATAATAAAAAGCATTAATAAACTTTAATATGTCACTGATATAAAAGAATAAAATTATGAGAAGTTTAGCTAAAGTAAAAGAAGAAGAGCAAGCTGGCGAAATAGATTTAACTCCCATGCTGGATGTAGTCTTCATTCTGTTAATATTCTTCATTGTGACAGCTGTTTTCGTAAAAGAAGCTGGATACGATGTTGTTAAACCACAGGCATCTATGGCTCAATTTGCAACTTTAGACCCGATACTGGTTGCAATTTCTCCTGCCGGTGAAATATTTATGGATGGAGATATAATAGAGCCTAGGAACCTGAGGTTTCGTTTGGAGCAAAGAATGGCTGAATCGCCAAATGCTCCGGTTATTATTCAAGCCGATCAGTTGTCCACAAATGAGCATGTAATAACTGTAATGAATGCTTCTCGTGAAGCAGGCATTTCGAGTATTCAGATTGCTGCGGAGGATTAAGACATGATTAGAACAATTAACGTCTTTATAGCGCTTCTATTAGGAGCCATGATCACTTTTTCATTATTTTACTTAATGCAATCGCTTATCTCTTTAGGTGGTGGTGAGCCGGTTGCAGGCAATGCAATACGGATTGCTGATATAACAATCCCCGAAATGGAAATTGAGGTAACCCGGGTTGAACCAAAGCCTGAAGAGCCTGATGTTCCCGAAGAAGTACCTGATTTGCCTGATCTGGAAGTTTCTGCCATGGATATGGGTGGAGATAACGCACTGAATGTCGCTCGTGTTGAGGTAGATATGGGCGCTATTGATGCAAACGTAAGTGTCGGTGTTAATGACACCGATATGTTGCCTATTGTTACGGTAAATCCACAGTATCCCAACCGTGCCCTTTCTAGAGGTATAGAAGGGTGGTGTCAGGTGATCTTTACGGTTACTGCAAACGGAACTGTTGAAAACCCAATGGTAGTTGATGCAGATCCACCAGACATTTTCGATAATGCTTCACTGAGAGCAGTTTTACGCTTTAAGTTTAATCCTCGCGTAGTTAACGGTGAAGCAGTACCCGTTGAAGGCGTGCAGTATCTATTCACCTATAAAGTAGATCAGTAGGATACTCATGAATTTACAACTAAAAAAATTAAATATGTACTATCTGAGCAAACTCTTTCTAGGTGCACTGCTGTTGGCTTTGTTGCCTTTGATGGTAAGTTTTTCCGGTTCATTCAGTATATTGCAAGGCTCAGCTTCCGCTCAGGAAGAAGAAGAGGGCAGAAGGGCTCCTCCTGCAGCCAGGTCCTCGCAAACACTGTCTCGTCCTGTGTATGAACGCCTTGAAGAAATAATGGAGTTGAGGGACGCAGAAGATTTTGTTGGAGCCAATGCAGTGATGGCCGAATTGCAGGAAATTTACGATCGTGGTCGTATGAATGATGCGGAAACACTTAGATTGTGGCAGTTTTATGCTAATTTTGCAGCTATTGAAGAAAACTATGAGGAAGCCATACGCTACCAGGAACTGATTCTTGGTATGGGTGATGCGATCACACCAGAAAACCGTGAGAGCACTTTACTCTTGCTCGGCCAATTGAAGTTCGCTGTCGAAGACTATGATGGCGCAATAGAAAGTTTTTTGACTTATCTGGACATGGCTTTAGAGCCGGATATCAATGTTTATACCCGGATTACCATGGCTCATTACACCATGGAAGAATATGCCGAGGCTCTGCCTTACATCTTGGAATACATAGATCTGATGCGCGCTCAAGGCCAAGGGGCAGAAATACCCAAGAATATATATGGCCTGGCACGTTCTTTATATACCTTACTGGAAGACCTGCCTAGTGCCCTGCAGATAACCCGAGAAATGATTGTGCTTTTCAGGGAGCCTGATGATTGGCGCTTCATGGCTAATGTGTTGGGAGCTTTGGAACGCTTTGAAGAGCAGTCTCGCGTTATTTATGCATTAAACCAGTTTGGTTATGTTAATAGTGAAGGTCAAGTCATGAACCTTTCGGCGCAATTCTTTAATGCAGAGTATTATTGGGGTTCCGCTAAAGTATTGGAGCAGGCTATGGAGGATGGAATTATAGAACCTGATGTTGATTCCTGGACTCGTATTGCTCAAAGCTATCAATTAGCGAGAGAAGACGAACTGGCTATTGAGCCAACCCTTATGGCTGCAGAATTAGCTGATGATGGTGAGATGTATTCACGACTATCAAGCATTTATATAAATCTGGGTCGCTTCGATGATGCTGTAGAGGCTCTGAATGCTGCTTTCGATAAAGGTGATTTAAATCGACCAGACCAGGCTTATCTGCGTCAGGCCCGAGCCTACCTGGAGCTGGAACGACACGATGAGGGTATTGAGGCAGTACGTCTGGCAGCTCGCGATGAACGAAGTGAAGAAGCTGCAGCAACCTGGTTACGTTATATACAGAATGAAAAAACACTTTACGAAACCAAACAAAGACAAAGAGAGTTGTATCAGGGATTCTTCCGATAAGGGATTAAAGGTCTTGTGACTTTGAAAAAACGCACATTAGGTGCGTTTTTTTTTGCCCTTGAAAAACCACTGCCAAGCCCCTATTAAGGGCACTTAGTTGGCATATATACATTCGCTTATTCAGCAGGAGGAATGCTTAATGACTGCAGTTCAAAAAGAAACACTGGGTTTTCAGACGGAAGCAAAGCAGCTTCTGCATTTGATGATCCATTCCTTATATAGCAACAAAGAAATTTTCTTGCGTGAATTAATATCAAATTCCTCAGATGCTGCAGATAAATTACGTTTTGCGGCATTAAAAAATGATGCTTTATTTGAAGGCGACTCTGATTTAAAAATTACAATCGAGGCGGATAGTAAGAAAAGAACCATTACGATCAACGATAACGGAATTGGTATGACTCGGGAAGAAGTCATCGAAAATCTTGGAACGATTGCGAAATCAGGTACTGCACAGTTTCTGGAAAATTTAACCGGAGATGATAAGAAGGATTCACAACTGATTGGACAGTTTGGTGTGGGATTCTATTCAGCTTTTATTGTAGCTGACAAAGTTGAGGTTTTTACTCGCAAGGCAGGCGAGCCAGTTAGTGAGGGCGTGCATTGGGAATCCGAAGGCGAAGCGAATTTCAGTATTGAAACCATAGAGAAGGCCGAGCGCGGTACAACGATAATTCTGCATTTGAAAAAAGCTGAAAAAGAATTTTCAGAACCATACAGGTTGAGAGGTATTGTTAAAAAATATGCAGACCATATTTCTCTACCTGTAATGATGCTTAAAGAAGATCTTTCTAGTGAAGAGGACGAGAAAGAAAAAAAGAAAAAAGTTAAAGAATTTGAAACGGTGAATGCTGCAAAAGCATTATGGACTCGACCTCGTTCAGATGTAAAAGAAGACGAATATAAAGAATTTTACAAGCATGTTAGCCATGATTTTGAAGACCCTCTTGACTGGAGTCACAACAAAGTTGAAGGGAAGCTGGAATACACTTCATTGTTATATTTGCCATCTCGAGCTCCATTTGACCTCTGGAACAGAGATGCTGCTCGTGGTTTGAAATTATATGTGCAGCGAGTCTTCATTATGGATGAAGCAGAGCAGTTTCTACCTCTCTATTTACGTTTTGTAAAAGGCATTGTGGATTCCAATGATATCTCTTTGAATGTATCACGGGAAATTCTACAAAAAGACCCTGTAGTAGATTCCATGAAAAGTGCACTCACAAAACGTGTACTGGATATGCTCGCCAAATTAAAGAAAAAGGACTCCGAAAAATATCAAACACTATGGCATGAGTTCGGACAGGTACTTAAAGAAGGTCCTGCTGAGGATGCTGGCAATCGCGAAAAGATTGCTGATTTACTCTTATTTGCTACAACGCATACCAATGACTCAAAACAGGATCAATCATTAGCTGATTATGTTGAGCGTATGCAAGAAAACCAGAACAAGATTTATTACATCACCAGTGAAACGTACAATACCGCAAAAAACAGCCCTCATTTGGAAGTGTTCAAAAAGAAAGGTATTGAGGTTCTGCTCTTGTCAGACAGAGTAGACGAGTGGTTAATGAATCATTTGATGGAATATAAGGGTAAACAGTTTCAGGATGTGACGAAAGGCAAACTTGATCTGGGTGAGCTTGATTCTGAAGAAGATAAAAAGCAACAGCAGAAAGTCGATGAAGAAGCCAAGCCCCTTCTGGAAAGGGTTAAGAAATCACTTGATGATAAGGTTTCAGAAGTTCGCACCACAAATCGTTTGACAGAATCTCCTGCCTGTATTGCTGTAGGTGAATTTGAAATGAATATGCAGATGCGCAAAATCATGGAAGCCGCAGGACAGTCAGTCCCCGAGAGCAAACCAATTCTGGAGCTAAATCTGGAACATCCCCTGGTAAAAAGACTGGATGTTGAAAGTGATGAAGAACGCTTTAGTGAGTTGGCTGCGGTGCTTTTTGATCAGGCAAGTCTTGCTGAGGGAGGCCAACTTGATGACCCTGGTACCTTCATCAAACGACTAAACAAACTGTTGCTGGACTTAAGTAAATAATACAAATTCTAATTGTATTCAGCAGTTTTGAAGTTGTATTTTTAATCTTAATTTTAAACAACTGAGAATCAGAGCTTTTAGGGTCATCAGCATTTTTTGTTGATGCCCCCCAAAGGGCTCTGATTTTCAATTATTCAATTGCAGCGATATTCGGAATTACTGCCCTGTAATAAGTCTAATAAGTCAGAAACTATCGATCAATTTATTTAATGTTGTGCTTGGCCGCAGGGCTGCATTACATAACTTATCATCCAGTTTGTAGTAACCTCCTGTTTCAACTTTAGTACCTTGTACGGTATTTAACTCTTCTAAAATGTGTGCTTCCTGTTGAGTAAGTTGTGTTGCCAGAAGAGAAAACTGATTTTTAAGTTCCTGATTTTGATTTTGTTCGGCTAGTGCCTGAGCCCAATACAAGGCCAGATAAAAATGGCTGCCTCGATTATCGAGTTCGCCTACTTTACGGGAAGGCGACTTATTCTCCATCAGTAATTTACCTGTAGCACTATCTAAAGTTTCAGCCAGTACTTGTGCTTTAGCATTATTATTTGCCTGTGCCAGATATTCAAACGAAGCAGCCAAAGCCAGAAATTCTCCCAAAGAGTCCCAGCGCAGATGGTTTTCTTTGATGAATTGTTGTACATGTTTAGGTGCAGAACCACCGGCACCAGTCTCAAAAAGTCCTCCTCCATTCATCAATGGAACGATGGAAAGCATTTTTGCGCTGGTGCCGAGTTCCAGGATAGGGAAGAGGTCGGTTAGATAATCACGTAGCACATTGCCGGTAACTGAAATAGTATCTTCACCTTTTTTAAGTCTGGCTAATGTGAAACGGGTAGCTTCTTCTGGAGACATGATACGAATATCCAGCCCTACAGTATCGTGTTGTGACAGGTATAATTTTACTTTTTCGATTAATTGGCTGTCATGCGCTCGCAATGGCTCCAGCCAAAAAATTGCAGGGCTACCCGTAGCATGGGCACGATTAACTGCAAGCTTTACCCAATCCTGAATCGGCGCATCTTTCACCTGACACATACGCCAGATATCTCCGGCATCTACAATATGTTCCAGTAATATTTCACCGGCGGCGTTTTCCACACGGACTTTTCCGGCTTCCTTGATTTCGAAAGTTTTGTCATGCGAGCCATACTCTTCCGCTTTTTGAGCCATCAAACCGACATTAGGGACACTGCCCATAGTGCGAGGATCAAAAGCTCCATGTTCTCTGCAAAAATTTATAGTTTCCTGATAAACGCCTGCATAGCAACGATCCGGAATGACGGCCTTCATGTCCTGTAATTTGCCAGCAGGGTTCCACATTTTTCCTCCAGCGCGTATGGCAGCTGGCATGGAAGCATCAATGATGACATCACTGGGGACATGCAGGTTTGTAATGCCCTTGTCTGAATCAACCATGGCCAGATCTGGTCTGTTCTGGTAACAGGCCTGAATATCGGCTTCTATTTCAGCCTGTTTGGCTTCAGGAAGCTCATGTATCTGTTGTAGCAGAGCAGCAATACCATTGTTGGGATTGACTCCCAGCGAAGCAAAGGTATCTGCATGCTTGGTAAAAACGTCTTTTAGGTAAACAGAAACGACATGTCCGAAAATAATGGGGTCGGACACTTTCATCATGGTGGCTTTTAAATGGACCGAGAAGAGTACACCAGAAGCTTTGGCGTCCTGCATTTGTGCTTCTAAAAAAGCTCTCAATGCCTTGCTGCTGAGTACGCTGGCATCGATGACTTCTCCAGCGAGGAGCGGCGCAGTATCTTTCAGGATAGTCAGTGAACCTGCGGTATTTTCAAAGACAATTTTAAAGCTGTCATTGCTGGAAAGTGTAAGAGATTTTTCGGTGCCAAAAAAGTCCTGGCTTTCCATATGGGAAACATGTGTTTTTGAGCTTGGATCCCAGTCCCCCATAGAATGCGGATTATTCCTGGCGTATTCCTTAACAGCCCCTGGTGCACGACGATCTGAATTTCCTTCACGCAGAACCGGGTTAACTGCACTGCCTTTGACTTTGTCATAGCGATTCTTGATATCTGTTTCCTGATCATTTTTCGGGTCTTCAGGATAGTCCGGTATTGCAAAGCCTTTGTTTTGCAATTCTTTGATACAGTTAAGCATTTGCGGCATGGAAGCACTGATATTAGGTAGTTTGATAATATTGGCCTCGGGGGATTTGGCCAGTTCGCCTAATTCGGCCAGATCGTCAGTATGTAACTGCTCTGCGGAACAATAATCAGGGAATACAGCAAGAATTCTGCCTGCCAGTGAAATGTCACGTGTTTCAACATTGATATCCGCGGCTTTTGAAAATGCTTCTACAATCGGTAAAAGAGAGTAGGTTGCTAGTGCAGGGGCTTCATCAGTTTGTGTATAGATAATAGTCGCTTTTTCAGACATGCTGTTCCTTATTTTATTAGCGGGTGATTAATAAAAATTCTTTGATAACAATTCTTTAACTTAGCTGGGCTCTGTACTACGAGGCTGGCAATTATAACAATAAGTGGCCCCTGCTAGAAGTAATTAAAGGGGCCAGTTAAATCACTTGTTTGTGTACCATTACATTTGCTCAAGTGTTTCTATACCCAGTAATGCCAAACCCTGTTGCAGTGTGAATGCGGTAAGCTGGCAAAGACCTAAGCGTGACTCTTTTACGGTACCTGCAGATTTAAGTACCGGACATGCTTCATAAAAGCTCATAAAATTTCCAGCTAATTCATAGAGATACAAACAAAGTTGGTTTGGGTAACAATCTGCGATCAGAGCCTCAACCACTTCAGTAAATTGCAGCAGCTTTAAAGCCAGTTCTTTTTCTTCAGCAAGTGTAATAGATATCAGAAAGTCACTTTCCGTATTCAGCTTTTCACGCTTGAAAATGCTTTGAATACGAGCATAGGCATAAAGCAGGTAGGGCGCTGTATTGCCTTCAAAAGACAGCATATTGTCCCAGTCGAAAATATAATCACTATTACGGTTCTTGGATAAGTCTGCATACTTAATTGCAGATATGCCTACAACCTTGGCTATGTTTTGTTTTTCAGATTCGCTAAGAGCTGGGTTTTTTTCTTCTACCAGCGCTTGGGCACGCTCGATACCTTCCTCTATCAGATCTATTAGCTTGACTGTATCGCCACTGCGGGTCTTAAAAGGTTTTCCATCCTTTCCCATCATGGTCCCATAACTAATATGCTCCAACGAACATTGATCAGAGGCAAAACCGGCCAGTTTTGCAATAGCGAAAACCTGTTGGAAATGCAGCCCCTGACGGGCATCAACAACATAAAGGACGCGATTGGCATGTAGGTTCTGGCAGCGATGCTGTATGCCTGCCAGATCAGTTGTGGCATACAGATATGCTCCATCGGATTTTTGAATAATGGTCGGCAGGGGATTGCCTTCCTTGTTCTTGAAATCATCCAGGAAAACGCAGCGGGCGCCATCGGACTCTACCAGCAAACCCTGCTGATCAAGACTTTCAAGGATGCCAAGCAGTTTGTCATTGTAAAAACTCTCGGGAACAATGTCTTGTGCAGTCAGGGTAATATTCAGTTTTGTGTAAAGTTCCTGGCAATGTTGAATAGACACAGTAATAAACTTGTTCCAAAGTGCCAGGCACTGCTTATCTCCTGATTGCAATTTCACTACGTTTTCTCTTGCTGTCGCCGCAAATTCGGGGTCACTATCGAAACGCGCTTTGGCGGCTCGATAAAATACTTCAAGATTGGCTAATTCGGTTTCCGGATCGTTGAGTTCCATCATATGGCTTATCAACATGCCGAATTGAGTGCCCCAATCACCAAAGTGATTCTGACGAATTAAAGTATGCCCCATCCACTCGAAGGTGCGTGCAATAGCGTCGCCAATAATTGTGCCGCGTAAATGACCGACATGCATTTCCTTGGCGAGATTGGGAGAAGAATAGTCAATTACAATAGTTTGCTTGTGCTGACTTGGATTTACCAGGCGAGTTTTATCAAGAGCATTGAGCTCCTTTGTCAGGAAGCCAGGATCGATGAATATATTGATAAAACCGGGCCCAGCCAATTCGATTTTCTCTGCGATGGCGCCAAGCTCGAGTTTATCTATTAATTTTTGTGCTAACTGTCTTGGATTTTGACCTAAACGTTTGGCCAGAGCCATCACGCCATTTACCTGGTAATCACCAAATTGGGACGTTTTAGAGTGATTAACCAAAGCCATGCAATCAGGCTCGCCGCTAATCTCAGCCATTGTCTTAGAGATATGACTATCCAGAGTCTGTCTAATATTCATTAATGCTTACATGCCTGAAGAGGAGGGCGAATTTTACACGAAAGGAGCAGGCGGGTCAGTAAATGATCATCTGCACAACCTGTGTCTATTAAGAAACAAAAAAGTCTGGTAAATCTGCTAGGTAAATAGATGTAAATTTCACTATAAATTAGTTAAAGTAGGGCCGTAATTATATTAAAAATGAGCTTAATATGAAGATGATTCTCCGTAAGGAATACTCTTTCACCCAATCCGGCGGCACACCTGTAGAAATGCAAGATGTCTCACTTGATGCCTTTAGTCGACGCGGTTTTCTTCAACTTGCGGGAGCAACAGGAGCCGGGTTTTCACTAGCCACATTTATTCCAGCCCCGAAACTTCATGCAGCAGAGGCGGAGACTTCAGGCCACCTGGAATTAAATGCCTTTGTTGAGGTTGATCCGGATGGATCAATTCGACTTTATGCTCATACGCCTGAGAAAGGTCAGGGAATTAAAACCTCTTTACCCATGATTATCGCGGAAGAGCTGGGCGCCGACTGGAACGATGTAACTGTGGTTCGGGCGCCCATGAATGAAGCTCGTTACGGTGCCCAACGCGCAGGCGGTTCGACTTCAACGCCCCGAGAATGGAACCCCATGCGTCGGGCTGGAGCAGCAGCCAAACTTATGTTCGTCTCTGCTGCAGCCAAACAACTAGCCGTTGACCCAAGCTTGCTTTATACCGAATCAAGTCGGGTAATAAACAGGGAAACGGGTCAGAGCCTGAGCTTTGCCGATTTGGCAGTAGCAGCCGCGAGAGAACCGATTCCGGATGTAGACACCCTGGTTTTCAAAGACCGGAGCGAATATAAATTAATCGGAACCCGGGTTGGTGATGTTGATAATCATGCTTTTGTAACTGGCGGCGGCCATTTGTACGGGTCCGATATCCAGCTACCAGGCATGCTGTATGCCGTCTATGAAAAATGCCCCGCGACTTATGGTCGAGTCAAATCTGCAAATCTGGAGCACATTAAATCATTGCCGGGCATTGTGGATGCCTTTCTGGTTGAAGGAAACGATAACGTCGGGGAGTTATTGGATGGGGTAGCCATTGTTGCCCGTTCAACCTGGCAGGCTTTTCAGGCCAAACAACAATTGGAAGTAGAGTGGGACACTACACAGGCCTCAATTGATAGCAATGAAGAGATATTTTCCAGGGCGCAACAGATTGCCAATGCTCCCTGGCCACAAAGCCTGCAAATTGCAGCGAGCGGTGATGTTGAACAACAATTTGAGGATGCAAATACTGAAGTTATAGAAAGCAGTTATCGATTTCCTTATCTGGCACATGCCTGTATGGAACCTATGAACTGCACGGCGCATTATCACAGAGCAAGCAATAGTCTGGATATATGGGCTCCTACGAGGCAACCGGGCATTACTTTGACATCCGTAGAAAACGTTTTCGATATTCCTCAGCAGCAAATAACCCTGCACCAGATGCGTATGGGTGGCTCATTTGGACGTCGGCGTTTGCAGGACTACTCTTGTGAAGTGACAGCAATAGCACGACGCTTTGATGTGCCGGTGAAATTACAATGGACACGTGAAGATGACATGATTCACGATCAGTATCGGCCCGGGGGAGTTTATGCCTTCAAAGGGGCAGTTAGCCGGGAAGGACGTGTTGTTGCCATGCAGACACACTTGATTGGTCCTGCCGTGAGAGGCAGGGCAACTGCAGGTACGCGTCTGGCTGAAAGTGAATTTCCTGCGCTCAGTATCGATAATTATCGTGCTGCCGTTTCCCTGATTGATACAAATACACCTACTGGCTCGTGGCGTGCTCCTGGTTCAAATGCTACCGGCTGGGCCGTGCAGAGTTTCATAGCAGAGCTTGCTCATAAAACGGGTCGGGATCATGTCGAATTGCTCATCGACCTGATGGGAGAGCCTCGCTGGTTTGAACCGGGCAATATCAACTCCCTGAATACAGAACGTGCTGTCAATGTAATCAGACTGGCGGCTGAAAAATGCGGTTGGGGGAAAACTTTGCCTGCCGGCAGGGGGTTGGGCTTTGCCTTCCATTTCAGTCATGCAGGGCATGTAGCAGAAGCTGTGGAATTGAGTGTTGATAACAACAAAAAGATTACTATCCACAAAATTACAGTGGCTTTGGATATTGGCCCTATCATCAATATGAGCGGGGCATTAAAACAGGTGGAAGGTGGCGCAACTGATGGTCTAAGCTCCTTGCTTGATCTGGAAATAAGCATGCAGAATGGACGTGTTCAGCAGCAAAATTTTCATCAGTACAATATCTTGAGAATGCGGCATGCTCCACTAAACATAGAAACTCATTTTATTCAGAGTGAATATGATCCAACGGGTCTTGGGGAACCGGTATTGCCGCCTCTGATGCCTGCAGTCACGAATGCCTTATTTGCTGCAACAGGGGAAAGAATCAGAACACTTCCCATAAGTAAGGCTGGTTATAGAATCTGATCTGGCAAAAGCGGGGAAATGTTAAGGGATAAGGCAGGGCAGAAAAAGCGCCATGCAAGATCCTTATGATGTTCCAGTATTAATGTTCGGCTGGAAGCTGGAGAAGCTGGAGAAGCTGGAAGAAGCTTGAAATTGAAGCATCTACATAATAAAAAAGGCGCCCTAAGGCGCCTTTTTTCATGTCGATCTTATGTCAATCTCTAGTCGATAATGCTTATTGCGCGAAACAGAAGAAATAGCCATTACCACCGGTTGCAATCAGATTATCCTGACTGCATCCGCGTGAGGGGTGCGCTGCATTCCAAGACTCAGGGATTACGCCTCCGCCACTACGATCAAAATGGCCTACCATTGCACTGCCATCTTCGGCATTGCTTGACCAGTTGTTACAGGTCATATCCGAGGCTGTGCCATCAGGATTACTGCCAGTCAGAATGTCATGCTGATTTGGCTGATCTCCGCGACCGTTTACGACTTGTCCTAATTCATTTAGAGCAGTCTGTTTTGTGAAATTAACATTACTGTAATGCAGGTCATCTAGACTACGCGCTACCAACTGATTGTTGGAGTTATACCAGGGGCCTGTGCCAATACGGTCTCTTGCATCTACTCCGTTCTGGCCATTGGTGCTTAGATAAGCACGCCAGGTTTTACCAGTCGAGCCTGCTGCAGCAGCCAGCGCGGCACAATGTGCATCAGCACCAGCGAGCCCGCCAAGATTTGCTCCATCACCTGAACCGACACTGGTTATAAAAAAGCCCATACTGGTGTCGTCTTCAGCTTGAGCTTGGGCAAGAGCTGAAAGAGAACTTAAAGTAAGCAGGCTTGCAGTAGCGATGAGGGTTTTGATTTTCATAGAGTCTCCTGGAAATTGAAACTATTATAGTTATTGTGGATAGGTGAAATTCACATAGCCCTTTGTAAAAGTCAATAGAAAGCTTGCCCTGGGCATAATCGGAAGGTTCTAGAACTGAGCAGGTCTATGCCATATATCTAATAGCTTCAGTTAGAAAATTCATCTTTTATTGTTGCCGGTAGCTAAAATATTTACAGGGCTTGTCTGCTTGGATTTTGTAATACTTAATCTCCGTAATCCAAATACGGATCAGAACAAGAGGGCTACTTCTCCGAATTCAGGTCATGATTCATATCTAGAGCCGGCTGATCCCCCTTGGGCTTGCCGACAACAACGGCAGGGACACCCGCAACAGTGGTATGAGGAGCCACATCGGAGAGCACAACGCTGCCGGCTCCAATCTTGGCACCCTGGCCGATAATTACATTCCCTATAATCTGAGCGCTTGAGCCAATAAGTACCCCGGAATGGATTTTGGGGTGCCTGTCGCCTCCTTCTTTTCCGGTGCCCCCCAGTGTCACGCCTTGCATAATTGAAATGTTATCTTCCAGTATACTGGTTTCACCGATAACAATACCTGTTGCGTGATCCACCATAATACCTGAGCCGATACGGGCCGCAGGATGAATGTCTACCGTAAAAACTTCGGATATAAGGCTTTGCAGATAAAAAGCCAGATTTTCTCGTTGTTGGCGCCATAACCAGTTAGCTACACGATAAGCCTGTAGCGCCTGAAAACCTTTGAAATACAGCATGATATCTGCGTGCGCTCGGACGGCCGGATCGCGTTGCTTGGTTGCAATCAGGTCGTTCACTATGGCCCGTATAATCGCAGGGTCTTCCAGCAATGCCTCATGAAACAATTGTTTTAGGGTGCTTAAAGGCACGTCGTTGGAGGCGAGTTTATTGGCAAGCAAATCGCTCATGGCGGATTCAAGGCTGTCATGTTGATGCACACGTTTGCTTAAAAAGCTGGCGAGCACCGGCTCATGCATTATCTGCTCACTGATTTCTGACTTGATGGTCGACCAGAGTTTGTCCGGCATAATGACACCTGTACTGGAATATCGTGTGGGCTGCGATTCTATAGTATGAAGGGTATACCCGCAATTTATCAATTACCCCTTGGTGTGGGTTTAAGCATGATTTAATTGGCTTTAATCAGCAAAATAAATGTATTTCAGGCTTACCCGTCATTTGTATAATGTTCATCATTTTTCATAAGCCCGAAGGTCTTCCCCGAAAACAGGGTGTAGGCCGCAAGCTGGTTTTGTCGGTGTATAGCTGGTATCTTCCGCCCCGAACCGGGTTGGTTTTAAGCTGAACCAATAACAGGTAATTGAGGAACTATGTCAGTAAGAAATGTTGCAGTATTAGGTGGGGGAAGTTTTGGCACCGTTATTGCCAACATCATTGCTCAAAACGGGCACAACACCTTGCTCTGGATGCGTGATGCAGATCAGGTGGAGCTTCTTAACCGGGACCGGGAGAATCTTACTTACCTTCCCGGATTTACCTTGCACGACAAAATCAAGGCTATACAGGATCTGGCTGCAGCCGTACAAGATGCTGATCTGGTTTTTGTTGCGGTTCCCAGCGCCAGTTTTCGAGATGTTGTCAGTCAGATGCGTCCTTTCGTGAAGGAAGGTGTCATTCTGGTGAGTCTGACCAAAGGCATCGAAGCCAAGACATTTAAACTCATGAGCCAGATTCTGAGTGAAGAAATTCCCAATAGTAAAGTTGCTGTAGTCAGTGGGCCGAATCTAGCCAAGGAAATAGCAGATGGCAGTCCTACTGCCGCAGTGGTCGCCAGTACCATCGCTGAAGTCAGAACAGAAGTACAGGAAGTGCTGCGTTCGGCAACGTTTAGGGTATATGCCAATGATGATATGTTTGGGGTCGAGCTTGGCGGCTCATTAAAAAATATCTATGCCATTATGGCGGGTCTTGCCGATGCAATGGGTATGGGGCATAACACTAATTCCATGCTGGTAACCCGTAGCCTGACGGAAATGGCACGTTTTGGACTTGCGCTGGGTGCCGACCCCATGACTTTTTTAGGTTTATCAGGAGTAGGGGATTTGATCGTAACCTGCTCGACACCTCTGAGCAGAAATTTCAGAGTAGGCAAGGCTTTGGGTGAAGGCAAAAGTATTGAAACAATTCTTGATGAATTAGGACAGGTAGCTGAAGGAGTCAATACTCTTAAGCAAGTTATTGAGAAAGCCCGCAGCCTGAATGTCGAAATGCCATTGGCACAGGGACTCTATGAAATTATCTATAATAAACAGGACAGAGAACATATAATAAGTTCCCTGTTGTTGGAAGAACAGGGACTGGATGTTGAATTTGTAGCCGGTAAAGCCAAAATGCTGGATCACTAAACCGGATTGGCTTAAAACACGATACTTAGCCGCTAGTTAAGAAAGACAGGAGTTCCAAATGAATGAGCAAAGCGAACAAATTAAAAAGAATTTTCTGGAGCAGTGGATCAGACTTGCTTTCGTAGCGCTTTATATTATTGCCTTTTCTTTATTATGGCCCTTGATAGCAGCAGCCTTGCTGGTGCTAATTATCTTACAGTCCTTGCACCGTGTTATTGCGTCGGAAAACAATCAAACACTGTTGACTGTTTGTGATGCCCTGGGAAATTTTCTGTTTAAAATCCTGCAATATGTCTTATACCTGAATGATGAAAAGCCAATCGATTTTGAGGCTTTTTTTAGCAAGAATGGACAAGAAGAAAGTTCAGACCATGCGGAGTTCAAAAGCGAAGAAAAAAGCAAGAATGACAGAAAAGCAAGGTCGGAAAATGTTGCTGATACAACTGATGATGTTTTTGCCGATATCAGTTTCACTGAAAAAGCTGATGACGATGCTGAAGATGATGAAGATGATGAAGATGATGAAGAGCAACAAAAAAAATCTGACTAGTATTATGTGTTAACTGCAAGAATGATTCGATGATCTCCTTTACAGGCAGACCTTGAATGAATGTTTATCTTTTGCGGCACGGTGTTGCTGAGCTTAAAACCAGGACTGATGCAGAACGGCAATTAAGTCCTTTAGGCAAAAAGAATATTGTCAATATCGCCGCCCAATTCAGAGCAAGCAAATACTCCATTGACAGATGTATTGCCAGCCCCTATCTGAGAGCCAGGCAGACAGCTGAGTTATTTTTAAATGCAATAGAGCTGGGTATTAAGCTGGAAAGCAATAGCATGCTGTTGTCGCAAAACAAGGCTGTGGATGTATTGCGTTTTTTGGAAACAGCCAAAGAAAAAAATATATTGCTGGTTGGACACAATCCCTTGCTATCAGAACTGTTTGGATTGCTGACGCAGGGTAGTACAAATTACGACATGAAAATACTGGCGGCTGGAGAATTATGCTGCATACATTTCGAGACGGTCGGAGCTGGGCTCGGCAAGAATTTATTTAATCTTGCGCCCGGGAAAAATTAAGCGTTCAACTAACAAGAGCCGGAAAAATATTATTTAATCAGATCAAGAAACTCGGAGCGGGTGCCTTGTTTATCTCTGAATGCGCCTAACATGCAGGATGTTGTCATGATTGAATTTTGCTTTTCAACTCCTCGCATCATCATACACATATGCTGAGATTCTATAATTACGCCGACACCTAAAGAGCCGGTTTTTTCCTGAATTGTTTCGGCAATCTGTTGTGTTAAATGTTCCTGTATTTGCAGCCGACGGGCAAATACATCAACGATACGAGCTACCTTTGATAAACCAAGCACTGTGCCGTTAGGCAAGTAGGCAACATGACATTTTCCAATGAAGGGAAGCAGGTGGTGCTCACAAAGCGAATATAATTCGATGTTTTTAACAATAACCATTTCATTGGAACTAGTAGGAAACAATGCGCCATTAATGATCTTGTCGATGTCCTGATCATAACCCTTGGTTAGAAATTTCATCGCTTTTGCTGCTCGAAGCGGAGTATCTTTTAAGCCTGGGCGACTTAAATCTTCCCCAAGACTCTCGATGATTTCCCGGTAGGCGCTTGCCAGTTTTTCAAGTTCTTTTTTCATGGGTTTTAGGACTGTTTGTCAGTAAACTGCGCACCCTACTTGAATGCTTAAATAAGGTAAAGACTTGCATGCTTTTTAATACGAAGCAAACCCTAAAGCAGATTATTTCTTTGGTGGCAGATGCACTTGATCAAGCCTCTTTGTTTTATGGACACGGCACAGATAATGCCTGGGATGAAGCCTGCTGGCTGGTAGAAACATTGATTCAGAAGAGCGGGCTCAGAGAGATCAAGGAAGATATGTTACTCGAGCAAGCCATACTGGATCAGGTTCAGCAAATCTTAGATCGGCGAATCAATGAAAAAATCCCGCTGGCTTATCTGTTACAGGAAGCCTGGTTTGCAGGCTCGGCGTTTTATGTTGATGAAAGGGTGATAGTACCGAGGTCACCCTTTGCTGAACTGATAGAAAACAGATTTGAGCCACTTATTTCGGGAGAGCCAGAGAGGATTCTGGATTTATGCTGCGGCTCCGCCTGTATTGGCCTGGCGACAGCTATGATATTTCCGCAAAGCCGGGTGGAGCTTAGTGATCTGTCCTCAGAGGCCCTGGAAGTTGCTGCTATTAATGTCAGCAGACATGATCTGGGAAAGCGTGTTTCTCTAAGCTGCTCGGATCTATTCCAGGCATTAAACGGCCCATATGAGCTTATTTTGTCAAATCCTCCCTATGTGGGGATAGAGGAATATCAGGATTTGCCGGCAGAGTTTAAGCAGGAACCTGCAATGGCATTGCTATCTGAGCAAAGGGGACTGGCAATCCCGGTGAAAATTCTGCAACAAGCTGCTGATTATCTTAGCGATTCAGGCTTGCTCATAATGGAGGTGGGCAATAGTTGGCAGGCATTGGCTGATCTCTATCCTGATGCGCCATTTCTCTGGCTGGAATTCGAACAAGGCGGCGAAGGTATTTGTGTTTTGAATAAGAAACAGCTGGAAAGCTATAGATTTTAAGTAGAAATGCCAGGTTAATGAGGTCTGTGCTTTGTTGGACTGAGAGATGGTTTGCAGTTTAGCCTTAAACCAGTGGCAGATTTACCGGAATGACCATGTCGCAGAATAGTACTGAAATACGGGTTTTAAGAGACTTGAGGGGGCATTCAGTCTATAATGTCGCGCCTTTAATTCGGTCTGCAAGCCTTCGATAACCGGGAATATAAAGCATGTCTGGCAATAGCATTGGCAAACTTTTTTCTGTGACAAGCTTTGGTGAAAGCCATGGGCCTGCACTCGGCTGCATTGTAGATGGTTGCCCGCCCGGACTGGAAATAGATGAAGCCTATATTCAGGTAGATTTGGATCGTCGTAAACCAGGGACATCGCGCTTTACCACCCAGAGGAAGGAAGCCGATCAGATCAGAATACTTTCTGGAGTATTCGAAGGAAAAACTACCGGGACTCCGATTGGCATGCTGATCGAGAATACTGATCAGAAAAGCAAAGATTACAGCAAAATCAAAGATGTATTTCGCCCTGCACATGCGGATTACACTTATATGCAGAAATATGGCATTCGTGACTATCGGGGTGGCGGAAGAGCATCTGCAAGAGAAACAGCGATGAGGGTTGCCGCCGGAGCCATTGCGAAAAAATACCTGGCGGAAAAATACGGTGTGCTGGTGCGGGGTTATCTGTCTCAGTTGGGTCCGATCAAGGCAGAGCAACTAGACTGGGAAGAAGTCAGAAACAATCCTTTCTTTTGCCCGGATGCCTCTAAGGTTGCTGAGATGGAAGCCTATATGAATAAATTATCAAAAGAAGGTAATTCAATAGGGGCGCGAATTACTGTTGTGGCCAGTTCTGTACCAGTAGGCCTGGGAGAGCCTGTATTCGATAGACTGGATGCCGACCTGGCACATAGTCTTATGAGCATTGGTGCTGTGAAGGGGGTGGAAATAGGAGCTGGTTTCAGTTCTATAGAGCAAAAAGGCACGGAACATCGTGATCTGATGCGCCCAGAAGGCTTTGTCACCAACAATGCTGGCGGTATTGTAGGGGGCATTTCCACCGGACAGGATATCGTGGCTCATATTGCCCTGAAACCTACTTCCAGCTTGCGTATTGCCGGTGAAACCATAGATGTAAATGGCAATGCTACGGAAGTGATAACCACCGGTAGGCATGATCCATGTGTGGGAATTCGTGCAACACCAATAGCTGAGGCTATGCTGGCAATAACTTTAATGGATCATATGCTGCGCCATCGGGCACAGAATATGGATGTGGATTGTAAGACACCTGTCTTGCCTCCAAGTATTTAATTTATAGACAACTAACTTTAAAGAGTGTGATATGACTGCTAAAACTCTCTATGACAAAATATGGGAAAGCCATCTGGTCAAAGATCTGGATGACGGAACCTCGCTTATATATATTGACCTGCACTACATCCATGAAGTGACCTCTCCGCAGGCTTTTGAAGGTTTGCGCCTGGCAAACAGAAAAGCCTGGCGTTCTGGCGCCAATATGGCCACGCCCGACCATAATGTGCCGACAACAAGATCGGAACGCTCACAGGGTGTAGAAGGTATCGTTGATCCTGTTTCCCGAATACAGGTCAAATCACTGGATTCCAATTGTATTGAGTTTGGTATCAATGAATTCACCATCGATGATCCACGCCATGGAATTGTACATGTTATAGGTCCTGAACAGGGCCGAACTCAGCCGGGTATGACCATTGTATGTGGTGATTCACATACCTCTACGCATGGAGCTTTGGGTGCTCTTGCGCATGGAATTGGCACCTCTGAGGTGGAGCATGTTCTTGCCACTCAGTGTCTGCAACAAAGTAAAGCCAAAAATATGCTGATCAGGGTCAACGGTGAGTTAGGCGCCGGTGTCACGGCTAAAGATCTGGTTCTGGCTGTGATCGGTAAAATCGGGACTGCCGGTGGCACAGGTTATACCATTGAATTTGGCGGTGATGCAGTTAAGGCGCTATCCATCGAAGGTCGTATGACGGTTTGCAATATGGCGATTGAAGCTGGTGCCAGGGCAGGTCTTGTCGGTGTGGATGCGAAGACTATTGAATACGTTAAAGGGCGTCCGTTTGCGCCCCAGGGCGAGTTATGGGACCAGGCTGAGGCTGCCTGGCTGCAGTTACACAGTGATGAAGGAGCTGTGTTTGACAAGGTAGTTGATCTGGACGCCGCCAGCATTGAGCCCCAGGTAAGCTGGGGAACTTCTCCGGAAATGGTTGCTGCAATCAGCGGATCTATTCCTGATCCTGCTCAGCTTGAAAATGTCGGGAAACGCAATAATTACCAGCAAGCCCTTAAATACATGGGGCTGGAAGCTAATACGCCTATTCAGGAAATCCAACTTGACCGGATTTTTATTGGCTCCTGTACCAATTCGCGTATTGAGGATTTAAGAGCCGCTGCGGCGGTCGTTAAGGGACGCAAGGTTGCGGCTAATATCAAGGAGGCACTGGTCGTACCTGGCTCCGGGTTGGTCAAGTTGCAGGCGGAACAGGAAGGACTGGATAAAATATTCACTGACGCTGGTCTGCAGTGGCGTGAGCCGGGTTGTTCCATGTGCCTTGCCATGAACGCTGATCAGTTGGGTGAAGGCGAACATTGCGCCTCAACCTCGAATCGTAATTTTGAGGGCAGGCAGGGTTTTGGAGGCCGTACACATCTGGTTAGTCCTGCAATGGCAGCCGCTGCAGCGGTATCTGGTCATTTTGTTGATGTGCGCACCATGGTGCTTAATTAAGCGTATTGATGAGCAATAACTCTTGGTTTATAACGACAAGGCAGAAAGGTAGTTAAGGGCATGAAAAAATTTATTAAAGAGAAAGGTATCGTCATTCCGCTGGATAGGGCTAATGTGGATACTGATTACATTATCCCCAAGCAATTTCTTAAATCAATCAAACGAACCGGGTTTGGAAAAAACCTGTTTGATGAGGCGCGTTATCTGGATAAAGGCTTACCTGATCAGGATTGCGAGGGCAGGCCGATTAACCCGGATTTTGTACTGAATCAGTCACGCTATAAAGGCGGCAACATTCTTTTGGCTCGAGAAAATTTTGGTTGTGGTTCAAGTAGGGAACATGCTCCCTGGGCACTCGATGATTATGGAATCCGTTGCATTATTGCGCCAAGCTATGCTGACATTTTTTATAATAATTGTTTTAAGAATGGATTGTTACCTATTGTTTTAGATGAAAAAATCGTAAATGAATTGTTTGAAAGTGTCGAGCAGAATATTGGCTATGAATTGGAGGTCGATCTGCTAGCACAACAAATAAGTTTACCTGATGGCGCTGTTTTGCATTTTGATATTGATGAGTCCCGCAAGAAGGTTTTGCTTGAGGGCTTGGACGATATCAGTCTGACGCTTCAGGATGCCGATGCCATCAAAGCCTTTGAGAAGCGCTGGCAGGCAAAGTCACCCTGGCTTTTTACTTAATAAACAAATACCTATGATAACTTCCGGATATTGATTCCGGTAAAGTTTGTTGGATTGGAGATAAAATACAGCTCATGAGCAAGAAATATGATGTAGCTATTATTGGAGCAACTGGTGCCGTTGGCGGCGTGATGTTGAGTATTCTCGAGCAGCGAAAGTTTCCGGTGAATAATTTATATTTGCTGGCAAGCGAGCGCAGTGCTGGAGAAACAAAAAGCTTTAATAAAAAGCAGTATACTGTTGAAAATATTGAAGATTTTGATTTTTCTAAAGCGCAGATAGGGCTTTTTTCTGCTGGAGCTTCTGTTTCAGCCATATATGCGCCTATTGCCGGGGCTGCCGGTTGTATTGTGATCGATAACACCTCACATTTTCGCTATGAGGAGGATATTCCCCTGGTCGTACCCGAAGTAAATCCTGAGGCCATAGCCGATTATAAAAATCAGAACATTATTGCCAACCCGAATTGCTCTACTATTCAAATGCTGGTTGCATTGAAACCTATTTATGATGCAGTGGGCATCAGCAGAATCAATGTGGCTACCTATCAGTCGGTTTCAGGCACGGGTAAAGAAGCTATAGATGAGTTGGCCGGGCAAACCACCAGACTGCTAAATGGTATGGAACCCGAGATTAAGGTTTATCCGAAGCAAATAGCTTTCAATGTGCTGCCACAGATAGATGTGTTTATGGATAACGGGTATACCAAGGAAGAGATGAAAATGGTCTGGGAAACCCAGAAAATCTTTGCAGATACTGAAATTGTGGTCAATCCGACCTGTGTCCGTGTACCTGTGTTCTATTCACATTCGGAAGCTGTTCATCTGGAAACGAAAAAGCCGATTAGCGTAGAGGCAGTGCACGCCTTGTTGAATAAAGCCCCTGGTGTGAAAGTCATGGACAAACGTGAAAACGGCGGTTATCCAACGGCAGTTGGTGAGGGCACAGATCATGATGAAGTGTGGGTTGGACGTGTGCGCAAGGACATTTCTCATCCTAACGGCATAAATATGTGGATTGTGTCAGATAATTTGCGAAAAGGTGCGGCTTTGAACTCAATTCAGATAGCAGAAGAGTTGATAAAAAACTACTTATAATGAATACTTACGGCCTTATTTAAAAAACTCTCTCACTTCCAGTAAGGACGGTAAGATGCTGGCTAACAAGCTAAAGAACTGCAGGAATTTTTTTAGTATTTCTGCCTGTCTGCTTACCGGGATGTTTGCAAATGACGTCTTAGCTTTTACCTTAGGTGACATCAGTCTTGAATCTGCTCTCAATGAGCCTTTGCTGGCCAATATACAACTGCTGGAACTGGATGGCTTGAATGAAGCCCAGATATTGGTAAATCTGGGCTCAGAAGCGGATTTTCAGCGAGTTGGTGTAGACCCACTGCCATTACTGAATGAACTGGAATTCGACGTTATAGTGCTGTCCGCTACGGAAGGGGTGGTGCGTATTACCAGCCCGGAAGCAATTGTAGAACCTTATCTGAACTTTGTGCTTAATGTTCGCTGGCCTTCAGGTCGCGTTATCCGGGAATATACAGTTTTACTGGATTTGCCAACTTTCAGCTCAAATGCCATACCAAATCCCGCCCCGGCACCGGCTATAAGCAGGCCAACACCGGCTCCTCAAGCTGAGCCTGCGCCACGAAACGCGGAGCCAGTTGTAAGCACACCGGCAGCCCAGGCGGCACAAAGTCCACAAGAAGTAGAACCTGCCCCGGCTCCTGTAGCGGTACCCATACCCGAAGCTCAAACTGGCAGGGCAATGGAAACCGTTGTTATTCAGACCGGAGATTCCTTATGGAATATTGCGCTGGCTACGCGTCCTGGTAATGATGTCTCTGTACAGCAGATGATGTTGGCTATTCAGCGTGCAAATTCAAATAGCGATGCCTTTATTGCTAATAATATCAATGGGATACGGGCAGGCAGAGTGCTACGAATTCCGACTCGTCAGGAAATTAATGCCATTAGTCAGGATCAGGCTATAAGCCAGGTGGCTGTACAAAATCAGCAGTTTAATAATAATGCGCAACCGCTGGCCGTCAATAATAGCCAGAGTCCAGCGCAAGCTACTTCGCGGGATGAACTAAGCATCATTGCAGGTTCCAATGCTGACGATGCCGAGAGGACCCAAATTTCAGGTTTAAATGAAACCATTCGCAACCTTGAAAATGAACTGGCCTTGAGCAATGAGAATCTGGACCGGGCCCAGATTGAAAACGAGGAGTTACGAAGTCGCCTGGGTGACCTGGAAGAAGAAATAGGCATTTTGGAGAATATTATTGCCATAGAAAATCAACGCATGGCTGAATTACAGGCAGAACTGGCTGCCAGACAAGAGTCCGAAGCAAGTCAGTTGCTAGCTAATAGCGCTAGCGCTACTGAGCCTGTGCCTAGTTCAGCAGGCACAGGCCCCAGTGCGGTAGTAGATATTGCTCCACAAGCTACTGAAACAGGTTTTGTTGATCAAATTCGGGGCTTCCTTAGCAGCACTGTCGGCATGATTTCAGGGCTGGTCCTGGTTTTGGCTCTGGTGGTGGGCTTTTTAATGGCACGTAACCGAATGAATGGCAGGGAAGAGGATGATTTCGATGCCATGTTGGCAGAAGACACTGACAACCCGGATTTTGAATCTGATCCTGTCGGGGAAGCCGTTACTTTCAACGAAGCATTAGCAGATGGTGACGACAGCACTGATGATGAAGAATTGATTGGAGCTGATGATGCCGCTACAGATGAATTGGCAGAGTCAGAGACAGAAGATGACTTTCTTTCGGATGACGATGAAAGTGACGATGATTTTGTCGAAAATGAAGATGATGATGAGGATTCAAAACCCGGCTTTATGGCTGCACTGTTAGCTAAGTTTTCACGCAAAAAACGCCACTCGGATTCAGATGACGAAGATGAGGATTATGAAGAAGGCTATGACGAAGAAAATGAAGAAGCCGGCTTCTTTGATGAAGATACAGAAGCCGATGATGACACAGATGACACAGATGATACTGAAAGCACTGACGAAGCCGATTCTCTAGCAGATGAAGAAACAGATGAAGATTTCAATATAAATGACTACGATTTTGAAGATGATACGGAAGATGATACAGAAGAAGACCTAGAGGCCACTTCGGAAGGCGGCAGTATTGATGATTCCGATGATAATACTGAGCAACGGAAAGAAGACGTATCAGCATCAAGTGAAGTAGAAGAAATTAACTTTGAAGGAGACTTTACTGCCACTGATGATTCGGCAGAAAGTATAGAGTTTGAAGACATAAGCAGCCCTGAGGAAACTGCTGATATCACAGCAACAGACGCTGATGCTGGGAAAGAAGCAGAAGATGTCTTCGAATTCAAACTAGATGACGAGCCCGAGAAAGGCGATGAGCTAGACGAGATAAAAGAAGCCACAGCTGAAACTGACAGCAAGGAAGTAGAGAGTTTTGAATTTTCACTTTCCGAAGAACCAGTGTCACTAGCCAGCACTGAAAATTTCTCCGAAGATGAGAATGCAGCCAAGCCCGATACAGAAATTGAGACTTTGGATTTCGGCAATTTCGCAAGTGATTCTTCAGAAGCGGCTGATGGAAAAGATTCCAGTGAGCTTGAGTTTATCGAGGATGAAGAGGAAAGCCTGACTGAAATTGCTGATGATGCCGGAACGAAAGAATCCAGATCTTCACTTGGGAATCTTGGCCTAGACGATGCCTTTGCCACTGATGAAAGTGATGAGGATGAATTGGAAGTCATTACCGACCAGGATGAAGTCTCAACCAAACTTGATCTGGCTGTTGCCTATCAAGCCATGGATGATCTGGATGGCGCTCGTGAGATTCTTGATGAAGTACTTGCCGAGGGCGATGATGAGCAAAAAGCTGAAGCACAGCGATTGCTCAGTAAATGGGGTGAGGCATAGGTTCGGCAGTAAGCATGGCTGTTTCCAGTCGAATTGCACTTTGTGTTGAATATCAGGGCCAGAACTTCAAGGGCTGGCAAGCCCAGAGAGCTGCTGGTGTCGTAACTGTCCAGGAGACTCTTGAATCGGCGCTTTCCCAGGTGGCAGATCAGGATATTCGGGTACAATGTGCCGGCCGCACTGACAGTGGCGTTCATGCAAGCGGGCAAATCGTTCACTTTGAAAACTCCAATGAAAGACCTCTAAAAGCATGGGTTCGAGGCTGTAATGCCTTGTTGCCGAAGACGGTTGTCGTACGATGGGCTCAAGCAGTTGATCTTGATTTCCATGCCAGATTTTCTGCGCTCAGCCGTCGCTACTGTTATGTCATTTATAACAACAAAGTTCGATCTGCCATTTTACAGGGACTGGTTACTCCGCACTTTTTCAAGCTGGATGCAGCTGCGATGCAGGTAGCCTCCCAGTACCTGTTGGGAGAAAGGGACTTCAGCAGCTTTCGTGGCGCAGGTTGTCAATCGACTACAGCGATGCGCAATGTTCAGGATATCAAAATTGAATGTTCGGGTGATTTTATCTGGGTGGATATTAAAGCCAATGCTTTCCTTCTGCACATGGTCAGAAATATTGTCGGGGCTTTAATGGAGGTTGGAGAAGGTCGGCGCCAACCAGAATGGATACAGCAGTTACTGGCAAGCAAGGATCGTCGTGAAGCAGGTATTACGGCGCCCTCAGACGGATTGTATCTGGTGGAAGTTGAATACCCTGAACAATATAAATTACCAAAAATGCCATGGAATTTACCATTTATTAAAAGCTCTTAGCCGCATTATTTGCTAAAATTCAGCCTTTCATTTGACACTAATACTCGTGACGACAACAAGAACCCGAATCAAGATTTGTGGTATTACACGCCCCGAAGATGCCATTGCTGCAATAAGCCGTGGCGTGGATGCTTTGGGTCTGGTTTTCTACCAGTCCAGCCCGCGCGCTGTGTCTATTAAAGAGGCGCGTGAAATAGCCAGCCATACTCCAGTTTTTGTCAGCAAAGTAGGGCTATTTGTCGATGCAGAAGCCGCTTCGGTGACAGATGTCATCAAACAAGTTCCACTGGATTATCTGCAATTTCATGGCAATGAGGATGAAGCTTATTGCGCAGCTTTTGAGTTGCCGTATATAAAAGCCATTGCCGTCCGACCTGACTTGAATCTGATTGAGGCACTTGCCGCGTATAAGAGTGCAGCAGCTTTTTTGCTGGATGCCTGGCATCCTGATTTGGCAGGGGGAACAGGCGAAGTATTTGATTGGTCACTGCTGAAGGGTTTGCAAAACAATGGACAGGCTTTGATTCTGGCTGGTGGCTTGAACGCAGGGAATGTTAAAACCGCCATCAAGCTGCTTAAACCTTATGCTGTGGATGTAAGTACCGGGGTGGAAGAGGCTCCGGGTATTAAGTCAGTGACTAAAATTGAACAATTTGTAAATGAGGTAAACGGTGTCTGAATTAAGCAGCAAGGATCTTTACAACGGACCTGATGAACACGGTCATTTCGGTATTTATGGGGGCATATTTGTTGGTGAAACACTGATGCCGGCTCTTGAAGAGCTGAATGAGGTGTATGCCCGCTTAAAACAGGATAAAGCCTTCTGGGATGAATTTCATGATGATCTTACTCACTATGTAGGCAGGCCATCGCCGCTCTATCACGCAAAAGGCATGACAGAAGCGCTGGGTGGCGCTCAAATTTACCTCAAGCGTGAAGATCTTAATCATACCGGGGCGCATAAGGTAAACAACACAATCGGCCAGGCTTTGCTGGCAAAAGCGATGGGAAAAACCAGAATTATTGCCGAGACAGGTGCCGGTCAGCATGGCGTAGCCACGGCGACTGTTGCAGCCCGCCTGGGACTGGAGTGTCATGTATTTATGGGTTCTGAAGACACTAAACGTCAGGCAGCAAATGTTTACCGCATGAAGTTACTGGGAGCAACCGTAGTAGAGGTCGATTCGGGTTCAAAAACACTCAAGGATGCGATGAATGAAGCTTTACGTGATTGGGCGACCAATGTAGATACTACCTATTACATCATTGGTACCGTTGCCGGGCCTCACCCTTACCCCATGCTGGTCAGGGATTTCCAGAGTGTTATCGGGAATGAAACCAAGCAGCAAGCGATGCAGCAATGTGGGCGCTTGCCGGATTCCCTGGTTGCCTGTGTGGGTGGTGGGTCTAATGCAATCGGTCTGTTTTATCCATTTCTGCATGACGAATCAGTTCGTATGATTGGTGTGGAGGCGGGAGGTCTTGGCTTAGCAACAGGAAAGCATGCGGCTCCTCTTAACACTGGTCGACCCGGCGTACTTCACGGTAATCGAACTTATTTAATGAATGATGATGATGGCCAGATACTCGACACACATTCTGTGTCTGCAGGCCTGGATTATCCCGGTGTCGGCCCGGAACATGCCTGGTTAAAGGATATTAAACGTGCTGAATACACTTCTGTTACCGACGAGGAAGCCTTGCAGGCCTTCCGGTTTCTGACCCGTACTGAAGGCATTATTCCTGCCCTCGAATCCAGTCATGCTCTGGCATATGCCATGAAGGTAGCGGGAGAATTGCCCAAACAGCATATGATGGTGATAAATCTTTCCGGGCGGGGTGATAAAGACATGCACACAGTGGCTCAGCTTGATGGCATTGAAGTGTAATGAGATTAACAAAGCGAGCATCATTTAGACTGATCTTAGTTCCCTTGCGAGAGTACCTTATTACATGAGTCGAATTAAACGTTGTTTCTCGGAATTAAAGAAACAAAATCGTAAAGCCCTGATTCCTTATCTGACGGCTGGCGATCCTAATCTGGATACCAGCCTGAATCTTATGCATGCACTGGTAAGTGCCGGGGCAAATATCATTGAGCTTGGCTACCCCTTTAGTGACCCTTCATCCGATGGTCCTGTGATTCAAAGAGCGGTAGAACGCTCGCTGGCCAGGCACACTCGCTTAAAGGATGTGCTTGCACTGGTCAGCAGGTTTAGAGAGGAAGACCAGGACACGCCAATCGTTCTGATGGGCTATTTAAATCCGGTTGAATGTATGGGCTATCAGCATTTTACTGATAGTGCGGTGGAGGCAGGTGTAGATGGTGTTTTAGTTGTTGACATGCCACCCGAAGAAGCTCATGAGCTGTTGCAGATTATTCACCGTTCCGAACTGGATTGTATTTTTCTGGTTGCTCCTACCACCCGCGAAGCGAGAGCCAGACGAATTTGTGAGTTAAGCTCGGGATATGTGTATTATGTTTCATTAAAAGGCGTCACTGGGGCTGCGCATCTGGATGTTGAATCTGTTCGTGGCAGTGTAGAAGCACTGAAAAATTATTGTGATCTGCCAATTGGCATAGGTTTCGGGATTAATAATGCTGATACAGCCAGTAAGCTCGGTGAAATAGCCGATGGAATTGTTGTCGGTAGCGCTTTGGTGAATCTTATTGCAGAATTGGAAGATGGGCCTGAGTACAGCCGGGCTATGTTGCTCAAACACATCTCATTAATGACGGACATGCGTGCCGCTCTGGACAAACTGGATAAACTGGATAAATAGCGTGCGCAGCTTTTGTTTAACTGACTTTAGATTAATTAAGGATGCATTATGAGTTGGATTGATAAAATCCTGCCAAGTAAAATAAAAACCGACGCGGAAGTAAAAAACCGTAATATTCCGGAAGGTCTTTGGAAAAAATGCCCACGTTGTGACGCTGTTCTTTACAGCTCCAATCTGCAAGAAAATCTCGATATATGCCCAAAATGTGACCATCATTTACGGATATCAGCCCGTCGTCGTCTGGATACCTTTCTTGATCCTCAGGGTCGGGAGGAACTGGGAAAAGACATCCTGCCCCGAGATATTCTGAAATTTAAGGATCTGAAAAAATATAAGGACAGGCTGGTCGCAGCAACCAAGGCTACCGGTGAAAATGATGCTCTGGTTGTTATGCAGGGTAAGTTAAAAGGAATTCCGGTGGTTGTGGCAGCCTTTGAGTTCAGGTTTATTGGCGGCTCAATGGGCGCTGTAGTAGGTGAAAAATTCGTGCTGGCCGTGAACAGATGCCTTGAGCAAAAGCTGCCGCTGGTGTGTTTCGCTACCAGTGGTGGTGCGCGTATGCAGGAAGCGTTGATTTCCCTGATGCAAATGCCGAAGACTTCGGCTGCCCTGGAGCGCATGAAGCAAAATGGTCTGCTTTATATTTCAGTGCTGGTGGATCCTGTTTACGGCGGAGTTTCAGCCAGTCTTGCCATCCTGGGAGATATTAATGTGGCAGAACCGAATGCTTTAATTGGTTTCGCAGGTCAGGATGTAATCAGGCAGACAGTTCGTGAGAACTTGCCTGAGGGCTTTCAACGTTCTGAATTTCTGCTGGAACATGGTGCTATCGACATGATAGTTCATCGCAAGGAACTGCGTGACAGATTAAGTGCACTAATAGCCAAGTTTATGCATAACATTAACAATGTGCAGGCCGTGTAACTGACTAGCATCGACAAAACAAGCCTGGGTAATCCATCAACTGTTGATCGACCCGATCGCAGCAAGATGACTCTGGCTGCATGGCTTGCTTATCTGGAAACACTGCATCCCCGTGAAATTGAACTGGGCCTGGAAAGAATCAAACAGGTAGCCGATAAATTTAACCTGGATTTTTCACGCCAGACCGTTATCGCTATTGGTGGTACGAATGGCAAAGGCTCCACAAGCTCATTTCTGGAAAACCTGTTGGCAGATCATGCTAAACACGTTGGTGTCTATCGTTCCCCGCATTTGTTGAACTATAACGAAAGAGTATGCGTTGATGGAAAGCCGGTCAGTGATGAGGCCTTGTGTTTGGCTTTTGACAAAATTGAGCAGGCCCGGGCAGACATAAGTCTCAGTTATTTTGAGTTTGGAACCTTGGCAGCTTTGCTGATTTTTGCTGAGCGGCAAGTTGATTATTTACTGCTGGAAGTAGGTCTTGGTGGTCGACTTGATGCGGTTAATATTATCGATGCTGATTTGGCGATTATCACCAATATTGCACTTGATCATACTGAGTGGCTTGGTGATACCCGTGAAAAAATAGCCTATGAGAAAGCTGGCATAATGCGAAAAAGCAAACCGGTGCTGTTTGGAGATAGTGATAGCCCGGCGTCAGTGTTACAACAGGCAGAATTGATTGGCGCCAGGCTATATAAAGCTGGCAGCGATTTCAGCTACAGCCAAAAAGCGTCGCTCTGGTGTTGGCGGGGTCAGGATCAGGCAGAAAAAAAAATAGAAATTGAAATTCAGTCGCGGCATCTGACTCTGCTGGATATGTTTCCTTCCAATGCGGCATTGGCCTTGCAGGCATTCGTATTGCTTGAAAGCAATTACTCGGTTCACATGATTGAACGCGCCCTGAACAGAACCTCAGTGCCAGGGCGTTTCCAGATCTTGCAGCGAAAGTCGCTTGTGGTGCTTGATGTTGCACATAATCCGCATGCCATGGCCATGCTTGCCACCAACTTAAAGCGCTGCTTTCCAGATAAATCCATTCATATTCTGATTGCTATGCTGTCTACCAAAGATTATAAAAATTCTCTGCAAAACCTGCTGCCGCTCGCTGATTCATGGCATGTTGCCAGCTTGCAAAACAGCCGAGGTTCTCCTGCAAAAATACTATATAATGAGCTGCAAAATTCTGAACAGAATCAGGTGAAGATGTACGACTCGGTCAAGTCAGCTTTTCATGCAGCAGAGCGGCAATTGCAGGCAGATGATCTCTTGTTGGTGACCGGCTCATTCTATACCGTGGCAGAAGTTTTGGAGTTGTTTTGAACGAAGCAATGAAGCAAAGGCTGATAGGAGCGGTAGTGCTGGGTTGCCTGGCCATTATTTTTCTGCCTATCCTGCTGGATGGAGAGGGTGTTTCTACTCCTGCACTAAACACCACTATTCCGGTCGCGCCAACTTTCCCCGAACCCTTGATAGTCGAACCACAAAGACCAAATATCCTCAGTGACAGCGAAGCGATTCTCCTTGATAGTGCTGCAGCAGATGCCGATGCCGCAGCAACAGTGCCTCAGACAGATAGCATAGCTGAAGCGACGCAAAGTCAGGCTACAAGTGCTGCCACAGGAGAAGACAGGCCTGCACTTGACTCAGAGGGATTGCCACAGGCATGGAGTATCCGCCTGGGCTTGTTTGGCGATAATGCCAATGCAGAAACACTGGTTGCCCAACTGCTGGAGAGAGATTACAGAGCCTATAGCCAGCCCGTCAGGACTTCTCGTGGTGAGCTCACTGCGGTATTTGTGGGGCCGGTATTAACTCGTACCGATGCTGAGGCACTTCGGAGCGAATTATCAGAAAGTTTTAATCTTGAAGCTCTTATCGTTGATTTCAATATTGATGGTGATGAATAGTGAACAGGATACTGTGTGACAGTCGCTGATATCCTTATTCTTATTGTTGTGGCCATATCTTTACTGCTTGGATTGTGGCGAGGCTTGGTCAAGGAAGCCTTTTCACTGCTCGCATGGGTTGCAGCTGTTGCAGTCGCTGCATTTTTTGGCACGATGCTTGCCGATTTGATGGTGAATGTTCTTGATAATGCGACAGTCCGCAGGGTGCTCGCTTCGGCTATCCTGTTTGTGTTGGTCATGTTTTTAGGTACTTTACTGGGGAACTTCATGTCCAGGCTAAGTACTGCAATCGGCCTGAAGGGAGTCGACAGGGCATTGGGCTCACTGTTTGGTATATTGCGTGGCGTGATAATTGTACTGTTGGCATTATTTTTAACCACGCCGTTTGAATTTAGCAAAGGCTGGTACCAGGAATCGATATTCGTACCGTATTTGATGGTCGCCCTGGAAAATATTGAAGACTTGCTGGACTATGAATTAGAAGTGCCTGGTAGTGAATTAATCAATCAAGCTGGCATAGAAGCGGCAGCCTGAGTTCAGCTGCATAATTGTAAAAAAGGGGTAAAGCATGTGTGGATTAGTCGGTGTAGTTGGTAAGTCCAACGTCAACCTGACCTTGTACGACAGCCTGACTGTGTTGCAGCATCGGGGCCAGGATGCTGCTGGCATTATGACCAGTGATCACGGAAAATTGAATCTGCGCAAGGATAATGGCCTGGTACGCGATGTATTCCGCACCAGTCATATGAAAAACCTGACTGGCAATATGGGGATAGGGCATGTCCGATATCCGACAGCAGGCAGTTCCGGACCAGCCCAGGCACAACCGCTGTATGTAAACTCACCTTATGGCATAAGCCTCGCTCATAACGGCAACCTGACCAATGCCAACGAACTTAGTGTGGATATATTCAGAGACGACCTGCGTCATTTGAATACTGATTCCGATTCAGAAGTGCTGCTCAATGTTTTTGCACACGAATTGCAGAAACTCAATAAATTTAGCCCCACGGCTGACGATGTTTTTGCCGCTATTCGTGGTGTACATCAGCGCTGCAGAGGGGCATATGCAGCAATCGCCATGCTGGTAGGATACGGAATTGTCGGGTTCCGGGATAAACATGGTATCCGCCCGCTGGTATTCGGAGAAAAGCGCACCCGCAAGGGATATGAATATATGCTGGCTTCGGAAAGTGTGGCACTTGATTCTCAGGGTTTCAAGCTGGTCAGGGATGTTGCTCCTGGTGAAGCCGTATATATTGATCAGGCAGGTAATCTGGAAACAAAAATTTGTGCTGATGATGTAAGTTTGAATCCCTGTATTTTTGAACATGTATATTTTGCACGTCCGGATTCCTTAATGGATGGTATATCAGTCTATAAATCTCGTTTGCGGATGGGTGAAAAGCTGGCAGATAAAATTAAGAGAGAAAGGCCGGATCATGATATTGATGTTGTGATCCCGATCCCGGATACCAGTCGAACTTCGGCGGTAGAATTGGCAAATTCTCTGGGTGTTAAATATCGGGAAGGCTTTGTTAAAAACAGGTATATAGGACGAACGTTTATAATGCCGGGACAGAGTCAGCGTAAAAAATCTGTAAAACAGAAACTCAATGCCATTCCGCTTGAATTTCAGGATAAGAATGTTTTGTTAGTAGATGACTCGATTGTTCGCGGTACAACTTGTAGTCAAATTATTGAAATGGCACGCGATGCTGGTGCCAGAAAAGTATATTTTTGTTCGGCTGCGCCGCCGGTTCGTTATCCGAATGTCTATGGTATTGATATGCCTGCGGTCAGTGAACTAATTGCCCATGATAAGACTGTAGAAGAAATTCAAAAAAAGATTGGTGCAGACTGGCTGGTATTTCAGGATCTGGAAGATCTGGTTGCGTCCTGTGCTGAGGGCAGTATTTTACCCATGGATTTCGAATGTTCTGTTTTTAATGGCACCTATGTTACCAATGATGTAACAAAGGACTACCTGGCGGAGCTTGAGGCAATTAGAAATGACCGGGCAAAGCACAATAAAGCTAAAGACCGACAGAATCTTCAGTCCAGCAAGGATGAAGAAGAGACTCTGGGTGTGCACAATAACGGTTAAGCATACGTGTAATACTGGTTTGACAAGATTAGAAAAACAATCGGGGCATACAGGTAGTCATGCAAAGTAAAATAGAAAATGCTGTAAAAGAAGTCAGTAAAGTAATTTTTGGGAAAGAAAAACAGATTCGTCTGTCTTTATGCTGTCTGTTCGCTGGAGGGCATTTGTTGATGGAAGACAAGCCGGGGATGGGCAAAACAACTTTATCACAGGCCCTGGCCAAGGTAATGGGCCTGAATTACAGCCGCATTCAGTTTACCAGTGATTTATTACCTGCCGATATACTGGGCGTGACAATCTACGACCAGAACAAGGCAGAGTTTACTTTCCATCCCGGACCTGTATTCAGCAACCTGATTCTGGCCGATGAAATAAATCGAACCACACCTAAAACCCAGAGTGCTTTATTAGAAGCAATGGAGGAAGGGCAGGTATCAGTGGATGGGGAAACCAGGAAACTTCCTTTGCCGTTTTTTGTAATTGCCACACAAAATCCCAGCAGTTTTGCCGGCACTTACCCTTTGCCCGAGTCCCAGCTTGATAGGTTTTTGATGCGCTTGAAAATTGGCTATCCTGACCCGAGTGCTGAGCGGGAGTTATTACAAAGTTCTGAACAGCGTGCAACCATGGATGAATTACAACAGTGCCTGAGTTCAGCAGATATAATCGATTTACACGAACAAATTAATCAAGTGCATGCCACAGACAGCCTGCTTGATTATGTTCAGCGTCTGATAGCCTATACCCGGCAGGATGATAAATTCAGTTTTGGTCTTTCACCCCGCGGAGCAATAGCGTTAATGCGCAGCGCAAAAACATGGGCGCTAATGGATGGCCGCAAGCATGTCTTGCCTGAGGATGTGCAAATAGTATTGCCAGCAGTAACCGACCATCGTTTGCGAGCAGTATCGGACAGCTCAGGAAGACATGGTGAAGAGTATTCTCAGCGTTTGCTGAGTGAAGTAGATATCGTCAGCGACTAGTGTTTGAGCTATGCATTGACGATAAGCATCGAAGAAATGACATTGCAGCTTTTGATAAATAGAACTGAGCAATATAATCGACAGAAGCTTATAGAAGAATATTTGTTTTCTGAAAAGGGAAGCCGATAGTCTAATGACAACAGCAAGTCAGACAGAGTCTTATTCCAAGACCTTAAATCCATATTTGATCTGGCGACGCAGTTTCGGGCGCTGGATAGTCAAACGAATTCCGCCTGCTAAAAATATCGTCCTCAATATCAACAATATTTTCATTATACCCAATAAGCAGGGGCTGGGTTTTTGCTTTGTCCTTGTCTTGATGTTTATAGGTGCGATCAACTATGAAACCAGTTTGGCCTTTGCTCTGGTGTTTTTATTGATCGGGATGTTTATTCTGACAATTTTTTATACCTACAGGAATTTAGCTGGCCTGCACTTGTCGGCAGTGACCGATAATTCAGTCTTTGTCGGTGAAAATGCTGAAATTACCGTTATTTTGAATCGCCATGGCAAAAGAATTTATGAAGCTATTGAGTTGAGTTTTGCAAATTCGAGAAAGGTTGTAGCGGATTTGATAGATCAAAAAGAGTTTCGTTCCCGCCTGTTTATTGCTACACGGAAGCGTGGATATTTTAATCCTGGCCGATTGCGGGTAGAAACATTTTTCCCTTTCGGTATTTGTCGTGCCTGGTCACTAATTGATCTGGAGCTGAAATGTCTGGTATATCCACAACCACTTGAATGTGATCTGGATATGTTGAATCAGAATGATCAGGATACAGGGAAAGTGAATGTTTCTCGTGGCAATGATGATTTTTACAACCTCAGGGAATACCAGGTTGGAGATCCATTAAAGCATGTGGCATGGAAGCATTTTGCCCGGGGCAGGGGTATGTATACCAAGCAATATTCCAGTAACGTTGACGAAAAAATATGGCTGCGATGGTCACAGTTCGCACAATTCAGTGAAGAAGACAGATTATCCAAGCTTTGCTATTGCGTTCTTAAACTGGATGCCGCGGGTGTTGATTACGGGCTCGACATTCCAGGCTGCCTTATTGAACCCAGCAAAGGTTCCTTGCATTATCATAGTGTGCTCAGAGCACTGGCTTTGTACTAAATATGATATTCATGAAAAACAAAAAAACAAACCAAAACAGCTCAGCTGTTTTCTATCAAGTGCCCAGAACTTCTCTGGCATGGATATTATGTTCCTTAGTGGCAGTAATCATGCCTCATGTTTTGCGCATGCCATTCTGGCTGGTAATAGTTTGTGGCTTGTGTGTACTTGGCCGGGTTTTGATATATCAGGGTCGAATGTCATACCCTGGCCCCTGGATAAAAACTGCAGTTGTTTTAGTCATCCTGTGGACAATGTTGGCTCAGTTTGGCCGAAACATCTTCTCCACTGAATCCACCGTCGCTATATTAATCGTCGCAATTTGCCTGAAATTACTGGAGATGCACAGAAAACGAGATGTGCTGATGGTGATTTATTTGTGTTATTTCACCGTCATTTCAGAATTCATCTGGTCACAATCTATTCCGATTGCGGCTTATATGCTGGTCTGTGTCCTGTTGATCAGTTCCGCTCTGATGTCATTGACGCAAACCCAGGAATATCAGAATCCACTTCGCACCATAAAACTTTCGGGATTGATCCTTTTGCAAAGTGTTCCTCTGATGCTGGCACTGTTTATTTTGTTTCCGCGTATTTCCCCTTTATGGTCGGTACCTTTACAAAGCGCGTCGGCAAGAACCGGTTTAAGTGAAAGCATGTCACCGGGGGATATCGGTAATCTTATTGCATCCGACGAGTTGGCTTTCCGGGTTAAATTTGCCGGAGAGAGACCCGCTACCTCACAACTCTATTGGCGGGCTATAACCCTGGATAGTTTTGATGGTAGGGAATGGACGCGTGGCTTTAGTTTTGAGCCACAATTCTTGGGTGCTGCTGCCAGTGATAATAAGAGTTGGTTTGAAGATATTGAGTATCGTGGTGACATTCTGGATTACAACGTTATTATGGAACCTACTGATGAAAACTGGGTCTTTAGTTTAAAAATCCCTCAGGTCGTGGATGATCGAATGTTGATGCGTCGCGATTTTCAGATAGACAGTATTCGTAATGTGTCACAGCGTTTTTCATATGATATGCGTTCCTTTATGGATAATCGGCTCGATATGACGCTAAGACCAAGGGAGCTTCAACGCTGGTTACGATTGCCTGAGGAAGGCAACCTTGCCAGCAAGGCATTTGCTCTGCAACTCCATGAGGAATCCGGATCAGATGAGGCATACATTCAGAATGTTCTGGCATATTTCACCCGGGAACCATTTTTTTATTCCCTGCAGCCACCCTTACTTGACGTTAACCCCGTTGACCAATTTCTATTTGAAACACGGGAAGGTTTTTGTGAACATTTTTCCAGTTCGTTTACCTATTTGATGCGTGCCGCCGGCATCCCGTCCCGGGTTGTAACAGGCTATCAGGGTGGCGAATATAATCCTTATGATGACACGTTGGTGGTACGTCAATATGATGCTCATGCCTGGTCTGAAGTCTGGCTGGAAGATCAGGGCTGGGTTCGAATAGACCCGACAGCTGCTGTTGCTCCTGGCCGAATTGAGCAGGGCAGTCAGTTTACTTTCCAGGCCGATGAAAGTTTTTTACAGGATGCTGGAATGTCATTATTGAGATTCAGAAACAGTGCAATTCTCAACGACTTACGCTACCGGCTGGAAATGATAGACTATAGCTGGAATCGTTTTGTGCTTAACTATGATCAAAGCTTGCAATTTGCTTTTTTCGGGCGCTTTTTCAGGGAGGTTACACGCGAGAAAATTATTATAAGCAGCATGATTTTTATTTTCCTGTCGGTTTCCTTAATGATTTTTCTGGTGCTAAGAAAACCAAGCAGAGATCGTTTCCATCCGGCAACAGATTTGTATCTGAGATATTGTGACGGGCTTTCCAAACAAGGTTTGGCAAGAGAGCGGGGGGAAACTCCATGGCAATATTACCTGCGACTCAGCAATCTAAAACCGGCCTGGTCACAACAAATGCAGGACATCACAGAACTTTATATTAAATTGGTTTACAAAAATGCTGATCCTGAACAGGAAGCAAAGGCAATCCTGGATTTTAAAAACAAGATCCGGCATTTTCATATGCTTATGTATTAGCAGGCAACTATTGTGTTCCGCACACAAACCAGAAATTCAACATCCATATCCCCACTAAAGTGAAGTCTGAAACGAATGAAGCATAAAATCCCCCTGGGTTTATATCGTCACTATAAAGGTAAGCACTATAGTGTGGTGGGTTTTGCGAAAGACTCAGAGAGTCTGGAGACCATGGTGCTATATGTGCCGCTTTATGGAAGTGGAGGATATTGGGTAAGACCCCTGAGTATGTTTACTGAAGAAGTTGAATTTGCCGGAAAAACTGTACCGCGTTTTGTTTATCAGGATAACTCTGACAAGGCTTAGGCATATCGACCCCTTTGCTGACGACAGTTCCAGCTAAGCTCTGCTGTTAAAATTTGCCTGTAGCTTCTGCCTGGCCTTGAAAAATCCAGTTTAATCACTAGTTATATAGTCATGAAGGCTCAACGAGCTTCATCCATGATGGGCCTGGTTCTTTCGAACAGGCAATTTTGTTTATCGCTTAAATTTATGAGGATATCACTATGACTAGTTTTGATTTTTCACCTTTATATCGGTCTACTATTGGTTTCGATCATCTGGCGTCGCTGCTGGATAATGTAAATGCGGCTGAGCGTAGTAATTCGGCTTACCCGCCTTATAATATTGAATTGCTCGATACTGATAAGTATCGTATCAGCATGGCTGTTGCAGGCTTTAGTGAAGAAGAAATCACCATTGAAACAGAAAACAATGTTTTAACAATTTCTGCCAGTAGAAAAGATAAGGAAGAAAGTAAAAAGTATCTGCATCAGGGTATTGCAGAAAGAGACTTCAAACGTCAGTTCCGACTTGAGGACCATGTCGAGGTCGTTGCTGCCACTTTGAGTAATGGTTTATTACATGTTGATCTGGTGCGTGAAATTCCTGAGGCAATGAAGCCGAGGAAAATCACCATTAACGAGCAACCCAGAAAACGATTTCTGCAATCTGCTTAAGAGCCATATAATTAAGCCCTAGCTTAATTAATTCTTATAAAGAGGCGGCAGGGCATATTGCTCTGCCGTCTTTTTTGCTGGCCTATAAGCTTGTTTGCTCAAGGCCGTTATTTCTCTTAGTAAATTTTCCGGGTTAAATTCTTCTGTAGTACTGATTGTTCCATAGAGCCGATTTTCCAACTCATCAAGCAGTTCGTGCAGAGCTTGTTTATCACTGTAGTTTTTCAGATTCTCGAGGGAAAGAATTCTGTCATCCTGAAAGTGCAGTCGTGCCCAGTTCAATAATTCCCGCCGTATATTGTCTAAAGATTTTTCAGTGCAGGCAGCTTGGAATTTCAGTAAAGCAGCGCCAGCTTTTTGCCCGTGATCTTTAGCATTCAGGCTGGAGTTTATTTGTGAATTTATGTCCTTGCTGATACTTCCTGTTTCAAATTGCCTGAGCTGATGTCTGCTGCGATACCACATCGTTGTGCTGTATAACCATGCACAGGCGAATAATGCAGTTGCCAACATCCAGTAATAGGATAGGGGGCTGTTTTCTGCGCTTGTAATTGCTGTTTGATTAGCGAAAAGACTGTTGTCATCAGGAAGTATGCCTGGTTGTGCAGCAGCAGTAAGATTGGCACCTTGCAAAACTGTCAGTGTCTGTTCCGGCAAGCGTGCATATTCGAGACTGTCAGTTAAGGTGTTCCACCAGGGGATTTCTATGCCTGGCAGTACGAAATCGCCAGCCTCAGAAGCAACAATAGCCGTGCCCTGGGACCGAATGCCACTAACGCCATTCTGGTTGGCGAGATCTTCACGGCTGGGTTGATCGGGGTAAAATTTTAACCCGTCAGTTTCAGAGTACTGAAGACCAGGTAAAAGTGAACTGCTTAAACCATCTGCACGTAATCTGAGGTTGCGTGTGATGGCTTCGCCTGTCACGAGACCCTGCAAACTTCTGCTCCAGTTTTCTTCCAGCGTCAGATTGGAGGAAGGCAGCCAGGTTGCATTTGCCGGGAAGCTGGCAGGTTTGCTCTTAACAGTAATACTGTGTCCTTCGCTTAGCAGGTTGATGGCGCGGCCACCGGTGGTCTGTCCTGAAAAAATACTGCCACTGCGGCGACGTCCTACACTAGCCGTGAAGCTGATAGGTGAAATTTCCAGCATTCCACTGCTTTGCGGGAATAGTACATAACGCCTTTCAATCACGTTATATCGCAGTCCATCGATGATTTCCTGTGAACTTATATCGTTGCCGAGGGGCTGAACTACAGCATCACCTGTTTGGGGAGTACCTAACTGTGCACCCTGATCAAAGGGTATGGAGAAATATATTTTGACTGTGTACAGTAGCTGTTCCTGTACATAAACCTCGTCTTTGCTGACTGTTGTCTGAAGAAAAAAATCATCCCTGTTGACGGGATTCTGAACTGCATTATCAACGACTATGGAAATTGGCAGGGTAACTTCGTTGCCAAGACGGAATGCAGGTATGGTGAGAGTGCCAGTACTTCTTGGACGCAGTGAAATACGAAATTCTGTCCATTGTTCAGATACACCGGAGGCAAAGGTGAAATTATTTCTTTGACTACTGCCAACTATGACGAAGTCCTGTTGTAGAGCATCAATGTCCGGGGTGGTATTACTCAAATCTGCATTGACTCTCAGGGTCAGCGTGAAAACATCATTGATAGACACTTCGGTTCGGTCAACGAAGGCACTGAGCATATCCTGCTGCTGGGCCAGCGTCGAATTGCTTCCACAAAACGGGACGCATAGCAGTAAATAGATTAAAAAGCGCTTTACCATATCTGTTTTTCTGACTCTGTATTAAATAGCCTTGGGTTCTGTAGCTGCTCATAAAGCAACTGCTGCGTCTGATAGCGAAATTTGTTCCTGAGCAATTCGCCTGGATCATCTTCAATTCTGCCCAGCCATTGCTGCATGGCCTGATCTTCTTCAGTCTCTGTATCCTGTACCTGAGCTGTCTGGGGGTCGGGAGCATCCTCTTCCTCCTGCTCCTCCTGTCCAGCTTCAGAATCAGTTATTTCAGAAGGTTCCTGTTCTTCAGGACTCTGTTCTGAGTTCTCCTCTTGCTCTTCGCTTTGTTGAGCAGATTGTTGCTCACTTTGCTGCTCAGACTGACTCTGTTCACTTTCACTATCTTGTTCCTGCTCCTGACTCTGTTCGTTTTGCTCCTGTTCCTGCTGCTCTTCTTCGCGCTGTTGCTGTTCAAGCAGATTTTGTACCAGTGCTCTGTTAAAAAGGGCATCAGGGTTATCAGGCTGTTCTTCGAGAACCTTGTCATAGCTACTGATGGCTTCTTGATAACGTTGTAATCGAGCCAGGGAATTGCCTTTGTTATACTCCGCCTGCAGTCCTTCCATCTGATTGAATTCATTCAGCGCTGCTTCGTAATTTCCATCCCGATAATGTGCAGCTGCACGCCAGCCAGTATCTTCAAAAAGCTGCGATGCAGTGTCGTATTCCTGAGTAGCAAATGCATCGTTGCCCTGCTGATTCTTATTTGCCCATAAATCTTTCCATCCCAGGGCATAGGCCTGTTGCTGAGGACTTATCAGTATCAGCATGCAAATACTGAGTAACCAGCCGCGACGAAAAGCTAAAGCGGCGAGTGGTAGAACCAGTAACAACAACCAGGGCCCAGCTTCTGCCCAGCTATCGTAGTCCTGTTCAACTATTCGCAGATCCTGGTTTTCCTCAAACAGGCTCTGTTCCAGCAGGAAATCCAGATCCTGGTCTGATAAAACAATATCTGTATAGCGCCCGTTTACCGAGTTGGCGAGGTCCTGCAGAAGTTCACGATTAAGGCGGGGAATAACAATAGCGTTATTCTGATCCCTTAGAAAGCCATCATTGGTTGGTATCGGAGCGCCTTCCTCGGTCCCTACACCTAAAATGACCAGTTCATGAAGGGTTCCGTTCATAAGAGTCTGAATGGCGTCTATATCCGCGCTGTTGATACCGTCAGTAATCAGTATGATTTTTGCTTCATTCAATTGAGCATTTTCAAGCAAACTGAGGGCAAGGCTGATTCCGGCTTCAGGGTCACTGCCCAGTACCGGCATGATGTTTGGATCCAGGGACGCAACCATATTGCTGATAGTGGCTATATCATCTGTCAGGGGTGTGACGGTATGTGCTGAACCGGCATACACGACCAGTGCTGTCTGTCCTTCTTCTTTCCGGCTGTTAAGTATATCGATCAGCTTGCGTTGTGCGCGCACCAGGCGACTGGGGTTAAGGTCAGTCGAGTACATCGAAAGGGACAAATCCTGCACGATGACCATAGCATCTTCGCGCTCCTGTACCGGTGTTGGTATGCGTTCCCAGGCCGGACCAGCGAGGGCAATAATGGCAAGCACCCAGATACTTAATAAACCATAGAGGGGTAGAAACTGTCTGGATCGTGTATTTTGCTCCAGTAAAAAAGGTAAGAGCTTGGCATCAATGGCCTTATACCAGCTGCTGTTGCGGCTATGTAAAAAGCCCAGACTTGCAACCAATATGACAGCCGGAATCAAGCCCAGTAGAAACAGGGGACGCAGGAAGTGGAAATTTTCAATAAAAGTCGATAATGCGTTCATTTATGGTTTGCCATCAGCCATATTTACATTTGTCAAAGCAGGGTCTGTTCTATCATTACCCTCTGCTATAGATATAGGGCTTTGACTGGATTTTTTCCAGCCCTGCCATAGCGGCATTCTGCTTAAAGCAATTAGAAAGCTGAACAATATACCCAGACCCAGTGGCCAGTAGAAAAGTGCAATAGTCGGACGAAATGTTTCGTCCTCCTGTTCGACTGGTTCGAGTTCGTCGAGTACGGCATAAATCTGTTCCAGCTCATTGATATCTCGGGCCCTGAAATATTGACCACCGGTATTGACGGCAATTGCGGTCAGGGTTTCCTCATCCAGGTCAGCTGAAGGATTTACGGCGCGATTACCAAAGACGGAAGAGCGTTGGGTCGTTTCTGCCCCGATACCTATTGTATAGATGCGTATTCCTTCACGGGCAGCCAGTTCTCCAGCCTGCATGGGAGAGACCTGTCCGGCATTGTTAACGCCATCGGTCAGTAGAATCAGTATACGACTGGTTTCAGGCCTTTCACGAAGATGGCGCACCCCAAGACCAATGGCATCTCCTATGGCGGTTGCATTTTCTTCAATTATGCCGATTTCAGCTTCTTCGAGCAGAATGCCAACGGTCTCCCTGTCAAAGGTTAAAGGGGCTTGTGTATAAGCCCTGGCAGCAAACAGTATCAGACCAAGACGGTCACCCTGGCGTCTTTCAACGAAATCACCCACTACCGATTTCACGACTTCAAGACGTGTCGCATTGCGTGCCTGGAGCTGAATATCCTGAGCTTCCATGCTACCTGAGATGTCGACTGCCAGCATAAGGTCACGACCTGTAGTAGGCAGTTGTACAGGGTCTCCAACCCATTGTGGCCGGCTGGCAGCCAGAACCAGCAGTAACCAGCATAGAATAGCGAGTAAAGAGAGCAGAATACTGCGTGTGCCGAGTCGCGGACTTGAGGACACAACAGATTTCAGGCTGGTGAAAAAGGGCACAAACAAGGGTGCCTCTATGATTTCTGCGCGTGGCAGAAGTCGATTAATCAGGTAGGGTAAGGGTAAGAGGATAAATACCCATGGCCACTGAAATTCAATCATGCCATGACCTCAATATTGCTTTTTTTCTGGCCGCTTTGCTGCTTTTTTTGTGTATAACGCGAACTGATCCAGTTTTGTGCCAGAGTATATAGACCTTCAACTTCACCAGCGAAAATTGGGCGGTACTGACCCTCTGCAAGAACTTTGCCCAGACCTTCACTAAAGTCATTTCCACCATAGCTCTGATCGAGATATTCGAGCCATGGAGTTCCGCTCAACCTGGCTATTTCACGTTGCTGCCGGGAATCGGTAAAAAGTGCCACCCGGTTTAGTACAGTGTTGACGGCGTAAAGGTAGTCAAGTCCGGCTTTGTTTTTATCGGCATCTGCGCTGAGTGTGCTGGCCCGGTAGACATCAATAGCCTTTGCCAGTTCATCCTGAGCAGCCTGCAGGCGCTTATGTAAAATGAGTCTTCTGAAGGCCTTATATGAGAGCCAGATTAGAAACATGATAAACAGAGCAATAAGCACCCACCAGCCAGGTGCCAGTGGCCAGATACTGACTGGATCAGGTAAATGAATGTCTGCCAATTGGCTTAGAGGGTCTTCTGATTCCATGATTCCAATTGTTCCAGGACGATCTGATCGGTTCTTAAGCAGATTAGAGGAACTTTTAGTGCATTAAGTTCGCTCCTGAGGTTTTGTAATTTAAGCTCGAAACTTTGGTGATAAGCATCACGAACCTGAGAGGCATAAGTATCTATGGTGTCGAGCTCATCGCCATTGGTAATACTGTAAATGCCGGGTTTAGGCAACTGACTCTCCAGATTGTCGTAAATAAAAATACAACTCAGGTTGTTGTGGCGTGATAGCTGTTGCATGTATTGCAGACAGGTTTTATCCAGGTCGCTGAAATCACTGATGAGATAAATCGTCGAACCTGGTTTGGTAATTCGGTAAATATGCTCCAGGGCTGAACGCAGGCCCGACTTGCCATCAGGATTTACAGCTGGTTTATGCTGGTTAACGAGCTTTTGATTATAGTCTGAAAGCAGGGAGAGAAAGCGTAGTGCTGAGCGTTTGCCGCGTCTTGCTTTGACCAGTTCAGATGCGCTGTCAGAAAATACAACACCACCGACCCGGTCGCCATTATCAACCGTCATCCAGCATAAAATTGCCGCGACTTCTGCTGCAACAACTGATTTAAAACTCACCTGACTGCCAAAATACATGTGATGACTCTGATCAACCCCGATGAGGACTGGCTTTTCTCTCTCTTCACGGAAAATCTTGGTAAAGGGTCGACCAGTTCGAGCAGTGACACGCCAGTCAATGCTGCGAATGTCATCGCCGGCCTGATAGGCACGATGCTCTTCGAAATCGACGCCACGGCCTTTGGCCTTGGAAACATGCGAACCTGACATGCCAAGCCTGGAGCGAGATTGATAATCCAGTTCCAGTGCCTTGGCTACATGACGTTGATCAAGTAATTGCTGCAGGTCCAACATAGCACCACGGCAGCGAAACTGGTCATGTTGGATATTTAACTGGCGCTTACGTGACATCTTTATGTGATCTAGGCTGCGGGTACCAGTGTAAGGACTTCATCCAGAACCCTGTCAGCATCAATACCAGCCGCCTCAGCTTCAAAACTGATCAGAACCCTGTGACGCAGGACATCGTGGAATATTTCATGTACATCCTCCGGACTGACAAAATCCTTACCTTTGAGCCAGGCATGTGCACGGGCACAGATATCAAGGGAAATTGTGCCACGTGGACTGACACCATAGTCTATCCAGCGCGCCAGTTCCTCACTGTAAGGGGCTGGATTACGGGTCGCCATAACCAGTTGCAGAATATATTCCTCCACAGCTTCTGCCATATGTAAATTCAGTACTTCCTGTCTTGCAGCAAAGAGGGCTTGCTGTGGCACGATTTCGGGTGGAGTAGGGACCTGATGTTTGGCTTCATTACGAACCAGATGCAGTATTTTTCGTTCAGATTCGGTATCAGGATAGTCCACTGTGACATGCATAAGGAAACGGTCGAGTTGGGCTTCCGGCAAGGGGTAAGTACCTTCCTGTTCAATGGGGTTCTGGGTTGCCATAACGAGGAATAGCTCCGGCAATTTAAAGGTTTCCCTGCCTACACTAACCTGGTGTTCTGCCATGGCTTCAAGTAAGGCTGACTGAACCTTGGCCGGTGCCCGGTTGATTTCGTCAGCCAGCACCAGATTATGAAAAATCGGGCCTTGCTGGAAAGTGAAAGACCCATCTTCCGGCCGAAAAATTTCTGTACCGGTAATATCGCTGGGCAGAAGGTCGGGAGTGAACTGGATTCGGTGGAAGTCACCTTCTATGGCTTCCGACAGGTTCTTAATAGCTTTGGTTTTAGCTAGTCCGGGCGCACCTTCAACCAGAAGATGACCGTCTGCCAGTAAGGCTATTAAAAGTCGATCCAGGAGTTTTTCTTGACCAATAATTTGCTGAGAGAGCCATTCTTTTAAAGCTCCGATTATTTGTTTCTGAGGCATAGATTAAATCTCTTACTGCGTGATGAAATTTTTGAAGACTATAGTTCGTTTAATAAACCCGGCATGATAACCTAATCATACAAAAAAGGCCTGATCCTGTTAAGAAATAAGACTATGGCAATTCGAGCTTGTGACTTTTTAAGTCAAGCACTATTTAATTCAAGCACTATAATGTGGCACAAATATGGAGTAGCTCTGATTTGTACACGCTGATCCGCCGTTTCCTGTTTCTTTTTCCAGCAGAATTCTCTCATAAACTTGGCCTCAGGGGCTTGAAGTTTATGCACCGCTTTGGCCTGAGCTCCCTGCTGGTACCGCCCATAAAGCCAAATCCGGTTGATATCCTCGGCCTGCACTTCAGCAACCCGATAGGCCTTGCCGCCGGACTCGATAAAAATGCTGACTATATAGACGCACTTGGAGCACTGGGCTTCGGCTTTATAGAAGTTGGTACCGTAACTCCCAAAGCTCAGACAGGTAATGCGAAGCCACGACTGTTCAGGTTAAGTGAAGAGCAAGCCATTATCAATCGAATGGGATTTAATAATAAAGGCGTTGCGCATGTAGTTGAGCGCCTTAAACATAAACGCTTCAAGGGCATTGTCGGCGTTAATATTGGTAAAAACTTTTCGACGCCGGTGGAAAAAGCTTCTGATGATTATCTGTTTTGTTTAAAGGCTGTTTATCCCTTTGCCGATTACATTGTAGTGAATCTTTCGTCCCCGAATACACCGGGTCTGCGGAAATTACAGTTTGGTGCAGAACTAGACAGACTGTTGGCGAGTTTAAAAACAGAGCAGGGGCACTTGTCTGAACAACAAGGCCGCTATGTACCTTTGTTATTAAAAATTGCTCCTGACCTGAGTGAAAAGGAATGTCAGGATATTGCCATGAGTCTGCTTTATCACAATATTGACGGAGTGATTGCCTGTAATACAACTATCAGCAGGAGGGCAGTGAGTAATTCTGTTTATGCTGAAGAGGCGGGGGGCTTGAGTGGCTTGCCTCTTGCAGAGATGGCTGACAATGTCATCTCTGTGCTGCATAAAAGCTTACAAGGCTCCATTCCCATTATTGGTGTAGGCGGCATCAGCAACAAGGCGGGCGCAGAGGCGAAGTATAAAGCCGGTGCAAATTTGCTGCAGATATATACCGGCTTTATTTATCAGGGGCCAGGTTTAATTGCTGAGCTTGCATCTGTTTCTCAAGGCAAGACTGACTGATGCGAACATTGAGACTTTTTACAACACAAGGGTGTCATTTATGCGAGGTGGCTGCAGAAATGCTTGAACGGGAAATGGCAGTTATCACAAACATGAATCATGAGAAGCCGGAAGTTGAGGAAATTGAAATAAGCGACGCCGATGATTTAATGGAAGCTTATGCCATACGGATACCTGTTCTGAAATTTACAGACTCTAAAACCGAATTAGCCTGGCCATTTTCGGCACAAGAATTAAACCATTTTCTGCTTGAGGAGCTAAGCACTTTATAAGATTGCCTTGCAGGGACAAAGAATCATAACGAAGATATTAAGTTGCTGGGGAATGAATAAAAGTGAAACAACAAAAAATAAAACAGAAAATAAAGCTGCGCTTTTCTAGGTGGTTTTTATATGCCAGGGTTCATATCTGACACCATACTGATTGGTGTCCGTGTAGCGAATATCTATATAACCAAGACTGACCATTTGCCTGAATTCGGTAGTTCTTGAAAAATCCTCAGTAAAATTTAATTCTCCAAGACCAATCTTGCCAACGTCAAAATCACCAATGCAGTGAAAGGAATGTCCAGGTGGTGCCAGAGAGCGTGATGCTTTCGACAGATTGAGATTTGATTGCTGTGTTTTTGCCAGGAACAAATGCATTTGTTTAACAACGTTGCGAATGCCCGAAGTTAATAATAGTTCCTGACCTACGTCGCGTTTGATTTGCTGATACAGATTATAAGAAGCGCCTCTAAGCAGGTAATGACCGCTGCCATGAATTTTCACAACATTTCGGATAGGGATTCGAGTCGTCAGTTCAGGTGTTACTTTTTCTCCAAAAAAACCATATTGGTTTGCGTCTGCAAAGTATATTTGCTCAAGAAAATCCAGCTCATCCTTTTCGAAAGCACCGATAGCGGGGTAGTTGCGGGCGAAGAAAAGCATTTCGTCGAAGCCGAGCAGATTGAAGTTGCCATGACCAACATAATTTTGTACCCGTTCCAGTCTGCTGACAGTGGAATCAAGCAGGAATTTCTTGTCTAGAGGCAAGTAAATATCATTCTTGAAGTCAGCGTCAAAATTTCGAATTTTACTCAGATATTCGTCGACTTCTCCATCATCCAGATCATTCAGATCAATATCCCTTTCAGTGTGCTTGAAGCCATCTTCAAGTACGGTTTCTTCCAGAATAATGGCACCCGGATCCGGAGGGCTTTGGTCGATAATTAGCCCGGATGGGCTTTCGATAATGGCAGGTTCAACAACGGGAAGAATGGTTGATTCAGGGTCCTGAGTGACCAAAATTCGATTTTCACCCAGCCGTGGTTGCAGGGAACGGCTGGACACTAAGGATATAGCACCGCCTGCAATAAGAGCCTGTAAGAATCGCCTTTTTTTCATAAGCTAGGGAATATAGCAAAGTTCATAGAGCAAAAAAATCCCTGGCATTCGCGGAAGTCTGCATTGCCACAGTTTCGGGACTTTTCTCCAGACATCTGGCTACCATGTCCAGTACATAAGTTAAATTGGCCGGCTCGTTTCGGCGGGTTGCAGGCCGTGGTTCCATGTTGCGGGGCATTAAATAAGGAGCGTCGGTTTCCAGCATCAGGCGATCCTCAGGTATATCCTTTAACAAGGGGTGCAGGGAATAACCACGACGCTCATCACAGACCCAGCCAGTTATGCCAATGTAAAAATCCATATCCAGATAGTCATGAAGTTCGTCTTTGTTTCCGGTAAAGCAGTGTACGACAATTTTATCCAGTTGATCTCTGAAATTTTGCACTATGGGTAAGAAACGTTCGTGAGCATCGCGCTGATGTAAAAAAACCGGCAAGCTGAATTCGGCAGCCAGATTTAACTGTGCAATAAATGCCGACTCCTGATCCTGTTGCGGCGAGAAGTTCCGATTGAAATCCAGTCCGCATTCCCCCAATGCCTTGACGCAATTATGCTGCAGTAAATCCCGTAGCGAATTTTCGAGACTCGCGGTGTATTCGCTGGCTTCATGAGGGTGCAAGCCCACTGTACTGTATAGGAGATCGGGATACTGCTGACAGATTTCGATTGAACGCTGACTGCTGATAAGGCTGGTTCCGGTCAGAATCATTTTTTCCATACTGACTGCTTGCGCACGGCTTATAACCTCATCAAGATCATCTCGAAAGCTTTCGTGACTGAGATTGGCACCGATATCGATCAAAGAAGGAGATTCCGCTTTTGAAGGTGTGAAAGGTCTGCTTATTACAAGCCCGCAATAGTAAAGTGCAGAAGTGAATATTACCAGTTTTGTGCCTTGCAGCTGTCAAAAAAATCTGTGAGAAATAGTGATCATCCCGCTATAATGCCTGACTTTTATGAAATGAAGAGGGTAGACCGTGCTAGCTTCCGCCAAGAAAGACCTTGACTGGAAAAACCTGGGCTTTGAATACACCAAAACAGATTATCGGTTTTCTGCGATTTATGAGCATGGTGTGTGGTCGGAAGGAGAACTGCTTACTTCTGAGATTATCCAGATTCATGAAGGTGCGCCAGCCTTGCATTACGCTCAGCAATGTTTTGAGGGGCTGAAAGCACAAACTGCCAAAGACGGTCGTGTACTCTTATTCAGGCCTGATCTGAATGCGCAGCGTATGCAGATAACTGCCGAACGTTTATCCATGCCTCAGATACCTGATGAATTATTTTTACGCGCTGTAATGGAGGTTGTACGAGCTAATCAATCATGGATACCCCCGTATGGGAGTGGGGCATCACTTTATATCCGGCCTTTATTGATAGGGGTGGGTGAAAACATGGGGCTAAAACCGGCAAAGCGTTATGAATTCAGAGTGATGGTTTCTCCTGTAGGGCCCTATTATAAAAGTGGAGGTCTTGCCCCAATTTCTCTTGCAGTCTCTGATTTTGACCGGGCTGCCCCGCATGGAACAGGAGATGTTAAAGCCGGAGCAAATTATCCAGGCGGGCTTTATGCGACTCGCAAAGCCAGAGAGCTGGGGGCCAATGAAGCACTTTATCTGGATGCAGCGGAACATCGCTATCTCGAAGAGGCTGGTTCAGCCAATATAATCATTGCCCTGTCGGATAAGCGATTGATAACACCCAAGTCGGATGCCATTCTCCCAAGTGTCACCCGTCGTTCCATCATGAGTATTGCCGAGACGGATCTCGGAATGCAAACCGAAGAGCGGGCAATAGATTTGCGGGCTGAAATTGATAGCTTCGTTGAAGTTGCAGCGTGCGGTACGGCAGCAGTCTTATCACCGGTAGGGAAAATCTGGCTGGATAAGCACTGGCATAGTTTTTACGATAAGGGTGAAAGCGTAGGGCCGGTTATGCAAAAGCTCTATGATTTGCTTTGCCAGTTACAAGCAGGCGAGCGCGAAGATAAGTTTGGCTGGACGCTGGAAGTTAGCCTGTAAACCAAAGCCAAATTCAAATTGATTTCCTGTAAATTTTTTTGCCTGGTTTATACTTGATAAATGGTGCCTAAGCGGGTCGTCACTTTTCTTTTTTAGATAGCAGTGCTTTAATGCCTCCCTTTTTTGGCAGTCAGCTATATGTTGAAAGGGTGTCGCAAGATAATATATTTAAAGAGCTTAATAAGCCTATATTTCAATAGCTTATAAAGCTATTGATGGTTATTTAGATCCCTCTTGCACAAACAAAAGCTTGACAGGGTAGATGCTGAACCTTTATTTATGTCGCCCCTTAAGCTACCAAGTATTAATGCAATCAGGCAGTAAAGCGAAATTTAATGGAAAAATCTCTGGTCATTGTCGAATCACCGGCAAAAGCAAAAACAATCAATAAATATCTTGGCAAGGACTTTATCGTAAAGTCCAGTGTTGGTCATATTCGTGATTTGCCGACCAGTGGTTCGTCGAGCCCGGTAGATCCAAAGGCACGTGCCAAGGCTGCAGCAGAAACCCGCAAACTCAGTCCTGAAGAAAAAGTTATCCATAAAGCCAGGAAGGCAAAAGCACAATTGATTGCCCGTATGGGTATTGATCCCGAACACAACTGGCGGGCCAATTATCAAATCCTGCCAGGTAAGGAATCCGTGGTTAGGGAATTAAAAAAATTGGCTAAGAATGCCGACAAAATTTATCTGGCGACGGATTTGGACAGAGAAGGAGAGGCTATCGCCTGGCATTTGCAGGAAGCCATTGGCGGCGATCCTGAGCGTTATCAGCGTGTGGTCTTTAATGAGATCACCAAGAAAGCCGTTGAAGCGGCATTCGCTAATCCGGGCGAACTGGATATGAAGCATGTGGAAGCCCAACAGGCTCGTCGCTTTCTGGATCGGGTGGTTGGCTTCATGGTTTCACCTTTATTATGGGAGAAAGTTGCCAGAGGCCTGTCGGCAGGCAGGGTGCAGTCCGTTGCTGTACGCCTGATTGTCGAGCGTGAAAATGAAATCAGGGTGTTTATACCGGAAGAGTATTGGGAGCTTTTTGCTGAACTGGTACAAGAAAGTACGGCAAAAAATAACGCTGTGGAGAGACTGAATTTTCAGGTAACTAAATTTCAGGGCAAAGAATTCAAGCCACGCAATGAAGCCGAGTCTCAGGCCGCCGTCGCAGAACTGGAAATTGCTACTTATACGGTAAGTCAACGGGAAGATAAGCCAACCTCATCAAAACCAAAAGCGCCATTTATCACTTCTACGCTGCAGCAGGCTGCTTCAACCCGCTTGGGCTTTAGCGTTAAAAAAACCATGATGATGGCACAACGGCTGTATGAAGGGGGGCATATCACCTACATGCGTACCGATTCAACGCATCTGAGTGCTGATGCGCTGAGCATGTGTCGTGATTATATTGATAAAAATTATGGCAAGAAGTATTTACCCGAAAGTGCCATTTCATACAGCAGCCGGGAAGGGGCTCAGGAAGCCCATGAGGCGATCCGGCCTTCTTCTGTAGCGGTGACTGAAAATTCATCTGTGTTATCTGCCATGGAGCGTGATGCGCAGCGTCTCTATAATTTGATCTGGCAGCAATTTGTGGCGTGCCAGATGACCCCGGCGCGCTATAAAAGTAGTACGATTTCACTTAAGGCCGGAGAATATGAGCTGCGTATCAAAGGCCGCATTATGGAATTTGATGGCTATACGAAAGTATTTCCCGCATCAACGAAAGAAGGTGATGTGGAATTACCGGATATAAAAGTCGGTGATGTCCTGACTCTTGAAGAACTGCAGCCAAAGCAGCATTTCACCAAGCCTGCTCCACGCTATACGGAAGCCAGTCTGGTCAAAGAGCTGGAAAAACGAGGTATAGGCAGACCATCCACCTATGCTTCAATTATTTCGACTATCCAGGACAGGGGCTATGTAACTTTGGAAAACCGTCGGTTTTATGCGCAAAAAATCGGCGATATAGTCACTGAACGTCTGCAGGAAAATTTTAGCGACCTGCTGGATTATGGTTTTACTGCGCAAATGGAAGCCCAACTTGATGAGGTAGCCACCGGTAAAAAGAACTGGTTGGCGATTCTCAATGACTTCTATGCCAGCTTCACCGATCAACTGGCACAAGCCAAATCTGAAGACAACGGTATGCGGCCTAACAATCCCACTGACACTGATATCGCTTGTCCGCAATGTGGCAGGCCTATGCAAATTCGTACTGCCAGTACCGGGGTATTCCTGGGTTGTTCCGGTTATAACTTGCCACCCAAGGAGCGTTGTAAATCGACCCTGAACCTTACTCCGGGGGATGAGGCAATCAGTATTGATGCTGACGATGAAGCTGAATCGAGACTGTTGATTAGCAAGCACCGTTGTAGCATTTGTGATACGGCCATGGATTCATATTTGATTGATGAGCAACGCAAGCTGCACATTTGCGGGAACAACCCTGAATGTCCTGGTTATGAAGTGGAAAACGGTAAATTCAAACTCAAAGGCTACGATGGTCCGATCCTTGAATGTGATAAATGCTCTGCTGAAATGCAATTAAAAAACGGCCGCTTCGGAAAATATTTTGGCTGTACTAACAGTGAATGCAAAAATACCAGAAAGCTGTTGCGCAACGGTGAACCGGCTCCTCCGAAAATGGATCCTGTGCATATGCCGGATTTACACTGTGAAAAAGTAGACGATTATTATGTGCTTCGAGACGGCGCTGCGGGTATTTTCCTGGCTGCCAGCAAGTTCCCGAAGAACCGCGAAACCAGAGCACCCCTAGTGGAAGAATTATTACCTTTTAAAGATCAGATTGATCCTAAATATGCTTACCTGCTAAAGGCTCCTGTCGCTGATCCAGATGGTAATAAAGCTGTAATTCGTTTCAGTCGCAAGGCCAAAGAGCAGTATGTGCTGAGTGAAGTTGATGGCAAACCTACCAAATGGAAAGCGTTTTATCGTAAAGGACGATGGGTCAGTGATGCCGAGTTGGCGGAATCTGCATAATTGTGATGTCTGAATTAGCAGCTTGGCTAGATTTTGGCGAAAACACCTGGATAGTCCAGATATTTGGCGTCGTTTTTTTTACAGTTATCCTTAATTTCATCCTGCGACTCGTCCTCGCCAAAATACGAAAGAAATTTGAGAAAACCCAAAACGTTTGGGATGACGCAGTACTTTTTGCATTACGCAAACCATTGGCCATATTCATCTGGGTCATTGGTTTAAGTGTAGCCGTCGAAATAATTCAGGGCGTCGCGCCGAATGAACTATTTGAATATAGTGCTATAGTCCGGCGCATTGCGATCATCCTGCTATTGATGCAGTTTTTGATTCAATTGATCAAAAATATTGAAGAAAACTTCCTCCACAAAACCAAAAAATCTGAAATTGAAGCTGATGAGATAACCATTCGTGTACTAGGTCGCTTACTCAGGGTTTCTGTGATGGTGACTGCTGGTCTGGTCATACTACAGACTTTAGGTATCAGTGTTACCGGTGTTGTTGCCTTCGGGGGTATTGGTGGTATTGCCATCGGTTTTGCGGCTCAGGATCTGCTGGCTAATTTTTTTGGTGGTCTGATAATTTATCTGGACCGACCTTTTTCTGTAGGTGACTGGGTGCGGTCACCGGATCGTGATATAGAAGGAACAGTTGAAGATATTGGTTGGCGTGTCACCATTATTCGGACCTTTGATAAACGTCCCTTATACGTTCCCAATTCGATTTTTACCAAAATTTCGGTAGAAAACCCTTCCCGAATGTTGAATCGACGTATCTATGAAACAATCGGATTACGCTATAGTGATGCTGACAAAGTCAGAGCAATAATCGCCGCTGTAAAAAACATGCTTGAAAATCATGATGAAATTGATACTAACAATACCCTGATCGTTAATTTCAATTCGATGGGTGCATCATCGCTGGATTTCTTTGTCTACACTTTTACCAAGACGACGGACTGGGTGCATTACCATGCGGTGAAACAGGATGTCCTGCTTAAAATTATCGATATTATTCATCAACATGGTGCAGATATCGCCTTCCCGACAACGACCTTGGATGGCTTGCCGGACCTGAAAAAGCTGACGCAGACTAACGCTTAGTCAGGACCACTTTCAGTTTATCACGCGTTTCACGTATACAGCGTTCTGTAGTTTCCCAGTCAATACAGGCATCGGTTACTGATACACCGTATTGCAGGTTCTTTAAGTCTTTGGGTATGTCCTGCCTGCCAAAATTAATATTACTTTCTATCATCAAACCAATAATGGATTTATTGCCATTAATAATCTGTTCACAGACATCATCAAGTACAACGACCTGACGCAATGGATCTTTACTGGAGTTTGCATGACTGCAATCGATCATAATATTAGAAGTGACCCCGGCATTCGTACAGGATTTCTCACACTCAGCGACACTAAGTGCATCATAGTTGGTAACACCATTGCCGCCACGTAATACAATATGGGCATAAGGATTACCTGCGGTATGTACAATGGAGACATTACCCTGTGGATCAACTCCCAGAAAGCGATGCGGTTTTGCAACAGTCTGCAAGGCATTAATGGCTACTGTTAAACCTCCGTCAGTACCATTTTTAAACCCGACCGGGCAGCTCAATCCACTGGACATTTCACGATGAGTCTGTGATTCGGTTGTGCGTGCACCAATAGCAGACCAGGTAATAATATCATGCAGGTACTGCGGAGAAATGGGATCCAGTGCTTCAGTAGAGGTAGGTAAGCCGAGTGCGCTGAGTTTTAAAAGCAACCTGCGCCCTATATGCAGACCATCCTCTATTTTAAAGCTGTCATTTAACTCAGGATCGTTAATTAGCCCCTTCCAGCCTACCGAAGTACGTGGCTTCTCAAAGTAGACACGCATAACCAGAACCAGGGTGTCGCTCACTTCATCTGCCAGTTTTTTTAAGCGTTCTGCATAATCCAGTGCCGCATCTGTGTCATGAATCGAGCAAGGGCCTACTACCATAAACAAGCGGTGATCTTTACGATCCAGAATATCGCGAATGATTTGGCGATTGTTATGCACATGTTGAAGTGTCGCCTCATTTATGGGCAAACGGGTTTTTAACTCTTCAGGAGAAACCAGTTTGATAAAGGCGGAGATGTTTAGGTTTTCGGTTATCAGCTTTTTCATTACAACAGGCCAGCTTGTTACAGGCGCGCATTATAATGAGTTTACAGGGGGATTTCATGCCAATAGGGCAAAGCGGTGAAAAAAAGTGCCGTTTTTACAGGTAACTTCTCCATTGCCCGAAAAAGTTCTGCATAACGATGTAACTGCGCTGAATAGAGTTCTTCCTGAGAGCGGATAAAGTCAGCCTGAGTCTGATTTCCTGTTAGAGCAGACGACTTGTAGTCAACAATCCAGCGTATTCCATCTGCAATGAAGGTACGGTCAATAATATGCTCTTTACGCCATTGCTGACGATAATCACTGATAGCCAGTTCGCAGTGACTATCCTGATGTGAGTTGTCAAAGAGCCAGTCAGCCCTGTCATGTTGTAAACAGCGGCGCAGATTGTCCTTAATCACCTGCAGGGCCTGCTGCATACTCTGTTGGTCAGGGCAGACTGGTTTTAGCAGGCTAAACCAATAGGCTTCATATTTATCTTTTGTGTTTTCAGCAAGAACATCCAGATTTTGTTCAACTTTCAAACGCAGGCAGTCATGAATGATATCGCCAACTTTCTTTTCGATCAGGTTCAGGTGCTGATCGGAAGGGATGACAGATTCCCTGGGAATGAAGCCTTTTTGCTGTATAGCCGTCGGTGACCAGGAGTTTTTAAGACGTAAAGTTGTTAGTGTCTCTGTTTCATTATCCCGCGAGGGGATATATATTGAAGACAGTTCGATCAGCCTTTGGGCATCGATATCTTTAACCAGGGCAGTCCAGATAGTGGCGAGCAAGGAGGGCTCAGGTGGTGCTTTATACGAACCTGTCTTATCTGCCTGAATCTGCGCAAACAAAAAGGCCTGCTTGCGTGCACGGGTTATAGCGATGTACAACAAGCGCGTGTTTTCCAGCTTATTGCGAATATTTGCTTCATTTTTCAGGTAAACATAGGTCGGGTTATCTTCCTGTCCTTTTGCATTGAGCGGCGCCATCAATAGTCGGCTATCAGACTTGGCGCTACTTTTTTCCTGCCAGAGAAAAAGTTCCTTGTCATTACTGCGAGGTCTGCGATCCAGGCCCGGAATAAGCACATAATCAAATTCCAGACCCTTGGCATTATGTATGGTCATGATTTGCAGTTTTGCGCTGGCATCATGAGTACTGCCCAGATAGGTGGCTTCACACTTTCTTTCGAAGGCGTGAATGTTGCTGATATCAGCGCCCTTTATTTCAGCTTCCAGCAGTTGCAGGAAGCGTTCAACGTAAACCAGTTCATGGTCATTTTGTAGACAGGCAGGACCACCCAGTTCTAACCAGCATTGTTCCAGCCAATCCCGTAAGGGCAGAGTCTGGCGCTGTTTGCGTGCCCGCAGCAGAATTGGCATGACACGTGCTAAACGTTGTTGCGTATCGCGACTCAGGTCGGTTTGTTCTGAATGTCCACAAAGACTCTGCCAGAGGCTCTGCTCCTGTTTTTCAGCATGAGTTGCCACTAGATGGATGTCATTTAGTGGCAAGCCAATAAAAGGAGTTCTGAGCAGGGCGAATAGCGCAGTTTTATCTGCAAGATTCGTCAGTGCGCGTAACAGGGATAATAAGTCCCTGATGACAGAAAAACTGCTTAAGGGGTCAATGCCTGAAGCATTCCATGGAATAGCTGCCTGTCGCAGCAGGGGAATAATGGCTTCCAGATGGCCGCGAGTTCTTACCAGAATGGCGATGGAGCAATCTGTTGTAAGAGGAAGTTTATTGAGCTGTTCCAGGACCAGTTCGGCTTCTTTTTTTCTGGAGCTTTTCAGATCGGCTTTGGCATCTGCAGGATGAACAAGTAAGCTTGTGACAACTCCTGGTGCTTCAGCAACTTTAAGGGCTCGACTTGGGCTGTAAGCAACAGCGCCACGGCTAATACTATCCTGTTGCGGGAACGATTGACTGAAAATATGATTAACCCATTCCACCAATGAATCAGAACTTCGGAAATTCATTTTTAGTTGCCGGCTCTGCAATTTAACTGCTCCGATACCTTCGTCACGCGCCTTCAGAAACAGGCCAACATCGGCATTGCGAAAGCCATAACAGGATTGCATGCCATCACCGACAATAAAGAGGGTGCGGCCATCTGCTGCTTGCCAGCCGCTGCTTAAACTTTTCAAAAGTTCAATCTGGTGATGGGAGGTGTCCTGAAATTCATCAACAAGAATATGTTTAATCCGGTAATCGAGACGCAGTGCCAGATCACTCAGGCTCTCTTCATAATTCAGGGCCTGCAGGGCACTGGCACTGATATGTATATAGTCGGCCTGATTGCTCTTGTTAAGGTATACATTTAATTCGACGACCAGATCAAGCAGTACAGAGCTAAGGGCATTGAGAAAAGTCCAGTCTTCATTACGGTATTCCGGAGCAGGCAGTACCAGTAAATTCTGCAGCGCCGGAAGCAAGTCGGGCTTGTTACGACACTCATCGAGTAAATGTATAAATTCAGACTTTTGGTTTTTAAAAAGTGCTTTTTCCTCTGTGTTGCTACCATCTGCTTCTTTAGGAAAACCGTTGGTTTTGGTAACTGATTTCCTGAAATTGCCTTCGGTTTTGGTAAGCAGGAAATTAGCAATGGCTTGCCAGGCGTCAACGAATTTTACTTCAGCAGCGGGTAGCCTTGATTGAAAATTATGTTTACTCAGGGAATCGTCATTATTTTTTTCAAGATTTTCCGCTGCATATTTGACCAGCGACATAAGCCTTTCGCCAAAGGGCTGCAATATTGAGCATGCATCACCTAGCACTTCAATAATTATGGCCTGCAGATTGTTGCTTAATTCCTTACGTAAATTTTCCTGTCGGGCCCGCAGTATGTTCGATAACCATTGATCACGCTTATGTAACAGCGGGATTAACAGTTGTTGAGCGCGGCCAAGATTATTATCCAGATGTGTCAGGAATACAGAAATTTCCTGCCCCAGTGGTGAATTATTTTCAAGCTTGGCCAGTGTTAACTCTATTATTTGCTGATATATGGGCTCCATATCTTCAACAAGATTGACCTGGCCACCCAGGCCACTCACTACAGGAAGCTGGGCGCATATGGAGGCGTTAAATGAGTCAATGGTCTTAATTTGCAGACGTTGAGGGTTTTCCAAAAGGTGCCACTTACGGACCTCATTTTGTACCAGTACCTGCGCAGCAAGTTCTCTGCTAAGTGGGGTAAGACTTTCAGAATTTTCCTGACGCAGGCTCTTTAATAAACGCTGTCGCATTTCAAAAGCAGCTTTGCGAGTGAAAGTAAAAGCCAGAATCTCTTCGGGCTCTTCACAATGGATAAGTAATTTTAAAAGACGCTGAGTCAGCAGCTCAGTTTTACCTGAACCAGCCGGAGCCTGGATACAGAACGACTGACTGATATCCAGAGCCTGCTCTCGCTCTGCGGCATCAATAATAGATACTTCAGTCATCACGTAATCTGTCCACTTCTTCGATTCGGCAAAATGCCGTAAGGTGACAATACTGGCAGGAGTCAGGGCTTTTAGGCTTAACAGCCAGGTAGCCATCAAGAAATTCCCGGGCAAGGGAATTCAGGGATTTTTGCCAGTATTCACCTAGCGTATACCAGTCATATATTTCAGCTAATTGCCGGTTTTCGCTTATGCCTGTTTTAGGGAAAACGACATTGTCGCGACTTAAACCCTTATACAGAAGTTCATCAATATTGACCTGGGCATAAAGCAGCGCATTGACTGATGTATATTTTTGTTCCTGTCTCAGGGCTTCAGCATAGAGTAATAATTGTGGGTAGGAAGGGCGATCATCATCCCAGACAGGGTTTTTCACCAGCCCGCTTTTATAATCGACTACTGCGATACCGTTTTCCAGCTTATCGATACGATCAACCTTGAAGCTGAGTTTGAGATCAGCATAGTGCCACTCAACCTGATACTCCTGTTCGAGTACTTCAAATGATGAACGTAACTGTTCTTGATTCAACCACTTTGACAACAAATGAACCAAGCGATCTTTTTCCAGTTTGAGATAGGCGGGTTTCATAAAATAAGTATGTTTTTTTTGTAAATACTGAAGACCAGTTTCTATGGCCTTGTTGATGACTTGTTCCAGCTCATGCGCTTGAAGCGAGTTAAGTGATTGCTGGGTTTTCAGCAAACTCCACAGATGTTCCAGAATTTTATGCAACATGCTGCCAAGATCCCGTGCAGGAATTCCATAACGAAGTTCGGGTAGCTCCTGTGCCCCCAAACGGTGAACAGCATATGCTTTAAATGGGCATTCAGCCTGGTTAGCAATTAAATTGATACCGCCCCGGATGGCGCTGGCATCTGTAACTTTAATATGGATGCCTTCATGTAAAAGCTCCATGTCTTCAAGACAATTACTATCCAGATAAGTCTGAATGCTTGCAGGGTGTAATTGAGATGAAATTGAATCTGCCTCTATGAGTTGTGTCAAGGTAGTTGTATCGATGCTTTCAAGCAATGGCGATACCGTTAATTCATTGCTTTCATTGGCACGTGGATGACTTAATATTACTTGATCAGCAGTATTGTCGATAAAAGACTGGAGTGTATTTTGGGCATTTGTATAAACCAGTTCTGGACTGCTGTCAGGTAGTTTGTGTTTGCGTTGCAGAGGTAATGGTATAAAGGGGTTACAGTATTGCTTGTCTGGCCACTGCAAATCAGTGAGACCTAAAAACCACAGATGAGTGAATCGTAAACCAAAGGCATCCTGTGGATTAAGAATTTGCACAGGGGCTTCCTGACGGTATACAGAGCTCCTGAGTTTCAGCAAGACTTGTTTTAACAGGTCGAGTGCTTCACTAAAATTCAGGGCAGGATAAAGGAATGCCAGTTTTTTAAAATCAGCGAGCGCTTGCTGCCAATAGGTCAGTAATAATGATTGCTTTGAGATACTTTCATCGTCGGGCCAAAGCAGAATTGTCAGTTGCTGGGTGAAAAAATCAGACCAGCTGTGCAGGTTTTGTTTATATTTTTGCTGTCGTCTTAGTATCTCTGCTTGCTGCAAGGCCTGATGCAATAAGGGAGAAAACCAGGGTTTTTCGCTTTGACAGAGCAGGGCACGCAGGTCTGCATTTCGCAGCACAATCTGTGCATGATTCCGTAGTTGGTATTCCAGTGCAGCGCGTGCATGTTCTTCTGCTTCTGAGGCAAGTAATAAGGGAGAGCGCAACAATTCGCAGGCTTCAAGTGTTGAAATTTCTTCCTGATTAAATTTAAGTATGGATGGAATTTCGCAGAGTAGGGGCAGCTCTTTACTGATGTCTGTCGCTGAAGCAATAAAAAACGCATTAGAACCTTCCTTTTCAGCAGTAAATGCAGCATCAAAAATACGTTTGTAGACTGGTAACGTGGATTGAATATCCGTAGAGATAATGCCGATTCTTGCGGACGAATTCTTTTCAAGAACCGCTTTACTCCAGCTTGCTGCGGCCTTTATTTCTGCAGTGCTGTCAGGGAAACTCTGCTTATCTACAACAGGCTGGAAGCGCTTCCAGCTTAAATATTGCAGTTCAGTATTATCCTGTAATACTTCAAACAGTTCCTGATACAGGGGAGGAGGATCATTGAAATCCAGTAAAATTATTTTCTCCGGGAGAATTGCGGCATTCTTTTTAAGTACGGGTAAAATAGTCTGTAGAAGTTCAGAAAAGCTGATGAGCTTTTCCTGTTTACAATAATGCCGATATTGCTCTTGCCAATACAAAAAGGCACTGCAGTCATCTAAATAAGCTGAATCGGAAATAGTGCTTTTATATGCCTGAAGGCTATTCAGGCCAATCTTCCACTGAATCAATAAACGGTGTGCTTCGAGCACACTGCCTGCGGCGTTCTCCAGATTTAACAAGGGAGAGTTAAAGGCACTATCCCGAATGATACCTTGCCATAAGGCCAGTTCCTGAGAACTATCCAGTATGGTGTAAATTGGCAGGGAGTTGTCTGTATGCAAGAGTTCCTGAAATATTGTTGGTATCCATATGTCGATAGGGAAAATAGCGGGGCTACGTTTAACGGCTGTTCGAGCATTGGCTCTTCTCAGTTCACCATAGCTTTCGTGAACCTGAACAGAACTTCGATGATTAGGAGTCAGTATTAAGCAGCCAGATTCTATGGCACTACTAAGAGAAACAATGTCGGTATGTATATCGGACATAGGCTCAGTGTATTACAAATTCATTAAAGAAGGGCACTGTCACCTGATCTCACACCTGATCTCAACATTTATCTGAAAAGGAAGGTTTTATGACAAGATAGCGTCGCTTTCCAGGCACTGAAATGATCAGCACCGGGCTCGCCCTTGGGCAAGCCGGTATTGATCTTATTATCATCAGTATCGTACGACTTTTTGTTACAAGTGCATTGTGTTGGTATCACAAGAGAATGACATTCAAAGCAGATTCCTAGTTAAGACCATTGTTCTCTTGGCGAGCCGAACTGTCAGCCGCCTGAGGGCTGGTTTTGTCAGCAAGCTTGTTGCTGTCTGCTGCTCTGTTTCGCGGATCATTAGGCGCACGCTTAACGGCTGGTGCTGATCCTGCGTTTGTTCTGATGGCCGTGTCACTTGACGGACTCTTTTCTGCCGCTTTTTGATCCGGTTTTTCTAAGTTGGGATCTGGAATTGAGCCTTGAGTTTTTTTCACCTCGCTTGCATTTGTATTACTGGCCTGTTGCACTTCCTTGGGAAGATCAGCTGCAGTTGCTTCCTGTGAAGATCTATTCGCCTGTGCAGCTTTGTTCTCCGGGACAGTTGCATTTTCTGATGCGTCATTACTGGCAGAGCCTTTATGACTTTCATTACTTGTTGCAAGGTCTGCGCTTTTTATACTTTCCTGGCTGTTGCCACTCCGGGTACTTTCCGGATCTGTACTTTGTGCTGATTTTACAGGTGTCGCCTGAGCTATATTGCCTGCCTGTGCAACATTGTTTTCCACATGGGAACTTACAGCAGGTTTCGCAGCTGTATTGTCAGGCGGCGTTGTATCCACTGCCGCTTTTACAGGCACGCTGGCTTGCTCTGCTGCAAGCGGCTTATTGGACTCATTTGCAGATGCGGCAAGAGAAGCGGCTTTATCGTCAGTGCTGGTTTCTGCAGTTTTAAGATCCTGGGCAGGTCTTTCTCCTCGCTGCCTCTCCTGCATCTTGCGTTTTGGTTTATCCGTAGGGCGACGTTTGGCCTTGCTGTTCTGGCTCGGCTTTTGACTGTCTGTTGTAGTCGTCTGTGGTTCAGAACTGCTGGTATTTTCCTGTGTTTCCGTTTTAGCAGTCTGGGCAGGTTTTTTATTCCGGTTTCGCTTGCGGGGTGGGCGTTCGGAATCCTTGCCGGATGTTCTGTTAACGTCAGATGAGTCAGTCTGTTGTTTATTGCCAGCAGATTTTTCAGGGCGTTTTCGCCGGTTTTGATTATTCTGGTTAGCAGAACGAGGTGCCGCCGTTTCCTGTTTTGAAGCAGGCTCTTTTTCTTTAGGTTTAAGCTCTTCATCAGCTCCGGTAAAGAGGCTTTTTAAAGCCGATGAAATGGTTGCAGCAAAGCCTTTCGCAGGTTTTTCTTCAACCATTACCGGGCCAGCAGGGCGCATTTGCGGGGCCTGAACCGCAGCAGTAATCACTTCTAGCGGCTGGCGAGGTAAAAATTCATCTACTTCCTGTGTGTTTTCAGCTTCAATGGTATAACTGCGAGGCGCTTCTTCATCAGTCACACTTTGAATCTCGTAATGAGGTGTATCCAGAGCCGTGCTAGGCACGATCACTAATTTGGCGGTACTCTGACTTTCTATATTTGAAATAACATCACGTTTTTCATTTAACAGGTAAGAAGCAACGCTCACAGGAACTATGGCTCTGACTTCAGTTGAATTATTTTTGTTGGCTTCTTCCTGGACAATGCGCAGAATTGATAAGGCCAGCGATTCAATGTCCCTAATGCTGCCCTGACCATTACATCGCGGGCAGACAATGGCGCTGGTCTCGCCAAGTGAAGGGCGCAGGCGTTGACGCGACATTTCAAGCAGCCCGAATCGTGAAATCCTGCCAACCTGAACACGGGCGCGATCCATTTCCAGGGCTGCACGCATGCGATTTTCTACTTCGCGCTGGTTTTTCTGGGACAGCATATCAATAAAATCAATAACGACCAGTCCACCCATATCGCGAAGTCTGAGTTGTCTGGCTATTTCATCGGCGGCTTCCAGGTTTGTCAGAAATGCCGTTTCTTCAATGTCAGCACCACGTGTGGCACGTGAAGAATTGATATCTATCGAGATCAAGGCTTCGGTAGGGTCTATTACAATAGAGCCGCCGGAGGGCAGTTTAACTTCTCGCTGGAAAGCACTTTCTATCTGACTCTCGATCTGGAAATTGGTAAATAGGGGTACCTGACCTTCGTGTAATTTTATACGTTCTTCATATTGAGGCATCACTTGCTGCACAAAGTTTTTGGCTTCGTCATAGCTACTCTGGGTATCGAGAATAACCTCGCCAATATCCTGACGCAGATAATCTCTTATGGCGCGAATAATGACGTTGCTTTCCTGCCACAATAGCAATGGAGCTTCTTTTTCAATACTGGCTTTTTTGATGGAATCCCAAAGTTTTAACAGGTAATCCAGATCCCATTGCAGCTCTTCGCTGGCACGACCAACCCCGGCAGTGCGGATAATCACACCCATTCCATCAGGCAACTTCAGGTCGCTAAGAGCTTCCCTGAGTTCGCTACGTTCTTCGCCTTCGATACGCCTGGAAATACCACCAGCGCGAGGGTTATTCGGCATTAAGACAAGGTAACGCCCGGCAAGGCTGATCATGCTGGTTAAAGCAGCCCCTTTGTTACCACGCTCTTCTTTATCTACCTGGATAATAATATCCGTGCCTTCCTTGATCACATCTTTGATATTGATGCGGCCACTTATTTCAGACGGCTGTTTGCTGAAATACTCTTTGGATATTTCCTTTAAGGGAAGGAAGCCGTGACGATCTGCACCGAAGTTCACAAATGCCGCCTCAAGACTAGGCTCGATGCGGGTTATTTTGGCTTTATAGATATTGGCTTTTTTCTGAATACGCGTTCGATTTTCGATATCCAGATCATACAGTTGCTGGCCGTCGACCAGGGCAACACGCAGCTCTTCTTTCTGAGTTGCGTTAATTAGCATTCTTTTCATAGTTATACCGCTACTTCTCTGTTAAGCAGAAGCGGGTAACTGACATGAACATACCAAGCATTGGTATATTTAATAGAAAATAGGTGAGAAAAATATAATAACTTACTGATTTTATTATATTAATACAAGCTTATGACATAGCGTAACATATTCAATGTAGGCGCTGATCATGCCTGCTTAAGCATTAAACCATGTTGTTGCTTAAGCTTTTTCATCGAGCATAGAGACCTTGAAGGACCAAAATGCTCATTGTTGTAAACTTGTTTAGGGTTGCTACCTGTATATTGCTTATTGCGACCCTGGCTCTCTTCCTAAAATACTAATTCTGTTACCCGGTTCTACCGAGTTAATTTTCCTGCCTTGGGCAGGGCTATTCATCTTGTGTTAGCTTTCAGTCATTTTGGCTGAAGTACTAGCGCTTAATTCGTTTTCGTTGACAAAATATTGTTGAGACTTTTCCTTTTAAACTATTTGATAGTGTTATTTACAATTCAATTTCTATTTGCTTTGTACTTAATTCTTGCTTGGTCCAGCTGGTGTTAACTAGTGTTTTCTGATTCCTTTAGTATCCCGGTAAAGACCGCGGCTACCTTGTATTTGTGTCATTATGACCTTGTTCTTGGTGCAAGTATGACGGCTTGTTAAACTTGCTAAAGAAGATGGTGTTTGCTGTGTAGAGGCCACCTTCAGTCATTGCGCCATTTCAAAACTTCTAACTTCACCAATTTTCGCTAACTTCAATTGCAGCAATTTTAATTTTGCAGTTTTATTGGAGGCAGCTGGGAACTTGAAGTTGTTCAGTACCTTTGAACCCGGTGAAATATAACAGTAAAGTCCTGTTGCTTCAATCATTTATAATGTTTTACTAAGGTTTTTCTATACCCAGACCTTGCATTAATCCCTGCTGCAGTTGATGGTGGGCTTTTGTTACAATCCGGCCTCGACAGGCGAGCAGACTAATGACTTTATGACGGACAACAAATCAGGCCTTAAGGTTCAGATCCTTGAAGTTGACGAAAACAGCGTCGGACAAAGGCTTGATAATTTTCTTCTGCCACGGCTGAAAGGTGTCCCTAAAACACGGATTTACCGCATTATTCGAAAAGGAGAAGTGCGAGTAAACGGTAAGCGCAAGAAGCCTGATTATAAATTACAACTTGCCGATAAGGTCAGAATTCCGCCAGTTCGGATTTCACAAGCTGAAAAACCGGTTTCCAGCCCGGCATTGGACAAATTAGTCAGCGAGGCTATTCTTTATCAGGATGAGAGCCTTCTGGTCATAAATAAACCATCTGGCCTTTCTGTGCATGCGGGTACAGGCGTGAAAATCAGTCTAATTGATGTCTTACGCGGTATATTCCAGGATGAGTACCTGGAGCTGGTTCATCGACTGGATAAAGGTACTTCCGGCTGTTTATTACTGGCAAGGAATGCCAGGGTATTAAAAAAACTGCAGGCAGAATTCAGAGATCGTAGCATTCAAAAGTCTTATCATGCGCTGGTTTCAGGCCGCTGGCCTGAACAGATCAAGGAAGTGAATGCCGGCTTGCAAAAATCACCGGAACTGGGTGGAGAACGTAAGGTAAATATCGACGAAGCAGGCAAAAAATCCATTACGCGCTTCAGTATCCTGAAACACTACAAACAACATAGCCTGATGCTGGCACAACCGCTAACCGGGCGTACACATCAAATTCGTGTACATGCACAGTTTGCTGGCTATTCAATCTGTGGCGATGAGAAATACAGTACCAAGGAGCAAGCTAAACTGCTCTCCGCTATAGGGATTTCGCGACTTTGCCTGCATGCCGCCGAAATTGAACTGAAGCACCCCCTACATGGCAATAAGCTCAAATTTACGGCGCCGTACGATGAAAAGTTCCAATCTGCCCTGCAAATAGTCGATTCTATCTAGGCCTGACTAATAAAAAGGTCGAATAATCAATTGCTTCTAGTGGAAATTCGATGAATTTCTTTGACAGGGAGGTGCTCAATCCCTATTATGCGCGCCTATGTCACTACTGCCATTTCCTGAGAAGATTGATGTAAGAAAATTTTTCTCTCGACATGTGAATTTCAATACTAATTTACCTTTGTCTGCGTTTAGCCGGCTATCGGAATTTATCAGGCCTGGTGCCGAGATCGATAGTTCTGAACTCAAGGTGGAGCTAAATTACATTGTGGACGAGGAAGGTCGTTTTTTAATAAGCGGCAGGATGAATGGGCTTGTAGATTTGACTTGTCAACGTTGCCTGCAAGGCGTTGAACATAAGCTGTCTACTGAATTTAAAGTTCAGATTCTAGATGAACTGGAAGAGGGTGGAGACAGAGAGCTTGCAGAAGATGAGCTGGATGTTGCACTGGCTCAGGAAGGGCAGTTGGATTTGCTGGGCTTGCTTGAAGATGAGTTAATCCTGAGTTTGCCTTTGGTTGCCTATCATGATGAGCTGAATTGTAATGAGGCTCTGGTTGCATTAAAGGCGTCCGCTCAGAACAAGCCAAGCCCATTTGCTGAACTGGAAACTTTAAAAGTCCAGATGCGGGAAGGCAGGAAGCAAGGGACAAGCGAAAAAAAGTAGTAGGCAGACATATTTAGTCAGTAAAAAGTCGAAGCGGGCAAGATAAAAGAGTAGAATTGCGCCCCATCAGTTTTGGCATAGTCAGAATTTTTAGAAATTAACAGAGGAGTAGCCCGCATGGCGGTCCAAAAGAGTAAAGTTACACGTTCCAGACGCAACATGCGCCGTTCGCATGATGCATTGACAAAGGCGACCATTTCTACTGATCCAGAGACAGGTGAGCGTCATAGACGTCACCATATGAGTCCTGATGGTTTTTACAAAGGGCGTCAAATCGTTCAGTCCAACGACGACTAAAAGCCTTCATATCATGGTGCTTAAACCTTCAAAAGCAGCTTAATCGGCTGCTTTTTGTTTATGGACTAGAAAAAAACAACTTTATGCAAAAGTACAGGAATTGGTGATGCAGAAAAGTTCAGCCTTTATCTTCCCAGGTCAGGGCTCTCAGCATGAAGGCATGTTGGCAGAGCTTGCAGACAAATACCCCTTGATTCAGGACACCTTCGCTGAGGCATCAACGGTGCTAGGCTATGATCTGTGGTCGCTGAGCCAGAATGACCCGGAAAAGAAGCTTTCCTTAACACATATTACCCAACCGCTTATTTTGACGGCATCGCTTGCCATTTGGCGACTTTGGCTGGAACGTGGCGGCGATAAACCTGCACTGATGGCAGGGCATAGTCTGGGTGAATATTCAGCTCTGGTCTGTAGCGGAGCTTTAGCCTTTAGGGATGCCGTGAAACTGGTGCAGTCCCGTGGTGAATTTATGCAATCAGCAGTACCTGTGGGGATAGGAGCTATGGCGGCTATTGTAGGCATGGCAGATGCTGAGGTGATCTCAGCCTGCGAGGCCGCCGCACAAGGGCAGGTCGTTAGTGCAGTAAATTTCAATTCGCCAGGGCAGGTCGTGATTGCGGGTCATCTTGAGGCTGTTAATCGGGCAATCGCGATATGTAAAGAAAATGGCGCAAAAAGAGCATTACCCTTGCCGGTGAGTGCTCCTTTTCATTCTCCGTTGATGCAGCCTGCAGCAGAGCGCTTTGCCGAAGTGCTCAAAAATGTTGAATTTTCTTCACCAGAAATTCCTGTATTACAGAATTACAGTCTGGCATTGACGACTGCAGACACCCTGACCATTAAAGAAAATCTGGTCAGACAAATTTATAATCCTGTTCCCTGGGTTAAGACTATAGACTTTTTTACTCAGCACGGGATTAAATCTGTGTTTGAAATAGGTCCAGGTAGAGTCTTATGCGGTCTGAATAAACGCATAGCTGCAGATATGCAAGCCAGTGCGATTAATGATTGCGCGAGTCTGGATGCTGCCTTGATGCATGAAACACTATAATTAATCAGAACACGAGAAATCAGGAATCATGAGTATTGCTAATAAAATTGCAGTTGTCACCGGAGCCAGTCGCGGTATAGGCAAAGCTATTGCGCTGGAACTGGGAACGCAACGCCATTGTAGAGTCCTGGGAACGGCGACAACAGAACAGGGCGCAGAAAACATCTCTGCCTATCTGGCTGATGCGGGAGTGGAAGGCAAAGGCTATTGTCTGAATGTAGCCGATGAAAGCTCGATTGAAGACTTTTGTAAAGCAATACAAGTTGATTTTGGTGCTCCTGAAATTGTGGTGAATAACGCCGGCGTTACACGCGACAACCTGTTAATGAGGATGAAAAGTGAAGAATGGGAAGAGGTGATCAATACCAATCTCAGTTCGATTTACAGATTATCAAAAGCATTGGTCAGGGGGATGACCAAAGCACGCTGGGGCAGAATTATCAGTATCAGCTCAGTGGTTGGATCCAGTGGTAATTTAGGGCAGGCAAACTATGCTGCATCCAAGGCAGGTATCGAGGGCTTTTCACGCGCCCTGGCGATTGAGCTGGGCTCACGCAATATCACTGTAAATTGTGTGGCGCCGGGCTTTATAGATACCGATATGACCAAAGAAATCAGTGCAGAGCACAGTCAATTGTTGTTAGCCAAGATTCCGCTTGGGCGATATGGGCAACCTGGAGAAATCGCTGCCGCAGTAGGCTTTCTCGCTTCTGAGGAGGCGGCTTATATTACCGGAGAAACGCTGCATGTAAATGGCGGCATGTACATGAACTGAACCATAAATTTACTGATATTAAGATTACAATCAGGCGAAAAAAAGGTAAACTGGCCGCCTGAATTCAAGGCTATCTTTGTTTATCAATGAGTTAGCAATTTATTGATAATATGGCTGGCGATATGATTGGCAATATGAATGACAGGATAGATTGCCATATAAAGGTCAGATGTATTGAATCTAGTTGTATTAAGAAAGGCTAAATTAATTTGCACTAGTTAAACAAACTAGATATATAACTAAATATATATCTAGTTATATAAAAGAACACAGACTACAAATTTATTCAAAAAAGAAGATATATAAAAAGATTTATTAGCAGCATCAACAGAATAAGCAGGCAGTTTAAAAATATCAAACTAGAGTTTATTCATATACTTAAACTTCCAGGAGCAAAAAAAATATGAGTAGTGTTGAAGAACGAGTAAAAAAAATAGTTTCTGAGCAGCTCGGTGTTAAAGATGAAGAAGTGAAAAATGCGGCTTCATTTGTAGAGGATCTTGGGGCTGATTCACTTGATACAGTGGAATTGGTAATGGCTCTGGAAGAAGAGTTTGAAACTGAGATTCCTGATGAAGAAGCCGAAAAAATCACCACCGTACAACTCGCTATTGATTATATAAACGCCAATCTCTAAACACTGCTTAAAGCAAATACAAAAGCTACCCTTGGTTTCTCCAGGTGTAGCTTTTTTATTTGCGGTGATTGAACCTGCTAAGCTTGTAATAAACGATCCTTAGTCTGGCAATGAGGGAGACAGTTTGAGCCGAAGAAGAGTTGTAGTGACCGGTTTGGGGGCCTTAACCTGTATCGGTAACAATGTTGAGGATACCTGGAGCAATCTCAAAGAGGGGAAAAGTGGTATTGCCACTATAGAACACTTTGATGTCAGCGCCTATGGAACTCACTTTGCGGGCTGTGTCAAAAATTTTGATGTGTCTGCCTATATAGCTGAAAAAGAAGCACGTCGCATGGATGTTTTTTTACAGTACGGCATGGCAGCTGGTATACAGGCTGTGGCTGATTCAGGTATCCATGAAGCCGGTTATGACCCAACTCGTATAGGGGTATTCATTGGCTCGGGTATTGGCGGCATCACCAATATTGAAGAAGCGGTCCATACTATAGACAAGGTCGGACCACGGCGCATTTCTCCGTTTTTTGTTCCAGGTTCTGTTATCAATATGATTTCAGGCAACCTTTCCATTCATTTTAATTTTCAGGGTCCAAATCTTGCGGTGTCAACTGCCTGCAGCACAGGAACACACAGTATAGGCCTGGCTGCCAGGTTGATATCCTATGGCGATGCCGATGCGATGATTGCAGGAGGCGCAGAAATGGCTTCTTCACCGATCGGTATTGGAGGTTTTGGTGCAGCTCGAGCCTTGTCTACACGCAATGACAGCCCAACAACAGCCAGCCGACCCTGGGACAGAGACCGTGATGGATTTGCTCTTGGTGATGGCAGTGGTGTACTGGTTCTGGAAGAGTATGAGGCTGCCAAAAAACGCGGCGCCACGATTTATGCTGAACTGGTGGGATTTGGCCTGGGTGGAGATGCCTATCACATTACTTCCCCCACGGAGGATGGAAGTGGAGCAGCGAATTGCATGCGAAATGCATTGAATGATGCCCGAATCAGTCCTGATACGGTTAATTATATCAATGCGCATGGAACATCAACTCCGGCAGGAGATCTGGCAGAAACCAGAGCTATTCATGCTGTATTTGGTAATAATGCAGCTAATGTAGCTGTCAGCTCAACAAAGTCCATGATTGGCCATTTGCTGGGAGCAGCTGGGGCCGTAGAAGCCGTATTTTGTGTTTTGGGTCTGCGTGATCAGATAGCACCGCCGACCATTAACCTGGATAACCCGGGGGAAGGTTGTGATCTGGATTATGTGCCGCATATCGCCAGAGAAATGAAAATTGATATAGCTATGAGTAATTCATTTGGCTTTGGTGGCACCAACGGCACCCTGGTCTTTTCTAAAATCTAGTCAGCATCCCAAGCTGACAGGCCAGGTCTTATGCTGGTTAATGGTATTCCTCAACAATTCGTAAGCCTCAATGAACGAGCTTTGAGCTATGGTGACGGCGTTTTTGAAACGATCCGATTACATGCCGGCAATGCCATTTTGTTGGCAGAACATCTGCAACGTTTGCAAGATGGCTGCAAGCTTCTCGCCATTAATTGTGACTTTGCCAAATTAAGCGAAGAAATAGCTCTACTGAAAGGTGATTTTGTAAATTTCGGCGTTTTAAAAATTATAATTAGCAGAGGGCAGGGTGGTCGAGCGTATCGCCCAGACCCATCCCTGCAGGCGACCCGTATTTTAAGTCTGCATCACTTGCCGGATAATTCGGATTTTGATGACAAGCTGGGTGTCGCCGTATTTGTCTGTAAACAGAACTTGAGTCAGCAGAAAACACTGGCGGGAATCAAGCATTTAAACAGACTTGAACAGGTGATGGCTGCAAACGAGTGGCCAGAAGACAGGTTGTTTGAAGGTTTAATGTGTGATGAAAATGGTTTTGTAATTGAAGGTACAAGGACAAATTTATTTTTTACGGAAGCGGGCTCGCTGGCCACACCGTCACTTGAGTTCTGCGGCGTGAATGGTATTTTCCGACAATTGTTATTGAAAAAAATGCCGACAATAAAAATTGTTGAAAAACTAAGTCTGGAGCGCTTGTTGCAGGCGGATGAGCTTTTCCTGTGTAATAGTGTGATCGGTGTTTGGCCGGTACGTGAACTGGTTTGCGCGGACAAGAGCCAATACTTCAAGCCGGGACCATATAGTCAAACAGCAAAGGAAATTTTTCGGGAAGCACTTGGTAATCTTAAATCAGGCTAAACAAAGCGGTTGGAGAAAACAGCTTCTCTTGTGGAGCTATATTCTTGTTGCCTGCCTGTTGCTCAGAGGTGGATTTTTTTACCAGAATTTACATGCAACTCTGGAGTTGCCGGAAAGTGATCAAAATCCATATTTGATTCTGGTCAGGAATGGCCAATCCTTTTCGCAAGTCAGTAATCAGCTGTATAACCTGGGTATTGTTAAATCGGGTTTCGATATTCGCTGGTTTGCCCGCTTAAGTGGCAAGGCATCACAGATAAAAGCCGGTGAATACATCTTGGATGAAGGCATGAGCGCATTGGATGTACTGGATAAATTGGTTAAAGGGGATATTTACTACCGGCGTATCAGAATTCTGGAAGGCTGGACCTTAAAACAGGCATTGCAGGCTATTCAGGCTCATCCAAATATAGAGGTCACTCTGGATATAGAAAACGAAGATGATCTACAAGCCCTACTGGCAAGTGAATATTACCCCGAGGGATTGTTATTCCCGGACACATATAACTTTAGCAGTGGCAGCACTGACCGGGCTATCGTATTAAGGGCAGCAAACCTGATGCAGCAGGTTCTGGCTGAAGAATGGCAAAAGCGCTCAGTGGGATTGCCTTATGATGATTCATATCAGGCTCTGATTATGGCGTCGATTATTGAAAAAGAAACCGGCAGGGTAGAAGAACGGAATCTGATAGCAGGAGTTTTTATGAATCGACTGCAGAACAATATGCGCCTGCAAACAGATCCCACCGTCATTTATGGGCTTGGCGAAAGTTTTACGGGGAATTTAACCAGAGCACATTTACAAACACTGACGCCATATAATACCTACAGAATAAATGGCTTGCCGCCAACGCCCATTGCCCTGCCTGGCAGAGACGCGATTGCTGCAGCCCTAAATCCTGAGATACATGAATATTTGTATTTTGTTGCCAGAGGTGATGGCAGTCACTATTTTTCCAGTACCTTAGAGGAGCATAATGCTGCTGTGGAAAGATTTCAGTTGGGAATTGAGAATTAATGTCTAGTAGTAACAACGTCCCTGGTCTTATCGTTTTCGAAGGTGTTGATGGTGCCGGCAAGGGAGTGCAAAGCAGGGCCTTGTATACGGCCATGCAGACCGCAGGATACCCTGTGATATTAACCCGTGAACCGGGAGGTTCTGAACCTGCCGAAGCGATCAGAAAACTGATTGTTGAAGGTGATACCGAACGCTGGGACGACATTAGCGAGTTATTGCTGATCTATGCGGCACGACGTTCGCACTTGCAGGAGACCATCCTGCCTAATCTGGCAAAGGGCAATTGGGTTATTTCAGATAGATTTGCAGATTCTTCAAGAGCATTTCAGGGTGTAGCCGGCGGCCTGGGTCTGGAAGTGGTTGAGCAGGTACATAAGATAGTTGTCGGTGATTTTAAACCCGTATTAACCTTCGTGCTGGATATTGACCCAACTATATCCTTGCAACGTACTGTTGTGCGAGGTGGTGGCGAAGACCGTTTTGAACAAAAAGGTTTAGGCTATCAGCAAAAAGTCCGGCAGGGCTTTTTACAGTTGGCAGCAGCATCACCACAAACACATGCGCTCATTGATGCGAGCAATTCCGTGGCGGAAGTTCAGGCAGAGATTATGGATGTACTAAAACAACGACTGGGGCTTGCAGTGTGAATGCCTTCAGTCGCTTACCCTGGAATCAGCAGATTTTGGACAGGCTGTGTGAGTTGGAGCAGCAGCAAAAACTGGGGCATGCCTATTTATTGCAGGGGCAAAGAGGCCTGGGTAAGGAGACTCTGGTCAGGGATTTTGCAGCGCTGCTACTTTGTGAAAGGCCTGAACAGGGCGCTGAATGTGGTACTTGTAAGGGATGTCATTTGTTTTCTGCCGGTACCCATCCCGATTTTAAATATATTGGTCTCGAAGAATCAGCCTCCCAAATTAAAATTGAACAGATACGCGAAAGTCGAAGTTTTTTTGCTAATACAGCTCTGATCGGTAAGTATAAAATTTTACTGCTGTCACCTGCTGAATCGCTTAACCTGAATGCTGCGAATGCCTTTCTAAAAAATCTTGAAGAACCAGCGCCTGGTACTCTTCTGTTTTTGGTCAGTCATCAGCCCGGTTTATTGTTACCAACCATCCGCAGTCGGTGCCAGCAAATAAAATTCACCCATCCTGAAAAAAAACTGGCACTATCCTGGCTGGAACAAACAATCTCAAAAGAACAGGCTATCTTGTCTCTTGCATTAGCAAATGGTGCTCCCTTACAGGCGTTGGTTTATGCCAGTGATGAAAGACAGCAGGAAAGAAGAGAGTTGCACAAAAGACTGCTAAAATTATTACTGGCAGAAATAACCGTAAGTGAAGCCGTTAAAAAAATAATTGAAAGTTCAATCGATGATGTACTGGAAATATTCATGCTTACTGTGCAGGAATTGATCAGACAATTGCAGTCACAACAGGAAAGCCTGAAAGCCTTATTAAGCACCAATGAACTGCAGAAGATTGCAGATCATTTAAATGCAACAGACCTTGTCTCCTTACATTATTTTTATGCTGAATTATTACGTGCTCGCAAGGCGAATCTCAGCACCGCAAATCCAAACATGCAATTACTGCTGGAATCTTTATGTTACCGTTGGGTTAAGCTGGTCAAAGAAAATCAGACTATGGAGTTAGTGAAGTTATGAATAGTCCTGAACCCAAACAAAGTTCCGGGCATGGTATTTTGTCAGTGACTATTAAAGAGCTCTCCGTTCTTTATTCTTCCTACATGCCGTTTTTAAGTAATGGAGGTATTTTTTTACCAACGAATAAAAAGTATGCGATTAATGATGAAGTTTTTTTATTACTCACATTGCTGGATGAAGAGGAAAAAATACCGGTAAATGGCAAGGTTGTCTGGATTACTCCGGCGCAGGCTCAAAACAATAGAGTATCAGGAATAGGCATACAATTTACTGAGCAAAATAGTGAAGCAAAAACCAAGATTGAAAATCATCTGGCGGGGATCATGAATTCAGGCAAACCAACCCACACACTTTAGAAGCCAGCTACGCCGCCGACATTACGAGGATCGGAAACGCCTTCAAAAGCTCCCTCAACAACCATGATTGAATTGGCGTCGCCCTGAGAAAATCGAGAGCTGCTTAAACCCTGATGGCCCATCGATCTTAACTCGGAAACAACCTGTTCTGAAATGGCGCCATTTTCATAACGAATAATGTTTGGTAACCATTGGTGATGAAAGCGGGGGCTGCTGACAGCATTTTCGACATTCATACCGTGATCAATTACGTTGACGATGACCTCCAATACTGTGTTGATAATGGTTGAACCACCAGGAGAGCCGGTTATCAGCAACACTTTGTCATCTTGAGTGATTATAGTGGGAGACATGGAACTTAACATTCGTTTAGACGGCTGTATTTCATTAGCCTCCCGGCCGATCAGGCCAAAACTGTTGGCTGTATTGGGACTGCTTGAGAAATCATCCATTTCGTTATTCAGTAAAAAACCGGCGCCGGGAACGACAAATTTATTTCCATAAGAAGCATTGAGTGTGGTGGTTATTGCAACGGCATTGCCTTCTGCGTCGATAACTGAAAAATGCGTTGTTTCCATGCTTTCTGCAGGCCAGGAGCCGGCATCAATTGCCGAACTGTCGCTTGCCTTTAAAGGATCGAAATCGGCAAAACGTTGTTGCGCATATGTTTTTGAAGTCAGCATCGTTGTGGGTACCTCATAAAAATCCGGGTCACCTAGATGTTCTGCCCGATCTGCATAGGCTCTGCGCTGTGCTTCGATCATCAAATGTAGCGTGGCGGTGGAGCCCCAGCCCAGTGTTGTGAGATCAAAAGGCTCGAGCATATTGAGCATTTGCACCAGCAGAACTCCACCTGATGAAGGTGCTGCCATGGACCAGATATCATATCCACGATAGTTGCCATGCACGGGATCGCGCCAAATAGGCTGATAGGCTTCGAGATCACGATGTGTAATCAGGCCGTTATGTTCCTGCATGCTGGAAATCAGCATGTCAGCGACAGGCCCTTTATAAAAACCATCTCTGCCATGTTCAGAAATCAGCTTCAACGTCTCAGCCAGCTCTGCTTGTTGCCAAAGATCGCCGGCCTGATAAGCTTCGCCTTGCTTGCTGAATTTGTTCATTGAAGCGGGGTAGCGGCTGAAATTACGCAAGTTTCCCTGAAACTGTTCGGCCAGATCTTCGTTAAGAATAAAGCCTTGTTCAGCAAGTTGAATTGCCGGGGCGATTACCTGCTCCCGAGACATGCTGCCAAAGCGCTCCAGAGCATCCAGTAGACCCGCAACTGAACCCGGAACACCTGTGGCCTGGAGGCTGTTTCTGGAAAGTTCACGATCGACATTGCCGTTACTGTCCAGAAACATATCACGGTCTGCAGCCAGTGGCGCTTTTTCACGGGAATCCTGGGTATATACCTCACCACTGGAGTTGCGAAATACTAAAAATCCACCACCGCCAATATTGCCGGCAGAAGGATAGGCAACGGCTAATGCAAAGCCGACGGCTACGGCTGCATCGATGGCGTTTCCTCCCTGGGCGAGGATATTTTTACCAATTTCAGAGGCTATATCGGACCGGGAACTGACCATGCCGTGATCGGCACGTTGAAACTCTGCAAAGACTTGTGAAGCAGAAAAAAGAAATATAAACAGGAAGCAAACAAACTTATTCACGAAAGCCCTTTTCGTAAGTCAGAATTAAGCCTAGACAATACATGACAAAAGCAAGGAAGTGTAGTTGAATCCTGCCCAGTCAACGAAGACTCAAGAGGGTATCAACCAAGCAGTTCGAGTAGGGCTTCTTTCTTTTCAGGAGGCAGTGAATCAAGACGTTCCTGTAACACTTGATCTGTCATTTGATCTTCTCTTAACTCGCCTTTAACTTCTTTCAGAAGTTCTTCGGCGGTGAAGTCTTGAATATTGGCCTGATGATTTTGTTGAATATGTTTTTCCAGAACCATAATGATTTCAGAATTCATGCTTCTACGATTATGTTCAGAAAGCGCTTTAATCTGTTCTCGTAAACCATTCGGTAAACGGATAACAAATTTCTCAACCAGAGCAGGGGTGCTTTTATTAAATTCGCTCACACTGTTTCTCCTTGGCTAATCCTGATCATTTAAATTATTTTTAATACAATGGCCTCAATAATAACGTTTTAAAGCAAAAGAGGGTATGATTTTTTAGTATATTGTGAACCAGACTATGTTTTTTTATTAGCATTTACTATCAGGAGTTAAGGAATTAATGCAGGAATATGATTTTTTTGTAATCGGCGCCGGTTCAGGTGGTGTAAGAGCGGCCCGAATGGCTGCTGGTTTTGGGGCTAAAGTGGCCATAGTAGAAGATCATTACCTGGGGGGAACTTGCGTAAATGTAGGCTGTGTTCCAAAAAAACTATACAGCTTCGCCAGCCATTATCACTATGACTTTGAAGACAGTCGGGCATATGGCTGGTCCGGCTTAGATGCGAAATTTGACTGGCAAACCCTCAGAGACAATAAAACACAGGAAATAAGCCGTTTAAATGGCATCTACAAAAATATACTCGAAAGTGCCGGAGTTGAGGTTTTAACCGGTCATGCCCGGATTTGTGACCCACATACAGTGCAAATAGCTGAAGTTAATTACCGTGCCGATAAAATCCTTGTGGCAACCGGCGGCTGGCCTTTTATCCCGGAGTTTTCGGGTAGCAATTTAGCCATCACGTCCAATGAAGTCTTTGATCTCGATCATTTTCCTGAATCCATTCTCATCGTCGGAGGAGGCTATATTGCAGTTGAATTCGCAGGAATTTTTGCCGGTCTGGGCTCCAATACCACGCTATCCTACCGTGGGGAACTTCCGCTAAATCATTTTGACCGGGATTTAAGAGTGAAATTTGCCAGCGAGCTGAAACGCCATGTTAATGTGCTTTTGGAATCGGAAGTCATTGATATTAAAGAGAATTCAGACAAATCAAGACTGGTAAGCTATAAGGATGGCAGTACAGCCAAATATGACTGCGTCCTCTATGCTACGGGACGTAAAGCCCGGACTGAGGGTCTTGGGCTAGAAAACACCCAGGTTCAGCTGGATTCCAGTGGCAACATTAAGGTAAATGGCCAATTTCAGACCGATGAGCCCGGTATTTATGCACTGGGGGATGTCGTAGGACGCATGAATTTAACCCCGGTAGCGTTGGCTGAAGGAATGAATTTGGCTCGAAACCTGTTTTCCACTCAACAGCCTGAAGTCGATTACAGCAATATTGCGACAGCAGTATTTTCCCATCCAAACCTGGGAACAGTCGGGTTGAGCGAAGAGGCCGCATTATCAGCAGGTAAACAGATAGATGTCTATGAGAGTGACTTTAAACATCTTAAGCACACCATTTCAGGCCGTGATGAACGCACCTATATGAAAATCATCGTTGAGCAAAAAACAGATAAAGTTCTGGGCATGCATATGATGGGTTCAGATGCCGGTGAGATTATTCAGGGCTTTGCAGCGGCAATGAAATGCGGGGTCACCAAGGCGCAACTGGATAGTACTGTTGGAATTCATCCGACGGCAGCAGAGGAGTTTGTTACCATGCGCTCAAAGCGTGATGACTCTTAAGAGCTCTATAAACCTTGAATCACCAACAGAGCTTAAAAATTAAAACTGTATCAGGACAAAGACAATGAAAATAAAGCATGCACTTATAACAGTACTCTTATCCGGCAGTGCTTTTACGGCTTTGGCCCAACAACAGGAGCTTGATCCTCTAAGGACTCCAGGCGTTCAGGCAAGTGGTGATCCAAAGCGCGAAGCATTTGTTCTCGCAAACTGCTCGAACCCTGTTGGTCCGATTGGCGGTGGAGGTGGCATGAGGGAAATACCTCGTGGACAGGTAGATGAATTTGCTAATGCTCCTGTAAACGCCATTCCGGGTGTTATTGCAGGGGGGCAACGCTGGCGTAAAATCTGGGAAGGTAGTGGTAACAATACTGATAGCCCTATTGCCACTGATAAAGGCATTTTGATGGCTATGAATGACCTGAGCCAGATTATTGAGATTTCACTGGATGGTAGTGTCGAGATTATCGCCACGGACACCTATACCGGCGGGGCTATGGCATTAACGCCTGATGGTACGCTTTATGTCGGGGAACGCGCACTCAACCGAGGAATCTGGCAGGTAGAACCGCGTCGATTATTCACCAACACGATGAATGGTGAACCCCTGGAGTGCCAGGGACCAGGTGTGTTAAATGACATGGTCGCTGATCAGAAAGGCGGTATGTATATGACTATGGGCGGAGTTTATTATGCCAATGCAGATGGCGTAGTCAGCGGCCCTTATGGTGATGTAAATGGCAATGGAATTGCCCTGAGCCCGGACGATAAAACCCTATATGTTACGGGTAGGCTTCCTGGCGCTATCCCGCCAGATGATTTGTATTTACCTCCCGGCGCTCCGGTTCCCACTGGAGGACTGGTTGCTTTTGATGTGCAGGAAGATGGCTCACTCACAAATCAACGACAATTTGCCTGGGCGGGAAATGATGGGACACAGGTGGATACTGAAGGGCGTATATATACGCCGGGTAATCTAAGAAGAAATGGCGCGGGATGGTCAGTTGGCAGTGCATGGGTTATAGACCCTGAAACTGGTAATTTTCTTGGTTATTTCCCGGCACCACCAGGAACGCATGGTTTACATTTTGGCGGGGCTGACAAAAAAACCTTGTTTGCTATCACCCTGGGAGCTGAAACTGCCGTTTATGCAATTGACATGCAAGCAGAGGGCTTTCAGCTTGCCGAGTGGAAGCGGTGAAATACAATATTTCTAGCCAGCTAGTGTAATTTCAAATATTCAGATATTAGTTAATTCATGAGTTGCAGGGCATCCCTGCTTGTTACACTATTTCCGGTAATCTTTATTACCGGAAATAGTATAAGGGCAGAATACATGCATACTTTTATAATATATATTTTATATTCAAATAGTTATCTATAGTACTTAATGTTAAATAAGAAAATTCCAGTGCCATTTTTCGACACGCTTTCCGAGATGCCTAATCCCTATCGGCATCGTGTCACCTCTGTTAAACATTTACTTGAAGATGAGCCTCCTCACGCTATAGATGACTATCAGTTTGCTAGTGAGTTTCTCTATTCCTATCGCGGTTCTCCGGATACTTTTTCTACTTATCGACGTGAAATTGAACATTTCATGCACTGGAGCTGGCTTGTGGCCCAAAAATCGCTTAAAGAGATAAGGCGTGAAGATATAGAAGCATATGTAGAGTTTTCGAATAAACCACCAAAACACTGGATTGGTGAGAAAAATGTCGCCAGATTTCTGGAAAAACAGGGTGCTCGTATCTTGAATCCAGATTGGCGACCCTATGTATTAATCAAGCCGGATCAGGCCTATTCACTTTCCCAGAGTGCTGTACAGGCCATTTTTGGAGTTCTGAGCAGCTTTTATAACTATCTGATCCAGGAAGAATATACCGATATGAATCCGGTAGCCCAGATACGCCAAAAAAGTAAATTTCTGCGTAAAACCCAAAGCCAGAAAGCTATCAGGCGCTTATCTGAACTGCAGTGGTCATATGTGCTGGATGCCGCAGAAACATTGGCCGATACGGATCCACTGCAACATGAAAGAACCTTATTTATCATGCAGGCACTGTTTGCCATGTATCTGAGGATATCGGAACTGGTCGAAACCGAACGCTGGACTCCAAAAATGGGCGATTTTGAACGTGATTTGGAAGGCAACTGGTGGTTCAGAACCGTAGGCAAGGGTAACAAGGAGCGTCAGATATCTGTCAGCGATGCCATGTTAAATGCGCTCAAGCGCTTCAGGGAGTCGAGAAATTTGAGCCCCCTGCCCGCACCGGGTGAATCTGCGCCACTTATTCATAAAACCCGTGGCCAGGGGGGCATCACCAGTACCCGTCAAATACGTGGCATTGTGCAACTGTGTTTTGATACTGCGCAGCGTAAAATGCAGGAGGAAGGCTTCACTGAAGAAGCTACGCAATTGTCTGCTGCAACGGTGCATTGGCTACGCCACACGGGCATTTCTGAAGATGTAAAGCACAGACCGCGTGAACATGTGCGGGACGATGCTGGACACGGTTCGAGTGCCATTACCGATCGTTATATTGATGTAGAGCTTAGTGCCCGCCATGCATCTGCCAAAAAAAAATCGATAAAACCACAATAGTTGCAAATTTCAACCTAGAAAAACGATGAAAGTTCCCTATAAATAGGTTAAGTTTGTTAGTCATTACGCGTGATCGGAATTAAGATCGTCAATGGAAAAATCACTTATGAGCAAGTATTCAGCTTTATCAGCTAAAAACATTCTTTCGGCCGCAGTATTGGGCCTGAGCTTAGGTTTTCTGGGCTCCCTGCCCTTACTGGCTCAACAAACTGCTCTTCTAGCCGATGACATACCACTGGATGTTGCTGCTATTTATAAGGAAATCCAGCCTATTGCCGAATACACGCCTATTACACGTTCTGTGTTAAGCCAGTTGGCTCGTAATCATTATTCAGAGGTTCGCGTAAATGATGCTTTTTCCAGTAAATTACTGGATAGAATTTTTGATGGACTGGACCCCTCTCGCCTGTACTTTACCCAAGCTGATATCGATGAGTTTGAACAGTATCGCCTGGAACTGGATGATTTGCTGCGGGCCGGTAATGTTGATGCGGGTTTTGCCATTTATAACCGATATCAGGAACGCGTTATTGAAAGGCTGGTTTACTCCCTGAAACGCATTGAGGAAGATGACAGCCCCTTCGATTTTACCCTTGATGAAAGCATCATCGTTGACCGTTCCGCAGAGCCCTGGCCTGCTTCCCATGCAGAACTGGAAGATCTGTGGCGTAAAAGGGTTAAAAGCAATGTCTTAAGCGCCCTTCTTGCTGACGATACTATAGAGAAAGCCCGTGAGGATCTAAGTGATCGATACCGGTCGCAATTAAGTCAGATTCTGAAAAATGATCAACGTGAGGTTTTCCAGTTCTATATGGATACCCTGACCACCAGTATTGATCCACATACCCAATACTATCTGCCGCAGGCAGCTGAAAACTTCAATATGAACATGAGTTTGCAGTTACAGGGTATTGGTGCGGTTCTCACTACGGAAAATGAATACACCGAAGTGGTTCAGATAGTTGCCGGCGGCCCTGCCGATATAGCGGGAGAGCTGCAGCCCAAAGACCGTATCACAGGCATAGCTCAAGGCAATGATGATTTTGTGGATGTGACAGGTTGGCGAGTAGACGATGTCGTGCAACTGATACGGGGAGAAAAAGGCACAGTCGTTAGACTGAGCGTTATTCCGAATAATGCAGAAAATGATTTTGAGCGTAAAATTATCAGTATTACCCGGGATACTGTGCAGCTGGAAGATGAATCAGCAAAAAGTGAAATTGTAGAAATTGAACGTGATGGAGTGACTTATAAAATCGGCGTCATCGGTTTGCCAACTTTTTATATTGATTTCACAGCCCTGCAGAATCGGGACCCGAATTTTCGCAGCAGTACCCGCGACGTGAGAGTATTGCTGGAAGAATTAAAAGCCGCAGATGTCGATGCCGTCATCATGGATTTGCGTAATAACGGTGGTGGTTCACTCAGCGAAGCCAATGCCCTGGTAGGTCTTTTCATAGACCGAGGCCCAACAGTCCAGGTCATGGATGCAGACAATAACAATATTGTCCAAGGTGATTCTGATCCCGGCATGGTTTATGACGGACCAATGGCGGTTTTGGTTAACCGATTAAGCGCCTCTGCCTCAGAAATTTTTGCTGGCGCCATTCAGGACTATCAGCGTGGTTTGATACTTGGCAGTCAAACTTTTGGTAAAGGCACCGTGCAGGAATTAATCCCCCTGGGGACCGGTCAATTGAAAATTACCCGAGCCAAGTTCTATCGAATTTCCGGTGAAAGTACACAGCATCGGGGCGTATTGCCAGATATCGATTTCCCGGATTTATATGATGTTTCTGACGATATAGGAGAGGCTGCTCTGGATACAGCCCTGCCCTGGGATACCATAGAAACAACCAGTTTTTATCGACCTTTTGCAGACCTGAAACCTGCCCTGCCTGTTCTTGCGAGCAGGCACGCAGAGCGATTGCAAAACGATCCGGACTTTAATTATATAAATGCACAGATACAGCGAGCGATTGAAAATAAAGCGGATAATACCCTGAGTCTGAATATGGAAACATTATTGGCTAAACGTGCAGACAATAACGCATGGCGCTTACAGATAGAAAACCTGCGACGTGTCGCCAAAGGTGAAGAAGCTTTCGACTCTATTGAAGCTATGGAGAATCAGAACGAAGCCGAAGAAGAAGTCTTAGCTGTGAACATGCCTGGCCTGGAAGATGAAGTTGAAACTGATCAGGATGATGAAGTCGATCCCTATCTTCGCGAGAGCGGCAATGTCTTGCTGGATTTAATTGAGCTGAATTCTGGTAGCGTTTTCAGTATGGCTCAGCAGCGAAATTAGAAACTACTCCAGGAGTTTGCAAAATCCTGGAGATGTCTGCGTTCCTTATCACGCCCCTTTCCTGAATCGAAAAGTCTAGGGCATTGGCAGCAATGCTTCTCTGTCCGGTGGCAGATGTTGATCTACCGCATTAAGTAACATGGCCGTCATGGTGTAGTCGCCCATAATCATGGTGATCTCGATAGTGCCCTGTGTTCCAAACAGCTCAACCATTTTGGCGAACATCTCTGATGGTACCTGGTGATCGCCGCGTAGCATGGTTCGTCCGAACTCAATAACGGCCGCTTCTTTTTCCGGCAAGCCACTGACCGGGCGATTGTATTTGATGACATCAATCACTGCCTGATCGACACCTGCCTGCTGAGCGCCGATCTCGTGTGCGGTCCATTCATACTGCTGGTTGAATTCCCGGGCCGGTACCAGTGTGCTGATCTCGAAGAACTGCCGTCCTAGAATGGTTCTGCGCAGTAACTGGTTCATCACGTCATAAGGCTCTGCAGCTTCAATACTGTACATGGAACTGTTTGGAGGGCCAATACGAGGAACATTGCTGTCGTTACCATTGATCGTTTCGAAGATACGTTGCCCCTCCTCATCCAGTGTCTCTTTGAGGATGAGTGGCAATCGTGAGTAAGACATTGGATCAATATCCGGAGGCAGTGCTTGCTGATTTGTCTGGGCACTTAACAGGCTGGCCGGTGAAATAAGCATCACTATTGCAATTTTTATTATAGTTTTCATTTTCGTTTCTCGATGGATCAGGATGGGTTATAGAAGATATCTCTCTGCAGCCGATTATTCAAGATTGACTCGTGGAGATAACAAGGATTTAAGGCTCTTGTCAGGAGTCAAACAGGAGTCAAAGAGGAGTCAAACCGACGAATAATCCCAGCTGCCTCTGGTTAAATTGGCCAAGCTGCTTGTTTGAATTTAGAAGCTCAAACCAAAGGAGCAATACACAGGGTGGAATTGGTCAGGATGCAAATCTGAAATTGGTGCTGATTGAAATGAGCTGAATGACTCGAAGCCCTGCAAGCAGAATACAAGGCTGTATAACCAGAAAAATTACTAAAAAATGGCGGAGGAGGAGAGATTCGAACTCTCGATAGGCTATAAACCTATGCCGGTTTTCAAGACCGGTGCATTCAACCGCTCTGCCACCCCTCCGCGAAGGGCTTGAATCTTACAGTAATTTTACTGGCAGTCAACCGTCATGGCAGGCCTGACAGGAGTTTTCCCTATCCTGAATTCCTTGCTTTTAGTACACGGCTTAGTATGATGTTAACCATTGAATTTGTCTGTTTTGCCCTCATTTTAGTAACAGGCAAGTGAGTATTACTTTTTAATCTCTATATTAATTGGAGTCGAACAATGAGCGAATTAGGTTATGGTGTAGAACGCAGTCAGTCATCGGTACTGGCAACCAATAAGGTGTTGAAAAATACCTATATGTTGCTGTCCATGACTCTCCTGTTCAGCGCCTTCACAGCAGCAGCTTCGATGGTGATTGGCATTGGTCAGGGTATGGCATTGATTTTAATGCTGGTAAGTTTTGGATTATTGTTTTGGGTGCATAAAGCTGCCGAAACCAGTCAGGGTCTGATAGCCATTTTTGCATTTACAGGTTGTATGGGGGCCGCTCTGGGGCCGATGTTGACTTTCTATCTGGCTCTGCCTAGTGGCCCAGGCATGGTACTGCAAGCATTGGCTGGAACCGGGCTAATCTTCCTTACCTTATCAGGGTATGCGCTGACCACACGCAAGGACTTCTCGTTTATGCGGGGCTTTTTGTTTACAGGCTTGATTGTGGCAATTGTTGCGATGCTTTTGAATATCTTCCTGAATATTCCAATTTTAAGTCTGGTAATTTCAGCCGCAGTCATCATGATCATGTCTGGCTTAATTCTGTTTGATACCAGTCGTATTATTCATGGTGGTGAGACTAACTATATTCGCGCAACCGTGTCCCTGTATTTGAATATTTACAATATATTTATTCATCTGCTGCGATTGATCAGTGTCATGTCAGGCAGAAATTAACTTTTACAAAGCTGTAACAAGCCCTGCTGGCATACCAGTGGGGCTTTTTTCTTTTAGAGGTTTGTGAAATAAATGCAAAGTTTTACCATAGCGGTTTATGCGGCACCTGGCTCACAATCCTCCAGCACTGCGCTGAACTTTGCGCGTGCAGTTCTGAAAAGTGGTAATTCAATTTACCGTTTGTTTTTTTATCAAGATGGCGTGCTAAATGCCTCCAGTTTCAATATTCCTCCCCAGGATGAAGAAGACCTACCAGCAGCATGGCAGGCCTTAATACAGGAAAATAAACTTGATGCAGTTGTTTGCGTGGCTTCTGCACTGAAGCGCGGAATTGTTAACGTTACAGAAGCCGACCGATATGAATTGCCAGCTGAAAATTTACGTGAAGGTTTCGAGATCAGCGGTCTGGGGCAACTGATTGACGGGGCTTTAAATTCAGACCGCCTGATCAATTTTTTGCCTTGAGTATAAGCATGATACTGCCACAGAAATTTCTTATTATTATCAGACAGGCGCCCTTCTCTTCTGAGCTGCCTGCTGCGGCTCTGGATATTATGTTGACAGCGGCAGCCTTTGAACAAAAAGTAACATTACTGTTTAGTGGTGATGGTGTGCAGCATTTGATACCTGATCAAAATGCAAAAGGCACCGGAATGAAAAGCATCAGCCAGGCTTTACCGGTCCTTGAACTTTACGATATTAAAAAAATCCTGGCGGATCATGAAGCCTTATTGAATAGAAATTTACATCCACAAAACCTGCTGTTAAATGCAGAACCTGTTTCAATGGCAGAGATTGCAGCAGCATGTGAAAATGCTGATCAGGTATTTAACTTTTAAGTATTTAATGTTCAAGCTATATGATTCTTCATCTTATTAATAAATCAATTAGCAATTCACCCGCTCTGGATGAATGCCTCTCTCTACTGCAAGCAGCAAATAAAAAATCAGCTATTCTTTTGCTTGAAGATGCAGTGAATGCAGCCATCAGCAATCAGCTTAACGCAGAGCTTCATGCAAAAATTAATGCGCTGGATATCCCCTGCTACGTTTTAACAGAAGACCTGCAGGCGAGAGGGTTGCTTGATAAAATAGCGAAGGGTTTCACTCAGGTAGATTATGCTGGCTTTGTTCAGTTGTCACTGGAGTATAAAAAAGTGCAAAGTTGGGCCTGAGTGTCGTTATGAGTGATTCAATCGCTAATATTCTGGTAATAAATAATAAAACTATCAGGCTGGATAAACGGGGCTATCTGCAAAATCTTTCTGACTGGGATAAAGGCGTAGCTGAAGCCTTGGCGATTAAAGAAGGACTGGAATTGGATCAGGGGCATTGGGAGGTGATCGAACTGTTACGAAGCTTCCACCAGCAAAGTGGGCTGGTTCCGTCCACCCGGGCTTTGGTTAAGCTGATGGCTAAAGATTTGGGTGAAAGCAAAGGCAAGAGCATGTATCTGATGAAGCTTTTTCCACAAACTCCGCTTAAGCTGGCCTGTAAAATTGCAGGTTTGCCACGCCCCATAAATTGCATTTAGCTTTTCGACTATGAATAAAACTTTGTCTTTGCCTTACCCGGCATCAAGCTTTGAACTGTTCGGGAAATTGCGAAGTTTAGCCTTGCCGGTTTTGCTGCATAGCGGTAAAGCTGAAACAAACTTGAACTCGCGTTATGATATTTTGGTGGCAGACCCGAGCACTGTGTTTCGGTATCAACAAGGGACCTTGCTGGTTGAACATGACGATTCGACACAAGGTATCAAGACAGCAAATCCAATTTTAAGCCTGGCTGAATTTTTTCCGATAAATAACTCTCCCGCGGAGCAAGAAACTGAAACCGATAGACTGCCCTTTTGTGGTGGTTTTGTGGGATATTTTGCTTATGATATTTTGCAGGAAAGTTTCGGAATAGCTGTAAAAAAATCTGCGGAGCTTACTTTGCCCTCAGTATTGGCTGGTATTTATGATTGGGCTGTTATTGTGGATCATCAGCAATTTACCTGTACCCTGGCTGCCCAGGCTTCAGTCAGCAGTACCAGACTCAAGCAAATAGAAACACTGCTGAATGATGAGACTAAAGCACAGGCTGACAATTTCACGCTTGGATCTGCTTTTCAATCTAATTTTTCCAGGCAGGCTTACCAGAATGCCTTTGAAAAAATCATGTCTTACATATACGCCGGTGATTGTTATCAGGTTAATCTTAGCCAATGTTTTCAAGCCTCCTGTGAGGGCGATCCATATGAGTTTTTTGCACGGATGCAGGCCATAGCCGCTGCGCCATTTGCAGCCTATATGGAAGACAAACAGCAAGCCCTGATGTGCTTTTCACCGGAACGTTTTTTAAGGGTCAAAAACAAACAGGTTATTACCCAGCCTATCAAAGGTACGCGAGCTCGTCATAAGAATAAGCAGGCTGATAAAGCAGCACTGACTGATTTGTGCAACAGCACTAAAGACAAGGCTGAAAATCTGATGATTGTGGATTTACTGCGCAATGACCTGGGTAAAGTGTGTCGGACTGGTTCAGTGCAGGTTGAATCGTTGTTTGAAGCGCATAGCTTTACCAATGTACATCACCTGATCAGCACCATAAGTGGAGAATTAAAGCAGGCAAGTGATGTCTTCTCTTTGTTGAATGCATGTTTCCCCGGCGGCTCAATTACCGGCACTCCCAAATTACGTGCCATGCAAATTATTGATGAAGTAGAAAGTATGCCCCGCTCTGTCTATTGTGGCTCCATAGTCTGGATCGATCAGGCAGGAAACATGGATAGCAATATCGCGATTAGAACTCTGCTGCGTGATCGGGAGCGCTTATATTGCTGGGGTGGTGGCGCCATCGTCGCTGATTCAGATATGCAACTGGAATATCAGGAAAGTCTGGACAAAATTGCCCTTTTTATGGATGCTCTTTCCTGAATCATGAACGCAGCCAATCTGAAAGCATACCTGCAGGACCATCTGGCCTTTGTGTATCCGGAATTACAGGCTGAGCAGCGTCATGCTGCAGTATTAATTCTGCTGGCACCAGGTGCTGAGGGGCCGGAACTGATATTTACCCGTCGCAGCAAGAGTCTCTCCAGTCACGCCGGCCAGATCAGTTTTCCGGGTGGAACTGTCGAGGCTGCTGATCCCGACCCCATTCAAACGGCATTGCGTGAGTCGGAGGAAGAAATCGGCTTGATCAGTCAAAATGTCGATATATTAGGGACCTTGGACTGGTATGAAATGCCTTCAGGTTTTGTGGTTTTGCCGGTAGTCGGACAACTAATACTTGAACAGCGTTTTGTTGCCGCGCCAGCCGAAGTGGTTGAAATATTTTCCATCCCCTTGCAGCACTTACTGGATATCAGTCTCTATAAACGCGACACAATGGTTAGAAATGGAATTAAAAGGCAATTCTATTACTTTGAATTTAAAGAATATTATATTTGGGGAGCTACCGCGGCGATGCTGCGCTCTCTGGCCCTGCTTTTAGCAGAGACTTAGCTTTCTGTTACTCGCCTTGATAAATTCCTGTTTTAGATCTTCGTAATTGAATACCGCGGGAAACTGTGGAAATTCATCAATGACATTCTGTGGGGCCATAAACAAGATGCCCTGATCTGCCTCGCCCAGCATGCTGGTATCATTATAGGAGTCACCAGCCGCAATAACGCGATAATTAAGGCCGTGAAACGCCTGAACGGAAGCCCTTTTGGGGTCTTTCTGACGCAATTTATAATCCAGCACCCTGCCACTCTGGTCAATTTCCAGGCGGTGGCAAAATAAAGTGGGAAAACCCAATTGACGCATCAGGGGCTGAGAAAACTCATAGAAGGTATCTGAAAGGATAATGACCTGAAAACGTTCGCGCAGCCAATCGACAAATTCAATAGCACCATCCAGCGGACTTAAACTGGCTATCACTTCCTGAATCTCGTGCAAGCCAAGTTTATGCTCGTCCAGGATACGTAATCGTTGTTTCATTAGTACATCGTAGTCAGGAATGTCGCGAGTTGTGGCTCTTAATTCATCTATACCGGTTTTTTCAGCAAAATTGATCCAAATTTCGGGGATGAGAACCCCTTCCAGGTCGAGACAGGCTAATTCCAAAACAAGACTCCTACTAACAAATGTTTTAATGCGTGATGCCAAACAGGGCTCATTTTCTATCTTTGCGGGTTCACATGCAATCATTGAACTGCCAGTGCCAGGTCTTGATGGTGATTTTGTCAGAGGCGGAATATTGCTTAATTTATCTGCTGGCCTTTACAGTCCATGTCTTGGTATATAAATATTGGCAGAAGCACAGTGATAACACTAGATGTGGTATTCAGTTCAGGGCTAAACACAACATAGTGTAACAATCAGTAAAATATCCCTTGTAACTATCTAATAAATAAGGAGTTTTTCACGTGGAACATGCCTTGACCATCTTTTTAAGATGAATCGCTAAGTCTTTGTTAAATTGATGATTTCAAGTAAAAGCGAACAGAGGTACAATAAGCGCCCTTATCACCAGCCATCAGGGGCAGATCCGGCGTGTTGAAACCCGAACAAATAAGCAGTCTGGCAAAAGAATATGCTGACAAACACCCTAAGGACATTATTGCTCTGGCACTTCAGTCTGCGTCAAAGCTCGCCATTTCATTTAGCGGTGCTGAAGATGTTGTACTTATTGATTTAGCCCTCAAGCTCAACAAGGATATTCAGGTTTTCACTCTGGATACAGGTCGCCTGCATCCAGAAACCTACCGTTTTATCGATAAAGTACGGGACCATTATGGACTGCGTATCGATATTATGGCGCCGGATGCAGCGAAACTAGAGGCCTACGTAAAAGAAAAAGGCTTGTTTGATTTTTATAAAACCGATCACCATGAATGTTGTGGTATTCGAAAAATAGAGCCTTTGAAACGTAAACTGGCGACCCTGGATGGCTGGATAACCGGACAGCGCAAAGACCAGAGCCCGAGTACCCGCAACCATGTAACCGTAGTCGAGCAAGACACGGTGTTTTCAGGTAAAGGAAAAACCCTGCTGAAGTTTAACCCCTTGGCTAACTGGTCTTCGGCTCAGGTTTGGGAATATATCCGTATGTTCGATGTCCCTTATAACACTTTGCATGACAAGGGTTATATCAGTATTGGCTGTGAACCCTGCAGCAAAGCTGTTAACCCGGGCCAGCATGAGCGTGAAGGACGCTGGTGGTGGGAAGAATCGACAGCAAAAGAGTGCGGCCTGCACCAGGATAATGAAATAGCCAGAGGCTGAGAGCTCCCCAGACCTGGGCTAGTTCAAGCTCCATTGCTTTGAGCTGCTGACAACATTCAAACAAGTGGTATTTCCATATTGCTAAACAATAGCTCCCGGTCTGTATTACTCTGACATGCCAGGGCACGCTGCAGCGTTAATTTATCCAGATGCGGCGCAAACATTTCAATAAAATCATGCATATATTGACGCAGATAGCTTTCCTGACGAAAGCCGATGCTGGTCGTGCTGTAGGCAAATAAATGACTGGCATCCAGTGCTACCAGATCCTTGTCTCGTTCAGCTTCCCAGGCCATTGATGCAACGATGCCTACACCCAGGCCAGCACGTACATAGGTTTTGATGACATCGGCATCAGCGGCTGTGACCACGACATTTGGCGTCAGTTTGGCCTGCTGAAAGGCGGCATCGAGCTTGGAGCGACCAGTGAAACCAAATACATAAGTGATCAAGGGGTACTGATTAATATTTTGCAGGCTTAAGGGCTGCGCCTGGATTAAAGGATGTCCCTGGGGAACCAGAATAGAGCGGTTCCACTGGAAACACGGCAACATCACCAAATCCTCAAACAGCTCCAGGGCTTCGGTGGCAATAGCAAAATCTGCAGTACCGTCCGCCGCCATTTGTGAAATTTGCATGGGAGTGCCCTGATGTAAATGCAGTGCGACTTTTGGATAACGCTGAGTAAATGCCTGAATAATTTTTGGCAATACATATCGCGACTGGGTGTGCGTAGTTGCAATGCTTAAACTGCCCTGCTTTTCATCCCTGTATTCGGCTGCAACCCTGCCAATGGTGTTGATTTTGCTGAGTATCTCTCCACTGGTGGCTAAAATTTTCTCGCCGGCGGGGGTTATTTGATGCAGGTTTTTGCCACGACGGCTAAATATTTGTACCCCCAGTTCTTCTTCCAGTAAACGTATTTGCTTGCTGATACCGGGTTGTGAGGTATACAGCTTTTCGGCCGTCTGGGTGATATTCAGGTGATTTTGTGCAACTTCCCAGATGTAGCGTAGTTGTTGAAGTTTCATTGCAAGGACCTGCAGTGTTTACGAAGGCCTTATTATATAGCTAAATAGAATATAAATATGAAATAAAATTTCTTTTAATTATATATGGTTGAGGATACATTGCCGGGCTTATGGATCTGATCATGCTTATTTTATCTGGCGCAGTAGTCGGCTTTGCAATCGGCCTGACAGGCGTTGGCGGCGGCTCTCTAATGACGCCAATTCTATTGTTATTCAACTATCCTGTTGCAATAGCCATCGGTACAGATTTGCTGTTTGCTGCCATCACCAAGTCCAGTGGTATGTTTTTTCATCACCGGCATGGCCATGTGGATTGGCGTACTACGGCCTTACTGGCAGCTGGCAGCATTCCGGTGTCGATATTCATTAATCTGTTTATCATTGATCCAAGTCTTAGCGATGATGAGAGTTTTGCCGCTTTTTTAACCAGTTTCCTTGGTGTGATGTTGATCCTCACAGCATTGGTTATGTTGTTTAACCGCATTATCCAGCATCGTCAAAGCAATGATGAAGGACCGAAGGATAAAGCTTATTTCCACTTTTTACGCAAACATCGGACGCTGCTGGTGCTCATACTGGGTATCGTGCTCGGAATATGTGTGACCCTGTCTTCTGTGGGTGCAGGGGCATTCGGCGCGGCGATTCTGTTCATCCTGTTTCCAAGCTGGCAGACCAAGCATGTTGTCGGTACGGACATTGCTCACGCAGTACCGCTAACTCTGGTTGCAGGCCTGGGCTATCTGTTTAATGGTCTGGTGGATTACAGTCTGCTTTTGGCACTGATAGTTGGTTCATTGCCTGGCATTTATCTGGGTACCAGGCTGGGCGCAGTGTTGTCGGAATCCCTGCTACGTGGTGTATTGATTATTGCTCTTTTGATACTGGGAATAAACTTCAGTCTTTAGGCCGGATATTGGCAACCCCGTGAGGCACATGTCCGGTGGCAACATGTTCTCTGGCTGATTCACAATGTGCCTCCTGGTCATCGAAAAACACATCGGCATTATAGGCGCGTAAAAAGGCTCCTTTATCTGAACCGCCGAGAAACAAGGATTCATCGATTTTAATATCCCAGGCTCGCAGGGTACGCACTACCCTTTCATGGGCCGGCGCAGCCCGGGCTGTGACCAGGCAGGTTCGGATAGGGCTGTCCTCGACAGAGAACTCACTCTGAAGTTGCTGCAAGGCTGCCAGAAAGGGTTTAAATGGACCGCCGGACAAGGGTTCCCTTGCAGCCTGGCGTTCACTGCGGGTAAATTCTTCAAGGCCACTGGACTTGTAGATACGTTCGGCTTCATCGGAGAACAGCACGGCATCTCCATCAAAAGCAAAACGGAGCTTGTGGTCATCCTTGTTAGCAATACCCGAAGGCATAATTGTTGCTGCGGCTATACCGTTTTCCAGAGCCTGTCGCACATCGCCACCATCGGTAGAAAGAAACAGATGGCTGTTAAATGCACTGATGTAACGATAAGGACTGGATCCGCCACAAAAAGCAGCCTTGCTGATAGAAAGTTGATGATGCTCAATGGAATTAAAAATCCGCAGTCCGGTATCCGCAGTGTTGCGTGACAACAAAATGATCTCTACCTGTTCCCGCCCCAGCAGTGTATTGATATTAAGCAGTTTTTTGACCAGGCTGAAGGCATCACCCGGAGCCAGCGGCTCTTCCTCCCTGGCAATCTGGTAGAGGCGATAGGCTTCCACACCTTCATGTTCATAAACCTGATGGCTTTCATTGAGATCAAACAAGGCTCGTGATGAGATTGCGACGGTGAGTTTTTGAGTTTGCTGGTTCATGGGCATATATTAACAGGGCTCTTACAGACTAGTAACATACACCTGTCCCGCCCAGACTGCAGTAACCTTGGGGATTTTTTGCCAGATATTGCTGGTGATAATCTTCTGCATAATAAAAGTCACCTGCTGCCTTGATCTCTGTGCTTATGGGGGCATAGCCCTTTTCAGCAAGCAAGCTCTGATAATGTTCTCGTGAATCCTCTGCAGCCTGCAGTTGTGCATCTGAATAGGTGTAGATAGCTGAGCGATATTGAGTGCCGCTATCATTGCCCTGTCGCATACCCTGAGTCGGATCATGGGCTTCCCAGAAAGACTTCAGCAGTTCTTTGTAACTCAGGCGGGCAGGATCAAAAACCACCCAGACAACCTCAGTATGCGCTGTCTGACCACTGCAGACTTCCTGATAAGTTGGATTCGCAGTGAAACCACCGGCATAGCCTGCTGCTGTTGTGTACACGCCTGACATGGACCAGAAATGTCTCTCAACCCCCCAAAAGCATCCCATGCCAAACATGGCCTGTTCGAGTCCATTACCGGCAAGATATTCTGCTTGCGGTTTTAACGGGGCATCCAGAACATAATGCCGTTCAGCAACCTTTATGTTTATGTCCCTTCCGGGCAAGGCGTCCTGGGCACTAATTAAGCGGTGATTTTCTCTTGTTCTAAACATGATCAGCCCTGGCAAATTTTCAGATATTGTGCGACAACTTTTTCTATACCCTGATCAATACATTCAATAGTCAGGGCGTGACCAATAGAGACTTCAAGAATATCAGGAATGTTTAAAAAGGCTGGCAGGTTAAGCAGATTAAGATCGTGACCTGCATTGACTCCGAGCCCCAGAGACTGAGCCAGTATGGCTGCATTTCTGTATTGTACTAATACTCGCTCAGAATCATCATGACCATATTGCCGGCAAAATTCCTCGGTATATAACTCGATGCGGTCAGCACCACTTTGGGCGGCGAGTTTAATTTGGTCTGGTTCCGGATCAATAAAAACGGCCACTCTGATCGCGGATTTTTTCAAGCGGGCAATCAGCGGTTTTAGCGTTTCCAGATGCTGAATAAAATCCCAGCCATGATCTGAAGTCAGCTGGGCTTCTGTATCTGGCACCAGTGTACATTGTGTTGGCTGGCAGGCTTCTACCAGTTGCAGGAAGGCCTCTGAGGGGTAGCCTTCGATATTGAATTCAACTTCTGGGTAGTCTTTAAGCAATGCGGCCAGATCACGGGCATCCTGTTGTTTAATATGTCGTTCATCCGGACGAGGATGTATTGTCAGGCCATGCACACCGAGTCCTATAAAGCGTCGGGCATAATGCAATAAATCAGGATAATTATGGCCTCTGGAATTTCGCAGCAGAGCCAGTTTATTAAGATTAACACTGAGAACAGTCATGATAGTTTTAATACGGGAAATGTAGTTTTAATTCTAGAAGACTTGGGCAGAAAAAAACAGCATTTGTGCTACATCGGCCGGAGCTTTCTGTTGCGTCTTAAAGTTTTTGTTAAATTGGGGTTGTTGAGTGAATGCTATTTCTTTGCAAGAGTATAAAACACATCAACAGGGAAGAAAGCCCTATCGTCAAAGGGAACAAAATTGTAGTAAGTGAGTAGGCTTCCAGCGCAAGAATTACGAAGATGCAACGGATAAAAAACACGAAATAAAAATTCATGCTTTCCTGTTCAGGAAAATAATACGCTTTTCGGATTGTCGGGATAAAGCCACAAACATCTATCAAGGTAATCAGTATCACGGCCCACATCGGGTTTGCTGTGAATATCCATAATGGGATGGCCAGCAAGGCAATGCCAAAAAATACATAATCGATTAACAGAATTCTGATGTCGGCTTTTTTGCGATACGCCAGGATGGCAATATAAAAAGTTATTGCACCTGACAAGCCTACCGGCCAGGCTGCTACACCCCCGCCCGATTTAATTTGCGCAAAAAATATGATGAAGGTACTTAAACTCCAGATTAACCACGAAAACACATGCGGACGGGTTGTCCCTTTGCGTATAGAGCGAAGATAAGGAAAATAGGCAAGTAAGGTAAGAATAACTGCTGCAAGGCTGAAAATTTCTTTTGCTGACATTTTGAATTTATAGACTCCGAATCCGATATCGCATAGTCTACTTGAGTTGACCAGTTATTGCGGAATTATTCAGTGTCTAATTATGTAAAAATCGCTAACAGCAAATCACTTGTCTTTGGTTTTGTTTTAAATGGCAAGGGAGGCTCTATCGCATTGCAGGATGTCGAAGATGGCACGAGTCCGGCATGGTTTCATCTTGATCTTTTAAAGAAAGATTGCAAAGCCAATCTGAAGTTGCTGGCATTACCTGAGCATGCTATTGACGGATTGACGCGACTGGATACACGCCCACGCACGAGCGTTTTTGAAGAGGGAATTTTATTGATTCTGCGGGTTATTAATTTGATTCCTGGCGAAAACCCGAACGACATGGTTTCACTGCGTATATGGGTTGAAAAAGACAAGATCATCAGTTTACGACAAAAAAGAGTTTTGTCAGCTCAGGACATAAAGGCCGATCTTGAAAATAATTCCGGACCAAAAAATGCCAGTGAAATTGTCACCGCCATAATAGAGCGTATTGCAGACAGAGTTTCCGAGTATGTGGATTCCATTGAAGCACGTATGGAAAAATTTGAAGACGAGGTTGGTACTGAAAACCTCGTGAATATACGCGCTAATGTTGCAAAACTGCGTCGTGAAGCTGCAATGGTAAGGCGTTATCTTGCGCCGCAAAGAGAAGCGCTGGAAGCCTTGTTCAGATTGTCAGGTAATTTTCTCAATAAAGATGACCGCAATTACGTGCAAGAACTATCGGATCGTATTATCCGTTATGTGGAAGACCTTGACCTGGTAAGGGAAAAGGCTGTTATGTTGCAGGAAGAATTAATGAACAGAATGGCTCAACAACAAAATGATCGCATGTATGTACTCTCGATTGTTGCCGCAATATTTTTACCAATTTCCTTCGTTACCGGATTATTCGGTATGAATGTGGCAGGACTGCCTGGTATTGATGACCCGATGGCATTTCTCTATGTGGCTGGTTCGATGGCGGTGGTTGTGGTGGGAATTCTTTGCTACTTTCGATCTAAAAGATGGTTAT